>Ga0302177_10000008_pt1 | contig 207258 bp, 185 predicted proteins | sample I_Palsa_E1_2_FD_198780 | JGI IMG/M metagenome (GOLD analysis project Ga0302177, IMG submission 198780) | Peat permafrost microbial communities from Stordalen Mire near Abisko, Sweden - I_Palsa_E1_2 | ecosystem: Environmental > Terrestrial > Soil > Palsa > Peat permafrost | place: Sweden... | reverse complement strand
GCCTCCACTTGCTTCAGCGCCCCGATCATCTGCGCCTCTGTGTGCCTGCTCTTCGACATACCTTCTTCCCCTTCCTTTCGCAAAAATCATACTTGCCTTTGTGCGGAAAGAGGGGAGCAGGTCAACATTCGCAACCGAGGGGGCGTATTACGTGCAGCTTGCCGTAAGCGACGGTACGTTAAGCAGCACGGCACAATTGACCGTGAATGTAACCGCGCCCATACCCGCTCCTCCGGTAGTAGCGTTGCTTACACCTCAAAATGCACAACAAATCACGGCGCCCATCGGCGTGATTGGAACCGTCACTACCGCGGGACAAAACGTGGGCGGACCCGGCAGCGGCTGGGTGCTCGATTACAGCCTCAACACGCAGGATGGAGCTTCTACGCAGTCTTGGACCGTTCTGGCCTCTGCTTCCTATTCTTTCCCCGGCGCAAACGCCAGCTTGGGCACTCTCGATCCGACGGTTCTGCTTAACGGAACTTACACTCTGCGTCTCACCGCCACAGATAATTACGGGCAGACCAGCGTCACCACAGAACCGATTATGGTCAGCAAGAATGCCAAGCCCGGCGACTTCCTGCTCAGCTTTACGGATCTCTCCGTGCCGGTCGCGGGACTTCCGATTACGATCACTCGCACCTACGACAGCCGCGATCACGGTTTCCATGACTTTGGCAGTGCGTGGTCGTTGAGCGTGGCCAACGTACGCATTGAAAAGTCGGGGCAACTGGGAAAGAACTGGGTGGAGTACGGCACTGGCGGAGGCTTTTCCAACTTCTGCCTGCAAACCATCAACAATGCACTTGTGACCGCTACCTTCCCGGATGGCACGCAGTATGTCTTCCAGCCTGTAGCCACTCCGCAATGCCAGCAGATCGTCCCCATGACGGCGGCCACTATCGGCTTCACAGAACTTCCCGGCAGTCCGGGAACGGAAGGAGCCACGCTGGTTCCTGCCGATGGCGGACAAGTGCTTACGGATGGTTCCGTCCCCGGCAATGTCAATCTCGTGGACTACAACGCGGAGCCCTACAATCCCACAACGTTCATTCTGACCACGCGTGACGGCCATCAGTACACCATCGACCAGACCCTCGGCGTCACCAATATGGCCGATGCCAACGGCAACACGCTCACCATCAGCTCCACCGGCATTGTCAGCTCGACCGGCAAGAGCATCACCTTCACGCGCGATTCTCTGAACCGCATCACGCAGATCGCCGACCCGAACGGCAACACGCTGAAGTACGTGTACAACGCCTCCGCTCCCGAGGGGAACGGCATGCTGAATACCTTCACCGACGGCACAGGCAATACCACTACGTTCTACTACGGCGGGCAGAATTTCACCCCACCGCCCTTGAGCACGATTATCGGCCCCAACGGCGTGCAGGTGGCTGCCTCGCAATACGATGCCACCGGCCATCTCATCCAGCTCACTGACGCCAACGGCAAGCCGACAAACTTCGCCATCAATGAAACCAGCCAGACCGAAACCGTCACCGACCGCGACGGCAACCCGACCACCTACACTTACGATGCCGACGGCAACATCCTCACCGAAACCGATGCCCTCGGCAAAACCAGCAGCTACACCTACGACCCCGACGACAACAAGCTTTCCGAAACCAACCCGCTGAACGAAACCACAACCTATACCTACGACGCCTCCGACAATAGGCTCAGCCAGGCCGACGCTCTGGGCAACACGACCAAGTACTCCTACAACGCCGCCGGCCAGGTGCTTACCGTCGTCGATCCGCTGGGACACACCACCACCAACGTCTACGACTCGAACGGCAATCTCACCTCTACCACCGACGCGAACGGTAAAACCACGTCCAGCGTCTACGGCGCCAACGGCCTGCCCACGTCCGTCACCGACGCCGCAGGCAACACCACGCACTTCCAGTACGACGGCTCGGGCAACCTCACGCAGCAAACCGACGCCCTCGGCAACCTCTCCACCTACACCTACGACGCCAACAACAACAAGCTGAGCCAGACCGTCACCCGCACCGTCAACGGCCAGCCCGTCGCTCAGACCACCGGCTATAAGTACGATGGCAACAACCGGCTCACCGAGACCGACTATCCCGACGGCACCAAGACGCAGACGCAGTACAACTCCATCGGCAAGCAGAGCGTGACCATCGACCAGCTCAGCCGCCAGACCAGCTATGCCTACGACAACAACGGACGCCTCACCACCACCACCTATCCTGACCTGACCACCGAATCGACCACCTACGACGCCAACAACAACCGCCTGACCTCGACCGACCGCGCCGGCCATACCACCAGCTACACCTACGACGCCGACAACCGCCTGACCAAAACCATCTACGCCGACCAGAGCTTCACGCAAACTAACTACGACGCCGCCGGCCGCGTCAGCTCGACGGTCGACGCCAACGGCAACTCAACCACCTACGGCTACGACAACGCCGGACGCCGCACCACGCTCACCGACGCGCTCAGCCACGTGACCACGTTTGCCTACGACAACTCGGGCAACCAGACGTCGGTGAAAGACGCGCGGCAGAACACCACGCAGTACCAGTACGACAGCCTGAATCGCCAGATCGCGGTCATCTATCCGGATCAAACGACTTCGAGCACGGCCTATGACAACCTGGGGCGAGTTGTGTCGAAGACGGATCAGGCAGGCAAAGTCACGGGCTACGGCTACGACGCGCTGGGACGGCTGACCTCGGTGACGCAGGATGCGGTGCAGGGCGGGCTGAACCTGCTGACGCAATACGGCTACGACGAAGTCGGCAACCGCGTGTCGCAGACCGATGCGAACAACCACACGACCACGTATCAGTACGACACCTTGGGAAGAAGAGTTGGACGAACCCTGCCCGCCGGACAATCGGAGAGCTATGTATACGACGCGGCAGGAAATCTGAAGTCGAAGACGGACTTCAACGACAAGACGACGACCTACGCATACAATACCTCGAACCGGCTGCTGTCGAAGACTCCGGACGCGAGCTTCAACGCCAATCCGATTACGTTCACGTACTTCCCGAACGGTTTGCGGCAGACGATGTCGGATGTTTCAGGGGCATACACTTACGGCTACGACAATCGCAATCGATTAACGTCGAAGGTAACCCCTTTCGGTACTCTTTCGTACACTTACGATGCCGGAGGAAATCTGTTAACTCTGAAGTCATCGAATGCTGGGGGAGCTTCGGACACGTACACCTACGACCAACTGAACCGCTTGAGCACGGTCACGGATGCGTCTGGGGCGACTACGTATGCTTACGATGCCGTGGGTAATTTGCAGAACTTCACCTATCCGAACGGAGTGACACACGCCTATAGCTACGACACGCTGAACCGGCTGACGCAGGTGGGTGCGGCGAAGAACGCAAGCTCGATCTCGAACTACGCATACACGCTAGGCTTGGCGGGAAATCGATTGACTGTGGCCGAACTGAGTGGCCGTACCGTGAATTACGGCTACGACTCGCTGTATCGGCTGACTTCCGAGGCAGTAAGCAACGACCCGAACAATCACGATGGGACAACGAGCTATCTGTACGATGCGGTTGGAAATCGCCAGCAATTGCTGGTAAACGGCGTGACGGCAAACTCCTATACCTATGACGCCGACGACCGCCTCGGTTCTGACCACTACGATGCCGATGGAAACACGATTAATTCGCTCGGAACTGCAAATACCTATGACTTCGAGAACCATCTGGCCACTCACGGCGGAGTCACGATTGTGTACGACGGCGATGGCAACCGGGTAAGTCAGACCGTCGGCGGCGTGACAACAAGCTACCTCGTCGACACGATCAATCCCACGGGCTACGCGCAGGTCGTCGACGAGTTGCAAAGCGGAGCGGTCACGCGAACCTATTCTTACGGATCCGAACGCATTAGCGAGACGCAGACGCTAAATTCTGCGCTGACCACGAGCTTCTACGGCTACGACGGGCATGGCAGTGTGCGCCAACTCACGAGCTCGACAGGGGCTGTGACCGATACCTACGACTACGACGCCTTTGGGAACATAGTCAACCAAACTGGTTCGACACCGAACAACTACCTCTTCGCTGGCGAGCAGTATAACGGAGCGCTTGGGCTCTACTACAACCGAGCACGGTACCTGAACACGACCACAGCCCGGTTCTGGACGATGGACACATACGAGGGTGACCCGAAGTCCCCGTTGTCTCTCCATAAATATCTTTATGCAACGGATGATTCGGTCGATCTTTCCGATCCGACAGGAAGAACACCGTCGAACTTCGTTTACGGGCAGATGGTGCACGATGCTATCGGAGAAGACTTTCTGAGCGAAGGCGGGAACCGTTACTATGACGATTCGATTAACGCGATTCTTGGCGTGTCTGTACCGGCCGGTTCACTAAGGCCCGATTTGGTCGACAGAAATACCGAAGAAGTCTACGAGATCAAACCCATAGACAGTTCCGCTTTAGGATATACGCAACTTGCGGGTTATTTGATCGTACTTAACAGGTACGACCCCCTCAAGCGCGTCTGGGTACCAGGGTCGTCTTACATACCGCCCACGCCCATACCGCTAGACGGACTAACTGTTGCCTTCGTGTCACCGCCCCTCGGCGGCGTGATCATTTACCAAGTGTTTAACGGGGCGGAGATCCTCGCCCTGGCGGCTATAGCTATTAAGGCGTCGGTCCCTGATTTGTCCCTGGATCTCGGTGTCGCTACCCTGGAGGCCGCCTTCTAGCTCGCTACGGAGCAGGCGCGGATACATGAAGGCAACAGCAAGAATAGAACCGATGCAAGATGAATTCCTGGCCCGATTCTATCGATGGGCGAAGGAGTTCTCACAGGATCAATTCGACCAGGGATTCCCCGCGCTGAAGGAGATCAAAAACCGCAATGCTAGAAATTTCGTAGGTTTTGCGGAATCGCTAAACAGGCGTGACAGGAACTTATTCCGGATCGCCCGGCTAAAAAGGTTTCATCCTCGAGCCGCTGAGCTGGCGAAAGAAATAATGTCCCCCGAGGAAGATACCCTCCTCAGACGGTACTCGCTGGTACGAAATGTATCTCCATTCGAATCCTCTACGAAAGAAAAAAGGCTGCCCAAGGCTCAATTCCGCACGGTGCTGCTGAACCGGCTCCGCTCCATTCTGGGCGATCCAATCGAAGGTCCTAATAAGAGCGAGGAGTGGGAGTATCGGATTCCCATAGGGCCCTGGATCGTCGGCACGAGGATAGACATTGGTGGTCGGAGCAGGATGCTAGGCTATGGCCACTCCATTTGGGCGTCGGAATACATCGTCCTGCATGGCCAGATCTCGATTCTTAATTGGATGGGAATCGCTTCTCAGACCGATTGGGCTTCAGTATCCGAGGCGGACACAGAAAAGACTCTCGAGTCGGTCGAGCGTCTGTGCAAAATATTTATCGGGGTGGTTCCGCGCCTTTTAGAAAACATTTTCCACAGCTCGCCCGCACCGGAAATTCGCGAATGGAAGGAGATTTTCACGGTGGCAAGCCACCAGAAGAATGGATATACCGCTCTAATGATCGAGTCGTCAACACTGCGCGGCACGTTTGGAAAGAGTGCATCTTGGGAAATTCCCACCAGTATTATCCCGGAAGCCCTTCGTCCGATCGGCTCACGACTGAGCATTGTCCAGGACCCAGCTTATGATCGCCGGCGAGGCGACGCGCTAGCGATGCAGATAGCTTATCGGCATCTTAGAATCACCGCTGCGGACTAGCTTCAAACTCCCGTGCGGACCTTGGGCTGGGCCGAGCTTTGGCGGGTGGCCCATGCTTTTGGGGACTTTGCAAGAAAAAGGGTGCCCCGTCCTTCGCGTTCTGTGCGAAGGGCGGGTACCACGGATGCCTGCAGTGACGGTCTTATGTTGCCCGACGGAAAACACATGGCGCAGGCGGCATGGTGCCCGCCCTTGCAAAGTACGCAAGGACGGGGCACCCACAATTCTGAAACAGGAAGAAAAAACACGGAAAGGGTGGGCCACCCGCCCGTAAGGATAAGGAGGCCAATGTTAAGCAATCTTTCGCGAAAGAAGAGAATCTGGGTTGCTGTTACTTCGATCACTCTACTCCAAATGGATGTTGCCGGCTGCACGGGAAGCCGCAGCGTATCTGCACAAGTGGAGGGTCATCAGCCTATGAATCCTCCAGAGGCCAGCATCACCGCATCGATTGCAGGTGATGACATCGTCGTGACGGTCGTCTTAGCCGACCGCGCTACAGAAGCGTTCCCGCTGCTGCGTTGGAACCTACCTGCGGACGGGCGGTTGACGGGTAGCCTCTTTGAGGTGAATCGAAACGGAAAAAGCCAGCAGTACCTTGGGGAGATGGTAAAGCGTCGTGTAACGGCCGACGACTACCTCTCGCTGCAACCCGCAAAGAATACAAAACAACCATTGGCCTGAAGCAGGCATACGACGTGAAAGCCAACGGTCAGTACACAATCAAGTATCGGGCGTGGAACCAGCTCCCAAACGGTGGATTCGTCACGATCACTTCTGCTGCTATCACTGTCAGGAAAGGGTGAAAGGTTGGTCAGCAGCTGGGCGTAATGGTTGAGACGACGTATGCTTACGACGCAGTAGGCAATCTGCAGAACTTTACCTGCCCGAACGGAGTGACCGCGGGTGGCCCAGCCTTTGAACCGCCGAAGCTACGGCAACTGTGGGTGCCCCGTCCTTCGCGCACGTTGCGAAGGGCGGGTACTCGACGGTCGATAGCTTAAGCGTCGTGAAGGCGGCAGGTATGGAAATCCTATGGTGCCGGCAGCATCGAACCCGCCCTTGCACAAAACGCAAGGACGGGGCACTCTGAGAGTTCTTGATGATCAAGTAACCGGGAAGAATCTTCTATTCGTCATTCCAGATGAGGCCCTGACATTCACCCAGCAGTCCCTATTGCCAGCGTTTCAGGAAATCGAGCAGTCGGAGGGAGTCCAAATAGGCGTGCAGGCTGTGCAGGGATTAAGGGGCACTCCGTGATCAAGAAGGGTTTCACTCCTATTGTTATTCCTACCGTCGGAATATATTTTGACGAAATCGACAAACACTATTTGGTTCAGCCATGCATTCCATCCCCTCTTGGCGGATCGTTGGAGTTTGGGGACCCCATTATGGTTCTGGAGGAGGATTTTGAGTCCAGCATTGCCAATGTCACATTGAAATCTCTGGAAAACTATCTGAAGACGAAATACGACCCAACTCTGGAAAAGCGTCGGTCGGATAAAGAGCAGCTTGATTTCGTGAAGAGACACAAATCGGTAAGCGTAGCCAAGCTTACCTCGGGGCGGATCCAAGTGAGCGCTGGTGAGCGGCAGGGAGGCGGGTATCACGGTGTGGAGGATGGTGATATCGTGATTGATGCTGCATCAGCACGAGAACAGCTACCTGGCACAATCCGCGAGGCCTTCCAGAGAGCGAAGTAAGCTGATCTTCTGGGGCAGGCCCAGTTTGTATTTTGTGAGGGCGCCACGAAAAGGGCTGCGTGAGCTTTGCATGCTTTGCAGAGCTGGCCACGGAGTTCGCACAACCGGCCAAAGCTAGGAGACAAACGAGACCTTCTCCCGGGAGGAAATCGAGATGACACACAAGATAATCCGTCGGACTGCAATGACGGTCCTGTTATTCAGCGCTATGATGCCTGCGTTTGCTAAACCCGGCGCGCCTGCGACAGCTGCCGGTCAGACCCAGACTGTTTCCGAGGGCACGTCCACCAAGAGCGGCGGCGCTAAGACGGCAACGAAGAACGCGACGGCGCAATCGAATGCTTCCGCCAATCCGCAATCGGCGAACCAACAAAATAATTCTCCGAACTCGGGGTCGAATAATCCGGGAATCGCCCCCGCTGGATGGGTTCCGCAGACCCAGAACCAGCAGATGAAGGCGGGCACCAACAGAACCACCATCCCAAACCCGAAAGCCATGAAACCCGCGACCACGCCGAATTCGAAAGAGAAGAAGCCAGCGAACGACGCTATTCGGTAAGCACTACGACAGGAAACCGTGGCGTCATCGTCCGTGGTACCCACCCTTGCAAAGTGCGCAAGGATGGGGCACCCTCAGTCGTGGTGATTCCAGCAAAAACATAAAGGGTGGGCCACCCGCCAGCAGGTGACCAGCAAGAATCTTCTGTTCGTGATTCCCGACGAAGCGCTGACGTTCACTCAACAGTCGCTCCTACCCGAACTGCAGCAGATCGAACAGTCCGAAGGCATTCAGATCGGAGTCCAAGCAGTACAGAATCTGAGGGGAACACCATAACCAAGATGATTATCATTCCTTCGGTGAGTATATATTTTGACGAAATTGATAGGCAGTACATGGTGCAGCCAACCGTTCCGTCCTCGCTGGGCGGATCGAGGGAATTTGGGGAGCCATTCTTAATTCGAGATCAGGACTTCGACTCGACCGTTGCCGACGTCGTTTTGAATTGCCTGGAACAGTATCTGAAGACGAAATACGATCCGGTCCTGGAAAGACGGCGCTCAGAAAAGCAACAGCTTGATTTCGTGAAGCGGCACAAATGGGTAAGCGTCTCCAGGCTTCCATCGGGGGAGATTCAAGTCAGCGCCGGTGCGCGCCAGGGAGGAGGATATCATGGCGTAAAGGAAGGCGATGTGCTGATTGATGGTACGTTGGCAGGAAAACGGCTACCCAGCGCGATTAGTGAGGCGTTTCGGAGAGCGAGATGAACCGATCCTCTGGGCCCGACGGGAATCCGAGATAATGCGGGGGGATAATGCGGGGGGATAGGCGGGGACAAGTGGAAGTGACCCAATTCCTTGCGCCGTGCTGGGAGAAAACAATGGTGCCAGCTCCGTCTGTCCCCGTATTCCCCCCCAACAGTGGCCTTTGTGTCTCGACCCTACCCGGGAGTAATTTCTTATTGCCTGGTAAACGAGGCCGAGATCGTGCTGGCCGCCACCGCAGCTGTCTACAGTCTCTCCCTTGACTTTGGCACAGCAGCGTTTGAGGTGGCATATGGCTTCTGATAGCGTGACACAGGGTGGTTTGACAAAGCAGTTACAAAGACGAATCGCGCGCTTTGCATTCGAACGGATGGAGCAAGAGTGCGAGACCGATTTCCAGGTTCTGTCTGGGTTTCGCAGCTTGTCTGTCCGCAAGTTTCTTACCTGGATCAGCGGTATAGCGAAAACCCAACGGACTGAGGCAGCACTGAGCCTCACCTACCGTTTCCTGCAACTTCGCCGAGTTGAGTGCGAAGGCATTCCAAACTTTGAGCGATGGGCCGAGTCCTATCTTAGGTTCCCTTTAAATACCGGACTCGATTTCGAGTGGCGCCCCAAACGTCACGTAAGGACTATTGCTTCTCTAGTGAAAAAACGCTAGCCCCCTTGCGGGTAGTGGGACCTCAGTCAGTCGAGCTAGCCGACGATAACCCGCTGGCGGTTCCGCAGATCAGAGGGGAGCTTGAACTCAGCACAAAACTCTCAGACATCGTGCTCTCGCAGCCTGTTCGCGGAGATCTTAAGCGGTTTGACGTTTCGTACGTTGCGCTTCTCGGTCTGGGCCCCACGGCATGGGAGATCCGAACGACCGAAGAATGCCGTGAGGTGGTGGCTCGATTGCCGGAAGTGATTGCTAAGGCGCGAGAGGTTGTCGAGCCCTAGTCCCGACGCCCCGTAGGGGTTAGTCCCTGACGATTGTATGGGTGAAACCCATCGTACGTGCACGATAAAGTTACCCGTCCGGAACTCTCTCGTACACTTACGGCGCGGCAGGAGATCTGCTAACACTGAAGTCATCGAACAGTGGAGGCGCTTCGGACACGTATACCTACGACCAACTGAATCGGCTGGGCACGGTGGCGGATGCGTCCGGGGCCACGACGTATGCTTTCGATGCGGTGGGTAATCTGCAGAACTTCACATACCCGAACGGAGTTACGCACGCTTACTCCTATGATGGTCTCAATCGCTTGACGCAGGTTGGCGCAGCAAAGAATGCAGCGCCGATCTCGAATTACGCCTACGGCTTGGGTGCTGCCGGGAATCGATTGACGGTGGCGGAGTTGAGCGGACGCACCGTGAACTGCGGCTACGACTCGCTCTATCGCCTGACTTCAGAGGCCGTGGCGTCGGACCCGCACGCAAACAACTTCACGAATGGCTTTACCTACGACGCCGTAGGCAACCGCAAGCAGTGGCTGGTGAATGGCGTGGTTTCAAACGCCTACACCTACGACCCCGACGACCGTCTGGGCTCGGATCAATACGATGGAAATGGAAATACCGTGCTCTCCGCCGGAGTCGCCGATGCATACGACTTCGAAAATCACCTGATCCAGAAAGGCGCAGTGACGGTGGTTTACGACGGCGACGGCAATCGAGTGAGCGAAACGGTCGGAGGCGTGACGACAAATTATCTGGTCGATACGATGAACCCCACGGGTTATGCCCAGGTCGTGGACGAATTGCAAAACAGCACAGTGACGCGGACGTACTCGTATGGGCTGGAGCGCATCGACGAAAATCAGCTCATAAGCAGCGCCTGGACGCCAAGCTTCTATGGCTATGACGGCCACGGCAGCGTGCGACAGCTGACGAATTCTGTAGGTACGGTAACCGACACCTACGACTATGACGCATTCGGAAACGTCGTCAACGAAACGGGCTCGACGCCGAACAGCTACCTCTTCGCCGGAGAAGCGTATGACGCCGCGTTGGGCCTCTACTACAATCGCGCACGCTACCTCAACACGACAACCGGGCGCTTCTGGAACATGGACACGGACGAGGGCGTGTCCACTTCTCCGTTGTCTTTACACAAATACCTCTACGCCAGCGCCAACCCGGTGAACCGGGTCGATCCCGGCGGTCACCAGGACGTTGTCGAGGAAGTCGGAGCAGAGGCCGTCGACACGGAGCTGGAGGCCAGCGAATCAGATATTGAGGAAACCGCGGAGAAGGATGTCGAAGAGCAGCTTGAACCGGAAACGCTCATTCATGTCACATCAGGCGCGAACGCCATAAATATTAACTTAAGTGGACTATCGGCGCTTCAATACCCGGACGTCGCCCCCACGATTCCGCCCGGACTCCCAGGCGCCTTTTATGCAATCGGATTCAAGAGCACGGTTCCGACCAGTCTAGTTGCTGAGATGGCCTCACTCGTAGTCAACCTGTTCATCCAGAATCGCTTCGGTTCCGCGCCGTTAGCAGCGATGGTTGGGAGTCTTCCAGGGCCCGTATTTGCGGCACTTACGGCCTCACCAACGGAGGGGCCGATTATAAAGCAAAGCCTTAACGTCTCTGGCCCGAGTTCTCTGGATGAACTGGTGTGCCTGCCAGAGAGTTTTCCAGTAATAGACGAGTACAATCAGGGGAGGTGGGGTATTTTCCCGTTGATTCCGTGAACATCGAAGACCAAGAACAATTTAAGCGGACTCTGGCAAATGTTAGGGAACGATTCAATTATCTTCCCGAGACGACTACGGGTCCCTCTGGTGAGACACTCGCAGAGTGGGATTTGGAGCTCGAAGGCCGCTATCGGGATGACGGGGCCCCCGTGCGTCCAGTTGACTTGAACTATGGGCGCGTCCGGGCGGAGCTTGGCTGGCACGATAGCAATCATTGCTTCCTTCGGTCTGAGCTGGGTCCAGATGAACGTAATTCAGGCGATCTGACTTGGGGAGGGCGGCGAGCGGTTCTAGGTGTCCATCGCTATATAGGGCGCGTGGCTAAGATTCGCGGCGTAGAGCGCTCGGAATGGTTGGGACACTTACTGGTTGCTTATTGTGCGCACGGCGGTCCGAGGGGGTACGACACTACTGATTTGATGAGGGCGGCTGAGAAGTGGAGTTCTAGCAGAGTACAAGGCCTCCTCAAGCTTGGCGTAGATGTGAATGATGAAAACATGATAGGCGAGACGGCCCTTTCCCATGCCGCGCGAGAGGGACGTTCGGACATATTCGAAATACTACTCGCGGCTGGGGCGCGCATCGACGTGAGCTTCGAGGGGCACACCCTTCTCCACGATGCAGCCGTCGGTGGAACCGTAGCGATCCTCGCGAACCTAATTCACGATGGACTTCAGATAAACATCGCGAATTGGATGGGATTGACACCACTGTGGTACGCCGTTTCCGAGAAAAGAACTGAAGCGGCGGAATATCTGTTGGCGGAAGGTGCCGACTGGAAAGTTGAGCCCTGGAAAACAAAATCTGCTTACCCCAAGATGAAAGAGGGGTTCGATCTCCTTTGCCAGGCGGAGGCTACTCTTGGTCACGACCATCGGCTCACGAAAATGCTCCGCGACCTTCGAAAATGACCCAACCGGCCAAAGCCAGGGATAACGTTTTCCCCAGGAGGAAATCGAAATGACACACAAGACTATCCGTCGGGCCGCAATAACGATCCTGTTCTTCGGCACTATGTTGCCAGCATTCGCTAAACCCGGAGCGCCTGCCACAGCTGCTGGTCAGGCCCAGACTGTCTCCCAGGGCACGTCCACTAAGAGCGGCGGCGCTAAGACGGCATCGAGGAACGCGACAGCGCAATCGAACGCATCCACCAACCCGCAATCGGCGAACCAACAAAATAATTCTCCGAACACGGGTTCGAATAATCCGGGAATCGGCGGGTGGCCCAGGCTTTTAAACTCCCTGGCGTTTGCAATAAAAAGGGTGCCCCGTCCTTCGCGCATTTTGCGAAGGGCGGGAACCACGAACACCGGCGCAACAGGGTGGGGAATCCGTGGACAGAACGAACGTTGGCTTTGCTTCTTTGTAACAAGATTGCGTCCCCGTTAGAACAAAGTTTCTTTTCAGGAGGCACGTTATGAAACGACCAATACTTCCAATCGCTACCATTCTCGGCATCTCGGCGCTCGTCGCGGCGCAATCAGGCAACCAACCCCCCGCTCCGCCGCCGACGGGAGCCATGATCGCGCCGCAAGGCTGGGTGCCGCAGAATCCACCGGCGCAGCCGAATGGTCAGCAAGCCTCCGCCAAGCCGAGCCGGAAAAAATCAGCCGCAACTCAGCCGCATCCGAAAGCGGCCACGCCCGCGAAGACCAGCGCCCCGAAGAACTAGTTTCTCGGCGTCGAGCATTTTAGGCGCGCCTTCGACTTGGCCTCAGAAGAAAAGGTTTTCGAACCAAGTGCGGCAACGGGAGCACAAAGATCGCAACTCTCTCCGCGATCACACTCAATCCTTTTGCAGGTTCGGACGGGATTCCGTCCCAATACAAACCGCGCACACCGCACGTTCCGCGGCTTTATGTGTGTCAAGGGTGTGGTTGCTCTAACGCATACGATCGAGTCTGAGCCGAGCGACGCCTCAAAAAGTACTCGATATTTGATTTTGTCAAATTCATGCGATAGCTCCTTAACTCCTTAACTGTCGTCGTTTTGTTTCTCCCTTTTCAGTTGAGTTATCATTTCATGACTCCTGCGAGGCATTTATTCATGCTCCTAAAGAAACAACGGCGGCCTGCGGCACAGTATCTTCGTACGTCAACGAGCATGCAGGAGTTTTCGTTTGAAAATCAGAGCGCGGAGATTAAACGCTACGCAGATCAGTTCGATTACGAAGTTGTGCAAACGTACAGCGATACGGGTAGGACTGGCGTTACTCTGAGGCATCGCAAAGGCTTGAATAAACTGCTTAGCGATGTGCTAAGTGGCGACGCTCGTTTTGAAGCCATTCTGGTCTACGACATTAGCCGCTGGGGAAGATTCCAGGACGATAATGAAGCCGGGCATTACGAGTTTCTTTGTCGGAGAGCAGGCATTGCGGTGCACTACTGCGCTGAACCATTTCTCAACGACAACAGCTTGTCTTCCGGACTTTTGAAGAGCCTCAAGAGAGTTATGGCGAAGGAATATAGCCGTGAGATGGGAGTCAAAGTCTATGCCGGGCAAGAACGTATCGCTAGGCTGGGCTTTAAGATCGGAGGAATCCCTGGATTTGGTCTGCGTCGAATAATGGTTTCAAAAGATGGAAAGTACAAAGGACGCCTCGGAGATGGTGATCGCAAGAGTCTGGCAACAGATCGGGTCAAACTTGCTTTGGGTCCCGCGAAGGAGATTCAGTGCGTGCGCCGAATGTTTTCGATGGCCCTCCTCGGGATGAGCTCCGGAGAAATCGCACGGGTATTGAATAAGCAGAGCCGAACGAGCGAAGGTAGCGCGCTCTGGACCACTGACGCCGTACGAGCAATTCTTACACATCCAAAATACACCGGATCCAGCGTCTGGGGACAACGGTGCGAAAAGCTCCACGCTCCGTCCATCTCGATGCCGCGCCAGAACTGGATTGTGTGTCCTGGCGCTTTCCCCGGCCTAATTGACGTAAACAGCTTCGAACAGGTCCAAAGAAATCTCAAGCGATACGCCTCCGATCGTTTTTGGTCGGATGAAGAGATCCTAGCAAAGCTCAGGCATCTTTGGGCGCGGAAGGGCAAGCTCTCCGAATGGTTAATCGATAACACGACGGGGATGCCCACTTACTCTACCATTCAAGCACGCTTTGGTTCTCTCCGTCGCGCATACGATCTGATTGGATACCGAGCTTACGAAACCACGGCGGCCGCGTGCATCAAGAAAGCTCAGATGTTCCAACTTCGCAACAAATTGATACAAGAGATTCGAGCTCTTTTTCCCTATGAGGTTATAGACCGGCTACCAGGGAAGTTGCGCCCTATACTGCGTTTGGACAATGGAACAATTGCTTGTGTGAGGGTTTGCTTGGCAAGAGTGGTGAGGAAGACAATCATTTGGGAATTTAGTACGAGTCAAGCGGAGAACGGCTTTTGGACATTGTTAGCGAGATCCAACATTGAGGCGAACGGAGTTCACAGTATGTATCTTCTGCCGCCGAGAAGATGGGCGTCATTTTACCGATTCAAAGGGGATCCGGTCTGGTTAACAGATGGAATACGATTGAAACACCTGACGGATCTGCCAACTGCAATCACACGCTCTGTAAAGAGAGAGGGCGTTTTGACCGCATGATTCAGTAAGTGGTTGATTGCTCGCGCCGTGCCTCCGACATTCTCGTGGCGATCTTGTAGAAGTCGGATAAGACATTAAGCTTTACTCCGGTTTTCAGCCATGGATCGTTCTCGAAGGAACGGTGCGAGCGAAACATGTCCATGCGAGGGAATAGGTAGGATTCGAGGATTCGATCATGACGACCAGTCATCTTGCACAGCAGCGTAATGTGCTCTCGCTCCGCGGAACATGGTTCGACCACCCAGTGTAGTCTCCCGCCCTGTCTCCGTTTTTGGCGGACTAATAGGATTGAGACGAGGTACCTATCATCAATCCGAAGGATGGAACGTGTTCGCCTTGGCAAGTGGGTAATTGCTACGTGACCGGGGAACATGTCTTTTATCTCTTTGAAAAGCGATCGTCGCAATGTCGCCGAGCGTTCCAATTGCTCTGTCTTAAGCACGCTTTCACGTCCGGGATAGTAACCCAGGAGTTCATACAATCGCCGGGTCGAGCCAAAGTGGCTCCTAACCGTAGAACTTACAGGCATGCCACGTGCTTTCTGAACGATTGCCTCGCTTAGATGGCCCTTGACCTTCAAGAGACGCCTGAACCTTTTCAGGATTTTTTCGTCAGACCACAAGAAATCCTCCTGTTTCGGGAGTACGGCTTGCGCGGTGTCGAAAGTGTCTTGATCGACGATTCCAGTAAACGCCGCTCGCTTGCTAATCCAATCACATGATTCAACAGGCATACTCTTGCCGCGCAGTCGTTGTGTATTCCGATGCCACACATTCCAGCCGGCATATTTTGGATTTGTCACTATTGTGGAGACATCCTGGTGGGCCCATCGTCTTCCGTTAAAAGTACTGCCTTTCCGGTTCAATTCCCGCGCTATCGCCGAACATCCCTGTCCCGCCAGAACCATAGAAAAGATGCGCCTCACACATTCGACGTGCCTTTTTGGACCGGGTACGAGTACGACGCGGTCGGTGGTAAGACTCTTCTGCTCACCACACTTCATCAGTTGCTTGACTTTACCCTCGGCAGAAACCATCATCCGCCGATAAGCGTACCCTGCAGTACCGCCAACCCAGTATCCCATTCGAACGAGCCGCGCCTTGCCACGAAAGACTCTTTCGCCCAACTCACGACTAAATTCTGCTGCCATGTTTCTCTTCAATGCCTTCAGAAGAGAACTGGACGGTGTGCCATCGTTTTTAAACTGCTCCGCGCAATAATGGAGCGGTATGCCGGATCTGGAACACAGAAATTCGTAATGGGCAGCTTCATCGTTGTCGGGAAACCGGCCCCAGCGACTCACGTCGTAGACGAGGACAACCTTGTAATCGGCTTGGCCGCTACTCACATCCCTGAGCAGCTCACGCAGTGCATTACGATTTGTCGCTATAACTCCGCTCTTTCCAGCATCCGCGTACGTTTTCACCACGACGAAGCCGTGGCTAACAGCATATTCGTTAATTGCGGACCGCTGATTATCGAGCGAGTATTGCTGAGCTTCGTTCGACATTCTTAGATACTGCGCTGCCGGGACAAGACTAGATATTGCCCGAGGGAAACTGCTCTTCATATATCGCGCCTTGGCTTTCCAAATGCTCCGATAATGGCACTAATATCTTGGAATTGCCAGTTCGGTGCGGGGCTGTCGTTCTTCTTGAGTGCTCGGATCGAGGAAAGCATCTAGCTAGAACTTGGACGATGGCGTGCTTTCGCACCCAGATTCGAGGCCGATTCTATACGGCTTCGCATGATCTAAGTACGACCATGGCTGGCAATGCTACAACCGGGTTGGCTTGAGACTTTCAGAGGACGGAATAGGGCCGTCATGAAGGCGAGCACTCCTCGCACCCTAGCTTTCCGAGTTCTTCTGCGAGCGACCAAAACCGTCAAGCCTCTTCCATCTCGAATGTCCAAGGCCGCAATCTCTATCCGTTCGGGAATCTGTCAAACGGCCTTTCTTTTCTCCATTTGAACCGGTTGCGGCATACCTTTCGCAAAAGCTGTCCCAAGCAGGAAACGAGCGACGTGCCGAGACTCGAAATGCTTCAATCAAGTTCCGGACCATTGCTCGCCGTTCAAGCAGTTGCCGGATCATGCTCTCGAACTCATCCCAGAGCCCACCGTACCAACCAAGAGGAATTTCACCAGCCAAGTTCCACACGATATCGTCCTCCATTGTTTCAACACGCGACAGCCACGGCTCCAAAGAACTCCAATCACACACATCTGCATAAACTTCATTAGAAGCGAATGTCCCGTTCTCCGGTTGATCTGGAAATGTCCAACCTCCACCGTTGAAACAGTAGCTCTGATCGATGAAGGTCGCCGTGTACTTCCGATCTCAATTGAGCCTCCAAAAGGCTGCCTGTCGACCGTCTCGGTTACCTGTCCACTTGTCCAGGACCAGCATTCCTGCAAACATCTGAGCATTGCGAACGCAACCGAGCATATCAACCGGCAGGTAGTCGAAAACTCGTCCTTTTGATGGATCGACCGCATAACGTGATCCGAACTGTAATCCCGGCTGACATGGAATCGAACCGTTCACCAATTGAATGCGCAAGTGGGGACTGTGTTGGATCAGCCACTCGTCAACCTCGATCACTGCGGTCGCAGTCATGGGAAGGCCCGCTCGCTCCGCCAATTTGGTGGCGAACATTTCGTTTGTGAGCACGCGGATATGCTGTGGATTATTCAGAAACTTCACGACGTAGTAGTGAACCATCGGAGCAGCGCATGAGGTGTGCCTGCGCACCTCCACGCATACTGCGGACAGACTTTGATCGGAATAACGCTGTCATTCTTTTGAATTGCTTGCAAGCTGCCTCACTACCAAGGTAAGGCCGAAAAAGGGGACGCAGACAGTTCCGAGATGAAGTCTGCGTCTCCCTGCTTTCTTCCCCGTTTCGGCTTGGATAGGGAGTAGGTCCAGCCCGGTGACTGGACCTCTGTTACGCCGCCAAGCCTTGTGCGTTTATCTCACGGCAAAGGGAGCGCGGCGTGTGACGTGAACCCTTTAGGCTGTGGAAAAGCATGGACCGAAAGAACCGTACACGAAGGTAGATAAGAAAATTCTTTGTCGGGGATGCAATCCTTACCAAGAAATTGTTCCGCACCTGCGGTGCCATGTTTTCGGTTGAGTTCAGACCGATGTGAAGACTAAGAAAACGTTATGGTGCGCCTAGCACGGATTGCGCCCGCTCCGGCTCAGGCGGCTGCACCAAATGGGTTTTTACGCCAAACATTTCGTAGTCCGTGAACAGTCCCCGGCACCAGTAGATTTTTTTGTGCTCGGCTTGTGTCGTGATAGTGACTGGGACAAGGTGCTGCGTCCCGTCCTTCTCTAGCCAGCCATAAGTCATCACTCCCCACCAGCGATACCACGGTCCCGAAAGATCAAGGGCTTCCGAAATCCGCAAGATGATCCCCGATTCGTCCATCCAGACTTCCCCGTGGCAGCCGTAGAATTTCGTCGTGCTCCGCCGGAAGAAGCCGTAGCTTATGACAGACTGGAACGAGCACACACTGTCCTCCACGTTCGCGGCGTACTGGAACACATGGACGGTTCGGCCCCCTACGACGGCGTCAGGCGCCTGGTGAATTTTCAAGTTAAGCTCCGTCCCGACCATCCGAGGAAGCGCAGACCACTCAGCGCCAGACACTATGGAAGCGTCCAGAGGCGGGAAAGGGACGTTGTCGTGGAAGTGCTTGCTTCCTTGGCGACGCCAGCGCTGCCAGCCATCCACGATGAGCGTTTCGTATGCGTCCGAGACCTCTGGCTGGCGGTTCTCACGACCCCAAGCGAATGTCTCGGTCGCGGTGAAGTTACGCATCGAGTCGGCGAGATATTGCGCCGTGTGCCGCAGCTTGACTACCTCGGGAGGCTCCTCTGCGCGCGGCGAAAGACCGTAGGCGCGGAGCCAGGCGTAGGGCGGATACAGGTCTGGGGCGACGGGAGAGACGAAAACGGTTTTCGGAAAAAGGGTCGCTTGCAGATAGGGCTGAGCCCTCATGACAAAGTCCGAAAGCTCCTTGACAGGCACCGCGAGCGCGATGCGGTCCTTGCCCTCATCCATTGCGTTCAGGATGCCGACGATTTTCTTTGTCTTGCTGGCAACCACAATGCCGCCGCTGGCGCCGCCGCGCAAGCGACCTTCCTCGTAGCTGAAAGCAAGCAAACCTTGCTGGGTGTTGCCGATGAACTTGCCGTGCCAGTGAACCAGCCCGCGCTTCGGGTTCCAGTTGAACGGGTAGGCGTAGATGTCCACTTCGGCGCTGTTCTCCAAACCGTCGGCGTCGAACCCGATGCCGTGAAAGTTCTTGACGGGATGTCGCATCTCGTAGATGGCAAGGTCGTGAGCCGGGGTGTACTTCAGCGAGCCAGTCCCGGCAAGGTTTATGTCTTGCACCCCTGCGTCGTCCGGGTCGGAATCGAGGTAGCGGTGCGCGGCAAACACCCCCTTGATGCGGACGTACTTGCCCATGACTTTAGCGGCGTGGTAGTTGGTGCCCACGAAGCGGCAGTCCTGGTCTAAGCAAAACCCCGTGCCGAACTTCACGGAGAAAGGGGCAAGATGCTTCATGTCGGCCTTGAAATCCGTGATGGGAATGACCACTTGCTCGGGAACGAATTCCTGGGCGTACACGGGGAGGGCAAGGGCGAATAGGAGAAGTAGAGGCACCAGTCTTCGAGCGTGGAGTCTTTCGCTAGGGCGGGGGAAGGTGTAGGGGCGAGGGATGAGGTCTTGCCCGATGAGTGCGGAGCCCGCGAACAGGTTGATGAGAAGGGAATAATTTCGCACGGCTGTGTCGATCTCTCACTGAAGGTATCGGCAGGGTCTGTTTCTCCTTTCGCAAAATTAGTGAGATTTCATGAACGAAGGTTCTGGGGTGCACGGAATCGGTTATCTGCTGACCTACATTGGCCGCTTCCCGCGTCGTGATCCCGGCCAGCCAGAACAAGCGTTGGGAAGGAATCAGTTTTACGACCAGCGTGGGAAATGCTCCGACTCCGTATCGCGTGTTAGACGGCGTGGGGAATATTTAGGGCACTGCCGCGGGTGGAACGGGGATTTTCCGATGGCCTGGGGTCCTTTTTTTTAAAGCGCCGGTGCCGTCGGGATGCACCTTCAACGATGGTCGAATCCAGCTTGACGGCTTCGATCTTGATGCGCACGACTTGCTCGCGCTGTAACCTTTCAAAGACATGATCCAGTACGCCACTCTTGGACCATCGATTCATGCGAGTATAGATGGTGTGCCAAGGCCCGAAACGCTTGGGCAATCCCCGCCATTTGCAGCCCTGCTCGGCCACATAGAGCAATGATTATGCATTTGACACAGAGGAGGGGTAAGTGTTCAGAGTTAAATCACCGTGACAAGGCAGCAGAAAACAAGGAAATCGCTGACACAACAAAGGCGGCGGAGACCGGCGAAAAGCGAAAAAAGGGACGCAGAAGTTTTCCGAGCTGGCGTCTGCGTCCCCTGCTTGCCTCCCCATTTTCAGCTTGGACAGGGAGCAGGTCCAACCCGGTGACTGGACTTCTCAAACTCGTTACGCCGCCAAGCCTTGAGTATTTATCTCAAGCATTTATCTCACGGCGAATGGAACGCGGGTTGTGACATAAGAACTTGTGGCTGTGGAAAAGCATTGGCCGAACGAGCAGTACACGAAGGTAGCTAGAGGACGAGTCGCTTAGTAGGCTGTTGCGCAGGCGGGGACTGAAGTCGCTTTTGCCGTACCGAATCGAAGAGGGCTTTATCAAATTGATTTTCGAGTTCTTTCTGAAACTCAGAACGGATCCCGATCTGCTGCACCATGACGCACAGTCCGCCAGCGCCAGCCCCGAGTATGAAAACGCCAACAATCAACAAAGGGGCCATAGTCGTACCCTAAAAAGGAGCAGAGGACGAAGGATGGTTTCAGCCGCCAGCTTCGTCCTCTGTTTCCAACATGAAGCCAAATCAGGGGAAGTAACAACAGGCAGAGAGTAACGGCATTGTCGGACTGCCGTCTGTGACATCTAAACATTGCGTCTGTGACATTTGAACAATTTCCCTGCCGGGATGCGGACCGGCCAATATCCTTCATATTCTCCGCGCAATTCGTGAAAGAGCCGCATGATGCTGGGATCGCGCAGGCCTCGTAAGAAACGAGTGGTACGTGCTCCAATGCCAGACACGTGGAGGGGTTCAAGAATCACTTTGTACGGCACGCTGCCGCTCGCTGAAGGCATATTCCCCGCACACTTGCCCCCGATAGCCGCCTTCAAGGCTACCGAGCCGTTTTTTCGGATCATCGACTGTTCAGGATCGATGTTTTCTCCCTTTCTTTCAAAAACCATCGAAAACTCTCACGACCAAACGTGCATTGATACGGCCATTTGCGATCTGTTCTCCCACTCAGTGCGCTGGATAAAGTTCCATGCAGGCGGTACCAAAAATGACTGCCGGGAGCTCTGGTCATGAACTTTTCCTCATGTGTTGTGCGCACAGGTCGCTACCAATCGAGAATTATCTCTCTCATTTACCTAGTGATCGTGGCTGATGCGCTCATGGTCTCGTCTTGCGGAGATGCGTCCGCAACCGACAAATATGGAAATGGGGCTAACGCGACCACCGTTGTGACTGCCACGCAACAAGTCGAAGCGTGCGGCAAACCATTCTATTCTTGCGTAAACCGTACCGTAGCTTCGATCCCGGTGCCAACCGTTCCGCCGGACGCAGGCGGTCCGGCCGGAGCTAACACCTACATGGTCGATCCGGATTTTCATAACATCCTCGTAAGAGCTACCGACTATACGCACACCATCATTCCGGGTAATACTCAGTGGGACGGCAATTCCTTCCAAGCTGGCTGCGGCGGAGGTTCTTTCTGTAACCTAACGAATACGGACAGAACGCTGTGGAGGATAGAGGGTACAAGTGGGGAGTACATGCTGCGCTTTGATCCAGTCGCTTTTGCTTCAGCCGAGACTCTAATCCGCAATGCTGGTAACACGATCCCACCAGGACTTCCACAGTCCGTGTTCGGTCTTTACACAAGAGCGCCGACGGGATTCCCGGTGCCGAAGGGACGATTCTCGTGGCTACAAAAAAATCTATACTATGCGAACTCCGGTACGCAGATTCTAGCCTATTGCTTCGGCATCACTTACATTGATGGAGTTTGTAGCGATACATTTGACGGAGTTAACATTCCAACTGTCGCAAACGGAGGCATTGTAACGCTAGTCGATTTGGCGAACGCGGGTCCGAATTGCTTACCTTCTACTTACGTACCAACATGGACAGCTGGCGGAAATCAAGATCAGGTTACCGACTCGCAGTTCTCCGTTGCGTTCTCGTCCTTGAATGAGGGCTATCCAGGACAAAAAGGCTCAGGGCAGGACACAGGCGTGCATGAGGTAGTGTGGAGCGAAGCGAAAGGATGCCAAGTTCTGAATACCTATACTGGCGCAATCACGGCCGACCCAGCATGGGGAACGAACGGCACAACCCTGAGCCTTCCTGACCGCTTCACGATTCACACTTCCCCAAATCAAGATTTGTCCGGAACGTATATGGTCATGAGCGTTGGGGAATGCCTCGTCATTTGTTACAACGGCGCAAGCGGCATTAGTCTCACTCTTGGCACAAATGTAGGAAGCTATCTCTGTGCACCAGGGTACGGGGACTGCGGGGGACATTCCAGCTTTGGTTGGAGCTTTTGGCAAAATGCGGCCAGCAATCTTTATCTTGGTCAAGCCGACGTTCGCCCCCTGCCGAACACCAACCACACATATACCAGAACAGCCTCAGTCAAAGTACCCGGAATCACGTGCCAGGGCGACTCGCACTATAGTTGGATCGCCGATGACCCCACGAACGTAACCAACTTTCTCTCGACCACTTCGGCTACGACCGAAACCATACCGGCTGAGGTGTGCAACAACTCATCTCCATTGCGGAACGAGATTTTGCTGTATGACCCAATTGGGGGACCGATTGGCCGCGCAGGTCATACGTTCAACTCCGGCTACTCTGGACGATTTTCAGTTCAGTTTGCAATTAGCGAATGGACGCAGACGGGTGATTTTGCAGGATGGTCATCCGACTGGCTGGAAACGTTAGGCGACGAAAATGGAAAGGCAACGTGCCCAGGCGGCACTTTGCGCTTCGACAATTGGAAATCAGATACGCGACTTACAGTGGGAACACTGATTGCGCCGCAAGCCGGAAACGCCGCTTTGTTCCTGTTCAAGGTGACAGTCAGTGGCACCACAGGCACAACGCATCCGACCTGGACGCAAACAATAGGGGGCTCCGTTAGCGACGGAACCGTGCAATACGTAAATGCTGGATCGGGATGCCGAGGAGATGTCTTCATCACGGATCTGACTTCAGCTTACTAGGGCAGGCATCGCTGAATACTGTGAGGGACTGACCTAGGCACAGCCACCCTCTGGCCGCTGAGCTTGGAGGCGGCCTAAGGATCGACTCCCGTACTCCACATATTCTTTCGCCTCACCCAGGGGATGTACGAGTTTCATGAGAGCCTTCCAACCTGACGCTGACACACCAGCGAATTGGCGACCGGGGAAACAGCCTCGTGGCTAAGACCACTGACCAGAATGCCAACGGTACCCTCATATGGTTCAATCCAACGGGAGACCATCGCATTATTCCCTGCAGCCAAAAACAACCCGCGCGGGAGCGAGAACGCCAGCGGCCCTAAACGGGGACCGTCGCGGGTCCCCATCGCTTCCTTTCTGAAAAAGGAAAAAAAACGGTCTGGCTGACCGGGGGCTTTTCTGCAGTTTAAGTTTTGACGTTACGGTCCGGCTGCACCGGAGGGACTGACTATGCACCTTGTCGAAAAACGATACATCAGGGTAAGCTCGCCCCACGAGGTGACCGACCCGTGATCGACGCAATGCCTCACAGACAATTCTTGACTCAGAACCGACGCAACTATACGCTTCCACTCGGCCCGTTCAATGGACCATTCGGGCTATCCAATACCACTCATCAGCTATGACTGAGACTCTTAGGATGGAAATCAGATGAACCAGGAGCTTTGGCTGACATGAGATCGAGGAAAAGAAAGCCGCAATCCCTTCGCGGATAGCGGCTAGGCCCCTTCTTAGCGTTCGTGCGATGGGGTAAGGGGCAATCATAGCTCAGATTTACAGCATAGGCTCCGCACTCGGGGCAGTTTCAGCTACCAGCTACGAACCCCGTGGTTCAGAGAGTACCCTTCCGCGCGAAGTCCTGAGGGCCTCAGCTTTAGCTTCGAGCCACTCCTTTACAGAGATCACATCACTAAGATTCGAGTCATACAACTCGTTGACCAGCTCAACCAACAGGTTGAGGCGAATCTGGCATTCCGACTCCTGCCTATCTTCCAGTCGCTTCGATCCGAAGAACCAGAGCCTGTAGAGTTGCATTTCCAGTGCCTTTAGTATGCCCATAATACCACCTTTAGTGTGTCTACTTGTAATGGGTAGCTGATATCTTGTCAAGCAGGAAATAATCGGGCGTGATCGATCTACGGGCGAGAAGCCTGTTTGGCAAGAGGCTGCGAGAGTTGAGGAAAGAGCGTGGCCTATCCCAGGAGCAGCTAGCGGATCTTGCTGGTTTGCATCGAAACTATGTCGGGAACATAGAACGCGGCGAACAGGGCATAGGCATAGACAACGTGATGCTCTTGGCACGAACCCTCAAGATTAAGCCAGCTGTCCTATTTGACAAGTGTTAGGAGCTATACTGTTGCCAACCGCAGGGTGGCGATGACGCCAAGAATGGGATATTTGTCCCGGCCCAGTGCGCTCTGCTCTTTCCGCTCTCCGCTGCTCATAGGCTTCCCGGAGAGCTACTAATGACGGTGCCGTGGTCGTACTGAATTTACACTGGTGGTCGGTTGCCGCGCACAAGCAACGCAATTTTGTCGCGCGCGACCTAAGCGACTCCCCCAAAGCTACCTACGATCACCTTGGACTCGCTGACGATGGCATCCACGTAGTCTGCCCACCATTGCAGCATCTTTTTCCGCTCTTCTGCGTGTTCGGCCAGAATGTAGACGGCGCGGATGCCTTGCCTTTCATGACTCAGGGCCTTTTCGATAACATCCCGGTCGAACCCCTTCTCAGTCAGAAGAGTCGCGCCGGTTCGTCGCAGATCGTGAATGGTGAGCGGGTCCATGTCGAACGTAAGTCCCTCCAGAGCTTGGTTGAGCGCATTCGCCGCAAAGGGCTTTCTCATGCTGCTGCGGCCCGGCAGCACTAACTCAGACTCACCCGCGAGCGCCTTTAGCTCCTGGAACATTGCGGCAAGCTGCGTGGACATATAGACAATGTGCGGCTTGCCGGTTTTGGCATTCTGTTCCGGGATGAGCCACTCTCCCTTATCGAAGTCCACGTGCTGCCATCGCGCCTGCAACAGCTCCGACTTTCGGGAGAGCGTCAGCAAGATGATATGCAGCGCCAGCTTGAATTGTCGCCGGATATTACTCTGGTACATGATACGGAGATACAAGCGAATCTCTTGCGGCGTGAGAACACGAGAGCGTTTGCGGGCCCTACCAATGTATCGAGTTGCCACCATCGCAGCCGGGTTCATCGTTACCTGCTGCACTTCGAGAGCATAGTCGAACATCTGCTTCATCACGCCGCGAAGCTGCATGGCAGCGGCAATGCGGCCATTGTCGCGCTTGCGGTAGACAATCCCCTGCACATCTAAGGCAGTAATCTCCTTGAGCAGCCTCTCTCCCAGGGCGGGGTAAATTTCATTATCCAGATAGCGTCGAATGTTTGCCGGATTTTTCCAATTCCTGACCACCTGCTCTTGGAAATAGCGCTCGCCAAACTCCCGGACCGTTGGGTCACTGGGACTTCCTGCTTTTGCCTTTCTTACCGCTTGCGCGGGCGACCTGCCATCCGCGACTTGCGCGGCCAGATCATCGCGCTTGGCCCGCGCGGCTTTCAAAGTGAGGTCTGGATATCGGCCAAGAGTCACCTTTTCGTAAGAGCCATTCAGCCGATAGCGATACAGCCATGACATTTTGCCGCTCGGCAATACATTAGCGAAAGCCCCCGGCCATCCGTGACCAGATACCGGGCTGCTTTCGGCTTCAAAGCCTTGATTCTTGCGTCCGTGAGTGCCATCCTTGCCCTCCGTATGTCTCCAGATCGAAATCCGGCACACATTCTTCGACTGGAGACATAATGGAGACATACAATAGGTCGGCTCTCTATGTCTCCTGTAAGACGTTATAGAACAACCACCGCAGTTAATACAAGGGAGTTATGGCTAATATTACATTTTATGGGACGACGCTGGAAGCAACTCTATTTTCCGATGCAGAAGGTGCTGAATATCAGGTTTAGGATGTCATCGCTGGTGGTTGCTCCCGTGATTGCGTCGAGCGGCCGAAGCGCGTTGTAAAGATCGAGCAGCAGCATCTCGTGCGGGATTTTGCCCTGTACTGCGTTGCTGGCGGCATTGAGCGCACCGATTGAATCTTCGACCAGACGCTGGTGGCGGGCACTCGTAAGGAAACCTGCTTCGGCCTGGGCTCCACTCTCGCCGCTGATGTGGCGCAGTATTTCCGCACGCAGCTCGGCGATTCCTTCGCCCGTTAGAGCGGAGACCCGAATCCTCGCAGACTGGCCACAGGCCGGCGGATTCCGGCCGGTAATCGCCAGATCGCACTTATTCTCGACAATAATTGTTGGGCGACCGTGCGCGTGCCGCAGCAATTCCTCGTCCTGCTCTCCGGCTGGTTGCGAAGCGTCCAGGACAATCACGATCAGGTCGGCATCGGCCAAAGCTTCCATCGATTTGCGGATTCCGATGGATTCCGCTTCGTCCAGCGCTTCGCGAATTCCTGCCGTATCCACCAACTGGATGGGAATACCCTCGATCGCCACGGTTTCGCTCACCAAATCGCGCGTAGTGCCGGGGGTTGCGGTAACGATGGCGCGCTCGCGCTCGACCAGACGGTTGAACAAACTCGACTTGCCGACATTGGGCCGCCCGACGATGGCCAGCGTCAATCCCTCGCGCACTATCTTGCCGTAGGCGAAGCTGGCGGCTAGCTGTTTCAGGGGCAGTTGCACCACAGATATCCGTTCGAGGATCGCAGCATCGGCCATAACGGAAACGTCATCCTCCGCGAAATCTATGCCTGCCTCCAGCGTAGCAATCAGTTCAACGAGGGCTTTCTTGATAGGTTGCAAGCGCTTCGAAAGCGCTCCCTCAAGTTGTTGCGCGGCGACCTTCGCCTGGTAGAGCGTCTGCGAGTCAATCAGATCGCGAACCGCCTCGGCTTGCGTGAGGTCGATGCGTCCATTGAGAAAAGCGCGCATGGTGAACTCGCCGGGCTCGGCGAGGCGTGCTCCGGCGGCGAGGCCCAACTCCACGATGTGGCGAAGTACCACCGGTGAACCGTGGGCGGCGATCTCAACGATATCGTCGGTCGTATAAGAGTGGGGCTTCGCGAAGTATGTCACGACCACTTCGTCGATTCTAGATTCGTCGGGGTCGACAAGCTCCCCGAAAACCGCGCGGCCCGGCTCTAGACCATGTTTCAACTTCAACATTGGAGCCGCAATCTCAACTGCCTGTGGCCCGGCAATGCGGATAATACCGATCCCTCCGCGTCCCGGCGGCGTCGCAATGGCTACAATCGTGTCATCAATGTTCACGGGCCGATTGTAGCGGTTAAACTGGGAGAGCAACAAAGCGGGCAAGTTTAAGAAGAGGTGTGGAAAATTGTCGGTCGCGGACGAACTGCTGAAAGCCAGTCAGGAATTTGCGAAGCACTCCAAATTGGAGGACCTGTCGCACAAGCCTCGCCGCCGCGTAGCCGTGCTCGCCTGCATGGACTGCCGCATTCTTTTCGAGCGCTGCCTCGGCCTCGAGCCCGGCGACGCGCACATAATCCGCAACGCCGGCGGCATCGCTACGGACGATGCGATACGGTCGCTGATTATTTCGCATCATCTGCTGGACACGCAGGAGTTCATCATCATTAACCACACCGACTGCGGCATGATGAAAGTAAAAGAATATGAGCTGAGGGCGCACCTCACCAGCAAGATGAACGCGATTGCAAGCGAGCCCGCGCATTTTTATGCTTTCGACGACCTTGAGGCGAACCTGCGACAGCAGGTTATTCGCGTGAAATCGCACCCGTGGATTCCAAAGCACATTCCGGTCCGGGGATTTATTTACGACGTGAAGACAGGCAGACTGTCAGAAGTGAGGTGAGCCATACAGAGACGGCCGCCCCTGGCTGTCCGGCCGCAGTGCAATTTGCGGATCAGTTTTGCGCCAGCAGGGCCCCGTATCGATGGTCAAACATATCCTTGGCTTCAGCACAGTACTCGGCAAAGATGCTCCACAAATACGAAGCCGCAGAGGAATTACCCAGTCTGAAGTGAGCGTCGATCTCTGAGGCAATAGCCAGCGTTATGATCGCTGTCCTCGAAAAGTGCATAAAGTGATATTGAAGAATGATTCTCTTTCTCACCCAGTCTTCGCGCTCACCTCCAATGAGATCAGCCACCAGCATTGGTCCGACCATGGACAGCCCACCGAAACTCAAGTGCGCTTGTGCTGAGGTATCTCCATACAACCATTTCTCTAAGAACCGAAGATATGGTCGGCTCTCGGTCTGTTCATCTTTCAATTGGTATGGAGTCTTCCAAAACGGTATAAGCTCTGGCTTCTTACGCTCTTCGTCTGTAATGCCGAAACGACGAACCATACCATCCAGCACTCCTTTAACATTCCTGAAGTGCTGCTTCCATTCTGGGTCATTTGCAAAGCGAGTCTTGAACATCTGGTAGTGCTGATCCAGTTCGCGCCACCCTGAACGCTGATATTGCAGCGACCGAACCGTCAAGTCGTCCAGCATATAAACAAGGCTGAAGAGCAAGTCCAATAGCTGCCTGTTTATCGCAGGAACAATCATGACGTAATCGGGATTTCGCCTATGGTCTTCCGGGGTGTTGCCAGCCACGTACCGGACTGCATTGTAGGAATTGCGCGCGAAACGAACCATTACATTGACCAACGTGATACATCTTTCGATGTCATTCTGTCCGCGTTGAAGGGCCTGATTGCCGTGTCGTTGCAAATCTTGGTCAATGTTGAACAACAGACCGTCCATCTTTGCTGCTACAAGAGGATACTGAAACTCTCTCAGAGGTTTTGGCGTATGTCTCTTCGCCATGATGTAGGCATGCTAGCATCACTTCGCTTTTTAATCCGGCCCTCTACCTCACCACCTTCTCAATCTCCGCCTTCAACTGGTCATAAGGCAAAGCTCCCGGATGATACATCGCAACTTTCCCCGTGCGATCAAGCAATACCAGCGTTGGAGTAGTTGAAGCTCCGTAAACGTCAAAGTTGTACCTGCTGATCGGAACCGGCATATCGAGCAGTCCCGCATAAAATCGATGCCGCACGGCGTCGATGTAGGCGAGTTCATCGCTGGCCGAAGCATTTTCAACCTGTGCGGTGTAGCCATACAGACGCGTGGGACCGACCACGGCCAATCCCTTCGAAGCAAATTCGGAGCGCAGTTGAGTGATGATGGGCGCTTCCGCTTTGCAGTCTCCACACCAGTGTGCCCAGAAAAACAAAAGCACCGGAGAGCCTTTAAGTTGCACAAGAGTAGGTGGTTTCGATCCCAGGAATTGCTCGGCGTGAAGCGCGGGCGCCGCTTTGCCCTCGAAAAACAGGAGGTTCAGATTTTTCTGCAGCCGGGCGCGGATCGAAGTATTACCATAGGTGCGCAGCGCGCTTTGCAAAAGCGCCGCTGCCTGGGTATGTTGCCCGCGAGCAGCCAGCACCTGCGCCTGAACTTCCAGGGCCGCACCCAGCGCCAGCGGAAGGCGCGGTTCCGCGTCGAGCGCACGCTTTTTCAATTGATCGAGTGCCAGAGATTTCGTCTCCTTCGCATACGCCGCGGCCCGATCATAATCGCGAGCGCCCAGAGCAGCTCGCGCCATCCAGGAATAAGCCTCGATGTATTCGGGATTCACGCCATTACTAGCTTGGTAGGCTTTCAGCTCCGCTTCGGCGCCGGCAAAGTTATTTCGGGCCAGAGCACCGCGAACATCTTCAACAATCCCCGCCCACGCCGGGGTCACCAAGAGAAGCAGGATCAAAATTTTGCGGAAAGGCATATCTGAGATCATACAATTTCTGCTCAACCTAAGACTCTGACGCGTGAATCTCGCCGAGATCATCAACACACTCATGCTTTGCCGTCCGTAACCGCGACGCCCCCCGAGCCGCCTGCAACTGACACACTATAAACCGCTTACCTCCAGCGTTGCATAAAAGTTCTAGCAATTTGCATGACGTTAACATACAATTTGCTTGCGTTTGACTTTAGAGTTTTTTCGCAGTACCCAGTTTCTCCGCTCAACCCAGCGCGTGACCTGCCTGCAGAAGAAACCTTCCAAAGTTTCAACGCTACATCAACAAAAGGAAATTTGCATCAACATGGAAACAGGAACAGTGAAGTGGTTTAACGACGCCAAAGGCTACGGTTTTATCAGCCGCCAGAACGGCGAAGACGTATTTGTGCACTTCTCGGCCATTCAGGCGAGCGGCTTCCGCAGCCTGCAGGAAGGTCAGCAGGTGCAATTTGACGTGGTCAAAGGCCCCAAGGGCTGGCAGGCCGAGAACGTGAAGGGTGCATAAACCACTTCGCAGCTAACAATTCGAAAAAAGGCGGCCAGGCATGGCCGCCTTTTTATTGAGCGATCGGGCGATTGAGCGATTGAAAAATCAAAGGGGTGTCGGCGCCTCAATCTTCAATCGCCCGATCGCTAATCGCTCAATTGTTCTGGCGAATCAGGACCACATCCGCATCGGTATGGCCCCGCACCAAAGCCAGCTGCTTTCCATCGAACGACCAGTGGAAATCGAAAATGCGTTCTGACGTGAAGTCCGTAATCTGTTTGCCTTTGGAGCCATCGAGCGGCTGCAGCCAGAGATTATCCACGCCATTTTGCCGGGTTGCATAGACCACGCCTTTTCCGTCGGGCGTAAAGTGCAGCAAGCTGAAGCGCGGCCGCTCGAAGTCGACTATCTTCGGGGCTTTCATGCCGTCCGTATCCATCACCGCGAGCATGTCTTTATGCTCTCCGGAGTGTTCGAGAGTGGGAAAAGCGGCAATCTTGCCATCGGGCGAAACATCGAAAGTGCTGGAACTCGGCAAGTCGGAAATCACCTGCGGGACGCCGCCCTCGATCGGCACTTTGGCCAATTTTTGTATGCCGGCCTGCTCCACGAGAAATACCCACTTCCCGTCGGTCGAGCACATTGGACTGACATCCAGTTTGCCCTTCGTAATCTGCCTATAATTATTGCCGTCCATCTGCCAGACGTTTTGCGCACCATTCTCCAATTTCACAAAGACTATGGAACCCGTTCCCCCGCAAGCCGACGGAGCTCCACCTGAAGTTTGACCCGGGATAACCGACTTGCTGCCGGAGACCGGATCGATCACATTCAGCACATTCCCCTGATCGGAAATCAGGTGATTGTCCGCCGTCCAGGTAAAGTTGGTATCTCCATCCGCCCGCGTGATCTGCCGCGTTTGGGCTCCCGGGCCCGCCGCAGGCATCACTTCCAGGTTCCAGCGGTACTGGTTTTGTACAGTCGCAAGAACGTGTCCGCTGTTCGCGACGCTAAGATCGGAGTAACTGTTGGTATCGCGCGTCACCGCCGAATACTCGCCCTTGGGATAGGAAACGAAGCCGATTTGCGTGCGCGCGAAATTTGAACTCTGTTCTTTCCCCAAGACCAGGACACCGGTGCCATCGGGCATCCATGCCGGCTTGTCGGCAATCCGCTGGTTGCTGCTGTAAAAAGCTTGGGCTTGTCCGTTGCTTACATCCACTGCCATCAACCGGATCAATCCACTCTCAAAATCGAGCTTTTCACAAACAATCGTTTTCCCGTCAGGCGACCATGCGGGCTGGTACAAACCTGCATTGGTCCCTCCGGTGTTCAGCACTTTTTCGTCTCCACCCATCACCGAGCGGACGATGAGTTGGTACTTGCCTTTCTCCGGATTGTCGTAGCGCATGTACGCAAACTTCTGCCCGTCGGGCGAAAACGTAACATTCGAGTCCATGTCGCTGATCAACTTCTCCGGCGTGCCGCCCAAAAGAGGGGCGCGATACAAAAACTTCAGTTCGGAATTGCCTGGATCGCTGCGCACGAAATAAAAATAATTGCCGTCGGGAGAGAAGCGCAGCCCGTTGTAATAAACGTCGGCCGGAGGCTGTACTTGCACGTTGCTGTTGGTCGGAACATTCCTCAGCCACAAGCTTGCGAGGCCGTTTTTTCTCGACATGCAGAGGACGTACTGGCCGTTTGGGGAAATAGCCGCCAACACCTCGTTGCCCGTATCTGTGACTTTGGTGACGGAGATGTTCTGGAAGGGCACACCGTGACTGCGGAAAAATATCGAGTAGGCTAGAATGCCTGCCAGCACGAGAGCAGCGCCAGTACCTGTTCTGCGAAGCAGCGCGTTGTCCCGCGGCTTCGTAGCTGCGGCAGACTGACTTTCAACCGAGCCGGGAACGAAACTCGTCCCCGATCCCTCGGCTATATTGTGAGCCGCCCCTGAAGCTGCTGAGAGTGAGCCCGAGATGTGAGCCGCGGACTTGCGGCCCGATTCCGTATCGCGCTTCAGTCGCCGTAAATCGCCGCGCAAATCGCCGGCCGAGTGGTAGCGCAGCTCGCGATCTTTCTCCAGAGCCTTCCCGATCACGTCTTCCAATCGCGCAGGCAGCGCGGAATTAAATTGCAGCACCGGCGCTGGATCAAGCTCGAGAATCGCGTGGAAGACGACCGCCGACGTAGCTCCGGAAAACGGCAAATGCCCCGTCGCCATCTGATAGATCACCACGCCCAGGGAAAACAAATCGGTGCGCGCGTCCAGCTCTTCGCCGCGCGCCTGCTCGGGCGACATATAAGCGATCGTGCCCACGGTTGCGCCCGGACTGGTCAGGTGCAGCTGTGGCGAATCCTGCGTGGCACCAATCGTTTCCATATCCATTTCCGGCCGCGCCAGTTTGGCCAGCCCAAAGTCCAGAATCTTCACCGGCCCGCGCTGCGTAATAAATATGTTCGCCGGCTTGATGTCGCGATGGATAATGCCTTTCCCGTGCGCGGCGTCCAGCGCATCGGCGAGCTGAATGCTCCAATCCAGAAGGCGGTCCATTGGCACCGCGCCCGTACGCAGGCGGTGGTCGAGAGTTTCGCCCTCCAGCAGCTCCATGGCGATAAAGGACTGTTCGCCAACCCGTTCGACCGCGTAAATCGTGCAGATGTTGGGATGATTCAGCGCCGAAGCGGTACGGGCTTCGAGCAAAAAACGTTCCAGCGCATTCTGATCGCGGGAGAGTTGCGGCGGCAGGAACTTCAGCGCTACACGCCGACCCAGATCAAGGTCTTCGGCTTCGTAGACAATGCCCATCCCGCCGCTGCCCAGCTGGCCGGTGATGCGGTAGTGCGAAATGGTCTGTCCGATCATGAATGAATTGAGCGGGAAAGGTCATCTTAGGAGGGATAAGAAGGGCAGTCAAACCGGAGGGGATGGAAGAAAAGAAACAGGCGGGCGAGGGAGCAGTCGGGTCAATGAGTGTAATCTCCGATAGCGTCAGTCATCGTGGGCCCGCAAGTGCCCCGCAGTTCTGTTCGAATCTAGACGGGAGACATCCTTACGGGCAGTGGAAGTGGACGCCTTCTGGACAAACGCCTTCGTGCAGTCTCCCCTACCATGCGGGCGCGGATTGCATCCATAGTTTTCCAGTACTCCTCAATCTCCTCAGCGCCGCGTTTCGAGAGGCTAACCGTGGTTCTCATCTTCTTTCTGTCGATGATTTCCTTGGTGAGGGTGACCAGTCCTGCCTGCTCCAGATTGGTCAATTGCACGGACAGGTTTCCTTTGCTTAGTCCGGTCGCGTTTTGCAGAAAAACAAAGTCAGCAGAGGAACATGAGGAGAGGACGGTTAGAATCGCCAGCCGAGCCGGTTCATGCACGAGACGATTAGGCATGGACATTGTGTTGTTCTCATCTTTCATTGGCATTTGTTGCCATCTTCCTCAGCCCTGTTTGGCAGTAGACGTACCAGACTTATATGGTCGTACAGACCGATGGCCATAAAACTCAGGCCGCCCCATCCCACGTTCAAAACTTTCCAGAAAAAGACGTGCATCGGCTCCGGTTGATAGAGAAGGTAGAAAACCACAAAGACCCAGAAAAGGGTACCTACCAAGGAGAAGTATGGCCTGCTGGGGGCTGTCCGCCGAGAACGCCACAGGACGCCGATGAGGTCTAAGCATAGGAACGAACACCAGAAGAGAACGGGAAGAAAACTCACGCGGTGTCCTGGGTCCGACATTGCTGCGTGCAATCGGTCGCTCGCCGAGGCCGCGAATGAGTCGGCAAACCGCCCAATGCTCCGTCCGAAGAAAACGAGTCCAAGGATTACTGACAAGAAAACCACGAATTGCTTGTTGCTAAGACTTGCCGACTCAACTGTCCCGAACCTTCGCTCGTAATACTTTGGAATGTAACGAAACGCTGCTGCAAGGGCCGTTCCTGCGGCGATCACCAGCCACAAGGAAATTGCCGAGCCTCTGAAGAAGGCGTCGTTGATGCTGTATAGAAAGAAGGCTGCTCCGAACGCGACCAAGTTTAGGCCTTGACCCTGCAACGCGAGGAAGCTGCGCGTGACATACTTGAGCCGCTCGGGGTCGAAGGTAGCCGCATTTCGCTCAGCCGCTAAAACCATGAACTGGTTTATATAATGGACCAGTCTACCGAGTCAAGCTCTCAACCGTCGTAATTTCGCGATTACACTCACTAAAGTTCGTTACGCCGCAGACGCCTCTTCCGCCGCGCTGACTGTATCGAAGAAGCGAAAGAACTGCTCGACCCGCGTGACCTTGAGCGCATTGTGGATGCGCTCGCTGACGCCGACCAGCGCAAGACTTCGTCCCCCGTGCTGGCGCGTAACGTAAGCACCGACGAGCGCTCCGATCCCGGCCGAATCGACGTAGGGGACGTTTGTGAAATCGATGATGAGCGCCTTCGATTGGTCGGCGCGCACCGTGGCCTGGAACTCAAACATTGTGGTCATTACCAGGGCACCGTTCAGGCGAAGAATGCGCTGTCCGGGCTGCGCGCCGGGGGTGTCCTCAATATGCAAAGCCTCTTGCGGCATGCGAAAAATATTAACGTCTGCGTAACACTGGATTGTTAATGCAGGATTAATTTCCGTCCGGGCGAGAGTTGGGTCTTAGGTCCTAGGTCTCGGGTGTTAGGCCTCAAGGCCTGTTCATCGACCGCGCGTTCATGATCCTAAGACCTAGCACCCAAGACCTTAATCACGTGGCCAAGCGCAGAACCTGGATTGCGGCTGCCTGCTCGCGCCGCCTGGCCTGAATCTCGATGAACACATTCACCAGCGACACCGCCGCCGGCGTCACTCCGGGAATGCGCGAGGCCTGCGCCAGGGTTCGCGGCTGCACATGGCACAACTTCTCCTGCACTTCGCGCGAGAGCCCGCTGACCGAGCGGTAGTCGAACCAGCCTGGGATCGATCGTTGCTCGGATTTTTTCATGCGCTCCATGGCGCGCTGTTGTTGCAGCAGGTAGCCCTCGTACTTGATCTCCGTCTCCACCGATTTAAGCTCGTTGCGGATCTCGGAAGAAATGCTTGCCACGGATTCACGCGGATTCGCACGGATTTCTTCCCGTTCAAAGAAAACTGGATTCAGCTTGCGGAGAACAACAACGAGCTGTTCAATCGTGATCTCGGGGCGCTTTAGCAATTGCGCGCAAGTCTGGCCGATCGCCGTGCTCAAGTCACGAGCCGGTGCGCTGGCAGCGACAACGGGTTCCCTTCGACTTCGCTCAGGGCAAGCCTCGTCGCTTCGCTCTTCGGAATGACGCACCGCAGCAATGCTATTCAGAATTTCGGGCGTCAACCTTGTGCTTTCCAGCAACTTCTTCAGGTTGCCGAGCCGCTCTTGCTTGGCTTGGAAATCCCCCCACGCGCCATCCGAGATCAACCCTACGCGCCGCCCATGCGGCGTGAGTCGCCGATCGGCATTGTCAATACGCAGGTGCAGGCGGAATTCCGCGCGTGAGGTAAACATTCTGTACGGCTCATTCGTTCCCTTGGAAATAAGGTCATCAATGAGAATCGCGGTGTAAGCCTCGGTACGATCCAGGATCAGCGGCGGCTCCGCTTTCACGTGTAACGCCGCGTTGATACCCGCCATCAGCCCCTGGCACGCCGCTTCTTCGTACCCGGAGGTGCCGTTGATCTGGCCCGCGAGAAACAGGTTGGCAATCTTCTTTGTCTCCAGAGTGCGCTGCAACTCGGTGGGATCGATGGAGTCATACTCGATGGCATATCCCGGCCGAAGCATCTCCGCATTCTCGAGTCCAGGAATGGATTTCAGAATCTCCATCTGCACTTCCACCGGCAGCGATGTACTCATTCCATTGACGTAGATTTCGTGCGTATTCAGCCCCTCGGGTTCGAGGTAAAGTTGGTGCATTTCTTTGTCCGGAAATTTGATGATCTTGTCTTCGATCGACGGACAATAGCGCGGCCCAATCGACTGAATCTGCCCGCTATACATCGGTGAGCGATGCACATTCTCACGGATGATGCGGTGCGTCTCGGGAGAAGTCCACGCGATGTAGCAGGGCACCTGCGAATCGTGATGCGCTACCCGCTTGGTGCGAAAACTAAATGGCGTCGGGTCGGCATCGCCAGGTTGAAGCGTGAAGCGAGACCAGTCAATGGATCGTCCATCCAGCCGCGGCGGCGTTCCCGTCTTCAGGCGGCAGCCGCGCAAACCCAGCTTCTTCAGCGACTCGCCGAGCAAAACCGCATTCGGTTCGCCCGAGCGTCCTGCCGGATACTGTTGTTCCCCGCAATGAATCAGCCCGTTGAGAAAGGTGCCAGTAGTGATGATGACAGCTTGCGCGCCCACAGTGCGGCCGTCGCGCAGGCGAACTCCAAGTACCGGGTACCTAGTACCTAGTCCCAAATCATCCGCCTCGCTCGGTACTGGGTACTCGCTACTCGGTACTTCCACAATCAACTCAGCCACTTCCGCCTGCTTGATCTTGAGATTCGGCTGCGACTCCAGCACTTCGCGCATCTTGAGCCGATACGCCTGTTTGTCGCATTGCGCGCGTGGCGACCATACTGCCGGGCCGCGCGAAGTATTGAGCAACCGGAACTGGATGCCGACCGCATCGGTGATCTCGCCCATGATGCCGCCGAGCGCATCGACCTCGCGAACCAGATGCCCCTTAGCGATTCCTCCAATGGCCGGGTTGCAGGACATCTGCGCAATCAAATCGACGTTCAGCGTGTAGAGCGCGGTCTTCAACCCCATGCGCGCCGCAGCCATCGCAGCCTCGCACCCGGCATGGCCGGCGCCGACTACAACGACATCGAATTGTTCCGTGAACTGCATCTGCGGCAATGTGAGTGTTCTCTTTCTGCTTTCATTCTAACAAGTTGGCGGCGTTCGTGATCTCCATCACTTGCCGCACCCCACTCTCAACCGTATAGTAGGGTTTTATACCAGCACCCAAGGGGGCATCATGAATAGCACTCAGTTCTTCGAGCAATTGGAGGGATCAATCGCCCGCTACGATCTGCTTTGTCATCCCTTTTACAAGGCATGGGCCGCGGGCGAACTGTCGCGCGAAGATCTGCGCGAGTATGCCCGCAACTACTTCCATCACGTGGAAGCATTTCCCCGCTATCTGGCCGAGTTTGCGCTCCGCCTCGACGAGAGTGATTTGCGAAAAGCAGTGCTCGCTAATTTGGTTGACGAGAAGGGTCGCGCCGGCAAATCGGGCAAAGAAGCTGTACCGCACTCCGAGCTTTGGCTCGATTTTGCCGAAGGCATGGGCGCCAGACGGGACATGCAATGGCACCTGCCCGTTTCGCAGATCGAGGACCTCATCCGGTATTTCCACGGCGTGGCCAGTGAAGGCACGGCGGAGCAGGCGCTGGCGGCATTTTACGTTTATGAATCCCAGGTGCCCCGCATCGCCAAGGAGAAAGAGCGCGGTTTGCGCGAAATGTACGGAGCCGACGATAAAACCTGCGGCTACTTTGCCCTGCATGCGACGGCTGACGTCTACCACTCCAATGTCTGGCGGGAACAACTGGAGCGGCGCATTGCGAAGAATCCGGAGGCTGCGGAAGCGGCTCTGGACGCAGCCGAAAATGCCGCCAGGATGTTGTGGCAGGCTCTCGATGGCATCGAGACTGCTCGCTTGAGTTACGCGCGCAATTGATACCTTAGGAGCCAATGATTCTTGCGGTCGGATTTCCGGCATCATTGGCTCCTCGTCTCTAATTTCTGAACGGAACAACGAAACCCGCATGGCGAAAGAGATTCCCATCGGCGTCCGCGCCGAAGCCCAGGAAACAGTCGAATTCAAACATACTCTGGCGGCTCATCACTCCGAATTGCCGCCCGTCTATTCCACTCCCGATATGATCCGCCTCATGGAGACCGCGGCATTTCTCGCGCTTCAGCCCTACTGTGAAGGGGACGAAATTACGGTGGGAACGTCGATCAACATTCAGCACCGGGCAGCAAGCGGCATCGGCGCGCACATTCACGCCGAGGCTGTGCTGGAGTCATTCGATGGTCGCTTCTACGTGCTGCGAGTGAGCGCCCGCGACGAGGTGCGGGAAATCGGCCGCGGCACCGTGGGCCGGGCCGTCGTGAGCCTGGGAAACTTTGCCAAACATTGAAGACATTACGATGAAAGCCCGTGACAATTTTGTTTTCACAACGGCGCATATCAATTTCGCTCCGCGTGCAGAACTGTGAGCGGTCCCGTTTCCATTGAGATCTGTGTGGATTCAGCCGCCTCCGCGACCGCGGCAGAACTGGGCGGAGCTAATCGCGTAGAACTCTGCAGTAATCTTTCCGAAGGCGGCGTCACTCCCAGCTTTGGACTGCTGGAACTGGTGAGGTCCCGAATCTCCATCGGCCTTCATGTAATGATTCGACCGCGTGGTGGCGAATTCTGCTATGCGGTGGACGAATTTGAAACCATGCGGCGCGACATTCTGATCGCGCGAAAAATCGGCGCGGATGGCGTTGTGCTCGGCATCCTCCTCCCTGACGGGAGCGTCGATGTCGGACGTACACGCCAGTTAGTAGAGCTGGCCAGACCTCTTACCGTTACGTTCCATCGCGCCTTTGACACGAGCCCGGATCTCTTTCGTGCCTTCGAGGATGTCTGCGTAACAGGCGTGAACCGGCTTCTTACTTCGGGAGGAGAGCAAACCGCCGCGCTGGGCATCGACAAAATTGCCGGACTGGTACAAGCTTCCAGCGGCCGCGTCGCCATCATGGCGGGCGGAGGCATCCGTGAGCACAATGTCGCCTCTGTGATAGAGAGAACGGGCGTCGGAGAGATCCACTCAGGATTAAGCAACTCCGTCTCCGACCCTGCGACCTGTTCGCATCCAAGGATCTCGATCGGGAGCGCTGAGCGCGGTGAGTATCAAGCCTTTCAGGTGCTTCCGCAGGATGTCCGGAAGTTCCGCGACGCAGCCGCGCTGGCTCGAATCTGATGCTTCGATGAACCCTTTAATTCTGATCGGCGTCATCTCCGATACCCACGGGCTGCTTCGTCCCGAGGCGATCAAGGCTCTACGCGGGTCGGATCACATCATCCATGCCGGGGATGTCGGCGCACCCGAGATTCTTGACGAACTCCGCGCCATTGCTCCCGTAACTGCCGTTCGCGGCAACATCGACAAGGCCGCCTGGGCGCAGCAACTGCCGGAGAATGAAGTGCTCGAAGTTGCCGGCGTCTGTATCTACGTGCTGCACGACCTGGCGCAATTGGATCTTAAACCGAAAGCCGCGGGATTCGCGGCTGTGGTGAGTGGACACAGTCATGTTGCCAAGCAGGAGACCCGGGATGGCGTTCTCTATTTCAATTCCGGCAGCGCGGGACCGCGGAGGTTCAAGTTGCCGGTGAGTGTGGGCCGGCTTTTCGTCGAAAACGGAAAATTGCGATGCGAGAGACTGCCATTACTGGCCGCTGACCACTAGCCACTGACCAGTGATCACTGTTCGGTTGCTACAATCGCAGAACACAAATGTCCATTGAGTTTCGTGTCGAGTCACACGCTGGCGCGGCCCGTGCCGCCCGACTGCTTACGCCGCACGGCGAGATTGAGACCCCCGTATTCATGCCCGTGGGCACGGCTGCAACCGTTAAAGCCGTTCCGCAGGATGTTCTCGAGGAACTTGGCGTCCAAATTCTTCTGGGAAATACTTACCACTTGTACTTGCGGCCCGGAGTCGAAACCGTGCGCCATTTCGGCGGCTTGCATGGCTTCATGGCATGGCCGCGGGCAATCCTGACCGATTCGGGCGGCTTTCAGGTTTTTAGCCTGAACGAGTTACGCAAAGTCTCCGAGGAGGGCGTTACCTTCCGCTCGCATCTCGACGGCTCATCGCACTTCTTCAGCCCAGAAAATTCCATGGCCGCGCAGATCGGACTCGGCGCCGACATCATCATGGCCTTTGATGAATGCACGGAATATCCCGCCGACCGTGCCCGCACCCAGGCTTCGATGGAATTGACCTTGCGCTGGGCAGCCCGCAGCAAGAAATACTTTGACGAGCACAAGCATGAAGTGCCGTGGAAAGGCAGTGGTCAGTGGTCAGTGTCCAGTGGCCAGCAAACCGAGATTCCTCGCTTTGCTCGGAACGACAAGGTAGTTACTGGCCACTGGCCACTGACCACTGACCACTGCTCCCAGTCCCTCTTCGGCATCGTCCAAGGCGGCATGGATCTGGCTCTCCGAAAAGAATCCGCCGAGCGCACCATCGAGATCGGATTTCCCGGTTACGCCATCGGCGGACTCAGCGTCGGCGAGCCCCGCGAGCGCACGCGCGACGTCATCGAAGCCACGCTCGAGCACCTTCCCGCCGACAAGCCCCGCTACGTGATGGGAGTCGGAACCCCCGAAGAGATTGCGGAATACGCCCGTCTTGGCGTCGATATGATGGATTGCGTTCTGCCCACGCGCGCCGCCCGCCACGGCCTGCTCTTCACTTCCGAAGGAAAAATTTCCATCAAACAGGCGCGCTACGCCCAGGATGCCGCTCCCCTCGACCCCAATTGCTCCTGCCGCGTGTGCCAGCGCTATTCCCGGGCCTACTTGCGGCACCTTTACGCTTCAAATGAAGTGCTGGCCCAAGTCCTAAATACGCTCCACAACCTGAGTTTCTACCTTGACACTATGCGCCGGGTGCGTCATTCTATTCGACTTGGGGAAGATTCCCGTTTTCTCTAGCGTCTGGTCTCGCCGTATCCGTAGACCTCCCTAGAAAGACCTCCCTGGAAAGACCTCCCCGGATACAAGCCTGAGCACCGGATGGTCCGGCAGGAATCGATTGCACTCCCGTGGTGAAATGACAGGCCAGTGGCGCTCGCAGGCGTAGGCGGCGGTTCGCGGAAAAGGCCCGGAAGTGCGTGAGCAACGGAAATAGTCTGGTGAAGAAACTTTGGAAAATATGCACTTTTTCTTAGCAATGCAGGCTGCGGGCGGCGGAATGGGCTGGTTAAGCGTCGCGCCGCTCATCTTTATTTTTGCAATTTTTTATTTTCTTCTAATCCTTCCCCAGCAGCGCCGTCAAAAGAAGTGGACGGCCATGCTGGATGCGCTCAAGACTGGCGACAAGGTCGTGACAAGCGGCGGATTGCGCGGAACTATTATGGCCCTGAAGGACGACTCGGTTCATCTGCGGGTACCGCCTAACAATATCGTCGTGGAAGTAACCAAGGCTTCGGTGACCCAGGTCACGACCACCGAGGACGAAGTTAAAACCAAGTAATTGCGGCATAACCTAGCTGTTTTGGATTCGTTTTTATCATGAATAAGAATCTTCTTTGGAAGTGGCTACTTATCGTCGGAGTCCTGCTGGTGTTTTTGTTCGGGATCTTCGGCATTCCTCAAAGCTTTTCGGGCCAGGGCTTGCTGGCGTCCATGACCAATCGCATCCACCTTGGCCTGGATTTGCGTGGCGGAACTCATTTGATCCTGCAGGTGCAGGTCAACGACGCCGTCAACGTCGATTCCGACAATGCCGTTGAAGTCCTCAAAGAGCAGCTGAACAAGAAAAAGATTGCCTTCGCGGATATCTCCAAGCCCGATCCTCTGAATAGTCCGGACAAGGTCGTACTCAAAGGCGTCCCTACGGAAGGCCGCAAAGATCTTGTCGATATCACGAACGAGCGGCTCCCCGAGTACAACCTCACGTCGGGAGCTGAAAACACGTTTGTGTTGTCGATGAAGCCGCAGATGCTCAGCGAGATGAAAGATAAGGCCGTTACCCAGGCGATCGAGACCATTCGCAACCGAATCGACGCGCTGGGCGTGAGCGAGCCCACCATCCAGGAGCATGGCCTCGGCCAATATCAGATTCTGGTGCAGTTGCCCGGCGTGGACGATCCCGAACGCGTGAAGGGCCTCATTCAGTCCACCGCCATGCTTGAGATCAAGCAGGTATTGGGCGGCCCGTACCCGAGCGAAGATGCTGCCCGGCAGGATAAGGGTGGCGTGTTGCCGCCGGATGCAATTCTTTTGCAGGGGCACGGAGCACCGGGAGCCGCAGCCAACGAAGAGGCTTGGTACCTGGTGTCGCGCGTTTCCGCGGTTCGGGGAAAAGACTTGCGCGATGCGCAACCCAACACCGACCAGAACGGCCAGCCCAGCGTTCATTTCCAGCTCACCGGCGAGGGCGGACAGCGCTTCTATAACTTCACTTCCGCGCACGTCGGCGAAAGGCTGGGTGTGATTCTCGACAACCGGGTGCAGGAAGTCGCCAATATTAAAGAGGCCATCCGCGACACCGGTGAAATCAGCGGCGGCAGCATGAGCCAGCAGCAGGCCAAGGATCTGTCGATGATCCTCCGTTCCGGCGCTCTGCCGGCAGGCATTAAGTATCTTGAAGAGCGCACCGTTGGACCGTCGCTGGGCACGGATTCGATCCGCGCCGGGGTTCGCGCAGCTGTCGTCGGCATGTTGGCCGTACTGATCTTCATGCTCATCTACTACCGCGCTGCCGGTATTAACGCTGACGTGGCGCTGTTGCTGAACCTGATCATCCTGCTGGGATTTATGGGCTACTTCGAAGCCGTATTGACCCTGCCCGGAATCGCTGGAGTCATCCTCACCGTCGGTATGGGCGTGGATTCGAATGTGCTGATTTTCGAGCGCATCCGCGAAGAGCTGCGCAACGGCAAGACGCCGCCTTCGGCTGTGGATCAGGGCTTCAGTCACGCCTGGATCACGATCGTCGATACTCACGTCACCACGATCGTGTCGGCGGCAATTTTGTTCCTGTTCGGAACCGGACCGGTGAAGGGATTTGCCGTGACTCTGACCTTTGGTCTGCTGGCGAATTTGTTCACTGCCGTATTCGTTTCGCGTGTGATCTTTGACTGGATCCTGAGCCGCAAACAGCGCGGCGACGCGTTAAGCATTTAAGGAATTTGGTAATTGGGTAATTTAGTAATTTTGTAATTTGAAACCCAAAACCAAGCCGGTTAGGTTTTCAAATTACGAAATTACTAAATTACCCAATTACTAAATCGTTCACGAAGTCATAGATCTTACAAGGGGTCGAACTGGTGGAGTTCTTTCGCAATACAAACATCGATTTCCTCGGCAAGAAGTGGTATTTTCTCGCCTTTTCGCTGGTGTTCAGCGTGGCCGGATTAGTTTCCATGATCTTCTGGCACGGCATCCCGTACGGCGTGGACTTCCGCGGCGGAACGCTCGTCTACGTAAAGTTCTCGCACACGCCGGATGACAATGCTCTGCGTGCGGCCATGGACCGTGCCGGTCTCCACAACGCCAAGATTCAGCGCTACGACCAGCCCTCCAACAACGAAGTTCTGATCGACCTCGACGTGCAGGAAACCAGCGAGCAGGCCCTCGACCAGGGCAAGACCCGCATTATCAGCACGCTGGAGACGAACGCTCCCGCCGGAAAGATAGACCTGAACAACGCCAGCTCTCTCGCCATCAAGAATTATCTGATGGACAAAGATCCCCTGCACCTTGGCTCCGATGCTGACCAAAAATATACCCAGCAAGCGCAGGCCGTTGTGGATGCCCGGGACAAAGGGGCGGGTGGGGTGCTCAGTTCTTTCGACCAACTCAAGGGCGGTGTCGATCCCACCGTAGCGGCTTCTTTGCCGGATGGCTTCTATCTGTCAGATTTCAGCGTGCGCAACGTCGAAATCGTAGGCCCCCAAGTCGGCGCACAGCTCCGCCGGCAAGCGTTGCTGGCCACCGCCTATTCGCTGGCCGGAATGCTCATTTACCTTGGATTCCGCTTCGAGTGGATCTATGGCGTGGCCGCCGTGGTCACCGTCTTTCACGACACGCTGATCACCGTGGGCTTTTTCTCTCTGCTCAACAAAGACATTTCTCTGACTGTGATCGCTGCCATCCTTACTTTGATTGGTTACTCTAATAACGACACGATCGTGGTATTTGACCGCATCCGGGAAAACATTAAACTCATGCGGCGGGAGAAACTCTCGGAGATCGTTAACCGGAGCATCAACCAAACTTTAAGCAGAACCATCTTGACAGCGGGCCTAACCTTCCTTACCGTACTCGCACTCTATTTATTCGGTGGCGAGGTGCTTCGCGGGTTCAGCCTTGCCCTGGTAATCGGTATTTTGATCGGAACGTATTCGTCGATCGCGATTGCGGCGCCAATCTTGGTGGCTTATCAGGATTGGCGGATCAGCAAGGGCAAGCGGCCGGCCGCAATGCCCGTCCGGAGCAAGTAGTTGTCCCGATGGTGCGGCTCGCGATTTTGTGATACGCCTGTGTTTGTAGCTTTCACGTCCGAAAGCTTTATTTGTGCCTGTTCGGCAAGGCAGTCGATTTTGGGAGCAAAGGGGAGTCGGTCGGTGTCTAACTTTACGTAGGCTCTATAGCAGGGAGAGACAACTATGTTTGAAGATAGCCTTCTGGAATCCGGTGGCAGGTTGAAGACGAAGCGGGGACGCACCACGACCTTCGCGATCATTCTCGAAATAGCTTTGATCGGCGTCATGGTTCTGATGCCCCTCATCTTCACCGAGGCCCTACCCAAGCAACAGTTAATGACCTTCCTGGTGGCTCCGCCTCCGCCCCCTCCGCCCCCTCCGCCGGCAGCGGCTCCAGTCAAAATTGTTAAGCAGATTCAAACCGACATCGTTAACGGCGCCCTGCGCACCCCCACCAAGATTCCCCAAAAGATTCAGATGATTAAGGAAGACGAAGCCCCGCCTGCCATGGCATCTGCCGGTGTGGTCGGCGGCGTTCCGGGAGGCATTCCTGGCGGTCAGATGGGAGGCGTGATTGGTGGAATTATCAGTTCCACTCCTGTGGCCGTGCCCAAAGTCGCTGCCCCGCAGCGGGTCCGGGTTTCAGCGGGAGTTACTTCCGGTCTTTTGGTGCACCGAGTTCAACCCAACTATCCGCCACTGGCGCGGCAGGCTCGGATTTCGGGAACGGTGGTGCTGCGGGCAGTCATCAGCAAGGATGGTTCCATCGAAAACCTCTCCCTGGTGAGCGGGCATCCAATGCTGGCTCCAGCGGCGATTGACGCCGTCAAGCAGTGGAAGTATAAACCGTATCTGCTAAATGGTGAGCCCGTGGAAGTGGATACCGAAGTACAGGTCAACTTCACCCTGGCCGGAGGCTAGTCCCGGCCTGCTGGAAGCGGTTGCACTACCGATAGGCAAGAAAGCGGCCCTCCCCCTTCCCACCTTAAAACCGTGGCCGGGAGAGACCTTCTGCCCGGCGCTACCACGCAGTGGCACTAAAGAAGGTTAATTCAAGGCCGAAGGCGGTCTTCAGGGCCGCTTTGTGTCGCCGGTTTTGACAGTTGTCTCTAATTTCGCATCAAAGTCCAAAGAAGTTCCGAGGAGGGAAAAGCAACTCATGTTAGCTAACTTTGCCGTAGCAGCTTTCCATCACGTTCCCCGAATCGCCGCCTGGATTGTGCAAGAGGGTGGCGCAGTGGGATGGGATCCGATTTCGCTCTGGAAGCAGATGGGTATCATTGCGAAGATCGTGGTCGTCATCCTGTTCATTATGTCCGGCTGGTCGATCGGCGTCATGATCGATCGCGCCATGGCATACAATGCCGCCCGCAAGCAGTCTCGCGCCTTCGCTCCCGCGGTTGCTGGAGCCCTGCGCGATGGCCGCATCGACGAGGCCATCAAGGTTGCCGAGCGCAACAAGAAGAGCCACCTAGCCAAGGTTGTTACGGCTGGCCTGATGGAATTCAAGGCTCACCAGGATTCTCCGGGCGCCATCCCCGGCGAAACCATTGAAGCTTCCAAGCGCGCTCTCGAGCGCACCGAAGCCATTGTCCACGCTGAACTCAAGCGCGGACTCGGCGGTCTGGCCACCATCGGTTCCACAGCCCCGTTCGTGGGACTGTTCGGCACGGTGATGGGCATTCTGAATGCCTTCAAAGGTATTTCCGAGCAGAAGGCTACCGGTCTGGGCGCAGTCGCGGGCGGCATTTCGGAAGCGCTGGTTACCACGGCTTTCGGTTTGCTGGTCGCGATCCCCGCCGTCATGATGTTCAACTACCTCACCGGGCGCGTGGAAGCGTTCGATGTGGAGATGGACAACTCGTCGAGCGAACTGATCGACTACTTCCTGAAGCGGCGCGACGTTCGCCGTTCCTAGGCTCTCGGAGCCTCTGGGCGAAGCCCGCAATGAGTTGCTGTCCGGCGCTGGAGACGTTCCAGCGCCGGCCTTCCCAACCCAGGCGGAATCGATTCGGCTCCGGCTGTAGGGTTTTACTGGCAACTGGCCCCTGGCAAACTGGCCACTGCCGTTAGGAGATTCACGCTATGTCAATGGCAAAACGAAATGAAGGCGCCAAAGTAAACTCCGACATCAATGTCACCCCCATGGTCGATGTGATGCTGGTGCTGCTGATTATCTTCATGGTCATCACGCCCATGCTACAGAAGGGCATCAGCGTGGATATGGCGAAGGTCAACAATCCCACGCCGATGCAGGATGCCGACAAGGAAGATGCCTTGCTGGTTTCCGTCATGCGCGATGGCACCGTCTACTTCGGCTCCGATAAGGTCGTCGTCGATAGTTTGACCGGCAAGGTCAAGGATCGCCTGACCAATCGCACCAATAAAGAGGTTTACGTCAAGGCAGACGCCCGCGCCCACTACGGCAATGTCGTCCAGGTGGTGGATGCCGTCCGCGCTGCTGGCGTGGATGATCTTGGCCTGCTCACCGAGCAGAGGAAGAGCACTCCAAACGCTCCGCCCGCCGCTCCAGCACCCGGGCAATGAAGTGAGTGAGAGAAGTGAGTAAGAGGAGTGAGCAAGTAAGAGGAGATCGACTATGAGTATGGCAATGGGAAGCGGCGGAGGACAAAGCGCTAACATTAACGTCACTCCGCTCATTGACGTCTTACTGGTGCTGCTCATCATTTTCATGGTGATTACGCCCCTGACGCCGAAAGGCCTGGATGCGCTGGTTCCACAGCCGCCTCCGCCCAACGCACCCAAGAACAACACGCCGGATCGCACCATTGTTGTTCAACTGATCGACCGCGGCGCCGGCCAGGATCCCGGCGTAAAGATCAATCAGGAAGACGCCACCTGGGACAACCTGCAGGGCCGTCTGGCCGATATCTACAAGACCCGCGCCGAGAAAGTGATGTTCGTGAAGGGCGATGATGCCATCCCCTTCGCCGATGTCGCCAACGTGATCGACATCGCGCATGCTGCGGGCGTAGATAAGGTCGGCCTGATTACGGCGAAGATCGAAGCGGGCGGCTAGACCGTTCGTCCACCGTTTCACGCAAGAGCCCGGAAGAAGGCCGCGCATCGTATTCAGCACGCGCACGGGGAAGCGAAAGTCCCGTGCGCGTGTGCTAACGTTCGGTCTGCGCTTGTCAACTTGATGTCTCTGGGCCTAGGATGCTGTGGCAAGGGAGACTTATACCGCAATGAATAAATCCATTCGACTGTTTACGCTGGCGGCCGCTGTGCTGGCAATCCTATCGTCCGTTGGCTGCAGCAAACTGCGCGCCCGCGACCAGCTCAACAAGGGCGTCACCGCTTACAAAAACGCCAAGTACGAAGAGGCCATTGACCACTTCCAGCAGAGCGTTGCCCTCGATCCCACTCTGATTAACGCCAAAATGTATTTGGCCACCGCGTTCGCGCAGCAATACATTCCCGGCGCCGACACGCCGGATAACAACAAAATGGCGGAACAGGCGATCGAGCAGTATCAGCGCGTGCTCGAAATGAATGGGGCGGCTCGCGATCAGAAAGTCAACTCCGCCAAGGGCATCGCCTATCTGTATCTGAACATGAAGAAGTTCGACGACGCCAAAAAATATTACCGCATGGCTGGAGATCTCGATCCCAACGATCCCGAGCCTTACTACTCCGTGGGCGTCATCGACTGGACCGCCTGCTATCAGCCCCGCATGGAAGAGCGCGCCAAACTCGGATTGAAGCCGGACGAGAGCCTGAATCCCAAGAACAAAGACCAGAAAAAAGCTTGCTCCGAATTGAAGGAGAAAAACGGGCCCCTGATCACGGAGGGTATCGACAGCCTGAACAAAGCCATCCAGCTTCGGCCCGACTACGACGATGCCATGGCCTACCTCAACCTGATGTATCGCGAGAAGGCCGATGTCGAATGCGACGACTTGGCCGCCCGCCAGGAAGACCTCAAGACGGCCGACCAATGGGTCGATAAGACTCTCAGCACCAAGAAAGCCAAAGCCGAAAAGCAGCCCGGGCAGCAAGGCATCACTATGGATCAGCCCAAGTAGTAATCACTTAATCGCCAGATTAACGTGAAAGGCCTCTGCGTCCGAGTGCGCAGAGGCCTTTGTGTTTACACACAACCACAATTGACCAAATCCTCCGCCTTCTAAATCCTCCGAAGAAACGATCCATCTGTAACGTTCGACGCCGAGGGCGCACTATGCCCTTGGAACGCGAAGTCTTATCTCAAAGCCTGTCCCAGGAGATCATCATGAATCGTTGCCGAATATTCTTGCTGCTTGCTTTCTGCCTGCCGCTGCTTCAACTGATGTCGGCGCAAACCCGAACTGAAACTGCACCGCCGCCTGGCACTGTTACCGGCTCCGGGACTGCAAACTATCTTTCCCTATGGACTGGCAGCACAACCCTCGGGAACTCCCATATTTTCCAAAGCGGCGGCGACACCGGCATAGGCACGACTTCGCCGCAATATGCCTTGGACGTGGATGGCCACATAAACTCCAGTGCGGGCTATCTCATTGGAGAATCACTGGTGCTGACCATGCCGGGCGGCTCAGCCGATGACAACATCGCCCTCGGTTACCAGGCGTTTCTTAACAATACTTCTGGAGTTAGCAACACGGCCTCAGGATATCAAGCGCTTGAAGCCAACACCCAAGGACCAGGTAACACGGCCAACGGAGCGACGGCACTCTCGAGCAATACCACCGGGGGCGACAATACGGCGGCCGGCTCGGGGGCACTTAGCAGCAATACCACCGCGTGGGGGAATACAGCTAGCGGGTCGGGTGCGCTTGCCTTTAGCACGACCGGCGCTTACAACACGGCAAGCGGATACTCGGCGCTCGAATACAACAGCACCGGCAGCTACAATACTGCGGATGGGTTTCAGGCCCTCTCCCCGAACAGCGCCGGATCCTACAACGTTGCCGTCGGTTACAACGCTGCAGCCAATGTCTCTGGGGGCAGCAATAACGTTCATATTTCGAATGAGGGTTCCTCTGGAGACAGCGGCACCATTCGGATTGGAACCAGCGGAACCCAAACCGCGTTCTTCGCCGCCGGGATATACGGCGCTTCAGCCGGCAGCAACAGCGCCATCCCCGTCCTGGTCGACTCCGCCGGCCAGTTGGTCACGGTCTCCTCTTCCCGCCGCTTCAAAGAAGATATCCAGGACATGGGCGATGCCAGCAGTGATCTCATGCGTCTTCGCCCCGTCACTTTCCGCTACAAGAAGCCGCTCGCCGACGGCTCCCAGCCCATTCAATACGGATTGATCGCCGAAGAAGTGGCCGAAGTCTACCCCGATCTCGTCGCCTACTCGGCAGATGGCCAGATTGAAACGGTGAAGTATCAGTTGCTTGATCCCATGCTGTTGAACGAAGTGCAGCGCCAGCAGGCCGAAGCCCAACGGCAAAAAGCCGAGATTCGGGATCTTCAGGAACGACTCGGTAAGTTGGAGTTGGCGTTGGCCGTACTATCCCATGCGCCAGAGAGTCGATAAACACTCGGTTGAGCCGCGTCTTGCTTTACGCAAAGGGTATATTATTCACGGCAAACGGAAGTTCAATCGCAGTGCCCACTCCCAGGAGACTTCTCATGAATCGCTTTCGAATGTTCTTGCCGATTACTCTTTGTCTAGCGCTGGTCCACCCAACTTTTGCGCAGACACCAACCAAACCTGCATCCGCTCCCGACAGGACCGAAAAAAATTCCGCTCCGCCGCCCGCCACCGTCACCGGTTCCGGCACTACTGACTACATCCCTCTTTGGACCGGTAGTTCCGTACTCGGCGACTCCAAAATTTACCAGACCGGCGGATTCGTCGGCGTCGGAACGACCACTCCACAGGTGTTGCTCGACGTAAACGGCCGAATCAACGTTAGTAAAACCTACAGGATTACCGACGTAGACGTTCTCGCCATGCCCGGGGGTACGACCGATGGAAATATAGCCGTGGGCTACCATGCGCTGACCAGCAACACCAGCGGGATCGACAACACAGCCGTTGGCACCTCTGCGCTCGACTCCAATAACACCGGATTCGATAACACGGCCAGTGGCGTTAACGCTCTTTATTCGAACACGACCGGCAGCTCCAACACCGCCAATGGAACCTACGCTCTTCAATTAAACACCATTGGGTACAGCAACACAGGCACAGGATACGCCGCGCTTTCTGAAAATACCCAGGGAAATGGAAACACGGCCGATGGGAACGTGGCACTTGACCTCTCCACAGGTTCCTTCAATACCGCCGTCGGAAATCAGGCTCTGGAGAATATGTCCACTGGGTCTTACAACATTGCGATCGGCACCCAAGCCTCGTTTAAGTTTTCCGGCTCAGAAACCAATAATATTCAGATCGGCAACTCCGGGTTTTCCGGCGATAACGGAACCGTGCGCATCGGAACCAATGGCAATCAAACCACATTCTATGCAGCCGGAATCTACGGCGTTTCCTCTGGCAACAACGACGCTATCCCTGTCCTGGTCGACTCCGCCGGCCAGTTGGTCACCGCCTCCTCTTCGCGCCGATACAAGGAAGACATCCAGGATATGGGCGATGCCAGCCGTGGCCTGATGCAACTGCGTCCCGTTACCTTCCGCTACAAGAAGCCGCTAGCCGACGGTTCCCAGCCCACGCAGTACGGCCTAATCGCCGAAGAAGTCGCCGAAGTCTATCCCGACCTCGTCACTCACTCCGCAGACGGTCAGATCGAAACCGTAAAGTATCAAGTCCTGAACTCGATGTTGCTGAACGAAGTCCAGCGCCAGCAAGCCGAGATTCACGCCTTGCAGGATCGCCTCGACCGCATGGACGCGGCCCTGGCCGCGATGTCCCCCAATCCAGCCACTCGCTAACCCAACTTGGGCGCCCCATTTCTCGCGTTCTTTGCGAGAAGTGGGGCTTTTGCTTCTGTCTGTACTCGGAGTACACGAAAGAGCAGGTGGGATTGATGCTTGAGAAGGTAAGGAACTTCATCTCACGTCTTCCAGCATGAGTCAGAAGGGCCTGCCATGCGCCATCACAACCGAGGCTGCCCCATTCCACCACGATTTTCGGCGGGTGGGACACGATGCTGTACGCGCCAGGTGAAGCTGGAAACAATAGGCCTCTGACTTTAATTTGACCGACTGTGACATCTAACCTTGCCGTCCACAGCCCCAATCGCCGATGATGATCACGGGCTCAGTGCGGACTACGATTTCGCAACCAGGCCTACGCAAGCTAACTCCTTTATCGGACGTATTTTGCGGGGATTTTCTTGCTAAAATGTACAACTCAGCCAGAAAATACAAAGAGAAGAAGCAGGAGGTATAGCGCAAAATCCGAATACTGGCCACTTAGCTCACACAGAAGTGACATTTCGGCCTGTTAACCCATTGGGGCTCAAGATCTTGCCCCCCAACTGATTGCAGCCCATGGATTAAATCGCAAAATCCCGCTAACCCTCTGATTGCAAAACGGCGAGAGAGAGAGGGGTATCAGACCACCACAACCTAATTTACCCAACACGGCCGAAGGCAGAGTGCAGCGAGAGCGCAGAACCCAAATGATATTATGCTGAGATCAACACGATGAGCGTAGCATCCTTGCATGCATCACCGCGAAACGCCCCGAGCACTGCCAGCACCCGCTGGGCCGGATGCGTTTCCGTGATCGTGCCGGTTTACAACGAGGCTGCCCACGTCGACGAGTTGCTGCAAGCCATCCACGCCTCTCCCGTCAAGAAAGAAATCATCATTGTGGACGATGGTTCCACCGACGGCACCCGCGAAAAGCTTCAGGCCATGCCGCTCGCGGAAGATGTAAGCGTGATCTTCCATGAAGGCAATTGCGGCAAAGGCGCGGCCATTCGCACCGCACTCGCTTATGCCCGCGGAGAATACATTCTGATTCAGGATTCGGATCTGGAGTACGATCCGCAAGATTATCCGGCGCTGCTGCGGCCTTTGGAACTGCGCCAGGCCAATGTCGTCTATGGCGTGCGACCGGACCGCCCGGAGCGCGGTCTCCGCTTCTTTCTGGGCGCAAAGCTTTTGACTCATCTTGCTAATTTTCTTTACGGCGCTGGCATCCACGACGAAGCGACCTGCTACAAAGTCTTCCGCCGTTCATTGGTCTCGCAAATTAGCCTGGAATGTCGTCGTTTCGAGTTCTGCCCGGAAGTGACGGCGAAGCTCTGCCGTATGGGCGAGAAAATTGCGGAAGTTCGCATCCATTACGCGCCCCGCTCGGCTGGTGAAGGCAAAAAGATTCGCCACTCGGATGGTTGGCTGGCAATCTGGACCCTGCTTCATCACCGCTTCACCCGCGAATCTCGATGGATGAGCCGTCCTGACCGCGAATCGCAACCGCCCTTTCCCGTGAGTTGCGTTCGTCTGTCGGAAGAATAGCGGCGCGCACCTTTTCGTCCGGCTCGCGCCTCCTGATACACTTTCGCTCGATGGATAAACCGTCGCCCACGCCGATTCCCCGTTTTGTTTTCTGGCTCGTCCTCTGGTCCTTGCTGCTGCAAATCGCGATGATCGGCGTATTCCGCCAATATCGCACGCGCCCCATTGAAGATCACTTCGCCTTCGGCTGGGAGATGGGACGCGTCGCTCGTTCCATTGCATTGGGACAGGGCTTCAGCAATCCCTACGGTGTAAACACCGGCCCGACCGCCTGGGAGCCGCCTCTCTATCCGTATTTGATGGCGGGAGTCTTCAGGCTCTTCGGCATTTACACGTCAGCCTCCGCGTGGGTTCTGTTAAGCATCAACAGCCTTTTCGCTTCTCTCACGACGATTCCAATTTTCCTGATCGCCCGCAAAATCTTTGGCAACCGCGTGGCTCGCTGGTCCGCATGGGGATGGGCGCTCAACCCTTACACTTGGTACTGGTCGATTCACTGGATTTGGGACACCACATTCACGCCGCTGATTTTGAGCCTGATATTTCTGGTAGCTCTGGAACTGCAACAATGGCGCGGCCTCCAAGGCTGGATCATCTTCGCAGGGCTGTGGGGAGTGGGCGCCTTGGCCAATCCATCGATGCTCGCCTTCTTGCCCTTCTGCGGAATTTGGATATGGCGGCAAAGATTCAAGAACGGGCTGCCATCCCTGGCTGGCGTCGTGCTATCCTCGGCGGTTTTCTTTCTTGTTCTCTCGCCCTGGCTCGTCCGGAACTATGAGGTCTTTGGGCGCTTTGTTTTCCTGCGCGATGATTTCGGCCTCCAGTTCCGCCTGGGCAATTGGAAGGGCGCGGAAGGCATGTTGATGGCTTATCTCCAGCCTAATCTCAATAAGCTTGAATTGGAAAAGTTTCAAAGCATGGGAGAACTGGCTTACGCCACGGAGTGCAAGCGGCTGGCCTTCGCCTGGGTTCGCGAAAATCCGCGGCGCTTCGCTGCCGTCAGCCTTAAACGTTTTTTTTATTACTGGAACGGCGTTCCGAAAGACACTGACAGCCGCGCTCCCTGGGACTTTCGCAATTCTGTCTTTCTCGCATCCTCCGTCTTGGTTCTGTGGGGAGCGGGCCGAGCGCTGCGCCAGAAAGTGCGCGGAGCGTGGCTTTTCGCGGGACTGATTCTCTCCTATCCAACGACTTATTATTTTGTTTTCCCGCACGCCCGCTATCGCCATCCCATCGAGCCGGAGTTGCTCATTCTGGCTGTTTTCCTGTTGTTGCAAACTGGCAACGCGCAACCCTCGACGGTGAGCGGATAGCTCCTTCCCCACCGTTATCCCTTGCCCACTGTCATCCGCTCCCCACTGTCGTCCCCCTTTTCCCGCTGTCATCCCGAGCGGAGCGAGGGATCTTGGTGTGTGCCGATAGCCGCGATGAGCGGGCAGTCTTACCCGGGACAACCCGTTTTCGCCTGCCCTAGAAACATACTGTAGAATCTTTGGTTCGCCGCAACGGGTCGTCGGGCCAGCGCTCATGTTCAAGAAAATTCTCATCGCAAACCGGGGAGAGATTGCCGTTCGCGTGCTGCGCGCCTGCCACGAAATGGGCATCGCCGCGGTAGTCGTCTACTCGGATGTAGACCGCGCCGCCTTGCATGTGCGCAAGGCCGACGAAGCGTATCCCATCGGACCTGCCGCCGCATCCGAGTCGTATCTCAACATTCCCAAGATTCTAGACGTTGCTCGGCGCTCCGGCGCCGATGCCATTCATCCCGGTTACGGATTTCTCTCCGAGAACGCGAAGTTCGCGCAGGCATGTGCCGATGCCGGCGTGAAGTTCATTGGCCCAACCGCCGCCGCAATGGAAGCCATGGGATCGAAGACACGTGCGCGGCAAGCCATGGAGAAAGCTGGTGTGCCTTTCGTGCCCGGCACATCTCGCGGCGTGGAGTCGTTCGATGAAGCGCGTGAAGTAGCCGCAAGAATCGGTTATCCGGTGATGTTAAAAGCGGCCGCGGGCGGCGGCGGCAAGGGCATGCGTTTGGTGCACGCTCCCGAACATCTGAAGTCTTCTCTCGATGCGGCCCGCAGTGAGGCGCAGCGCTCCTTCGGGGACAGCGAAGTTTACATCGAGAAGGCCATCGTGAATCCCCGGCATATCGAAATGCAAGTACTGGCCGACGAGCACGGCAGCACGGTTTATCTGGGGGAACGCGAATGCTCGCTGCAGCGCCGCCATCAAAAGGTTTTAGAAGAGGCGCCTTCGCCGGTCGTCGATCCCGAAATGCGGCGACAGATGGGCGAAGTCGCGGTGCGCGTGGCGCAAGCCGCGGCCTATACGAACGCGGGCACCGTCGAATTTCTCGTCGATGAGCAAAAGAACTTTTATTTCCTGGAGATGAACACGCGGTTGCAAGTCGAGCACCCGGTCACAGAATTAATTACCGGCCTCGATCTGGTTCATTTGCAAATCCGTATTGCAGCCGGAGAAAGGTTGCCGTTCACGCAAGACGAAGTGAGCCTACGTGGTCACGCTATCGAGTGCCGCATTTACGCCGAGGATCCCGATAATAATTATTTTCCCAGCCCCGGCAAGATCACCTTGTTGTTGGCGCCCTCGGGGCCGGGCATCCGTCGCGACAGCGGCATGTATGAAGGCTGGAACGTGCCCATTGATTACGATCCGCTGCTGGCCAAACTCATCGGCTACGGCACAGACCGCGATCATGCCATCTCGCGGCTTACGCGGGCTCTCGGCGAATATTTCGTCGGTGGCATCAAGACCAATATTTCGCTGTTTCGACGCATCCTCCGCGACGCGGATTTCCGAGCCGCCAAGCTTGACACCGGATTTCTCGACCGGATGTTGAAGCGCACCGAGGACAAGCCGATCGACGCTCATGCTGCCGAAGTGGCGGCCATCGCCGCCGGCATGTTCGCCGCGCTATCAACCGCGGCGGCAGCGGGCGAGCGCGCGGCCGACGATAATTCGTCTGCAACTAATAAGTCAGTTTCGAACTGGAGGAGTGCCAGCCGTAGCGAAGCGCTGCGTTGAAACGGGTGTGCAATTCGAAACTGGCGGCTGGCAACTGGTCACTGACAACTGGTTCTCGATGCTCTACGACATAACCATCGACGGCAAGAGTTACCGGCTCGACCTGAACCGCGTCGACGGGCGTTGGTCCTGCCGTCTGGATGGGCGTGAACTGGAAGTGGATGCCATTCTCGCGCGCCCCGATGTTCTATCGCTTCGCGTTGGGAACCTGGCCTATGAGATCAAGTCGGAGCGGGCCGCGAACGACTTGCATTTGTGGGTGGGCAGTGCGCGGTTCGCGGCGGAAGTGCGCGACCCCCGCTCTCTGCGTGGCCGCGCACGCGCGGGAGAAGCGCAAGGCCCGAAGAAAATAATCGCGCCGATGCCCGGAAAGGTCGTACGCCTTCTGGTCAGCGCAGGAGAAGCGGTAGAACCGGGCTCGGGCATTGCCGTCGTGGAAGCGATGAAGATGCAGAATGAGATCAAGTCACCGAAGAGAGGCACGGTCCGGAGGATTCTGGTGACCGAAGGCGCGGCGGTGAATGCTGGCGACGTCCTGGCGATCGTCGAGTGACCGCGTGCCGTTGCCTACTACTTGATCAGACCATTGCTCTCCAGCACCTTCTTCGCGTAGTAGTTATCGACCTTGGCGGAGTCGCGCAACACTTCGTAGTAAGCCGCCTTCAGCAACTGTTCTCGCCGGTCATGCAGTTGCGAGCGAATGGCCTGCTGCACGCGGGGATCGGATAAGTCGCGCTGCCCCGCCGGCTCCTTCGAAACCAGCTTTATAATGCGAAAGCCCAGCGCCTGCTTGGTCGCGGGGTTGGACACTGTGACGATCGGGCTGTACTGTCCCGGCTTCAACTTCATAACTGCATCGCGGGTGAACGGATCGGTATTGCGCAACGACGACTCGGGAACCGTTCCCAAGTCCCCGCCATTGCCCGACGTTTCGGGATCTTCGGAATAATTCATGGCCAGCGTCGCAAAGTCGTCGCCGCTGTCCAGCCGGTTGGAAATCATCTGGATTTTCTTGCGTGCGTCGGCCTCGTTCTGCGCCTTGTTGTTCTGGTTGTGCACCTGCGGATTCGGCGTAGGAGTGACGAAAACTTGGGCTAGATGGTATTGTGTTTCGATCAGGTTAAATTCCGACTTGTGCGCGGTGAAATAGTCGTTGATATCCTGGTCCGTCACATTAATCTTCGACGATACTTCTTTGTTCATCACCTTTTCCACGGTGATGGAACGGCGGATATCGCGCTTAAAGTCTTCCAAACTGATCTTTTTTTCTTGCAGGCGTTTATCGAACTCCTCCTGCGTGTACGGCGACTTGATCTCGTTCAGCTTGCGATCAACTTCTTCTTCGGTGGCGAGGAGGCCAAGTTTCTCGGCGCGGCGCATGACCATTTCATCGTCGATCAATTGCCGCAAAATATTAAGGCGGAGAATCGTAGCCTGTTCGCCAACCGGCGCTTGTTGAGCGCTGGCTACTGAATTGTCGTAGTACTTGTCGACATCGGAGCGGAATATCTTGCGGCCATCCACCGTGGCCATCACGTCACCGCTCACTTGCGACTTGCAGCCCAGCATCGTCGTCAGCACAAGGGCAGCGGCGATGAACGCCGCGAGCCGGGCTAAAATCGGATTTCTTCTCAAAAGAGTTTCTCCTAAATTCCGCGCACCGCACCAACTCACTCCGCAGTCAGACTTATCTCGAAACTGGGGCTGCCGCGGCCGCCGCGTGATTCGGTACAGGCAGATTGGCATCCTTAAGCGCTCGGTCCAGTGCGGCGCGAAGTTCGCTGGGCGGTACCGCGCCATCGACTTTTTCTCCATTGATGAACAACGTGGGCGTAGCTTCCACCCCTATCGCTTCCGCCTCTTTCATGGATGCCTTTACCGCACTCTCATCCTGCGCCTTAACGCAGGATTGCAACTTAACCGTATCCAGGCTGTGCTTCTGGCCTTGCAGCAAGGCCAGCCGGTCCAAAGCTTCCAGCCGCGCTCCCGGAGTTTTTTCGTTGCTGACCTCATGCTGGTTGGCGTGAATGTAGTCGGCAAAATCCCAATAGGCATCGTTGTTCTGCGCCGCCAAACAATTCGCATCCACGGCCGCGTGGATGGCCCAGGGATGAATCTCCACCAGCGGGTAGTCTTTGTAAATGAAGGTGACCTCGTCGCCATATTCCTTCAGGATTTCCGGAAATAAAGTCTGGTGCATGCGCGAGCAGAACGGACACTCCAGATCGTCGAAGTTCACCACCACTACCTTGGATGCTTTTGCTCCCCGCGTAGGCCGCCCACTCGTATTGATCTTGCTCATCGTGTCGGCATAAGGGTCCTTGGTCAAATCAAACTTGTTGATTCGAACCAAAGAAGAATGATCTTTTGAAATCAGGAAATTAAAATCCTGCTTTCTTTCTCGGCCGTCCACAGTCACCACTATCGTGTCGAAATTCGGGAAATCCGAACTCGGCGACGGGGTTCCTACCAGCACTTTGAACTCGGGCGGAACTTTGTAGTAAGCCCGGACTTGGCGCTCGATCTTTTGGGCTAAATCTGGTGCCACCGATTGCGCCGCGCAGCCCAGGCAAATTATCAGCAGGAGGACGAAAGAACGTCGAAATAGAGTCACAAGAAACCGCCTGAACATGAGGGTCAAACGTTGATTATCTCATAGCCCACGGCGGGACGCAGGAACGCACCTAGAATGAAATAGGCAACCGGCTTAACTCGTTCGCAACAAATCTTCTGCGGGCAGGAGGGCATTCATGGACCCGGACCGGAAGCCCTCCAGATCCAGCGTCACAAACTTGAAGCCCAGCGCCTTGAAAATACCGGTGAATTGCGCAGCCATCGCCGCATCGAGCGCCCGCGGCAATTCTTCGCGCGAGATTTCAATGCGAACAATCTCTCCATGATGCCTTACACGGAACTGCCGGAACCCCAGCGCGCGGATTGCGCCTTCGCCTTTTTCTACTACCGCCAGGGCTTCGCGCGTAACCGGCCGTCCGTATTCAATGCGGGACGAAAGGCACGCCGATGCCGGTTTGTCCCAGATGCGCAGCCCGGCTTGACGCGCAAGGGCGCGGATCTCATCTTTGCCGAGTCCCGCATCCAGCAGCGGAGCAATCACATGGTGATTGGCCGCCGCCTTCTGGCCGGGGCGAAAATCCCCCTGATCGTTTCGATTGACGCCATAAGCAATGGCTTCGAAGCCACGCGCCCGCCGCAACTCTTCCATCAGCGTGAAGAGCTCATCTTTGCAAAAAAAACAGCGCTGCGCATCGTTCCGGACGTATTCCGGGCGATCGAGCTCCGAAGTTGCAACTACCTCCAGCGGGATGCTTTGCTCTTGCGCAAAAGCGACCGCGTCATCCAGTTGAGTGCGTGCCAGACTGGGAGAATCGGCGATAATCGCCAGCATCTTGTCTCCCAGTTCCCGATGAGTGGCCCACGCGAGGAAGGCGGAATCGACTCCGCCGGAGTAGGCGACCAACGTTCGTCCCGCTTGATTCAGGGCCGCGCGTAGCTGAGCGCTTTTGGATTCAAGCTCATGGGTCACGGCGAACATAGGCATTATCGTAGCAGGCTTGGATGCTTTCGCGACACAGACCGCGGCCAAAACCCTTCAGTACAGACTCTCCTGATGCCGCAAACTGCCGAAGCTGCCGATGTTGGCCAGAGTAAAGGTAAAGCGGAACAGATTCTCGTTGCGCACGTTGGCGATGGTATAGCTGCGATACTCCAACGTCATGCCGCAGCAGTCCCAGTTATACGTGGCTTGTGTGCTGACGAACTGCAGCTTATTGACCTCGGCATCAAAACCGAAGCTGCTGGCGCCGCTGAAGCCGCGCTTGCTCTGATTACCATAGCCTAGCGCGGCGCGAAATTGATTGAAAACGGCCGGCTGGGCCGCGGTCGAAGTTGCCGTCTGCGCGGGGATTTGCAGGAAGGCATCACCGCCGCCCATGGTCACCTGGCCGATGTGGTAGTTCACCAGCACGGTGTTGGCGTTGGCGCGATTATTTTGAAAATCGTAGTCCATATCCCATTCCGCATCGGTGCGCGAACTGGTCTCGACGCGCAAACGAGAAACCAAAGGCGAAAGATGGCGTGGTTCGGTCAGGAACGCTATGCCGGTAAGATCGGCAGTTGTGGTGAACACATTGCGTTGACCCGAAATCAATGCGCCGCCAAATGTGGGATCGAGGAAATACTTCTGGGCCAATTCCCAGGTTGCGACCTCGCGCACCTGCGGTCCGGGCTGACACGCCTGCCCAGCCAGTGGATTCGTGTGCTGCCACGGAATGGATGATTCCGGCGCGGCGCCCCCCACCGTGAGAGCCGACATGATTTTGCTGCAATCCTCCGCCTGATTCGCCCGACGCTTGGCATAAAGGCGCGTGATAAATCCATACTCCACTTCATGCGTATCGGTAAGGATGTCGCGTTCGTCGAATTTAAGAATGTTCCCGAAGTTGTTCACCCCGGTCACAAAGCGGTAGACGGCGCGCGGCTCGATGACGTGCTTCCACTTCTTTCCCAGAAACTCCCTGTCGAAAACCCGCTCGAGCGCCGGTGGCCTCACTTCGACGGACGTATCGAGAGCATGCCGGTCAATCGGATCGCTGATGGCCTGGCCGGGGTTCTGGCCGATTTCTCCAACCAGCCTTTCGGTGTAATAAGTTTCATGCAACGTCAGATCCGGACGCACAGACCATCCGCGAAACAGGAGCGGCAAAGAGACTTCAGGAGTGAGGTCAAAACGCCCCAGCAAATTAGCCGTGCGGAAGGGCGGCGTGCAAGATTGAAACGAGCCTATCGTCGTGCACTGCTCAGGCTCGCTGCGCGACAAGCCCGCCGTTGACGCGTCGAACGCCCAGTAGAACGGCGAGTGCCCGATCACCCGATCCACGCCGGAAAAATCGAAACTTGGCGCGTGCAATATCGTAATCACCTGCCCCGGAGTGGTGCTCAAGAAATTTTGGTAACGTTCCGTAAATCCGTTGAGGCTGAATCCGTTGGTGGACTTGGAAAGAAACGCCTGGGACTTCACCTCGGAATACACCGCCTGACTGAAAACTTCATTGAACGCCAGCCGGAAAAGGAACGAGCTCAGGTAATCGATGTTGGCAACACCACGAAAACCATCCACGGTGCCAGCGGCGTTGAGCCGCGCGTTTTCTCCGCCTTCCTTGAGCGGAGGCGCGCCAATGCCGCGATCAATCACCCCAAAATAATTCAACTCGACGTAGGAAGTCTCGGTGGGCCGGGCGCGAAACTCTCCGCGCTGCGACCAGCCCCGCAGGGAAAAGTAGTCCGCGCCCATGATCGCATCCATCATGCGATTGATCGCCCAGTAATACGCCTCGCCAACAATGTTGCCTTTGGTCGAGGACCGGCCCACCGAGGGCATCAGAAATCCGGACTGCCGAGAATCCTTTTCTACGGGATGGGTGGCGTAGGGGAACCATAGGATGGGGATGCCATGCAGGTCGAACGTGCTGCGGTAGATTTTTGCGTTTCCACCCACATCAACCTCGATTTTTCGTGCATCAAAAAGCCACTTGGGATGCGGTAATTCGCAGGTCGTAATCGTACCCTCAAATACCAGGTAGTGATCGGGAGTAGTCTTCTCTACAATTTTCCCCGTGAACGTGAAAGGCGCCGTGGAGGTCAGAACCGGCCGGTTGGCGCGTAGGCGCAGCCCGGTGCTTCCAATGACGTCGTAGAACTTTCCGGTTTCCAGCGCGAAGTTGTACGTGCCATGGGAGGCGCGAATGTGATCGTCATTGGGACCGCCGTCCAGGGCGAAGTGCCCGCTGGCGGTGACTTCGTTGGTGTCCGAGTTGAAAGTGGCATCATCGGACTTCAGGACATAATTCTCATAATAGATTTCCACCGCGCCATGCAGCTTGTAAATGACTCCTTCTCTCTCCTGCTCAATGGCGCAAGCTGTCGGCCGCTTGTTTGACTCTTCGAAAGCGCGCGCGCAAGGCGTAGCCGGAGCGCTCTCCGATTTTTCCGGCAGTGCTGCAGCGTGCGGGCCAGCGGCAGGAAAATCCGCAGGCGGCAACTGGCTGGTAACTAACGGCAGAGCGAGAAGCAGGTGACAAACCATCGCCGCCGTGATAAGGAATCTGTTGCGAAGAGTCATCGGAAGAAGATCATTCGAATGCGATCGTCCGAAGCGCACGTAAGAAGCGCCCGGACGCCTCTAGCGGCAGCAGCCGTCGTGAACTTAGCACGGCAGTGCCTCGCGAGGCAAAAGTGGTTAAAGCGATTGGATTCCGGCTTGGTCTTCGCAGTTACCTGGTGCGCCACAACTTTCGCTTTATAAGACTTATTTCATGCCTTGTCCGCTTTGTGGTGACATTTGCGAGTGCTCTTCCGCCGCCGAACCCAGTCTGCCGCTGACTGCTGAAGCCGCCTTGTCAGGAAATAATGAGCGCACGTCCGAAGATTCCACTGCATGGCGGCAGGAGGTCGCGGCCCGGCTGAATCGATATCACGCCCGCCGTAAACCGCGCCCGCCGCGCTATCCCTCGCTGCGCTTGCGCTTTGAAGACGCTGGGGCGACGTACCAGCAGGTTCCGACCTCAAACCACGCCTTGGCATTGGATGCGTTCGCTCCTGTCGCTCCGCGGGATGAGCCAACGAACTTGCATGACATTGACCGCGCTCACGAGGCCGCAGTCAATCCCCACGGCGAGGAACTGATGAACGCCGAGACTCCGGCTCCCATCCCGGCTCCCGTCACAGCCAAGATCATCGAGTTCCCGCGCTCCTGGACCCCGCCGCTGCCCGCTCTCGACGAATTGGCCGAGCCGGTCGTCGATCGCCCCCGCATCCTGGAAGCTCCGGAAGTTGTCCCCCCGCCTCCAGCCTTGGGCGGAATCACCATCGACCCCGTGCAGCCGCCGGAGTCCGAAAAGCGGCTGGGCATCGACATTCCCCTTCCGAGCGCGCCCTTGGAGCGGCGAATTCTATCCGCCGCGATCGACGGTGTGATCATCGCAGGAGCCTGCTCAATCTTCGGTTTTATCTTTTGGAAATTGACCGCCATCCGTCCGCCGCGAGTGCAGATTCTTGGCGTTCTTGCCGGTCTTGGCTTCGCTCTCTGGGCAACCTACCAATACTTGCTCTTAGTCTATGCGGGGACGACTCCCGGCCTGCGCCTGGCGCGATTGGAATTGCTCCGCTTCGATGAACGGCGGCCATCCCGCCGGCTCCGTCGTTGGCGAGTTCTCGCATCCTATCTATCGGCCGTTTCCCTCGGAATGGGATATGTCTGGGTTTTCCTCGACGAAGATTCGCTTTGTTGGCATGACCGCATCACCCGTACCTACCTCGCGCCCAAATCGCGGGAGCCAGACCAGCCGAGCTTCTGATTCGCTGAGTCTCTGGATGCAGTGCCCGTGAGCCTATCGTGCTCTCGCTGCGCCTTAGCTGTGCTATCTTCAAAGTCTGTCTGAGATCTGCGGCTCGCGCATTCATTGAATGGCTACATCCGTTGAAGGTTCCAAACCGGCCATAAAAGTCTTCGTCGCCACCACGGTGATGTTGACCTTCATTTCCTTCTGGCGCGCCTCCGCCATCGTTCTCTCCGATCTTGCATCTTCCGCGTACTATGCTGGCGGTGACGCCGAAAAAGTCATCGGCAAAAGCGCGCCCTGGTTCATTCTCGGCGTGATGCTGTTCAGTTATGCCGTGCGCGCGCTCTACATCGAATCCAGTAGCATGTTCGTGCGTGGGGGCGTTTACCGCGTCGTCAAAGAGGCCATGGGCGGAACGCTGGCCAAGTTTTCTGTCTCAGCTCTGCTTTTCGATTATGTGCTGACCGGACCGATCAGCGCCGTTTCCGCCGGTCAATATCTGGCCGGATTCATCAAAGACATGGGCGTGTACATGCACCGCCCTCTCAACTTTTCCGACGACCACTTCGCCGCGGGCCTGGCGGTCATCGTAGTGGCTTACTTCTGGTGGAAGAATACACAGGGCATGCACGAGTCTAGCCAGAAGGCTTTGCAGATCATGGTGATCACCACCGTGATGGTGGTGATTCTCCTCATCTGGTGCACCATTACCGTTCTGCGCGCGCCCATTCAATTGCCGCCCAACCCGCTTCATGCGGGAGTTGTGCCGCTCAACAAGGAATCCCTGGGCTGGCTCAACGGAACCTGGTTCGGGCACATCACCTGGATCATTCTCTTCGTAGGCTTCGGCCATTCCGTCCTGGCCATGAGCGGCGAAGAAACCCTGGCTCAGGTCAACCGCGAGATCGAACATCCCAAGCTGAAGAACCTGGAGAAGACCGGGCTCGTCATCTTCATCTACAGCCTGCTTTTCACGTCGCTCGTTTCATTCTTTGCGGTGATGATTATTCCCGACAAGGTTCGCCCAGACTACTTCGCCAACCTAATCGGCGGCATCGCCATGTACCTGGCCGGCCCGGAAAGCCTCAAGCTGCTCTTCCATGCCTTCGTGGTCCTGGTGGGAGTTTTGATTCTGGCTGGAGCGCAGAACACTTCCATCGTGGGCGCCAATGGCGTTCTGAACCGCGTGGCCGAAGACGGCGTGCTCACCAGTTGGTTCCAGAAGCCGCACAACCGCTTCGGTACCAGCTACCGCATCATTAATCTGATCGTGGGCCTGCAATTACTTACAATTATTCTGAGCCGCGGCAATGTCTACATGCTCGCCGCGCTCTATGCCTTCGGCGTGATCTGGAGCTTCGCCATGAAGTCCATCGCCGTCCTGGTGCTGCGCTTCACCGAGCCGGGAAATCGCGCGTGGAAAGTGCCCGGCAACCTGCACATAGGCAAGACCGAAATTCCAGTCGGACTCATCCTGATCTCAGCCGTACTGCTGATCACCGCGGTCGTGAACCTGTTTACCAAGTATCAGGCCACGATCGCCGGAGTGATTTTTAGCGCTGTGTTCTTCACCATTTTCACGCTTTCGGAGAGCCACGTAACCAAGGAGCGCCACGGCAAGCCCGAACAGCTCGATCAGTTCCGCGTCTACGGCAATCAGGAATTGGGCAGCGGCGCCATGGGCGTGCGTCCCGGAAACATTCTGGTTGCGGTGCGGGACCCGCGAAACCTCTATTACCTGCGCCAGGTATTGGCCCATACCAACACGGCGAAGCAGGATGTCGTCGTGATGAGCGCTCGGCTCTATCATCGCGAGCCGACTTTCGGTGGGAGCGCTGTGCTCGAAGCCAGCCAGGTTTTCGACCACTACGAGCAGGAGTTGTTTACGGCCGCCGTCGCCGTGGCCGAAAAAGAGGGCAAGCCGATTTCCCTTCTGGTGGTGCCGGCGACGGACGTCTTCGAGGCCATCATGGTCACGGCGCAGCGGCTGGATTCCGTCCGCGTGATCTGCGGCCTCTCGAACAAGCTCACCGCCGATGAGCAAGCGAAGCTTACCGGCGATGCCTGGGAGCGCATGCCCGAGCCTCGTCCGCGCTTATGCCTTGAAGTCTGCGCTCCCGACGGTGCCGTACGCGAGTACACCATTGGCCCGCATAACCCGCGCCTCCGCCCGCAGGATGTCGATCTCATGCACAAACTCTGGCTCGACATCACCACCGATCCTAAATACGCCGGAGCCCACCACTACCACATCGTCGCGCTGGCGCTCGAAGAACTTCAGCGGGAACTCAGCACCGAACAGCGGGCCGAGTTGTTGCAGAAACTGCTGGAAGAGATGCGGCGCTCGGACCACGCGTCAGGCTCGTCAAATTAAGAATGCTGGCGTGGGGATCGCCGCTCCTTCGGCAGGCTCAGGACAGGCCCTCGGCTGTACAGCGGGCGAAGCCCGCTTATCGCTTCAACAGCTCCTCGATTGAAGCTCTCAAGTCCCGATATCGAAACGGATACCCGCTCGAGATCAGCTTGCTGGCTTCTACTTTTTGGCTCGAGAGGAGTAATTCGTCGCCCATTTCCCCAAACGCCATTTTCACCGCGAATGCTGGCATGGGAAAAATTGCAGGACGCGACAGCACGCTGGCCAGCGTCTTGACAAACTCGGCATTTCTCACCGGCTTGGGCGCCACCATATTCACAGGTCCCTGAATCAGATCGTTCTTCAAGATGTGGTGGATCGCCCCCACCATGTCCCTAACATCGATCCAACTCATCCATTGCTGCCCGCTACCAATCCTGCCGCCAAAGCCAAGTTTGAACGGCGTCAGCATGGCCCCCAGCGCCCCGCCCTTTGCACTGAGAACAATACCGGTCCTGATATGCGCGGTGCGAATGTCGGCCCGTACTGCGGGCGTGGTCGCTTCTTCCCAGTCCTGGCAAACCTCGGCGAGAAACCCCGTGCCTGGCGCGCTCTCCTCGCGCAAGGCTTGGTCGCCCCGGTTGCCATAGTAGCCGATCGCGGATCCGCAAACGAAGACCCTCGGCTTATCCTCCGCCTGTGCCAGAGCCGATGACAGATTGAAAGTACCCACCACCCTGCTGTCGCGGATGTTCGACTTCTTGGCCGTAGTCCATCGTCCGAAAATGCTTTCCCCCGCCAGGTGAATCACGGCGTCGAAGCCGGATACAGTCTGCGGCGCCAGCGGAACCACTGGGTCCCACGAAATCTGTTCGTCGCTCTTGGCCGGACCACGCACCAGGCGGACTACGGAACATCCACTCGTGCGCAGCGAAGCCAGCAGAGCAATCCCAATCGGCCCCGAGACACCGCTCACCAGGATTCTGGAATTCATGAGGATTGTTTTTCACTCTACCAGTTGACGCCGCAGGTGAACAAACAATGGATCGGTTTGAGGGATTCGAAGCGCCCGAAATAGCAGAATCCCGTATCTACTGGCCTCTCATCCTGGCCGGCTCCTGGCGCTGCATCCCAACTGGCCCTCCCGGCGCGGGCTATAATCCTACATGGCGAGCTTGCGCCAACAGATCGCGACCACCGCTCTGACGCTCACCAAGTTCCGCGAGCTGATGAAGCGGATTCAGGAAAACCGTCCGCAAGACGATCTGTCCATCGTCAAAAAAGCCTACGACTACTCGCTGAAACATCATGACGGCCAGACTCGTGCCTCGGGCGAGCCCTATCTAGTGCACCCTCTGGAAGTTGCCATGGTCCTCGCTGAGATGAAAATGGACCCGGTCGCCATCTCCGCCGGCCTGCTGCACGATTCAGTCGAAGACACCTCCGTCACGATTGTCGATATTCGCAAAGAATTTGGCGAACAGGTCGCACACATTGTCGAAGGTGTCACCAAGATCAGCAAAATCGATTTCGCCACGCGGGAAGAGGCGCAAGCCGAAAACCTCCGCAAAATGATGCTCGCCATGGTCGACGACATCCGCGTCGTGCTTATCAAGCTGGCTGACCGCCTGCACAATATGCGCACGCTCGAGCACCTGCAGCCCGACCGCCAGCGCAAAATCGCCGAAGAGACGCTCGAAATCTATGCCCCCATCGCCCACCGCCTGGGCATGGGAAAAATTCGCGGCGAGCTCGAAGACCTAGGCTTTCGCTTCCTCGATCCCGCCGGCTACGAGCAGGTCGAAAAAGCCGTCAACGCCCGCCGCAAACAGGGCGAGGCTTTCCTCGCAAAGATGCAGTCGATCATCGACGACAAGCTGAAGGAGGCCGGCATTCAAGCCAAAGTGGAAAGCCGCATCAAGCGCCTCTTCAGCATTCACAAGAAATTACAGCGCCAGCATATTTCCGTCGATCAGGTCTACGACTTGTTCGCCATGCGCGTGATCACGCGCTCTCTTCAAGATTGCTATGCCGTGCTGGGAATCATTCACAACATCTGGCGGCCGGTGCCGGGGCGCATTAAGGATTTCATTGCCATGCCGCGGCCAAACTTCTACCAGTCGCTGCACACCTCGGTCATCACCGAAGACGGCACACCCTTCGAAATCCAGATTCGCACCGAAGAAATGCACAAGATGGCCGAGGAGGGCATCGCGGCGCACTGGAAATACAAAGACGGCCCAGTCTCCGCGCAGGACGAGCAGCGCCTTGCATGGCTACGCCAGGTGGTCGAGTGGCAGCGCGATGTCAGCGATCCCAACGAATTCCTCACCGCGCTCAAAGTCGATCTCTATCCCGAAGAGGTTTACACTTTCACGCCGAAAGGCAAAGTCGTTGTGCTTCCGCGCGAGGCCACCCCGATCGACTTCGCCTACACCATTCACACCGAAGTCGGCCACACCTGCGTTGGCGCGAAAGTAAACGGACGCATGGTCCCTCTGCGCCACAAACTGCACTCCGGCGACATCGTCGAGATCCTCACTCAGGCTGGACACAAGCCCAGCCGCGACTGGCTCGGCTTGGTCAAGTCCTCGCGCTCGCGCAACAAGATTAAGCACTGGCTCAACGTTCACCAGCGCGAGCGTTCGATCGAAATCGGACGCAAGGTGATCGAGAAAGAAGCGCGCAAATACCGCATCGCGCTCAAAGAAATCAAAGACGAAGAATTGCAAAAGGTCGCCGCCGCCTACGGACTCGGCAAGGTCGACGACCTCATGTCCGGCATCGGCTACGGAAAATATTCCGCGCGCCAGGTGCTGGCTCGCCTGCTGCCGTCAGGCGCGACTCCTTCCATGGCAGGGGATATCGAAGCCGAGGGCTTAAGTTCGAAGCCCGGCGCCATCGCCAGCGTGGTCCGCCGCGTCTTCGGCGACCACAACGCCATCATGGTCAAAGGCCAGGGAGACATGCTGGTCTACCGCGCCCGCTGCTGCAATCCCATCCGCGGCGAGGCCATCGTCGGCTACATCACGCGCGGCAAAGGAGTAGCCGTCCACGCCGTGAATTGTCCCAACGTCACCAACTTAATGTATGAACCTGAGCGCCGCATCGACGTCGAATGGGCCCGCGACGAATCCACCCCCACAGCCTATCCCGTCAAGCTTACCGTCTATTGCGACGACCGCTTCGGCATGTTGAAAAACATCACCAGCGTCATCGGCGACGCCCAAAGCAACATCCGCAACATCGGCGCTCATACCTCGAACAGCCAGGCCAGCGTGGAAATCGTCCTCGACATCTCCGACCTCAAACACCTCGAACAAATCATGGCGGGATTGCGAAAGATTCCCGGTGTGCACGAGGTGCAAAGGTTGCAGAAAATCTGATATTTAAAGGGTTAGTGGTGCAATTTGGTTTGTCGACATTGTCATCCTGAGCGGAGCCGTTTTTTAGGCGTAGCGAAGGATCTCCCGCTCAACCAGCCCAACGCGTAAGCCAAACCCCACCATACCGGGTATTTAAGCATTGAATGCGATGCGAATAAGATGTAATATCGGCGCATGGTTAATGTGGCCGAGGACATCCACTCTTTCACTACGTTTAAACGCAATTCGTCCGACCTGATGAAGCATATGAAAAAGACGGGGCGGCCGCTTGTGCTCACCATCAACGGCAAAGCGGAAGCCGTAGTGCTGGATCCAATCATTTACCAGCAAGTAGCCGAACACCTCGATGCGATCGCCAGAATTCGCCGCGGTTTGGCGCAGGCCAAGAGAGGCGAGGGACAGGCGGTGGATGAAGTATTCGATGAACTGGAAAGAGAGCCCTGAGCGCTGCGCCGCGTTATCGCGTCATGGTCACGCCGGAAGCCAAGGCTGATCTTCGGGACATATACCGTTACCTTCGGGACCGTGCTCCGCGAGCCGCGACTCAGTGGAGTGTTAGCGCACGCGCAAGTATCAAGACACTCTCCCACTTTCCCGAGCGTTGTCCCCTCGCGCCTGAAAGCACGCACTTCGACGTGCCAATCCGCCAGCTGTTGCTTGGCGCCGGCAATCGCGGAACCTATCGAGTTCTATTTGTAATCGTGGATAAGTCGGTAAGAGTGATCCACGTTCGTCACGGATCCATGCTGCCGATGGGCGCGGAAGAATATGGGAAAGATTGAGCACGTTGCCTTAAGCGGTGACCTGGATGAGTGACTTGGCGGAAACGAGCGGCTGAAACAGATTCAGGATTTCGCGAGCATACGCCAAACAATTAGCCTTCTCCGGAATGGGTGAGGTAATACGGCGCGGATATTCGTCGTATGTTCGGCCTCTGAGCAATCGTCCATTCTTCGCTTTTCTCACGCCGCCCCATTGCTTGAAAAAGAATGGCACACGCGATTCGCGGCACTGATCGCGCAGCGAGACCACCCAATCCTCGCGCATCGGGCGCGCGCCCGGGCCGCTCTCGCCTCCAACAATCGCCCAACTGATGCCTGAGAGATTGAAGCGGCCTAAATCTTCGAGCAGCGGCTCAATCGAAAGAAAGCGTACGCTTGCGGGCGTCTGCTGCAAATCCTTCACCCGCGGCAGGCCGTACTTGCGATCCTCGACGCTTACTCCCCACCAGATGTGCTCTTGTTCGGCGGCAAATCGCAAGGGCCCCCTCAGCAGCTCCCGGAGCCGCTCCGATCTCTTCGTGAGCACCTGAAACGTGTGCCAGTTCGCCTTGACCATGACCCGGCAAACCGCCTCGATGTAATCGTCCGGCACGCCGTCCTGAAAAAGATCGCTCATCGAGTTCACAAACACGAGCTTCGGCGAACGCCAAAGGAACGGCTCGGTCAGTTTCCCCGGGACCAATCGCAAGTCGAACCCCTGCTCGTAAGGATGCCCCTTAACCCCGCGAAACCGCTCCGCAAACGTCTCGGCATAGCAATGCTTGCACCCCGGACTGATCTTCGTGCAGCCGCGCACCGGATTCCAGGTCGCATCGGTCCATTCGATGTGTGAATTTAGTGACATCGATTGACTTATGTGAAAGCGCCGGCGTAGTCTCCGCTATTCGGCGGTCCCGCTGTCGCCCGTCGGTTGCGTGGCTCGCATCAGACTCAGCGCTAGCAGAGTGTGGAATACACAGTCCGCCACATATCGGTTGAAGACATCCGGCGAAAGCAACCCGTGCGCAAGGTTGTTCCTCAGATTCAAGCCTCTCTTGTCTACGTAAACCACCTCTAGATATCGCCATAGGTTCTCCGTTAGAGCCGTTCGCACCTGCTCGTCGCGGAGAACGTCGTTCATGTTCTTGAAATCCATAGTGCCCGATTGGCCCCTGACGGTTTTAAGGGTCGGACGACCCAGGTGGCCAAGAAAGTTCCGGAGAATGTCCTCGACTTGGGGAATAAGTACATGGATCGCCTTGACGAAATCTTCCCGTTCATAGGCGAACAGGCCGTCCCGGAGCAAGCCGCTTCGGGTTTGTGCAAAGAGCGGAGATTGGCATAAGAAGTCGAGAACGTTCTCAGTGGTTGGAGCATATCGCTCCCGGAGCCTCGACAGCGTGCGGGCTAGGAACGGCTGATAGAAACCGACGGTTTCAGCCAACTGCTTATGCAGCCTCCCGTCCGGATCCTCATCCAACGGTCCGACTCGGGCGGTCGTATGGCCGTCGCCCGCAACTATGCTGATTGGGATTATGCTCATGAGCGGCGCATCAATACTTATTCGCTCTAGTAGCTTTCTCTCGTCATTGGCATTTGGAACGAAGCGAACTGCAATCCGACTAAAAGCAGCATTCAAGTCGTCTTGGCCGATTAGTTGCTGGATAAAGTTTTCGATCTCTTCTGTTTTTATTTCAACTTTGGCCGAATACTGCTTCAAATCAGAGTTGATGTTCTTACCTTTCTCCGCCGACATTAGCTGAAGTTGCTCTGCTTCAACCTTCAGGCCTTCTTGTTCGTAACGTTCGATTACCGGCTGTAACCAAGCCATTGCCATCATGGGGTTGGCCTGTCTAGACAAGATTTCAAACGCGCTTCCGTATGCCTTGATGACCCGTTCAACATTCGGCCTATCGTTGCGTCGGTGGTAGTGCTGCGCGAGTCTCTCTGCCGCAGCCTCGGCGCCCCATGGATCAAGCCCCTGATAGGCACCGTTTTCCGAGACAGTTGTGTCGGACGTTTTTGCCAGCATCGCCTCTAGGTTGGCGATGATGCGCGACGCCTGGTCCGCGCTGATGAATTTTTGGCCGTACAGTTTGTCAAACAGAAAGAGCCACGTCCCCGCGAATTGCGGTTGGGCAACTCTCTCATAGAACTCAAACATAAATTCCACGACGCGCCTGGTATGATCGGCATCATTTATTGAAAGCGATAGGTCCAGCGCGCGCCCCAACCACTGAATGCCGACAATCTCCATCGGATAGAGCTTCTCATCTGCAGCCTTCAGATATGAATCAATCGCGATCCGCGCATAGTCCGCGTTCGCCCTCTGTCCGGTGATCGCACGCTTCAGGTCCCAAACGAGGTCGGAATATCTGGCTCGCATCACCAGATTCGGGCAAATTCTCGTCCGCTCCTCCCAGTGAGCGACTGAATCAGCGTCTAGGTCCTTGATCTCGGGCGAAAAGAAGTCAGTGCCGTCTTTCCTTTTCGCCGACATCATAGGCGCGAAGTAGGTGCCCCAGACACTTTCCTTATTCCGACTTTCTATGAAGAGAAAGGCGGACGACTCCGCGATGAAACCTTTCCAATCTTCGTCGTCTAGATCCCCTTGACCGTTGCGCGCGGCGCGCAGCGCGTCGGCTATTGCAACCTCCATATAAGGCTCTGCGCGGTTCTCAAAGCTCGACAGCACCTTCTTAGCCCAGTCCGGGACCCTCACAAAACCCACTGTTAATTCTGCTGCCATACGCGCACCTCTTCAAAATTGCACAGACCCACCACGCAATCATTATATTCGCCTTTTGTTCTCGTGGAGAAATAAAAATGGCGAGGCTCGTCCGCAGTGCCTTGGGTTTGGCGTCCGCCCCCTATAGCGGAATATTCCCATGCTTCTTCGGCGGGTTCTTGTCCCGCTTATTCTCCAGCATGGCCAAGGCCTGGATCAGCTTCTTGCGGGTTTCGTGGGGCTGGATGATGGCATCGACAAATCCGCGGTCCGCAGCAACGTAAGGGCTGGCGAAGCGGTCGCGGAATTCTTCGATCTTTGTCTGCCGCAGCGCCTCTCGATTTTCCGCGCCATCGAGTTCGCGTTTGTAGACAATATCCACCGCACCCTCTGGCCCCATGACCGCTATCTCGGCAGTCGGCCACGCGTAGTTCACGTCCGTGCGAATGTGTTTGGACGCCATCACGCAATAAGCTCCGCCGTAGGCCTTGCGCGTGATCACCGTAACCTTTGGCACAGTCGCTTCGGCAAAAGCGTAGAGCAACTTCGCGCCGTGCTTGATGATGCCACCATATTCCTGCGCCGTCCCCGGCAGAAATCCCGGCACATCTTCAAACGTGATCAGCGGAATATTGAAGCAGTCGCAGAAGCGTACGAAGCGTGCCCCTTTCACCGACGCATTAATATCGAGCGTACCCGCAAGCATCGCCGGCTGATTCGCCACGATCCCCACCGAGCGCCCGTCCAGCCGCGCGAAGCCGACGACAATATTTTTCGCGTAATGCTCCTGCACCTCGAAAAAGTAGCCGTCATCGACCACGGCGTGAATCACGTCTTTCATGTCATAAGGCAGATTCGATTGCGCCGGAACAATCTGGTCGAGCGCGGCATCGGCCCGATCGACCGGGTCGGTACACGCCCTGCGCGGCGGATCGTCTAAATTATTCGACGGAATAAAACTCAACAGCTCCCGCACCATAGACAAACACTCGGCATCGTCATGCGCCAGAAAGTGCGCCACGCCTGAGGTTTCGTTGTGCGTCATCGCTCCGCCGAGCTGCTCTTTGGTCACTTCTTCATGCGTCACCGTCTTGATGACATCGGGCCCGGTGATGAACATGTAGGAAGTCTTGTCGACCATCAGAACAAAGTCCGTGATCGCGGGCGAATACACCGCGCCGCCGGCGCAGGGCCCCATGATCGCGGAAATCTGCGGTACCACGCCGCTATACAATGTGTTGCGCAAAAAAATGTCGGCATATCCCGCCAGCGACGCCACGCCTTCTTGAATGCGCGCGCCTCCCGAATCGTTCAGCCCAATCATCGGCGCGCCCATCTTCGCCGCCAGGTCCATGATCTTCACGATCTTGCCCGCATTCGTCTCCGAAAGCGATCCGCCGAACACCGTAAAATCCTGCGCGAAAACGTATACCAGCCGCCCTTCAATCCTCCCGTAGCCGGTGATGAAGCCGTCGCCGTAAAACTTCTGTTCGGCCATGCCAAAGTCGTTGCAGCGGTGCGTCACGAGCTTGTCGGTCTCTTCGAACGTACCTTCGTCGAGCAGGAACTCGATGCGCTCCCGCGCCGACATTTTGCCTTCCTTGTGCTGACGCTCGCGTCGCTTCGTGCCTCCGCCTTCTTCGGCGAGTTGGTTACGTTTTTTGAGTTCTGCAAGTTTTTCTTCGAGATTCATGGCGGAAGGGATTATAGCGGGTGAGTGGGCAGGCGGGTGTGAGGAGGTGACAGTGACTGCTGGAGACGCAGACGACGGTGGTCAGTTATGAGTCGAGACCGAACTACTCCAAATCCGCTCCCAGCATCTGGTAGCGATACTTCTTCCCGTCCCAGAAGACGACCGAAGAGGTGCTTTCGCCTTCGCCTTTTTCTTCCATGTAAATGCCGAGCGTCATCCTCTTTTTCAAGGCCAGCTTCTTCACCGTGAGAGTCTTGAAGGGCAGGTTAATCAGCACAAATTTTGCCTTGGTCTTATCGGAACGCCATGCCTCGTGGCCCACACCGTGCACCACCAGCAGGCAAACGCCCTTGCGCTCCGGTGCGTCCGAAGCAAATGTAGATGTAACTTTGACGTCGCCGAAGCCCAGAAAGCTGTCATAGGGATCGATCACGCGAAAGCCGTACTCCGCCTGGTCAGCCAACGGATTTTTGCAGCGGCCGGCCACGATCAGATCGTCCACGCCGTCGCCATCGAGATCACCGACAAACTGCGGCGGCCCTCCCAGCAGAGAACAGTTCTCGCCAAACTCCTTGTGAATGTACTCATCGGTCACCGCAGGCACAGGAGACTGGGCAGGGGCCGGCGGCGGAGGCGGCAGCTTCTTTCCTGCCTGGAGCGTGGCCGACGTTGCGGCGATCATCGACGCAACCAGCACAAAGCGCAGAGAGACAAATCGTGGGTACGGCATATCCATACTCTAGTACCGTTCGGTACAAGTAAGGTATAGACATAACGGATGCCCTGGTAACGAAGGTACCTGATCGGAAACAGCGCCAAACGAGCAGTGACGCTGTCGGAATGCGACGCGATCCGGTATCTCGCGATTTTTCCCAACGATCAGATTACAGCGAAGTGCTCCCATCCGCCGGCCTTGAGTTCGGATGTCTCGCCGCCTTTTTCCAGAAACATCCCGCGCCCGCGGGTAATCCGGCCGATCCGAGTGATAGGCACCCCAGCTATATGCAGCGGAACTTTCTTCGAGCGTGAAGCGGCAAACAATAGTTCGTAGTCTTCCCCGCCGTGCAAGGCAAGTTCGAGATCGACCTCCTGCAATGGCTTCCCGACCTTGGCCCGGGGAATCAATTCCGCGTTCAGTTCAGCCCCAACGCCACTCTCCTCGCAGATGTGGGCGAAGTCAGTAGAGAGACCGTCACTGGTATCGATCATCGCCGAAGCCAAGCCTTTCTCCCGCAGAATGCGCCCCAGTTCAATACGGGGCTCGGGGAAAAAATGCCGAGAATAGTGCCGCGGATTCAGCCTGCGCTTCTTCTGCATCCCGTTCCGCATGATCCCCACCGCAGCCGCCGCTCCTCCCAGTGTTCCGGTCACGTAGATGCCGTCGCCCGGCCGCGCCCCGGAACGCAATACCGCCTTATCCTTCGGCACCGTGCCCAATACGACGATGTCGGCAAGAATTCCCCCCGGCGACTCTGCCGTATCGCCGCCAGCGAGGGTCAATCCATGTCGCGTCGCCAATCCAAGCAAACCGTTGCTGAAGCGCTCAACCCAAGTCCGTGGCAGATCCCGCGGCAGAGCCAGCGAAAGAAATGCCGCAACCGGCTCCCCACCCATGGCAGCAATATCGCTCAACCCCCGTGCCAGACACCGGTGACCGACAGATTCTGGCGTATGCCAATCGCGCCTGAAATGGACGCCTTCCAGAGAAAAGTCCGTCGTGACCAGCGTGTCTATCTTTTTTTCCGAGCGCCGATCCAGCCGCAGTACAGCGCAGTCGTCACCAATTCCCGTCAGCACGGCGGCATTGGCCCCAGCCTTGGCCAGTTGGCGAATTCTTGCGATCAGCACTTTTTCGGCGATCACCACGCTAAACAATATATAGGGACGCCGCCCCACTTCGCCCCACCTCACTTAGAACCCGCACCCCGATGGGCCTTTCAGTCACTACCTGCTCTGGCCCGTAACGGTCGCGGTAACGTGTCCCGAGATGACCTCCGATTACGGGTCTTAAGTAACAGTTAATACTGCGCGCTCCCGTTGACAGGGGGAACCTAGTTTGGTACCTTTTACCAGTCATTCACAAAAGATCTCTGGCCGAGCTAAGTTCTGCATTCTTTACGAATTGCAGACGATGGAAGTATCGAAGCCTTGGGTCGTTGGTTCCAGTAGGGCAGCAGGGCACGTTAAAAATCTCCATTCCCAAGATGGGAACGCGTGACCCGGAACAATCAGGTGGTCCGAACAGGCTTTCTGCAACCTCAGAACTTTGCCTGGAGTTCCGGCCCTGATCATTAAAAAGCTTTAAGTAAGGAAGGCATTTGCAGAAACGCTTCTACATACTTTTCGTGGCCCGGGGAGACGATGGCCAGCTCCGCAAGATTTCCATCCCAGTCCACTACTTGTATGTATTCGTGGTGGGCGCGGCCATTGGATTCCTCAGCCTCACCGGCATTGCCAGCTCCTACACCCGGATGCTTCTCAAGGTTTCCCGCTACAACGAGCTGCGCACGGAAAAAGAGCAGTTGAAGGATCGCTACTCCCGCCTGGAGGAAGTGGCCAAAGAACGCGACGTTCAGGTCGCTTCCCTGGGTTCGATCGCCAGCGAAGTATCCGCCTTATACGGCTTAAAGTCTCAGCCCACGCTGGTCACAGCCACCCAGAGGGAAATTCACGACGCCGACGTTACGTCTTCGCTAGATCAGCTAGGCGTGCTGCGCACCTCCGCCCTGACCGGCGACGCCACTGTAGGCATCAGCCTGGGAATGACCCGCAACGCCACCACCGCCGATTGGTACCGCGCTAACGCCGCTCCCAATCTCTGGCCCGTGGAGGGCCAGGTTACAGGCAGCTTTGGCGAGCGCATCGACCCGTTCAACGGGGAAGGTGCATTTCACAGCGGCGTGGATATCAGCAGCAATTACGGCCATGCGGTTATCGCCCCCGCCGATGGAGTCATCACTTTCGCCGAGTTCATGGGTGGATACGGCAAGGCCATCATGATGGATCATGGCCACGGCATCTCCACCCGCTACGGCCACCTTTCCGGCTTCGCCGTCACCCCGGGACAACACGTCCATCGCGGCGATACCATCGGCTACGTCGGCCTCAGCGGCCGCTCCACCGGTCCCCACCTCCACTACGAAGTTCGCATCAACGACACTCCCGTAAATCCCTACAAGTACCTCCGCATCACCATCGCCCACAGCGGCGAATTCCAAACCGGCAGCTAGAAGCAGTTGCCAGCTTCCAGCTCCCAGAAAACATAATCCCGTGCCCAGGGAAGTGCACGGCTTTGGAGGTTGCGGAAAAACTCGATTCTTGCCCTAGCTCTTGATTTTGAATGGCGCAGCGGTTTACCGCTGCGATAGTTGCCATGTTTTCAATGCCGGCTTTAGCCGCTGAGGGTGTCGCTGCTTGTCGCCGGCACTTGCACTCTTTTCCTTGCTAGGCTAGTTTCATTCGTAACATGCTGAGCTTCTTCCACTCCGTGCGCGAGGATGTCGCCGCCGTCTTCGAATCCGACCCCGCCGCTCGTTCCTACTTCGAGGTCCTGTTCCTGTATCCCGGTCTGCACGCCGTATGGTTGCATCACCTGAGCCACTGGCTGTGGCGCCATGGCATGCGCTTCCTGGCCAGACTCAATTCGCAATTCGCCCGCGTGCTTACTGGAATCGAGATTCATCCCGGCGCAGAAATCGGCCGCCGTCTCTTCATCGACCACGGCATGGGTACCGTGATCGGTGAAACCGCCATCGTCGGCGATGACGTCACGCTCTATCAGGGAGTAACCCTCGGCGGCACCGGCAAGGAAAAAGGCAAGCGCCATCCCACGCTGGGCAACAACATCTCGATCGGCTCCGGCGCAAAGCTGCTGGGCAACATCACCATCGGAGACAATTGCCGCGTGGGCGCGGGCTCGGTGGTGCTGCGCAATGTCCCCGCCAATTCGACCATCGTCGGCGTCCCCGGACACATTGTTCTGCGCGACGGCAAACGCGTCGTCATCACCGACCCCAAGGACATCCGCGATCCGCTCTCCGACGTAATCATCAAATTAGCCACAGAACTCCAAGAACTGCGAGAAAAATTTAAGCAGCACACCCACGAGACGCTGGGAGCCGAGCCGCACGTAGCCATCGACGAAGAAACTTCGCCCCCCAATATCTCTCCCCAGGAATTGTTCCAGGACGATTACCAGATATAAGGCGAGGCTGTATAACGAATGTCATCCCGAGCGAAGCGAGGGAACCTTGGTTTTTGCCTGGAGCGATTACTAACGCAGTTCGCTTCTTCGATCGAGCTGTCCTACGACCACTACTGCCTTAACCCCATCCAACTCTCCGAAACCACCAGCGAGTTTCCCGGATTGTGCGGGTCATACTTCACGGAGGTAGGCAGCCCTAGCCGGCAGGAGTGCAGGTTGATCCATTGCCGCAGGTAGGTTACGTCCTGCGAGCACTCGTACGACACGCCCGCCACGTCATACTTGTAGATCAATAACACGGCTGCATGGTGGCCATCGTTGGACGGTAATTCCTGCACGTCGATGACAGTCCCATCGGTGATGCGTCCGATGCCGTCGAGCCAGGTGCGGCGCTCACGTTCCAATTCGGCGGGCAACTTGGGCTTGCGCCGCAAGATCGCATAGGCGCCCAGCATAACGGCGCTGCCGGCCGCCACCAGGGAATAGATACGTAGAGAATCCATACAGAGGTTGGGGAATTCGCGGCTCCGTGCGCCACGCCTTCGTTATCAGAATATGACGGAAGCGCGGCAGTTGGAAGTGGTTGCGGAGTTACCGAGGTGTAAGCCTGTGGAAATCTTAAAAGCAGTGGCCGGTGTTCAGTGATCAGTGGCCAGTAGAAGATGTCCAGCACGCTTTCGCCGCGGCAACTGACAGGCGGTGTTTAGGTTTTTGCTGGCCACTGCTTTACTTCTGTCCGCAAACAAAATCCTTCGCCAGCTCTCCGAAGTTTCCCTCCGAGCTTTGCCCGAATTGATCGTCGCGACGCATCTTCTTGCTGACCACCAGCTTGCCGCTTCGGTCGGCGGAATAAAACCATTCGGAGTTCGGCGTCGCGCTTCCGTTGACACAGTTGAATCGCACCCGGGCGCGGAGTTCCACGAAAGGACCGCCCTGCGGAAGCCTGGCGGGTTCTTTATATTCAATCCGGATCCAAGCCGTTCGCAGTCCGTTTTTCTGAGGACTGATCGAGCTGACCAAAACCTGATCCCCATCGGCAGTGGCGCCAATCGTACGCCAATCCCCCGCTGCCAACGCCACCACGCCCACGAACAGCACGGGCGCCAGCACCACGGCAACAGCGATCCAAACACCCTTCTTAATAGACGACAGAGGCAAGGCCATAAGCACGCCGCACACACTTTGAGCCAAAATCCGCTTTCTGTCAACTCCGGCAAGGCCGTTCCCTGATCTGAAATCACCCCTCGACGCTATCAGCTCCTGACACCACCAAGCCGCATGCAAACACCACCTGCATGGTATCGTTTTGTACTGCGGAGGTTTCGATTCCCATGGAAGCTCTTCACTCCACGAACATGGACTCGCCGGTTGGGCCGCTATTCCTGGCCGCTTCCTCCCAAGGCCTGGTTGCCCTGGAATTCGACGCCCGGAGCCCGGGACAGCAATCCATTCGCCCGAACCCGCGCGATCTTCGCCACGAAAAGAAGGCCTTCACGTTCGAGCCATCCTCTCGCCGCATGCAGCCTTACTTAGATGAACTCGATGAATATTTCCGAGGCGCGCGACGCGAGTTTACCTTCCCTCTCGATCTCCGCGGCACCGCTTTTCAACTTGCCTGCTGGCGCGCCCTGCTGGCGATCCCGTACGGCGAAACGCGCACCTATGCCGATATCGCCCGCGCCGTCGGCAAGCCCAACGCCTTTCGCGCCGCAGGCATGGCCAACAACCGCAATCCGATCGCGATCGTCGTCCCCTGCCATCGTGTCATCGCCTCCGACGGCTCGCTCTGCGGCTACGGCGGCGGCCTCGAAATCAAGCGCAAACTGCTCGAACTCGAGGGCGCATTGAGCGGCACGCTGACAGCGTAAGAGTCATTAAGTGACGAACAATTGTTACTAACTTCAGGAACCTATCCAAGCCCCGACTTACGCAAAGCCGTTTAGCTGGATCCAGAAAAGAAGGAATTTGCGCCTCTACTTCCGGCGGCATATCATGCGTTACGTCGAGGTAAACATGACCAAGCAAACTGGCCCCGTAGCTGTGTGCGTAATTAATTTGAAGGGCGGCGTCGGCAAATCAACCATCGCCGCTTTGCTAGCCAGACAGGCGTTTCGGCGAAAGCTAGATGTGCTTGCGATTGATCTCGACCCACAAGCGAATCTCAGCCAAGGGCTGATGCACGGCGATTATAGGAAATTTCTGAGCGAACAGCGCCCATCCATCGTTGAGATTTTTAATGGTTTTATATCACCTTCGAGCAACGCTCCGTCGCCCACTCCACTGCCCGCCAATACGGCCTTCGAGGTGATTGCCCAATCCGACACAAGATCACTTCAGCTCATACCATCGCGTTTTGACTTTTCTGACAACCTTTTGGTTGCCATTCGGCCCGAGCCTAAGACACTTGCCAAATTCCTAGCGTCCAATTTCAAACATAAGGACCTGATCATTATCGACTGCTCACCTACAGAATCAATACTAACCACAGCCGCATACCACGCGAGCGGCTACGTGCTGGTGCCTGTAAGGCCTGAGTACTTCGCCACGATCGGTTTTCCTCTGCTGCGTCAATCTCTCGACCACTTTAGGAGCCAGAACCGAGGGAACCACATCTCGGTGGCCGGTGTGGTTATAAACAATGCGTTCTATGACGGTGGGAACAACGGCGGTCCCGAGAAGGCGCGAGCTCTGCAGGAAATCAAAGAGGAAGCCAACAAGAATGGGTGGAAAATCTACACGCGCGAAATCGAACATTCGCGAGGATACCCAAAGATCATGCGAGGCGATTACAGCTATTCGGGAAATGCACAATACTTCAGCATGTTTGGGAATGAATTCTTGGAATCTATTGGCCTGTAGGCCATCGGATTCGGTAGGATTGTCTTATGGATAATCGCAAACGGCTCTTGAGCAAACTTCTCCTGACGTTGGTTGAGGAATGGGGCTACGAGAACGTGGCTCAAGAACTTTCTCACACTAACCGCTACTCGCCGCGGCGCTCGATTGAGTCTCATGCTTCTTCGAGCGCTCGCTCGTCCCACCGAAAGAAACCTACTCCGACGGAGCAGGTCGAGAAAGCGTTGCTCGATCCCCAAAGGAGGGAGCCTCTCGTCCAACTCGCGAAGCGCTACGAGGCGAAGCAATTCCTGCCGAATGTGGCAGCCGCTAGAGAATTCTTGACGATGCTGGGCGAGTTCCCGGGTCAAATTAAGGACCGCGATCACGCCTTTCGGGTCCTATTACGATGCCTCCTACAGCTTCCGGTGGAGCGGCTTCGCCAGATCGCCGATTCCTCGTTGTACTCTGGTCCTTCTCAACTCGGGCCTATCTCCGATGCGATAGCGGCTGCTGGCCAGCACTTGCCACGGCGCTCGCAAGAAGACGTGCGCGTGGAGCGGCACGATCAGCAAAAAAGCTAAGGCGCGTTCGAAGCGGCCCTTTACGCCACAGGAAAACAGGAAATTTTCACCCGTCACGCGACCGATCCTCATCCGACGCTGAACTTCGAATGGTGCTAGGCGTGCCGATAGACAGTTGCTACTCGATCTTATTGAACGCGAACGACACACCCGCCGCCTCCGCCCTCCGCAAAGCCAGCCTCTTCTATCTCGTCTTCGTCATGTTCTCCTACACCACCGGAGGCCCCTTCGGCCTCGAAGATATGGTCACCACCTCCGGCCCCGGCATGACCCTCATCTATCTGCTGGGGCTTCCGTTTTTCTGGTGCATCCCCGTGTCGCTGGTATCGGCGGAACTCACCACCGCCATGCCCGTCGAAGGCGGCTTCTATCGCTGGACCCGCGCCGCCTTCGGCGACTTCTGGGGATTTCTCGCCGGCTGGTGGAACTGGTCTGCCTCATTCTTGCTCGGTGGAGCCTACGCCGTCCTCTTCACCGACTACTTGTTTCCCGGCACCACGGGATGGAAGCACTACCTGATCTCCGTAGCTCTGATCGCCGTGATCACCTGGATCAACATCCGCGGCATTCAGATGGTCGGGCAAGTCGCAACCGCGCTGGAGATTTTTATCTTCGTACCTGTCATGACGATGATCGTGATGGCCTTCTTGCACTGGCATCACAATCCATTCGTCCCTCTCGTTCCACCGCACCAGCCCGCATTCAAAATCTTCGGCGTAGGGTTGGCTCTTGGCCTCTGGCTCTATTCCGGATACGAACAACTCTCCACCGTCGCCGAGGAAGTCGACAACCCGCAACGCGCCTACCCGCGCGCCCTGGCGCTGGTCGTGCCACTCTCGATCGCCGCCTACTTTCTGCCCACGCTTGCTGGACTAGCCTCCGCGGGCGAATGGCAAAACTGGCACACCGGATATTTCTCCGACGCCGCAAAAATAATCGGAGGAACTTTTCTCGGAAGACCCTGGCTCGGTACCTGGATGACTCTGGCTGCCATGGTCGGCAACGTTGCGCTGCTCAACAGCACCGTGCTTACGACGACGCGCATGCCTTTTGCCATGGCCGAAGATGGCTACCTTCCTTGGGCGCTCACGCGCAAACATTCGCGCTATGGCACACCATGGTTGGCGATTCTAGTCTCGGCAATCATCTATGCGCTGCTCGCATGGCAAAGCCTCGGGCAACTCATCTCCGTCTACATCTGGCTGCGCTCGGCTACCACGGTTCTCACCGTACTCTCCGCCTGGAAGCTTCGCCGCACTCGTCCCGAAATGCCCCGCGCCTTCCTAATTCCCGGCGGACAGGTCGGACTGTTCTACGTAGTAGCGGCGCCGGTGGTGATGGCCTTAGTGGCTTTGCTGGGCAGCGACCGGTTTGCGGCTATCGGCGGAGCCGTCGCGATGGTACTGGGGCCGCTGATTTATTTCGGTGTGCGTCGACGTCGTTCCTAACTTGCCTTGCGAAATAAACAAGCATTGCGATTGGTTTGGCGATGGATATACAATCGCAATGTCTATCAAGGAGATGGTCATGCGGGTCGCAAAGTGGGGGAATAGTTTGGCCATTAGACTGCCCGCAGTGGTAGTTAAGGCGCTAGAGCTGAAAGAGGGCGACAATATTGAGATTCAGATTGCCGGCCGCACGAACTTTCAGGTTAAGAAGGACCGGACCCGTGAGCAGGCTTTGGCGGCTCTGCGGAAATTGAGCCGGCCTTTCCCCAAGGGATTTGTCTTCGCCCGCGAAGAGGCGCATGAACGGTAAAGCCTTCCTCGACACCAACGTGCTGGTCTATGCCATCGTAGAAAACGATCCCCGCAACATACGTGCTCGCGAATTGCTTGCCGTTGGAGGCACGATTAGCGTGCAGGTGTTGAATGAATTTGTTTCGGTTGTGCGCCGCAAGGTGAAAATGCCTTGGGATGATGTGAGAGCAACATTGCAATGGATTCTGCTTCTCTGTCCCGAAGTGGTTACGGTCACCATCAAAACGCACGAGAAGGCTGTCGGAATTGCGGAGAGATACGGCTATCGAATCTATGACTCGCTTATTGTCGCTTCGGCATTAGAGGCGAAATGCGAGTTGCTTTATTCGGAAGACCTGCAGGATGGTCAGGTGCTGGAGGGGCGGATGAGGATTCGAAATCCGTTTCGGCTCGCTGGATCAGTGTGAATCCTCGTGACGCCAGACATGGAACGTTCTGAAAGCCGTGTCGGTTGTTTGGCGCGCGGCAGTTTCGCGCATCGTTAAGAAGAGATAGCCGGTATGAAATCCGTTTTTACCGCCTCCCGCTCCTTCGCGAATTCCATATACGTCGCCGTCGCAACGCGGAGCTGCTCGTCTAGTCCGTAGTGTTTCGCGATGAGGCACGTCATCATGAACACGGCGCTCGAGACTGTGCCCAGCAGAGCCCACACCTCGGCATCGGTGTAGCCGGAGCCTACCTCGTCTCCATCGAATCGCCTCCATAGCTGCGCCTTCCCCGAATGCGTGAGGCTGTGAAGGAGGTCGCGGTTATCTTTCAGCATATTCTCGAAGAGCGGGCTGCTGCTCAGGTGCCTGTCGATGCGCTGGCCGTCCTTCTCGTAGCTTACCTTGTAGCGGTCCTGCCTGATCCTACTCACCTCGTCCTTCGGAGCCACAGAGAACTAGGTGCGCCCGCACGAGGGCCTCGACTAGGGGACGCGCCAGCGCGAAGGCCGGAGAGTGGAACTTATACCTCAGCAGGCAATCTATGCCCCTCGCGTGGTCGAATGCAAGCGACCAGTAGGCAACCAGGAGGTCGTCATTTGTAGTGCGCACCACCAAGGCTCCCTGCTGGGCCTTGTTTACGACGAGGTCCTCAAGGAATTGGCCCAGCCTGCCAGACCGGTCGATCTCATCGTAAATGCTCAAGCCGCTAAAAAACTCCTTTCAGTCCGAAAGAAGGTTGATGGTCGCGAAGCCAGCCGAGTCAATCATCTGCTTCGCGCTGTTCAGCAGCCTGGGTGGCAAGTTCAGATCCTTGACCTTCTCCAGCACAATCTCCCAAGAGGAATAGACGCCACCTGTGCTGCCGTTGGTCTTGAACGTGCCCGCCTCACTGAAGTGCCTACGGGAGACCTGGAATACGTCTCGGCCGTCCCTGTCTTTTTCCTTCTTTATCTCAAGCACCTTCTTCGTGACGACTAGGTCTTCCATTCCGCACCTCCACTGCATTGAGCATAGCATGCGGTAGAGGCGAACAAAAGGCGAATAAAATTGCCCCTACTTCACCCAATCCAGTACCTTGTACCACACCCCCGCAAACGGCAAGAACCACGGCCTACCGTCATACAACCCGAGCGGCGCCCCAGGAAATGGAATGCCCACGAACGGATTCTCCGCCTTATCCCCCGCAATAAGCTCCGCCATCTTCTGCCCTTGATACGTCGCCATGGCAACGCCGTGCCCCGCGTAGCCAACGGCGTAATACATGCCATCGATCTGCCCCGCGTGCGGCATGACGTCGAAAGCGAAGTCGAGCGTTCCTCCCCAAACGTATTCCACCTTCGCCTCGCGCAGTTGAGGATAGACATCGATCATGCCCTGCCGCAAAATCTCCGCACTCCGGCGAACCGTCTGGTCGTTCTCGGGGAAGAACGCGGCGCGTCCGCCGAACAACATACGGCGGTCGGGCGTAAGCCGGTAATAGTAAAGATAATTTTTCGAATCGTAGATCATCCGGTTCCGCGGGCTAAGTTCATGCGCCAGCGCCTCTGGCAGGACTTCCGTCGTAATAATGAACGACCCAATCGGAATGATTTTCTTCTGCAGTGCGGGAGTCGCTCTTCCGGTATAACCGCTCGTTGCGACGAAGACTTCGCGGGCCCACAGAGCGCCACGCGACGTGGCGAGCTTCCATCCCGATTCCCCCTGGCTTGATTCCCGCCGCAATCCCTCGACACGCGTATGTTCGAAAATCTCTGCGCCCGCCTTTATCGCGGCCCTGCCCAGTCCCGCGACGTACTGCGCCGGATTCACACCAGCGCTGACCTCGTCAACCATGCCGCCGAAATAAATATTCGATCCGATTTCAGCGCTCAACTCGTCCTTCTGCACGACCCGCAGTGGGTGATCAAACTCGCGCGCGATCACGTCAACCTGCCGCGCATAATCGTCAAAATGCTTCCGCTTGCACGCCACTTCCAGATGGCCGCAACGCGAGAAGTCGCAATCAATCGCTTCTTCGCGGATAATCTGTTCAACACAATCAATCGTGGCCAGCGACGCGGCATACATTCTCCGCGTAAGCTCCCGCCCATACCTCGAGATGAGCTGGTTCACGCCCAGCTTCATCCCCGTGAGAACCATGCCGCCGTTGCGCGAGCTCGCGCCCCAGCCAATGGTTTCACTCTCCAGCACGGCAACCTGTGCGCCGCGCCTCGCCAGAGTGCGCGCGGCCGAAAGCCCGGTAAATCCCGCGCCGATCACGGCTACATCCACGCGCGCGGGCAGCGATTGGGAAGCATCCGTGGCCGGCATCTCCACTGTCGTAAGCCAATAGTTCCGTTCGCGTAAGTTCATAATTGCAAGCCCGCGGCAGAGCAACTACTCAGTCCAAAAGGACCGAGCATTCTAAATCACTCCAGCTTCTCCCAAAGAACCAGCCTTCCGCCGCCTGTGACCGCGGGACATGTACGTCGGGAAAATCTACCCCAATTCGTTGCCCACCTCGGTAACTTGCCGTGGTTACCGGGCCTGCCTAGTCTGGAATAGTATGCCCTTGCGCTGCCTCCTATTTTCGTCCAATGAAGAGCTGGTCCAGCCGATTTCGCAGGTGCTGGCCGATCTCGGCATCGAGGCAGAGTACTGCCGCAGCGCAGTGGACGCGGTGGAGAGGGTCACAACTCAGCTATTTCAGATCGTCATCACCGACTGGGAGGATCAGCCGGAGGCGACCTTCCTGCTGAAAACCGCGCGCGATCTAAAAGCGGCGCAGCGTCCCCTGACCCTCGCGATCGTGAACGACGATGCCAGCCTGCCCGAGGCTTTGCAGGCCGGCGCCAACTCGGTTCTTCTGAAGCCGATTCGCCCGGATCAGGTGCGGGATACCATGACGACGGCGTGCGAATTGCTTCGCGCGAAACAGTCGCCGCCACCGCCGCGACCGGCGGCACCCCCTGCTCAACCAGCGCCGAAAGAATCGCTCGCCATGGCTGCTGCGGCAGCAGGCGCGACAAGCATTTCCGCACCTGTCCCGCCTTCAACTGATCCCGAGAAAACTTTCCGCGCCGGAGAATTCCTGCAATCGTCGCGGCCCGCGCCCGGAGCGCAATTCGTCACCGAGAGCGAAATTCAAAATTCGATGGATCAGGTGGTGGCCTCGGAGGTTGACGCTCTCACCGAACTCGAGCCCATGGCCGCTTCGGTCGAGACCGTGCCACCCCAGCCCGCTGAACCTCGCAAAGCGCTGGACGGCTGGGCATCGCTGCAAGCCCGGTTGACCAGATCAATCGTGCCAGCTTCGCCCGGGCCTTCTACTTCTGAGCCTCCTCCGCGAAACGAATTGTTGGGATTTGGCGAAAATCCCTCATTCGGCGCCACACCAGCGCCATCAACGGAAGATCAGTCGTCGACCCAACGTTCGCAAAGTGACGCCGAATCCGAAGCCGCCCTTTTCTCCTACATGTCCGGAGAAGGCTCCGAGCCTGCGTCCAAGGCCCAGCCGAAACGAAGCCGAACTTTTCTGGTAAGCGCGCTGGCACTAGCGTGTGCCGTGCTGGTCGCGATGGCAATACCCCAAACGCACCGCAATCTCGTGAAACTCTACCGCAATACAACGCACTTGGGTAAAAACTGGCTGAACCCACAGCCGGTCCAGATTCCCCAGGCGGTCACACAGCACGAAACATTTGGCCAGGAGGGTGACGAGTACAAATTCCCGGTCACCGCGAATATCCCAGATGCAACCACCGACCCCTCGCAGATTCGCGTGCTGCCCGTCATCGATCCCACTGCAAAACCAGCCAAAGGTTCCTACGCCGCCGACCCGCAAGCGACGGTGCTGACGCCTTCCCCCGACCCAAGCCAGAATACCCCAGCTGACGCCGGACCCGCGCAGGTTGTGCAAGTCCAGGTTATGCAAGGCCAGGTTGTGCAAGTCAAGGAGCCGACGACCGCATCGAGCGCCGCGAATCTGGCGGCTCCGCAGACCGAGCCTGCCGCAACAGTTCAGTCACAGTCAAATCCGGCTCTGGCACAAACATCTCCTCCGCCGCTGCGTCCGATCGCTATTCCCCCGCAAAACTCCACGCCCGCGCGCGCACTTCCCTCGGGACCCGATGCCACGATCCCATCGAGCCTCAGATCGCAGATCGCTTCCACGACTCCCGAGGCGAGCGGAAACAAGCCCGAAGAGGCTGCCATGTCGTCCATCGAGCCGGTGAATCTGCCGGAATCCGCGGCCTGGAACCTGCTCACGCAGCCGGTTGATCCCATCTATCCAGACACTGCAAAAGCCAGCGGCCAGCGCGGCAGCGTCGTCCTCCAGGTCCTCATCGGGCGCGACGGCACCGTACAGGACGCAAAGTTCCTGCAAGGCTCGCTCGTCTTCGCCCGGGCGGCCATCGACGCGGTAAAACAATGGCATTTCAAACCCTATCTCATGAACGGTCGCGTAGTATCGGTTCAGAGCTTAATCACGCTAAACTTCAAGCCTCCGGCGTAGCGGACGGCGTCCTAAATCAACCGGGCATTTCTTCGTGTACCCTCGTGAACTTCGTGGTTGAAATCAGCACAATACCGCCGCATCCAAGTCCCTGATAACAAAGCGTGGTCCTAACCGTCTAACCCCTGCACACAAGCCGGTTTTCTCCGAGGTTACCGACGAGGCGCGAATCGATGCAGCCGGCCGACCAAAACCAGCATCTACCAGATATAATGACTTTAAGTTCCCCCGGAAGTAACTCCTTTTCCAGAAACGACAAATTCGATGTCCATGAAAACTAAAGCTGCGATCCTGGTTTCCTCCTTTGCCGTGTTGTTGTTTGTCGTGGTCGGTTCGCTCGGAGGCGTGCATGCCTCCTCGGGCGACGGCTCCTACCGGCAGATGCAGGTTTATAGCGAAGTCCTGTCCCGCGTGCAAAGCGAGTACGTGGAAGATCCCAACATCCCCAAGGTGACTGACGGCGCCCTGCATGGCTTAGTGGAATCGCTGGATGCCAACTCCAGCTATCTCACGCCCGCGGCCTACAAGGCGTTCAAGGCACACAAGTCGTCAGCCAAGGGAGAAATCGGCGCGACCGTCTCCAAGCGCTTCGGATACGCCGACGTAGTCTCGGTCCTCCCCGGCTCCCCGGCCGAGAAAGCCGGAATCGAAGCCACCGACATCTTCGAATCGATCGAAGGCCAGAGCACGCGCGACATGTCGCTGCCTGAGATTCGTGACGCGTTGGCCGGCACTCCCGGATCGACCGTGAATGTTTCCGTGGTGCGAGCGCGTAAAGCCGAGCCGCAGAAGATGGTCATCACCCGCGACGTCGTCACCATTCCTCCCGTCGCCGACAAAATGCTGGAAGACGGCATCGGTTACATCAAAGTGGACGCCTTAACCAAAGGCAAATCCCAGGAGATCGCCGCAAAAATCAAATCGCTGGAAAAATCCGGAGCGAAGAAACTCGTTCTGGATCTGCGCAACACCTCCGATGGAGAAGAAAGCGAGGGCGTCGCCACCGCCAATCTTTTCCTGAATCACGGCACCATCACCTATCTGCAAGGCCAGAAGTTTCCCAAAGAAGCGTTCAATGCCGATCCCGCCAAGGCCGTGACCGCGCTCCCGCTCGCCGTGTTGGTGAACCGAGGAACCGCAGGAGCCGCTGAAGTGGTGGCTGCTGCCGTCCTGGAGAACGCCCGCGGCGACGTAGTAGGCGATAAAACTTTCGGCGACGGATCGGTACAGAAAACCATCGATCTTCCCGACGGCGGCGCTCTGATTCTCTCCGTCGCGAAATACTATTCGCCCAGCGGAAAGGCGATTCAGGAAAGTGCCGTGACTCCCAACGTTCTCGTGGCCGACGAGGCCGACAACCTCATCTCCGATGACGAAGATGCCGAGCCTTCCACGCCCGAGTCGGAAGAGAAGCCCAAGAAAACGCAAGATGATCAACTTCACAAGGCGATCGAAGTTCTGAAAAGCCGCACAAGCTAGGACGCCTTCCCGCCTGGCCGATATTCATCGCGCGCCTGACGGCGCGCGATTTTCTTTCCGCGCTTATTGGATCTGCTCAACCAAACTTAACTCTTCCTCCGCAATTGCCTTCGGGAGTTTGGCGAAGCCCGCAGCCTCGGCGTAGTCTTGTCCTTCTTCCAACGCCCATCGCAGGAAGTCCTTCACTGCCTCTCGCTTGCCGGCGGACTGGATTTCTTCCGGAACCAGTATCCACGTATAGCTGGAGATGGGATAAGCCTTCTCTCCGCGGGAATTCGTAATCGAGCTTCGAAATTCCGAGGCCGCGCCCTGGGTAGAGGCAGTGGCAGCCGCAGTGATGCTGGCAGCATCGGCACTGACGAAGTTTCCCGCGGCATTTTGTACCTGGCCGTAGGCCAGGTGGCTTTGCACGGCGTAGATGAGTTCCACATAGCCGATCGAGTACGGCGTATCTTTTACCGCCCTGGCAAGCTTTCCGTTCCCATCCGCAACTTTACCCACCGGCCAGTCAACTGACATTCCCCGGCCCACTCGGTTTCTCCATTCCACATTCACTTTGCTCAGGTAGTCCGACCAGATATAGGTAGTGCCGCGCCCCTCCGTGCTATGAATCACGGAAATATTGGTCGATGGCAGATCTATCCCTGGGTTCGGACCAGAAATCGCCGGATCGTTCCACCGCGTAATCGTACCCAGGTAAATGTCGGCCAGAGCGTTCGGAGAAAAGCGAAGCACTCTCGTCGTGCCCGGCAGGTTATAGATCGGCACGATCGCGCCAAGCACTGTCGCGATTTGCAATACCTTCTCTTTTGCGCGGAGTTTCTCCGGCATCGGCGCGTCGGCGGCGCCGAAGTCCGCAGCGCCCGACGTCACCATTTCCATCCCCGCCTCCGATCCGGAAGGAATATAGATGATATTGACATCCGGGCGGCTTTTCTCGAACGCTTGAAACCATTTTGCGTACACCGCTAGAGCGGATGTTGTTCCCACGCCAACCAACCGCACTTTTTCTGCATCTTGGGTTAACCAGATCTGGGTTGACGAAATCTGGTTTGACGAGATCTGAACCAGAACAAGCATGAACATCGGCTTCCAGAGTCGACGCCAACGCATGCCTGCTCCTTTCCAAGGCCAAACCGGAACGGTACCAGCCAACAGTCTCATCGGCTAATCCTGGCTTTTCCTTTAAGAACAAAGCCGACGAACATAGCCAACGACAACGAAAATTGAACGCGTGCCCGCCGCTCATTCCACCGACTCTTTATGGCTCCGGCGCTCGCTGCCCTGCTATCCTGAACCCATCTCGCCATGAAGTCGCTCTACGAAGATCTCCCGCCAGTGGAAATTGCCGGAAGGAAAGTGGTCGGCCGGGTGTTATTTGGCCTGCTCGTCCTGGTTTCCGCCCTGGTGGGAGCCACCGCCGGACTCTTGTTGGTCTATACCACCGACCTGCCTCAGGTCGAAGCTCTGGAAGCCTACCGCCCCAGTTCCATCACCGAGTTGTATGACGATCACGAGCGCGTCATCGGATCGTTCGCCCTCCAGCGGCGCGTGGTGGCCGGCTATGACGATTTTTCCCCAGGCCTTCGCGACGCCTTGGTCTCGATCGAAGACAAAGATTTTTACCGCCACTCTGGGATTAATTTCTGGCGCATCGTAGGAGCGGCCTACCGCGACATCGAGTCCGGCGGCAAAGTACAGGGTGCTTCCACCCTGACCATGCAGCTCGCCCGCAATCTTTTTCTCTCCCCCGACCGCTCCTTCCATCGCAAAGTACAGGAGGCGATGCTCGCCATTCAGATCGAGCGCCGCTTTACCAAGCCGCAAATCTTCACCCTGTACGCCAATCAGATTTTTCTCGGGCACGGAGTGTACGGCTTCGAGGCGGCGTCCGAGTATTACTTCAGCGAGTCCGCTCGAAATCTCACCTTGCCGGAAGCCGCGCTTCTCGCTGGCCTGCCGAAAGGTCCTGGAATTTATTCGCCCATCAATCATCCCGACCGCGCCCTGAAGCGCCGCAATCTCGTCATCAATGCCATGCTCGAAGACGGAAAGATTACGGCCGCTCAAGCCGCCGACGCCCGGTCCGCGCCGCTGGCCCTGCATCTGCAACACGATCCCAACTCGCTCGCCCCTTATTTCGTCGAGGAAATCCGCCGCTATCTCGAAAACAAGTACGGCGCCGATCAGGTTCACGAAGGCGGCTTGAAGGTTTACACCTCGCTCGATGTCGATCTGCAACGATCCGCCAACCAATCGGTGCTGGACGGCCTCGCAATCTACGAGCGCCGGCACGGATGGAAGGCGCATCTGGAAAACGTTCTGGCCGAAGGAGCCACACTCGACAAATTCCAACACCCCGATTGGGACGACGAACCAGAAGTGAGTGGCTATATTCACGCTCTCGTTACCTCTTCTGGGATTGGCATTGCAACCGTGAAATTCGGCCGCTACTCCGCCGCAATTTCTCAGACCGACGTTGCTTGGACGCAAGGGAAAATCCAGGACCTGTTGAAGACCGGCGACATCTGCTACGTAAGAATCCTTTCCCTCAGCCCCAACGGCGCGGCCCGCATAAGCCTTGAACAGGATTCCGGCGCACAGGGATCGCTCGTAGCCATCGATAATACGACCGGCGGAATCAAAGCGATGGTCGGCGGCCGCGACTTCAGCGAGTCGAAATTCGATCGCGCCACGCAAGCTTTGCGCCAAGTCGGCTCGTCCTTCAAACCTTATGTCTACACTACCGTGATCGACAAAGGCGGAAGTCCGGATGACACCATTCTGGATGAGCCGGTCACTTTCGAGACTGGCTCGGGACCGTACTCCCCGCATAACTATGACGAAAAATTCGAGGGGATCATCACTCTGCGCCGCGCCCTGGCGCAATCCAGAAATATTCCCGCATTGAAATTAGCCAGCAAAGTCGGAATCAAGACCGTGATCGAAACCGCCGAGCGCTTCGGTATTACCGCCAAGTTGCCCCCGTATCTGCCGGTGGCGCTCGGTTCTGCCGAAATCACTTTGATGGAGCAGACCTCCGCCTACAGCGTGTTTCCCAATGACGGCGTACGCGTCACTCCCCGCTACATCACCAAGGTGACCGACTACGAAGGCCGAGTCCTCGAGGAAGATTATCCGGATGTGAAAGATGTGATCAGCGCCCGCACCGCACGCATCATGACTGCGATGCTGCGCGAAGTAGTCCTGCATGGGACCGGGGTCGCCGCTTCTAAGCTGCCTTTCCCGGCCGCCGGAAAAACCGGCACCACCAACGACTTCACCGACGCCTGGTTTGTAGGATTCTCGCCAGCGATAACCTGCGGCGTATGGATCGGCTTCGACGAAAAGAGAACGCTGGGCGCAAAAGAAACGGGAGCCCACGCTGCGCTGCCGATCTGGATGAATTTTATGTCGAGCGCCATGGCTGGAAAAGATCCCGGCCAGTTCCAGCCGCCGCCTGAAACCCCGGCTCCGGTGGCGCAGAAAGTCGATACGCCGGATAATCTTCCCGGCGCCGATGAAACGCACGAATTACGCATTCACCATGATGAGCCGCATTAGTTACAGACTATGAAATCTTTCTTCCGCTTCGCGATATTGGCGCTGACTCTGGTCGCTGTGGCCTTGGTGTCTGCCTTGACCGCCATGCGATTCGCAATTCACGGCCAGGAAGTCAAGGTCCCCGTCATCACTGGCCTCACTCCCGCGGACGCAACTCGCGCCGTTGCCAACCTGGGATTGCAAATCGAAGTGGAGCGCCAATATTACAGCCCGCAAATTCCCGAAGGCCGCATCATGACTCAGTTGCCGCTGCCCGGCACCAAAGTCCGCCGCGGGTGGCAGTTGCGCGTCGCCCAGAGCCTCGGTCCGCAGCGCGTGGCCATTCCCGATGTCACCAGCCAAAGTGAGCGCGCTGCCGAATGGAATCTCCGCCGCCGAGGTCTCGACTTGGCCTCCACCGCGGAGATGCAATTGCCGGGCTTTCCTGCCGACCAGGTGCTGGCGCAGAGTCCGCCCGCCAACGCCAATCAAGTGGCCGCGCCGAAAACCAGCTTGTTGATCACTGTCCCGCCAGATCCCCCTGCCTACGTAATGCCCAACTTCGCGGGCCAACCCCTCGGCTCCGTGAGCCTCATTTTGCAGGACGCGGGCTACAAACTCGGCAACGTAACCATGGCTCCCGCCGCCGCGAATACGCTTCCAAATCCTACTCCGTCAATCTCCATCATTCCGGCCCAGCCATCGCCAGCCAGCATCATCGTCACCCAAACGCCGCCCGCAGGTCAGAAAGTACTGGCCGGCGCCACGGTTAATTTCGAAGTGCGGTAAATTGGCCCGAAGTCCCTGGCACCATCGACCTACGCTTGTCATCCCGAGCAAAGCGAGGGACCTTGGTTTTTGCCCGCACCATCACTCCCGCAGCACGCACACCCCGCCGCCGCTCACTTCTTTTCCAGGATCGCAGCAAAGAACCCATCGCACGGATGAACGCCAGGCAACGTTCGCAAGTAAGGCCCGCGCGTGAGCGCAGAAAAATCCTCCGTGAGTAGTTCCCCCTGCGTCTTAAGCTTTGCAAGCTCGTCGCCGCAATCGAGCAAGCGGAACGACGAACTTTCCGCCAGTACCGCCTCGACCACATCCTCATTTTCTTCCCGTTCCAAAGAACAAGTGGAATAGACAATCCGCCCTCCCGCGCCCACTCGATCCACGGCGGAGCGCAAGATCGCCAGTTGCCGCTTCTGCAAGTCAGCCAAATCTCTCGCCTTAAGCCGCCACTTGATTTCCGGATTGCGGGAAAGAGTGCCAGTGCCTGAGCAAGGCACATCCGCGAGCACGCGATCGAAGCAATCTGTAAACGGAAGGTCCCGCGCATCGGCGGCGACGATGCGAACATTTTCACCGCCATCCCCAGAACTATCGGGTGCACCCATCAATCGCCGGAGCAAGCGCGCGCGGTGAGGGTAAAGATCGACCGCAGTAATCTTCGAGCTCGCATTTCGATCCGCGATGGCCAGAGTTTTCCCCCCCGGCGCCGCGCAACAATCGAGAACGCTGCCTCCGTGCCCCACCAGAGCTGCGACCAGTTGTGACGCTTCGTCCTGAATCACGCACCGGCCGGATCGGTAAGCCCTCGATCCAGTCACATCTCCACGCAGCACGCGTCGCGCTGAGGCCAGAAAAGCGCCGGGAGCGAGTTCAACTCCCTCCGCTCTGAGTTCGTCTTCCGCCTCCGGATGACGCAGCCGCAGCGCAGTCACCGGCACCGATTGATTGTGCCCGCAAATCTGAATCGCAGCTTCGAGTCCGTAGTCCTGAATCCAACGCTCGACCAGCCACTGCGGATGGGCCGCGCTTGCGGCAAGCGCCTCAGCGGAAGCACTGTCAATGACCGGCGGAATAACCTCGGCGCTACCCGCAGCCGCAAGTTTCCGCAGAACCGCATTCACAAACGATGCCGCCGAACGCTTGCGCGCCCGCTTCACCAACTCCACGCTCTCGTTGATAGCGGCGCGCGCCGGAATTCGACTAAGCCAGCGAAATTGATAAACCGCCAATCTCAACGCCGTAAGAATTTCGAAATCGAGCCGCGCGAGCGGTTGCGCAGATGCTCGCGCGATTTGCGAATCCAGCAGCGATCTCCAGCGCAGAACTCCCATCACCAGTTCGGTCGACAGGGAATGATCGACTGGAGTCAGCGCAGCGTGCGCTTTGGAATGCAGCAAATCCGCCGTGTAAGACGATTCCCGCTCCACCCGCAGCAGAATGTCGAAAGCCGCCACTCGCGCCGGCGATATGGCCAGCACCGAATCTCGCTTCTTGGTTTTCACTGATTTCAGTATGACGGAAGCCGCGATCTTTAGAAGAAACAATCCTCTCACGGCCCAAGTTTTTCGCCCGGCAGGGGACGATAGCCGCGAGTAAAGTCAGCGGCGGAAGTCCGCTTCTTGCCTTCCAATTGCAACTCAACGATCTCGATCGCCGTGCCCTCGCCGCACCCAACAAAAAGATGATCGCCATCCACTTTCAACTCCGCCATTGGAATCGCTCGCTTAACCGCCGCTGCGCGCCAGAATTGCAGATTTCTCCCGCGAAACTGCGCGTACGCCCCAGGCCACGGCTGAAATCCTCTCAATCTGTTCAATATCTCTACCGCCCTAAGAGCGAAATTTATATGCCCATCTTCCTTCTTGAGAATGGGCGCAAGTGTGGCCTGAGAGTTCTCTTGTTTGCGTGCAAGGATTGTTCCCGCTTGCAACCCTTTCAGCGTAGTGACCGTAAGCTCCGCTCCAGCCCCCGCCAACTTCGGAGCCAGCGTCTCCGCCGTATCGTCCGCCGCAATAGCAATCTCTTGTTGCAGAAGAATGTCGCCAGTGTCGAGGCCCGCATCAATCTTCATCGTTGTAACGCCTGTGACGTTTTCACCCCTCGCAATCGCCCACTGAATCGGCGCAGCCCCGCGATACTTCGGCAACAGCGACGCATGCAGGTTGATATTCCCCAGCGGCGGAAGCTCGAGCATCCACTGTGGAACGATGCGCCCATAACCCACCACGATGATGGCGTCAGGTTTTATCTCGGAAAGTTGGGCGCGAAAATCTATATTGTTCTTGATCGTTTCCGGCTGGACAATAGGTAATCCCAACTGCAAAGCGAATTGCTTCACCGGCGAAGCAACCACCTCAAGCCCCCGTCCCTTGGGACGATCTGGTTGCGTCACTACCAACCGCACCATAAATCCCGCCTCCACCAAGCGCGCCAGAGTTGGCACAGCAAAGCGAGGCGTCCCGCAAAACACAAGACTAAGCGATTGAATCATTGAAACATTGAGTCAATGATTCAATCTCTCAATGATTCAATCTCTCAATGACTCAATTTTCTACCACTCTCCCGCTTTCACCAGTTTTCGAATCTTGCGTTTCATCAAGTCACGCTTGAGTGCGCTGATGTGGCTAATATAAAGCTTGCCATTCAGATGATCGGTTTCATGCTGAAAAGCCCGCGCCAATAAATCCTCGCCCGTCTTCTCGAAAACTCTGCCGGTCAGATCCTGCGCCCGAACAGTAACCGTTTGAGCGCGGCTCACATTCTCGCGGAAGTCGGGAATACTCAGGCATCCTTCACTCTGGGAGTGCTTCCCATGTTTGTGAATGATCTCTGGATTGATCAGTACGAGTTTGGCTTCGGGATCTTCCTTGAACGTCACATCGACCACCGCGATGCGCCGCGAAATACCGATCTGCGGCGCGGCCAGTCCCACCCCGCGCGCCGCGTACATCGACTCGAACATGTCCTCGATCAGCTTCTTCAGCTCTTCATCGAAGACCGTGACCTTCTCCGCCGGCTTCTCGAGCACGGGATTTCCGAACTTCACTATGGGATAGATCATCAGTAATTTTCCAGTTGCTGTCGGTACCCCTCAAAATTTCGCAAAGTTTCTACCATGGAGTCGCCTCCGAATTTATCCAGCGCGCACCTGCTCAAGGTAAGTGCAACCATCGCTTCTGCCGCCACGCCCGCCGCTGGTACCACGCAAACATCCGACCGTTCATACGCGGCCCGCACAGGTTCCCGCGTTGCAAAGTCCACCGATTGCAGCGGCCGCCGTAAAGTGGAGATGGGCTTCAAATACCCGCGCACTCTAATTTCTTCTCCGTTAGAAACCCCGCCTTCAATTCCACCAGCATTGTTGTGCGCCCGTGTGAAGCCGGTGAAATTTGTCCGCTCTCCGTATCCAATTTCATCGTGCACCGCCGAACCGGGAGAAGCCGCGGCAGCAATACCCGAACCGATCTCAACTGCCTTCACGGCCTGCAATGACATCACTGCGCCCGCCAGCAACGCATCAAGCCGTTCGTCCCACTGGGCATAAGTCCCGAATCCGGGCGGTACTCCGTGCGCCACCACCTCGAATACTCCTCCCACCGAATCTCCGGTTTTCAAAACTTTGTCCACTTCGTCTTTCATGCGCTGTTGAGTTTCCTCATCGGCGCAATTCAACAGGATTTCCTGTTGATTGCAAAGCGCGTGAATGTCATCCCATGGAACGTCCTTTTGCATCGCGACGCTTCCGACCGCAACCACATGGCTCAAAACCTCGATGCCCAGTTCGCGCAAAAAAGCCTTTGCGATCGCTCCCACCGCCACGCGCGCCGCCGACTCCCGCGCCGAAGCGCGCTCCAGCACGTAGCGTGCTTCGGCAAAATTGTATTTCAAAGCGCCGGCCAAGTCCGCGTGCCCCGGCCGCGGAGACGCCACTCGCTTATGCCGCGCGGGATCTCCCACGCTCACCGGCAACGCCTCCTGCCAATTTTTCCAGTCTCGATTGTCCAGTTGAACGGAAATCGGCGAGCCAATCGTCATTCCGTGGCGCACGCCGGAGAGAATGCGGGCGGTATCACGCTCAATCTTCATACGTCCGCCGCGCCCATAGCCTTGCTGGCGCCGCCACAGTTCGCGATCTACAAAACCCTGTTCTACTTTGAGCCCAGCCGGCAGGCCTGAAAGGAAAGCGACCAGGGCTTCGCCATGAGATTCTCCGGCCGTGAAGTAGCGCAGCATAAGTGCTCGATTCTACCTGATGCGGTCACGCTCCGGAGTCATAACGTGGCTAAAGAATGTCGAAGTTACCCGAGGGGCACCGACGCGGCAAGCTCTGCAAGGCTCTCCACCTGCAAATCCGGATGCGCCTCCGCCGCTCTGACTGCACCAACTCCTTTTCTCGCCGACGGCCGGTTCACCCACACCGTGGCCAGACCGAGTGACTGCGCGGGGATCACATCATGGTAAAGGCTTTGGCCAACATGCAAAACACGATGCGTCGGAACGCCCACGCGGCTCAATGCCAATTCGAAAATCTTCAACGACGGTTTGTAAGCCCGCCCCTGTTGAGCCGTTACGACCTGTTTAAAATCCGCCCGCAGCCGAGGCCGGGTCGCCGCGAAAAGATCGTCGTCCACATTGGAAATGATGGCTAGTCGAAATCGGCTTCCCAGAACCCGCAGAGCCTCTACCGTATCCGGCCACGGTTTCCATTCCTTCAGCGACCCAGCCAACGAATGCAATTCCTCTTCGCTCGGCGCAAATCCAAATTCCCCTCCAAACCGCTCTACCACCGATCCAAGCACATCCCGATAGTTGCGATACTCCCCCTGTTCGGCATCAGCTTCAAACTCCCCATACAGCCGCAGGATCGTACCGTCATTCGCCTCCGCACCGTGGGCAGCAAGCAATCCGCGCAGACAACGCAAAATTCCTTCTTCCCAATTGATGAGCGTGCCGTAACAATCAAAGGTAAGAATGTCAAAGCGGCTGAAGTCGAGCATATTAATAAGGGTTTCTTCGAGCGAACTAGGATTCGAACCCAGGTAACGTGGGAGCTTTTTCGTGCGGAATGGCGACACTTACCGAATCGGACTCCTCTTCCACCTTCGTCGAAGCAGTCTCAGCCGCCGTGACAGAAGGTTTACTCGCGAGAAACTTCCCACTGTTCAACAGAGGCCGCCCGAGTGAAGCATTGTAGCTCGTCCAAGCGCCCTCGATATCAGCCTCGCGTTCGAAGTGAGCCCGCATCGCTTCCATCTTCGAGTCCAGATCGTCCATATAGTGCAGCAGCAGCGCCTCCGGAAACATCGGCAACTTCGGCGAGCCGAATGCGTATTCCCCGTGATGGCTGATAATCAAATGCTCCAGCAGCGTCTTCAGCTCGTTCGGGAATCCTGGAACCAGCGCCAGCTTGGCCTGCAACATCTCCAGTTCAATCACCATGTGCCCCAGCAGTTGTCCACGCGTCGTGTAGGAAAAAGACCGATTGTAAGTAAGCTCGTAGATCTTCCCGATGTCATGCAGGAAAACACCCGTCAGCAATAAGTCGCGATTCACCAGTGGATAATTCCGGCAGATCAGGTCGCATGATCGAAACAGAGAAACCACATGATCGAGCAATCCGCCGATATACGCATGGTGCAGAGTCTTGGCTGCCGGCGCGTTTCGATAGGCCGCCGCAATCTCCGGGTCGGCCATAAAAGCACGCACCAGCGCCTGTAGATGAGGATTCTGGAACGTCCCGACAAAATTGGTTAGCGATTGCCAGAGTTCGTCGATATCTCTGGTCGTTTTGGGCAGATAATCGGCAAACTCAATCTCCGAATCGCCCAACTTGCGCAGCTTGTGGATGGTGAGCTGAAACCGGTTTTTATACTTGTTGACCAGGCCCTTAATCTTGAGGAAGTCGTCCTGCTCGAACGCCGTGAGCACTTCCTCCACGTTGTCCCACATCTTGGCTTCCAGTTGCCCGCTGCGGTCCCCAAGAGTCAGAGCCAGGTAGGGCTCGCCAGTCTTCTTCGGCTTGATCTGTTTCGCAACCACGACAAAGTTGGAAGTGATGATCTTGTTTTCCTGCCGGGCACACTCGCTGATATAGAAATCTTTCATTCTCTCCAAGAGTGTAAATCAGAAACGCGTGTAAATACCCGGAAGGCAGCGAAGCCGCGCGGAAGCGGCAACTTCTTCTATAACACGCCCATGAACTTCTTTTTCTTCTTCTTTAGATTCTTGGCGTCGGTTTCTTTCGCCGCAGCGGTTTCCACCGGCTCAGTCTGGTTCGGACTGCGTCCGGAATCCGCATAACCATCCTGGATTCTTATGTAGGCGTCTTCGCGGAGCTTCGTCAAATAGGCGCGCAGCGCAGGCTGCAGCTTCTCGTAATACAGCGCATCCATGATCTTAGGCGTCACATCTTTCAAGGCAGGAATGCCCGCCATCTGATGCTCCGTAACTTTCATGATCATGTAGCCTTGCTTTACCCGGATCACTTCGCTGACCTCGCCCGATTTCATCGCGAACGCTTTATTCTCAATTTCCTTGGCCAGAGTTCCGCGCTTGAACACGCCCAGGTCGCCGCCCTGCGCCGCGGACGGGCCCGCGGAAGATTTTTTCGCGACATCGTCAAAGTTCGCTCCCGCCCGAATCTGCTTCAGCAATTCGTTGGCCTTGGCCTCCGCAACAGCCAGGGCCGCCGCCTCGTCAGCCGCCTGTTTGGCAGCGTCGTTCGCAGCATCCGGAGTTGCCACACTTGAGTCAGGCGTCGCACCCTCCGCCGTTTTATCGGCCGCGGGTTTCGCAGCCGCCTTCTCTGGTGAGATCAAGATCTCGCTCAATCGCACCGATTCCGGCTGCTCCAGTTCGCTCTTGTGCGCATCGTAAAATTTCTGCTGCTCTTCGGTGGTGATGTTAAGGTGGGACCCGACCTCTTCCCCAATCACCTTTTGCGTAATAATCTGGTTCCGCATGTTCTGTTTGAAATCTTCGTAGGAAATCCCCTGCGCCGTCGCCGCCTTTTCCAACTCCTCCATGGTTTCCAGCTTCATGTCCTTGCGCATCAGGTCGAGACGCTTAACCAAGTCCGTGTCGCCGGTAATTCCCAAGTCTTTGCCCTTATCCAGCAGCAGCTGCTGGTCGATCAGATCGCGCAGGATATCTTTTTCCCGCTCCGCAAACGCCTTGTCCGAATCACTTGGATTTTGCTGCTTGACGTCCTCTTTGAGCTGATCCTTGCTGCGCTGGAACTCCGAAAGCGTGACGATCTGGCCGTTCACGCGCGCAATAATTTCTTCCACCACTTGAGCCGAGACGATGGCCGGCACGCAGGCCATGCCGAGAAATATCAAAATCATTTTCTTCATAAGATTTTCGGTGGGCCGCCACGCTGCCTGGGCTTGCGGCGAAAGCGGGCTAAGGCCTTTTCGGTATTTTACTACTTCAGCATCGCCGGGTTGGCCTTTGTTCGTTTTTTGTAGAAAATTAGCAGCCCTCCCCGCGTGTCCTCATTCCCGCGGAGCTTCGCAGACCTAAGACAAAGACGCGGGCGGAGGAGGCTAGTGTTCGCCTTTCGGAACAGAATAAAGAAAAACTCAGCGCTGAGAGAAATCGGCGCTACAAGGACCTCGAATAATTGGTCCGTTCCTTCTGAGGAGGGGAGATGAAAACTCCTTTACTTGCCTGCCGACTTGGAGTCGTACTTGTGATTTTGCTTTTCGGCGACAGAGCCCTTGGACAGGGATGCAATCTAGCTGTCGTGCCTGCGGATGATCCGCCAGACTGCGACGGCGTGCCCATAGCAGAGCCTACTGCGAAGGGCCAGGCACCCTAGGCTACTACTGCTATGAGGGTTCCGGGGTATGCTCGGAAACCGGCTATGAGTTTACCACTGCCAACCTAGGATACGACCCTAGCTGCGACCCGCCAACTTGCTGTAACGGACGGGTAACCTGCGGCTACCGTCAATTTTGTGTTGACGATTGCACCTGCCAGTACGCATCTCCAATCATCGTGGATACGACTGGAAAAGGTTTCCATTTAACCTCCTCTGCCGACGGGGTGATGTTCGATATGGCGGGAGACGGGCATCCGATTAAGATAGCGTGGACGGCCGCGGATTCTGGCAATGCTTTTCTGGCCCTCGACCGCAACCACAACGGCAAGATCGACAACGGGAAGGAGCTTTTCGGCAACTTCACTGCGCAGCCAGACTCTGACCAGCCCAACGGCTATCTCGCCCTAGCGGAGTTCGACAAGCCGGAGAAGGGCGGTAACGGAGACGGGATCATCGACAGCCGCGATGCTGTGTACTCGAAACTTCTGCTCTGGATCGACGAGAACCATGACGGGATCTCTCAACCCAACGAACTGCATGCCCTGCCGGAGTTGGGCGTGTTTTCCATTAGCCTGCACTACACCGACGATCATCACGATGATCCCTACGGCAACTGGTTCCACTACAAGTCGGCGCTCAATCCCAATCCGCTCGATGGGACATCCAAGGACGGACGCTGGACCTACGACGTTTTCTTCGATGTCGCGCAGTCCGGGGATGCGTTGACCGCACAATCTCGGCGGCCCCCGCGGTGGGATCAGAGGCACCTTCCGCTGTTTGAGGCTGGTTTCTGGGACGGCGTTGTTTACGATGGCCCGCAACTAGGCTATCCTCTCCCAAAGAAGACCAACTGCCATCCGAAAGACGAACGGGACAACTCAGGAGGCCAATGATGAAAGTGCCATTTATTGTTCTGGCTGGTGTTTGCGGCATCGCGCGGATGCTTTGCGCCCAACAGCTCCCGACGTCCATTGTCGACCTTAAAGAAACCGTTAAAATTGACGTGCCCACGACGCACTCAGGAACCCAGAGTCGCGGTGGCGTCTGCGATGGCGCAGGCAACCTTTATGTGCGCCGTAATGAGTCCGAGAAACCCAGCCAGGAGCGGGCTGCGCTTCCGATCCAGAAGATCTCGCCAGAGGGGAATCTAGCGGGAAGCTTTCGGGTCTTGGATGCGTTACCAAACACTCGAACCGATGGAGGCGTCGATGTTGTGGGCAGAAGCGTTTTCGCAACGACGGATGGCAGAGTCTTCCAGGCAGCAATCGCGCGTGACGGCGTTTTTGTGGTGGAGTTCGCACCAGACGGCACGGTGAAAGCAAAGACGAAGCTGGCAACAGGCCCTGCCACGCCCCCCTGGCTCTTGGCCGTTTTTAAGTCTGGCGAATACTTGCTTACTGCCACGACTGGCATTGACAATCTCACGCCCTTTACGGCGGTGTTCTCCACGGACGGGCGGTTGGTGAAAACAATCTATGAGCCGGAAGATGAGGAAGCCCGTAGGAAAGCATCGCCGACCGACTGGAAATCCCGGCCAATCGGCACCGTCGGCGGCGCCGATTTCGTGAGCAAGGGCGATGTCGCTGCGGGCTCCGACGGCAATGTGTATCTTCTGCACGGGACCGCCTCTCCCGCTCTGGTATATGTCATTTCCCCAGCCGGCGAGGTGGTGCGCAAGCTGCGAATCGACGCCGGCGATCCCGATCTCCTGGCAAGGAGCATTAAGTTCTATTCCGGACGGCTGGCCATCGAATTTGACAGGTGGTTTAACTTCGACGCCCATCAGAACGTCATCAAAGTGACCGATCTCGAAGGCAACTCGATTGCCGACTACAGAATGCGCCCAGTTGAGGGGAATCATGCCTTATATCTGGCTGGATACGGCTCGGATGGCTTTACCTTCATGCCGTACAAAAACGAGGACAGGCTATATTTTGTCAAGGCTAAGCTTCCATAGGTTTCAGACCGCGTTCCCGGCATCTGGGAGAGCCGGCTACGGAGTTCGCGCCAAAACCAGCGCCGTCATGTCGTCCGGAACCAGCGGCTCGCAGGTGAACTCACCCACAGCGTTCAAAACGAATGCGCACAGGGCTTGTGGACTATTCGAATCGGCGGTTCGAAGGTGATCTTTCACGCGCTCCAATCCGTACTCCACGTCTTCCGCCTGATCGTCCTTGCACTTGCCCTCGACCACTCCCCTCGAAACCAGCAGCAGAACCGCTCCTTTCTCCAGCCCAACAGTGGGAGCGTCGCAGGTCGCATGCGAGAACAACCCGAGCGGCAATCCAGTGGATCGCAACTCGACAATGCCGGTGCTGTCGCGCAGCAGTCCCGGCGTGTGTCCGGCGTTGGTGTAGCACAGGGTCCCAAACTTCTCGTGGTAGCAACCCATAAACCCCGGGCAGGAGACGACGCCTCCCGCAGCCTCCATCAGCCCGCGGTTCAGCCGCAGACACAATTCGCTCATCGCTTCCGATTCGTTGAAATCAGGTCGCGAAAACAATTCTGTGCCCACGGTACGAAACCGTTCTTGCGCCGCGGAGAGGATCGTTTGGTTCGTCTCGCGGCGGCCAGCAACGTCCAGCAAGCCAAATAAGACACGTTCCGGGCCTACACGAAACGAGTCATAAAAATCTCCCGCCGCTCGTTTTCCGTAAGTGGTAGCCGCAATTTCCGCGCCGTCGATCGCCGGAAACTCATTCGTCGCGGCCTCCAGGGCGGGAAGCGGTTCCGGTTCACGCGGCTGGAATAAAGAACACATTCGAACGGAATCTTAAGATCGAAACTAGCATAAGCGCTGATGGCGGGCAAATGTGACGGGCCAAATGCGTAGCGTCCAAAATTTCAACACGGAGCTGAAGCAACCGCCTCCGTGTACCTTCGTGCTCTTTGCGGTGGATGAATTAGGACGCTACGAGGCAGCCGCTACTCGCCGTACTTATCCGCGAGATACTTCGCCACCTCAGCTTCCAATTGGCCATAGTCCGAGTGGATCGTCGCGCGCATCGCAGCCTCAGTGGAATTGCCCTGGCTGAGCAGTTGCAGAATCCGCTGGATGTCCCCCATGCCGTAGGAGTCGTTGATGTAGGAAACCGCTGCCAACGATTCCACGTAAGCCACATAAGCCTCAGTGCCCGAGAAGCGAAGAAAACTTCCCTCCAGCACATTGAGCGGAATATTATGTTGCGCTTTGAACATCTGCGCTAGTTGCCGCCCATCGCTTCCCAGCGACTTAGGTTCAAGCATTTGCGCAATCCCTTCATGCAGCCACGGCGGACATCGCCCTGCGGAAAGCTGATTAATGAATGTGTGAGCCAGTTCGTGCTTCAATACCCGCGCCAGCTCCGGCGTCATCGAATTAAGGCCATTCACCGGAATGCGGAGCTTGCCATCGTTGATCGCTCCCGACCACGAGGGCGCCCGCGTCACATCAAAAAACGCCTGTTCCGTATAGAGCGTTACCAGAATGTTGTCCCGCGGCGGCGTGCCCAGATCGCGCGCCAGATCGTCGTAATCGGATTCCAACGCCGTCATGATCTGTTCGCGAAATGCCTCTGAAGTTTGTTTTCCCTCGTAATGCAGAACGAAATGGCTGCTCTCGCGCTGCGTGAAGTCCGTTTCCACATTCTGTTCGCGCTGCGCCTTCGCCAGATATTGTTCCACTGCCGGATCGGGACGCAACTCGAGCGAATGCTTCCAAGAGGCCACCGCATCCTTGGTCCGGTCCGAAGCCTGCTGCGCGTAGCCCAGTACCGTATACGCATCAGGCGAGTTCGGCGCTGCGCTCACCGCCCGCTGCGCATAGGAGAGCGCTTGCGATGGATTCCCCGTGCGCACCAGCAACGCCGCGTAGTAAATAAGAACCGTGGAATTTTCCGGCTGAAAGCGCAGGGCAGTTTCGAAATAGCGGCGGGCCTGGTCGATGTTGCCGTGATCGAACTCAAATTTGCCGGCGATAAAATCCGCCGTCGCCGCCAGTTCGGCATTTCCTTTGCCTTCCAGTTTCGCAAGCGCATCCGCGTCAACCTTGCCATCTTTAATGATTGTCTTGGGAAGGTCACCCTCGTTCGCCAGGCTGTCTGCCGGAATGAAAACCGGCAGGTCTCCCGCCATCTTGGCGCCCGCCGCGACGCTCACCGGCATTCCACCCGCCTCAACCCGTTCTACCGAACTTTTCGGTATGGCGTAACTGTCGTCGCCAACTTCGTACTCGTAACGATTACCATTCTCGCGGACGTGATCGGCAAGAATCGTGCGGCCATTCTTCAAATGGATGGTGTCCGCCCATGCCGCGGAGCCGAGCACCATCCAGATCACTCCGAGAGTAGTGACACGAAGCCTCATTGAAGCGCATTCTAGCAACAGTGAGCACCCACTCCTACGTGACGAAAGTGTCGAAGCGCTTCGCTGGAGCGAACTTCGGACTGGCTGTTCTTTTCGCGATTTGTTGGTGGACACCGGCATACTCTGCGGCAGCCGGGCTTGACCAGGCTGCTCCTCACCAGTCCGGACCCGCCGAGTCGCTGTATTTGCAATTGAATTCCATCGGCCTGGACAGCTCGCGCGTTTTTCGCGTGCGCGATAGTTCCATCGATCGGCCCGCGGTCCACATTACCCTGGAAGACGGCACGATTGCCTTCACTCGCGATGTGCTGGGTAAAATCACCGGCGCCTTCTTTGAGGGTGATGGCGAAGTCCTCCTGCTCCCACCCAATGACGTCGAACGCCGTTCGCTGAGCCTGTTCACCGGCATGGCCATTCTCGAAGAGCGATTCAGCACCGCCTACTTCCGCTTCAATGACAGTATCGCTCTCGAAATGCAGCCCGGCCTCCGGGCGCCCGACGACGCGGCCGGCTTCGTCGCGCGATGGGACGAAACCGCGCGTAATCTGGCCCAAGTCGACGCGATGAGGTTGCTGGCCACTTTCAGCGAAATGCTTCCCGCCGCGGATGCAAAGATTCCCGGCGATCCGTCCCTCCCACGCCCGGCATCCTCCGATCGCATGCTGCACGCTCGCCTTCAGGGAAACGCGCTGGGCGTCTTCGACATCCTTTACGATTCCACCGCCGGGGAACAAGTGGAAGCGGGACAGGCCAAGTCCGCCGCCAACGGAGCCGTGGAATACGACGTCTGGACCTCGTTTTCAGTGAGGGAATCCGGCCCCGTCCGCCCGCCCCTGGCCCAGACTCTGCAAACTCTGCCCGCGGAAACCGAGTCCCGCGAGGATTCTATTTTCGTCCGTAGTTACCTCATCGACGCTCGCGTAAAACCACCCAAAGAGCTCGATGCGGAAGTAAGACTGAATCTCGAAGTGGTGCACGACCGGTCCCAGTTTCTGGTGTTTGAATTGTCGCGTTTTCTCAAAATCCAAACCGTTGAACAAGACGGTCATGCCGTGGAATTCATCCAGAATCCCGCCGTCGAAGGTACACGCCTGGCGCGTAGCGGCAACGATCTCGTAGCCGTCATTCTGTCTGCGCCTGCGCGCAAGGGACAAAAGATCCAACTGCGCTTCGTCTACGGCGGAGAAGTATTGGCCGAAGCCGGGAAAGGCTTGCTCTACGTCGGTGCGCGTGGCACCTGGTATCCCAACCGCGGACTCTCCATGTCTGACTTCGATCTCACCTTCCACTATCCCCAAGGGTGGACTCTGGTCGCGACCGGTAAACCCACGTCCGTTTCGACGACAGCAGCGACTCCCGCGCAAACTTCCTCTCAGAACGCCGACGGCGACCAAGTCAGCCGATGGGTTTCCGAACGCCCACTCCCGGTTGCCGGTTTCGATCTCGGCAAATACGTTCGCGCCTCCGCCCAGGCTGGAGACGTCAGCGTGGAAACCTACGCCACCGTTGGAGTGGAGCGCGACTTTCCTAATCCGGCGCAAATCGAACCTGTACCCGAAACGTCTCGCAAGAGAATCCCCCTGCCCTCAATTGCGCCACTCCCGCTCTCCCCCGCGCGCAATGCCACTTCAGTCGCCGAATCCACAGCTCGCGCCATTCGCTACTACGCCGAGCGCTTCGGTCCCTTCCCCTACAGCAATCTGTCCCTAACCCAGCTTCCCGGACGTGAGAGCCAAGGCTGGCCCGGCCTGATTTTCCTTTCGTCCTACGTGTTCCTGACGCCGGACGAGCGCCGCGAACTTCACATCAGCCCTTCCAGCGAAATAATCGATCAGCAGGTTCCCGCCCACGAAACCGCTCACCAGTATTGGGGAGACCTGGTCACCTGGAGCACCTACCGCGATCAATGGTTCTCCGAAGGATTGGCAAATTATTCTGCGTTGATGATTCTGCGGGACAGGAACCCATCTGGCTTCCGCCAGATCATGGAAAAATATCGTCAGGATTTAGTCACAAAGAATAAAGACGGCAACCTGCCCAAAGATGCCGGCCCCGTTACCTTGGGAAGTCGTCTCTTCTCGTCGCATTTTCCAGAAGGCTACGAAGCCATCAGCTACGGACGAGGCACATGGCTCTTTTACATGCTGCATTCCATGCTCGAAGATGCCGCGGCCGAGAGCCGGCTGACAGCTTCGAGCCACGATGCGGGGCAAGATCCCTTTCTGCAGGCTCTTCGCAAGATTCGCCAGCGTTACGAAGGCAAAGCGGTCAGCACCCGCCAATTGCTGGACGTCTTCGCCGAAGACCTTCCTCCATCGCTTCGTTACGAAGGGAAATCTTCACTCGAGTGGTTCATGGAGGGCTGGGTCAATGGCACCTCCTTACCGAAGTTAGAGTTGCACGGCGTGAAGTTCACCCCGCAGGCGAATGGCGTGGTCGCGACCGGAATCATACGCCAAGAGGATTCCCCGGACACGTTGGTCACCTCCCTTCCGATCTATGCCGTGGTACCGAACCAAGCGCCAGTGCTGCTGGGCCGCGTATTTGCCGATGGTCCCGAAACCTCATTTCGCTTGTCCGCGCCCGCCGGCACGCACAAGCTCTTGCTGGATCCAAACCAAACCATTCTCACCGCTCCAAAATAATAACGGACCAATATTCCACCACGCCCCGCTCCTCTCATCTCCCGCATTGGAACTTGTCCCGCCCGATAGTCCCGGAATGGCAACTAACTTGGCACGATGCAATATCCCGCTATCTCTCATCCCCCTTTAAGCGATTGTTTTCTTCTGCCAAAAAGCGCCTTCTTTGGAAACACACGAATGGCTGTTAAGGTGCTCCGCATGTTGCATACGTTTAGGAGGGAACAACTTGAACCTTCGACTCGGCGAGGATATAACTCCGCAAGACGATACGAATCTCCTTGAGACCCCTCCGATAGTCGCCTCCGATGCCCTCTCTTCCGCCGCCCTGGTCGATGCCTGCCAGTGCCGCGGAAAAGAGACGATTCTGCTGGTGGAAGATGCGCCCTTGGTGCGGAAGGCGACCGCCGAAGCTCTACAGTCGGCTGGTTATACCGTACTGATCGCGGAAAACGCCACCCAGGCGTTAGAGATTTACCGCGTATCCTCCAACTCTGTTGACCTGCTGCTAACCGATGTCGTGATGTCCGGCATTGGCGGGCGCGAACTGGCACAGACCCTCTTCTTCTTATGCCCCCATGTCCGGATCGTGTTGATGAGCGGCTATGCCGAGCAGATCGCATTATGCTCGCTCTCCTCCTTCCGAACGGAGTATATGGCCAAGCCTTTTTCGGTATTGACACTCTTGCGGCGGGTACGCCATGCGCTCGATAAGAATCCGCCCGAGGTTGGCGCATCCGCTTAACTCACGCTGGCTTTGCGGTATTTCGTCGCGAGCAGAATTTCGTGAGGAATCTGCGCGAGCGGCACCACACGGTCAAGAATTCCCATTCCCGCGCAGGTGCGAGGCATGCCATACACCGCGCAACTCGCCTCATCCTGGCCGATGGTAAGCCCACCCTCTCGGTGGATCGCGCTCATTCCCTGCGCCCCATCGCTGCCCATGCCCGTCATGATGATTCCCATCGCTTGCGGTCCAAATGCCGATGCCACCGATTGCATCATCACGTCGGCGGAGGGAACGTGCAGCTGATGCTCGGGTTTGTCCGAGAGGCAAATTAAGGTCCGCGCACTCCCGCGCTCCACGGTTAAATGGATTCCTGCCGGCGCAATATAAACCACCCCGGGCAAAATTACCTCGCCATGCACCGCCTCGCTCACGGTAACCGCGCAAAGGGTATCCAGCCTCTTGGCAAACGGAGCTGTAAATCCTGCGGGCATGTGTTGCACCACCAGTATCGGAACTGGAAGATCCGCCGGCAGAGTCGGCAGAATGTCTTGCAGCGCTTTCGGCCCCCCCGTCGAAATTCCTAAAGCCACCATGGTGGGCGCGCAGATCGCACCTCTCGCCACCGGCATGGCTACTGCCCGGGAAGGCTTTCGTGGAATCATCAAAGGGTTGTGAACTCGCCGCGACTCCGCCGCCACCTTGATCTTTGCGATCAAATCCGCCTGCAGGTGAAAAATGTCGAGGGAGGCGGCGGAAAGTTGCTTGGGCACGTAGTCAAAGGCGCCCGCCGCCAGGGCGTTGAACGTGGTATCCGCGTCTTTCAGGGTCACCGAACTAACCATGATGACCGGCCGCGGGAACTCGGCCATGATGCGGGTCAGCGTCTGCAACCCATCCAGCACCGGCATCTGCACGTCGAGCGTGATCACGTCAGGATCAAGCGCGGTCATTCTTTGCAGAGCTTCCAAGCCGGTGCTTGCGGTCCCCACCACTCGCAACTCCGGGTCGGAGCTGATCATCCGGGATAGCGCCGTGCGCATAAACGCGCTGTCGTCCACAATGAGCACACGGATCTGCGGGTTGGATTCTTGGCCCTTCACGTTCGGTAGATGGCGCGCACCAGACTGTGCACTTCGTCCATGTAGGAATCGAGTTCAAACGTCAACCGCGCCCAGTCAAGATCCTTCAATGCCGTGACATGCCGGGCGAGCAAGCCGAAACCCGACTCTTCCTCGATATTCACCTGCCGCTCTTCCACATAGCCGTAGTTCAGGCCGCTCATGCGGCAAAGTAAATCGGCCAGTTGCACCAGCGCCACCAGCCCCGCATGTTCTGCCGATTTTTCCGGCGTGTGGTGATAACTGATGACCTCAAGCAGCTCCGGCGCCAGCGCCCAGCGTTCCGCCAGCAGACGCCCGCTTTCGCAGTGGGTTAATCCCATCGTGATTTGTTCCGCTTCATGCAGGGGAATGCCTTCGCTTTTCCCTTTCTCCCACGCGGCGCGAAACTCCTGGGGCAAAACCCACAGGTTTACGATGATTCCCAGGTCATGCAGCAGGCCCGCCAGATAAGCCTTCCCGGGATCGCCAAAATTAATCTTGCGCGCAATATGGCGCGAGACCAGGGCGCATCCCAGCGAGTGCTCCCAAAAAACCACCGGATCCAGGCTCGTCTTTTCGCTGGGCAGCATATTCAACACGCCGCAAGACATGGCTATGTCGCTGACGTGACGAAAGCCCAGGCTCATCACCGCTCCCCGCAGCGACTGCACATTTTGTGCCCGCCCGAACAGCGGCGAGTTTGCCATCTGCAGGCACTGCGCCGCCAATGATTTGTCTTGCGAAAGCAGGTCCGTCACTTTTTGCACGTCGAGCTGTTCCACCGGCTGCTGCAAATAACGCAGCAAAGGAGCCAGCACCGCTGGAATGGTCGGAATTTGATGCAAGCCTTCGAGCCGCTGCAGCAGAGCTTGTTTGGTTGCGGTTGCGGCGGTCATAACGGTCTACCTCCCGCGGGTGCGCGTTCCCCTTTCACATAGGCCGTAGCTCCCGGCAAATGAATCAGGCGAAAGTCATCGTTGACGCCGAAAAGGGACTCCGAGTGGCCCAGAAACAGATAGCCGTGAGGTAACAGGTTATTGTAGAAATGCTGGATGACTTTCCTTTTCGAAGCCAAATCGAAATAGATCAGCACATTGCAGCAAAATATGGCATCCATGCTTTTCATGAATGTCATGCGCGAGTCATCCGACAAATTAAGCCTGCTGAAGCTGATGTTGGAGCGCGCCACCGCGTTCACCTGCAGCTTATCCTCTTGCGCCGTGAAGTATTTATTGCGGTAGGCGGGCGTCAGGTTGCGCGTGCTGTAGCTGCCGTAGACTGCGGCTTGAGCATGCGCCAGGGAGCGTTCGTTAAGATCGGTGGCCAGAATGTCTATCGACCAGTCTTTGAGTTGGCTGCTCGCCTCCTCCAGCGCCAGCATCCGCAGAGTATACGGTTCTTCCCCGGTGGAGCAGCCCGCGCTCCAGATCCGCAGTCGGTGCAGCGGAAGATTGGATTTGGCCTCGATGATCTTCGGAATCACGATTCGGCGCAGTGCATCGAGCTGGGGCTGATTCCGGAAGAACGAAGTCTCTCCGATCGTAATTTCGTTCAGCAGCGCCACCAGCTCCGCATGCCGGTTGGGCCGGATCGTCAGGCATTCGGAATACTCCCGCATGGTTTCTATCTTGAGTTCCTTCATGCGGCGCCCGCAGCGGTCCTGCAGCAGACGCAACTTATTGTCCGGGTGGAAAATTCCCGCCGTCTGGTAAATCATGTCGCGGATGCGCGCCAGTTCCGGTTCCGGAGGACCATCCGTCGGCGCAGTTGCTCGCAGCGAAGGGGCGGTGGTCACGCCGTAGCCCTTTGCACCATGGTGCCGGCAGGCGGCAAATGTGCCAGCAGCCCCGCCGGATCAAGCACCAGTCGAACCTGGCCGTCGCCGCTAATCGTGGCCCCGGCCACACTCGAGCAACCGTGCAGGAAAACTCCCAAAGGTTTGATCACGGTGGACTCCTGCCCCAGCAACTGGTCCACCAGCAGCGCAAACCGCTTTTCCGCTACTCCCAGTATTACGACCTTCCGTCCCTCATCGCTCTTCTCGGCGGCAGCAGGCCACTCTGCCGCTTGCTGCATCGCGCTCCGCTTCACCGGGAACATCCGATCCAATCGCAGCAGGGCCAGCGTCTCTTCGCGCAGGCAGAGCACTTCGCCGCCTTCCACCCAGTGCACGTGCTTCGGATCGATCTGCACCGTCTCCGCCACTGAGCGCAAAGGCAAAGCATAAATCTCTTTTCCCACCTGCACCAAAAGCACGCGCAGGATGGCCAGGGTGAGCGGCAGACGAAGCTTCACCGTCGTGCCCTGCCCCAGATGGCTTTCGATTTCAACCGAGCCGTTCAACTTCTTCAGATTGGTGCGCACCACGTCCATGCCCACTCCCCGGCCTGAAAGGTCAGTAGTCTTTTCAGCCGTACTGAAGCCGGGGAGAAAAATGAAGTCGAGAATTTCGCGCTGGCCCATTCCGCGCAGGCGCTCCGCCGCCACCAATCCCTTCTCCACCGCCTTTCGCCCAATTCTCGCCGGATCCATGCCTGCTCCATCGTCGGAAATACTGATCACAATCTGATCGCCTTCCTGGCGCGCTTCGAGACGAATCGTCCCCCGCCGCGGCTTTCCAGCCTGTTCACGCGCGGCCGGCATCTCCACGCCATGATCGAGGGAGTTGCGCACCAAATGGACCAAGGGATCACCAACCAGTTCGGCCATGGTCTTATCGAGCTCGGTTTCTTGCCCCAGAAGCGAGAGATCGACTTCCTTCTCAAGACTGGCGGTCACGTCGCGAACCAAACGCGGGAACCGGCGAAAAACTGTTTCAATCGGAACCATCCGCGTCTTAAGTCCCGCCGACTGCAATTCTTCGGTAATAAAACTCAGGCGCTCGGAAGATTGCCCCAACGATGAACTCAATTCATTCATCGCCAGCTTCCCGGCAGAGCAATCGCGGCTCATCTGCAGCAATCGATTGCGCTCCAGCACCAGCTCTCCGATCAGATTGATCAGATCGTCCAGCTTCGCCGCGTCGACGCGCATCGTAGGCGCAGCACTTTGCTGCTGCGCCATCTCTTTCTGCCGGACCAGAGCTTCACCTACTTGTGCCGGAGATGCCAATCCTTTATCCACCAGCATCTGGCCTAGTCTCGGGGGCTGTTTCAAGGAGGATTGTTCCGTCAGCACTGCGTCCAGCACCGCGGCCGAGATCACTTCCTGTTTGACCAGCAGTTCTCCCAGGGACGGAGATTTCTGCCCGACATTTTGCGCCGCCTCGAGGTCCTTCAGCAGCGTGCCCAACTCGTACTCCTGCAATCCGCCTGCCCGGATGTCCTGAAGCATCTTGCCCAAATAATCGCGTGCCGCCAGCAGCGCGTCGATCATGGGCCGCGTGAGTTGCGCTTCACCCTTGCGTAACGCGTTCAGAACATCTTCGGCGCGATGACTCAACCGGACGACTGGCTCGAATCCCAGAAATCCAGAGGTCCCTTTGATCGTGTGCAGGGCGCGAAAGATGCGGTTGAGCAACTCCGCATCATTCGGCGCCGCCTCCAGCGCAACCATGTCCTGGTCCATACGTTGCAGAAACTCCTCCGATTCCACCAAATAGTCCTGGATTAACGAAGGATCATGCAAAAGGTCATCACTCACGCAGGTTTGCTCCTCAATCGCAGCCGGCTGACCTATGCCTGGGTCGCGGCCGTTCCCATCATTTCCTGTTCCGAGCCACTCATCAGCCGGTCCGCGTCCAGCAGAATGAGCAACCGGTCCCCAACCTTCCCCACTCCCGCAACGTATTCGCGCTCCACCAGTCCAATGCGCGGAGGGGGCTCGACCGTATCGGCCGGAATGCGCAGAACCTCAGAGACTGCATCCACCACAAAACCAAGTACAGCACCCTGGATTTCCACCACCACGATGCGGTTCTGTTTGTCGGGCGCCACTTCTTCCAGACCGAAGCGCTTGCGCAGCCCGATGACCGGAATGATTTTCCCGCGCAGGTTCATCACTCCCTCCATGCAATCTGGCGAATTCGGGACGCGCGTCAACTGCTGCGTGCGGATGATCTCCTGCACTCGCAAAATGTCGATCACGAATTCCTCGCCGCCCACGCGGAAGCCAACCAGTTGCAACAACTCCTCATGCGCTTTCGGTTCGTGGCTGCGGGACCCGCCTTTCGATTTAGGAGTGCTCAATTCCATCTTTTGTCACCCGCGGGTTTGGTTACCATGCCACCCTGCGGAGTTAACGAATTGCCCCAGCGCCCTCCAAGGCGCTCCGGTTCGCACCCTTGAAATCTCATCGGCACTAAAGGCCGGGACTTTAACTGGTTGGGAATCGAGGTTTGGGAACTCGGTGAATGAACTACGGCGCGTCCGGCTTGCTGGCTTCGTTCGAGATGGTTTCGTTCAAGATCACGATGTCGACGCGGCGGTTCTGCGCCCGCCCCTGAATCGTAAGATTGCTCGCAATCGGGTGATACTCCGCATAGCCCGCCGCCGAAAGTCTGGCCGGATCGAAGCGGTGGCCGACGATCAGAAGCCGAATCAACTCCGTCGCCCGTGCCGTCGAGAGTTCCCAATTCGAGCTTATCTGCGCCGTATGAATCGGAACATTATCCGTATGCCCTTCGATGCGCAGCTTGCAGGTGCGAATCGCAAGAATCGAAGCGATGCGGTCCAAAGCCGGCAGAGCCTGGGGTTTAATGCTCGCCGAACCGCTGTCAAAAAAGCCGAACTCCCGCAGGCTGATCACCAGGCCATCCGCTTCTCGGTGCACTGTCACCTGGTGCAGCGCGATTTCTCCGTGTAGCGCCTGCTCCAGTTCGCTTCGCAAAGTGGCCATATCCGTCTCGCTGGCAGACCCCGCCAGAGAATCGGTCGGCGCCGATGCGATCCGTCCCAGGGCCGAGTTCCGTTCCACATTCTCAATCGCCTGCACCGTGCTGAACGGCATCGGTTCATTAAGATCCAGCGGAATTTTCGTGGTCGACGCGGGAAACACACCCATTTCCTGAAAGGCCACCTGAATTGCCAGAGCGAGTTTCCCTACCTTTCTCTTATCCACCTGGGAGGACGCATACAACACAACAAAAACTGCGAATAGCAGAGTAATAAAATCCGCGTAGGAAACCAGCCAGCGTTCATGGTTGGAGTGGGCGCGAGCGCGCTGGCGGCGTCTCATTTCTCGCCCTCCACGCGACGGCCCGGGTTCTGATTCGCCTCCACCAGGAAGCCAAACAATTTCGTCTCCAACATGCGGGGATTCATTCCTTCCAAAATCGACGCCACTCCTTCGAGCGTCATCTCCCGCTTCACTTGCTGCTCCCGGATACGCAATTTCATCTTTCCCGCAATCGGCAGATAAAGAAGATTAGCGGCACCCACTCCATAGATCGTCGCCACAAAGGCCACCGCAATCCCCCGGCCCACTTCATCGATCTTGTCCAGATGTTGCATTACTTGAATCAGCCCCAGCACGGCTCCGATGATCCCCACTGTCGGAGAAAACCCCCCGGCCGATTCGAACACCTGTGGAACTTGCTCTTCATATTCGGCCTGGTTGTCCAGCTCCAGTTCCATCATCTTGCGCAACTCCTGCGGTTCCGTGCCGTCAACCGCCAGCATCAGCGATTTTCTAAGAAAAGGATCTTCAATCTCCGGCAACTCCGCATCCAGCGAAACAATTCCCTCGCGCCGCGCCTTTTGCGCGTATTCCACGAGTTGCTGAATCGTTGCTTCCGGATCTCTATGCGGATTCACGAACACCGAACCCAGCTGCCGCAGCGCCAGCAAGATGATGGGCAACGGAAATTGCAGCATGACCGCTCCCAGCGTGCCCCCGAACACAATCATGGCGGCCGTGGGCTGCACAATCTGGGCCAGGTTGCCGCCTTCGAGCAGAAGTCCGGCGAGAACCCCTCCGATCGCCAGAACGATTCCGCCCAGACTTGCTTTGTCTACGTTCACTTCTCCGGCTCCCTTTTGTGGGCGTCGGGCGGTTCGGGTAAGAGGTTGTGCGCAGAGCTGCTATCCCAGGCAAACGATAGGCCCTGCAAAACCATCCGCCGGAATTTGATCACTCGTCTTACCACTTCCTCCGAGCTCTCCCGTACCACAATTTTTTCTCCCGTAACCAAAGTGATGAGAGTGTCCGGAGACTGCTCGACAAACTTGATGAGGTCGGAGTTTACGGTCAGGGCCTGATTGTTGAGACGAGTGAGCCGGATCATGTTTCCCCTGTCTCCCTTTCATAAAACACAGTCTGCGCAGTAAACACGGGCCCCTAGGAGGAGTTATCGGCGCAGTGGGGATCAAACCGCATCGGCCAACCACAAATGCCGCCGTTACGGAGGGACAGCGACTCACAGCTACTGCCCCAAAAGCAGGGCGCTAAAGCTCCCCAAACATTCGCCGATGGACACAACAGACATTCGGGTTCCGAGCACGAAAGTGGAACAAGTGCTCCGCAGAGATGCATGGCTGAGGAGACGGTTTCAAGCAGGCGGGACCGACTCAAACATAAGGAGAAACACAATGCCTCTCGGTATCTTGTTTAACATTCCGTCCCTCGCGGCAGAAGACGAACTGAATGTGACCTCTAATGCCCTGGACAGCACACTGGAAGAATTGGCTTCAGGGTCGGCCATCAATACCGGGTCGGACAATGCTGCCGGACTGGCCATTGCCAATGGGTTGCAGGCCAACGTTTCCGCCCTTACCCAATCCGTAAGCAACGCTAACGACGGCATCGGCGAACTGCAACTGGCCGATGGCGCTCTTGCCCAGGTCACCACCCTGCTCAACCGCGCCATTACGCTGGCTACCGAATCGGGCACGGGCACGGTCTCCAACGAGCAACGAACCGCGATTCAGGCCGAATACGCCTCCATCCTCACCGAAATTAACTCCATCGGCACCAGCACCACCTACAACGGCCAGGCCATCTTCCAGGGCGGCGCGACGCCCAACACCAATGCGGTGGACAGTACCGGCAGCGGCACACTGCAACTCAACGAAGGCCTGACTGCGGGAACCACCACTACGGTCTCGGCTGGCGGCGCTACCTTCAGCTTCACCGCTGCCACCACCGGCCAGGTACCCACCAATCAAGTAAACAGCGCCACCACCAACCTGACGGCCTCTACCGCTCTGGCTTCGGGCTCTATCCTTACCGTAACCCGCGCCACCGGCACCACCATCTACACCGCGACCGCCGCTACCACGGTAGGTGCATTGGAAAACGTGATCAACGGCGGCGTCGCTATCAGTGGTACTCCGATCACGGTCACCGGCACCGACACTGCGGGCCATACCGGCTACTCGGCCGTACTTGCCTCAGGATCCCTCCAGTTGACCGATCTCAACGGCAATAACGACATCACCGCAGTCGAGACCGGTGATCCCAATACCAACCAGGTGACCGGCAGCGTCGGCACCCTCACGACTGGTACGGCACTGGCCTCAGGAGATATCCTAACGGTGACCCGCGGGTCGGGCTCCGCCGTCTACACTGCAAACGCCGCTACGACCGTGGGCAACCTGATCACCGCCATCGATACCGGCACCGGCACCGGTTTTACCGTTACTACCACCGGCACCGGCGCTGGCGCCGTCCTCACCGGCCTCGGGGCCGCAGTCGTGGGCGGACACCTGGTTGTCACCGACTCCAACAACAGCGGCGATCTCGCGGTGGCTCAGGGTACAGGCGCCGAATTGGGCACCTTCGCCGACACCGCTGATAAGACCTTCGCCGCGCCGTTTATCAACCCCACAGGTTCCACATCCACAGTGCAGTCTCTGATCAACGCCATCAATTCCGACACCGTCGTCGGCGCCAAAGCGGCAATAGTCAACGGTCTCCTGCAAGTCACCGATCCCTTCGATCGCGGCGATCTCGCCGTCACCACCACCGACACCGTGCTGGGAGCAACGGTCTCAGGCGCTCAAACCGCCTTCCAAAATACCACCATCGGGTCATCGGCCCCCAACGCCAACGAGTTAGTCAGCAATGCCGGAACCAGCGGCACCCCTTTGACCGCCACCACCACATTGGCGGCTGGCACTGTCACTAGCTTCACTGCCGGAGGCAAAACCTTCTCCTATACCGCGCCCACCGGGGGTTCTACCATCGGAGACCTAATCAGCGCAATTGACAACCCGCTCACCGACCCGGCGAACCTCCAGGCTTACATCGGAACCGTCGGTTCGGCTGCCGGACAGTTGGTGGTGGTCGATCCGCTCGACAATAACGATCTCGCGGTCGGTCCAACCAATGCCAACACCGCGCTTGGAACCTTCACTAGTCCAGTGACAACCGCCTCGCCAACCACCAACATCTTCCTGAGCGATTCCACCGCCGTCGGTTCCAGCGAGATTGCGGTAACCATCGGTTCTTTGAACACCTCGTCCATCACCAACGGCACCGGCACCGGTGGCGTCAACCTTGCCTCCACCGACTTGAACACTCAGGGAGATGCGCAGGCCGCCCTGATTCAAATCGGTGACGCCATCGGAAATATCGCCAGTGTCCGCGGCACCCTGGGCGCCGTGGTCAACCGCTTGACCGCAGCCGGCAACGTCCTCAACAGCCAGGTCCTCAACCTCACATCGGCGGAGAGCACCATCACTTCCGCCGACATTCCAACTGTGGTGGCGAACCTTACCAGTGAGTCCATCCTGGAACAGACCGGCATCTCCGCTCTCGCCCAGGCTAACCAGCAACAGCAACTCGTTTTGAAACTGTTGCAGTAAACGCATCTCCGGAGGGAGGCAGGGTCGTCCTTGTCTCTTTCCGGCTCAATCTGGGTAGCTCAATATGAGCCTAAGCCCCACGCTCAAGTTCCTCCCGGCGGCCGAATCTTCGGACGCGCGGGAGCGCTCGTTCCGCCCAGGTTCCCCAGCTTCCCGGTTCAGGAGGCGGTTCAACTGAGGAAAGCCCCGGGCTACAAAATGGATATTCGGTGGCTGTTGGCCCGCAAGATGAAGTCAAAGTGCAAATAGAGCTGCCGGCAGAGATCGCGGTTTACCAGTTTGTGAATCAGCAGGGCACGTTGGTTTTGCAAGTGCCGCCGCAACAGGTGCTCAATATTGCTCGTGATATTTCTCAGGAACTGGCCCAAGAGGCGATAACCGAGAAATCTGCCGCGATCGAAGGAGGAAAAGAATATGGGCATTAGCTTAAATCCCGCCACTCTCCTCTCCGGACAAGGGCTTGATGTGTCGTCGGTGGTGTCGCAGATTATCGCGTTGGAGGCCGGTCCTTTGACGGTATGGTCGCAGCAGCAAACCACCATCGCGTCGGAAAACGGGGCGCTGGACGGGATCAACAACGATCTTGCCAACTTGCAGACGGCCGTTCAAGCCCTGTCCGACCCGAACCAAGCGTTCGGCGCCCAGACGGCCACGACCTCGGACAGTAGTGCGGTAACCGCGAGTGCCAACGGTTCCGCCGCCGTCGGCACTCACCAGATCACGGTGACGAGTCTGGCTACGACAGGCACGCTGTATACGAATCCCGTCGCCGCCGGCGCCAATGCATCCTTTCTGGCCAGCGGGCAAACCACCGGCGATGTTCAGTTGCAGGTAGGCGGAACAACCGGCGCAACCTACGATATTCCCATTACCCAGGGCAGCAACGACACTCTCAACACTCTCGCAAGTTATATCAACACTCAGAGCACCGCGAACAACTGGGGAGTGACAGCCAGCGTTGTAAGCGGAGCCGGCGGCTCGCAACTGGCTCTGCAGAGCCAAAACACCGGCAGCAGCGGAGCGTTGGCCATCGTCAACAACAGCAACACCACCCTTACCTTCGCCACCCCCGAGGGCGGCACCAATGCGGCGCTGACCATTGATGGCCAGCCCTTCATCAGCCCCACGGATACGGTTACCGGAGCGATTCAGGGAGTCACCCTGAGCCTGCTCAACGCATCGCCCGGCGAGCAGGTGCAGCTCACGGTGGCTCAGGATACGAGCCAGGTCGGCTCCGCCGTCAACAACTTCATCTCCGCTTACAACAGCCTGGTCAGCGCCATCAACGCACAATATGCCGTCGACCCAACTGGCGTGACTCCGACGCCTCCTCTGGAATCGGATATTTCACTGCGCTCAGTGCAGTCCAGCATCCTGTCAGACGCCGCCTATTCGATTGCCGGCAATGGCGGACTCGTTAACCTGGAGACCTTGGGCATCAACACGGCTAACGACGGCACCCTGAGCCTGGGCACATCCGCAACTGGCCAGTCACTTTCGCAAATACTGGCCACCAATCCCGCGGCGGTCCAGAACTTTTTCCAAAACGCGTCCGGGACGGGTTTCGCCAACAACTTCGCCACCGATCTGAACAACCTGACCAATCCCACAACCGGTCCCTTGTACGCGGACATAGCGCAAAACGCCGCGGAAAACACGGACCTTACCAACTCCATCGACAACTTACAAACGCAGCTAGCCGCTCAGACCACGGCGTTGACCACCGAGTACGACACGGTCAACGCTAATCTGCAGGCATATCCTCTGCTTCTGCAGGAAATCACCGAAACCCTGGGCACATTGGGGTCGGGCACCTCCAGTACGGGTTCGCTTATCTCCAGCGAACCTACTCTCACTTCGGGGCTATAAATTATGGACGCAGGATCTTCATACCGCAAAACCGCTGTACGGGGCGCGACCCCGGTGCAACTAGTGATTTGTCTCTACGAGCAGGCCATCGAAGACCTGCGGCGGGCGGTCATCGCCTTGGAAAGAGGCGCGATCGAGGCTCGGACGCGAGAGATCAATCACGCGCTAACCTTAATCGGTCAACTACAAGGATCGCTCGATATGGAGCGCGGCGGAAAAGTGGCGCAAAATCTGGCGCGGTTCTACAGCCTGGTGCGGGCCGGCCTGATCGAGGCCCAGGTAAAGCAGTCTGCCAGAATCCTCGAACAACAAATCGCTCAACTCGCGACGGTCCACGAAGCTTGGCGGAAAGTGGCACGGGCCACAGCGGCGCCGATGCCGGAGTCGCCGGAGCCAGCAGAAACTACTCCAGCCCACTCCTCACCGGCAGGCCCTTTTGGCGGTTGGGAGGCCTAATGCCGTTACTCCAGCAGAACTTGCGCGGGTCCAATCGCAGAATCGGTTCTTGGCTCAACACCATGCTGGCTCAGCAGGGATGGCCGCCGGTGCCAACCTCCGAACAAATGTCTGGACTGCTTTCAGAACTGGTGCTCGCCGGAGCTTGGTTGCGCGCGGAACCCATCCCCGCAAAAGGAACCGATCCGGAGCTGGACGATGAGCTTGATCGCTACCGCCAAAATGTGCAACGGCTGCGTCAGTTGCTGCCTTGCATTCACACCCAGTTGCTCGCGGAGCGGGCGCGGATTGAAGCCCAACGATCCCGAATACACTCCGCGGCAAAATGGGCGGGCGCCTTGCGTCAAACGCTCTAGGCCGGTTCCTCGTTCTCCTATTTCAGATATTCAAACAGATTAGTGTTCGCAGTCTGCCCAATCGCTTCCAAGCTTGCCTCCAGGGAGGTTTGCGCCGTGGTCAAATTACTGATCACAGCCGGCAGGTCCGCGCCTGCGACGGTGGTTTCCTGCTGATCCAGCTCCGTGGTCTCGGTGCTAAGGTAGGTTTGCTGTGAAGTAAGCTGGCTCAGGCCGTTGCCGTAAAAGACGGCCTGGGAGTCGACCGACTGCGAGGCGCTGCTGAGTTCGTTCACCGCCGTGCCGATGCTCGCAGTATCGCCGGTCTGTAGGCCCGTGATCAGATCCTGCACTGCCTGGAACATGCCTGTCCCCGAGGAAAACAGCTGCGACCCGGGCAAATTGGTCTGCAAGCTGAAATTGCTGCCCAGAGTAACTTTATTCACGCCGGTATTCCCCTGGTAGTTAACGCCCGAACTGGAGCTGGGATCCAGCACGTAAGGCACGGTCTGGGTCGCCGTTCCGGCAAAGACGTAGTTGCCTTGATAGGAGAGGTTCGCCAGGGCGATCAACTGGGTTTGAATCCCCTGTACTTGCACGACGATCGCTTGGCGGTCGGACGCATTCAAGGTTCCGTTTGCCCCCTCCGTGCCCAGACTGATCGCCTGCTGCAGCGCCGCCGTCACCGAGTTCAGCGCCGAATCCGCATCCTGCATCTCGCCCTGAATGCTGCCAATGCTGCGCTGAAACTGATCGTCCTGCGAGGCTTGGTCGGCGTTCCGCACCAGCTCCGCCGCCGCCGCGGGATTGTCGGATGGCAGGTTGACGCTCTGCCCGGAGGCGATTTCCTGCTCGTCCGTTTGTATCTCCTGCTGGGTTTGGGCGACGGCGGCGAGCAGATCGGGATAGGGATCGGGATTTACGCGCATGTGATTATCCTGGGAGCGATTATCCTGTCAGGGTTGGCATTTGGATGGCGGCGTACATCATGTCGTTGATCGTAGTAATGACCTGCGCCGACGCCGAATAGGCGTCCTGGTACTGCACCATGTTGGCCGCTTCCTCGTCGAGCGACACTCCCGAAATCGACGCGCGCTGATCGTTGAGCTGCTGCAACACCAGGGCCGAAGCGCTCTGTTCCGTCGAGGCGTTGGCCGCGTCGTTGCCTACGTTGAACACGATGCCGGAATAATAGTCCGTCGGGCTCTGGCCGCCGACCACGGGCTGGCTGTTCAGCGCGTACATGGCCTCCGCATTCCCGTTACTGCCGGACGTGCCGTCGGAACTGGCGGCAATCAGCGACGGATCGGTGATGGCCACCGAAAGATCCGCCGCCGCCCCCACGCCGGAGACTGCCGGAGGGTTGAATAAAGCCGTTCCCGGATTCCCGTTCAGATCGAAGCCGCCGGCCTGCACTCCGTTCACCGCATTGGCCAGCCCGGCCGCCAGCGTATCAAGCTGGATCTGGGTCTGCGGAATCTCGCTGTCGCGCGCCTGCAGCGTCCCCCCCAGCTGCCCCGAGGTGATCTGGCTGGTAATGTCGTTGCCCTGCGAGTACACGTCATGCAAGCCCGCGGCATTGGTTTCGGCGGTCAGCTGAAAGCTTTTTAGACCGGTGACCAGCGGCGCCCCGTTGGCCGTGGTCAGCGTCAGTGTGGTGTCGCTCGGAATCACCGAAACATCCACCAGCGCCGAGAGCTGGTCGATGGCCTGCTGCCGCTGGTCGATGAAGGTTCCCGCATTCTCCCCCACATTCTGCAGGCTGGCGACCTGCCCGTTCAGGCTGGCAATCTGCTGCGTCAGCTGGTTGATCTGTCCCACCTGCTGCACCACGCTGAGGTCAAGGCTGCCCTGTTGCTGAGTCAGGGCGTCGGCCGTGGTGTTGAAGGCGGTCGCCACGCTGCCCGCCGCAGTGAGCACGCCCTGGCGCAGCGACAAGTCGGAAGGATCGGTCGAGAGCTGGTTGATGCTGTCGAAAAAATTGGAGATCGAAGTGCCAATGTCTCCCGTGCTGGCGGTGAAGTTGGTTTGGGTCTGCTGCAGCGCCGCGGAGAGCGTGCTGTACTGGCCCTGCGCCTGCGTCTGCTGCTGGATTTGCGATTCCAGGATGGGATCGCGAACGCTCTCGACGCTCTGTAGCGTAACTCCCGTGCCGAAGGTCAGCGGATCGACCACCACCGGGTCGCTCGCCACCAGCACCGCCTGCTCCCGCGAGTAGCCCGGAGTATTCACGTTGGCCACGTTGTTGGTGGTGGCCGCCAGCGCGCCCTGTTCCGCGATCAGGCCGCTCAGCGCGGTCGCGAGGCTGGCGTTGAGGCTCGACATCGCTCAAAACTCCCGGCGGGCTTCGCCCGGCCAGGCCCGCGGCGGCGCGAAACTTCGCGCCGGGGGCGCGGCATAGTTCGCGCTCGGGCCCGCCAGCATGTTCCCGAGCACGCGCAGCTTGGCCCGCGCCCGCGCCAGCAGCGCCGCCTGCAACCGCAGCGCCTGACGAACCTCGTCCTCCGCCCGTTGCAGCTCTAAGTCGCGTCCCGGCCTGCGATTTCCCGCCGCCATATCTTCCGCCAGCCTCCCGCCCAGCTCGATCTGCTCCCGCGTCCCCCGTTCGATCCCGCCCAGATCCAGCGCCAGCAGAGCCCTGCGGCTGCCGGAAAGGCTCGCCTGCAGTTCGCGCAGCAGAGCCAAGCGGCTTCGCACCGCTTCCGCCATTGGCGGCAACGGGCTGGCGCAATCTCTGGCTTCGTCGATGGATGGCTTCGCCATCATGCCATCTCAGGCCAGACGGTCCACCCGGTGCCGCGGCCGGTCATTCTCGTTCTCATTCTCGTTTTCGTTTTCATTTTCGTTCTCATTCACGTTCTCGTTATTTTCGTGATTCTCATGTTTCTCGCTATTCTCATTGCCTGTACGCAACTCGGTTTCCTGGGCCGCGGTCTCCGCCGCTTTCTTTTCCGGAGCCCGCTCCCGGTGCCGGTTCTTTTCCCCTTCTGCGGGAGCGCCCCGGTTCTGCGGCCCTCGAGTCGAGGCCACCGGCGTCATTTCCTCAAGATTCGGCCCCCCGGATCGATCGACCTTTTCGATGGCCACAAATTCCATCCCGCCAGCGCCAAATTCACGCCGCCAGCTTGGTCACCAAATTCGAAAACAGCGCCCCCGCCACCTGATCCGGGCGCACCTGATACTTGCCGCTCCCCACCGCCTCCCGCAAGGCGCTGACCTTTTGCTGCGTCGTCTCCGGCAGCCCCGCCAAGTGCGCCACCAGCGACTGCACCTGCGCGTGGAAGCCCGAAAGCTGCGCCTGGTCCTCACCCAGGGCGCTCGCAGCGCTGGCCGCCGCCGCATTCGTGCCGGCTGGCGGCTGGTTCCCCGCACGCTCACTGTTTGCCGCCTGCTGTGGCTGCTGATTCGCATCGATTCTCATAGCCCGTTCCCTCCGCCAAACTCTCCTGCAATTCAACTATCGGCAAAAGCTTAGGAAACTTTAATTTTTTCTCCGCCGGCGTCGGCCCATCCGCCGGATGCCCTCTCATCCTGTTCCATCGGCGGAAGTTAGCCAAACTTTAGTCATTTCTGAGAGTGTTCTCACTGCGGCTGGCTCAGCCTTTGGTGCGCCGCCTCGCTCCTCTCCATGTGCTCGGTAATCAGCTTCGCAATCCCGAAGCCTCCGCCCGCCGCCAGCGCCGAGGCCAGCGCCTCCGTCCCCATATAGTTGTAGTCGTCCTGTCCGGCCATCGCCTCCTGGCCGGGAAGTTCGGCAAAGGTTTTTTCGAGCGACTCCAGCACCGTGCCGATCAGCTGCGCCTCAAACTCCCGGGCGGCTTTTTGTCCCTTCCCCAATGCGGGCGCCGCCAGCGGCGGCATTACCTCGGCCCCCGAAAGCGCCGCCGACTTCATCCCAGAAATTGTGCTCATTCCAGAACCCTCCATCACAAAACTTCCAGCTCCGCTTCCAAAGCTCCCGCCGCCTTAATCGCCTGCAGGATTGAAATCACGTCGCGCGCCGTCGCCCCGATGGCCTGCAGGCGCGTCACCAGTTCCTCTACACTGGCACCTTCGTTCAACGCAACATTGCGGGCGGGCGCTTCGTTGGTGCTGATCCTGGTCTGCGACGTCACCTCAGTCGGTTGCGCCTGCCCAGCGGCCAGCGGACTCGGCTTCGACGCGGAAAAGGTCGTGGTCACCTCAATCGAGAAGGTGCCGTGCAGGATTGACACCGCGCCCAAGCGCACGTCCTGGCCCATAACCACTGTGCCGGTGCGTTCGTTGACTACCACCTTGGCCTTGCGCCGCACTTGGACTTCAAGATTTTCAATCCGTGCCATAAGGGCGGAAACGTCCCCTTTTCCAGGAGCGGGAGTCTCGACTTCCACCCGGCGGCTGTCGACCACGGTCGCCGCCGGAGACGCCAATTCGCGGTTGATTACAGTAGCAACTTCCTCCACCGTGGTGAAGCTGGCTTCGTTGAGGAGCAGGGAGAGATGCCTGATCTTGGTGAGATCAAGCGAGCTATCCCGCTCAACCAACCCTCCGTTAGGGATACGGCCGACCGTGGGATGATTCACCGACTTGGAGTTGGCCGAAGTTCCCACCGCATAGCCGCCCAGCGCGAGCGGGCCTTGTGCCGCCGCATAGACCTGGCCATCGGCCGCATAGAGCGGCGTCAACAGCAGCAGCCCGCCCTCCAAGCTGCGGGCATCGCCCGCCGAAGAGACCAGCACATCGAGCGGCATGCCCGGCCGCGCAAATGGAGGCAGGTTCGCGGTCACGAACACCGCCGCTACGTTCTTCACCTGCACCGTGGTCTGCACCACGCTGGGAGGAATCTCCACCCCCATGCGCTGCAGAATGCTGGCCAGAGTCTGAATCGTAAAATAAGTCTGCTGCTTGTCCCCCGTGCCCTTCAGCCCCACCACCAGCCCGTACCCAATCAGAGAATTGTTCCGGATCCCCTCCACGCTGGCTACATCGCGGATCAGAACCTTGTGGTCGGCCGGTTCCAGATTCCGTTCCGGACGCTGCGTCGCCGCGATCTGCGCCGCGGTTGCCGCAGTCTGGTTCGTTACAGTCTGGTTCGTTACAGTCTGGTTCGCTACAGTCTGGATGGGCGCAGTCTGGGCTGCGGACATCGTGATCGCAAAAAACAGCAGCCCTGCCCATGCCGCTGGCGCGCGTCCTCGGAGTCGATTGCCAACCCGCCGCATGACTGCTCCTGGAAATTTCTGCTCTCAAAAATTCTCGCTGCTTAGAAATGAAAAGTTATTAAAAGTTAAAGATCCGCAACAGCCACTTGATCATCGGATTCGGCGGCCGGGTGCTTTCCGTGATCACGCCCTTGCCCTTGACCTCCACCTCCAGATCGCCCACGCTGTTCGAGATCACCGTGTTGGTGGCGTCCAAATCGCCGGGACGGACCAGCCCGCGCAGGATCACCGTCTCGCGCTGGTCATCCATCAAGAGCTGCCGCTCCGCCTCAATCACCAGAGTTCCGCTCGGCAACAACGCCACCACGCGCCCGGTCAGCGTGGTCGTCAGAGCCGTGGTCGTCGTCGCCTGCCCCTTGCCCGCCAGAGCCTGCGTGGACGTGGGCGAGAACAGGTTCGCAATCCCGCCCGTCTTGATCCGGCCCGGTAGGGCCGTGATTCCCGAACTGGCGGAGAAGCTGCGGCTGGTGGCCACATTCCCCGTGCTGGTCGACGAAAGATTCTGCGCGATGCTGATGGTCACCAGATCGCCGACGCGCGACGCTTTATAGTCCGCCACCAGGTTCGCCAGACGGCCGTTGTCGACCCACAGGCTCCCCGGAGTGGAGGGTGCCGGAGCCTGCACCGGCCCGGTCACGCGGCTGATGTAATCGGTCAAGGCATCGCGTTGCGGAGCCGCCGCCTTGCTCTTGGGCTTCGCTTCGGCGGCCGGAAGCAGCACGATCGCGAGCGCCGTACAAACCAGAGGCTCGCACATTTTCGCCAGCGGCTTGGACATTTTCTTCACAGACTCGCCTTCCTCACAGGTTCACCCGCACCGCGCCCGCACCCACAATTTCGGCGCGCAAAGTCCCCGCCGCATTCTTGAAGCGCACCCTTACAAACTCGCCCAGCCCGCCCGCTTCGAGGCAGGTCACCGGCAGCACCACCCGGATGCCCGCCTGCTCCCAGGTCAGCATCGCGGTCTGCCCCGGCTTGATCAGCCGCGCCCCGGAATTGCCTGCCTTCGCGTCCCCCTGTGTTCTCCCGCGCCAAAGCTCATCCCGATTCGCCGCCTCGGCCGACTCGCGAAACCACACCAGAAACGGAATGCAGTCCTCCGAACGCGCGCAGCGCAACCCAAACTCCCGCCGCTCCAGGGCGGCATTCCAGCTCGTCTTCAGCAGTTCCAGAGGCGCGTCTTCGGGAATGTTCCGCGCCGCGGCGCAATCCAGAGCCTGACCTTTGTCTTCGCTTCCGCCCTCCGCCCGCACCGCTGCGGCCACGAAATCCGCGATCGCGGCGCAGCTCTTCGACGCTCTCGCCTGCCGCACCACCACCCGCTCCGGCACATACGCCTCGCGCCCCGCCGCCTCGCGCTCCGCGATCTCCTGCCCTCCCAAACCCCGTATCAGCCGCCGGATCTCGCCGCCCTCGATCACCCGCACTCCGCCCGCCCGCGGCGCCATCCCCAGACTCACCTGCGCCGCCGCGCCATACCATCGCGCACAGGTTCCCGGGGCCAGCAAATCCGCCAGCGTGAGCCCGCCTGCGGCCGCTTCCACCTGCGCCCGCACCATCGGCGCACGGCAGGCGGTTTCCGCCAGACCCGCCGGCCCCGCCACAGCGAGCCCGATCGCGATGAGCGCCAGACACAGCCGCTTCATGAAGCGCCTCCGCAGTCTTTAAATTCTTTAGCGGGCAATTTTTAACGGCCGAGATTGTTGATCGTCTGCAGCATCTGGTCGGCTGCGTTCACCACCCGCGAGCTGGCTTCATAGGATCGCTGGGCCACGATCATGTTCACGAATTCCGTCACCACGCTTACGTTCGATTGCTCGAGCATGCCCTGCACAATGCTGCCCAGTCCTTCGCTGCCCCCCGGCGCGCCGACCACGGGATCGCCCGACGCCGTGGTCTGCAGAAACAGATTGCTGCCCGTGCTGTTCAGCCCGCCCGGATTATTGAACAGCGCCAGTTGCAGCGTCCCCACCTGCTGCGCCGCGGTCTGCCCCGCCAGCGTTACGCTGACCGTGCCGTCCGTGCCCACCGTAATCGAGGTCGCGCCCGTGGGAATCGTGATTCCCGGCTGCACCGCGTCCCCATCCTGATCCACCAGATTCCCCTGCGCGTCCGTATGAAAGCTGCCTGCCCGCGTATAAGCGGTCTGGCCATTCGGCAACAGCACCTGGAAAAATCCCTGCCCCTGAATCGTCAGATCCAGCGGATTCCCCGTCTGGCTGAAGTCGCCCTGCAACTGGATCACCTCCGACGCCGCCGAGCGCACACCAAGTCCCACCTGCAGTCCGGCCACCACCGTCGTCTGCTGCGTCGCCGCCGCGCCCGGCATGATTAGGTTCTGATAAATCAGATCCTCAAACTGCAGCCGCCGGCTGCGAAAGCCCGCCGTAGACGAGTTCGACAAATTGTTGGCGATGTTGTCCAGGTTCAGCTCCTGAGCCGTCATCCCGCTGGCCGCCGTGTAGAGCGCGCGAATCATCTTTATTCTCTCCTCACTTTATCTCTCCTCACGTTGTCATCCTGAGCCAAGCGTTCTTGGCTTGGCGAAGGACCTGGGCGCGCCGCGCGAACATTCTCGCGTTCTTTGCGAGAATGCGAAATCGTGCGTTCGGCGCGCTTCCTTACACCTTCGGCAAATCCTGCGCCGCGATCTGATTGAGCTGCCCGTCCAGCGCGCTCACCGCCCGCGAAAGCATTTCCGTGTTGCGCTGCACCGTGATCAACTGCACCACGCCCTCCGTCGGGCTCACGTTCGAGCCCTCCAGCATCCCCTGGTTGACCGCCGTGTCCGCCGCCACCAGCGCCGAGCCCGCCGGCGCGCTGTAGGTCGCATTGCCCACCGCGGTCAGATTGGTCTGCGGCGAGAATTCCGCCAGCCGCAGCTGATCCACCACCGATCCATCCACAGAAATAGTCCCGTCCGGACTGAGCATGACATTGCCCGTCGGCAAAATCACCGGCCCCTGCTGGCCCAGCACCGCATCTCCCTGGCTGGTGACCAGTTGTCCGGTCGCGGTCAGATGAAAACTGCCGTCGCGCGTATACAGCACACCCTGCGCCGATTGCACGGCAAAAAATCCGCTGCCGGAAAGCGCGGCATCGAGCGGGTTTCCCGTAGGAATCAGGCTCCCCGCCGTCATATCCAGCCGGCTGTTGCCCAGCACCCCGTAGTCGTTGACGGCGGCGTTGATGGCATTCGCGTTCACCGCTGCGTGGCCCGCCAGCAGGGAATGGAACGTTGTCTGCTGCCCGCGATATCCGGTGGTCGCCAGGTTCGCGAGATTATGCGCCACTAATTCCAGTGCCTGGGTTTGCGCCGCCAGTCCCGCGCACGCCGCGTAGTATCCGCTGTCCATGTTGGGCTCCAAAGGGGGAGGAGCACGCGGCGTTCCATCGCAAAATGAGAGGAGATTCTGGAGTCTCCGGGTAAGTGTCCGGAAAGATTGAAAGGCGGGCGGAGAACGCGAAGAGAATCTTAAGGTTTGGACGGTGAGAAGATTTTTAGGACTCGAGACGATCGCACTCAATTTTTGAAACGACCTCGGCAAACTCTGCATTCCCGCGCGCAGCTTGAGAAGTTCTTAACCATGTATTTCGATAGCCACGATAATGCGCTCTTCCTCAAAGAGAAAATTGCCTTGCAGTGTGCTCGAATCTCCCAGCGACCGGCAGCTGTAATCCCCGCCCGTAATCACCGTCGGCACGGAAAGCATGCAGCCATCCCCCAGCCCGGAAATTTTATTCTTGAAATTTCCCGCCACCATATTGCAAATCTCGCCCATCGCATCCCACATCTCCGGACCCGCTTTGTCCGCGTCGATCCCCAGCATCTTCGACGCCATCCGTCCCGCCGCCCGCGAAGAACACCGCACGGTCAACACTCCGCACAGCAGTCCCGCCAGCCCAACCATCGCGGTGACATCCAGCGCCCCCTCGGGAGGAGGTTCCGAAGCCACTTCCAGCTTGCTTCCCAGCATAGTTTCAAAAACCTCCTGGGTGGACAGCACCAGCACGGGATGCCAGCTCTGATGATTTTCGACTCCACTCGAATTGGATGTGCTTACGCTCACTATTTACCCGCCAAAACCGGCAGAATGTGTTCTTTTACCTGATCCGCAGTGAAGGGCTTCCTCAGATATCCTTTGGCTCCCGCCGACAGCGCCCGGACCACATGGCCCTCGCTGCCTTCGGTTGTAATCATCACCACCGGAACCCCTTTCGCATTTTCCACCCCCGCCAGCTGCTTCACGAATTCCAGCCCATCCATCACCGGCATGTTGATGTCGCAAAGAATGATGTCGACCTTGGCGTCTTGCAATACCAGAAGAGCCTCCGCGCCGTTGCCCGCTTCGAAGACCTTCTCGATCTCAATACCCGCCTGCCGCAGCGATCGCTCCACGATTTTTCGCATCACCGAGGAATCGTCCACGATGAGAACTTGCACCTTGTTCATAGTCTCCTCTGATCCTGTTTGGTTCTCAACCTCAAAGCGTTCCCTCCAGTTTGACCCACAGGGCGCGCCTTACCTGTTATCGGCACCTCCAGCCATGACCTTAAACCGCAGCCGCACCCGCCGGCCGGAAGCTGTAGCCCGCTGGATTTGAGGCCCCCACCACCCGCAGCACCAGGTTCACGGGGTCGCGCCGCTCCCCCGTCAGGCGAATCCAGAGGTGGGAGCCGCATTGAGCCAGGCGCACTTCCTCGGCTCCCATGCGGGACGCATAGCTGCCAATCACGCGGGCGCATTCGCCTGCGTCCTCCAGCCGCTCTAACACCACATCTCTCGCCCCATCGCGCTCCCCCAGCGCCCGCAATCCTCTTTGCAAAACACTGGGACAGACAAAACAGGCCTGGGTGCGGTATTCCAGCATCTGCTCGATCGCGTACAGCACGGTATGGTCAATGCCCTCGCTGAACGCCATCAGAACGGTTCCCGTGGCTGCGGAAAATCCCGCCGGCATCATCTGAAAACATTCCAGCAGCAGAGTCGGGATCGGCGGGAAGCGTCCCGCGGCGAAGGCCGCCGGATCGCTTTGCAACACCGGACACGACCACTGCCGCGCCACCGCCGCCGTGATCTGCTCCTCGCTGGCAAACCCCAGCTGCCGCAGCCAGTCGCCAATTCTTCCCTCCCCGGCAGCGCACTGCAGCTCGAGTGCGGTGCGCAACTGCTCCGCGGTTAACTGTTGCCGCGAAAGCAAAAGCAATCCCAGCGGGACCCGGTGCGACACCCCGGCCTCCCGCCGCGCTCCCGGTCGCTCCCGGCCCAGCACCTCCGCGAGCGCCCCCTGCAGGCAATCCGCCTTGCAATACCACGACCCCCGCAGGCGCACCCCCGGAAGCCGCGGCCACCACACCCCGCCGGACTGCGCCCCGCCGCAGCATCCGCACTTCACCTCCGGCCTGTACCGGAAGTCGCGCCAAGCCAGTTTCCACGATTTCACCCGGCTGCCCGCTTTAGCCATCGCGCCGCCCCGCGGGCAGCGCCTGCGGAGATACCTCGCTCACCCGCAAGCCATAGTTGCCGTCGATCACCACCACCTCGCCCCGGGCCACCAGCCGGCCATCGAGCAGTAGATCCACCGGCTCCTGCACCCGCCGGTCCAGCTCGACCACCGATCCCGGACTTAGTTCCAGCACCTCGCGCAGCAGCAACCGCCGCGACCCGAAGCGCATGCTCACGGCCAGCTGCACGTCCAGCAACAGATCGAGCGGGCCCGGCTCGGCGGCCGGCGCCGCCGCAGGCTCCCCTGCGGCTTTTGCCGTCTCGGCTCTTGCCTCGGCCTTGACCGCCCGCAACTCCGCCAGCAGCGCGGCGCTCAAGCCGAATTCCAGGGCCATGCCGGGCGGCGTTTCGGCTCCCGCTTCCAGCCGAAACCTCTCTGCCGCCGCCCACGAGGGCGCCGCCGCCTCTTCCAGATGCAATTGCACTTCGCCCCAGCGCGCCTTGGCGCCGCTCGCGACAATCCCCGCTACCTGGCGCAGCAGTTCGATCACCGACTCCCGGTGATCCGGTGTCAGCGGCGCGTCGGGTGCCGCCGGTTCGCTCATGAAGGCCTGCCCCAGGCGCAGCACGCTGGGCGCGGCCAGACGCACGCTCAGCTCTCCCCGCAAGCCTCCCGCCGAGGTCACCAGCACCCACTGATCGCCCTCCGCCGCCGGCTTCGGTTCGCCGGGCGCTTCCGGCTGCACCCGGCAGGGAACCGGCGCGCCGGTAATTTGGGTCAGGACCTGCGCGAAGCTGTCCGCCCACAGCTGCACATACTCCGGACCCCGCGCCTCGGGCGCCGCCGCGCTCGCTTCGGCCATCGCTTTCCCCGTCTCCTTTATTTAATTTTTATTTATTTCCTAGTTCCCAATTTCCTTCATTTCCTTCGCAACCGTCTGGCTTTTCCGAGCGCCTACTTTTTGCCGCTGGGCTCCAGCACCTGGGCCGCACGCGTGCTTCCCACCCGTGCCGGCAGGGCCCCGAACATCTCCACGCCAGCCACAATCAGCGCGGCCGGGGCGCTGGCGCTGGGCCCCAGCGGCAGCAGGGTGCCCGGAGCCATCCGCGACAGTTCGCCGACTTCGGCGCTTAAGCCCTTCACCGCCAACTCCAAGGTAAAGGGACACTCCAGCAGCCGCTGCTTCAGCCGCTCCCGCCACTCCGCGGGACCGCGCGGGCGGCGCTCCGCGAAGCTGGTCGAGATCTTGCGCAGCAGGGCCTGCGAAAGCGAAACCGGCACCGCCAGATTCAAGCCGCCCCGCACCTCCAGCAGGCTCACCTCGAAGCTCAGGGAGAGTATCTTTTCGTTCGGCAGCATCAGGCGCTGCGCCTCCGCCAGCTCCATGCGCTTCTCAAAGACCACCTGCAGCTCGATCGCTTGCCATGCCGCGCCCAGCTCGCGGCACACAATGCGGGCGATACTCTCGACGATCTGGTCCTCGATCTCGGTGAGGTCGCGCGCCACCGCCAGGCTCTTGCCCTCGCCGCCCAGCAACAAATCGATAATGGGAAACGCCACCTTCAGGTCGAGCTGCAAGGCGCCGTGCACTCCCATCGGATCCAGTTTGCAGTCCGCCAGATAGGTGGTCTCCGGAAGGCGCTCGGTGAACTCGCGGTAGGTCAAATGCTCCGCCGACACCAGGGTGGCGGCAACGACCACCCGCAGGTAGGTGCCGAGGGCTTGGGTCAGGCTGCGGGCAAAGCCCTCGTGCAGCTGGGTGATCAAGGCCAACTGCTCGCGCCCGATCTGCCCCGCCCGGTGCACGTCCCAGGGTTCGACGTTCGGCTCCCGCTGCCCGGCGTCGGCCCCGCCGCCCGTGCGGGCGGCCCGGACCATCGCATCGATTTCTTCCTGGTTCAGTTCGTTCTGCATGAGGTTTCCTCGCCGGTTCTTTTCTTTTTACTGGCCGCCCACCTGCGCCGCCCGGCTGGCGGGCTTCGCCGGACTCATCACTTCCTCCAGCCGCGCCCGCAAACGCACCACCGCCAGGGAATGAATTTGCGACACCCTCGACTCGCCGATGCCCAGCACCGCCCCCACTTCCTTCATGGTCAGCTCTTCGAAGTAATACAGCGCCAGCACCTGCTGCTCTTTCTCCGGCAGCTCGGCGATCACCCGCGCCAGCATCTGCTTCATCTCGGAGCGCATGCAGCGGAAAAACGGCGTGTCCTCGGGCGCGCTGGGCAGGTAGTCGCAGAGATCCTCGTCCTTGCCGTCCCACGGAGATTCCAGATGCAGGCTGCCCACCTCCAGTCCATCGAGCTCGGTGAGCAGTTGCTGAAACTCGCGCAACTCGATCTTCAACTCCGCGGCAATTTCCACCTCCGTGGGCGAGCGGCTCAGCTCCATGCTCAGCTTGCGCTGCGCCTCCTCAATCCGACGAGCTTTGCGCCGCAACTCCCGCGGGCCCCAGTCCATCTCGCGCAGGCTGTCGAGGATCGCGCCTCGTATGCGGAACTTGGCGTAGGACCCGAACTGTACGTGCTTGGAGCGGTCGAACTTATTCAGCGCATCGATCAGCCCGATCACCCCGGCGTGCACCAGATCCTCGAGCGGCACCTGCCGGGGCAGCCGCTCGTGAATGCGCCGCGCCAGGTAACGCACCTGGGGAAGCTGCTCCAGCAGGATGCGATCGCGCTCCTCCTTATCCTGCCACGCGCTGTAGGCCTCGGCTGTATTCTTGTTCATGCTTCGCTCCCCACTTCCCGCTTGTTATTTTTTCCGCGCCCGCCCGCTCAGCGCAAAACCCCCAGCGACTGCACCTCGATCACCGGAGGCACTTCCAGGGGCGAGAGCACCACCACCTTGGGCAAGAAGGGCTCGAGCAGCCGCTTCAGGTGGTAGCGCGCCGGGGTCGCGCACAGCAGCACCGGACTGGCCACCGCCACCTGCTCGCCCGCCAGCTTGCGCAGGCCGTCGAGAATGCGTCGGGCAAAGGGAGGCGACAGGCCCGCCGTTGACGCCGCCGCCTGCCCGCTGAAGGCCCGTCCCAGTTCGTCTTCGAGCGCGCGGTCCAGCGTCACCACCCGCAGCCCGCCCTTCTCCGAAAGCAGCGGACGCACCAGCGCCCGCCCCAACGCCTGCCGGGCCGACTCGACCAGCAGCACCGCATTCTTGTTTCCCGGCGCGACATCCAGCAGCGTCTCCAAAATCGTCGACAGATCGCGCACCGACACCTGCTCCCGCAAAAGCTGCTGCAGTGTCTTCTGTACTTCGCCCAGGCTCAAAACCTTCGGCACCAGCTCCTCCACCAGCTTGGGATGGCTTTCCGCCAGCCGGTCGAGCAGACGCTTGGTCTCCTGCCGGGTCAGCAACTCGTGGGCATGCTGCTTCACCACCTCGGCCAGGTGAGTCGCCAGCACTGATGTCTGGTCCACCACGGCATAGCCCGATGCCAGCGCCTGATTCTGTAGCGCCGCCGGGATCCACACCGCAGCCGCGCCGAAGGCCGGTTCCCGGGTCGCCACCCCGGGCAGCGGACGCGGCGAGCCCTCCGAACTAATCGCCAGCAGGTTGTCCTGATAGAGCTCCCAGCGCGCCACCTCCACCCCGCGCAGCGCGATCGTGTACTCCTTCGGCTTCAGCCGAACGTTGTCGGTGATGTGGATCGGGGGCACGATGAAGCCCAGCTGTTGGGCCAGATTCTGCCGCAGCGCCTTCACCCGGGCCAGCAGCTGTCCGCCCTGATTCTGATCGACCAGCGCCACCAGCCCGTAGCCCACCTCCAGGCTCAGTTCGTCCAGCTTCAGCAGATCCTCCACCGACTCCTTGCCCGCCTTCTTATCCCCACCCGCCGTCGCCACAGCAGCGGCCCCGGCCGCCGGCTCTTCGCCCGGTTTCGGAGCGCGCCAGGCCAGAAATCCCGTGCCCGCCGCCAGCAGAAAGAACGAAAACTTGGGCAGGCCGGGAATCGCCGCCAGCGCCAGCATCACCCCGGCGGCAATGATCAGCGGACGCCGCCGCGACAGCACCTGCCGCCCCACATCCACCGAAAGCGTCGCATCCGACGATGCCCGCGTCACCACAATGCCGCCCGCCATCGACACCAGCAGCGACGGGATCATGGTCACCAAGCCGTCCCCCACGGTCAGCACGGTGTAGGTTTTCAAGGCCTCGCGGAAGGGAATGTCGAGTTGGAAAACTCCGATTAGAAATCCCGCGACGATATTGATGGCGGTGATCAGAATGGTCGCGATGGCGTCGCGCTGGTTGAAGCGGGCCGCCCCGTCCATGGCGCCGTAGAATTCCGCGTCGTGCGCGATCTGTTCCCGCCGGGCGCGCGCCTGACCCTCGTTGATCAGCCCCGCGTTCAAATCCGCGTCGATCGCCATCTGCTTGCCCGGCATGGCATCGAGGGTGAAGCGCGCCGTGACCTCCGCCGTGCGCACCGCGCCGTGCGCCACCACCAGGTATTGGATCGCGATCAGGGCCATGAACAGCACGAAGCCCACCACGTAGTTGCCGCCCACCACGAACTGCCCGAAGGCTTCGATCACCCGTCCCGCCGCCGCCGCGCCTTCGTTGCCGTGGAGCAGAATCCTCCGGCTGGAGGCCAGATTCAGCGACAGGCGGAACAGCGTCAGCAACAGCAGCAGGCTGGGAAACACCGAAAATTGCGACGGCCGCAGAATCTGAATCGCCGAGAGCAGCACCAGCACGCTGACGGTCATGCTGACCGCCAGCAGCAGGTCGAGCAGAAAGCTGGGCAGCGGCACCAGCATCACAAAAATCAGGCCCACCGCCGCGATGGGCATGATCCATTCCGCGGCCTTGTTCTTCTGCCCGGCGGGAGCCGTCATCGTCGTCGGGGTGGCCGTTGCCATCGCTTAGCTTCTCCCCCCCGTTGCGCCCGGATTCTGGTTTTGCGGATTCTGATTCTGCGCAGCCTGATTTTGCGCAGCCTGGTTCTGCACAGCTCTGGTCTGCGCCCGCCAGATGGCCGCCAGAATCTCCGCCACCACGGTATACAGCTGCGCCGGAATCGATTGCCCCACCTCCACCGCGCGATAGAGCGCGTGCGCCAGCGGAACGTTTTCGACCATGGGAATGCCGTTCCAGCGGGCAATCTCCTTGATCTGCGCCGCGATCAGGTTGCGCCCCTTGGCCACCACCACGGGCGCGTCCATGTCCATGCGATATTCGAGCGCAATCGCATACTCGGTCGGATTCGTAATCACCACCGCCGCCCGCTCCACGTCCTTCAGCATGCGTTTACGCCGGCTCTGCCGCTGCAGCCGCCGGATGCGCTGCTTGATCGCGGGATGCCCCTCCGTCTCCTTGAACTCGTCTTTCTGCTCCTGCTTGCTCATCTTCAAATCGTTTTCGTGGCGCTGCCGCTCCAGAAAATAGTCCGCGCCCGCCCACGCCAGCAGCACCAGCGACCCCTTCCACGCCACTTCAAACATTCTTCCCGTGGCGAACCCCGCCAAAGCGGTGCGGCTGGCGCGCAGCAGGGCGGGAAAAAATCTCCAGTCGCGCACCAGCACGCCGATGGCGAAATAAATCACCACCGTGGTCGGCAGCAGCGACTTCAACAATCGGCTCAGGGCGCCGAGCGAGAACAGCTGCTCCACATGGCTTGCGGGATCGAGCCGCTTCCAGTTCGGAGCCAGCGCCGAGGGAGCGAACACCACCCCGCCCTGCGCCAGGCCGCCGAACGCGGCCACCAGCCAGCTCATCGACGCGGCCAGCGCCACCCCGCGAAAAACTTCCAGCCCGTTGCGCCACACCGGAACGAATTGTTCCGGATGCGTCGCCGCCACGGCCAGCTCCTGGCGCAGCAGGCTGCGCCACTCCCCGGCAAAGGCCGGCATCTGCCAGGCGCAGAACACCACCGCGGTCATGGCTCCCAGACCCGCCGTCAGGTCGCGGCTGCGCGCGACCTGCCCCTGCTCGCGCGCCTTCTGCCGCCGCCGCGGTGACGCTCGCTCTGTCTTGCTCTCATCCGCCATGGATCTTCTTCTTCTTCTTCTTCTTCTTCTTCAGCGCGCTCTTCACCGCGCCAGATGCAGCAGCCGCTCCGAGACCTGAATCATCCGCATAAACTGCTGGTTGAACAGCCGAGGCCAGTACGTGATCGCCCCGACCATGACCGTTAATCCCAAAATATTTTTCACCGCCAGCCCGATAAACATCACCGGCAGCTGCGGCGAAGCCTTGCCCAGAAATCCCAGCGCCACGTCCGCCACCAGCGTGGCCGCCAGCGAGGGCGCGGCGATCTGCACTCCCGCCAGAAAAATTCCCCCCGCGGCGTGCAGCAGCCCCGTGGCCAGCGCCAGGGTCACCGCTGCGCCCCCCGGGGGCAAGTAGGCGAAGCTGCGCACCAGCGAGCGCAGCAGCCAGTGGTGCACATCCAGCTGCAAGAAAATCAGCAGCGCCGCCATCTGGTGAAACTCCGAGAGCACTGGCGTATCGGCCTGACTCTGGGGATCGAACACATTCGCCAGCGAGTAGCCAATCTGCACCCCCAGCACCTGCCCCGCCAGCAGCGCCGCTTCGAACATAAAATTCGCCACCAGCCCGAGCACCAGACCGATCAGCGCTTCTCCCACCGCCACCTGCGCCCACTGCCACGCTCCCAGAGCCAGGCCCACCGGTGCATGCAGCGGGTGCAGCAGGATCGTCAGCAGCAGCGTCAGCCCTGCCTTCACCGGAATTGGCACCGCATTGCTGCCTAGGAACGGACAGAACACCATCAGCCCCGATACGCGCGCGCCAGTGAAGACCGCCGCCGCCAACAGCTCCTCGAGATGCAAACCGTCCGTCATTTTTCTTGGCCAGTCTCGGCGCTAGCTACCTAGGTACCAAGGTACCGGGTACTGCCTTACCGCGTAAACGGCCTGAAGTCGGAAAACAGCTGCAGCGTAAACATCCCGATGCGGCGCACCATCCAGGGCATCAGCAGCAGCACCGCCGTCGCCACCGCCGCCAGCCGAGGCACCGTCGATATCGTCATGTCCTGCAGCGACGTCAGCACCTGCACCACGTTGATCAGCAACCCCACCACCACGGCCGCGATCAGCAGCGGAGCCCCCACCCACAAAGCCGTCTCCAGCGTGTGCCGCAGCAGCGCTACGATCTGGTCCGCTCCCATTAACGATCCACCCTGTGTTTCCTTGTGTCCCCTGCGTTAAGGTTCTTCTTGCTTTTGTCCTTAGTCTTTGGTCTTTATGTTTTGGTCCCCCCCGCTCACGCAAAGCTCTTCATCAGCGACCCCACCAGCAAATTCCAGCCGTCCACCATCACGAACAGCAAAATCTTCAGAGGAGTCGAAATGATCACCGGCGGCAGCTGCATCATGCCGATTGATGTCGTCACCGCCGCCACCACCAGATCGATCACCAGAAACGGCAGAAACAGCGCCACCCCGATCTGAAATCCGGTCCTCAGTTCCGACACGATGTAGGCGGGCACCACCACCCGCATGGGCACGTCCGCGGCCCGCTCCGGACGCGGCGCCTGCGCCAGTTCGAGAAACAGCGCCAGATCTTTCTCCCGCGCGTAGCGCAGCATGAAATGCTGGAGCGGCGGCGCGCCCAACTCCACCGCCTGCATCACGTCCACCCGGCCCTGCTGGAACGGCACCACCGCCGCCTGGTAAATCGCCGCGCCCACCGGCTGCATCAGAAAATAAGTCAACACCAGCGCCAGCCCGATCAGCGTCTGATTGCTGGGCGCGGTCTGCGTCCCCAGAGCCTGCCGCAAGAAATGAAAGACAATCAATAGCCGGGTAAACGGAGTCAGGGCCACCAGCAGCGCCGGCAACAGCGTCAGCAGGGTCAGCAGCACCACGATGTTCCAGGGCACCGATCCGCCCGCCCCGCCCATCCCCGTCCAGTTCAGCCCCGAGACGTGCTTCGGACGCGATACCACCGCTGCCGCCACGCTGGCCAGTCCGCTCAGCACTCTTCGTCTCCCCGATTCTTTCCCGGATTTTTTTCCGTCAGATCTCTTTCCCCCAGATCCTCTTGGCCGGGCCCTTCTTCCCCCAAGCGCGACAGCAGCACCAGCGACGTCGCCGTTCCTCCCACTAGAAAGCGCGCCTTTTCGAACTCCACTACCGCCACGAACCGCCGCTCGCCCAGCGGCAGGCTCTCGCACAGCCGCAGCCGCTTCTCCGGACGCCGGCTGAGGCGCAGAACCCGCTGCCACAACCCGATCCACCGCGCCCGCAGCGCGCCCGGGGAGAACGGCCAGGCCTGTGCCGCCATCCACTTCCCCGTTCCCGGCGCCGCTTCCGGCCGCGGAGTTCCCGCCTGCCGCCTCACGCCAGCTCCGTGAGCCGCACCGCCAATTTGCCGCCCACCACTTCGAACTCAATCCAGCCGATCGCCGCCCCATTCAGGCTCAAGGGCACGTCGCGGCCCACCCGCCAGTGCGCGTTGATGATCGAACCCTTCCGCAACTTCAGCAGGTCCGCGATCTTGTAATCCGGCATAGGCAGATCCACCGTGAGCTCACAGCCCAGGTCCAGCACCGGCTTCCAGAAAGCGTCGGACTGCGCCTCCGCCGCCTCCGCCCGGGCCGCTGCCGCCTCGCCCGTCTCCTCCGCTGCTGCCGCCGCCGCTGCCGCCGCCATTTTTCCCCCCGCAAAGTTTTCAGCGCTGAATCAGAAACTCGGTGAAGTACACTTCCTCCACCCCCAGCCCTGGCATTCTTTCCTGCAGCGCCCGCAGCAAATCCGCTTTCAGCTTCGCCTTGCCCTTTTCATCCTGCAGATCCTCCACCCGCCACTGCCCCAGCACGCCCAGGATCGTGTCCCGCGCCTCGGCCACCGCCGCATTCTCCCCTTTGCCCAGCTCCCGCCCCAATCCCAAATCAATGCCCACCCGCAAATACGACCGCTGGTCCGGACCCGCCAGGTTCAAAACAAAGGTTTCCAGATGCAACGTGCTCTTTACCGGCTCGGCGGTTGCCCCCTCCGCCGCCGGCGCAGCCGTGCGGCTGTTCCAAAACCAGCCTCCCGCCGCAACCAGCGCGCAGGCCAGCACGAAGTAAAAAAACTTTCCTCGTCCCGCAGTTTCTTTTTCGGGATTTTTTTTGGCGGCCACGGAAGGGAAAAAGCAATCGCGTCGCCGTGGAAGGGAACGAAAGGGATGGGGTGGCGGTGGCAGACTGCCCGGCGAATCGTGCACTCATCCGCCTGCCCTCCATCTTCCCGGGCAATCTTTACCCGCTTGGGTCGCGGACGTTCTCCGGCTCCAAGACAGCTCTAACGAAGTCTAGCTCGGCGAAATCGGATTAAGAAGAACCTCATGACAAAGCCCTCACGGCCCGAACAGTTTTCTCCGGCGGCTGCCAACAGCCGCCGGAGATCTGTCCCAGATTCATTTCACTATCGCCTTACTGTTTCAGCGCGATCGTGTCCTGGGTAATCTGGTCGAACGTGGTCACCGCTTTCGCGTCCGCCTCAAAGCCGCGCTGCGCCACGATCAAATTGGCGAACTCCGTCGCGATATCCACGTTCGACAGCTCCAGAGATCCGCCCGAGAGCGTTCCCAAACTTCCCGCTCCCGGCACCCCCACCACCGCCGGACCCGAAGCCAGCGTCGGAGAGTAATCGGTCGTGCCATCCAGCTGCAGCCCGTTGACGTTGGCGAAATTCGCCAGCGCAATTTGTCCCAGAGCCTGCGTCTTGCCGTTGCTGAACGATCCCGTAATCGTGCCATCCCCGCCAATCGCGAAATTCACCAGCGCTCCGCTGCTGCTGCCATCCTGCTGTGTTGCCGATGTTGTGCTCGGCGAGGCCACCTGCGAAATCACCGGACTCGTTCCGTTCAGCACATTCCAATTAAACGTCTGATCGGTCGCGCCGTCGGCAAAGCTGGTAATCGGAATTGCCGTAACGTTGGCGAGCGTCAGCGGCGTCGTCGGCACCGTGATCGTGTCCCCGGCCGCGAACGCCGTCGATCCCGCCGCAATCGTAAAATTCAGCTGGCTCGAGGTGAACGGAGTTCCCACCGTCGCCGTCCCCAGCGCCCCCGTCACCGATCCCGTCACCGTAAACTGCGTCGCACTCGTCGCCGTCAACGTAATCGTCTGCGGAACGCTCCCCGCGTTTACCCCCAACCCGGATATGGTTCCGTTGCCCACATTTCCCGCCCCATACACCGGAGCCCCCGCTCCCCCGCCGGTGCCGGTCAGCACCCCGTTGCCATTGAAGCTCAGCGTGCCCGTCGCCAAAACCCCCGTCTGAGGAACTCCCCCTGCGCCGGGGTTCAAATCGCCCGGAGGAATGTTCAGACTATAGCTCCACGTATTCGGAGCCGTGTTGGTGAAGGTATAGGTCAACGTATGACTGGCGCCCAGCGAGTCGTAAATCGTGACCGGCGTGGAAAACGTCGAACCCACTCCCGCAGCGGCGTTCAAATTCGCCGTCACATCCACATTCGCCGTGGCCGTCGGCGGACTGATCGTTCCCGCTCCCAGTTGCAGCGGCGCAATTCCAGCTCCGGTATTCACCACGCCGTTCACCGCCGGATACCCCAGCACCTGTTGTCCGTTCGAAGTCACCAGGAAATTATTCGCGTCCACCGAAAAATCTCCCGCCCGCGTGTAGTCGATCACCCCGCTCGAATTCTGCACCGCGAAAAATCCCTCGCCTTGAATCGCCACATCCGTGGGTACTCCCGTCGCGCTGATGCTGCCCTGCGTGAACAGCGCTGGCATGGAACCAACCTCCACTCCCGCCCCCACTTGGATTGGATCTCCCGAACCCGTCGTTCCCAGGCTCTGGTAAAACAAGTCGCTGAACAGCACGCTCGTGTCCTTGTAGCCCGTCGTGTTCTGGTTGGATAGGTTGTTCGCGATGGCCGATAGCGCCGTCGATTCGGCCGTGAGTCCGGAAAGTGGAATCGAAAAATCAGGCATTTAGAACGCTCCTTGGATCTTGCTGGTTAACGCGGATATGGTCGGTGAGGCAAAATTCGATAACGTCGTCGCCGCCGAGGAAAGCGGATTCGTCGCGCTCGACGCCAGCGCCGGATTCGCCGCCAGCATCGCCGCCGCCGCCGGGCTGGACGCTCCCGTCGCCGGCGCCGCTCCGCCCGTCGCCCCCGTTCCTGTTCCTCCCGTTCCCCCCGAGGCCGGCACAAACCCCTGCAACAGCGTGTAAATCGATGTCACCTCGCTCAGTTCGCTGAACTGCGCCAGTTGTCCCACAAACTGCGAAGGATCGACCGGATCGGTCGGATCCTGATTCTGCAACTGCGCCACCAGCAGTTGCAGAAACATATTGTTCAAACTCTGTCCGCTGGGCAGCCCGTTCGTTGATGTCGTCCCCGTCCCCGAAGTCGGAGGCGTTGGAGTCACCGGAGTTGTACTCATAAGAATCTCTCTTTCAAAAACCTTCATGAACCTTCGTGGTCCATGGGTTTTTTCTTCCCGCCAAGCCGCACCCACTCAAGCCAGAATGCTCAGACCGCTTCCCCCGCCCACCCATCCGCCCATGGCAACCGCTTCAAAAGCCTCCTCCGGCATCGCCTCCGGCGAAGAAAAACCTGCCGACGCCGCAGCCGGAACCCACGAACGCTGCGGCTGAGAATCGCCTCCGCCCCCGCCTGGGTTCGCGGAGGCGTAACCCTGCATAAAGCTGACGTTGTTCAGCCGCAGATTCTGCTGCTGCAGGCTGTTCGAAATGGCCGTCATATCGTTCGCCAGCAGCCCGCGCAAATCCCCTTTTTCGCTGCCAATCGTCAGCCCCACATCGCTCGCGTGGACCACCGTCCGCACTTCCACGTTGCCGAACGCCGAGGTGTTCATCCCCACCCGCATCTCGGCCTGACCCACCCGATCGATCATCTGCGCCATTTGCACCGGACCCGGCGCAGGAACGGCCGCCGCTGGCGCCGGCGGAGCTGGCGGAAGCGTAGTTACAGCGCCGCCTGCCCCCGCAGGCAGACCCGGAGGCGGAGGGGTCGCCGGGATGCTGGCCTGTGTCGCCGCCACCACGGAAGCTGGAGCCGACGCTAGCGCCGCCGCCGGCACGACCGCTCCGGCCTGCGCCACCGTCACTGCGGCCGAGGGGGCCGCGCCCGTCGCATCCGCATGGAGCGCTGCTGCTGGCGCGCTCCAACCCGCGCTTCCCGCCGGCAAGTCTTTATTTGTATTTGGCTGCGGCACGAGTGCCAGTGCCGCTACCGGAGGAATCGCATTGCTCTGCAATCCGGCAGCTGGCGAGTTCGCGGCTGGCGCCGCGCTTCCGGCAGTCGAACTGGCGCGACTCGCCGCGCTCCCGGCGGGAAGAATCATCTTCGGCAAAGCCGCTGCCGCTGCCTCCGTGCCCGGACCCGGAGTGGAAAAGTAAACCGAAAACGGCGATTGGCTCGCCATCGGCGAGGCGTTGCCCGCTTCCGTTTCGTTTGCCGAAGCGGAAGTAGCCGGAGAACTCGCGCCCGCTCCCCGCACGTTCGCGGGCACGGCCCCGCCCGCGCTTACCTTCGCCGCCGCCGGACGCGGCAAGGTCTGACCCAACCCCGTCTGGCCCAAGCCTGTTTGGCCCGGAACTGTTTGGCCCGGTAAGGTCTGGCCCAGTAGTGTCTGGCCCAGCGGCGGCACGGGAGAACTCCACGCCGTTGTCGCAGCGGTTGGCGCGCTCGCCGCGGCGGATAGAATATCCCCGATTTCAGCGGGCCCTCCGGAGTTATTCGCCGGCGCAGGGTTCGCCGTTACCGCCGGCAAACTGTTTTCCGGAGCGGCCGGAAGGTTCCCGCTCCCCAGTTCCTGTGGTCCGGCCGCAGGACCAGCCATGGGAAAAGCATTGGCGAGGAGAACGGGCGCGGCCGGAAGGTTCGCTGCGGCTGGGGTTGGCGCGCTGGCGATTCCAGATATCGGAACCGCGGCTTGCGCCGCGCCCAGCGTAGCGCTGTTCGTCTGCACCCTGGTGCCCTGAATTTCCGCCATCGCATTCCAGGCCGTATCCGGCGCAGCCGGTTCACTCGTAAATGAAAGTTCGGACGGCTGCGTATTCGCAGAAAGCACGGTTGGCTCCGCCGCGATTAACTCTGTTTTAAAACTATTCGCCGGACCGCTCTGCATTGCGCCGGAGGCGAGCGCGCCCGAATCCGTCCCGAGGTTCGTCGGCAAAACCGCCGCTGACGATTTCCGCTCGCTCGATTGAACCGCAGCCGGCACCGGCGGCAAAACGTTTTGGGGCAGAACGCCTGTTGCCGCTGACGTGGACGTGCTGAGCGGTTTGGCGGCAAGCGCGGACAAAAAGCCTTCCGGTTCGCTCACCGCGGAAAACTGTGGTCCTGCGGATGGGCCGCCAGGCGGGGAATACTGTTGTCCTACGGATGGGCCGCCCGCCGGGTTGGCCGGAAATCCATTCCCCACCGCCGGCGGCTCCGGCGGGATCACACCGCCCGGTAGCCCCGCCCCATTTCCCCCGCTCCAGCCGCCAGTCGGCAGCGACGCGCCTTCCATCACCGTCGGCAGCGCACTCAGCTGCGTCACCGCCACCGGCAACGCTACCGGGTTCGCCGTAACCGGCACCGGCCCAGGAGCCGGATTACTTGCCGGTTTCCGGAGCGGGAGATTCGGAAGCGCTCGCCTACTCCAGCTGTTCCCCGCCCTGCTTCCCGTCGTGCTTCCTGACCCTCTCTCCTCTGGAGCCGTTGCGGTCGAGGAAGACGCCGCATTCGCCGGCAATATCGTTGGAGAAGATTCACCCTGTGCCGCCGCCAGCGTCGAGGCAAACCCTCCGCTTGCACCTGGCCCCGAACCCGGCTGCCCGGCCGGCCCTGTCCCCGGCAGAGCGGAGAGATTGCCCGAAATGGATTCCAATCCCAGATTCACGGCGCTTTACCCATCAGATTTTGCGTGGGTGCGCTCTACTCAATGCACTCGGGTAGCCATCAATACGCGCCGGATCGAACGCGCCAGAAAGTTGCTAACCCTTTTCCTTCAAGTGAATCCGATTTCTGCCGATGGAGTGCAAAGCGGATTCGCCAAACCAACTGGGCAAAGTGTATCTAGAGCCCCGGCAATCTTTGACTACGCCGCAAGTATTCCCTCCGCAGCAAAAATAAATCGTCCAGGCGGCGCTGCTCCCGCCGCGCCGCTTCTTGCCTATACCTGCGCAATTGCTCATCCCGCACCGCTTCCAAAGTTTCCCGCGCCCGCCGCGCCTGCCGAAAGACTTCCCTTTGCTGCTCGCGCTGCTGTTGCAGCCTCACCCGCTGTACTTCGAGTTCGCGCCGCTGCCGCTCCAGTTCCGCCTCGCACTGCAGGCCAAAGCGCAATTCCGCCGCCGTCACTCCCGCGCCCAGCTCCTGCGCCCGCGCCGCCTGCAGCTCCCGCCGCCGCAGGTCGATCTGTTCGACCCCGTGCTGGCCCCGGGCCACCTGCTGGTTCGCCGCACGCAGGCGCAACTCCTGCTGGTGCTCCACGCTTTGCCGGAAATGCAGGATCGCCTGCAGCGGAAATCGGAATGCCATGCTTCACCCCGGCAGCGCCAGCAGCTTTTCAATCGTCTCCCCGAGCGGCGCCGCCTCGCCCGGCTTCTGCATCAGAAAATGATCCAACTCCGGAACCAGCCCCAGAGCTTTGTCGAGCGTCGAGTCGCTTCCCTTCTGATACGCCCCAATCCTCACCAAATCCGCCGACGCCGCATACGCCGCCAGCAGCCGCCGCAGGGTCTGCGCCTTTTGCAGATGCGCCCCCGAAACCACCGCCGACATCAGCCGGCTCACGCTGTTCAGAATCGCAATCGGAGGATAATGGCCCCGCGCCGCCAGTTGCCGGTCGAGCATCACGTGCCCGTCGAGCAGAGCCCGCGCCCCGTCCACCAGCGGATCCTGCTCGTCGTCGCCCTCCATCAGCACCGTATAAAACGCCGTGATGCTGCCCTGGTTGAATCTTCCTGCGCGCTCGATCAGCCGCGCCAACATGGTGAAACACGAAGGCGTGTAGCCCTTCGCCGTCGGCGGCTCCCCCGCCGCCAGGCCAATCTCCCGCTGCGCCATGGCCAGGCGCGTCAGCGAATCCACCACCAGCAGCACCTGCCTGCCCCGCGCGGAAAAATATTCCGCCACCGCCGTCGCCGCCAGCGCCGCCCGGATCCTCAGCAACGGAGACTGGTCCGAGGTCGAGACCACTACGCACGACCGCCTGCATCCTTCCCCACCCAGCGTCTCCAGAAACTCGCGTACCTCGCGGCCGCGCTCGCCCACCAGACCCAGCACCGTCAGGTCCGCGCCCGTGTTGCGCGCCATCATGCCAATCAGCGTGCTCTTGCCCACCCCGCTGCCCCCGAAAATTCCCACCCGCTGGCCCCGCCCGCAGGTCAGAAACGCGTCCACCGCGCGGATCCCGCAACCGAGCGCCTCCCGGATCGGCACCCTCTCCATGGGCGGTGGGCCCGCCGCATCGAGCGCCCTATACTCCCTCCCCCGCACCGGCCCCAGCGCATCCAGCGGCTCGCCCCCTCCGTCAATCACCCGGCCGAGCAGACCATCGCCCACGCGGATCGCCGGCCGCGCTCCCCATGTCGAAACCACATCCCCATTCCGCACTCCCCCCGGCGACTCCAGCGGCATCGACAGCACCGTCGTGCCGCGAAAGCCCACGATTTCTCCCGGCATCCTCCGCCCCTGCGAATCGACGATCTCGCACACCTCTCCCACCGAGCAGAACGGTCCCTCCGATTCCACCAGCGGACCGATTACCTGCCGCACCCGCCCCCGCCAGCGCAGCTGCGCACTGCTCTCCACCCGCGCGAAGTACGGCGCCAGCAACCCCTCGGCTTCCGCCTTCCCCGTTTTCGCGCTCGTCGTTTTCGGGCTCGTCGTTTGCCCCTTCATGGTTTGCCCTGCGGACGCGCCGCCAGCAGATCCATCAATCCCTGTTCGATTTCCTTCAGCTGCGTCTCCAGACTCAGGTCCGCCGTTCCCATCGAGGTCCGCAGCACGCACTGCTCGGGCTGCAGCGCCGCGTCTTCCACAATCTCCGGCATCTCGCCCGGATCGAGGTGCGCCGCCAGGTAGCGCCGCCAATCCGGCGCCGGTTGCGGATGCACCGCCAGCTGCACCCCGCTCGCGCCTTCGATGCGCTCCAGCGCCACCCGCACGACGCCCATCAGCAGCAGCGGATCCACCTGCGCCTCGCGGTGCAATACCTTGCGGGCGATGCTCATGGCCAGCCGCACCGCTTCCTCCTCCAGTCTTTGGTAGTAGGCGGCGCGCTCCTGGGCGAAGTCCTTGAGCGCCTGCGCCACCGCGGCGCGCTCGGCTGCCAGCTTTTCTTCGAACTTCGCCCGGCTCTCCGCCAGCCCCTGCTGACGCGCTGCCTCCCGCATCCGCGCTTCCCGCTCCGCCACCGCTGCCTGCGCTGCGGGATCGTCTGCACCCTCCAGCCCCGGCGACGAGGACCGGAGCGCCACCAGCGGGAAATTCCGTTTCCCGGCCAGGGCTACGGCTTCGCCGTAGGGAAACGGCGTGGCTGCGGGCGCCGACAGGTGCGGCTCTCCGCCCGCAGGCGGCGCAGCGTCCAGAGAGTCCAGCGGCTCCGGCGCCAGCGCCGCCCGGCTAGCCGACGAACTCATCTTCGCCTCCCGGACTCAACGACAGCTTGCCTTCGGCTTCCAGCTTGCGCGCCACCGCCACCGCCTCCAGTTGCGCCTTGCTGATTTCCTTCTGCTTCACCGGACCCAGCACCTCCATGTCCTCCTTCAACATCTCGACCGCGCGCGACGACATGGATTTGAAAATATAGTTCTTCAACTCCTCCGAAGCGCCGCGCAGAGCCGTGGCCAGCGTTTTCTTGTCCATCTGCCCCAGCAACTCCCGCAGCCCGGTCTCCGGCACGGTCAGCAGGTCTTCGAAGGTGAACATCAGATTCCTGATCGAAAGCGCCAACTTCGGGTCCTCTCCCTCGATGGTTTCCAGAATCGATTTGCCGGTGGCCACGTCCAGGCGGTTCATCAGGTCGGCCACTCCCTTCAGTCCGGCATACGCCCGCCGGGATTGTTCTCCCATGGCCTCGATCCGCTTGTTCAGCACCAGGGACACGCGCTGCGCCATCTCCGGCGAAAATTGCCGCAGCTGGGCCAGCCGCTTGATGGGCTCGGCCCGCAGCTCCTTGGGCAGCCGCAGCAGCACCTGCGACGCCTGCTTGGAATCGAGGTGGGCCAGAATCAGCGCGATGGTCTGGGGATGCTCCCCCTCGATAAACTTGGCCAGCTGTTGCGGATCGATTTTGCGCAGCGAGTCGAGCTTGCCGCCGCTGACCTCGGCCGCCTGCGAGACCTGGCGCAACAGCTCGCTCGCCCCCTCCTCGCCGAACGCCTTCACCAGCAGCTTGTTCGCATATTCCGTGCCGCCTTGGCTCACGTAGTCGCCGGTCACCACCAGGGCGTTAAATTCCTCCAGCACGGTGAGCGCGATTTCCGAGTTCACCTGTTTGAGCTCCGCGATCTCCGCCGTGATCTGTTCCACTTCGAGCGGCTGCAAATGACGGTAGATCTGGCTGGCCGCGTCCTCCCCCAAAAGCACCATCAGGATGGCGGCCTTGCGCACGCCCGTGGGGGGAGCGGGAGTGCCGGTCATTTCTCCTCCTCGCGCACCCAGGTTCCCACTAGGCGGCTGGTCGCGGCCGGTTCGGCTTTCACCTTGTCGGCCAGAAGTTTTTTCAGATCGGTGGTGCGCTGAATGCTCGATACCGGCTGCTCCGGCGAATCCACGGTCACCGCTCCCGGCATGCCCGGGACGTTACGGGCCGCGATTTTTTTCGGCAGCTCGCGGAAGGTGGCCAGCGCCTGCTTCGTCACCGGCCGCAGAATCAGGAAATACACCACCGCAAACAGCGCCGCCAGCCCGGCGTAGCGCAGCACCCACGACCACTGTTCGAGCAGCCGCCGCCAGTGTTCGACCCTGGTCGGCGGCGGGGGGATTTCGAGCGGCGTCTCCTGAAACGACAAATTCTCCACCGCCAGCACGTCGCCGCGCTGCGTATCCACGCCGATCGCGGCCCGCGCCAGCCGCTCGATCTCCTTCATCTCGTCGGCCGTGCGCTTGCGCCGGGTGCTGGTGCGCTTGCCCGCCTGCTCGGTCCAGTCCACCGCGTCATCCACCAGCACCGCCGCCGCAATCCGCCGCACCCGGCCCGCCGGCTCCAGGCTGCGGTGGATGTTCTTGCTGATGGCATACGTGGTCGAATCCGACTTCGAGGAGGACTGCTCCGGCTTTCCCGGCTGGGCCGGAGGCGGAGTTCCCGCCGGAACGTTCGAGGCCGTCCCGGGCACGCCCGCCGGGGCTTCGCCGATGGAGCTTTCTTCGGAGTGTTCCTGGGTCAGGGCCGCCGGAGTCTTGGGATCGTAGGTCTCCTGCGTCTCTTCGCTGGTTCCCAGGTCATACTCCACATGCACGCTGGCGCGCACGTGATCGGCGCCCACCACCGGCTCGAGGGTATGCACCAGGGTTTTGGCGAGCTCTTCGTCGGGAGCGTAGGTGCGTCCGCCCTCGCGCCCGTGCAGCAGCGGAGTGTTGCTGTCGGCATCGACCACGGTCACGTTCTCCGGCCGCAGCCGGTCGACGGCGCTCGCCACCAGTTGCGGAATCGCCAGCTGCGCCTGCTCCGACAGGCGGCCGCTGCGCGTCTTTAGAATCACCGCCGCCTTGGCCTCATGCCCCTGCTCGGTAAACAGCGACTCCTCCGGCATAACCAGATGCACCCGCACCCCCTCCACTTCGCTGAGGGTCGCGAGCGTGCGCTCCAGTTCGCCTTCGAGGGAGCGCTGGTAATTCACCTTCTCGGTGAAATCCGAGCCCGCCCAGTTGGGGGTGTCAAACAGTTCGAAGCCCAGGCGCGCGCTGCGCGGCAGGCCCGCCGCCGCCGTCTCCAGGCGCGCCGAGTCGAGCTTGTCGTCCGGCACCAGCAGGCTGCCACCGTCGGGAGAGATCTGGTGCGGAATGTTTTTGGCCGCGAGCTTGGCGCCGAGCGACTGCGCGTCCTCGGGACGCAGTCCCGAATACAGAGTCACGTACTTGGGCTGCCCCAGCAGGCTCACAAACACCCACAGCGTTCCCCCCACCAGCGCCACACCCACCCCCAGCCACAGCTGCTGGTCGAAGCTGAGCCCTTTGAAAAACACCCCCAGCCGGCCGAGGACGTCGGCGAACGATTGCGGTTTGTCGTCGGCCATCGCTTGCCTTTTGCAGTCAGTGGTGGGCAGTGATTGTCAGTGACCAGTGACCAGAAATTCTCCCGCCTCTTACCGGCAACTGGCCACTGGCAACCGGCAACTGAATTAAAACTGCATCCGCGAAATCTCCTGGTAGGCGGAAACAATCTTGTTGCGCACCTGCATCATCAGCTGGAACGACAAGTCCGCCTTCTCCACCGCAATCAACGCCGTGTGCACATCCCCGCCCGTGCCCTCGATCACGCCTGCCACCTTGGTTTCGGCCGCTGCCTGTAGATTTCCCATCTCGCCCATGGCGTCGCGTAGCGTGTCGGCAAAGCCCCCGCCGGCGGACGCCTCCGTAAAGCCCGCCGCCGCGCTCTCGATTTCGGCGGGAAGTATGCGCAACGAAGATACCGGGCTGCTCATGGGATCAATCCTTTATCAGATATCAGATCGCGGATTCCTCGAATCCTCGATTATTTTTCTCTTTTGTTAATGGTTTCTAAATTCTCACCGCGCCCCCGGCACGGTCGTCATCCCGAAGGCCCGCGTTTTTACCAGCGGGCCGAGGGATCTCCAGTGCGGCGCGCCCTAAGTCAAAATCTGCAGCGACTGCTGCAGCATGCTTTTCGCCGCCTGCACCGCCGCCGCATTGAGCTGGTAGGCCCGCACCGCGCTCAACAGATCCGCCATCTCCATCACCGGATTCACATTGGGATACGTCACATACCCGCCGCTATCCGCATCCGGATGCCCCGGCTCATATCTCCTCGGCATGGGAGACATGTCCGCCACCACCCGCTCCACCCGCACCCCCCCGTCCGGAACCGCCTTGCGCAATCCCGCCAGCAGCAGCGGAAAGCGCGGCATGGGCTGCGCCCGGAACACCAGCAGTTGCCGCCGGTAGGCCCCCCCCTGCGGAGTCCTCGTGGTCTCCGCATTCGCCATATTCGCCGCCACCACCTCCGCCCGCCAGCGCTCCGCCCCCAGCGCCGAACCGCTGACCTCCAGCATCCCAAACAGATTCATGACGACGTCCCTCCCGAATTAATCGCCTGCGATATCCCCTTGAACTCGTCTTTCAACAACTGCACGCCCAGGCTGAATTTCATCTGCGTCTCGGCCAGCAGCAGGCTCTCCCGCTCCACGCTGACGTTGTTTCCATCCGGCCTCTCAATCAATCCCCGCACCGTCCGCGCCACCGGAGCGTACGCCGCGTAGCTCAATCCCGCATAACCCGCCCCCGACCCTTCCCCCAACTCCGCCTCTCCGCTCATCCGCGCCATCTCCGCTCGGAAGTCGAGATCGCGTGTGCGATACCCCGGGGTATCGATATTCGCCAGGTTCGAGGCAATCAACTTGTGCCGCGCCACATTCACATCCAGAAAACGGCCGAGCGCCTCGACCATCGGATCGTCGATCATCATCGTTCATGCTCCCGTCTTAATCTTCTCCGCTCTAATCCTGGACATAGCTGCTCCAGCTCGGCAGGCCATAACAGCGGATCTTATTTCTTACCGTCCGCAGGCTGACCCCCAGCAACTCCGCCGCCCGCGAGCGGTTGCCCCGCGTCGCCTCCAGCGTCATCTCCAATAATTTCCGCTCCATGTTTTCCAGCGACACGCCCGGCCGCAACTGGTCGTCATTATCGCCTCCTCCACCGCCGCCGTTCTTCCCTCCCGCCCGCTCCTCCGCCGCATCCCACCCCCAGCCTTCCAACCCCTCCCGCCCGATCTCCGCGCCCGTCGCCAGCGCCACCGCCCGGCGCACGCAGTTTCCCAGCTCGCGCGCGTTCCCCGGCCAGTCGTGCCTTTCGAGACCGTCCAGAAATTCGCCGCTTAGCCGCAACGCCTTGCCCGGAGGTGCATACAGCCGCGCAAAATGCTCCGCCAGCTCCCGCACATCTTCCCGCCGCTCGCGCAACGCGGGCAGCCCTAGCGCGATCACGTTCAGCCGGTAATAAAGGTCGGCGCGAAATTTTCCCTCTCGCACCATCTCCCCGAGCGAGCGGTTGGTGGTCGCAACCACCCGCAAATCTACCTGCACGCTGCGCGTATCCCCCAGCCGGTCGAACTCCCGCTCCTGCAATACCCGCAACAGCTTCGGCTGCAGGCCGAGCGGCATCTCGCCCACTTCGTCGAGCAGCAGCGTTCCCCGGTGCGCCAGCTCAAAGCGTCCCGGCTTCGCCGCCACCGCCCCGGTAAATGCCCCCCTCGCATAGCCGAACAATTCGCTTTCCAGCAAAGTTTCCGGAAACGCGGCGCAATTCACCGCCACAAACGGACGGTCCCGTCTCGGGCTCAAGCGATGAATCAGCCGCGCCACCAGCTCTTTTCCCGTGCCGCTTTCGGCTTCGATCAGCACATCCGCGTCGCTCGCCGCCGCCTGTCGCGCCCGGTCGAGCGCCCGCAGCCACAGCGGAGCGTGCCCCGCCAGCCCCTCGGCCGCCTCCGCCTGGGTCCGCGCCTGCGCCAGAATTCTCTCCGCCGCCTCTTCCAGCTGCTCGAAGCAAACCGGTTTCACCAGATAATCGCAGGCTCCGCCCTTCATCGCGCTTACCGCATCCGGAACGCTGGCGAACGCGGTCAGCAAAATCACCGCCGTATGCGGAGCCATTACCCGCGCCTCGCGCATCACGGCAAAGCCGTCCGCGCCCGGCATGCGAATGTCCGTTACCACCAGCGGATGCAAGCCGCGGCGGAATTTTCCCAGAGCCTCCTCCGCCGTCGCCGCCGTTTCCACTTGCCACCGGCGCCGCGCAAAGTGAGCCTCCAGCGCCGCCCGCATCCCCGCCTCATCGTCCACTACCAGCACTCGATTCATGCTTCTTCCTCCCGCAAACATTCTTCTTGCGGAAATTCCTCCCGCATCGGCAGCGTCAGCGTGAAGCACGCCCCCATCCCTGCCCGGTTCGCGGCGGTGAGCCATCCCCCGTGCTGCTCGGCGATCCGGCGGCACACCGCCAGGCCCAGCCCCGGCCCGCCCTGGCGCGTGCTGTGGCCGGGCTCGAATATCTTGCTCTCCTGCCCGGCGCGAATTCCTGGCCCGGTGTCGCTCACGCAAATCGTCACCACCGGATATTTCCTCCGATCTTCATTCTTCCCATGTTCATTCCCCCGATCTTCATTCGTTCGCTGGCCCGCCACCTCCACCCAGCCGCCGCCGGGCATGGCGCGCAGCGCATTGAGCACCAGATTCAGCAGCACCTGCTCCAGCCGGTGCCGGTCGGCGGAAAACCACACCCCCTGCAGCCGGTTGCGCAGACACAATTCCACCCGCCCCTGGCGCGCCATCGGAAGCAGAAACCCCTCCGCCCAGTCGAGCAGGCGCCCCAAATCGGTCGGCACCCGCGCCGGTGCGGGCGCACCGTGAAACTGCAATACGTTATTCACCGTTGCCCCCAGAGTCCGCAGCCCGGCCTGCACCTGCTCCACCCACTGCCGGCACTCCCCGTTCAGCGCGGCCTCCGCCAGCAATCCGGCAAACAACTCCAGGCTGCCCAGCGGATTGCGGATCTCGTGCGCCAGAATGGCCGACATCTCCGCCAGCGCCTGCTCCCGCCGCAGCTTTTCCCGCTCCCGCACCATGCGCTTCGCCTCGCTCACGTCGCGCAGGATGAAGATCGACGCCGCATCGCCTTCGTCGCAAACCTTAGACTCAGAAGGTTGACTCGCGATATTTTCGGAACGCGTCGTTTCGGAACTAAGCGTTTCGGAATCCCCAACCGCGGCATGGCGCGCCGCCAGCCAGCACTCGCTCTCATCTTTGCCTGCGGCCGCAAAGCGCTGCTCCTGCTCGCCCGGCTCGGATCGCGCCCGCTCCAGCAGCTCGCGCACCCCGTCCGGCAGCGCCGGAAAAGATTCGGCGCTGGAATTCGAGATTCCTTCCACGCTCTCGATCGCCCGCCCCAGCAGACGCCGGCCCTCGGGATTCAGCAGCGAAATCCCGCCATTCGCCTTTGTCACCAAAACTCCGCAGGGCAGCCCTTCCAGAATGCGGTCCAAATGCTCGCGCATCGCCCGGTTCTCTTCCAGGCTGCGCGCCAGCCCCGCGTTGCTCTCCGCCAGCTCGCCGTGCAGCCGCTCCACTTCCTTGCGGAGCAAGCCGTAGGAGCGCTCAAGCGAACTCGCGGCTTCCGCAAACGAGCGGAACGCCTCCCGCAGAAATTGCTCGTTCTCGCCGAATGTCGTTTCCGGGCATAACATTTCCGGGCCCACGGGGTTCGGAATGACGATAGGCAAAGACGTCATAGCTGTAGGCAACCTTTGCACGGTGGGGGCCAAGAGGGGGGATGGCAGTCTTACAATGCTCTCAACTGGCCAGTCCGGCGCACGAAAGGCTTCGGCTCGCCGGCTGCGCCTGCGGATACTGAAATGGAAAATAGAGATGCTCGGATTCGACCGTATCCCCGTTTTCCACCAGGATCGAGGCCCGCTCCATCACATGCTGCAGTTCGCGCACGTTGCCCCGCCAGGCATGGGTTTCGAGCACGGCCGCCGCCTCGCCGCTCAAGCGCGGACACGTCCCGCCGATGGCCACCGCCATGCACGCCAGAAAATGTTCGGCCAGCGGAAGGATGTCCTCGCGGCGCTCGCTCAGCGGCGGCAGCTCCAAAGGAAACGCCGCCAGGCGGTAGAACAGATCCTCGCGAAATTCTCCCCGCCCGGCGCGCCCCGCCAGATCGGCGTTGCTGGCCGCGACCACGCGCACATCCACCCGCGAAACTTCGGAGGTGCCCAGCCGCTGCACCTCTTTTTCCTCCAGAAAACGCAGGAGCTTGGCCTGCATCCCGAGCGGCAGTTCGCTCACTTCGTCGAGAAACAGCGTTCCCCCGTGCGCCGCCGGAATCCGCCCCACCTGCGCCTGCACCGCTCCCGTGAACGCCCCTTTGACATGGCCGAACAGCTCCGATTCCAGCAGCGACTCGGGGATGGCCGCGCAGTTGACCGCGACCAACGCCTTGCCCGCCCGCGGACTCAGCCGGTGCAGCGCCCGCGCCACCAGCTCTTTGCCGCTTCCCGTCGCTCCGGCGATCAGCACCGTGGTCGGGCGCGGAGCCACCAGCCGGGCCAGCCGGTAGACGCGCTGCATCGCCGGGCTGCGCCCGATCATGCCCGGCAGCGGCGCCGCCGCCAAAGTTTCCTCCAAATTCCGAGCCGGCAGAGCGTCCAGGGGCGGATGCGAAGCCGGCGGCTGGCCGGGAGGCAAGCTGGACCCAGAAAAGCTTGACGCGGAAGAGCTCGACGGAGAGAAGCCCGCCTCCGACCTCGTCACCGATATCTCACTGCCAGCACCGGCCGATCCGTTCGGGGAAAATCCGTGCGCGGAGTCGAGCAGCACCACCTGAATTCCGGGAAATCTCCTCTGAATAATCGCAATCAACTCTCCAGTCTCCAGATCGGAAACCTGGCGGTCGAGAAACAGCAGCTGCCAGTCTCCTGTTTCGAGCTTGGCCAAAGCGTCCGCCCCGCCCAGCGCCTGTTGCAGCGGACGGCAACGGCCATTCAGCCGGTCCGCCACCTGCTCGCGGAAGGCGCCGCTGGGGCTCGCAATCACCGCCCCGCCCGCAATCGACGCCAGGCTGGGAAAAACCGTCAGTGCGCTCATTTGTTTCTCCTGCTCCCGTTTGCCCCGGATCGCAGATTGGGATGAACTAAGAAATCTGAAATAAGAAATCCGAAACAAGAAACTGTCTTACGAACCCTTTTTTGGGTGGCGCAGCGGTTCACCGCTGCGATAACCGGCATTTTTTCCATGTCGGCTTCAGCCGCCGAGGGACATCCGATCCCGACCTTCGAGTTCCTCCGCATCCTCTTCAGTCGTGCCGCCCAAACAACCTGCAACTAACCGCTCCGCGGCAACCGAACAGTCAGCGTCTCCTCTTCATCCGTTGTCTCCCGCTCCCACTCGCACCCGGCCCGCTCCAGCCACGCTTGCGCAATCAGCAGTCCCAGCTCCGGACGGGAGAGCGCCGCATGCGCCTCTTTCTCTTTGGCCTGCCACTGCATGCGCAGCCAACCGGCGCGCGTGTCCGCTCCGCTGGCAACGCGCAACTCGGTTCCCGCCGCGGCCATGCTCAAAGTTGAATCCAGCAAGCGGAAGAGCACGCGGGTGAGATAGGATTTCTGTTTTGCCCCAGGCAACGAAGATGCGGAGCCGGACAGAGCCAGAACGATGCGAACCTGGTTAGCCTCGGCCAGCGGACGGATCTCATCCACAGCCTGCGGCAGAGGGCCCGTCAGCTGCGAGATTTCCGTCAGTGCGGCGGTGGCGGAGGCAACCGGCTCGTCGTAAAAATCCGCCACCTCGCGCAAAGCCTCGACCAGCGCCCGCATGCGTGCGGTGAGCTCGAGCCCCTGGCGCAGGCCCTCGGCATACTGCTCGACGGTGCGCGTAGAGACGAGCGCCACTTCCATCGCGCACTGCAATCCGGTCAGCGGCTGGTTCAGCCCATGCAGCAGCTGCGAGAGCACACTCCGCTCCGAAGCTGTCTTCTGTACTCTTTCACTGCGCGCAACGGCGGCTGCGGAAATCATGCCGGAACTCCCGCATCGCTGCTCAACTCATAGCCCACCCCGCGCACCGTATGAATCAGCTTCCGCGGATGCCCATCGTCCACCTTCCGCCGCAAATAGTTAATATAAACATCCACCACATTGGTCGTAGTGTCAAAAGTCAGGTTCCAGACGTGTTCGATGATCATGGCGCGGGAGACTTGTCTGCCGGCGTTGCGCATGAGGTATTCGAGCAGGGAAAATTCCTTGGAGGTGAGGTCGATGCGGCGGCCGGCGCGCTCGGCGCGGTGTTCGACGCGGTCGAGTTTCAAGTCCTCGACCACCAGAATGGATTCGGAGGGCAAGTGACTGCGGCGGAGCAGGGCGCGGATGCGGGCGGAGAGTTCGCTGAAGGAAAACGGCTTGGGCAAATAATCGTCGGCGCCGGTGTCGAGACACTGCACGCGATCTTCGACACGGCTGCGCAACGTGAGCACGAGCACGGGTAGCGTGGGACGCTTCTGGCGGAGATGGCGCAAGACGGTGACGCCATCGACGCGGGGCAAATTCAGATCGAGAATGACGAGATCGTAATCGATCTCGCTGCCCATGGCGCGGGCGCGTTCGCCATCCTCGGCGACATCGACCGTGTAGTGTTCGGCTTGCAACCCCTGGCGCACGAAATTGGCGAGCGCCGCATCGTCTTCTGCGATCAGAATTCTCATAAGCGGACCTTAATTACAGAGCGATTCTAATTAGAGAAGGCTCAAGCGCAGCCGAAACCGTGAGCGCACGAAAGGGAGTGTTTCCGGGTATGGGGTGCGGGTTCGAAAGGGAACGTGAGAGAATGCGCCGTGCCTGGGGCAGGGATCCTTCGGCCCGCAAAAAGCGCGGTCCTCAGGATGACAATGTTGTGAGATAAGAAATGTTTGCCTTCTTTGGCGAGTGATGCAATGCTCGCAACGGAGAAGAAACGGGAATGTGTTTTTCGGCGACGGCTAATTTTGTGGGCAGCGGAGTGTTGGGTGGCATTGGCGTGGTAACGCTGACCAGGGTGAAGCACCGGCGCGAATTGCTGTTCGCAGCGCTGCCGACTTTATTTGCGATCCATCAATTCATTGAAGGATTTGTGTGGCTGGGGCTGGATGGAATTCTTTCCCCGGCGGTGGCGCACAACATGGGCGCGGCGTTCATGCTCTACGCGCAGGGATTCCTGCCTTTTCTGCTGCCGCTTAGCGTGTTCTTGTTTGAGGCCGACGCGAAAAGCCGCAAGCGCATGCTGCCCTTCGTCGCGATCGGAACTGGCACTGCTCTCTATATTTTGTGGGCGTTGGCAGCGTTTCCATTGCAGGTCTTCGTCAAGGGAAACAGCATCGTCTACATCAATCAAGCGACCAACAACACGGCGGTTGCGGTGCTGTATGTGATTGCGGCTTGCGGATCGTTATTTTTTTCGCAGATCAGGATGATGGTAATTTTCGGCGCGGCGAATTTGGCGATTCTGCTGACGGTGATGGAGTTCAAGCGCTACGCGTTTACCTCGCTGTGGTGTGCGTACGCTGCGATTGCCAGCTTGATCATTCTTTGCTACTTCTGGAGAAGCATGGAGGAGCGGCCGTTTGTTTACGCGCAGGCGGTTTGAGTTGAAGCTGGTTTTTCTTCCTACTATCTCTGTGCCCAGTGGGTCTCTCCGTTTGAGGGCGGGGTCCAAGGTGCTGGCCATGCTGGGGCGCTGCCAGCGAGTTGCATAGGTCCTTCGGCCCCCAGAAGGCGCGGGCCTCAGGATGACAAGGGGGTGGTTCGCAGGGGCGCTGTGCCCGAACCCTTTCGGTCAATTACTCTTCACTCAGCTCCGGATATAACCTGAGGGGAACGATTGGCAGACGTGTGTTTTCACATCCCATGTTGCAAAAAATCGTCAGGGCTAAACCTCGATGAAGCCGCTGCTGACTCCAGCTATATGGATTCTCGCGGTTGCGATTTTGCTGCACACGGGGCTGGTGGCTCCGAGTGCGGCGCTGATTACGTTTGCGCTTTATGCGGCTTTGATTGCGGGGCTGCTGATGGCGTGGAGGTTTCATTCCAGCCGGGTATTTTTTGCGCTGCTGATTCTGTTTCTGGCGGAGCGGGCGCTCTCTTATTTTTCTGGCGGGCATGTGGCGGCGGGCGGGCCGGGGAGCACGGCGCTGGCGGCGGTGGGATTGTTGTTGCCGTTGGATTTTGTGCTGCTATCGCTGGCGCGGGAGAAGGGATTCACGGTCTCGAGTGTGGGGCCTGCGTCTTTATTGTTGTTCGTGCAGTCGGTGATTGTGGCGGTGATCAGCAGGCCTGAGGCGCTGGGAGCGGCGCGGCATGTGCATCATGCGGGGGCTCAGCCTTTGCCGTTTGCGACGGTGATTGCGTTTGCGGCGGCGGGAGTGGTTCTGCTGATTCGATTTTTTCTGCTGCGTAAACCGGTGGAGAGCGGACTGCTGTGGGCGCTGGGGGCGAGCGCTCTGGCTCTGCGGTTTGGCGGGGCGGGACGGATTGCGGCGGCTTACTTCGCGACCGCGGCTTTCATCCTGGCGGTATCGATGGTGGAGACTTCGTATCTGCTGGCGTATCACGACGAGCTGACGACTTTGCCTTCGCGGCGGGCGTTTCATGAGGCGCTGCTGCGGCTGGCGGCTCCGTATGCGATTGCGATGGTGGACATCGACCACTTCAAACGGTGCAACGATATCTACGGACACGACACCGGAGATGAAGTGCTGCGGCTGGTAGCTACGAGGCTGGCGCGAGTAACGGGCGGAGGGCAGGCTTATCGATGTGGCGGAGAAGAGTTCGCGATTGTGTTTCCGGGGAAGACGACGAAGGATGTGGTGGAGCATCTGGAGGAGTTGCGGGCGCGGATTGAGGCGAGCAGCTTTCGCCTGCGGGGGCAGGATCGGAGGCAGGAGGCGCGGGGGCCGGACCGGAGGAATGGGCGCGGGCAAGGACATGCGATTCGTCGATTGGCGAGCGCTCCGGCGGCGCGGGAACTTTCAGTGACGGCGAGCATGGGAGTGGCGAGCGCGACGGCGCAGAGTGAGTCTGCGGAGGATGTGGTGAAGGCGGCGGACAAGGCGCTTTACCGGGCGAAAGAGGGAGGACGGAACCGGGTGGAGACGGCGACGGCTGGACGGCGGCGGGCGCGGAGCAAGGCTGCGGCGACGGCGTGAATGCAACAGCAGGTTCCCTTCGGCTCCGCTCAGGGCAGGCTCTCACCGGGCTGCGCCCGATTCGGAATGACAAAGTTCATGGTGGGATGGTTGAACGTTCTTACGATGGGAATAAGAACGTCGGGCCCGGGTACGCCACTTCAGGGCGGGAAAACATGACGCCCCGGGCACAGACGTTTTCGCAAGCACCACAGGCCGTGCGGTCAGCCCGCGGTAGAAGGTGGATGTGAGCTTTTCCGTCCTGTGCCTGCGCAGGCTGGACATTTCAATCGGATAAAAGCAATGCCCTCGGACCTCCCACGGATGTCCACAGGCTTGGCAATGTATCCGGTACCGCCGCAGCGCGGGCAGTCCTTCGGAGCCACTCGTCCCCCTCAATTAGAAAGAGTTTTTCATTAAATTGCGCTCATCCAACCAGAAAGTGATTTTTGTTACGAAACACGAACAAGAATCGGGTAACCGGACCACGGGAACCGGGGAAGCAATTTTCCATTGAGGCACACGTTCTTGATTGTTTTTGCCGCCGACGAGTTCGACCTGGCATAGCAGGGATGGTAATCTTCCTTCGACCAGAGAGAACAACAGCGCTTAAGATCGTTAATCAGGAGAGGCTTGCCATGAAGGTGTTACGACCGGGATGTGGGCGCGGATTTTCGGTTGCCGTTTTTTCTTTGATGGGCTATCTACTGGCTTGCTCTCTGGCGGCGGCGCCGTTGCATGCGGCCGAGCCAGTGGTCCGACCGATCGATTCGGGATGGCGGTTCCGGGGCATCGCGAATGTGGATCGGGCGGAGTTGAAGGAGTGGCATCCGGCGCAGGTGCCGGGGGTGGTGCAGACTGACCTTTTGAACAGCAAGCTGATCCCGGACCCGTTCGATCGGGATAACGAATTTCACTTGCAGTGGATCGGGCTGGCGGATTGGGAGTACCAGACTACATTGCAGATGGACGCGGCGGGGCTGGCGCGGGAGCATATTGACTTGGTGTTTGAAGGGCTGGATACTTTTGCGGATGTTTACTTGAATGGGGAGGCGGTGCTGCACGCGGACAATATGTTCCGCACGTGGAGAGTTCCGGCGAAGGGGTTGTTGAAGGCGGGTCCGAATACGCTGCGGGTTGTTTTTCACTCGGCGGTGGAGAAGATGATTCCGTATGCGAAGTCGCTACCTTATCTATTGCCTTCGATTTCGAGCCACAACTACGGGAACGAGGAGAACGTTGCGACCGCGCCTTATACGAGGAAGGCTCCATATAACTACGGGTGGGATTGGGGGCCGCGGTTCATGACGGAAGGGATTTGGAAGGCGGTCCGGCTGGAGAGCTGGGATGGGCTGCGGATCGATAATTTTCATGTGCATCAGCACAGTGTTACGGCGGAGTTGGCGAATGTGACGGAGGAGTTGGATATCGAGGCGAGCAAGGAGACGACAGCGACGCTTGTTTTGGGTCACGATGAAATGGGGGAAGCGCAAACTTCGGATGGAACGCAAACTTTGCAATTGAATGCGGGGATGAATCATGTGTCGTTTCCGGTGCGGATTGCGGCGCCGAAGCTGTGGTATCCGGTGGGATATGGGGCGCAGAACCGGTACCGGTTTACGGCTGCGATCCGGATGGGCAAGGAAGCGGCGGCTCATGCGGAGACCAAGACTGGGCTGCGATCGGTGGAGCTGCGGCGGGTTGCGGACGAGTGGGGGAAGAGTTTTGAGTTTGTGGTGAATGGGATTTTGGTGTTTGCCAAGGGAGCGGATGTGATTCCGTTCGACAGTTTTCCGAACCGGGTGACGCCGGAGATTCATCGCAATATTTTGCGGGCGGCTCGCGACGCGCACATGAATATGGTGCGGGAGTGGGGCGGAGGGTATTACGAGTCGGACGATTTTTACGATATTTGCGACGAGCTGGGAATTATGGTGTGGCAGGAATTCATGTTTGGCGGAGACATGATTCCGGGCGATGTGGCGTTTCAGGAAAATGTTAGGCAGGAGGCGATCGACCAGGTGAAGCGGCTGCGGGATCATCCGAGCATTGTGATCTGGTGCGGGAATAATGAGGTTGAGACGGGATGGTGGCATTGGGGCGACCGGCAGGAATTTAAGGCTTCGATCTCGCCGGATACGCGAGACCGGGTGTGGCAGGATTATGTGATTATGTTCGCGGATATTTTGAAGGGTGCGGTTGCGGAGTATGGCGATCCGACGCCGTATACGCCAAGTTCTCCGAGCGCGAACTTTGAGGAGATTCCGGATAATCAGCATAACGGCGATATGCACTACTGGCAGGTGTGGCACGCACAGGCGCCGGCCTCGGACTATACGCAGCAATTTCCGCGATTTATGTCGGAGTATGGATTCCAATCGTTTCCGGAGATGCGGACGATCGACACGTTCGCCAAGCCCGAGGATTTCGACATTCGTTCGACGGTGATGCAGGCGCACCAGAAGAATAAGGGCGGGAATGAACGCATCCTTACTTATATGTTGCGGGAATACCGGCAGCCGAAGGACTTCGCGTCGTTCGTATATCTGAGCCAGGTGCAGCAGGCGGAGATTATCAAGATTGGAGCGGAGCATTTGCGGAGGCAGCGTCCGCGGACGATGGGGTCGTTGTACTGGCAGTTGAACGATTGCTGGCCGGTGGCTTCGTGGGCCAGCATTGACTACTACGGGCGCTGGAAGGCGCTGCATTATTATGCGCGGCGGTTTTATGACGACGTGCTGATCTCTCCGTTTTTGCACGATGACAAAGTGGATGTGTACGTAGTGTCGGACAGGCTGCAGCCGCTTACCGGGACGATCCACATGCGGCTGATGGATTTTTCGGGGAATGTTCTGTTGGAGCAAACGAAGGAAGCACAGGTTCCGGCGCAATCGAATGCGATTTATTTTACGGTGGATAAAGCGGCGATGGCGGCCAAGGGCGATCTGCATCGCAGCTTTTTGGTGTTCGACCTGGAAGTGGGAGGGAAGAGAGTTTCGCGGAATTTAATCTTCTTCGATGCGACTCACGATTTGGATCTGCCGGTGGCTCCGAAGATCGAGAGCAGTTTTAGCCAATCGAGTGACGGAGTGACGGTGACCTTGCAGTCGCCAAAACTGGCGAGGAGCGTGTTTGTGTCGTTTGGCGATCTCGATGTGCAGACTTCGGATAATTACTTCGATCTGCTTCCGGGAGAGCCGATAACGGTGAGGTTGACGTCGAAGGCGACGGCAGAGCCGATTAAGGGTGCGCTGAAGGTGACTTCGCTGACTGAGGCTTTCAATTCGAACTGAGCCCGGGTGTGCTTCTGGAGATCCCCTTCGGCTTCGCTCAGGGCAGGCTTTCGTCCCGCTGGTGAAAACCCGGGACGTCGGGAGGACGCAGGCGGATGCCGTTGCGTCTGCAAACTGCTCACTACGCAAGAAACTTCATCTTGACAGTTATCGGGTACGGTGTAAGAGTTCTTTTCTCAAGCTTATCTTGATCGGAGCCCCCATCCGATTAGCGGCCGCGATTTGTGTCGCGGCGAAGGTCTTGGGCCATTTTCTACTTTCCGATTGCTGGAGGCGTTATGCGCAGGAATCTTGTTTCCCTCTTCGTGTTGGTTCTGACTGGTCTTCTAGCGGCTCCGGCGAGCTGGGCGACGGCTCCTGTGTTTGAGACGCCGCAGAGCTTTGCCATTGCTGCTTCGGCAAACGCGTTTGGGGTAGGCGACTTTAACCGCGATGGGAATCTCGATCTGGTGGTGGTGGACCAGAGTGGCTCGCGAGCGCAAGTTTACCTGGGAAATGGTAAAGGGAGTTTTACGAAAGGTGCAGCGGCACAAATCGCTTCGATCTCAGAGTGCATTACCGTCGGCGATTTTAACAACGATGGAATTCTCGATCTGGCGATCGCGGGCGATACCACGACGGAAGTTTTGCTGGGAAACGGGGATGGGACGTTCCAGGCGGGCAAGAAAATCCAGCAACCGAGGATCAACACCATTTCCGCGGGCGACTTCAACAATGACGGGAATCTGGACCTTCTGCTGAACGGAAATACGATCGCCTTGGGCAAGGGAGACGGCACTTTCCAGCAACCGACTACGGTTAATAACTACGCTACCTCTGTGCCGGTGGCGATTGGAGATTTCAACGGAGACCATAAACTGGACTTCGCGCTGCTTTCCTACGCCGATGCCAGCCAGGTTGTGACTTTCCTGGGGAACGGGGATGGAACGTTCCAGACGCCTTTAACCACAGAGATACCGGGCTACTATCAGCAAGGCATTGTCGCCGGAGATTTCAACGGGGATGGAAAGACGGATTTGGCGACTTCGCAATGCTCCGAGGGTAATTGCGATGGCGCGGGCTCGGCGAATATTCTGCTCTCGAACGGCAATGGCACGTTCCAGGTTCAGACGATCACTGAACTGATTGGGTTTAAGCCAGGGGTAATTCTGGCGGCGGATTTCAATCGGGACGGAAAGACCGATCTGGTGGAAATGAATGCCAGCGACGATATGGCGGTGTGGACGGGCAAGGGAGACGGGACATTTAATGTCTCGCAGAGTTGGGCGCTGCCGCCGACTCCAGCGTATGCGGCGATTGGCGACTTTAACAATGATGGGCAGCCGGATATAGCGTTGATCAGCGCGGAAAACAATGGCACGCTGCGAGAAATGACGGTGGTGCTGGGCACGGCGGGAGGAAAGTTTTTGGCGGCGGCGGAATCTTACGCTTACGCGCCCGACGCTTTAGCGACGGGCGACTTTAACGAAGACGGGAAGCTGGATGCGATCGCCGGAAGCGGCTATGACAATACCGCCACGGTGGCGTTGGGAAATGGGAATGGCACGTTCCGGGCGCTGCCAAGTTTTCCCATGATGCCGGTGAATAATTCAGCCGACGAAATCCTAGTGGATGACTTCAACAACGACCACCACCTCGACATTGTTTCCATGAGCTTTACCAACCTAGGGCAAGTAGTAATTGGGCTGGGGAATGGGAATGGCACATTCAAGCCGGGGGTGCGGATTAGCTGCGGACTGGAAGCGACCTTTGCGGTGGCAGGGGACTTTAACGGCGACGGCAAACTGGACCTGGCTACGACGAACTATGGCCGCCCGACGGGAAGCGTGAACATCTGCTTGGGGAATGGCGATGGGACGTTCCAGCCGCCGACAACCATCGCGCTGAGCAGCGGATCGCAACCAAACTTTGCCGCGGCAACGGATTTGAATGGCGATGGCAAGGTGGATCTGATTGTGATCAACAGCGGGATTCCGGGTTCCTACGTAACGATGCTGGGCAACGGCGACGGAACTTTTCAGGCAGCTTCGGCGCCAGTTGCGCTGGGCACTTATCCCATGCAACCGATTTTGGGCGACCTGAACGGTGACGGGAAAATTGACATGGCAATACAGATGAATAACTCGACGGACAATCTATACGTGCTGTTGGGCAATGGCGATGGGAGTTTCCAGACGCCGCAGATTTACAGCATAATCGACGGTCCATCTTACGTAATTGGGGGACCGGTGATTGCGGATTTTAATGGAGACGGTATTCCCGATCTCGCCGCGGAATACGGTTGCTGCCAGTCGGGGGCCTTGGGAATCGGTATGTTGTACGGCACTGGAGACGGCACGTTCACCATGGGTGCGCCGATTGCGGTGGCTCCAGGAATGATTGTGGGTGGGGATTTTAACGGAGACGGCAAGACTGACATTCTGTTTGGGGATGGATACAGCAATATGGTCTCCGCTTTGCTGGATGTGGCGCGGTAAGACGTGCGGTAGAGTGGGGTTCGGTTCTCGGGCCGTAATCTTCTCCGTCGTGCTATGGGGCGGCTCGTCCTGCTGATGAAAACGCGGGCCTGCGGGTGACTCCGGAATGGTAGAACCCTTGGATTTTCGGACTGGGCCGAAGACCGCCTGCTAGTTTCCCTTGACAAATGATCTAAAACGAAAGTAAATGTAGTCATTCGTAACCTTCATTGGTCGCGCGAAATTGGCTTTGGAAGGGGAACAGCTATGCAGAGGAATATTCTCACCGAACGAAGTACCGGCATTACGGCGCTGCGTGTCATCGTGCTTGTGCTGGTGCTGGCTTCTTCAGTCGCGGGACAGGCCGGGGCTAGCTTCTACGTGTCGACGAGTGGAAGCGACAGTAATCCGGGCACGATGAATTTGCCCTGGCTGACCATCCAGCACGCGGCGAACTCGGTCTCAGCCGGCGCCACGGTGTATGTCTTCGGCGGAGTTTATAGCGAAGCGGTGAACTTTCCCGCGTCTGGAACGGCGTCGGAGCCAATTATCTTCGAGAGCTATCCCGGGCAAACCGCGGTGATCGACGGGAGCAAAGTGAGTTGTTGCACCTCGAACCCGCCATCGAGCGGGAACGATACCGAGGGCCTGATCAATATTGTGAACCAGAGTTACATCGTCGTCAGCGGATTTGAGATTCGCAATTTCACGACCAGCAAAGCGACTTATACTCCGGCTGGAGTCTGGATCACGGGTTCGGGCACGGGCATACAGTTACTCAATAACCTGGTGCATAACATTACGACCTCATCGGAAAAGAACGGGAATGCTTTCGGGGTCGCAGTCTACGGTACATCGCAGACTCCGATCAGTTACTTAACGATCAGCGGCAACGAGGTCTACAGCCTGAAGACCGGCGAAAGCGAATCGGTGAATGTGGACGGAAACGTAACGAACTTTGCCATTACCAATAACCTGGTGCATGACAACGACAACATTGGAATCGACGCGATTGGATACGAGGGTGTGGGTCCGGTTGGCTATGACGAGGCCATGTACGGCGAAATCAGCGGGAATACGGTTTATAACATCAGCGGAATTCACAATGCGGGGGAGGGCGATTCCTACGATGCGGACGGGCTTTATTGCGACGGGTGCGCGTATGTTACGTTCGAAAATAATCTGATACATAACGTCGACTATGGCATCGAAGTAGCGAGCGAGCATAAGATTTGCCAGAGCACGGGCTCGGAGTACTCGTCATCGGGAACGATTGGAACGGGGACTTATCCATGCAACGGCAGATATGTCACGGTGCGCAACAATGTGGTGTACGACTCAAATGCCTGCGGCGTTTCAATCGGGGGATATTCCAATAATGTAGGCGGCAGCGCCAACGTGGTTATTGTCAACAACACTTTGTATAACAACAACACCCAAAACCAGGCGGGGGAGTTCCAGATTCAGTTTCACTCGGGCAAGGCGCAGGGGAATATTTTCGAAAATAACATTGTCTACGCCGGCACACAGAATATCTGGATCAACAGCTTCGTAAAGCCGACGACGACGTATCCTGCGCCGCCGGCCACTCTGAATTGGAATCTTTACTATTCCGCGGCAGGTTATGTAAAAGGGACATCGATCGTATGGGCGGGCACGAGCAGCTATAAGAACTATGCGACTTATCAAAGCACTGCGGGAGAAGATGCTGACTCGCCGAACGCGAATCCGCTGTTCGTGAATTTGGGAGCAACGCCTCCGGACTTTGACATCTCCGCCGGTTCGCCCGCGGTGAATGCCGGAAGTACCAGCCTGCCTTGCAGCGTAGGGTGGTGTAACAGCAACTCTCCTGATTCTATTTACGGCAGTACGGACTTCCTGGGTAATCCGAGGACGAATGGTACTGACATCGACATTGGCGCTTACGAATCGACGGGCGTCGAGAATTCGTTGACCGTAAGTTTGGTATCGGGGACTTATACGCTGGAGCCCGGTCAATCCACCACTTTGACGGCCACGGCTTTCGTCAGTCCCGGGGACGGGGGTGTGCCGAGCGGTACGGTGAACTTTATGCTGGGATCGACATTACTGGGAACGGAAACGCTGTTGCCGGCCAGCGCGACGGAATCGACCGCGAGCTTGCCGCTGAGCGCATCACAGCTCGCGAATGGCGCCAACACGCTGACAGCGGTCTACTCGGGAAATTCAGTATACGGCGGTTCGACTTCGGCACCCATCATAGTGACCCTGGAGTAGACCAGCTCGAGGTGCACAAATGGATGTGAGGAAGCGGTAAGGGCACTCGCCCAAACATCGTAAAATGCAGCTCCGCACGCCGGAGAGGTGGCAGAGTGGGCGAATGCGGCGGTTTGCTGACCACGTTGGGCTAGTAGTGCTTACGCTGAATGGCCTTGCTCGCGGCATAGACACCGTAACCGTTGTCAGATTCACCCCGGACGCCGCAGCCGAGTTTGGGCGTGGTTCCGCTCCCTGAGCCATTTACGCCGTGCACACCGTTGCTACTAGCGCTTACACCGTACACTCCCTTGCTACTTTGAGATTGGCCGCGCACGCCGATGCTGGAAGTGGAGTTTCCCCAAACCGCATAGCCCGTGCCACTTAATCCCCATATGCCGGCGGCACCGTTGGTCCCACCACCGGAAACGGCTGGTGCCAAATGCGTCTGAAGAGCTGCCCACTCATTGTCCCCTCCTTATTGGGTAGCCGAAAGCTCTATTACGCTATCGCGTTAGGAGTCAAACTTTCTTTTTGGGGGCCGCACCTTTTGGAGATTATCCGGTCCGCGACGAATCGCGTCTACGGGCCCTACGCAGCCGCGGGCGTCCACGTGGAGATCCCGATCTTCAACGTATTCCTGTACTCCGCGATGTCGCACGAAACAGACTTGCGCGCAGGCCGCTAGGCAGCGTCTGCCCGATCTTCGCAATCGGATCGCGCGCGATGCGCACCAGTGGTTTGCCTGCAAGTACGGCTTTGAAGCGATCGCAGCAATCAGGCGACTGTCGGAGAGCTTTTCGGCAATTGGAGAAGCAAAATTTGCTCCCAGAGCACCCGAGCGCAAACAAGAAACCACAACCGTCGGAATGGGTTCAGTAAGGTAAAGGCACGTAACTGTATGTGACTGTATGTGACTGAAGCGGTAAGAACACTCATCCCAAACGTGGTAAACTGTAACTCCGCACGCCGGAGAGGTGGCAGAGTGGCCGAATGCGGCGGTTTGCTAAACCGTTGTACGGGCTAACACCTGTACCGAGGGTTCGAATCCCTCCCTCTCCGCCACCGTCTGAACTGCAGAGAAATTCCGCCGTTCCTGACCCCGAAATACGCGAAAGATGCCCATATTTCGCAATATCTCGCACAAAAACCGGACTGAAAACTGAAGCGCTACAATATCGGCGACAGTGGTGCGCCTCCGGAGGTTCCAGCTGCGCGCTCTAATAGAGCGTCTAGATTCTATCCACGTTATTTCGTCAATATCTCGTAAACCGTCCCGTTCGACCGGCCGCCCTCAACTTCAGCAACTCCGAATAAATTGCTGTTCGGGTCAAGAATTACTCCCCCAGGGAACGCGCCATCTTTTAGTCCGTTGAAGGAGTGCACATTAATGTGTTTCCATCCGTTGCCTTTCGGCGACAGCTCGAATGTTTCCCCACAGCCTTGCCCCCGATCTGCACAAAAAACCACGCCACCAGCAACAACAGCTTCTTGGAGTTGGGATTTCATTTGTGCACCTCGACTGGCGCGGTATTCTCGGGCAGGGATTTGCCACGGCATACAAGGTAGAAGTGAATGGAACTGGGGCGAAGTTCACAGTTGTTTCAGACAGCTACATCGAAGCAAAGGTTCCTAAGGGAGCTACCTCGGGCTATGTGACGGTCACGACGAACGAATAGACGCCCCTGACCAGTCTGTACGAGTCGGTCGTCTTGAATACCTCACAGCCCTTTTCATGGGTCGGGATGTCAGAGGTGGATACCGCTCCCGAGGTGAAACTCATCGAAAGTACATGGCGATGGCATCTTTCTGATACCGCAATTGCCGACGGATAGGCATCATAGGCCGCAAGCAAACCATGTTCATCCCAAGAGGTAATCTGCCAAATCGTCTCGTCAATGTCGTCGAGAAATATCACTCCGCCAGCTCCTGGCCATGATCCTGATCATTCTTTCCGTCATTATTCTTGCCTTCATTGCCTCTGTGCCCTCTGTGGTGAAACACTTCTGATCTTCGGGTAGCCCCATTGTGCTAACGTGTGAGTGTCACACGCTGATTTCTTTTCCCGGAAATCAGTCTCGGGAGGAAAGCGCGAATGCCCGGGCGATTGCGAATCTTCATCTCTTCCACCATGGAGGACCTCGAAAACGAGCGCGACATGGTGGTTGACCGTCTCCAGAACGCGAACTTCGAACCGGTGAATGCTGAAGGCTTTACGCCCAACGGCAGCACCTCGTGGGATCGCATTTTGCAGGAGATCGAGACCTGCCACGTATTTATGTTGTTGAGCGGACTCCGCTATGGCTGGGTTCCCACCACCGGCCAGCTCTCCGACAAAAGAATCTCCGTCACCCACGGCGAATATCTCGCGGCCCGCGACCAGGGTCTGCCCGTCCTGCCGTTTTTCAAGATTCTGAAATACGGTAGCGACTCCGCGAGTGATGACGCGAAGGCCCGCGATGCTTTCCGCCAAGAAGTCGGCGACTGGGACAAAGCCCAGTTTCGCACCGAGTTCACTACGGCCCGCGATCTCGCCGAAAAAGCCGTGGCGTCCGTTACTCGCATGCTCACTGATGAATTCCTGCGCGACCAGTTGGCCAAGCGCCGCGAAACGGCGAGCCCTCCGCTTGCGCTCCAGCGATTCGACAAGCGCAGCCCTGCCTATGCGGCTCCCCTGGAATTGCCCGCAGGGCTGACCACCGCTGTCGCCGAAGGGCGCGCCGTTCTGTGGGCCGGATCGGGCATCTCCATGCCCGCCGGGCTCCCGTCCGCCAGCGCTCTCGGCGCCGAGATGGCGCGCTCGATTCAGGAATCGGTCGCCGACTACATCGCGCCGCCGGTCGGCAGCGGCATCGCCAGCGTCGCCAGCGATTTCGAAATGGTCCTGGGCCGACCCTTACTTCTCGCGCGCTTGCTGGAACTGCTCAACCTTCCCGGCGGCGTGAAGCCCACGCCACAGCATCTGGCCGCGGTCGCGCTGTTTCCCCGCATTATCACCACGAACTATGACGGATTGTTCGAGTCCGCCGCGCAACAATTGAACTCCGGTCATGCGCTCGTCCTCGGACCAAATCTTCCCGAGCCCGTGCCGGAAAAATTCATCTGGAAAATTCACGGCGATCCCAGCCGCTCCGACGTTCTCGTCGTCAGTGAGGCCGACATCGAGAAGTTCGGCACATTCACCTCTACGCTCGTAGCGAATCTCCGCCCGGTCTTGTCGCAGGGGCCGCTGCTCATCGCCGGCACCAGCCTGCGCGATCCCAGCATCATGCGGCTCTTTCACGAATTGCGCGGAGGATATCAAGGATATTGGCCGGTCCCGGCCGGCAATCCTCTCGCGGTCGCGCGCTGCAAAGCGATGGGACTGCAGGCGCTGCCTCTGCTGCTCGAAGATGTGCTTGGCGCGTTGCGACCGAGGAGGGAATAGCCGTCGTTGAGGCCGGGCGCAGACTTGGCAGAAATCATTAACTCCGTAGTAGCCACTGGTCTGAGATGTGGGAATCGCGAATGCGATTTCCAAGCCTGGCCTTAGCCAGGCGTCATCTGCAGACCAGTTACGCTGTCGCCGCATCAGCAATATCGGGGGCCGATATGGGTCATTCTGGGACAGGGTTCGTTTTCAGCCGCAATCAAAAGATGAAGCGACGTTATACCATGGGGTGTGGACCTTCCAGTAAATCCGCCGATCCTGCCGATGCTCGCGAAACGAGTGGATGAATTGCCCGCCGAGGGCGATTGGGTTTTCGAGCCGAAGTGGGACGGTTTTCGTTCCCTGGTGTTTCGCGATGGAGATGAAATCTTCATCCAAAGCCGCGACGAAAAACCGCTCAATCGTTACTTTCCTGAGTTGCTGGAACCACTGCGCGCAGCGCTGCCCGCACGTTGTGTGCTCGATGGAGAGATGGTCATTGTCAAAAATGATGGACTTGATTTTGATGCGCTGCAATTACGTTTGCATCCCGCTGCGTCGCGCGTAAAGCTTTTGTCCGGGCAGATTCCCGCGTCATTTGTATTCTTCGACCTGCTTTGCCTTGGAGATCGAGATCTCTGCGGCGAGGCGTTTCAAAAGCGGCGACGCGAACTGGAATCGCTGCTTGCGTCAGTTTCACCGCCGATTCATCTCACACCGGCAACCAGCGATCGGAGTATTGCCGCCGATTGGTTTCGCCGCTTTGAAGGCGCGGGCCTGGACGGAGTGATGGCCAAAGATCCTGCGGGAACTTACGAGCCGAACAAGCGAGTGATGTTCAAAGTGAAGCACGAACGCGACTGCGATTGCGTGGTAGCTGGATTCCGCTGGCATAAGAAGGGCGAGCACACGATGGTCGGCTCGCTGCTGCTCGGTTTGTTTGACGATGCCGGCGCTTTGCAACACGTTGGAGTCTGTGCGAGTTTCAGCACGGCAAAACGAAAAGAGCTGATTGAGTTTCTCAAGCCTTATCGAACAGACGCATTAATGAACCATCCGTGGAAGACTTGGGCTGAGTACGCGACCGAGAATGATGAAGGTATCAAGCGAATGCCCGGCGGGCAGAGCCGCTGGAGCCAAGGCAAAGATCTGTCGTGGGAACCGTTGCGGCCTGAATTAATTGTAGAAGTTGCTTACGATCACATGCAGGGAGATCGCTTCCGGCACACGGCGCAATTCCGCCGATGGCGAACGGACAAAAAGCCCAGCGATTGTACCTATGCCCAGCTTGAAGTTGTTCCTCCGCAGGAGCTAGCGGCGATTTTCCCGCGGGGAAGGTGAGTCTTACTCGCTTGCCTTTTTCTTCTTCCACCGCTCCCGCCATTCGCGCGTTGGGTCATCGTCCGGCTCTGGTGTTTCCTGCAGCGGCCGCTGTTCTTCAGGCACGTGACGCAGGTTGATACGGATGCGTGTCCATGTGGATGATCTCCCGCGCATCGAGTCGACCAGCACATCGTCCACGGCAAGCAGACTTGCGATATTCGCATGTTTGGCCTTCCATCGCTCAAGACCCGCCAGCGCGACCGTTTTATCAGGCGAATTCGCGACTGTAATCAATGGCATCTTCACGCGCGGCTTCTTTATTGCCGTCTTCTTCGCGGCAGATTTCGCGCGGGAAGGCATCACCCGCGCAGCCTCGCCTTCCATCTTGCGGAAGTGCGGAGGCCAGGGCGCGTCGGCGATACCGGCGGTTTCGTCTTTATCGGCCAGTTCGAGTAATTTTTCCAGCGAGCCAGACGATGCATCCATCTGGGCATGTGGATCGCCGATTTTTGCGAAGCGCGCAGGAACCGTGAAAATAGTAAAGTCCGCCGGATTGCAATCGGGCACTTCTTCCCAATCAAGAGGAGTCGAAACGCGAGCATCTGGGAGCGGACGCACTGAATAGGCAGAGCATGTCGTGCGATCCTTCGCGTTCTGGTTGTAGTCAAGGAAGACGCCATGGCGTTCTTCCTTCCACCATTTCGAACTGGCCAGGGTCGGGGCCCGGCGCTCGACTGCTCGCGATAAGGCCACAGCCGCACGGCGAACTTGCGTAAACGTCCAACGCGGTTCAATGCGTACATTCACGTGCATGCCGCGCGAGCCACTGGTTTTCGGCCAGCCACGAAGGCCGATTTCATCGAGAAAGCCCTGCACTTCAAGTGCGACGCGGCGAACATCATCCCAACTGACGCCGGGAATCGGATCCAGATCGATGCGTAACTCATCCGGATGATCGAGATCGCTGGAGCGCACCGGGTGCGGATGCAATTCGATGCAGCCAAGGTTCACAATCCAGGTAAGCCCGGCTGCGTCATCGACTATGATTTCTTCGGCGGTTCGGCCAGAAGGGAACGACAAAGTAACCGTACGCAACCAGGCTGGCCGCTTCTCTGGCGCGCGCTTTTGGTAAAATGCCTCCGCCTCGGCGCCGTTGACGAAGCGTTTTAGGACGATTGGTCGATCTTGAATGCCCGCCAGCGCACCTGGAGCGACGAAGAGGTAGTACTGAACAAGTTCGAGCTTGGTGACTTTTATTTGCGAAGAAAAGTACAACTTCTCAGGATTCGTGATCTGAACTTCCTGCCCGCCGATCGACAGAACTTTGCTGGCCGATTTGTTTGCCACAGCATAAGGCTACCACCGATCATCAAGCAGCAGCGCCAGTCTCCATGGAACTAGAATTAAACCAAGCATGGTGCTGGCGGACGACAACCTTTTGTTCCTCACGCAGGTATTTTTTGAGTGGTGCTGATGTGACTTTATCCCGTACCCGATTCAGCTAGGCACCGACAGACGCCACCAGTTCTTTTCGAGTAGCCGGCAATTGTTCTTCTCAATTTCCCGAAGCGCAAGCAATAGCGAATCCTCCTCCGATAAAGTCGCGCCGGACGCAGAACAATGACGCTTTTGTAACTGCTACCATTGTTTAAGACGAGACGGCTAAGTAGAGACTCACGAGCGAACCCCTAACTGGCATTACTACTCTCCTTTTCGCGAATTCAAGCAGCGGTCACGCTCCGCCCCGGCGGTGCTGAATCTGACCCACTGCTGTGTGGGTCGTGACTCAGTAGCTCAGTATTCGCACCCTGTTAACACTGCCAGTTTTTCATTGCTGGTCACACTACTAGTCTGCAAGCGTTCGGCACTCGCAAATATACGACGGGAGCCAGGGGCTTGAGGCGGACTCGCAAACCAGCAGGATCGTCGATTACGCACACTCTAATGCGCGCAATGATGTGCGTTGTGCTTGCCGGGGTCGTCTCGCAAAAAAGACTATGCCCAGCAAGCTCCGGTCCCGGCCCCCGCAATTTCAGGTGACCAAGTTTCGAAGGCGAACAACCCGTTGTCCAGCTTGAACGCAGTGGACTTTCAGGATTCTTACCAGCCGTCCTTGTACAGCATTCCGAACGCCAGTGCGAACACGACGTTCTTGCGTGGTGCGATGGTGGCCGGACGCCAAATTATTCGCGCGACTCTGCCGATCGCGACACTTCCTTCGGGGTATGAGATCTTCGATCTGCTCCCTCCGCCAAGGAGGAAAGTATGGGCGCAGCAGTAATGATAAAACGGATTGCAGAAGCGTCGCCACGTCTCAAGGCCAGAATGGCCGGTATCCTTTTTCTGTTCCTCGTACTGACGGCCTCATTCACCGAGTTCTTCGCTCGCGGAAAGGTGAGTTCGGCAGCGGAAATCGCAGCAGGCGTCATAGAGGTCTCGTGCATGATCGCTGTGACCCTGCTCTTCTATGACATCTTTAAGCCGGTGGACAGGCGACTCTCTTTGCTCGCGGCGTCCTTCAACTTCGTGGGACTGACCCTTGAGCTTTTTCAATTTCTACCTCACGGCGTAAACATCGGCCTTGGATTTCACGGACTCTATTGGATCGTGATCGGCTACCTCATTTTCAAGTCAACCTTTCTGCCTCGGATTCTGAGTGCCCTGACGGCGATCACAGGCTTGTGTTGGCTGACCTTTCTTTCACCGGCGCTCACAAACTATTTGTCCCCCTACATTTTGGCCTCCGCCTTTCTCGTGGAAGGATCGGTGTTCCTGTGGCTCCTCGTGATGGGCTTGAGCACTTCTAAGTGGGAAGAGAAAGCAAGCGGGTTGGCTAAAGCAGCGTAGCCCCGTATAGCTTCCTGCGACTGGATGTGCTTGAACGTCACGCTTTCGGAGCTGATTTCAACAACTACTCCAGAAACGGAAACGCTAGAAAGCAGCTCGATCATCAAGTAAAGACTCGTAGAAGACGCTGCTCTTTTACAACTCCGGGTTCATAATCTGACTGGTTATAGATGTTTCAGGTCGAAGGTTCACACGTGGAGAAGCCGTGCTAAGACAATGCCCGATTGTACCGACCCTGGTCTTCGTCGGCTTGCTCGCGATCTCTGCCGTTGCGCAAAACATCATGGACAATCAGAAGTGTTCATTATGCGAGTCCGCGTGGATCAGGCGCCGTTCGTCCCGGAATGGTATCAGAATGGACATTTCGATCCGGCGAAGCGGACAAAGGAACTGAGCAAGCAACTGAAGCTGACGGCAGACCAGCAATCGCAGATGCTCGACACTTTGGAGTCGACGAAGTCGCAATTGGAGGCTGTGCGGTCAGACCGGTCTCTATCCAGGAAGGCCCGTAACTGCAAGCTGGCGCTCATCCGCCAAGCATTCGAACGACCAGATCAGCGCATTTTTGGAGAAGAAACCAGAATGCGAAATTGGCGCGGATACGGTCGTACGCTTACAATTTCGACCGGTCACCGGTGATTTTTCCTTAGGCGGACCCCGCCGTTCGCGCTTTCGAGGGTGGATGCGCAGAACCACGCTGCCGAGGTTTGATTAAGGGCGTTTCATCACGCGTCTCTGACATGTGAGTCCAGAGAAACGAGCCCGTGTGAAGCGAGAAAAAAATTCTGGGCGGATTGTCGGCAACTCTTCCATAACCGGGATTGGGGAAGAGTTGCCCGTAATTCATCCGCAGTCGGCCGTGAGGCCAGATCGAGCCTCTATAGTACGTGTGGGCTCTTTCAGGAAGGGATTTTATCGACGACCACACAGCGTCAGGCTTCACCAAAAACCTGTCGGTACTCTTGCCAGTGTCCCTGAACTTGTTCCATGATGCGCTGGTATTCGGGATCGCCGCGAAGATTATCGTAGTTCTTGTCCCGCTGAAACCAGGGATAGTTGTAATTCCCCACCTCCACCGCCCGCCGCAGCCACGCGAGTGCTTCTTCTCGATCTCCCAGCAGCGCGTGAATGCCTCCCGTCCAGTATGCAACATCGCCGTCAGTGATTTCCTGCGGCCGCGCTTTCAAGATCTCTTGGTCTACTTTGTCCCGTTCGCCTTTGGAAGCATAGAGAAACGCCGCCATTATCTGCGCACTGTTATCGCCGTTGCCGCGGCCCAGTTCCTCGGCGCGGTTCAGCACGGGCGCGGCCTCATCCAGCTTCCCTTGGTAGTAAAGGAACTCGCCCAGGAATGCCATTGCCTTGAACTGGTTCGGATTCTCCACCAGGGCTTGTCTCATCTCCAGTTCAGCCTCGGGCGCGCGTCCTACGTAAAGGAGCATGCGCGCATGCATCCAGTGAATCCGCGTAGTAGTCGGGTTCAACTCAGCACTGCGGCGGTAAGCTTTCTCGGCAGCGTCGTCCAGTCCGGCATAGTGGTAAACGTATCCCAGGTTGTCCCATACCGCGTCGGAATTCGGGGCGAGCGTCACCGCCTGCTTCAATGTGCGGATCGACTCCATGTTCCGGCCGGCCTCACTCAGGATCGCTCCCAAAGAGTTGAGTCCTTCCAACAAATCCGGCTTTAGTTCGAGCGATCGACGTGCCGCCTTCTCGGCTAGGGCTAGATTTTGGGCGCCATTCTCTATGATATTCGCGGCTTCCAAGAGGTAGAAATAGCCCAGCAAGGCATAGGCGTCGGCAAACGAAGCGTCCGAGGTGATGGCTTGCTGAAGAGCGTGCACGCCCTGCTGCAGGCTCTCCTGGTTCGTGCGCATGAAGTATTCGTTCTTGTAAAATCGCGCCTGCAGGTACAGGTTGTAAGCCTCCGGAGAAGTCGTGGACCGTTCCCCCAGTGATTCTTGCTCCTTCCCGGAAACCTGCACGCGCATTCCCTCCACCACTTTCTGCGCGACTTCATCCTGGAACCTCAGCATGTCATCGGCTCGCAGGTCATAATGCTCCGCCCAGCGCATGGCGCCGTTCTGGCGGTCAACCAGTTGCACCGAGACCCTCATCACCCCTGACACCCGTTGGTAGGTTCCGTCCAGGACCGAATCTACTCCGAGTTCCTGCGCGGCCTTGGCAGGATCGGCGGGCTCTTTCGCAAATTTCAAGACCGAACTGGTCGGTCGCACAGCAAGGTTTTGCAGTGAGGCCAATCGAGTAATGATCGCATCCGTCATGCCGATGCCCCAGGACTCTTCAATAGGACGAGGAGAGAGTTCGCGAAATGGCAGTACGGCCATGCTGCGCACCGCAGGTTGCAGGGCTGGTGTGCTCTTTTCGGGCGTCGCGGGAGGCTTTTGCGAGGAGTAACTCCTCCAAACCACAAATGCTCCCAATAGCAGGATGGCTGAAACGGCAGCCAGGGCAATCTTCATGCCCGCTCCGCTCGAGCGTTGCCTTTCTTTTGAACTCACCCCGGCGGTCCGGCCTGAGTCCGATTCCCGCTTCAGCCGCTTTAGGTCGGCCCGCATTTCCGCCGCGCTCTGATAGCGCATTTCGCGATCTTTCTCCAGCGCTTTGTTAATGACGTCTTCCAGCTTGGGCGGAAGGCCCGGGTTCAGACGGACTATGGGGACCGGATCCCGGTCCAGAATTTCATGAAAGATGACTCCCGAGCTCTCCCCACGAAAGGGCAACGCGCCCGTCGCCATCTCATAGAGCACAGAGCCAAAGGAAAATAGATCGCTTCGCGCATCCAGTTCTTTCGCTCTCACTTGTTCCGGCGACATGTAGGCAACGGTACCGACGGTAGAACCTGGGCTGGTGAGATGCTGATCGTCCACCGTACGAGTCACGGTGTTTGCCGAGGCAACTTGACTGGAAGAACCCGTGGCAGGTGCAATCTTCGCCAGTCCAAAATCCAGGATCTTGGCGTGTCCGCGCTCGGTGACGAAAATATTGGCGGGCTTGATGTCGCGATGCACGATCCCTTTGGAGTGGGCGGCGTCTAGAGCATCGGCAATCTCAATGGCGAGAGACAAAATCAAGTCGGTTTCCATCGGTCGCCCGCCGATGCGATATTTCAGGGTTACACCTTCAAGAAACTCCATGGCGATGAAGGACTGCTCGCCATTTTTACCGATGTCATAAATCGTGCAGATGTTGGGATGGTTGAGAGCCGAGGCGGCGCGAGCTTCGCGGCGGAAGCGTTCCAATGCCTGAGGATCTCGAGAAACGTCATCCGGCAGGAACTTGAGGGCAACGAAACGGCCCAGTTCAGTGTCCTCGGCCTTGTAAACGACGCCCATACCGCCGCCACCGAGCTTCTCGACGATGCGGTAGCGAGAGATGGTTTGGCCGATCATTCGGGAGATGAATAGTTTTCGCCTCATCTTACGGACGAGGCAGAAGACAGTCAACGAACGATTCTGGCAGGATCATGTCGAACCCGGAACGCTGCCTTTATGCACAGGAAGACTTTCGAGGCGGCGAGATGACTCCCGGTTGGATCGATTCAGGGGCAATCGTGCAGGGAGTACTAACGCGAAGTGATTCATGTGCCGCGTAGGGGCTACTGTTCCTACAACACCGGGTGGTATTCGAAGGTAGGCCCGGCGTTTTGCCCAGGCGCAATCTCGGTTGACATCAGATCGAATGCTTGCGTCTTCAGTGACTCCATTAGGGCGATAGACGTTCCCAGCAGCGACGGTTCGCCGTTGAACATGTGGTGCAGCGACTTCAGCAGGCTAGTATACGTGTAGTTGAAGGTATCGTTCAGCAAAGCCGCGCGTGTGCCGGCGGGATAAGCCGTGGCCACCGGGTTGGAAATGACCGGCCAAACTCCCGTAGGGTCGAACGCGATGACCTCTCCCGCATACGCGTAGCCCGGATCGCCAGGCTGCGCAACGAGCTTATGGCCGTGCACGATCTCGGAGAACCGGTAGTAGTGCGCCAACTCATGTCCCTGATCCAGCGGCGAGGTCTTGGTGCCTTCGCCCTGTTCCACGATCGTTTCGATCGCCCACAGCGCCGACTCTTCGTCCGTCACGGCAATCTTGTTCAGCGGCGGCCGCCAGTGCAAGAGCTGCTTGGAGGGAGAGCCGGTGAAGATGTTCTCCTTCTTCGACAGCTCGCTGATCTGCTGGGCGATTTTTCCGTAGAACTGGCCGATCGTGGTCGGCGCTGCTGCCGGCGCGAGCATTCTCACGTCCGGGAAGACGAGAGGATCTTCCGGCTCCTCGATGCTCATGAAGGTGTTGTTCACGACATCCAGTGACAGCGGCGCGAGGCCAACGATCAGCCCGCCCTGCACAGACCCGGGCAGATGGCCGGGATATGTGGGAACAAACGATGGCGTGTCGATCACCGGTTCGCCGCCGATCGCGTTCAGGATGTTGCACGCCAGCGACATATGAAGCATCTCTTCGAGCACCACCGATAGGGTGAGTTCCGCGATCTCAGCGTTCTCCCCAGGCTTGATGGAGTACAGGGCATAGAGATACGGCGGGATCGTGGAATGCTCGAGTTCTAAGGCGTTCTGAAGGGCACTGCGGAGGCCTGCCAGCGTTCCATCCAGCTTCTGGATCAAAGATGCACTGAGTCGGATCATACGTTCTCCTCGCGTCCAATAACAAGCACTTCAGTGCCAGCGCAGGATCAGACGCCGCGCGGCTGCCGCTGCTTTGCCTCCGTGGGTCGCTACCACCGCGCCCATCGGAATCTGGGCCCGCTTGCCGGCTTGCGAAGCAGCGGCCGGGGCGGGCGTGCCTTTCAACGGTCTCTCGGTGGATCCCTCTGGTCCAAGCCATGTGAGGATCGCTTTCCGCTTGGCGTTGGATAGATCGCGGGTCACCGGCATGGAGTCCGGATCAGTTAAGGGCAGCGAAAACGCACGCCGCAACGGCGTGAGGTTCGCGCAGACCGAATCGTAGTCAGAAAGGTCAAGGAAGCGGCTCATCACCGGGTAGAGGTTTGCATACTGCTGTAGCAAAGGCTGGATGCTACCAAACCAGGTCGGCGGCGAGTCCGAAGTGAATCCGCCCCACAGCAGAATGCTGATGAAGTCGCTCGGGTTGACCGGGTACTGCAGAGCATAGGCGAGCGAATCGGCAAGCACCGAACGCACACCGAAGACCTGTCCATCGATGAAGATGCGTGGGTTGCCGGGATCTCTTGTGCTAATTTCCAGGACGGCGATTCCGTCCGCATTGGTCTTGACCGTAGGCGGGAAGGATACTGCGGACGTGGGCTGCGGCGGCGCTGGGGTCTGCAGTTGAGAAGGATCGAAGAAGTTGAAGATCAAAGCGTCTGCGAAAGGCTTGCCCCACTGCGTGGCATACAGCGTGGCCTTCTGCCGGTCGCCGGGATTCATGCGGAAGACGAACTCGTCGGCGCGAAGGTAAGCTCCATCTGCGGGTTCCGAGATCGCGACCTGTGACTGGCCGCTTGTCGGATCAGTGAGTGTCAACGCGAGCTGATTGCCCTCGATCATCGACAATTGATCCGATGAGAACCTACCCGAAGCTGGCAGAGCCACTACGCCGGCCGTTTGTTCATACCAGCCGTCAGCGAGGTACCCGATCTTGCCAAGCGAATTCGGAACGGTGTTCCCCTGGTCGTCCTGGGTCAGGTATACGAGCTCCAGAGAACCGAGGTCCGCCAGCGGACCACCCGGCACGGTAGTCGGCAGAGAATTGCCCAGATCGAGGTAAGTTTTGCCAGCGTCTTCGTTCACCATGGCTTCGCAGAAGTTGATTTTTCCTGCGGGCACAAAGAAACCACCCGGTGCCACTGGTGCTGCCATCAGGTGGCGTCCGAGAGTGAAGTGCCGCGGCTCTTTCCGAGTGCACGGACCAATCGTGCCAACGATGCGGCCCAGTGTGAAGTCTGCGGTGCCCGGGGTCAGGTTGTAGCCGTCCACATCGAACTTGATGGAAAGCAAAGCGTCCGGCGATTGGAGCTTGAGCTCGTGCAGAAAAAGGGAATTCCCAATATCACCCCACTCCAGATTTTCCAACACTGACTGATATGCCGCACAGGCGTTGATGTCGTCGTTGTTGCCACCGAGCGCTCGGCCCCAGATGTCGGTGAAAGGCGCGGTGGCAAAATCGCCGCGCAGCACCGTAGTGCCATCTGCCTTCGCAAGGCGCACCTGCAATCCCCAGACCTGTGACACCATCTGCTGCTCTGGATCGAGGTCGACGATCTTGGCCGCAACTCTCCGGTCAGAATCTGCCAACAGGTAGGCGAGCACAGGGTCGGTGGCCGCCACGGGTTGGTCTGCTCCCACCCATGCAGACGTGACTTTGCAGCCGATCAGGCGCCAGCTGGCGTCGCCCATCGGATTCCACCAGCCGCCCGCTTGACCGCCTTCCTGTTTCCAGTCCTTGGTGCGATCGAACGTTGCGTTGTTGAAGTGATTTGGGTCGTTGTTGACTGTGGAGGGTGCGGCCTGGAACTTGCCTTTGAAATGTAGACGTACAGGATGCAGATAGCTCATCGTTGCTCTCGCGAAACGCTGTGTCGATGTGGCGTCATGATTATACGATCCGCTGCGCACTTCCGAGAGCACGAGAAGCAACAACGAGTTCTGTTCGCGCCCCTGGCATTGAGAACTGATTGTGGCAATAAGTTAAATCGGGTTTATCAATAATTACGTAAGCTACTCTCCGTAGCCTCTCACTTACACCCTCTTGTTTTGTGCACCATCAACATTAAGTTTCCGGGCCGCGTATATATAGTTGCTTTTTTTAGATCAACTAATGTAGGATTTTGCCAACTTATTGATTGCGCGTTTCCTTCTTCCACACGTCCTAGGTTAGGCACTCTCTGAGCTGTAAGTTATGATTGTCAAGCCGAAATCCGTAGCTCTAGTCAGCATGCCATCCCTGTCGGCGCGGCATCCTTCGTTTCAATTGGCACTCCTTAAGCCAATTTTGGAACAAGCCGGAATTTCCGCGCAGCAGTTTTCATTCTTCATGTACATGGGGCACCAGGTAGGCTGGCGGATGGCAGAGACCATCTCTGAAGTATGGCCCTGCCTGGTGGGTGAGTGGATATGGTCCAAGGCCGCTTTTGGCGCGGCCGCTAACGCTGACGATGAAGAATACTTTGCTACTTACGAGAGCTTATTCAGCGCCATCTGCGACGCTGCAGGATGCACGCTCAACGATATTAAAAGGTTACGCGACGAGGCCGCACCTCAATTTATTAATTTCTGCCTTGACTCCGTTGACTGGAATCGATTTGGCTTAGTCGGCTTTACGGTTGTGTTTCAGCAACTCGTCGGCAGCCTTGCGCTGGCGCGAGCACTTAAGCAAAAGTATCCCAACCTCCCGGTCATCATGGGTGGCGCAAGTTTGGAGGACGACATTGCGGACGAGATTATGAAAGGCTGTCCGCAAATTGATTACGTTCACTGCGGGGACGCGGAAATCTCATTCCCGCAGATGGTCGAACGCCTGTACCACGGCCAAAGCATGGAAGGATTGCGGGGAATCATGTGGCGCGATTCCGGGGGCAAGATTGTTTATGCCGGACGCGCAGCCAATTTCATGGAAATGAACGAAACCCCGCTTCCGGATTTCGATGAATATTTTTATGCGCGCAAGTCCAGTGGCTTCGAGTATTCGGATTATGCCCAGGAAGTGCTTATTCCCATTGAAGCGGCCCGCGGCTGCTGGTGGGGAGAGAAAAACCATTGCACCTTTTGTGGCCTGAATCGCTCGGGCATGGAGTTTCGCGCCAAAGATCCGGATAAAGTCCTGGAGCAACTGGAAGCTCTGGTTCGCCGCTACGGGCAGTTTTACTTCAACGCGATCGACAACATTATGGCGCCGGAGTACGTGGAAAAATTGTTTGGAAAGCTGGCGGCAGCCAACAGCGACATTAATATTCACTACGAGATCCGGCCCAATTTCTCGCGCAAGCAATTGTCCAAACTGCGGCGCTCCGGACTTTACTCGGTCCAGCCCGGCATTGAGAGCCTCTCCACTAATATCCTAAAAATTATGAGGAAACATTCCACCGGGATGCGGAATGTAGAGCTGATCAAATGGTGCACTTATTACGGCATCAACGCCCTTTACAACATCCTGTGTCGGTTTCCCGGAGAGACTGAGGACGATTACCGTACTCAAAGTAAAGTGGCAGCCAGCATCGTTCATTTTCAGCCACCCTATGCCATCACCAAGGCACGGGCTGACCGCGGATCTCCCATGTATACCGAGCCAGATTCGCAATCGGTTACTGGGTTAGTACCGGCGAGCTGTTACCGCTACATTTTTCCTCGGCATTTCAATCTTCGCCGTATCTCCTATTACTTCGATCATGAGATGGGAAAGACGGTCGGCGATGACGTCTACGAGGAACTGAACGGCATAGTAGGGACGTGGCAGGCCATGTGGAAGCAGCCGAACCATCCTTATTTGAAGTATCGAAAATCTTTGGCGACCATCACGATCTTTGATGGCAGGACGCAGCCGGAGCAGGTGTTCACTTACCGGAACCAACCAGCTGATCTTTATGAATACTGCGCCGAGGCACGTACGCTGCGAGAAATCACTGCCCACTTCGGAAATGATCCGTCAATCAATGATCGGTCAATCAATGATCCATCAATCGAGGATACCCTCAAAGACTTCGTCGACAAGGATCTGATGCTTCACCTCGATGGACGTTATTTGAGCCTGGCGTTGCCTGCGAATCCGTATTTCGATCTCAAGGACATGCCAGAGCGGGCAACACAAGTTAGTGAACCAGTAGCAGAGTTAGCCGCAAGGTGAGAAAGATGCGCGAAGACAGGAGATCGGTTCTGGCCTCCATGCCAGCTTCGTTTCAGGCGGATCGCGCAGAACTGCTGGCGCTCTTATTAAAAAAAGGGATCTTATATCCCTCACCTACCCAGCCGGTCCGCTGCCCCGATGGCAAATCGGGCCGCTGGATGCTGAACTCATTGGCGTTCACCCTGGAGCAACGTGGAGCCGAACTGGCTGCCCGCTGTCTGCTGCGTCTACTCGAACGCTTCGACGGCCGGCAACTCGCCACGTTCGGATTGACTGGTGTTCCGATTCTCCAATCCTGCATTCTGCAGTCTGGTGGGCGTTATCGGGGGCTACTGGTCCGAAAGGAAGCAAAGCCGCATGGGGCCATGCGGGTCATCGAGGGTGAGATCGATCCCTACGAGCCAGTAATTCTGGTGGACGACTCCATTGCATCGGGAACGTCTTTCTGGAAAGGCTGTGAGCGGCTGGAGAACGCGGGACTGCGGGTGGAAGGCGGAGTTTTCCTTGTGCATTTTGGCTGGGAGTTTGGCTTCGCCGATGGGATCGAGCGTGGTCTTCACATGGAGGCATTGTTCGATCGCTTTGAAGATCTCATACCCAATTTAGAAGGCGAATCGAAGCCTGTTGCCAACCCATCGCGAGTATTTCCGGCATTTACTTGGAGTAGTGCGCAAGCTTCAGATGGGCTGCATCCGGCTCATCTGGCGCGGCTCGCCTTGCTCGAATATCTCACCACCGGGACGCTGATTCGTCCCCCACTCCGAATGGACCGTACTTACGATTCGTCGGGCGGTGCCTACGTGAGTGTACGCTCCCGAAACAATCCCGATGTACGCCATGCGCGCGACGGCTTCTGGTACTTTTCCGGAGAGCAGCGATGGACAGCGCCGGAAAGTATATTGCGCGCCGCATTGTTGACGGCCCAGCATCTGCCACAAGGAAGCGAAGGCCGCACTGTGGTGGACTCGAGCCATATCGCCGTAACGCTGTTTTCGGAGCTGGAAGAGAGCACGGTCGGTCAATTGGACAACGACCGTTATGGAATTGTGGTCAGCAGCCGGGAGCGGGCAGGAGTGATGGGGGGCGCGCTACCCCGTATGCCGGGAATCGGCGGCGAGTTTCAACAGTTTCAACATGCGCGCATCACCAATGGCAAGCTGCTTCCTTTCGAGCCGTTTGCGATTCATCGGCATCACGTAATGAAGTATGTTGAGCCGGGCGCGTCGTGGCAGCCCGCCGGTGTTCCGCTTCCGGTCTCCCCATCCCCCTGCGACGACCCGCAAATGGGTTTGTCACTTGCGGTTCGCGCGAGGGATATTGCGATCGCCCGCCTGCTGAGTGTGCCGGAAACTACAGCGCCGTTGCCCGGCAAGATGCCGGACGGCATTCACTTCCTTTTTGTCGCCATCTATATATGGGGCAGGTTGCGTGGGTGCATAGGTCTGGCCGCAACAAGCCTAAGTGGAGATAAGGACCTGCATGCCCTCGTAGTGGATGCACTCAACGATAAACGCTTTGAGGACATCGAAACTTCGTCGCGGGAATCTATTGCCGTAAGTATTTCGCTGCTTAGCAACCGATCGAATTTAGGAGAGGCTATACCTGAACAAGTCGCGCGCTGTGTGATTCAGGGGCGGCAGATGCTCCAGGTTAGCCAAGGGCAGCGCGCAGGTACCCTGCTTCCTTTCTGGGCGGCCCGGGAGAGCTTCTCTCGAGAACAATATCCATTCGAAGTTATCGACAAAGCCGGAATTACCCGGTCGCCTTATTCGTGGGAGCGATTCGATTGCCGGACGTGGCTGGCAGATGCCGGCGGCACGGGAGAAATGGAGGGAGCATTCCGGCGTTTGCGCGAGGAGCGCGAAGACCGCGAGCTGCTAAGTCATCTTGCCGGCTTGTATTTGAACTACCTGATGAATCATCAGCTGGACGATGGAACTTTTTACGAAAGTTATGAGCCGTTCCGTAATCGCCTAAGCAAGGGCGGCAATCTTCCTTGGCTGGCGCACGCTGGCTGGGTGCTGGCCAAAGCCAGCCGCACTCTGCGAGATCCGTTGGCCGAGGCAGCGGCCGAAAAGACGCTGGCGTTGCTGTTGCGCAGCATGAAGCTCAGCACGATGGGGGTATGGCTTGAAATGGGGCAAAGCCTGCCTTCTGTTTCAGAAATTGCGTTTCTTTCCCTTGCGCTCTGCCAGCTGCCCAAAGGAGATTATCGCCGTCCGCAAGTGCGCGGACTCGCGGAAACCTTGTGGTCCGCCATCGGCCAGCATGGCTATATTTTCACCCACCAAGGCAGGGCTGACGTGGGCGATGGCTTTCAAAACTATTTCCCGGGACAGGTCTTGCTTGCGTTGGCGGCTGCGGCTGAAGCTCGGCTCACCGACGTTGATTCCGGGAAACTTGACAAGGCGTTTCGCTACTACCGGCATCGCTTCCGTTATTTCCGTGATTTTGGGCAGGCGCCGTGGCTGATGCAAGCCTTCAGCCGCTGGTCGCGTCTGCGGGGTAACCCGGAATTTTCCGACTTCGTTTTTGAAATCGGCGACTGGCTGCTCGAGTGGCAACAGGAGAAGAGCGGCGCCTTCATCAACGATCATCAGGCCGATACCCCAGGCTACACCACCGCCTTATATCTGGAAGGCATCGGGGCGGCAATCAATCTGTTGAGTTCCACTGATGGTGATAGTCGCCGCCAGCGGTACTTGGATGCTTATCGAAATGGCCTGCGCTTTCTAAGCCGGATTACGATCCAGCCAGAACATACTTGGGTGCTGCCGAACAGCGACTTTGCTATTGGTGGGCTGCGCCTGAGTTTGAATGCCAGTTATGTGCGAACTGACTTTGTCCAGCACGGTCTGTCCTCTGTATTGGAGCTCTATGAACAATTTACGAGTGCTGGGGCCCCCACCAGCCAGGGATGGAAGTAACCAGGGCCAATTTCTAAATCGTTTCGTTGCACATCGTTTAGTCACACATAGTTTAGTTACACAAGGAGGCACCAGTGAGTAATCAAACGCGACCGCAGTTAGCACCCGAAGTCCTTGATCAACCTTTAACGCAATCGGCTGGAACCAAAGCCAATACAAACAAAACCGATAAAGACGTAAACCAGCGCTCTTTCGCCGCAGATATTACCGTGGAAGGCAGCGCAGCGGTCCGCGAGCCGCTGCCGAAACCTGTTGCACGACCCATCGTCGAAGTCCACCCAGGGGCCGAACTGCCTATTGCCGCAGTGGGCCGGGAGCCGTTGCCGAAACCAGTTGCACGGCCCATTGTCGAAGTCCACCCTAGTGTCGAACTGCCTATTGCCGCAGCAGCCCGCGAGCCGCTGCCGAAACCAGTTGCACGGCCCATTGTCGAAGTCCACCCTAGTGTCGAACTGCCTATTGCCGCAGCAGCCCGCGAGCCGTTGCCGAAACCAGTTGCACGGCCGATTGTCGAAGTCTCGCCCGGTGTTGAACAGCAGAACGCCGCAGCAGGCCGCGAGCCGCTGCCCAAACCTACTGCGCGACCGATTGTCGAAGTCTCGCCCAGTGCCGAGCTGCCGATTGCCGCAGCAGGCCGCGAGCCGCTGCCGAAACCAGTTGCGCGACCGATTGTCGAAGTCGCGCCCCCCGGTGTCGAACAGCACAACGAGGGCGCTAATAACAACCGGCGCTAAAATTGGCGCCGAATACTTAGTCCCTTGAGGAAGGACCGATTGAGCATAAGGCTCGCGGTCCTGCCTCTTTTTTTCCAACTGGTGGTTGAGGGAGTTTCCGTATGTCCACGCGCAAGGTGCTTCTCGTAATCATGCCCTTTCAGACCTTGCGCCGTCCCCATCTTGGGGTAGCGCTGCTCAAAGCTGGTTTGCATCGGTCAGGCATGGAGTGCGACGTCTGTTACTTTAATTTAAAACTCGCCGACTTCATTGGCGCGGGACTTTACGATCGCATAGCGGAAGACTCTCCTTCGCACCATCTGGCCGGCGAATTCATTTTCACTCCTGCTTTATACGGCGAGGATGCCCGGCCGTTCGAGGACTTCAAAACTAGTGTCGCGGATTACATGCGGCCCTATCCTGAAGACTTTCTCCGGGAGCTCAACCGATGCCGCAATCTCAGCCCCATTTTCATTCAGGAATGCGCAAACCAGATCGATCCTGACCAATACGACATTATTGGCTTCACCTCCACGTTCCAGCAGAATATGGCGTCGCTGGCCCTTGCTCAGGAGCTCAAGCGCCGTGTTTCCGCGATCATCACGGTGTTCGGAGGATCGAACTTCGAATCGGAGATGGGGGTGGAATTGCACCGCCAATTTTCCTTTATCGACGTAGTTTGCTCCGGCGAGGCGGACCACGTATTTCCTGAAGTTGTCCGCCGCGTGCGTGCCGGGGAGCCGCTGTTCGACCTGGGAGGAGTTACCTGCCGTGTTGGCGGTGAAACTGTGACCAGTTCAACATCACAAAAGTTCATCAACAATCTCGACGATCTTCCTTATCCCGATCACGGCGATTACTTTCGCGCATTTCAATGCAGCTCGGCTTCTTCCGCGATTATTCCGGAAATAACCATGGAGACCTCTCGTGGTTGCTGGTGGGGTCAAAAGCACCACTGCACGTTCTGCGGATTGAACGGCCTGAGCATGACATTTCGCAGCAAATCCGCCGACCGCGCTTACAACGAGATCCGGCACTTGCTCTCGACTTACGGCGATTACTCGATCTTCAACACCGACAACATCGTGGACCTGCGTTATTTCAAAGAGCTGTTTCCGCGCATCGTCGCCGACGGAGTCAAGATGCAGCTGTTCTATGAAACCAAGTCAAACCTGAAGAAGGGACAGCTGTTGACCTTCAGGAAAGTGGGCAGCACGGAATTTCAACCGGGAATCGAAAGCCTCAACTCGCACGTGCTCACGCTGATGGACAAGGGTGTCAAGGGCATCCAAAATGTGCAACTCCTCCGCTGGGCGGCGGAAATGGAGTTTAACGTCTCGTGGAACATCATTTGTGGCTTCCCCGGTGAGCAGCCCGAGGACTACCAACAGATCTCGCGCTGGATATCCGCTGTGCCGCACTTGCAGCCTCCGGTTTTCATTACACGGTTCCGCCTCGATCGCTTCAGCCCTATGTTCAAGGACCCGGCGAAGTATGGCATCACCAACGTGCGCAGCTCGCCCGCGCATCGGCTGTGCTATCCGTTTTCTGAGGAGTCTCTGCAGCAGCTTGCTTTTTACCTGGATTGTGATCCTCCAATCCTGCCGGAAACCATGAAGGAAATCACAACGGTCTGGTCGTCGGTGACGGAATGGAAGAAGCTTCATCCCGAGAGCAGTCTGCAGGCCGAGGTGACCGATACTGCGCTGATCATTCGCGACCGGCGGGCCGGCTTTGCGCCCGTGGATTACCGCTACGAGGGGTTGGCGCGCACGCTGTATCTGGCCGCGGATGGAGTCCACTCTGACTCTCACCTGCTGGAATATGCCGCGTCGCAATATCCCGATCAGTCATTCGCCATGGAAGACATTCACGAAGTTCTGCGGGCTTTTGTGGAACGCGACCTGATGTTGCAGGAAGACAATCTGTATTTGAGCCTTGCGCTGCTTCCGCTCGATCGGTCGGTTGAAATCATGCCATCTCCGTGTTTGGCAGTTGCCTCGTGAACAACGACCGCTCACGCAGTCTGGTGAATGCGGTTGGGAAGTTTTGATGAGAACTACAATGCCTCAAAAACGAGTCCTGCTGGTGGTGATGCCATTCTTGACGTTGCCCCGCCCCCATCTTGGCGTCGCACTTTTGAAAGCTGGGATGGCGCGGCAGGGGATGAGTTGTGACATCCACTATTTCAGTTTCCGGTTTGCCGATATTATCGGTGTTCCTCTGTATGTCCGCATTGCCGAGAGATCGCCCGCGCACCTGCTGGCGGGAGAATTCGTTTTTACACCCGCGCTCTATGGCGAAGATGCGCGTCCTTTTGCCGATTTCAGGGCAAGTGTCATGGACTATACCCTGCCATATTCTGAGGATTACCTGCGTCAACTGGAGCGCGCGCGCAATCTGACTCCGGCATTTATCCACGAATGCGCCGACCATATCGACCTTACTAAGTATGACATTGTCGGGTTCACCTCAAGCTTTGAGCAGAACATTGCGTCGCTGGCTATGGCCCAGGAGATCAAACGGAGGGCGCCAGAAATCGTTACCGTGTTCGGCGGGGCTAACTTTGAATCCGAGATGGGAGTGGAACTGCATCGCCGATTTCCTTTTATCGATGTAGTGTGCTCGGGAGAGGCCGATTCTGTGTTCCCCGAATTAGTACGCCGCATCCGCGCCGGCGCGCCGCTCGACACCCTGGGTGGCTTAACCTGGCGCGTAAAGGGCGAGACGGTTACCAGTTCCGAACCGCAGGCCTTTGTGAGCAATCTTGACGATCTGCCCTTTCCCGACCATAGCGACTACTACCACGCCCTGCAAAACTCCGCCGCCGCGAACCTGGTGGTTACAGAGACCACAATGGAAACTTCGCGGGGCTGCTGGTGGGGGCAAAAGCATCACTGCACGTTTTGCGGCTTGAATGGAATGGGCATGACTTACCGCAGCAAATCACCCGAGCGTGCCTACCAGGAGATTAAGCACCTTCTCGAGACATATAAGAGTCCCGAGATTTTTAATACTGACAATATCGTAGACATTCGCTATTTCAACGAGCTGTTTCCGCGCCTGGCAGCAGATGGTTTAAAGATCCAGCTTTTCTATGAGACTAAGGCGAACCTGAAGAAGAGCCAGTTGATAGCCTTTTGGAATGTGGGGAGCACCAGGTTCTGTCCTGGGATCGAAAGCCTGAACACTCACGTGCTTGGGCTTATGGATAAAGGCGTGAAGGGTATCCAGAACGTGCAATTGCTGCGCTGGTCCGAGGAAATTGGGTTCGATGTCCTGTGGAATGTTCTTTGTGGTTTCCCCGGCGAAACTGCGGACGATTACCAGCAGGTGACGCGGTGGATTCGTGCTGTGACCCATTTGCCACCTCCGACGGTAATGACGCGGTTTCGTCTCGACCGCTTCAGTCCCATGTTCAAGTGGCCGGAAAAATATGGCATCGCCAATATCAGGAGCTATACCGGATATCGCCTCTGTTTTCCATTTCCTGAAGATTCTCTTCTCCGGCTTGCGTATTATCAGGACTGCGATCCGCCGACAAGCCGCGAAACGCTGGATGCAATCCGGAGCACGTGGAGCGCAGTCGCGGAATGGCAGAGAGTGCATGACAACAGCACACTCAACGCCGAGGTGACGCCATCGTCACTTATCATCCATGAGCGTCGCGCTGACTACCCTCCAGCCGATTACCGTTTTGAGGGACTGGCTAAAGACGTATATCTGGCCACGGATGGCGTCCATTCCGATTGTGGCGTTTTTGAATCGGTCGTTGCGTGCCATCCTGAAGAAACGGTCACGCTTGAGCAGGTGCAAAACATACTTGGAGATTTCGTGGAACGAGATCTGATGCTGCGAGAAGGGAATTCATATTTGTGCCTTGCTGTCTTGCCACTTACGTACGATGGTAACGAAATGGTTGGGACAGATCCGGTGGACTTGTGCCGCCCGGCTCAACTTTCACACCAACCGTCTCTGATCACACTAACCGAGCTGGCTTCCCGCTCTCAGATTGCATGAATTTTTTGTTCACCCGTGTCGCAGGGCCTCGGAAGGATCGACGTTGGTTGCCCGCCGAGCCGGCAGGTAGCTGGCGGCCAAAGCAATGCAGATGAGGCCTGTCCCGCAAATTATCAACGTGGCCCAATCGTTTGTGTGCCCCTGATATAGCAAATCGGACAGAAGACTGGTGGCCTTGGTAACGATCACGGCGCCGATGACACCGAGAGCAATGCCAGCTAACGTTAAAGTCAGGCCATGGCGGAGGACAAGCCGGAAGATGTCGCGCTTCTCAGCGCCTAAAGCCAGCCGGACTCCGAGTTCCGCCTGCCGCTGGGTCACCGAATAAGAGATCATGCCATAGAGACCGACGACCACCAGTACCAGAGCGATCGTGGAGAACAGTCCAGTCAACAGCATGTTAAAACGCGGCTGGGAAAGCTCCGCATCGGTCAGGTCTTTGCCAGTCTGCACATTGGTGATGGGTTGGCCAGGATCGATATCCAGAATCTGATTGCGCACGGCGGACACAAGCTGGGACGACTCGCCGGCGGAGCGTACCTCGAGGTTGAGATTCGCCCAGGGTAGTTTCGGAAAGGGGATATACATCTGCGGCATAGTCTCGTCGGCCAAGCTTACATTTTTAACGTCGCCGACAACTCCGACGACTTCAGAGAGGTCGGGACCGCGGCCCACCAGCACATGCTTCCCTAAAGCGTTTTCATTGGGCCAATAAAGGCGAGCCATCGCTTCGTTCGCAATCACAACTTTCGGGGCTTGAGCATCGTCATGTTCGCTGAAGACGCGCCCGCTCTTGAGCGCAATGCCCAGGGTCTGAAAATAATCGGGGCTCACCGTCTGGATGACAAAGAGTGGCCTCTGACTCAGGGGCACATCGGGCTGGCCTTCGGGAAGAGCGGGAGTAAAGCGAGTCGGATGCAGAGGCAAAGCCGACGAAATGGAAACCCTGCGCACGCCCGGCAGGCCTTGCATCCGCCGCAAACATTCCTCGTAAAACGCAATCTGCTTGTCACTGCTCGAATATTTCGCGGGAGGCAGAGCGATGTTCAATGTGAGGAGGTCGCGCGAATCAAATCCCAGATCGACTTCTTTGAGGCGGTCAAAGCTGCGGACCAGCGCTCCGGCGCAGACCAGCAGAAGCATGCAAACGCCGATTTGAAGCACGACTAACGAATTTCCAAACAGGGTTCGCCGCCGGCTTCCAACGCTGCCGCGGCTTTCATCGCGCAAGACCTGGTTTACGTTGGTGCGGGACAACTGCAATGCCGGAAGAATACCGAAGATCAAACCTGTCGTGAGCGTGACCCCGACGACAAAGAGAAGCACCCATCCATCAATGTGAAATGCTGAATCGGGCAAAGTGTCTTTTGGACCCATTTGCGAAAAGATCCGTATGCCCAAAAGCCCCAAAGCAAGGCCGATGACGCCGCTGATTGCGGCAAGCAGAAGACTCTCGGTGAGCAACTGGCGCAAAAGCGTACCGCGGCCTGCTCCCAGTACGGTCCTGACAGCGATTTCCCTGGTGCGGGCCAGCGCGCGCGCCAACAGCAGACCGGCAACGTTCATGCAAGCAATCAACAGCACCAGCGCCACGGCCGCGAAGAGAAACGATATGTTGGTGCGAATGTTGGCCACCAGCCGGTTTCGAAGATTCTTAACCACCAGCATGGTTTTCGGATGAGCATCCGGGAACTTCGGATACGCCTGTTTGTATTGCTGATTTAAGAGGTCCATCTCAGCCGCGGCCTGGTCGATCGAGGTATCCGGTTTCAGGCGGCCAATCGCGGTCAAGTATCCCGTGCCCGCGTTACGGACCTGAGATGCGGTCGCGAGGTTTAACTCGAAGAACCGCGGGCTCCATACATCGACTGGGCCCAGGAGCCCAAAACGGAATCCCGGTGGCAGCACGCCGATGATAGTGTAGGCTGCCGAATCAAGAGTGATCGGTTGATCGACTATCGCGGGATTGGCGCCGAACCGGTTTTTCCATAGCGAATCACTGATGATGACCACATTCTTGCCAGCTGCTTCGCCCTCTTCGGCGGTAAAGAAGCGTCCGATCTGTGGCTTTACACCAAGCACGTCAAAAAAATTCGGCGAAACGCGCGCTCCATCCACCTGCAACGGTTCTCCGCGCCCGGTCATATTGAATGCGTCGGCAGTGTAAGCCGCAACTCCGGTGAACGAACGGTTGCGGTCGCGGATCATTTCAAAACGAACGATGGAAAATGGATCGACCGTTTCCGGTTCTCCCGCTCTGGCGACCGACAGGGTCACTAGTTCCTGCGGGTGCGAATACGGAAGAGGGCGCAGCAGCACTGCATTGAAGATGGTAAAAATGGCTGTGTTGCCGCCGATGCCCAAAGCCAGGGTGACGATGGCCGCGATGCTGAATCCGGGATTCTTCGCCATCATGCGAATGCCGAAGCGGACATCGCGCCCCAGTGCCGCCAGCCAGGCCCCTGCATCTGGGTTGGAATTTTGATGAGACTCTGAGATTGGATCCATCGTTCTCCGTACTGCCGCCAAGCTTTCTCCGTACTGCCGCCAAGCTTTCTCCGTACTGTCGCAGGCGCAACTAATCACCATTTCCAGCGCTGGCGAAGTTTTGATTTTGGTCGGTTAGCGAAACGAGATGCGTGTGCGGCTCCGGCATCGCTATCATTCTGGGAACTTCAGCGACTGGCAATTCAAAATTGCGGTTCTCCGGGAGTGCCAGGCTTAGATAACGCCCATCCAGGGATAGCATCAAATCCTTCTCCACGAAATCCTGGAGAGCTGCTTCGATCCACGGGGCCGATCCAAAATTAGCGGCGATATCCTTCGGCGTGCGGGCATCGGCACAATATTCGTAGAGAGACGCCTGTTGATCGTAATACTTATGGGTCTGCGCTTCCTGTTGGCGGCCGTCAAAAATAAAAATAGTAGACAATGCTTTGCGGTAGCGAAGGAAGGGTCTTTGGCGTTGGTGCCATTTCGTTCGCCAAGTGTCCACTGCGTCGAAGGTGGCTAGATAGTACTCCTCACCGGCGATATTGGTCATCTCCTGATCGAAGAAATAAGAGATTCGCGACAGGTCGAACTTTTCTCGCGGAAAGATGTATTGATAACACCTGAGAGGTATAAGCCGGGAGATCGACTGAGAGGCAGGATCGGTGAACATGGGAGAACCGCGGTCGGCCCGGGCCATGACTGCCGCGTAAGGCGGCTGCAGATGAGGAATTTTTGCCATTACTTCGCATTGTGTACGGTAGTCTTCGGCGGTCTCGCCCGGGAACCGGCACAGGATGTTATAGGTCACGTTAATGCGGTAATAAGTGCACCATTTCACTAATTCGATGTTCCGCATTCCGGTAGTAAATTTCCTCATGCTCTTGAGGATATTGGTGGAGAAACTCTCGACGCCGGGCAATACGGAGTGCAATCCGCCGCGCCTCATGCGAACCAGTTGCGTGCGGGAAAAGTTGGGCCGGATCTCGTAATGCATGGAGATGTCACTGTTCGCATCGGACAACCGGCTGAAAAGCTCTTCCGTGTATTTCGGGGACATGATGTTGTCGATGGCGAAGAAGTCAAAACAGCGGTAACGGCTGGAGAGCGCCTCCAGCTGCTCAACGACATTGTCGACGCTTTTCGCGCGGAATTCCATGCCGGAGCGGTTGAGACCGCAGAAAGTACAGTGATTCTTCTCGCCCCACCAGCAACCACGGGATGTCTCGAACGGCAGTTGCACGGGACGGGCTCGCCCCCATGATGCATATCCGCTTGCCTCGCGCGCATAGTAGAACTCGTCAAAATCCGGCACCGGGGTTTCGTTCATTACCTGAAAATTGGGCGCTCGTCCGGCGTAGTTAACTTTGCCCTGAACATCGCGCCACATGATTCCCCGCAATCCTTCCATGCCTTGGCCGTGGTACAGGCGTTCGACCATCTGCGGAAATGAGATCTCAGAGTCACCGCAGTGAACGTAATCAATCTGCGGACAGCCTTTCATAATCTCGTCGGCGATATCATCTTCCATGGCGCCGCCGCCCACGATGATAGGGACCTGCGGATACCGCTTCTTGAGGGAGCGCGCCAATGCCAGCGTGGAGAGCAACTGTTGATAGACCACCGTGAATCCGATCAGGCTAAAACGGCTCCAGTCGGTGCTGTCCACACAGAAATCAATAAATGATTGTGCTCCTTCGTTGCGAAAGCGCCGCAAATCCTCCAGCGTGCAGCCCGCGGCCTTGCACATGGCCGTGAATGCCTCACTGTACGCGAGAAAGTACTCTTCGACATCGGGACAGGCTTGCTCACCGAAGGCCGCTTTTGACCAGACCCATTCCCCTGCAAGGCTAGGCCACACTTCGGCGAGGGTTTCGCTGAGAGGCCAACCAATTTGAGTTCCCAGGTACATAAAAAGCGAGAACGACTGGACAGGGATACCAGCCCTCTCGAGCATGGGTTTCAACAGCGCCAATTGAATCGAAGGGATGCCTGCCGACTGCGACGGCATGCTGATCAGAGCTACAGGCTTGCGGTTCATATACTGCTCCGCTACGGAATGTGCGACTCGAGCATCTCTACATCGAAGCTCTGGCCGGAATAAGTTTCTGGTGGATCGGCCGACTTAGTAAATAAATCGGGTGACTTAGTAACCAAATATGATGCAGGATCGTACTCTACGAGGAAGTGGCGCGCAACATCATTATTATAGAATTGGAGTCTACTTCCGCCAGTCACTGTCGCTTTGGATTGTACAGCCAGGCAAGTAGTCATACGCACGAAAATTTAGACCCAATGGGTAGAGCACGAAGGCGACCCCCTTTCAGCCACACTATCTATGCCGTTCGCCTTAATGAGCGGACGAAAAGGCGGACTGTTCTTTATCGACCTAGCGGCCAGTCACTGCCCGTTGATTCTCTGGTTAAGTGCTGCACCGCCGGCAAGTTACGCAAACGTTGGGGGTTGCGGGATTCAAAACGGTAATGCGAGTTCGAATCACACTTTCTCCGCCATGCAGTCTGAAGTGTAGAGAAAGTCGGCCCTTCTGGTTCCGAAATATACGAAAAATGCCCGTGTCTCGCGATTGTTCCCAGACAAACCGGACTGCAGAGAACGAGCTGCTCGTCGGCAACGAGGTGACCGTCCGACCTTTTCTCCGGAGGGTGCTTGCGCAGTCCGGTTTCGAGACACGCTGTAGGCGAATGCAATGCGATCACAATTCGGCCATGGCGAGTTGACTTTGTCGGCAGCTTGGGAACCGCTTTCGGCGCTTCCTAGAAGCCCGTTTCTCAATACTAACCCGTGGACGAAGGATAATTTTCGCCTCAGATTGCTTGAATCGCCGTGCCGCAGTAGTAACCTATGCTAGGGGCAGGATAGTTGTGTGGAAGGTGGCGTTCAGGTGATTCACGATGAGCCGTAAAGCATGCGTAATCGGTGCCGGTCCGAATGGACTGGCAGCGGCCATCGTTCTGGCCCAGGCTGGGCTGCAAGTGGACGTGCTCGAAGCGGAGTCGACACCGGGCGGAGCCGCGCGCACGCTGGAACTGACTCTGCCGGGCTATTGGCATGATTTTGGATCGGCAGTGTATCCGCTCGGCGTAGGGTCGCCATTCTTCTCGTCATTGCCACTGGCCAATCACGGCTTGGAATGGATTCACTCGCCGGCTGCTTTGGCACATCCTCTCGATGACGGCACGGCGGTGATATTGGAGCGTGACCTGGATGTAACCAAGGCTTCCCTTGGAATCGACGGGCCTGCGTGGGACAAGCTCATGCGTCCGTTCGTCGAGCGCTGGAGTGAACTTGCTCCAGAGATACTGCGCCCCGTTTCCTTCCTCCCCCGACATCCATGGCTGATGGCGCGTTTCGGAATGGTCGCGCTACGGTCGGCCCGATCAGTCGCTCGCCGGTTTCGCAGCCAACGAACCAAGGCACTATTTGCGGGCTTGGCCGCCCATTCTTTCCTCAGCCTGGACGAACCGTTGAGCGCGGCGTTCGCGATTATGATGGCCGTGCCGGCACATGCCGTAGGTTGGCCCATTCCTCGCGGCGGTGCACAGTCACTCACAAATGCATTGTGCGGGTTTCTCTCGACTCTCGGAGGCAAGGTAAGCACTTCAACGCCGGTCCAGAGTTTAGCGGTATTGGCGAACGTATTTCCGAACTATGACCTGCTTGTCTGTGACCTGACTCCGCGGCAGCTAGTCAAGGTTGGTGGGCAAAGATTATCTGACACATACAAACGACGACTTGAAAGGTACCGATACGGAGCCGGCGTCTTCAAAGTGGATTACGCACTGGAGGCGCCCATTCCCTGGAAAGCTCCTGATTGCTTGCGAGCAGCGACGGTGCATCTGGGCGGAAGCTTTGAGGAGATTGCCGCTTCGGAAAAGGCGGTCCGAATCGGACAGCACGTCGATCGTCCTTTCGTTCTGCTGGCCCAGCCCAGTCTTTTCGATAGTTCAAGGGCTCCAAAAGGCAAACATACGGCTTGGGCTTACTGTCATGTGCCGAATGGGTCCAGAGTAAACATGCTTGACAAGATAGAAGATCAGATCGAGCGCTTCGCTCCCGGCTTCCACGACTGCATTTTGGGGCGGTGTGTGTTTTCTCCCGCCGACCTTGAGAGCATGGACGCTAACCTCGTAGGAGGCGATATCGGAGGTGGGACGATGGACATTCGTCAGTTTCTGTTTCGCCCGACATGGCGCCGCTACGTCACATCGGCACACGATATCTATATTTGCTCCGCGTCCACTCCACCAGGTGGAGGCGTGCATGGCATGTGCGGTTATCATGCCGCGAAGACGGCGTTGTCGAGGTTGCGCGGGGTCCGCTGAAGACGGAAGTCGCCATGATCGCCCCAGCATTCACTCGCGCGGGCCAACCGTCGGATCTTCGATGCCACGAATAGTGCCATCTGGATCGCTTGCGATCGTCGGCGCATAGAGTCCTAAGAATTGACGGTGCCACCAAAGACCTGTAGCTCGCTTTTCGGACATCGTCGTAAACCAATATTGCCAGAGAACAGCGCGTATCTCGCAATGCGATCACAAAGCAGGGGTCGGCCATCTCGAATTGACTTTTGTTGCAGATTAGACGCCGAATTTGGCCGCGTGCTCTCGCCGGCCAGAATCGCGATGATGCCGTCCATCTCGGCAACCGCCGTTTTTCCCGATTTGTTCAAGCTGGCCATCGTTTCGCAATGTACGAGTTGGTGCGAGTAATTCCCGGTGCGTTACAAAATCAGAGCAGAATTCATATCTAAATGCCACCTCCTCGATAATTCGCTCCGTCGGCTACCTATTGAGTAATTAGTTGATGGTGAAAAGGTTGCGGTACTACGTCGCAGGTGCGACTACAATTCCTTGTTCGGTTTCCAGAACAATGGAAAGCATTAAATTGACAACAGCTACTAACTGTGGTTGAATCCACCAACCATTAAGAATGTGTTTTGTCTTACTAACTTGAGCAACGAGAATTATTATTCAACTCATTCTGATAGTGGGATGCGCGCGCGCGTCTGGTGCCCTGTTTAAACGCATTGGCCAACCTCAAGTCTGTGGAGAAATTGCCGCGGGCTTGGTTCTTGGGCCATCTGTTTTTGGTAAGTTGTTTCCTCACATCCAGAGGATTCTATTTGATCCAACCACGGGTCCACAGCTCAGCGTTATTAGTGAAGTCGGACTCATTTTCATAATGTTTTTAATCGGCTTGGAGTTCGACTTTGCCCGTCTTGCTGGTTCTACACGCACGGCGTTTTTCATCTCTGCTGCCGGCATCATTCTGCCGTTTTCGCTGGGAATTCCGCTTGGGAGATGGATGCATTCTCAAATGAATCTTCACGTTGATAAGGGAGGGTTCACTCTGTTTGTTGCGACTGCCCTCAGCATTACAGCCATGCCTGTGCTGGGCCGCATCTTGATCGAGTTCAACATGAATAAGACCAAGCTGGGCGTGCTTACAATGGCATCTGCAGCTATGGACGATGCGGTCGGGTGGCTGCTTCTGGCAGTCATTTCCGCAGTCGCGGTCGCTCAGTTCCATCCTAGTCGGTTACTGCTCTCGGCAGCGGAAGTGGTGATTTATGTTCTAATAATGATTTTTGTCGTCCGCCCGTTGCTGCTGCGGTGGACACGCCGGGTCATGCGCGACTCTGGCGGCGAACTCTCCTCCAATGCGCTGGCCCAATTGATAGTTTTGTTTCTGGCCTCCGCTATGATCACCAGCGCCATTGGGATATTCTCGGTTTTCGGCGCATTTGTAATGGGCGGTATTCTTCATGACCAATCTGAGTTTCGCGCGGCCGTAAACAATCGCATGCGTGATTTTGTTACGGTCTTTTTCCTGCCAGTTTTCTTTACCTACACCGGCTTGCGCACTGACATCGGATCAATAAGCGGTCGCCCAGCGTTGATAGCCGGTGTGGTTGTGATTCTAGTGGCAACGGTCGGCAAACTCGGAGGGTGCTCAGTCGCGGCCAAACTTAACAGACTTGCCTGGCGCGAGGCACTTGCTGTTGGTACCCTGATGAACACACGTGGGCTAATGGAGTTAGTCGTGTTAAACACCGGCTATGACCTTGGCATTATCCCAAAACCGGTATTTTTCGTCTTTGTGATCATGGCTATTGTTGCGACTTACATGACCGTGCCTGTGCTCCGGCTACTATTTCGTGGTACGGAGCTGCAGGCGGAGTTCGAGACCTCTCCCTTGGTGGAAGGTCGCTTGGCGGTGTCTCCGCACAGGATAAGTCATTTGCAATCGCGGCGGCATGGTCTGTAGAAAGGGCATATATATCTGCGGTCGCACCTCGGCCATCAAAGTATGCAACTTGATGTGCCCCACCACGCCTACAACTTGAGACCAGTCTCGCACAAAGCTACCGTTTGCCATTACGCTGACACTCAATTGTCGACCTATGGGTTGACGTTCGGTCATAACTGCCGGACTAGAGATTTTCTATCCACTCCGAGCATCACTACTCCTTCTTGAAACTCAAGGTTCGCGCCCCCGATTCCGGCGTTTATTGAATGCTCTTGAATTCTGTAGACCGCAAGTGATTGATGATGAATGTATTGGGGCTAGGCACGAACGCTCGATTGATCCTCGTTGAGCGCTGGTGCTCTAACCGCTACAGAATCGTCTACAGCTCGAATGGGGTTGAACCCCTTTGTTGAGACAAATCGCGGTTGCTACACCCGCCGGAGTTTCTTCTGGGGAGACCGTCACGTGAAACAAACTCCTCTCGCTAGAGGGGATACTGCGCCCTCCTCAATTAGTTTAGCTTTTTGTCGATGAAGGTTATGTTCTGTTTTCCGAAATGTAATTGCCACCGAAGTTGCTGCCAGACGGGTGTAACTGTATTCGTTTAAATGATGCGTTCCAGTTTTGTAACAGCCATCACAATCGTGATGCGTCGGCGCGGAGAAGGTGTAATGTTGGATTGGAAGCACTCGTCGCTTACATGATCCGACGAAGCGTTGTTTTGTGGCAGGAAGCTGGAAGATAGTGTTCTCCACTAATAATTGATACCTTTTTCCAACTTTCATATTGACAAACTCGACTAATAATTGATAATTTCTCCACACGTTCATATTGACAAACTCGACTAATAATTGATAATTTCTCCACGCGTTCATATTGGAAAAGCAATAACGACTAATGCCGGGTATTATGGCGGCAGCCTGTCCTGGGTAATCTGATTGTTCCCTCCCGGCAAGCCGGAATTGTCTCACTGAATTTCTTCTCAGGATACGTCGAGCAAGCGGAGAGGCGAACTTTCGTCCAATCACAGGTGCGCCGTAGGTGTAAGATGGATCTCTTTAAGTTAGGCTCTTGTTGGTACGCGCTGCAGACCAAATCCAAGCACGAACATATAGCCGCTACAATACTCAGGAACAAGGGTTACGAAGAGTTCTTGCCGCTGTGTCATCCACGTCTGCCCATGCGTCATTGCGAGAACCAACTGCGCAGAGAGGAGTTGCGGCCGCTGTATCCTGGATACATTTTCTGTAGATTTAATCCTAATGCTCGAGGGGCCTATTGTCACAACGCCGGGAATTGTGAGGATTGTGGGGTGCGGGTCCGGTCCCGCAGTTGTGAGCGAAATCGAAATTGAGAACATTCGAAGGATTCTCACTTCCAATCTAACCGTTAATTCTTGCGCGTACCTCAACGTTGGGTAGCGCGTACGAGTGGTATCAGGGCCTTTGAGAGGTGTTGAAGGTATCTTAGCCCGATATAAAGGCCAGTTTCGGTTAGTAGTCTCAGTTCACGTGTTACAGAGATCCTCGGAGGTGGAAGTCAACCTCGATTGGATACAACCATCGCTTGTACCGATGGTGAAGGTTGGAACCGAGTTAGCAGCGTAGCCATGTCCTTAAGGCCATCAAGGCGCGAGCTATCATGACGGATTGTTCCTGTGGCTTAAGCGATGATATCCGCTTGGGGCAGATCGGTATTGATTCGCTCGGACTTATATTGATATTTGTAGATCTTTCCGCGCAGACTGGCCCCGCTGCGATGCCGGAGGAAGGTTCAGCCTCGTTACAAAACTTTGGTGACCGGACAGAGACCGCAGCTGAAGGAGTCCTTATGGCGATCGAGAAATCGGAATTTATCTGGCACAACGGCAAGCTTATTCCCTGGGATGATGCCACGATTCACGTGATGTCGCACGTGGTGCACTATGGCTCCTCCGTGTTTGAGGGGATCCGGTGCTATGCGCCACCCGCGGGACCTGCGATTTTCCGCGCCACCGAGCACATACAACGGTTACTCGATTCGGCCAAAGTGTATCGCACCGACGTCGATTACACCCGCGACCAACTGGTGAAGGCAATGCTGGAAACCGTCGCCAGCAACGGCATGTGGCCGTGCTATGTGCGACCCATCATTCTCCGCGGCTACGGCGAGGCGGGAGTGAGTCCATTTAACTCGCCCACCGAGGTTTACATCATTAACTATCCGTGGGGAAAATATCTGGGCGGCGACAGCGAAGGCTGCGACGTTTGCGTCTCGTCCTGGACGCGGATTGCGCCGAACACGCTGCCGGCCATGGCTAAGTCGGGCGCCAACTACATGAACTCGCAGCTCATCAAGATGGAAGCCATCGTCAACGGCTTTGCCGAGGGCATTGCACTCGACATCAACGGCTTTGTGAGCGAGGGCTCGGGCGAGAATGTGTTCATCGTGCATCGCGAGAAGCTGATCACGGCCCCGCTGGGCAACTCGGTTCTTCCCGGCATAACCCGCGATTCGATCCTGCAGATTGCGCGCGACCTCGGCATTACGATTGTCGAGCAGGTGATTCCGCGTGAGATGCTCTACATCGCCGACGAAGCCTTCTTCACCGGGACGGCAGCAGAAGTCAAGCCGATCCGTTCCGTGGACAAGATCGATGTGGGCAAGGGCGCGATTGGCCCCATCACCAAGGCGATCCAGAAGGAGTTCTACGCCATCGTGCGCGGCGAGAAGAGCGACCGCCACGGCTGGCTCACTCCGGTGCCGGTGCGCAGCGAGCAGCCGGTCGGGGTATAGACGCAATTCGACATCAAATCCACCATGAATCACGTGAACCGCCTCCTGCAAATGATTGTTGCCCAAGGAAACTCCCTATGATGTTCAGCGATCAAGACAGCTTCTAAGTTTGGCTGCTCTATTAGAGCCATTCGCCCCGGAGTTGGTTGGGAATCGGGCTTTTCGCGGTCGGCCAACGCCAAAAGAGTTAAGAGTACCCACAGCGGTATGAGGATTGTTCGCTCGAAACCCGATCATTCCGACCGTTTAGAAATCGAATCGAATGCGTTCGGCCGGCGGGGCAGCGAAGGCTCATTCACCCGTACCTAAGAGCTAAGAGTGGAGTTGCTACGGTGGGGTGCGGAACGCCTGAGGTTGCTAACGGATGTATATGCATCACTTCATCGGGCTCGCTATATGGATACTAAATACAGTCGGGATTGTGCCAATCACTTAAAAGAATCAAGTTAGTAAGTTGTTTTTGCGAAACCCGTATCGTGCGGCGTGCCTCAGAAGCGCAAAGAGACCAAGCCCATGCGTCAACACCTTCTCGAAGACATTAGAAGCCACGCTCTCGCCAAACCGAACCAATTTGCCGTCTGTGACAGCGAGGTCAGCATTAATTATGGTGCCTTGGACCGCTTCAGCACCAGCCTAGCAATGCACTTGCAGGCAATTGGCTGTAAGACTGGGAGCCGCGTTGTAGTAGTGGCGAACCGACGAGCCATCATGGTGGCTGCAATTCTAGGCACCTTTAAGGCGGGGTGCATCCACGTTCCGCTTGATCCCCGCATGCCCGCAGCTCGACTGCAATACATCTTGAATGACATAGCACCTGCCGCCGTCATAACAGAGGAAGATCTGCGCGAAACTGTCGGAGCATATCTCTCCCCGCAGGCCAGCTTACTTCTGAAGGAAGACTTAGAGCGTATTCTACAGGTGAGCGCAGCAACGGATTACGTCCCCGCCCCCGACGTAAGTTCACCAGGCTGGCTTCTGGACTTGCCGGCGTACTGCATCTACACATCCGGATCGACTGGACGGCCCAAGGGTGTCTTGATCGACCATCGCAGCATCGTCGATTTTTTCGAGGGAACTGAAGAAGTTTACGACGTCCGTGCGGAATCGGTTTGCGCCAGTTTCTCGCCGCTGCATTTCGACGTTTTTCTCATGGATATGTTGTTCCCACTTGCCCAGGGTGCTCGTCTGCATGTCCACGACGACATTGTGGTCCCTGATCTGTTGTTTCAGACGATAGCAACTAACAATGTAACCCATTTTTCCGCTTGGGGCTTGATGCTTGGACTCATTGCACAGGCCTCCGAATTCGGTACTACCCCTCTGCCGCACCTCCAGACCGTACTAACTGGAACAGATATCCCGAATGTCGACACTGTTCAGCGATGGTTGCGGGCAGGGACTGGC
>Ga0302177_10000007_pt1 | contig 221894 bp, 197 predicted proteins | sample I_Palsa_E1_2_FD_198780 | JGI IMG/M metagenome (GOLD analysis project Ga0302177, IMG submission 198780) | Peat permafrost microbial communities from Stordalen Mire near Abisko, Sweden - I_Palsa_E1_2 | ecosystem: Environmental > Terrestrial > Soil > Palsa > Peat permafrost | place: Sweden... | reverse complement strand
GACGCAAGATTTCCGGCTACTAGGTAGGCCCGCCCCTGCCGTATCTGCAGCGCTGCCCTTCGATCCATGCTCGCCACGGAAAGCGCATCGTCGTAGGCGGAAGCGGCTCGGGGATCACCGGTGGACAGCAGAAGCTCCGCTCGGAGGGCTAGCAGCTCCTCCACCTCGCCGCCTCCTGCGTGAGGCAAAGCTCGCTCCACGAAACCGAGCGCATCGGCGTAGGCGGCCACGTTCGCGGCGTCCCGCGCGGCGCGCAGCAGCCAGGGCACCGCCTCGCCAGCCCGACCGCCCGCAATCAGATGACCGGCCACCCGCGCCGGTGCCGCGTCCGCAGAGGCCAGTCGCTGGGCCGTCTCCCGGTGGGCAACCAAGCGCCGGTGGTCGGCAAGCGAGCGCACGAGCGCCTCGCGTACAAGCGGGTGGCGAAACCGGTAGGTGCCATCACCCCCCTCGAGCACACCAGCCGCAAGCGCCGAATCCAGCGCGGCGAATGCGTCATGCTCTTCGAGCCCGACCAGGCTGGACAGCTCGTCGACCGTAACTTCGCTGCCGGCAATCGCGATCCGCGCGAGCACGCCTACCAACGTTGGCTCCAGACGCGCCAGACGGCTGTCGAGAATCTCGTAGACACGGCCTGGGACCTCGACCGCCCCCTTCGAATCGACCGTCGCCGCCAACTCCTCAGTAAAGAACGGGTTGCCGCGCGCCAGCGCGAAGATCGCTTCAGCCGTCCGTTCGGCCACGGGCCGATTCAAGACTTGCTCCGCGATCGTCCGGGAGGCCTCGCGATCGAGAAGGGCCAGCACGATCTCGCTCGTGACCAAGTGTTGCTCAAACAGACCCGAGCGCGCCCGATCGAGCGCTGAGATCCGGGGCCGATCGCGAAACGACATCACGATCAAAAGCCGCTGATAGCGCGCCGTCCGCGCGAGATAGTGCAGAGCTGAAGCGTCGCCTCGTCGGCAGCATGAAGGTCATCAAACAGGAGGACCGCTCCGCGCTCCCCGGCGGCTCGCGCGAACACCGGCGCCACGCTCGAGAAGATCCTTTGCCGGTCCGCCCTGGGCTCTGGATCGGTCGGCTGCGGCCGGCGACGCCGCGGTCACCCGAGCCAGCTCGCCCTGAGCCGCGCTCGTCAACGAAAAGGCAAGGTCAGGCCGCGCGTCCAAGAGACGATCGAGCGCCTCCACGATCGGCGCGTAAGGAAGCGGCCCCTCCTCCTCGGGCGCCGCGCCGCGCATGGTCGACCACGACGACGACGACGCCTCCGCCAACAGCGCCTCACACAGGCGGGTCTTACCCACACCCGGCTCGCCACTGACCATGAGAACTCCCCCGCGTCCCTCGGACGCCTGTCTCCACGCAGCCCTAGCGATCGCGAGCTCAGAATCACGACCCACCATCGGAGACCGCACCGGTACCGGCGCCACCGCAGCCGGACCCCGACTGACCTTCTCGTGGAGAGCAAGCGTCTCCGCCCCCGGCTGCAACCCGACCTCGGCCAGTGCAGCCTTCAGACGCTCGAACTGGCGCAGCGCAACAGAACGATTGCCAGCATCGGCGTATCTGCGCATCAGCGAGCGATGCGCCTCCTCATCCGCGGGCTCCTCAGCCACCACCTCCTCCCAGCGACCACGGGCCCGCGACGACCGCAAGTACGCCAGCCTCAGCCGCTCGCGCGCCTCACTCGCCCACTCGGCATACCAATCCTCAGGCAACAGCTCCCCGCTGTACAGGGCCGGATCATCCTCGGCCTCAAAGCGCTCAACATCCGTCTTCACCAACGCCCCCGGTGCCAGCGCGACCCGCCCTCCGTGAACCACCATGGCATCCGATTCGCCAATCGCGCGGCGAGCGAAGTGCGCCGCCTTGTGCAAGTTCGCCAACGCCGCGTCATACGGCAACTCCGGCCAAAGGGCCTCGATCACCTGCTCGCGGTGCAGCCGATGCTCACGCGCCAGCGCAAGCACCTTCACCAGCTCTGCGCCACGACGGTGCTGCCAAGCCTCCTGAGGCACAAGATCGCCATCCCGCAACACCTGAAACCCACCCAGCAAGCGCACCTCGAGCCACTCCATCAGACGATCTTCTCTCCCAACGACGACGCGCGCAAGAGCGCGACAATGAACAGTCCAGCCGGCGCCCAGCGCGACGAGCACCTCGGCGTTCCTCGAGCGGCTGCCCTGCTTTATCCCGAATTCGGGATAATCCCTTGGCGCGGAAACGGGGGCGGCACGTGTCTCGCGGCGCCAGTGACGGCACTCGGTAGAGCTTTGCACGCGGGAGTAATTCGGTATCACCGTGGACGGCCGGTCCGGCAGCCTCCCGGAGAGTCGTCCTGTCCAGACTCGTGCATCCCGCGATATCGTCGCAGTGTGGACCGCGCCGAGCTCCAGACGATTCAGCGCCCGCTCAAGGAGCGCTACCGCAGCGAGCCAGCGTCCGCGCTCGTGACCCTGACCGCAACCGGGGAGCTCGACGAGCAGGCTATCTCATGCTCCGTTGCGACCGGCAGGGCCCTCGTTGAGGCAGGGCTCCATCCGGCGACGGGCGGATCAGGCGCGCTGGCCTGCTCCGGTGACATGCTGCTTCAGGCGCTCGTCGCGTGTGCCGGGGTGACGCTGAGGTCGGTCGCCACGTCGCTGGAGATTGCGGTGTCGGGGACCGTCAGGGCCGAGGGTGATCTCGACTTTCGCGGGACGCTCGGCGTCGACAAGACCGGCGACGCGCCGGTCGGTTTCCGCGCCATCCGGCTCATCTTCGACCTGGACAGCTACGCGAGCGAGGAGCAGCTCGAGAAGCTGCTCGCGCTCACCGAGCGCTACTGCGTCGTCTACCAGACGCTCACGAGCGGCGTTGCCGTCAGCATCGATCACTCCCCGTAGCAACGGTCACGGTCGCAGGCTGAGTATCCGCGGATCCGCGACGCTTCTGGCATTGGCAACATCGCCGAGCCGGGATGGACCCACGCGCCACCCGCTCCCCGGAACCAGAGACCCGAACCGGGCCGCGCCTCGGCGGCACCCGCTTTCGCACCGCGACGCGGACCCCCTCGCGGGCTGACGTGCCCTGCATCGCGCGGAAAGCTCGCATCAGCGGGCGATTGCTCTCACCTCTCGCCCCGCCTCGGAGCTCGCCACTGCTGCGGCGACATCTCGATCGTGCGCGCGCTGGCCGCCGACAGCCCGAGCGGGGCCGGACCGCCGCCTACGTCCGACTTGGTTCTGCGTAGGAAGCGCCGCAATTCTGCCCACGGAGGCCTCCGCCCCGCCATCGGCGATCGGGAGGACTGAAGAGACTCGGTACCAGGAGCGTCAGGCGCTGTTGCCAATCGTCTGAATCGCCGCGAACCTGGGCCGTGATTGACAGTGTGCCCGCTTTCAGCGTACCTGGCCGCGATTGTGGGCACGAGCGCTGTTGCTTCTCGCTTGGCCGGCCGCGGCCGGACTGTCCCGCGATGTGCTGTTCCCGTCTTGTAACCCTAGGACGGCTACCACTTCGAGCTACTGTGGTTCATCCCGTGCCCGACCTCTCGCAGTGACTTGACGCACGGAGGCACAGATGTTCGGCCGTAAGCGCGAAGCCGGCGTGCCCCGGCGGGCGGTCTCCGCGCTGATCGCGACGGTCCTGGCCTTCGGAGTGGGAGCGGCGATCGTGGCGATCACCGCTGGAAGCTCAGATCGGGAAGTGACGTGTGGCGGGGGCTCGACGGTCGGCGCGGGCGCGAGGATCGTTGCTGCGGCAACCCCGCTGCTCGGCAGGTCCCAGTACCTGCGGTTGGCCGAGCAGGGGATCGCGCACACGTCGATGTGGTGGGACCGCAAACTTCACTGGTACTGCGACGCCCTGAGTGATCACAAACGGAAGCCGCTCGCCACCGTCTGGGATACCAACGGGCTGTTCGAGGCGCTTGACGAGGTCGCCCTCGCGGACCCGACCGCACATAACCTCGACGCCGTGAAGTCGTTTGCGAACTACTCCCAGCCCTATTGGAACCCCGACCTGGAGCCGCATCCGGGCTTCTCTCCCTATCCCGGCGACCGTGGTCGCCACCAGGAGACGTTCTACGACGACAACGGCTGGCTCGGGCTCGCCTTCCTCGATGCCGATCTCGCAACCCACTCACGTCGCTACCTGCACGACGCCGAGCGCGCGTTTTCCTACATTGCAGCCGGAGGATGGGACAAGGCCGCTGGGGGCGGGATGTGGTGGACCAACCAGCACCAGTGGCGTTCCGGCGAGGCGCTCGCAGCGGACGCTGATCTAGCCGCGCGCCTCTACCACGCGACGGGCGAAGTCGCGTACCTGAAGCGCGCCCAGACCTACATCGGCTGGGCCAACAAGCACCTCAGGCAACCCAACGGTGTCTACATCAGAACCGCGAGCACCCCCTACCCGCACCTCACGTTGACCACGACGAGCACCCCGACGCCCACCCTCGCGCCCACCAAAGGCACGGTCTTCACGAAGCTTCCACCGTGCGGCACCAAGAACCGATGCGCCGTCCGAAGAGGCAATCCTCACCCAGGCAAGATTCGACCGTGCGCGGCCAACCACCAATGCGTCATCCGAGGAGGGAATCCTCATCCAGGCAAGCCGGTGATGGTAGCGATGCCGCATGACGGAGAAGGAGCGATGCTGTCGGCGATGGTGACGCTCTGCCAGGCGACCCGCGACCACTCATGGTGCTCGGAGGCGGAGAGACTGGCGAATGCCGAAACGGTATGGCTGGCGCCGTTCACCGACGGTCCACAATACGACTCGATCCTGATACGCGGCCTCCTGAACCTGTACACGGTCGATCACCGGCCCCGCTGGTACCGGTTCGCAGCAGAGCTGGCAGCCCTGATCGTCAAGAATGCACCCACATCGTCCGGCGTCTACCTGCGCGGCTGGGACGGCGCTGCGGTTCCGGGCGCCTCTCCCGGAATGCTCCGCACCGACGCCGGCAGCATCAGCGTGTTCGCCGACCTGGCCACCGTGACCCCACCAACCTGACGTCGCCCCCGTGGCGCGCGATCCAACGCGCCCCGTGTTCGCCGAGATTCGCGTGCCACCACCGCGTCCGTGCAGTAACTCGCCTGATCGGATGATTGAGTCGCGACGCTGTCTCAGGTTTCCTCGGTTTCCTCGGGATCTGAGTGGGCGAGAATCGCTTGATGCGCTTGCCGAGCGAGCTTGACGTGCTGAGGCTGCGCGACTTCCGGCTCGTGTTCGGAGCTTCCGTCGCGTCGCTGGTGGGCGATGGTGTCGTGCCGGTGGCGTTGGCGTTCGCGGTTCTTGATCTCACCGGTTCGGCTACCGATCTGGGGATCGTGCTGGCGGCACGGGTTGTGGCGCTCGTCAGCTCGCTCCTGGTTGGTGGCGTCGTCGGGGATCGTGTGGGCCGGCGCGCGGTGATGGTCGCGGCGGATCTCGTGCGGCTTGGCGCTCAGGCCGCGATCGGTGTGCTGCTCGTGAGCGATGACGCGACGATCGCGGAGATGTTCGTGTCGCAGGCGCTGATCGGAGCGGCTTCGGGATTCTTCAATCCGGCCGCTAGCGGGCTGATCCCGATGGTCGCGGGCGATCGCCTGCAGCAGGCCAACACGCTGAAGGCGATGGCGATGGCGGCGGGGAACATCGTCGGGCCGGCGATCTCCGGCGCGCTCGTCGTCGCGACCGGTCCCGGCGCTGCGCTTTTGATCGACGCCGCGAGCTACGGAATCAGCGCACTGCTGCTCGCTCGCGTGCACGTCACGGCGCCCGCCCCTGCACCACGACAGCGGTTCGGTGTCGAGCTGCGTGAGGGCTTCGCGGAGGTTCGGAAACGCACGTGGGTGTGGTCGATCATCGCCTGCTCCGCGTTCTGGAACATGCTCGCCGCGTTCAGCGTGCTCGGACCGGTGGTCGCCAAGGATTCGCTCGGTGGACCGGCGGCGTGGGCGGCGATCCTCGCCGCCGAAGGGATCGGTTGGCTCGCCGGCGGTGTTGCGCTGCTTCGCGTCACGCCGCGCCGCCCGCTCGTCGTAGCGTCGGCCGCGAGCGCTGTCGCGGTTGTGCCGACGGTGCTACTTGCCGTCCCTGCGCCGCTCGCGGTGATCGTGGTCGCCGGCCTGTTCGCCGGGGTCACATCGATGCTGTTCAACACACTGTTCGAAACGACGCTGCAACGGCACATCCCCCGGCACGCGCTGTCCCGCGTCAGCTCCTATGACTGGTTCGGGTCGCTCGCGCTGCAACCGATCGGGCTCGCGCTGATGGGACCGCTCGCCAGCGCGGTGGGTGTCTCGGCAGCGCTGTACCTGTGCGCGGGCCTGAAGCTCCTCACCCTCTGCTCGCTGCTCGCGGTAAAGGACATCCGCACGCTCGGACCGTTCCCCGAAGGTCCCGCCGCGGCAGCTGCGAGCGCCGAGCTGGTGAACGAACGGGCTGGTGCGTGAGGCACCCGGCCAAGCTCCCGCGGGGTCGCGCCTGCACGCGTGGCGACGTCCACGATGAGGCTCGAGGGCATCGACTGCGAGATCCGCCGGAGCGCGAACGGGGCCCGCACGATCGCCTACCCGACGGTGGTCGGCCGGCTCTGGGCCTGAGCCGGACCGGGGGAAGCGCGGACGCTTCCTCGCTCGCCTTCGACCTCGAGCCAGCCCGTACTCCGCGCTGCCGATCTGATGCCCAATTTGCAAATCGCCCCGTGACGAGCTATCCAGCTAACAAAAAACTCCCCGATTAACAGGGAGTTCCTCCGAAGCGGCTGAAGGGACTCGAACCCTCGACCTTCTGCATGGCAAGCAGACGCTCTAGCCAACTGAGCTACAGCCGCGAACGCGGCCGAGTATAGCCCGCAGTCGGTGGATCAGGCTCCGGCCGCGCCGCGGTCGCCTCGGACGCTGTCGTGACTGGCGAACGGGTCCTGATCGCAGTCAGACGTTGGTTGAGACCGTGTCGTCGATTGGTGCCGGAGCGTGCACTGGCTCGGGTGCCGGGGTGGTGGCGCCGGCGAAGAACCGCTGCGGGTTCTCGATCATCATCTGCGCGATGTGCTCGTGGCTCGCCCCTGCCTCGAGCAGCGCCGGCACGACGTGCTTGGAGATCAGCAGATAGTCCGGATTCTCGTTGGCGAAGACGGGGTCGCCGACCATGAAGTCGTAGAAGCAGGAGGCGTCGTGTGAGAGATGGATGCGGTCGCCGTAGCCCTCTGCGAGGAGCGCGAGCAGCGTCTTGATGCGCTCGGCCATCGGATTGAAGTGGTCGATCCCGAAGCGGTCGCAACCGAGGCTCGCACCCGTGTCCGCGATCGTCCGCAGGTAGCCGAGGTCGTTGCTGTCGCCCGCATGGGCAATCACGACCCGCGAGGGGTCCACACCGTCCTCGGTCAGCGCCTCGAGCGCGTCGAGGCCGGTTCGCTTCGTCGCGTTGGTGTGGACCATGATCGGGGTTTCGGTCTCATTGCTGGCCGCGGCGATCGCGGCGAGGATTCGCGGCACATCGCCGATGATCCCGTGCTTCTCCACCGCACACTTCAGGAACGCAGCCTTCACGCCCGTGTCGTCGATTCCGTCTCTGATCTCGCGGACGAACAGCTCGGCGATTGCATCGACGCCCCGATTTGCGAGGAAATTGGGCAACTCGAGGAAGGCGTAGACACCAGTAGCGACGATGATGTTGAGGTCGACCGCCCGGTTGAGGGTCTGGATCCGCGGGATAAAGCGTCCGAGTCCCGGGACGGTGGGATCGACGATCGTCTGGATGCCGGCCTCGCGCAACCGCGTGAGCTTGGCGATCGCGTCGTCGATTCGCTCGCGCTCGTTCCAGTAACACGGCCCGAACGCATGACCCCAGTTCTGGAGGGCTTCAGGCTGCATGATGAAGATGTGCTCGTGCATGAGCGTCGGGCCAAGCTCGGTGACCTCGACTTGGCCTCGCACCGTTTCGATCTGAGGCATCGTTGCTCCTCTCGTGCTTACGGGGTCGAAGAAGATGGTGAACGGACCGCGTCCGATAGGCTCTTCGCCCCGCCGTGCGCGCTCTGCCCGCCGTCCACCGCGATCTCGGCGCCGCTGATGAACGACGCTTCGTCGGAGATCAAGAACACGACCAGGGGCGCCACCTCTTCGGTCTGACCGACTCGTCCCAGCGGCGTGACGTCGACGTTCGCTTGCCGGAACGCCTCCGGGGCGGAGGCGGTCATGGGCGTCTCGATGTAGCCGGGGAAGATGGCGTTGACACGAATCCCGCGCGGACCCAGTTCGAGGCTCGCGACGCGCGACAGTGCTCGTACGCCCCACTTGCTGATCGTGTACCCGACGGCGTGGAAGCCGAGGAGTCCCGCGACCGAGCTCACGTTGACGATCGAGCCGCCCTGCTCCATCAGCGGTGACAGCGCCTGGATGCCCAGGAGAGGCCCGTTCAGGTTGACCGCCATCACGCGTTCGAGGTCGGCCAGCGTAATCTCGGCGAGTCGCAGACGCATAGGGATGCCGGCGTTGTTCACGAGGCCGTCCACGCGGCCGTGACGAGCCTCGATCCAAGCTCCGAGCTCGCTCCATGCCTCCTGCACGGTGACGTCGAGCTCGCGGCACGTGATCGGGGGCTCCAGTTCAGGGAGGTGGAGATCGGTCGCGATCACCGTCGCTCCCTCGGCCGCGAGTGCCCGCGCCTCGGCTGCGCCTTGGCCCCCCGCCGCGCCGGTCACGACCACGATCTTCTCGTCGGTCCGGCCCACGTCAGCGGCCGGTCGGTCGGACCAGATCGCGTCTGTCCGATCCGACAGACGCCCGATCGATGCGATCGTAGACATGCTCCAGCGCTTCGGTGGACACGATCAGCTCGATCATTTTCCGACTACCGGATGTCCCCGACGGCTACATTTCTCCATCCGTGCTGCTGCATATATCGATTATGAGGGTGGGCGAGGCTCTGAGGACCGTTCCCGGTGTCGTCAGCGTCGACGGGCTTGCGGATCTGGTTCAGGCAGTGGCCTGGCTGATCGTCGCCCTGGTCTTCATCTATGTCTTTCGATCCTCAATTCGAAGCCTCATGGCCCGGAGGTCTCGTGGCGGCGCCTTGGGCGAAGGGCTTGCCCTGAGCGACGACTTCAACCGACTCGTACGGCAGGGAGCCAGTCCGGTCAAGAATCCGACCGCTCATGGGTCGGTTGACTCGGCCGACCTCCACGAGTTCGATCAGCATCGGCGACACGTTCTCGAGGAAGCCTCCAAGTCGCCGGAGGTTGCGCTGATTGCATTGTCGGGCAATCTCGAGCACCGGATTCGACTGCTGTCCGCCACCACAGGCTGGGGATCGGACCAGCGAGATGCGCGTCATCAGGTGGAGTCGATGCCGCTCCCAGACTCCTTGCGAGCGGCTGTCGGCGATTTCTGGCAGGTGCGTAACAAGGTCGTTCACGGCGGCTCCGCAACCGACCGCGAGGTTCTCAGCGCGATCGATTCGGGACTCACGGTGTATGAGGCCCTGCAGCGAACCGCGACCGAGAAGAACTATGTCAATGATCCCGCGCTGCCGGTGTTCGCCGATTCCCGATGCAGCGAACTGCGCACGGATGTTCACGGGGTACGACTGCAAACCGTTTCACCGGACGGGAGCGTGTCCTTCCGCGTGTTCCCGACGACGAGGACTCATTTCCAGAAAGGCCGGCAGGTCGCGTGGGAATGGAGCGGGAGGGACTGGGGCCCGTCGTGGTATCGCAACCGGGACACCGGTGAGGTTGAACAAGCCTGGACCAGTTCGATCGAGTTCGTCGGACGCAACCTGACCGACTTATAGGCCGCGCGGTAGCGGTCTGGGACGTGCGCTCGTCGAGGCTGACCTGGCTACAGGCGGAGGGCATGCACTCAGAGGCGACGACCGGAATCGAACCGGTGTAGACGGCTTTGCAGGCCGCTGCGTAGCCACTCCGCCACGTCGCCGGGTCTCTTAGCCTAGCGTCAGCAGCGCCGCTAGCATCAACGCGCGAGGGGGCGCACGGCGAGGTCGAGCGGACGGTGTAGATTTGCTGTCGGGGCGGATCGCCATCGTCGCGCTAGGTAACGGTCGCCGCTGTGAGTGCCGGAGCGTCAGCGGCGAGGTTCAGTCGACCGAGCAGGTGCCCGCGCCGGGCGCTCCGGGAAGCCTCCCGAGGAGCTGCGCGAGCTGCTCGATCTCCTCGGCACTGAAGTGCTCGAGGAACAGCCGTCGGATGCCTGCAATGTGCGTCTGGCCGGCGTCGCGCAGCTTCGCGAGCCCTGCATCGGTCAGGCGCGCGTAGGAGACCCGTGCGTCGCTGGGGCAGGAGTCGCGTTCGATCAGTCGCCCGGTGACGAGTCCGTCGATCAGTCGCGTCACCCCCGAGCGGGTGAGCATCGTGCTCTCCGCCAGCGCCGACATCGGGAGCTTGCAGTCTGGAGCCTGGGCGAGATACAGCAGGACCTCATAGTCCCGAGCGGTCAGCCCGTGACCGGCGACGAGATCGGCATCCAGCTCACGCAGGATCGACCGCTGGCTCTGGAGGTAGCTCCGCCACGCCTCGAGGGAAGATCCCTGCAATCCGTTGAAGCTCTTGGTGGCCATCCGGAAGACTATAGTTGATGAGTCAACGGGTCCTGGCGCTTGAAGCCTACTCGCCCACTGACGATCCGCATTGTTGGCCGAGGAGATGCGCTGAGGAGCCGACGCAGCGCTGTTCGGGCCGTCTACGTGGCACGACGTCGTCGGGCGCCCTGATATGTCTGCCGCGTAGCCCGCTGCTACGACGGCCCGCTCGTTGGCTCGCAGTCTTTAACCTGGAGCGCCGGCTCGTCCCAGTAGCAGCGGGAATGGACGATGCTGGGCTCGAACCAGCGACCTCTGCCTTGTCGAGGCAGCGCTCTCCCAGCTGAGCTAATCGTCCGGGAGCGCCAAATGTACCAGCGGCTGGCGGCTCGCCTAGCATCCACTGCCCGATGGACTACGAGCTCCCCGACGGCACAGTTCTCGCCTTGCCCCGCGACGCCACCGGCGCCGACGCCGCCGCGGCGATCGGACCGGGGCTCGCGCGCGCGGCACTCGCCGTCGCGATCGACGGCGAGGTGCGCGACCTCGCGCGTCCTCTGCCACCCGACGGTGGACGGCTCGAGGTGATCACGCAGAAGAGCGGGGCGGCTGCACTGGCGCTGATTCGCCACGACGCCGCACACGTGCTTGCGACCGCGGTGATGGAGCTCTACCCGGGGGTCAAGATCTCGATCGGGCCGCCGATCGAGGACGGCTTCTATTACGACTTCCAGTTCCCAGACGGCGTCTCCGTGTCCGACGCGGACTTCGAGCGCATCGAGGCGCGGATGCGTGAGCACATCAACGCGGATGAGCCGTTCGTCCGCCGGGAGGTCAGCGTCGGCGAGGCGCTCGAGCGCTTCACCGCCGAAGGCCAGGACTACAAGGTGAAGCTGATCGAGGATCTCGTTCGGGATGGCGACCCCGCCCACCCGCTCGAGACGGTCTCGCTCTACACCAACGGGCCTTTCACCGATCTCTGCCGGGGACCGCACGCGCCGAGCACGAAGCGGATCAAGTCATTCAAGCTCCAGTCGGTGGCGGGTGCCTACTGGCGCGGCGACGCACGCAACCCGATGCTCACGCGTATCTACGGCACCGCGTTCTTCTCCGCGCGCGACCTCGACGAGTACCTCGAGCGGCTCGACCGGGCGCGCGCCAACGACCACCGCCGGCTCGGACCCCAGCTCGGGCTGTTCACGTTCTCTGAGGTCTCGCCCGGCGCGGCATTCTGGCTGCCGGCCGGCACGCGCGTCTACAACGAGCTCGTTGCGCTGAGCCGTGAGATGGGGCTCGCGCGCGGCTACACGGAGGTCAAGACGCCGCAGCTGTACGACAGCTCGTTGTGGGTCACGTCCGGGCACTGGGACAAATACCGCGAGCACATGTTCGTCACGGAGTCGGAAGGCCGGACGATGGCGATCAAGCCGATGAACTGCCCCGGCCACTGCCAGCTCTACTCGCTAACTCGCCACTCCTACCGCGACCTCCCGGTCCGCTACTCGGAGCCGGGCCTGCTGCACCGCAACGAACCAAGCGGCACCCTGCACGGCCTGCTCCGCGTGCGTCACTTCGCCCAGGACGACGCGCACATCTTCTGCACCGAGGAACAGATCCAGCAGGAGGTCGCGGCCTGCCTCGAGTTCGCCTTCTCCACGTACGAGATCTTCGGTCTCGATGTGCGAATCGAGCTGTCGACCCGTCCGGCGGTGCGCATCGGGGACGACGCGCTGTGGGACCGATCCGAGGCGGCGCTCCAACAGGCGCTCGACAGCCGCGGTCTCCCATACGAACTGCAGCCCAGCGAGGGCGCCTTCTATGGCCCGAAGATCGACCTGCACATGACGGATTCGCTCGGACGCTCGTGGCAGCTCGGCACGGTCCAGCTCGACTACAACTTCCCCGAGCGCTTCCACCTGACGTTCACCGGTGCGGACAACTCCGAGCACCGCCCGGTGATGATCCATCGCGCGATCATGGGCTCTTACGAGCGCTTCATCGGGATCCTGCTCGAGCACCTCGAGGGCGAGCTGCCCGTCTGGCTCGCCCCGGTCCAGGCGATCGTGCTGCCGATCGCCGATCGCCACAATGACTACGGCATCGACGTCCTCGCGCGCCTGCATGACGGCGGCGTGAGGGCCGAGCTCGACGAGCGGGTTGAGTCGGTCGGCCGCAAGATCCGCGATGCCGAGCTCCGCAAGATTCCTTACATGCTCGTCGTCGGCGACCGCGAGCGCGAGGCCGGCGAGGTCGCCCTTCGGGAGCACCGGCACGGCGATTCGGGATCGCTGACGGTCGAGGCGTTGATCGAGCGCCTTCGCGCGCACACGACAAATCGCTCAGCGCGATGAGGCGCCGCTATACTCGGTTATGTTGATCCAAGTGCTTAACCACACACGGCCTGGCGTCGCTTGACGCAGCGTCGACATCGCAGCTAGTGCCGGTCCCTCGTAGGTTCGACCGGCGTCCGCCGGACAGGGATACGACTCGCATCAACGACCGTATTCGCGTGCCCGAGGTCAGACTCGTCGGCGAGGACGGAAAACAGATCGGCGTCGTCAAGACCGCTGACGCGCTCAGCTATGCGCAGGAGCGCGATCTCGATCTCGTCGAGGTGGCGCCCGACGCCCGCCCGCCCGTGTGCCGCGTGCTCGACTACTCGAAGTACAAGTACGAGCAGGCGCAGAAGCAGAAGGCCGCACGTAAGCACCAGCAGCAGATCACGATCCGCGAGATCAAGTTCCGTCCGAAGATCGCGCAGAACGATTACGACACCAAGAAGGGCCACGTGACCCGTTTCCTGCGCGGCCACGACAAGGTCAAGATCACGATCATGTTTCGTGGCCGCGAGGTGACCCATCCCGAGCGCGGCACCGCGCTCCTCGATCGGCTGGCGTCCGAGCTCTCCGACATCGCCGTGATCGAGCAGTCGCCGATTCAGGACGGACGCAACATGACGATGCTGCTGGCGCCGTCGAAGACGGTGCTGGCCGACGAGAAGGGCAAGTCGGGCGCGGACGGGGCGAAGGCCGAGAACGGCTCTGGCGCGGAGGTCCAGGTGCCGTCGCTGGCTCCAGCGGACGACGTCAGCGCGCGGGCTGGGACCGCGGACGGCGTAGCGGCGGACGATGCAAGCGCCAACGACGCGACTGCGGACGACGCGGCTTCAGCCTATGCGAAGGTTGACGGCGCGAAGGCGGAAGCGTCGACGGCGGCGGAGGCAGCCGCGGCGGTGAAGGCCGCGCCGACGCCTGCCGCCAGCGGCGCAGCGGCGGGCGACGCGGCCGCCTAGCGCGGGCACGCGGCCACGCCGCAGGCCGGTCCCTGACCGCGGCTCTGCTTTACTAACCGGTTCCGATGCCGAAGATGAAGACCCATTCCGGCGCTAAGAAGCGCTTCAGGCTCACCGCCACCGGGAAGGTGCGCGGACGCAGTGCGTTCTCGAGCCACATCCTCGAGAAGAAGTCCCCGAAGCGCAAGCGGCGGCACGCGGAACCCGCGGTGATCTCGAAGCACGACATGCCGCGGATTAAGACGATGCTCGGAGCGAAGAAGAAATGACCCGGGTCAAGCGCTCGGTTCACGCGCGCAAGAAGCGGCGCGCGACGCTTGAGCTCACGAAGGGCTTCCGGGGAGACGCGAGCAGGCACTACCGCGCAGCCAAGGAGGCCCTGCTCAAGGCCGACCAGTACCGCTACCGCGATCGGCGCAACCGCAAGCGGGACTTCCGCCGCCTGTGGATTACCCGGATCAACGCGGCCGCGCGGATCAACGGGCTCTCCTACTCCCAGTTCATGCACGGCTTGCAGCTCGCCGGCGTCGAGCTCGACCGCAAGATCCTCGCGGACATTGCCGTCCGCGACGCCGACACGTTCCGACGCTTTGCCGACCGCGCCCGAGAGGCGCTGGCGGCCGGCTGAGCGACTCGACCGACCACCAGCATGGCCACCGGGCGCTACTCCAGACAGGAGGGCGCCTTTTTTCGTTTCCGATCACTCACACGCTCGAACCTCAGATCTGCACAGGCCCTACTTTTCGATGACCCACGAGTCCCGCAACCGCATCTCAGCTTCCGGTGTCCTTCAGCGCGACCGCCTTGCATGCGAGGCCCGCGGACTTCACGGCGGGGCCGCTCGTATCGATGGCAGCGATCGCGCGGAGGTAGCCGGAGGGGTCGCTGGCGAATGTCGACGGGTCTGGGTAGGCGATCCCGTGCGAGCGCATGCAGCTCGAGAACACTTCGGCCTCCTGCAGCCGCTTGGAACGCTCGGCCGGCGTCAGGTTACCGGCGTTCGGGAACGCCTTGTGGATCTGAGCCGCGCAGGCCTCCTCCGCCGACTGGACCTTGGCGGTCGGATACCCGGCAAGCGTGAGCAGAGCCCGTCGCACGCCGCCGGTTCCCGCCGTCGGGTCTGGGATGTCGATCCCCTGGGCACGCATGCAGACGGCGGCGGCCACGCGCGCCTTGGTGAGCGCTCCGGCGTTCGTGGCGGGGGAGAGGCTGGGAGCAGCGGTGGTGGTGGTCGAATGCGAGCTGCTCGACCCGCATGCGGACAAGATCGCGAAGAGCGCGCACGTGAGACAGAGCCGAGCGAGTCGTCCGATGGCAGTTCTTCCTTTCCTTGGACTAGCGACAGCCTACCCCGACCATGACGATCACGAGCCAACATAACCAGCGACTGAAGGAGGTCCGCAAGCTCCGCCAGCGCCGCCGCGAGCGCGAGCGGTCTGCCCGCTTCGTGGCCGAGGGTGAGGATCTGCTCGCCGCCGCCGACGCGGCCGGCTGGCCCGCGCTCGAACGCTTCTGCTCGGCCGGGAGCGGGCTGCCCGGGATCGAGATCGAGCCGTCGACGCTGGCCTCGGTCTCGGGCCTCGCCTCGGGCACCCGGACGCTCGCCGTCTACGAGGAGCGCTGGGCCTCCGAGGCTGTAGGTCCAGTGTGCGTCTACCTGCACGGGGTGAGCGACCCCGGCAACGTCGGCGCCGTGCTGCGCTCCGCACAGGCCTTCGGCGCTGCGTGCGTCGCGCTCGGACCGGGGACGGCGGATCCCTACGGCCCCAAGGCGGTACGCGCGAGCATGGGGGCGATCTTCGCGGTGCCGGTCGCCCGCGCCATGGCGATTGGCGAGCTCCCAGGGGAGACGATCGCGCTGGTGGCCGGCGCGGGGGAGCCGTTGGGGGAGCTTTGGGGTGCCAGGCGGGCGGCGGTCGAGGGAGGTGCCAAGCGCGAACCGCCACCCACAACCCTGCTGATCGGTGCCGAACGAGAGGGCCTTCCGGACGCGGTGGTGGCACTCGCAGATCACGTGGCGCACATCCCCATCCGTACCCACTCGCTGAACGCTGCGATGGCCGCCACCGTGGCGCTGTATGAGCTGACTAGGATGCCGGCCGCATGATCGACCGGATCGGAGAGCTGAGGGAGCAGGCGCAGGCCGCGATCGCGGCCGCCGAGAGCGCTGCCGCGCTCGAGGAGGTTCGGATCCGATATCTCGGGCGCAAGGCCGACCTGCCCAACCTCCTGCGCGGCGTCGCTGAGCTTGCGCCCGAGCAGCGCGGGCCTACGGGGAAGGCTGCCAACCAAGCCCGCCAGGCGCTCGAGGCGCTGATCGAGCGTCGTGCCGGCGAGCTCGTCGCCCAGGAGCTCGATGAACGACTGACTCAGGATCGCGTCGATGTGACGCTGCCGGGCGACCCGCTGCCCGCGGTCGGCCGCCTGCACCTCCTGACCGCCACCCGGCGCGAGATCGAGGACGTCTTCATCGGCCTCGGATTCAACGTCGCCGAAGGCCCGGAGGTGGAGCTCGTCTACTACAACTTCGACGCGCTCAACCACGACGTCACCCATCCCGCGCGCGATCACACCGACACCTTCTACGTGCACGACGACGTCGTCCTGCGAACCCATACCTCGCCGGTCCAGATCCGGGCGATGGAGCTCCAGCCCCCGCCGATCTACATCATCGTCCCCGGCCGCGTCTACCGCCGCGACTCCGATCTGACCCACACGCCCCAATTCCACCAGATCGAGGGGCTGGCGGTGGACGACGACGTGACGATGGCGGACCTCCAGGGCACGCTGCTCGCGTTCGCGCGTGCGATCTTCGGCGAGGAGCGCAAGGTGCGCCTGCGCCCGCACTTCTTCCCGTTCACCGAGCCGAGCGTCGAGGTCGACGTGTCGTGCTTCAACTGCGTCGACGGCGTGACCGCAGACGGTCAGCGGTGCCCGATATGCAAGGGAACGTCCTGGATCGAGATCCTCGGCGCCGGAATGATCGACCCGAACGTGTTCGGCTACGTGCGCGAGTACGGCTACGACCCAGAGCGGATCCAGGGGTTCGCCTTCGGAATGGGGATCGAGCGGATCGCGATGCTCCGGCACGGGGTGCCCGACCTGAGACTCTTCTACGACAACGACATCCGTTTCCTGGAGCAGTTCGGATGACGAGGGGACTCGACGCCGGGGAGGCCAAGCGCTGATGCGCGTACCGCTCGAATGGCTGCACGAGTACTGCGCCCCGCCGCTCGACGCGCGCGCACTCGGCGACCGCCTGGCGATGACGGGCACCGCGGTCGAGCGCGTCGAGCACTACGGCGTGGGAGCGCTCGACAAGTTCGTCGTCGGGCGGGTGCTCGAGGCCGGGCGCCACCCGAACGCCGACCGACTCAGCCTCTGCCGGGTCGACGTCGGCGACGGCGAGCCGGCCCAGATCGTCTGCGGGGCCCCGAACGTGCGGCCCGGCCAGACGGTCGCGGTCGCGCGCCCCGGTGCGATCATGCCCGACGGGACGACGCTGAAGGCGGCCAAGCTGCGGGGACTCGAGTCCCAGGGGATGATCCTGGCCGAGGATGAGCTCGCGATCGGGACTGAGCACGCGGGGATCCTCGTGCTCGACGACGGCGACGGCGACCGGCCGGCGGGAGCGGCGCTTGACGGCGCCACCCTGCGCCCCGGCGCCCCGCTCGCAGAGGTGCTCCCGCTCGCGACCGACGTCCTTGTGCTCGAGATCACGCCGAACCGGCCAGACTGCCTGGGGATCTACGGTGTCGCCCGCGAGGTTCACGCCGCGACCGGAGCTCCGCTCGGGAAGCCGCCGTGGGTGGAGGATCCGGGCACGGCCGGCGCGGTGGAGGGCGCGAGCGTCGAGGTCCTCTGCCCAGACCTGTGCCCGCGCTTCACCGCGCGCGTGTTCGACAACGTGCGGATCGGGCCGTCGCCGCCATGGCTGAAAGCGAGGCTGATGGCCGCCGGCCAGCGCCCGATCTCGAACGTCGTCGACATCACCAACTACGTGATGCTGCTGACCGCCCAGCCGCTGCACGCGTTCGATCTCGATCGGGTCGCGGGCGCGAAGCTCGTGGTCAGGCGGGCACGTCCCGGCGAGGCGGTCGAGACCCTTGACGGCCAGACGCGCATCCTCGACGAGGAGATGGTCGTGATCACCGACGCCGAAGGCCCAACATCGATCGCCGGTGTGATGGGCGGTGCCCGCTCGGAGGTCGCGAGCGACACCACGCGGGTGCTGATGGAGGCTGCCGACTGGAACGGACCCAACATTCACCGCACCTCGCTCGAGCTTGGCCTGCGCAGCGAAGCCTCCTCGCGAAACGAGAAGCAGCTTCAGCCCGAGCAGGCGCTCGAGGCGCAGGTTGTCGCGACACACCTGATGATCGAGCTCGCCGGCGCGAACGTGAGGCCAGGGACGATCGACGTCGGCGGACCGGGAACGCGGCCGATCACGATCCGACTGCGCGACGCGCGCGTGAGCGGCCTGCTCGGCGCGGTGATCCCCCGCGGGCGCTGCGGGGAGATCCTGCGCGCCCTCGAGTTCGGCGTCGCCGACGCTGACGATGGGCTCGACGTCACGGTTCCTCCCTTTCGGCGCGCCGACGTCACCCGGGAGCAAGATCTGATCGAGGAGGTCGCGCGGATCGCCGGGCTCGATCGGCTGCCCGCGACGCTGCCCTCGCGCCACGGCGCCGCCGGCAGGCTGACGCCACGCCAGCGGCTCCGCCGCCGCGTGGCTGACGCGCTGGCCGCGCAGGGGCTGCACGAGATCGTCGGCTGGAGCTTCGTCGCTCCCGACCTCGCCGATCGGCTGAGACTGCCGGCGAACGACGACCGCCGTCAGGCGGTCGAATTGGAAAATCCGATGTCGGTGGACCAGTCGCATCTACGGACCACGCTGCTCGGCTCGCTCCTCGACGCGGCGCGCTACAACCGCGCCCACGGCGCCACCACCGTGCGACTGTTCGAGTCGGGACCCGTGTACCTCGCAAGCGCGGCACGTGCGCCGCTCCTGAGCGAGCCGCACCATCTCGGGGCGGTGCTGATCGGCGCGGCGCGGACCGCGACATGGCGTGATCCCGACCCGCGGCAGGCCGACATCTTCGCCGCCAAGGGTGCGCTGAGCGCGCTGCTGGAGATGCTGCGCGTGCCCTGGAGCGTGGAGGGGGCGAGCGAGCCGTTTCTCCATCCGGGTCGGAGCGCCGCCGTGCTCGTGGCCGGGGATCGCGTCGGATGGCTCGGCGAGATTCATCCGCTGGTCGCCGGCGACTGGGACGTGACTGAAGTCGTCGCCGGCTTCGAGCTCGATCTCGATGCGGTCGCCGGGCGCGCAGGCGGCGTCGCGATGTACGAGGACGTCACGAGCTTCCCCGAGGTGCGCGAGGACATCGCCGTGGTCGTGCCTGACGGTGTCGCTGCGGAAGAGGTGATCGCCGTCGTCCGGCGTGCCGGCGGTCGGTTGCTGGCGGCGGTCGAGGTGTTCGATGTCTATCGCGACGCCGAGCGTGTCGGCGAGGGCAAGGTCTCACTTGCGCTACGGCTGTCATTCCGCGAGCTCGACCGAACGCTGACCGACCAAGAGGTCGCTGCCCGCAGGGCTGCGATTGCGCAAGCGCTCGCAGATAAGCTGGGGGGGAGCATCCGTGCCGCGTAGGGTCTCGGTGCTCGGCGCGGCCGGGTTTGGGGGGGCGTTGGCGGCGCGGCTGCTGCACGTGCATCCGAGCTTCGAGCTCGTCGCGGTCACCGCGCGCTCGAACGTTGGGCGCCGGCTCGACGATCTCTACCCCCGTTACCGGGTTCCGCTGGTGCTCGAGGAGCTCGACCTCGATCGGCATGCGGACGTCGACGCCGCCGTTGTTGCCTACCCACACGGCGCAGCGGCGCCGGTGGTCTCGGCGCTGGTGGAGCGGGAGGTGCGGGTGGTGGACCTGAGCGCCGACTTCCGCCTGCGCGACGCCGCGATCTACCGCGAGTGGTATCGCGAGCACCTCGCCCCGGAGCTGCTCGAGGACGCGGTGTACGGCTTGCCCGAGCTCTACCGGCATGCCCTTTCAGGCGCCGACCTGGTGGCCAATCCCGGCTGCTACCCGACCGCGACGCTGCTCGCGCTCGCGCCGCTCGCGCGTGCCGGGCTGATCGCCGACGTCGTGATCGACGCCAAATCCGGGGCGTCAGGCGCGGGCCGCACCGCGACACAGAAGACGCAGTTCGTCGCGGTGGACGAGAACGTGAACGCGTACGGCGTGCCGCGCCATCGCCACACGCCCGAGATCGAGCAGGAGCTGGCTGCGTTGGGGGCGGACCTGCGGGTGACGTTCACGCCCCACCTGCTGCCGCTCGATCAGGGAGAGCTTGTGTCGTGCTACGTGACGGTGACGCGCGACGTCAATGCGGCCGAGCTCGAGGCGCTCTACGTGGACGCCTACGACGCCGAGCCGTTCGTCGAGCTGGCTGCTCTGCCCCCCGGTGTACGCGACGTACGCGAGACCAATTTCTGTCGGATCTCGGTCCACCGCGACGAACGGACGGGCCGGGTGATCGTCTTCGGCGCGATCGACAACCTGTGGAAGGGAGCCGCCTCCCAGGCGGTGCAGAACCTGAACCTGATGTTCGGACTGCCTGAGGGAGAGGGGATCTCATGAGCGAGCATGGACCGGCGGGCGCGTTGGGCGCGGCGGGCGCGGCGGGCGCCGCGGGCGCGTTTTTCTCCTCGCGCTGGGTGGAGCGTCCCGAGCACGTCTCCGAGCTCGCCGGGGGCCTGCCCGCCGGGTTCCGGGCGGCCGGCGTCGCGGGGGGGATCAAGCCGAGCGGCGCGCTCGACGTGGGCCTCGTCGTGTGCGACCACCCCGAGGTCACGAGCGCGGCGCGCTTCACTCGCTCGGGCGTGCTGGCCGCGCCGGTCCTGCTGACGATGGAGCGCTGCCGGCTCGAGGGTCTGCGCGCGGTCGTCGTCAACGCCGGGAACGCGAACGCAGCCACCGGCCGGCGCGGGATCGACGACGCCGCCAAGATGCAGGGCGCGGGAGCGATGGCCGCCGGAGTGGGCGAGGGCACCGTCGCCGTCGCCTCGACTGGGGTGATCGGCGTTCCGCTGCCGATGGACGCCGTGGTGCGAGGGATCGCCGGCGCCGCGCGCTCGCTGCGGGCTGATGGAGACCATGACTTCGCGGACGCGATCCAGACCACCGATGCCTTCGAGAAGCGTGCCTCGCTGTCGGTCACGCTCGGCGCCGGCACGGTCCGCCTCAGCGCCCAAGCCAAGGGCGCCGGGATGATCTCGCCGCGCTTCGCGACACTGCTGTGCTTCGTGCAGACCGACGCGGAGCTGTCGGTGCAGACGTGCGAGCTGCTCCTCGGCGTCACCGTCAAGCGCTCGTTCGAGCGGATCAGCGTCGACGGCCAGCTCTCGACCAACGACACGGTGATCCTGCAGGCGAGTGGCTCCTCGGGCGTCAGGGTGGAGGCCGAGACCGATGACGAGGTCCGCTTCGGCGAGGCGCTCGATGCCCTCCTGCGCCAGCTCGCGCTGATGATCGCGCGTGATGGAGAGGGCGCTGGACGGGTTGGGCGGGTCGTCGTCCGCGGCGGCAATATCGACGCGGTATCGGCCGTCGCGAGGGCGGTCGCGAACTCGCCGTTGGTCAAGACCGCGCTGAACGGTGGCGACCCGAACTGGGGCCGGATCGCCCAGGCTGTGGGGATGGCGCTACCGGGGACGGCGCCGCTCGCGCTCGATATCGCGATCGAGGGCGTGCCGGTGTGCGCCGGCGGCGGCGTGGTGCCCTTCGACCGGGACGCGCTCGAGCGCGCGGTGGCGCGGGATGAGGTCGAGTACGAGGTCGGCCTGCCGGGATCGGGCGCCGAGACCGAGCTCTTCTTCTCCGATCTCGGCCACGGTTACGTGACGATCAATGCGGAGTACACGACATGAACCGAAGGCACACGTGCGCGACGTAGCAACCCTCCTCGAGGCACTCCCCTATATCCGCGAATTCCACGGCAAGACCGTGGTGATCAAGTACGGCGGCGCCGCGATGACCGACGCCGCGCTGAAGGAGGAGTTCGCGCGCGACGTCGTCCTGCTCAAGTACGTCGGTATGAATCCGGTCATCGTCCACGGCGGCGGCCCGGAGATCACCAGTTACATGGAACGACTGAACCTGCCTGTCGAGTTCGTCGAGGGCCTGCGGGTGTCCGACGAGGCGACCGTCGAGGTCGCCAAGATGGTCCTCGTCGGCAAGGTCAACAAGGACATCGTCCTGCGCATCAACCGTCACGGCCAGCCCGCGGTTGGGCTCTGTGGTGACGACGGCCTGCTCTTCCGCGCCGCCCGACAGTCGTCACCGAGCGGGCAGGACATCGGCTTCGTCGGTCGGATTGAGCGCGTCGACGTCGACGTCCTCAACCACGTCGCTCAGGACTACGTCCCCGTCGTCGCGAGCGTCGGCGCCGATCGCGACGGCCACTCCTACAACATCAATGCCGACGAGGCCGCCGGCGCCGTTGCGAGTGCGCTCGGCGCCTACAAGATCATGTTCCTGACCGACGTCTCGGGGTGGCTGCGCGACCCCTCCGACCCGGCGAGCCTCGTCTCCGAGACGACAGCGACCGAGGTCGAGGCGGCACTCTCCGCCGTCACCGGTGGGATGCGGCCCAAGCTCGCGGCCTGCCTGCAGGCGATCCACGGCGGCGTCTCCTACGCCCACATCGTCGACGGGCGCGTCCTGCACTCGCTGCTGCTAGAGCTCTTCACCGACGCCGGCCAGGGCACCAGAATCGGCCCGGGGGCATAGGCACCAGCCATGTCACTGGCCGAGCTCCAAGCGCTCGAACGCGCCCACGCGATCCCCACCTACGTGCGCTACCCGGTCGAGTTCGTGCGCGGCTCCGGCTGCAAGCTGTGGGACGCGGACGGGAACGAGTACCTCGACTTCCTCGCCGGCATCTCCGTCCTCAACGTCGGCCACTGCCACTCGCGCGTCGTCCGGGCGGTGTGCGAGCAGGCGGGGCGGCTGCTCCACGCGACCAACCTGTACTACACAGCGCCCGCGATGGAGCTCTCAGCGCGCCTGGCGGAGAGCTCGCTCGGCGGCAAGGTATTCCTGTGCAACTCGGGCGCCGAGGCCAACGAAGCGGCGATCAAGCTCGTGCGCCGGGCGCGACCCGGCGGAGACGTGGTCGTCGTTCAGGACGCCTTCCACGGGCGCACGTACGGCGCGCTGTCAGCGACCCCGCAGGAATCCAAGCAGGCGCCGTTCGCGCCGCTGGTGCCGGGGTTCGTGGTCGTCGCGAAGGACCCGGCCGCGCTCGAGGCGGCGGTGACCGAGCGGACCGCGGCGGTGCTGCTCGAGCCGATTCAGGGCGAGACGGGGATCAACGTCCTCTCCGAAGAGCTGCTCCACGCTGCGCGCGAGGCGTGCGATCGGGTCGGCGCCGCGCTCGTGTTCGACGAGATCCAGTGTGGGATGGGACGGACCGGGAGCCTGTGGGCGTACGAGCAGACGGGCGTCGTGCCGGATGCGATGACGAGCGCCAAGGCGCTCGGCGGCGGGCTGCCGATCGGCGCCCTGGTGACCGGAGAGCGTCTTGCGGACGTCTTCCAGTCGGGCGATCACGGCTCGACCTTCGCGGGCGGTCCGGTGGTCGCGTCTGCCGCGCTGGTCGCGCTCGAGATCTGCTCCGATCCCGAGCTCCTCGCTCACGTGCGCGAGCTCGGCGAGCGCTTGCGGGCGGGGCTTGGCTCGCTGCCCTACGCAGTGTCGGTACGCGGACGCGGGCTGATGCTCGCGATCGACCTGGCCCACGGTGTCTCGGCGCCTGCACTGGCGCGGCGTGCGCTGCTGGAGCAGCGGCTCGTGGTCAACGCGACGGGCCCGCGGACGGTGCGCTTCCTGCCGCCCCTGGTCGCACTGGACGCCGACGTCGACGAAGCGCTCGCGCGCTTGGGAGCGCTCGCGGAGGAACCTCGGGCACGATGACGATGACCCGCCACCGAGAACGTCGCATGCACTCGAGATGAACACGACCCGGACCGAATTGCTCCTGCCGAGGCGAATGACGACGACCGCGGTGCTCGACGCGTTGAGCTCCCGGCTCTCGCTGGACGAGGGTACCGGGACACAGCGCGATCGTCGCTACTACGACACCTTTGACGGGCTCCTGCGCGCTGCGGGAGTCGCGTTCGTGCACGAGTCCGGACGCCTGGCGCTCGTGTCGATCGACGACGGCGTCGAGCGGGCCGGGCTACCGGCGCCGGAGCCCCCCGAGCGTGTATTCGCTGCCGAGCTCGAGCCGGGTCCCCTGCGCGACGCGCTGCTCCCGATCATCGAGGTCCGGGCGCTGCTCCCGCTCATGCACATTCATAGCGCCCAACGTGGGTTCGGTGTGCTCGATGCCGACGCGAAGACCGTTGTGCGGCTGGCGCTCGACGCGCCCGAGGTGGTTGCATCGCCGAATCGTCGACTCGCGTTGGCGCCGCGGATCCGGATCGAGGCGGTGCGGGGCTACGGCAAGGCGCTCACGCGCGTGCGCAAGACGCTGATCGACGACCTCGGGCTGACAGCAGCGGACCGCTCGGTGCTCGACGAGGCGGTGATTGCGACCGGTGCCACGCCTGGAGGGGTCTCGTCGAAGGTCGACATCGCGCTCGCCCGCGATCAGCGCTCGGACGTGGCGGTGGCCTCGGTCCTAAGGCCGCTGGCGGCGATCATGGAGTCAAATTTGCCGGGCACGATCGCCGACATCGACTCCGAGTTCCTGCACGACTATCGTGTCGCCGTGCGCCGCTCACGGGCGGTGATGCGGGAACTCAAGGGCGTGTTTCCCGCCGAGCAACTGGCGCACTTCCGCGTCGAGCTGAGGTGGCTACAGCAGGTGACCGGGCCCTCGCGGGATCTCGACGTCTACGTGCTCGACTTCGACGAGCTCCGGTCGGGACTTCCGGAGCCGAGCAGATCCGACCTCGAGCCCCTGCTCCGCGTGCTCCGCGACCGGCGCACGATCGCCCACCGCGAGATGGTGCGAGCGCTGCGTTCTGACCGGGCGGGGGGGCTGCGCTCTCAGTGGCCGGCGTTTCTGAACGAGCTCGTTACGATGGCGCCCGAGGGGCGACCCGCCGCCGCACGGCCGATCGGCGAGCTCGCCGGCGAGAGGATCACGAAGGTGTACCGGCGAATGGTCAAGACAGGCCGCGCAATCGACGACTCGAGCCCGCCTGAAGCACTGCACGAGCTCCGCAAGCAGGGCAAGGAGCTGCGCTACCTACTCGAGCTGTTCGGGCTCCCGCTTCATCCCGGCGAGGTCGTGAAGCCGTTCGTTCGCGCGCTCAAGTCACTCCAGGACACGCTCGGCGCTCACCAGGACCGGGAGGTCCAGATCGCCACGCTGCGCTCGCTGCGGGACGAGGTCTCGACGCTCCGTGGCGGCGCCGGCGCGCTGATGGCGATGGGTGTGCTGATCGAGCACCTCGGCGGGGACGAGCGCGCGGCCCGCGCCGAGTTCGCGCAGCGATTCGCCTCGTTCGCGTCGAGGTCCCAGCGGGCACTGGTCAGGGAGACGTTCTCCTCGTGAGCCGCGTACTCGCCACCTACAACATCAAGGGCGGAGTCGGCAAGACCTCGGCCGCGGTCAATCTCGCCTATCTCGCCGCGCGCGGCGGCGCCAAGACGCTCTTGTGGGATCTCGACCCGCAGGGCGCCAGCACCTATCTGTTCCGCGTCAGGCCGAAGGTGCGGGGCGGGGTGCGCAAGCTCGTGCATCGGAAATCGGCGGTCGAGAAGCTGATCAAGGGCACCGACCACGAGCGCCTGGATCTGCTTCCTGCGGATTTCTCCTACCGCCACATGGACCTCGCGCTCGACGCCGCCAAGCACTCGAACGATCGTCTCGCGCTCGTGCTCGAGCCGCTGCGCGCCGAGTATGAGTACATCTTCCTCGACTGTCCTCCGAGCATCTCGCTCGTGTCCGAGAACGTATTCGAGGCGGCCGACACCCTGCTCGTCCCGATCATCCCCGCGACCCTCTCCTCGCGCACCTTCGAGCAGCTCGAAGAGCTCGTCCGAGGGGGCCCTCAGGTGCTCGCCTTCTTCTCGATGGTGGAGGTGCGCAAGTCACTGCACCGCGAGGTGATGGCAAAGCTGCGCGCCGCACACGTGACGATGCTCGGCGCCGCGATCCCGTCCGCCGACGAGGTCGAGCGGATGGGGGTCGATCGGACGGTGGTCGCCGAGATCGCGCCCGGGGGCCGGGCGGCACTGGCCTATGAGGCGCTCTGGTGGGACGTGCGCAGGAGGCTCGGTGCGCCAGCCGGGGCGGCGCCCGGCGCGCCGCCGGGCGCGCCGCCGGCTGCGCCGCCCGGCGCGCCGCCGGCTCATCCGCCGGCGGGATGACATCCGGGCAATCGTTGCCGGTTGGCGGGCGCGGTGCGGGGGGTGGGCGTTTCCGGCGGGCTGGGGGCGCTGTGGGGGGTGTGGGCGCTGAGGGGGGCGGCGGCGGGCTGGGGTGTGGCAACTGGTGGTGAATAATTCCAACTCAGTGGCACCTCGAGCCGGGTACTCCTCGTCGAGGGTGTCATTTGTGACGCTTGCGTTGCCGCCCTGTTGGGGTGGTGACGGAGACGTGACACTGCGCGGGCTGGCGGACGGGCCGGGAGGCGGTGCCGGGGAGGTGCGGGCGCCGCGGCGTTCGGCGGGACCGCGGAGGCCCCCGGACCCGGACCGGACCGCGGAGGCCCCCGGACCCGGACCGGACCGCGGAGGCCCCGGACCCGGACCGGACCGCGGAGGCCCCGGACCCGGACCGGACCGCGGAGGCCCCGGACCCGGACCGGACCGCGGAGGCCCCGGACCCGGACCGGACCGCGGAGGCCCCCGGACCGCGGAGGCCCCCCGGACCGCAGCACCGCTTACGGTCCCTGCGTCCCGCGGAGCAACCGCGCGACGAATACCCTTCACCCCGATGCCCACCGACCCGCGCCCAGCCAAAACCGCCTCCTACCTCGCCGACGCGGCCGAGGTTCACCGCGTGTTGCTGCTCTACAGTGGCGGGCTCGACACGAGCGTCATGCTCAAGTGGATCCAGGACGAGTACGAGGCGGAGGTGGTCGCGCTGACCGTCAACCTCGGGCAGCCGGGTGAGGACTACGAGGTGATCGAGGGCAAGGCCCGGCAGCTCGGGGCGGTTGACTGCCGCGTCGTCGACGCGCGCCGGGAGTTCGCGCACGAGTACGTGCTGCCGGCGATCAAGGCGAACGCCATCTACGGCCTCGGCTACCCGCTGTTCACGGCGCTCGGCCGACCGCTGATCGCCAAGCTCGCGGTGGCGCATGCGCGCGAGACTGGCTGCGACACGATTGCCCACGGCTGCACCGGCAAGGGCAACGACCAGGTTCGGATCGAGGCCACGATTGCCACCCTCGCGCCCGACCTCAAGGTCATCGCCCCCGTGCGGGAATGGCAGATGGGGCGCGAGGAGGAGGTCGCATATGCGCGCGAGCACGGCATCCCCGTCAAAGGGGGAACCGAGACGGCGCCGTATTCGATCGACGACAACCTGTGGGGCCGCTCGAGCGAGGGCCGCTGGATCGAGGAGCTCGACCATGCGCCAGAAGACGACGTGTTCCAGCTCGTCACGCGGCCCGAGGACGCGCCCGACCAGTCCGAGGTCGCGACGCTCGAGTTCGAGCGCGGTGTCCCCGTCGCCCTGAACGGCGAGCGCATGGAGCTGGTGGCTCTGCTCGAGCGCGTAGGCGAGCTCGGTGCCCGCCACGGCGTCGGGATTGTCGACCAGATCGAGGACCGGATCGTCGGCCTGAAGGTGCGTGACATCTACGAGGTCCCGGCGGCGGTGATCGTGCTGCTCGCTCACCAAGAGCTCGAACGGCTGGTCGGGACGATCCACCAGAACCAGTTGAAGCCGACGCTCGACCGGAAGTGGGCGTACCTGGTCTACGCAGGGCTGTGGTGGGAGCCGCTCCGAAGCGATCTCGACGCATTCATGGACGCCGCCAATGAGCAGGTGAGTGGAACGATCGGGATCAAGCTCTATAAGGGCTCCGCCCGGGTGGTGACGCGATCCTCGCCAAACGCGGTGTACGACGCCCAGCTCGCCACGTTCTCCGAGTCGGGCGGGTTGTTCTCGCACAACGCGTCCCCCGGGTTCATCGAGCTCTGGTCGCTGCAATCGCGGATGGCCTGGCGCGTGCGCGATCGCGACCCGGGGTAGCATCTTCTCGAGATGAAATACAAAGTTCTTGGATTTGCGGTCTGGAACGGCGGTAGGTGGTACCTGCGCCGCCGTTACGGCGGCACGCCGCGCAAGCTCTTCGCCGCCGGCGTGATTGCCGCTGTGCTGGCCGGCACGGCGGTCGCACAGCGCCGGGCGTCGGACGCTCGGCACTAGCCCACGCCGATCGTTCCCGTCGCCGCGCCCGCCGTCCGTCCGCGTCGCGGACTAGCGTCCCTGTGCGCGCATGCGTAATCGCTTGAATCGACCCCCAGGCCTGGCGGCCTCGGCTCGCGGTGACGGGTGGGGCGCGACCCCGCGGACCGAGCCGCGCTCGGAGCAGCGACCTGGCTGGGACTCGTTGTGACCGAGCCGCCCGGCCTCCGGCATCCGCTCGGGATCGAGGCGGTGCACTGGTCGCGTGGCGCCGGCATCGACCTCGTCGTCCGCGTCGCCGGTCGCTGGCGCCGTCGGACCGCGATGACGGTTCCTCCAGTGCTGGTGATTGATACCGAGAACCGGCGCTATCGCTTTCCCGCCCTCCCCGAGCCCCCCAGCGTGCGCGGCTCGCAGCCTGGCTTGTGGCAGGTGGGCTTCACGATCCCGGCCTCGCTCGCTCCATATCTGTCAGGCCGCCTGACGCTCGTGCTCGGAAGCGTGTCGATCCCCCTGCCGCCGGCGGTTGCGGACACCGAGGAGCCCAGCTTGCCCGACCGCGTCGAGGAGACGGTGCCGGTGAGCACCGAGCAGGCCGTGCTTGCTGAGCGACGAAAGCGGGACGCGGCGCTGGTCGAGCGCCAGGTCCAGCGCAGGGCCGACGAGGCCGAGGCTGCGGCCCGCGAGGCCCAGGCTGCGGCGCGCGAGGTCGGGGCGCGCGTCGAACGGCTCGAGCTCGAAGTGGCGGAGGCGCGCGGAGAGACCGCTCGGCTGGAGGCAGCGCTCGAGCGAGCTCAGCGCAGACGGCGCGAAGCCGAGCAGTTCGCCCACTCGGAGGCCGCGTTGAGGCTTGAGCTCGAGCGCGAATACGGCACGCGGATAGGGCGCCAGCAGACGGACGCCCGCGTCGTCCTCGAACTGCTCGAAGCCGTGCAGATTCATGCTCGTGAGCTCGAGCGCGAGGTCGAGACGCTGAGACGCGCGGCGGACGAAGCAGGCGAGCCAGTCTGGGATCGATCCCCATCGCAGCCGCGGCCCGGTCTCGACCGAGCAGGACAGCCATCCGGCCAGCGGGCTCGCGTCCTCGCCGCCGAACTGATCATCGCGAACTCGATCCCGCCCGCGCCCGTCCCCGTGGCCCCGTCGACGTTGGGCGCCCCGTCGGGTCTCGGACTCGAGCTCGCGATGCTGGGGTTCACGCACGCAGCACGGCTGGAGGAGCCAATACCGCACGGGAACCGGCCACCGTTGGCGCACGGGTCGGCGTTCGTCGCCGCTGACGCGGTCATCCGCAAGCTACGCGACGAGCTCGAGCACGAGCAGTCCGCCCGGGCGAGGCTCGAGTCGGAGCTGGCGAAGGCCGAGTGGCGCGTCGCCGCAGAGCGGGCGCAGGCCGACGAGCTCGCCGTGCGAGGGCTGCTGGTCGAGCACGAGCTGGCCGAGGGTCGCGCGCGCGCCGCCTACATGCTGGAGGCGATCGAAGGGATCGGACGTCAGCTCGACGCCGTGAGGATGGCGGCCGGCCGCCCGACCGCCGCCAGAGGCGAGGTCGCGGAAGAAGACGCCGGTCCGCCTGCGCGGCGAGCGAACCGAGGCGTCGGCGAGCATCCCGATCCGCCCGCGGCACCGTCCGGCAGGATTGCGCCCGATCGGCTGGCCGCGGCGCGTTATCGGTTGCGCGAGGAGTCGTCACCGCCCGAGGCGGAGCCCGACCCCGCTGATCCCGACGGCGTCGCCGTGCCTAGGCCCGAGCTAGCTCCCACGCCCGAGCCTGAGCTCGAGCTCGCCGCCACGCCTGAGCCCGAGCTCGAGCTCGCCGCCACGCCCGAGCCTGAGCCCGAGCCCGCCGCTACGCCCGCGCCTGAGCCCGAGCTCGCCGCTACGCCTGAGCCGGAGCTCGCCGGTGCGCCCGAGCCCGGCGCCGCGACCCCCACAACCGAGGCCGAGCCCGCCGCCCCGACGCCCGTGCCCGAACCCGAGTCCGGCGCCGCCACGCCCGTGCCCGAATCCGAGGCCGCCGCCGCCACGCCCGAGCCTGCGGCCACGCCCGCGGCCACCCCCGACCCCGGCGGCGCGCTCGAGCCCGAGCCCGCTGCCGCCACGCCCGAGCCCGCGGCCCTGCCGACGCAACCCGCCCGTTGGCTCCGGCGGACGATGAAGAACCTCCTCCGCGAGGATGCCGCGACCGCGGGCAGCGTCGTGGTCCATCTCCTGCCCGCGCAGCGGCTGGTCGGCGGCCCAATCCGTTACGACCTCGCGCTTGGCGACGCCGGCTGCTTCGCGGTGACGGCGCTGGAGGGAGAGTTTCGCGTCGAGCGACTCGACGAGCCCCGCCCGTTGGGAGCGGTGGGGTTCAGGGTCGAGGGCGATCTCGCCGGGCTCGGAAGGTTGCTCGTGTACGGCGCGCTTCGGCGCCGGCTCTCCCGCCGGGTCGCCTCCGTTCGAGGCGACCGACGGGCGATCAGGGCTCTGGACGCCCTGATCCGAGAGCCGCTCAGCCTCCACGAGCTGTACGCCGCCGGCGTGCGGCTCGATCCCGAGCTCACGCTCGAGGTCGTTGCGCACATGATTGATCCCTCATGGACGGCCGGCGAGCGATTCACGATCGGCCATGAGTCCCGTGCTGGTGGTGGCCGCACATATCTGCTTGTGCGCGACGGCGAGCGACCGCGTGTGTCCTCCCAGCCCTCGCTGGGGCCGGTCGCGAGCACGATCCTGTGCCCCAGCGAGGAGCTGCTGGCGCTGCTCGCCGGTGGATCCGGATCCGACGCCACGGTCCGCGGCGCGACCGCGCCGATCGCGCTGCTGCGCGAGTGGATCGTCCGCGCCGAGCACGGTTCCTGATCCACTGCGACGGCCTACCCCGTCCGCTCAGGCGCCTATGCTGAGCGGTGTCCGGATGAGCTCCGCCTGTGCCCACCTTCACGTCCACTCCGAGTACTCGCTGCTCGATGGCGCGTGCAAGATCGACGACCTCGCCGCGCGGGCCGCGTCGTTCGATCAGCCCGCCCTAGGGCTGACCGACCACGGCGTGATGAATGGCGCAGTCGAGCTGTTCAGTGCCTGTCGCAAACATGGGATCAAGCCGATCCTCGGATGTGAGGCGTATGTCGTCGACGACCACCGCCGCCGCGGGCCGGGGCGGCTGGAGCGCTTCCACCTGACGCTCCTGGCTGCCAACCAGGCCGGTTATCGGAACCTCGTCAAGCTGTCCTCGGCGGGCTTCATCGATGGCCTCCAGCGCGGCAAGCCGTCGGTCGACCTCGAGCTGATCTCCCGACACGCCGAGGGCGTGATCGCGCTCACCGGGTGCCTGCAGTCACGCTTCTGCCAGAACCTAATCCAGGGCAAGACGACCCAGGCGCGGGCTCATGCGGACGAGCTGATCCAGGCTTTTGGCGCCGACAGCGTGTACTTCGAGGTCCAGAAGAACGGCCTGCCCGAGCAGGAGAAGGCGAACGAGGGAATCGTCAAGATCGCACGCGAGCTCGGACGTCCGCTGGTCGGGACGGGCGATGTGCACTACCTGCGCCGCGAGGACTATCAACATCATGCCGCGCTCCTGTGCGTGCAGACGAAGTCAACGCTCGCGCAACCGAAGATTCGCTTCGAGACCAACGAGTTCTACCTGCGCTCCAACGAGGAGATGACCAACGCCTTCGCCGAGTGGCCGGAGGCGATCGCGACGACTGTCGAGATCGCGGAGCGATGCAACGTCGAGCTCGAGCTCGGCGGTCAGCTGATCCCGAGCTACCCGACCCCGGACGGCAGCGGCGAGGGCGATTATCTGCGCGCGCGGGTTCTCGACGGCCTCGCCCGCCGCTACGGTAGCCCGGCGCCCGCCGAGGCCATCGAGCGCGCCGACTTCGAGCTCGGCGTGATCGACAGGATGGGATTCAACGCGTACTTCCTGATCGTCTGGGACTTCGTCAAGTACGCCAAGGACTCGGGCATCGCCGTCGGCCCCGGGCGCGGCTCGGCCGCCGGGTCGATCGTTGCCTACTGCCTCCAGATCACCGATGTGGACCCGCTCCGCTACGGCCTCCTGTTCGAGCGCTTCCTGAACCCGGAGCGCGTGTCGATGCCGGACATCGACATCGACTTCTCGGTCCGCGGCCGCGAGCGCGTGATCCGCTACGTGACCGAGAAGTACGGCAAGGAGTCGGTCGCCCAGATCGTCACCTTCGGCAAGATGCTGCCGCGCGCGGCGACACGGGACGCCGCACGCGTGCTCGGCCACGACTACGGCGCCGGCGACCGGCTTGCGAAGCTGATTCCTGACCCGATCATGGGGCGATCGCCGAGCTTCGAGGAGTGCCTGAAGCCGGGCCAGCCGCTCCGCGCCGAGATCGAGCGCGATCCCATCGCGAACCAGATCATCGAGGTCGCGCGCGGGCTCGAGGGGATCGTTCGCAACTCCTCGATCCACGCGGCAGCCGTGGTGATCGCGGACCGTCCGTTGACCGACATCGTGCCGCTGCAGCTCGCCGACGCGGGCTCCGACGAGAACGGCGAGCGCGTATTCCGGACCGTGACCCAGTTCTCGATGAAGCCGATCGAGGACATCGGCCTGCTGAAGATGGACTTCCTTGGCCTGCGCAACCTCGACGTGATCGAGGACGCGCTCGACATCGTCGAGCGCTCGACCGGTCGGCGTCCCGACATGGCGACGCTCCCGCTTGATCACGAACCGACGTACGAGATGCTCGCGCGCGGCGACTCGATCGGCGTGTTCCAGTTCGAGTCAGAGGGCATGCGCGAGGCGCTGAAGAAGGTCCGCCCGACCGAGTTCGACGACCTCGTCGCGCTCAACGCGCTGTACCGGCCGGGGGCGATGGACCAGATCCCCACGTACGCGCGCGGCAAGCGTGACCCCGGTTCGATCTCCTATCCCGACGAGCGCCTGCGCGCGATCCTCGAGACGACCAAGGGCGTGATCCTCTACCAGGAGCAGGCGATGCAAATCGCCAAGGAGCTTGCCGGCTTCAGCGGTGCGCGCGCCGACGACCTGCGCAAGGCGATCGGCAAGAAGAAGCGCGAAGCGATGGCGCTCCTCAAGCCCGAGTTCGTCGCCGGCTGCCGCGAGTCGGGGACGAACGAGCAGGTGATCGAGTGGCTGTGGGCGACGAACGAGCGCAGCGCCGATTACTCGTTCAATCGCGCGCACGCCGCCTGCTACGGCCTGATCTCCTACCGGACCGCATGGTTGCGCGCCAACCATCCCGCCGAGTACATGGCGGCGCTCATCTCCTCGGTGATGGCGACGAAGGACAAGGTGCCGTTCTTCGTCGCTCAGGCTGAGCAGATGGGGATCGCGATCCTGCCCCCGGACGTCAATCTCTCAGACCACGAGTTCGTCGTCGTCGAGAAGAACATCCGGTTCGGGCTGGACGCGGTCAAGGGGGTCGGATTTCAGGCGGTCGAATCGATCAAGCGCGCCCGGGAGGACGGCGGGCCATTCGCGGACCTGTGGGACTTCTGCGCTCGCGTCGATAACCGTGCGGTCAACAAGAAGGCGATCGAGGCGCTGATCAAGTGCGGCGCATTCGGCTCTACCGGCGCGTCACGTAAGGGCATGCTCGCCGTGCTCGAACAGGCACAGGCCGCCGGTCAGAAGAGCCAGCAGGACGCGCTGATCGGTCAGGGCTCGATCTTCGATCTCGGCCCCGCGGCGGGCGATTCCTCGGGCCTGTCCGGGCAGGGCTTCGCGGCGCCGAGTCGCCCCCCGATCCCAGCCGAGGAGTTCGATCAGGCCAGCATGCTCGCGGCCGAGAAGGAATCAATCGGCCTGTTCATCTCTGAGCACCCACTCAAGCAGGTGGGGCCGGCGCTGCGTGCTCGTGTCGACTGCTCGCTCGCCGAGCTCGCCGAGCGCCGCGACGGCGACTGGGTCACCGTTGGCGGAATGATCACCCAGACGAAGAGGATCCGGACCAAGAAGGGCGACCCGATGATGTTCGCCACGCTCGACGACCTGGGGGAGGCGGTGGAGATGCTGGTGTTCGGAAAGCCGCTGGCGGCTGGGGAGGAGGCTCTGATCCCGGACTCGATCGTGATCGTCCGGGGCAAGGTCGACCACAAGGATCGCGACAAGATCTGTCTCCTTGCCCAGGACGTGAGTCGCTTCGAGCCCACGGCCGAGGAGATCGACGAGGCTCGGGATACCGTGGCGAGACCCGCGAGCTCGCCGCAAGCGTTGCGGCTCCGGCTCGACGCGGCGCGCCTCCCGGCGAGCGCGCTCGAGGAGCTCAAGGATCTGCTCGCGACCTTCCCGGGCGAGTCCGACGTCGTGATCGAGCTGCACACGTCCGGGGGGCGTCGCCACCTCAAGCTGGGGCCCGGCTTCCGCGTGGCGCCCAGCGTTGGGCTACGTGCGGAGCTCCACCAGTTGCTCGGCTCCGCGGCGCTCCACGAGTCCGCGGCGACCGCCTGAGCCCGCCCCATTCCCGCGACGCCCCGCCGGGCAGGACCACGCGCCCTGGTGGCGAAGGTGGACCGTGTGAGCAACGGCCCGACTCGGCCCACCGACCTCGCCGACTTCGTCCTCGACTTCCTCGGCTACCTCGAGCTCGAACGTGGTCTCTCCCGCAACACGCTCGACGCGTACCGCTCGGATCTCCTTCAGTACGGAGAGTTTCTCGCCCGGAGCGGGCTCGATCCGCTCGCCGTCGGGCACGCCGAGCTGGCCGCGTTCGTGTCCGAGCTGGCCGACGGCAGGGACGGACGGCGGCCCGTGGCGGCCGCGACGCTGCAACGCAAGGTCGCCTGCCTGCGCTCCTTCTACCGCCACCTGCGCCGCGAACAGCTGATCGAGCGTGATCCGACAGCCGAGCTCCGCGGGCCCCGCCGCAGCAAGCGCCTGCCGAAGGTTCTGTCGCGTGACGAGGTCCGTCACCTGCTCGAGCAGCCGCGCGGGTCCTCGCCCGCCGCGCTGAGGGACCGGGCGCTGCTCGAGACGATGTACGCGTGCGGGCTGCGGGCGTCGGAGGCGGTCGCGCTCGAGCTCTCGGACTGCGATCTCGAGGCCGGCATCTTGCGCGCACGTGGCAAGGGATCAAAGGAGCGGATCGTCCCGATCGGGACGAAGGCGGTCGAGGCGCTCAGCGCCTATGTGGAGCACGGTCGCCCTCGTCTGGCTGGGATTCGCGTCGAGCCCCACCTGTTCGTCAACCTCCGCGGCGTCGGGCTCTCCCGCCAGGGCCTCTACAAGATCGTGCAGCGACACGCGCGTACCGCAGGTCTGGAGAACCGAATGAGTCCGCATACGCTCAGGCACACGTTCGCCACGCACCTGCTTGCCGGTGGCTGTGATCTGCGCTCGCTGCAGGAGATGCTCGGCCACGCGGACATCGGCACGACACAGATCTACACGCACCTGTCGACCGATCGGCTGCGCGACGTGTACTTCGACGCTCATCCTCGAGCTCAGCTCGCGACGCCTGAGCCGGCCGGCCGTCGACATGCTCGGACCTGACCGTATCGCGCGCGTGCCAGCTGACAGAATCGCGCGATGCTGACGCGACGTCCGCTCGTCACGGCGCCGGCCGACGGTTCGCGTGTGAAGCGGATGCACCGCCGGGCGTTCGTCGTCGTGCTCGACGCGTGCGGCATCGGAGCGCTTCCCGACGCCGCGGGTTACGGAGACGCTGGGACGAACACACTCCTGCACCTCGGCGAGGCGGCCGGCGGGCTTGCGTTGCCGAGGCTCGAAGCTCTCGGCCTCGGCTCAATCGTGGCGCTGCCGGGGGTGGCGCCGGCGGCCGATCCGGCGCTCCACGGGCGCCTGCACGCGCTCGGATCGGGGAAGGACTCGACCGCCGGTCACTGGGAGCTGATGGGCGTGGTCTCGCCGACCGCGCTGCCGACGTATCCGGGCGGCTTCCCCCCCGAGGTGATCGAGCACATTCGCACCGCCGCCCGCCGCGACGTCATCTGCAACCGCCCTTACAACGGGATCGGCGCAATCGACGACTTCGGTACCGAGCATGTCGAGACCGGCGCGTTGATCGTCTACACGAGCCAGGATTCCGTGCTCCAGATCGCCGCGCACGTCGACGTCGCTGCGCCGGAGGAGCTGTACGACGTGTGTCGTCGCGTGCGAGCACAGATGTCGGGCGACCACGCGGTCGGACGCGTGATCGCGCGGCCCTTCGCGGGCGCACGCGGGGCGTTCGCCCGCACCGAGGGCCGGCGCGACTTCTCGCTGCCGCCGCCCACCCGCAGCTATCTCGAGGAGCTGGGTGCTGTCGGCGTTCCCGTCCACTCGGTCGGCAAGGTCGGCGAGCTCTTCTCGGGTATCGGGATCGACCTGCAGCATCCCGGCGCCACCAACGCCAGGGCGCTGGCCGAGACCACCGAGCTGATTCACTCGCTCGAGCACGGGCTCGTGTTCACGAACCTCGTCGAGACGGACCAGGTCTACGGGCACCGGCACGACATCGAGGGCTTCCACGGGGCGCTCCTGGAGATCGACGCGACGGTCGGCGAGTGGCTGGCGCTGATCGGTTCTGATGATCTCCTGGTGCTCACCGCCGATCACGGTTGCGACCCGACGGCGCCCCACACCGATCACACGCGCGAGCACGTCCCGCTGCTGGCAGTGTTCCCGGGACACGCCGGCGCCCGCCACGACGGCCCCCTGGCCGACGTCGGCGCGAGCGCGCTGCGCTGGCTGGCCGGTCGTGACGCGCCGAGCCTCCCCGGCGACCCGTTCCTCTGAGTCCCAGCCATGCCCGAGCTACCCGAAGTCGAGACCATCCGCCGCCAGCTGGCACCCCACCTGGAGGGGCGCACGATCGCGCACGCTGTGATCGGCGACCCTCGGTTCACCCGTCCCGTGGCGCCGGCCGTCGTCGAGGCCGGCCTCGACGACGCGAGGATCGAGCGCCTGGGGCGCCGAGGCAAGTACCTGATCTGGTCGCTCTCCGGCGATCGGCACCTGCTCGTGCACCTGCGCATGACGGGAGCCCTGCTCTACGACCCCGTCGTCGCGCCCGTGCACGTCAGGGCCTGGATCGATCTCGACGACGGCCACCGCGTGGCCTATGTCGACCCTCGCCGGTTCGGAACAGCCCATCTGCTTCATGGCACCCCGTCGCGCGACGCCTACCTCGATCAGCGTCTCGGCGCCGAGCCGATGACACCGGAGTTCACGGTCGATTACCTACGGACGCTCGCGCGCGGTGTGCGGGCTCCGATCAAGGCGTTCGTGCTCGACCAGCGCCGGATCGCCGGAGTCGGAAACATCTATGCGGACGAGGCGCTGCATCGCGCCCGGATCCACCCGCTCCGACCCGCGGGTCGGATCAGTACTGCTCAGCTCGCGGCGCTACGCGACGCGATCGAGGACGCGCTCCGTGCCGGCATCGAGGCCAAGGGAGCGACGATCGACGACTTTCGCCATGTCGACGGCGCCGCCGGGTCCTTCCAGGACCGCTTCCTCGTCCACCGTCGAGAGGGTGAGCCATGTCCGACCTGCGCAACCGTGGTGAAGAAGCTGGTCGTCGCCGGCCGCGGGACATACGTCTGCGAGCACTGCCAGCCGCGCCCGCGGCGCCGGCGGCTGTGAGCGCGATCAAGTGGCGTGGGCTGGCGCCGCAGCACGCGGCTCGGGCCGCGGGGCAGGGCGAGGTCTGAGATCTAGGCCGCGAGCAGCTCGATGAGCCGACCGGTGTAGTCGGCCACTCGGAGCTCATCGAAGCCGCCGAGCGTATGCTCGCCGATCACGATCTGCGGGAAGGTCATCATGCCGGTCGTGCGCGCAAGCTCTGCGCGACCGTCCGGGTCCATTGACAGATTGATCTCTTCGTATTCGATCCCACGCTGCGCGAGGAGCGCCTTGGCTCCAGTGCAGTACCGGCAAGGCTGGCTTGTGTAGATGGTTACCGAAGGCATCGCTTCACAAAGCATAGTATGTCCGCTCCACTGAGGACCGAGGCCATCGTGCTGCGCTCGATCCGATATGGCGAGGCGGACCGGATCCTCCACCTGTACACCCCGCGCCACGGTCGCGTCGGAGCGATCGCGAAGGGCGCGCGGCGGACGCGCAGTCGCTTCGGTGCCCGGCTCGAGCCGTTCTTCCACCTCAGCCTCGTCCTCCACGAGGGGCGGGGCGACCTGTTCACGGTGACGAGCGCGGATACGCTCAGCGCCCACGGTGGGGTTCGCGACCATGCGGCCACGCTCGATGCAGCAGCTCGCGCCTGCGACGCGGTCTCGCGACTGTTCGAGACCGGTGATCCCCACCCCGAGGTGTTCCGCCTGCTCGCCAACGGGCTCGCGCTGCTCGCGTCGGACGCTTGCCATGCCCAGGCGGCGACCGGACTCGCGTTTCGCCTGAAGCTCCTGCTCGCGGCGGGGATCGTGCCCCAGCTGACCGCGTGCGCGAGCTGCGGAGCGACCGAGCACCTGGTGGGATTCTCGGGTGCGGCTGGGGGGGTTGTGTGCAGTGGCTGCGAGGCGACCGCGTTCCGGCTCGACGAGGAGGCTTACCGCTTCCTCGTCGACGCCCTCGGGGCACCGCTCGCCGGCGCCCCCCAAGCCTCCGAGCGTGCGCTGCGCCAGGCCGAGCGAGCGATCGGGGAGACGGCGGAGCATCACGCGCACGTGCGGCTGCGGCCACTGATGGGAGTGGGGTAGGGGCGACGGCGGCGTCGCGCACGCAACATGTCGCAACTTCGCCACAAGCACGAGCGCCCGCGGAGCACCACGTCTCCGCGCGCTGGCAGAATCGGTCGCATGAGTACCACCAACCTCGGCGGCGCCGATCTGGTCGCCCTCGCCCGCGAGCACCCGAACGGGCCGGTCGCCACGGCGTTCGCCGAACGGATCATGGCGCTCGAGGCCGCGGTGCTCTCCCCCCGCGCGACCTCCTCGTACCCGGCGCGTCGTGCCCGGCCCGAGCCCGACTGCGGTCTGCGCACGCCGTTCCAGCGCGACCGCGACCGGATCGTGCACTGCAAGGCGTTCCGCCGGCTGATGCACAAGACGCAGGTGTTCGTCTCCCCGCAGGGCGATCACTACCGCACGCGGCTCACGCACACGCTCGAGGTCACCGGGGTCTCGCGGACCGTGGCTCGGGCGCTGCGACTCAATGAGGATCTCGTCGAAGCGATCGGCCTCGGACACGATCTCGGTCACCCGCCCTTCGGCCACCTCGGCGAGGACGTGCTCGACCGCTGCCTGACCGAGCGCTTCGGGCGTGGCTTTCGGCATAACGAGCACTCGCTTCGGGTCGTCGATCGCCTCGAGCGCGAGGGCCACGGCCTCAATCTCTGCGAGCCGGTGAGGGACGGGATCCTCCACCACTCCGGTCGCGCCGCGCAGCCGGCGACGCTCGAGGGCAAGATCGTCCGGCTCCTGGACCGCGTCGCTTACATCAACCACGACATCGACGACGCCCTGCGGGCCGGCGTGATCGCCGAATCGGACCTTCCCGCGGAAGCGATCGTCGCCCTCGGCGACACCGGATCCCTCAGGATCGACGCGCTCATCCACGACCTCGTCGAGCACTCCGAAGCCGCGGGCGACATCGTCCAGGGGGAGCGCGCAGCGGAGGCGATGTCGGCGCTGCGGACGTTCATGTTCGAGCGCGTCTACCTCGGTCCCGATGCCCGGCGCGAGCATGCGAAGATCGACGGCGTCGTGCGGACGCTGTTCGATCACTATTGCGAGCATCCCGAGGCGACGCCGGAGAACGGGGGCGACACTGCCCAACGGGTCACCGACTACATCGCCGGCATGACGGACCGATACTGCATCAGGGCGTTCGAGGCGCTGAGCGTGCCGGTCGCCTTCGCGCCGTGACGCGCTACACGGCGGACTCTCGCGACCGCGTGCGCGACGCGGTGGACATGCTGACGCTGATCTCGCCCCGCGCCGAGCTCCGCCGCGCGGGCGCGAACAGCTATTTCGGGCTGTGCCCGTTCCACGACGAGCGCACCGCGTCCTTTCATGTGCTGCCCGATGACAAGCGCTACCACTGCTTCGGCTGTCAGGCCTCAGGCGACGCTTTCTCCTTCGTCATGGAGACCGAGGGCTTGGATTTCGTCGCCGCGCTCGAGGTACTCGCCGACCGCTTCGGCGTCAAGCTCGACACCGAGGACGAAGATCCGGCTGCGGCAGCGCGCCGGCAGCGCCGGGAGCGGCTATACGAGCTGCTCGGGCGCGCCACCACCTACTACGCGCGCTATCTGTGGGAGGCGAGCGAAGCCGCCCGCGCGCGGACGTATCTGATCGGGCGGGGCCTCGCCGAGGAGACGCTGCGCGAGTTCCGGGTGGGATACGCGCCGAGCGCGTGGGACCGGATCTTGCTCGCCTCGCGTCGCGCCGGGTTCACCGACGAGGAGCTGCTCGCCGTCGGGCTCGCGCAACGGTCCCAGTCACGCCCGGGATCGATCTTCGACCGCTTTCGGGAGCGGATCATGTTCCCGCTTGCTGACTCCCGCGGACGCGTGCTCGGCTTCGGGGCGCGCGCGATGCGCGAGAACCAGCGCCCCAAGTACCTGAACACGTCCGAGAACGACCTCTATCACAAGGGCAGCCAGCTGTTCGGGATCGACCTGGCCCGCGGCCCAGCCTCGCGGGCGGGGCGGGCGCTGCTCGTCGAGGGCTACACCGACGTCCTCGCTCTTCACCAAGCCGGTCTGCGCAACGCCGTCGGGATCATGGGCACGGCGCTGACCGAGGAGCAGCTCCGTGAGCTGGAGCGCGTCGCCCGCGTGCTCGAGCTCTGCCTCGACGCCGATGGGGCCGGCCAGGAGGCCATGTTGCGGGCCGCGCGACTTGCGTCCGGCCGGAGCCTCGAGCTACGCGTCGTAGCGCTCTCCGAGGGCGCGGATCCCGCCGAGCTCGTGCAGCGGGAGGGCGTGGATGCACTCCGCAAGCTCGTTGAGGGCTCGGTCCCATTCGTCGTCTTCCAGGTGCAGCGGATCCTCGACCACGCCGACACGGGGAGCGCCGAGGGTCGAGACAGGGCATTCGTGGAGCTCCAACCGGTGCTCGCGGAGGTGCCGCCGAGCTCGTTGCGTGACGAGCTCGTCCAGCGGGTGGCAGGGCGGCTCGAGCTGCCTGAGCGGCGACTCGAGTCGCTGCTGGCAGGTAGCCGGACGACGGCGGCGTCGAGCTCGGTCGTGGGCGGCGGGGAGCCTGTGACGCCGTCACCGCTCGACCAGGGAGCGCGCGCCGAGCGCACTTTCCTCGTCCTCTGCGTCGCGCTGCCCGACGCGGGGCGTGCCGTCCTGGCGGCGATCGATCCGGATCAGCATCTGAGCAGCGAGCCGCTGCGTCGCGCGGCGCGTCACCTCCTGGATCACATCGACAGCCCGCTCGCGGGGCTTCCCGAGGACGACGAGCTGGCGCACGTGATCTCCGATCTCCTCGCGCGAGCCGGACGGTATCCCGACGCCACGAAGGATCGGCTCGAGCATGCTGAGCTCGTGCTCGAGCTTGCGCGGCTCGACCGCGCGATTCGGCGCGCCCGGGTCGAGGCCGGCGCCGCGGGCGAGGCCGGCGCCGCGGGCGAGACCGGCGCCGCGGGCGAGACCGGCGCCCGGGGCGAGTCAGGCGCCGAATCGACGGCGCTGGCACGCGAGCGCGAGGGTGTGCTCAAGGCGGTCCGGGCAGTGGTGGCACGACTGGAAGAGAGCGTCTGAGCAGCGCGGGGCGGCTGGTCGCGCGTGGGCGGCTCGTCGCGACACGTGGCGGCGGCTGGTCGCGGTGGCCGGGCCGCCGCTACGAAATCGGGGGGGTGTGATCACGAAGACAGGGGGCAAAAAGCCCTGCCCGACCCGCCAAGCCCTACAACTCAAAAAGGTAAGGGGGTGATGGAATTTGGCGAATAATGAGTGCCTTTTCGTCATGCCGGAAACCGGCAGTTCGCAACGACCGGAGCTTGGCGGGGAGTCCGCGTTCTCACGCCCCAGTGGTCGGCGCGCCCCCGCACTTAGACGCCGCCGCCGAGGCCGAGGGCGGCGTCGCCTCGCTCGCGGTACATTTAGCGAAGGCCGGAGCGGTGGCGTTGGATCAAGCAACCGCAACAGACACCATATTCCGGGGTAACTCAATTGGCAGAGTACTCGGCTGTTAACCGAGGTGTTGTGGGTTCGAGTCCCACCCCCGGAGCTCCCAGCGCGGCAGATACCACGCGAAGGATTTCCACCAATCTCTAGGTCTGCTTCGGAGCCGGGAAGCCGGTAGCTCGCCCGGCCAGCCATCCCGGCCGCGAGGTCCATCACGCGCTCAAGGGTTGGTCACGCGCTCAACGGTTGGCTCGTCGCTGGCGAGGGCTCCATCGCCGTCCACGGCGTCGGCTCCGTCCTGAGGACACAGGAGTCGCGACGCTTCTGGGCGCAAGCAGCCATCGGGGAGTCCGGGAGGCAAGGCGCTCGCTGTAACAGCTGTGTGGCCAGGTCGGGTGAGTTCGCCCGGGATCACACGAGCAACGAGCGCTTCGTTGCTTGCTTGCGGGTAAGTTAGCAACTATCATGGTGTGGCGCGGGCGCTCAGCTCGCGTGGATGCTTGAGCTGCGGGTATGAGCCCTTGGCGCGGTGATGCGATTCTGTGGGATGCTGATCGCACATCGCGTTCCAGTACGCACGACATGGGAGATCGACGAGTGGTATGACTGAGGTGATCGATGTCCATCAGCACGTCGGTGCCCCGGCTGCTCTGACGGGGAGTGGGGTCGAGCAGCCGCTCGATGACGAGGTACGTGGACGGGTCGGGGCGATGGATGCATTCGGCGTCGACTGGGCGGTGATCCAACCGACGCAGATGTATTTGCGACCTGCGGGTAACCGAGACACGATGGCGCTCAACGACAGCGTGGCCAAGCTCCGCGCGCTCGCACCAGAGCGCTTTCGCGTCGCGGTTGGGACCGTAGAGCCGCTCACCGGCGCCCAGGGCCTGACCGAGGTCAACCGGTGCATGGAGGAACTGGGTCTGCACGGCATGAGCTGGCATCACCGGTTCCAGGGCTGCTACATCGACACGCCGTTGATGCGCCCGCTCTTGGCGCGACTGGCCGAGCTGGAGGGAGTGGCGATCATCCATGTGAATTCGGAATCGAAGCTGGAGGCAGCCTGGCGGCTGGCCAAGCTCGCACGCGAGTTCCCCCAGATCGAGTTCGTAGCACTCGACGCATTCTTCTCGTTCGAGGAGAGCGAGCATGCGCTGGACATCTGCGAGCGGGTCCCGAACATCCTTTGGGACCTGGGCGGTCCGCTGCTGTCTTGGCCCGCCGCCTGGGCGATGGTGGAGTCATGGATACTCGAGCATGGGGCTCACCGGCTCGCCTTCAGCGCTGACATTGGTTACGGGCGTTCGCCGCTGCAACGGCCCCACCTACTGGACAGGATTCTCGAGTCGGGACTCACCGACGACGACAAGGCCGCGATCCTCGGCGCAAATGCTCGCCGGGTCTTCGCCAGGTTCCTCAACGGTTGATCGGCTGGTCCGCGGCTCGTCAAACCCGGAGTTCCAGTGAACTTCGTGTTTGCCGATGATACCCTACGGCTTGCGTGCCAGCAAGCTAGAGACTAGCATTCGGTGTTCCTGCTGTGGAGGGTGAGTTCAATGTGTGCGATTGGGAGGCTGATGGTATGAGTACGTCTTTGCGGCACGGGATTTTCTTGGGGCCTTGGCATGCGTTGGACGAGAGTCCAACGTTGGCCATTCAGAGAGATCTCAAGCTTGTTCAGCTTCTTGACGAGCTTGGGTTCGCGGAGGTCTGGATCGGGGAGCATCACTCTGGTGGGTGGGAGATGATCACGTCTCCGGATTTGTTCATCGCCGGGGCTGCTGAGCGGACGAAGCGGATTCGGTTGGGTACGGGTGTCGTCAGTGTCAGCTACCACAATCCATTCATCGTGGCTGAGCGCCTGATGCAGCTCGATCATCAGACGATGGGACGGGTCATGTTTGGCTTTGGTCCCGGGTTGCTCGCAACCGACGCACATATGCTTGGTATTCCCCAGACCGCTACGAGGGACCGGCTCGCGCAAGCGCTCGAGGTCATCGTGCGGTTGTTCGATGGTGAAGTGGTCACCGAAGAGACGGACTGGTACTCGCTTCACGACGCACGCTTGCAACTACTGCCATATCAGCAGCCGCGTCCGGAGATCGCCGTCACGAGCGTGTTCACGCCGTCCGGGGGGCGTCTCGCGGGGAAGCTCGGCCTCTCGATGCTTTGCGTTGCGGCCAGTGATCTGCGCGCATTCGATGCTCTAGCTGGGAACTGGCAGATCGCCGTCGACACGGCCGCTCGGCACGGCCAGACGGTGAGCCGGTCACAGCTACGCCTGGTTGCGCCAATGCATCTCGCGGCAACGCGTGAAGAGGCCAGGGAGAACGTGAGGTTCGGCCTGTCGCGGTACATGGATTACGCAAACGCCATTCAGAAACGATTCGAGATTCCCGACGGCGTCGATCCAGCGGACTTCCTCGTCGATAGCCACTACGCGGTGATCGGGACACCTGACGACGCGATCGCGATGATCGACCGGCTCAGAGAGAAGCAGGGCGACTTCGGGACCTTCTTGATCCAGGCGTTCAACTGGGCAGATTGGCCAGCCACCCAGCGCTCGTACGAACTCTACGCGCGATATGTCATGCCACATTTCTCCGACGCGAACGTCGCTCGCAGCGCCTCGCTCGAGTGGATGCGAGACAAGAGGGACAGCCTCTCCCCGGCGCGCGCCCAAGCCGTTCAGGAGGCCTTCGAGAAGTACGGTACCGACGTCGGAGCATCAGAGGTATCGGACCGAACCGCCAAGGGACCAGTGCTATGACAACCCTCACCCGCCACGACCATCGCACCATCGCGCGACCCCTCGCTCAGCAACTCGTCAAGCTTCCGCGGCGCACTTAGCAGGGATCGCCGCCGCGCGCTTGGCCAAGGCTGCCCCCCGGCTGCCACGCGAACACACGGCCGGCGCCTCAGCCAGAATAACCCCGTTCGAGAGCAATTCGCACAGGCTATCCCGCGTCGTGCCACCAGGCTTCGCGCCACTCGCCGGCTCACCCTGATACCACCAAGACACCCCATTCGCCGCCGAAATAAGTGTGTTGACCGCGGCCCACGGATCCAACGGCTCAAACACCCCAGCCGCTACCCCCTCTTCGTACGCCGCAATAAATAGCTTGGCGTAGTCCCGCCTGCGCTTCGCCGCCGCCGGCTTCCTCAGCCTCGCGATCTCAGGACGCTCATGCAGCAGCAACGCAACCAGAGTCGAGTTAGTTACCGCGACATCGATATGAGCGCCAAGCATCGCAACGAACCTGGGCTCCCGAGTCCCAGGCCCCACGGCGGCCGACTGCACCGCCGTCTCGAACTTCGTCATGAGCTCATCAAACAGTGCACCAAGGATCTCGTCCTTGCTCTCAAAATGGTAATACAGCGCCTGGCGCGTCACCCCAAGCTGCTCCGACACAGCCTCAAGACTGGTCGAGCGATACCCGTGCTCCGCGAACAACCGCCCCGCGAGCTCCAGCACCTCCAAACGATTCACAGCGCGACGCCCACTCTTCTTACGGTTCATCACCGAACAGCATATACACCCACCAGCAGACTGAACGAAGGCAACGCCGAGAACTGGAACGCGCTCAACACGATCGGTGAGCAGACCACAAGCCACCTACATATGCCTCTTGCTTGCACGCAGGCAAGCTGAGGGCTATCCTGCGCCACGAGGGAGACTGAGGCCAGAGATTGTCGGACTGCAACGCGGTCAACCGCGAACCAAACCAAGGGCGACCGCCCGTGCGATTTATCCTGATCTCGGCCACATACGGCGCAGGCGGGGACTGGATTGCACAGCAGGTCGCGAGTCGACTCTGTCTCCCGCTCGTCGTGCCCCAAGCCATCTCCGCTCGGGCGGGCGAACGCCTGGTGCGCTCGGCCCCGACCAGGTCCGCCTTCCAGGTCGCGCCGCCGGTTCGACTTCACCAGCTCCTGGCGGTTCTTGCGCGAGTCGGAGATGTGTTCGGTTCCTGGCCCTTCGACGAGCCGCCTGGAGTTGACTCGCTCGCCAGCAGCGGCGTGCCGGACAACGCGATGGATGCACTCGCCGCTACGGGTGGAGCGGTGTCGTTGACGCCCGCCGCTGCCGCGTTCTTGAACGGTGCAAACAATGTACTCCGCGTGAGGCTCGACGGGCCGCCGAAACGTCGCGTCGCGCAGGCCATGGTCTGGGAGGGCCGGGACCGTCTGACCTGCGAGGGCCGCTTGGCCCGGATTGACCGAGCTGACAATGCCCACGCGGCGCGCTACTGCGGCGTAGATCCCACCGACATTGGCCAGTACCAAATTGTCCTCGACTCGACTGCGCTGCCCCTGGCGGCGTGTGTAGACATCATCGTCAACGCGACTATTGAACTGCTGTAATCGCGCAAGTCCGGTCATCGCAAACCGCGCGGGCCGCGGCTGCGCTCTGCGGGAATGCTGCCGGACAAGAGGATGAGCGGTGCCACAGCAGATGTGGTCAACACGAGCGCCGAGGCCCGAGCGCTGGCACAGCCACCGCTCGTGGTGCTCGAGCCGCTTCGAGATCTACTCGACGAGCTCGACATCGGCGTGGGGCCGGTAACGGCCCAGCCGCTCGGTGACGGCCACTCGAACGTGACGTACCTCCTGCGGCGGGGTGAGGACCGCGCCGTGTTGCGGCGCCCTCCTCGGCCGCCGTACGCGCCGTCCGCGCACGACGTCCTGCGTGAGGCTTCGATTATGAATGCCACCCGCGCGGTCGGGCTGCCCGTTCCGCGGGTCCTCGCGATGGTCGATAATCCCACGGCACTCGGCGTCCCGTTCGTTCTACTCGAGCACGTCGTCGGGTACGCGATCTCCAACACAGTCCCAATGGCGCTGGCGTCCCCGGCGGATGGGCAGCGGATGGGTCAGGCGCTCGTCGACACGCTGGCCGACGTCCACGCCGTCGATATGGCCGACCCTCCGCTCTCGCAGATCGGTCGCCCCACGGGTTATCTCGGCCGGCAGCTCCGCCGGTTCTCGCGCATTTGGCAGGACGTCGCGACGCGAGAGATCGCGGATCTGGACCACGTCACCGCGTGGCTGCAGGAACACCAACCGCCCGAGGGTGAGAGCACGCTTGTCCACGGCGACTACCGGCTCGGCAATGCATTGTTTGCGCCTGAATCGCCAGCGCAGCTTGTCGCGATCCTCGACTGGGAGATGGCGACAATCGGAGACCCACTCGCCGACCTCGGCTACCTTTGCGCCACGTGGGCCGAGCCCGACGACGAGCCAAACCCCATGCTCGCGCTGTCCGCAGCAACTCGCGGCCCCGGATTCCCACGGCGCGCCGACCTACGTGAGCGCTATGCCCAGCGCACCGGTCGCAGTACTTCCGGGCTCGCCTGGTACAAGATCCTTGCTCTCTGGAAGGCCGCGATTTTCCTGGAGGCCAGCTACCGCCGCTACCGCACCGGCACTACCACCGACCTCTACTTCGCCAGCCTCAGCGACGGCATCCCTCAACTCGCAATGGCAGCCCGAGCGATGACCGCCAGGGCATGTCGCTTCGGCTAGCTCTCCGAGGCCGAGGAGTCGGGCGTGGTTCAGGCGTCGGCAACGCGGCGCAGCAGGGCGAGCGCCTCGTGCAGCAGCGCTCTCTCGTCGGCGTCCAGTTCGCGCTCCAATGCTTCGGTGAGCCAGGTTTCGCGCGTAGCGCGAGTTGTCTGCAGGATGTCGAGTCCCGCGGCGGTAAGCTCGACGAAGGCTCGGCGCCCGTCGGCGGGGTCGGGGCGCCGCGAGACGAGCCCCGCGGTCTCCAGGTCATGGACGATCTGGGCCATCGACTGTGGGCGCATGCGCTCACAGACGGCCAGGGCGCTGATGCTCGACGGGCCGTCGCGGTCGAGGCGGCCAAGCACGGCCAGGCGTCCCGCTGACGGGCCGGGCTCGGCGCGCAGCCGGCGAACAACGCGCCCCAGCGTCTCGCGCAACTCGTGAGCCAGCGGGCCAATCATCGGCTCCTGAATAGGCATCGGCACAGTCTAATATAGCCTCGGCAGGCAAACTGTCCAGGTGACCTGTGTATGGTGATGAGAGCGGATGCGTACGTTCGACCCGGATCGCTACAAGTGGATTGCCTTGGTGAATGCCACGCTCGCCGTGCTGCTGGCCACTCTGGACGGCACGATCACGATCATCGCGATGCCCGCCATCTTCCGCGGCATCCATCTCGACCCGCTCGTCCCCGCGAACTCGTTCTACCTGCTGTGGATGATTCTCGGTTACCTCGTCGTGACCAGCGTTCTCATCGTCAGCCTCGGGCGCCTGGGCGACATCGTCGGGCGGGTCAAGATCTACAGGCTCGGCTTCGTGATCTACACGGTCGCATCGTTGCTGCTGGCTGTCGACTGGATGCACGGGAGCGCTGGGGCGCTGTACCTGATCGGCTTGCGGATCGTGCAGGGCATCGGCGGGGCCTGCCTGCTCGCGAACGCCGCGGCGATCATCACCGACGCCTTCCCGGCCGATCAGCGGGGGATGGCGCTCGGCATCAACAACATCTTCGGCGTCAGCGGGGTGTTCATCGGCGTCGTGCTCGGCGGCGTGCTGGCACCGATCAACTGGCGTCTGGTGTTCCTGATCTCGGTGCCGGTCGGGATCTTCGGAACGGTCTGGGCCTACCACAGCCTGCGTGAGCTGAGTTCGCCGCAGGCGGCGCCGATCGACTGGTGGGGCAACCTCGCCTTCGCGCTTGGCCTGATCTTGATCATGACTGCGGTGACCTACGGAATCCGCCCGGCCGACGGGCACGCGGTGGGCTGGGGCAGCGCTCGCGTGCTCGGCCTGCTAGCCGCCGGGGTCCTCTCGCTGATCGTCTTTGTCAGCGTCGAGCGGCGCTCGCGCGATCCGATGTTCCGCCTGCAGCTGTTCCGCATCCGCGCGTTCACGTTTGGCACGCTGTCGACCTTCCTGTCCTCGATCGCGCGCGGGGGCCTGATGTTCATGCTGATCATCTGGCTGCAGGGCATCTGGCTGCCCCAACACGGCTACAACTTTACCGAGACCCCGCTGTGGGCCGGGATCTACATGCTGCCGCTGACCATCGGCTTGCTGTGCGCCGGACCTGTCTCCGGCTACCTGTCTGACCGCTTCGGCGCGCGACCTTTCACGACCGTCGGGATGCTGCTGGCGGCGCTCGGCTTCGGACTGCTGCTGCTGCTGCCGACGAACTTCTCCTACTTGTCGTTCGGCCTGATCCTGCTCCTGATCGGGATCTCGATGGGCCTGTTCGCCTCGCCCAATCGGGCGGCGGTGATGAACAGCCTGCCCCGGGCGGACCGGGGGGCGGGTGGCGCGATGAATCAGACGTTCCAGAACTCCGCTCAGGTGCTGTCGATCGGCGTCTTCTTCACGCTGATGATCATCGGGCTGGCCTCGACGCTGCCCCAAGCGATGAGCTCCGGCCTGGAGGCCCACGGCGTCTCGGTCGCCGCCGCCCACCGTGCCTCGACGCTGCCTCCCGTCTCGATCCTCTTCGCCGCGTTTCTGGGCTACAACCCGATCCAGCACCTGCTCGGGTCCCACGTGCTCGCCGGATTGTCGGCCCACAGCCAGTCGGTCCTCACCGGCACCTCGTTCTTCCCGAACCTGATCTCGGCACCGTTCCGCAACGGGTTGCACGCTGCCTTCCTGTTCTCTATCGTCGCGTGCCTGATCGCCGCTGCGGCGTCGCTGATGCGGGGCGGACACCCCGCCCACGACGACGACCCCGCGCCCGCCGCAGGGATGCTTGGCGAACACCCAGCCTACGACGAGGACCCAGCGCCCGTGGCCGCGTCCGTCCCCCGCCTGGGGGTGGCCGAACCCGAGGAGCAGCATGCACGTTGAGTGGTACGGACAGTCCTCATTTCGCCTGACCGACGGTTCGACGACGGTGTTCATCGATCCGTTTGCGGACATGACGCCAATGCTCGACCGCGAGCTGCGCTGGGACTACCCACCGATCGCCGGCGTCACGGCCGACCTACTGCTCGTCACCCACGAGCACCTCGACCACAACGGCGTTGACGCCATCGGCGGCGATCCGGTGACCATCAGGTCGACCGCCGGCCGCCACGAATCGACGATCGGCGAGGTGCTCTCCATCGCCTCCGAGCACGACGAGGTCGCCGGCACCGAGCGCGGCGCCAACACGCTGCTGGTGTTCACCCTCGGCGGCCGGCGCGTGGCACACCTCGGCGACCTCGGGCAGCGCGCCCTACGCGACGAGCAACTGGCCGCGCTCGGCACCATCGACGTGCTCTTCGTTCCGGTGGGCGGAGGCCCGACGATCGGCGCCGAACAGGCTACGGAGATCGCGGCCGCCCTGCGCGCGAGCGTCATCGTCCCGATGCACTACAAGACCAAGCGGATCGACTTTCTCGAGCCCCCGGATGAGTTCATCGAGCGCGCGGCTCGCGCCGAACATCTCGCCTCGCCGACGTTCGAGCTCGAGGCGCTGCCAGCTGGCGACACTCCATTGGTCATCGTTCCCGCTGCGCCCTGAGGGCGATCCGGCTGTGACCCCGCGCGACGGCGGTCGGCAATGCCCGTTAATTCTCGCGCCCACTTGGAGCGCGGCCGTGTGGCTCCGTGTCGAGAGCGTCGATCAGAAGCTCGAGCATACGCGGCCAGGCCTCATGTTCAACCTGCCTGGCGGCGCTCGTCGCCGCGAACAGCAGGCGCAGGTCGAGCGTCGTCGCATCGGCTCGCAGTCGCCCCTGCGAGCGGGCGCCAGCCAGTAGTTGCTCGACCGCATGAGTAGCGCGGTCGCCTGCCGCGACGACGTCCGGATGCTCAGCGACGGCGGTCCGCGCTTCGCCGAGGAACTCGTCAGCCGCTTGGTTCTTGACCAACGTCCACAACATCTCGGTGAGAGCCAGCCAAAGATCGACTTCGCGTTGGGCGGCGCCGAGCGCAGCATCCGCGACCTGCTCTAATCGCCTCGTTACGAGCGCTGCGAGAAGCTCGTGCTTGGACGGGAACTGTCGGTAGACGCTTGCCACACCGGCACCCGCGGCCGCGGCGACCGCGGGCATCGGCGCGTCGAGGCCCTCGCGAGCGAACACCTCGGCGGCGGCACGCAGCAACCTTTCGCGTTTGGTTCCGGGGTCAAGGGTGGCCCACTCGCACCTGCCCCGCGGCTCGCGATCTCCGGGAGCAACGGCCGAGCCGCCCTTACCGACCGGAATGATCATTTCGGTATAGTAGCGGCATGCCGTCGCGCACGGGAACGGCGACCCGCGTTCACCCGAACGTCATCCTCGCTGTCCTCTCTCTGGCCGGGCTTGCGTATGCGGTCTTGAGCTCGGCAGTGATCCCGGCCTTGCCCACGATTCAGCACGAGCTGCACGCATCCGAGGCGGGAGTGTCGTGGGCGCTGACCGGCTACTTGCTCTCGGCTTCGGTCGCGACGTCGATCATCGGCCGGCTCGGCGACATGTACGGCAAGGAGCGGCTGCTGCTGTATACGTTGATCGCCCTGGCCTTCGGCACGCTGTTGGCGGCGGTGTCTGACTCGCTCGGCGTGCTGATCGTGGCGCGCGTCATCCAAGGCTCCGCCGGCGGTATCTTCCCGCTCGCGTTCGCGATCGCGCGCGACGAGTTCCCGGCTGACCGCGTCGCCGGCAGCATCGGTCTGATGTCATCGATTCTGGGCGTCGGAGCCGGCATCGGGATCATCTCGGGGGCAATCATCGTGCAGCACCTGAGCTGGCATTGGCTATTTTGGATCCCCTTGTTGGTGACGGTGTTGGCGGCGGTATGCGCGTGGCGGTTCATCCCGGAGTCGCCGGTGCGCTTGCCAGGACGCGTGAACTGGCTCGCGGCAGCGCTGATGAGCGTGGGCATATCCCTGGTGCTGATCGCCGTTTCTGAGACCACGACCTGGGGCTGGGGATCGTCCAAGACACTGGCGCTGATCGCGGTCGGACTGCTGTTTGTGCTGGCCTGGATCGTGGTTGAGCTGCGCAGCCGTGAGCCGTTGATTGACATGGCGATGATGCGCATCCGCGGGGTGTGGACGGCGAATCTGGCTGCCTTCCTGCTCGGTGCCGGTATGTACGCTTCGTTCATCGTCTTCCCGGAGTTCGCCCAGTTGGCCAAGAGCACGGGATTTGGCTTCGGCGCGTCGGTCGTCGTCTCGGGGCTCTACCTGCTGCCTGCCTCACTCCTGATGGCGGCGGTCGGTTCGCAGGCGGGGCGAATCGCGCGCCGCTACGGATCGAAGCCCTCGCTGGTCGTCGGCGCGGCGATCACCGCCGTGGCGTTCGGTTGGCTGTACGTGGCCCATGCGCATCCCATCGACATGCTGATCAGCGCGGCGTTGATGGGGGCCGGGATCGGTCTGGCGTTCGCGGCGCTGGGCAACCTGATCGTGCAGGCTGTTCCCCCGGGACAGACAGGCGTCGCGGGTGGCATGAACACAGTCATGCGCACGCTCGGTGGCGCCCTCGGAGCGCAACTCGCCGCGACCTTTATCTCTAACAACACCAGCGCTAGCGGGCTGCCGACGGTGAACGGCTTCACCGACTCGTTCCTAATGGAAACGGTCTGCCTGGTGATCTGTGTGGGGGCTAGCCTGCTGGTCCCGGTTCCTCGGCCGCTGCGCGCGCCCGTGAATCTCGACGTCGACGCTCAGTTTCCAGTGCTCGAAGAGGCCCGGTAGCCGTGGTGCCGCCGCCAGGTGAGACTGGCCGCTCTTCTCTCCTGTCTCCGCGGGCCGCTTGGTGCCGCGGTGCCTCGATCGATCGATACATGACGGGAGCTCCAGGGCTCCCAGGCGGCCGGCCGACGGAGGAGCGAGCATGAACTATGACGTGGTGGTGGTCGGTTCGGGCGGTGCGGCGTTGGCGGCGGCCGTGTCGGCTGCGGTGGGAGGAGCCAAGGTGGCCGTCCTTGAGCGTGCGCCCGTCTTCGGCGGGACGACGGCTATCTCCGGGGCCGGTATGTGGTTGCCGCTCAACCCGGTGGGCCGCGCGATGGGCTATGAAGACTCGCCGCAAGAGGTACGTGAGTACCTCGGCCAGCTGGCGGTTGGCCGTACTGCGGACCGTCTGTTGGACGTGTTCGTTGCCGAGGCGCCCAACGCGTATGAGTTCCTCGACAGCGAGACGTCCATAGAGTTCGAGGCCACCACGAACCCCGACTACCAGATGGGATTGCAGGGTGCCAAGCCGGGCGGCCGCTCGATCTGGCCATCGATCTTCGACGGCAGGCGGCTGGGCGAGCTCCTGCCACTGGTCCGAGACACGCCGCATCCGGGCGGGATGCCTCCGGTACTGATGAAGGAGCTCGCCGATTCCAACTGGGGACTCGGCGACGACGGCGACGCGTGGGCCGTGCTCGCCGATGAGCGTCGCCGCGACGGCGCACTCGGCAAGGGCCGCGCTCTCATCGGTGCCCTGCTTGAGGCTTGCGCGAACCGCGACGTCGCGCTGATCCCGAGCACCCGGGTCGTGAAGCTCCAGGTTGGTCCGGCGGGCAACGTTGTAGGCGTTGAAGCCCTGCACGACGGCGCGGTCGTTGACTTCGGGGCTGCAGAGGGCGTCGTGCTCGCCTCGGGCGGATTTGAGTGGAACGACACTATGTGGCGTGAGTTGGTCGGGGTTCCGCTCGATGGCCCCCTCAGCCCTCCCGGGAACGACGGCGACGCTTTGCGAATGTCGATGCAGGTTGGCGCGCGCGTCGGCAACCTCAACGAGATCTGGTGGATGCCTGGCATCGCCGTCCCACGCGAGACCTACGACGGCAGGCGCAGATTCCGGATGGGAGCGGCGGGCAAATCGCTGCCGGGGGCGATCGTCGTCAACGCGGCAGGCCGCCGTTTCGCCAACGAATCGATGAACTACAACGACTTCGGGAAATACATGGTGCAGTTCGACCCGCAGACCTACTCCTTCCCGAACTATCCGTGCTTCGTCGTGCTTGACAACATGCACCGTCGCAGGTACCCGCCGATCGCTTACGACGCCGACTGGTTCCGCGAGAGTAGTGGGTGGCTCGTCGAGGCGCCGACGATTGAGAAGCTGGCCGAGAAGCTCGGCATCGACGCTCATGGTCTGCATGAGCAAGTCGGGATGTTCAACGCCGATGCACAAGGCGGTGTCGATTCGGCCTTTGCCCGCGGCTCGCTTGCCTATGACAGCTCTACCAAGTTCGGCGACCGATCGCTGAAGAACCCCAACCTGCGACCCCTCACCGAGCCGCCGTTCTACGGATATCGGCTCAGGGTCACCTGCCTGGGCACCAAGGGCGGCCCGGTGATCAACGATCGATCTCAGGTCGTCGACTACGACGACCGCCCGGTCCAGGGTCTGTACGCCGCAGGTAACGCGGCGTCCGCCGTCTTCGGCACCGCATACCCCGGCGGCGGCGCAACGATTGGCGCCGGGGTAACGTTCGGTTACATCGCCGGACGCGCCGTCACCGGTCGAGTCGCCGAGCCGGCCCTCGGCGGTGGCTGACCACCTGGGTCCGTGTTGGACCGCTCAGTTGCCGTGTGGCTTCGAGCCGACGTCCGCGCCGGCATAGTTGAGGTTCCCGGTCGGGACGGTCTCGGGCATGTTCTCGGCGGCATCATCGGGGATACGGTTGCGTCGCCGGGCCACGAACGGCACTCCGCTGGCAGGAACCAGGGACGCCAGAGCAGCGACGAGACAGGCGACGAGCCCGAATGTAAACGCCGAGCTCAGCGCACTCGAGAATGGGTGAGAGATGACCGATGGGAAGAACGTGTGGCCTAGCAGCACATGCCGCTGGGCAATTGAGGCGGTATGGATACCGGACCCGAGCAGGGTCTGGACGGGGTTATAGCCGAGGAAAGCAGCGAACAAGGTGGCAACCGGCGGGAGGTGCGCCGCCTTCGTCGCGACGGTGCTCGAGATGCCGTGAGCGCGTAAGCCCTCATAGAGCGATTGGTGCAGGCCGCCGGACAGCCCGACGATCATGAGGCTAAAGAAGATGCCGATCGAGAGGACCACCGCCGAATTCATGAATGTCGCTGCCATCCCACCTCCCGCACCGCGCTGATCGACGGGCAGGCTGTTCATGATGCTCGCGCGGTTGGGTGAGAAGAAGATGCCCATTCCAAGACCGTTGAGCACGAGCACCAGCGCGAATAATGGGTAGGCGAAGTTCACCGGCAGCAGAGCGAGGAGTAGAAAGGAAAGCGTTGCCAGCGCCATGCCGCCCACCGCGAACGGACGCGGGCCCACGCGATCGGAGAGGGTGCCCGCAATCGGGCCGGAGACCAGGAAGCCTGCTACCAGCGGAAGTAGGTAGATGCCCGCCCAGAGCGGGGTCTGGGAAAAACTGTAGCCGTGACGCGGGAGGTATATGCCCTGGAGCCAGATGATGAGCACAAACTGCAGTCCGCCGCGCCCGACGCTCGAGAGCAGCGACGCGAGATTTCCCGCCGAGAAAGCGCGAACCCGAAATAGGCTCAGATGGAACATTGGCTGCTCGACGCGCGTCTCGATGAAGCAGAAGGCGACCAGCATGAGCAGGCCGCCTCCGATCTCTGCGATCACCTTCGGACTCGTCCAGCCCATGATGTGGTGTCCATAGGGCTGGATGCCGTAGGTGATGCCGATCATCACTGCGACAAGCCCGATCGCGAACGTTGCGTTGCCCCAACAGTCGATTCTCGCCGGCTTGCGCTCGGAGAGATCGCGCAGCTTGGCCCAGCCCCATATCGTGCCGAACACTCCGAACGGCACCGAAACCAGAAATACCGCGCGCCAAGCGACCGGAGCCAGGACGCCTCCTAGGACCAGCCCGATTGAGGAACCGGCGACCGCGGCCACACCGTTGATACCGAGGGCCAAACCCCGCTGATTGGGCGGAAATGCATCGGTGATGATCGCAGCCGAATTGGCCAACAGCATCGCTCCGCCAACCCCTTGCAAGGCCCGCATGACGATTAGCCACATGGCTGCCGCACCGCCCTTCATCCACGTCACGGACAACAGCACGCTGAACACCGTGAACACGGCGAAACCAAGGTTGTAGGTCCTTGCTCGCCCGTAGATGTCACCAAGCCTCCCGAGACTAACCACGAGCACGGCCGTAACCACGAGGAAGCCCAGAATGAGCCAGAGCAAGTAATTGGTGTTGCTCGGCAGCAGCGGGTTGATATGAATGCCCTTGAAGATGTCAGGCAGGGAGATGAGCAGGATCGAGGCGTTGATAGTCACGATCAGGACGCCGAGCGTCGTATTCGATAGAGCGATCCACTTGTAGTGATCAGGCACGTGCGCGCCGCTGTGATCGACGCGGCCTGTGGGCGGAACGGCCGAACCGTTTGAAGCGCCACTCCGGTCGCATGCGCCGCCGCTACTCATCATCCAAGTCGAGATACTACCAAAATACTAGTTTACGTAAAGGTCAGCTTGATCACACACGAAAGCTTAGGCGGATCCTGACTCGAGCGGTCGCGGGGCGCCGATACCGTGCACTGCGAGCCGCACGAGCCGATGCGCACAGTAATGACAACCCTTTCGGCGGTAGCACTGTTATTCCCACGATAACCGGGGTCAGATAGCGGTCGAGGTCACGTAGTAAGTGGGCAGTTCGCTAACTTGCAGGTCACGACAAAGCTCGGCTTGCGACTTGAGTGGGGGCCGAGAATGGCGCGACGTCCACTGATCAGCCCGAGGCGCCGAGATCAGGATCGAGACACGAGCACTACCCCCGAACAGGCCGCCGACGTCTTGCGAGCCGAGCCTTTGGATTTGGCGATGAGGATCGCAAGGCAAGCCCGATTACGTCTCCTCAGGGCCGTTTCTCGGCCTCAGGGCTCAGAAGGCCATGAACAGAATCTGTTCGCGCGTGTAATCGTGCCCCGGATGGCTCTCGCTGAGGTGCGCGCGAACCTTCCGGACCAGGTCATCCTCGTCCTCGCCTTCGATGGTCTTTCCACAGGGACAGGTCAGCATCGTCTTCATTGCCGCCTCGCTCATGTTGCTTGCGAATGAGTAAGATAGCGGGTCTCCGTCGATCGGATTTGGAGGAAGGTCGCGAGCAGGGCGGATCCGGAGGAAGGGCCGTCTAACGCTCAGCTTCGAGCCAATGTCGGCGGAGCTCGCCGAGGAGCCTTGCCGCGGGCGATGAACCAGGGATTCTCGAAGCCGGGCTTGCCGTAGAGGAGGTCGCGACCGGCGATATCCGTCACCGCGCCACCCGCGGCGTCCAACACGGCGTGCGCGGCCGCGGTGTCCCATTCCATCGTGCGTCCGAACCGGGGATACAGGTCAGCCTTCCCGGCGGCCACAAAGCAGAATTTGAGCGACGACCCCGCGCTTCGATTGGCGACAACCGGCAGATCGGCGAGGTACCGCCTCAGCGCCGCCGGATCACCATGGGATCGGCTGCACAGGATCGTCAGGCCCTGCGCGGGCTCCGGCCGCGCGGACATCGGCAGCCAGGTGCCGTTACGGTGGATCCACGCTCCTCTGCCGGGGAGTCCAACGTACAGCTCTCCGAGCGCCGGTGCGAGCACCAGGCCGAGCACGGGCCGTGCCCGCTCAACCAACGCGATGTTAACAGTGAACTCGCCAGTGTGATTCAGGAACTCCTTGGTGCCATCAAGCGGGTCGACGAGCCAGAAGCGATCCCCGCCGGAGCACCGCTCACCACGCGCCGACGCCTCTTCGGAGACGGCCGCGATATCCGGAGCGAGCCGCGCCAAGCCAGACAGAATCACTGCCTCGGCGTGCTCGTCGGCGATCGTTACGGGCGAACCGTCGTGCTTGACGCGGGGGCGGAGACCGCTGGTGTACAGCTCGAGGATCACCGCACCGGCGTCGCGCGCGATGGGCACCACGGCCCTCGCAATCTGGCTCAGTTCGCTGAGCGGGGTCTGCGCCGGCTGCATCACCGTTTCTGAACGGTGCCTAGCCGCATCAGCGGAACGAGCGTGACCTGCTCGAGCGAGGCGGGGCGCACGATGCCGGCGTTGTTGACCTCGATGTCCAGGCCGCCGAAAACCGCCGCGCCGGCCGCCGACACATGTAGTGCGATTGCGGAGCCGATACCCGCCCCAGCGCCAGTCACCGCCGCACGCCGGCCCTTCGGGTCTGGCTCGATCCTCTTCTGTGCCGCTTTCATATTGGGTCTCTCCAAGAAAGGAGCTGACTTGCGAGCAAGTCGAAGGATAGCGATCTGACCAGGCTTTGAGAACCCAGCAGTATCATCTGCGTATCCGGATACACGAACAGTCGATGAGCACATGAGCGCCAGAGCGGCGGTCAGGCGCACGGACGTTCTCAGCCACGCGGCTCGTCTGTTCGCGCGGGACGGTTATCGCGCCACCAGCCTTGCACTCGTCGGGGCGAATCTCGATGTCACACGTCAGGCCCTCTACTACCACTTCAAGAGTAAGGACGAGATCCTCGGCGCTCTCTTCGAACAGCTGATGACAAGGCTCGAGCTGAGCATGCTCGAGGTGCTCTCAGATCAAGAGATCGAATCAGAGTCTCGATTCGAGTACCTCGTCCGCGCACACGTGGAGGTAACCCTCGACAATGCCGACCTCGTGGTTGTGCTGATGCGGGAGCGGCCGGAGCTCGAGCGGCTGGAGTGGCTACATGCCGAGGAACGGCGCCGCGACTACGCGCGCCTGTTCATTGATGCATTCGAATCGGGCGTCGCAAGCGGCGCCCTGCGGCCGGCGAACGCTTGGATCTCGGTCAATGCCCTGATTGCGGTAGTCAACGGAGTATGTCTCCTAGCGCATGGAGAGGGGGACCGGCTCCCGGCTTCTACGAACGTCGTGGAGCTGCTGCAGGATCTTCTCGGCGCGGGCATCCTCGATGACCCGGCACTCCGACCGGCGACGGCAGGATCGGCGCGGGCGGGCGTCGTCGCGGCGGTTGGGCTTTAGCCAGCGCGCCTGCGGTTGACGGCCCGAACATGCCGTGATCATTCGACCGCAGTCGGGGCGCCTGGGTCCGCAGCTACTCAGAGGGTGCACCATCGAGGTGGATCGGCGCCTCCATGTAATGGAAGAGCCGCCACCCCCGGCCGCTGCGGCGGCGCAGGAGCGCCGTCGCCCAGCACGTCCCGACGTGCTCCACGTCGGAGTCCACGCCCACCAGGCGCCACTCGATGAGCAGCACCGCGAGGGCGAGGTCGCCGGACAACGATCTGATGATCGTCGGTTCGGTGCTGACGTCCGCCGCTTGCAGCCGTGCGCCGAGCCTGGCCCAGTGTGCGATCAGCTGATGCCATCCCGCCTGGGGGCGCGGGTATTCCTCCCCGTGGTAGACGACATCGTCGTCCTCGTCATCCCACAGGGCGGAGACGGCGTCGAAGTCGAGGGCCGAGAACGCGCGGTCGTGCTCTCGCAGCACCGCCGCGATCGCCGCCCGGGCGTCGTCGTCGCCCATGAGTCGGCGGCTTATGCGCCCGGAAGCGCTGGCACCGTCTGCGGCAGTCCGTAGAGCTCTGTCGCATTCTCGTGCTGGATCCGCGGGTGCAGTTCCTTGGGCAGGCGTCGCAGTGCCCACTTCGGGTCGTCGTAGGTCCAGTGCGGGTAGTCGGTGGCGAAGATGAGGTTGGCGGCCATGTCCAGCCACCTCGTGAACGCGATCTCCTCGCGCGTGTCGACGTCGTCGAGCGGCTGGGTCGTGAAGTAGACCTGGTCGCGGACGTACTCCGAAGGCCGGCGCTTCACCCACGGAAGCTCGGAGCGTCGCGCCTCCCAGATCGCGTCCATCCGCCACATCAGCGGCAGCACCCACAGGAAGCCGCCCTCGACGAACACGACCTTCAGCGTCGGATGCCGGTCGAACGCGCCGTCGAACACCAGGCTCATCAAGTGCGAGGCGAGGATCAGACCCCAGGCTGAGATGTAGTCGGAGAAGTGACCGCCGACGCCGACGGGCTTAATCGAGTTCTCGTAGGGCAGGTTCGCCATCAGGTGTGTCGCCACCGGAAGGCGGTGCCGGGCTGCGGCCTCGTAGATGGGGTCGAGCTTCGGGTCGCCGAATGCGTAGGCCGGGCGCTGCGGCGACATCAGCACCTGCACCATCATCGGATGGCCGGCCCAGCGCTCGATCTCGCGGGCGGCCAGCTCAGGCTCGCGATTAGTCACGGAAATCGAGCCGCGCCAGCGCCGATGCTGGTTGTGCTGGTCGAGCCAGATGTCGGCGAGCCAGTTGTTCACCGTTGTCTTGAGCGCGTGCTCGTAGTCCGGGTTGCGGTGATCCCGTCCCATCGGCAGGAGGATCCCGATGTCCATGCCGGTCTCCACGAGCAGCTGCTGCGCGGCGAACTGGGGGTCCGAGCAGGCCGGGCCGCCGCGTGGCGAGTAGGAGTCGACCTTGCCGGTTGGTGCCTTGTTGGCCTCCGGCTGGTCGAGGATGCGGGCGCTCACACCGGAGATCTCGTGCCCGCGGGGAGCGAGCCTGTCGCGCCAGCCGTCGGGCGCGTAGCCGAGGAAGCCGTCACCCGGGTGCGGCAGCGGATGGACGTCTGCGTCGACCCAGCGAACATCGACCTCCTTCGTCCGTGTGCGGTCGCTTCCGGAAACCTCAATGGTCGACATGCATCAGCTCCTTTTCGCCTATGCCGCCTCGGCCGTCACACCGCGGTAGACCTCGCCGGCGTTCCGCCATCTGACCTTCTCGGTCTGCTCTTTGGTCGTGCCCTCGTAGAGGTCGTCGGGGTGATTGCGCCACCAGAACGGGTAGTTGGAGGCGTACATCACGACATCTTCCTTACCGGTCTGAGCAAGCCAGTCGACGATCGGAACGCTGTCGCCCGGCGGCTTGTCGAGGCGACTGAAGCCGAGCCGAACGTGGTCTTTGAGATATTCGCTCGGTGGACGGTCGACCCATGGCGTCTGGTCGCGCACGCCAAGCCACAGGGTGTCCAGCTTCCAGATGAACGGTGTGAGCTGCTCCGCCCCTCCGTCTGAGAACACGAAGACCGCGCCGGGGACCTCCTTGAAGAGAGGCTCGGTGAGAATGTTCAGCAGGTGGTAAACGTAGTTGTAGGCCATGAAGGCGATGTACTGCGAGTACGTCCGCGCGTGGCCCGTCGGCGTCGGCGGATACTCCAGGCCGGCCCCTCCGTTCGTGCTGATGCAGATCGGCAGTCCGGCCTCGGCCGCGGCGGCCCAGATCGGATAGAACCGCGGCCGGCCGTACAGGTCGCGCGACTGCAGCGGCACGCCGACCTGCACCATCAGCGGATGGTCGCCCCAGCGCTCGATCTCGGCGACGGAGCCCGGCACGTCCTCCGGGTTGACGCGGATCGTGCCGCGGAACCGTCCGTGCGGGTTGCCCTCGTCCAGCCAGCGATGGGCGAGCCATCGGTTGGACGCTGAGCAAACCGCAGTGTTCAGCTGGAAGTCCGGCAGGTTGCCGCGAGTCCGCGGGTTGAGGATGGCTACGTCGACGCCGTCATCCTCGAACAGGTGCCGAGACGCGATCTCGGGATCGGAGCCAGGGTACCCCTTGCCGTACAGACTCTCGTCGTAGTCACCGCCTGGCGCCTGGTACCACTGCGACTCGACGTCCGGAAAGCCGCGGTCTCGGTTGACCTCGTCCATGTAATCGTAGATCTCCCGTCCGTCGCGACAGAACGGCTGGACGGCTGCATCGATCAGAAGCCCGCTCAACGCGTCAACACCACCTCTCCATTCTCGACGCGCACGTCATAGGTTCGAGTCCGCTTGCGGGCGTCGGCGACCGAGACGCCTGTGGCGACGTCGATCTCCCAGGCGTGCCAGGGGCAGCGGGCAATGCGTCCGTCGAGAACGTGTTCGGCACGCCCCCGCACGTCGTCCCATAGGTTCGTCCCGTAGACGTTACCCGAGCAGAGCGGCCCGCCCATGTGCGGGCAATAGTTGTTGATTGCGTAGAGGATTCCGTGCACGTTGTATACACCGACGCCGAACTTGCCAACCGGCGCGATCACCATCCGACCGGGCGGCAGGTCCTCCTGGCGGCAGACCACGTACTCGCGGGCTGATCGCCTGGCGCCCTTATTGGTCGGCTGCCGGACCTGCATGTCGTGTGGAGTTATACTTGCCGACGCGCAAACGCGCTAGCGCGCCGTGTAGCCCCCGTCAGCCGCGTATACCCCGCCGGTGCAGAAGCTCGCGGCGTCTGACGCGAGGAACAGCGCGAGCTCGGCCACCTCGGACGGCTCCCCGGCACGGCGAATCGGGAGGTTCGACAGGAACGTCTCGCTCTGGCGGAAGGCCTCGTTGATGGGGGTCGCGATCGAGCCGGGCATCACCGCGTTCACTCGAACACCTTGCTCCGAGTACTCGAGCGCCGCCGCGCGCGTCAGACCGATCACGCCGTGCTTGGAGGCCACGTAGTGGGACACCTGGGGGTGGGCGATAACGCCGGCCGTCGAGGCGAAGTTGACGACCGAACCGCCGCCCGAAGCGAGGATCGCCGGAATCTCGGCACGCATGCAGTAGAACGCTCCGTCGAGGTTGATCGTGATCACGCGCCGCCACTCCGCGACTCCGGCCTCACCGACTGGAGCATGCGCACCGGTGACACCGTGAACGTTGAGTGCAGCGTGCAGCCCGCCGAACGCTGCCACCGCCGCACCCACCATCGCCGTGCACGCCTCGGGGTCGGTGACGTCGACGACGTGTGCGACGGCAGTGTCTCCAATCGAACGTGCCAGCCGCTTCACCCTATCCGGATTCACGTCCGCGAGCAGGACGCGGCCGCCGCGTGCGGCGGCAAGGCGGGCGATCGCCGAGCCGATCCCGCCGGCCGCGCCGGTGACGACGAGCGCCTTGCCCTCGAAGCTCGCTGACACTCCTCCTCCTCGATCGTCGGCGGACGCCGAGTTTATAGTAAGCCGATGAGCCGATTGAACGGCACGCTCCCCGAACTCAAAATCGACCGGTCGAAGGCGCAGCCCGGCCCCGAGAGCTACTTCGTCGGCAACGTCCACGTGCAGGTGGTCCACCGTCCCGCGCCAGGTGAGGGCGGCTTCGAAGTGGTCGCTGTGTTCTTCGATGCCGGCGCTCGTAATCGCCCGCACACGCACACGACCGACCAGCTCCTCTACTTCGTCGAGGGCAGCGGGTTCGTGCACGTCGCGGGGGCCGAGGAGCAGCACGCCGGCCCGGGCACGATGATGGTCGTCCCCGCAGGCGTCGTGCACATGCACGGCGCTACCGCGAAAGAGCCGATCGTGCACATCGCAATGCGACCTGCCGGCGCCGGAAGCCGATGGGACTTCGACGATCTTCCCGACGGGTGGGAGCGCTGGGTGGCGAAGTGAGCGACCGACACGGCGAAGCGCCTGAGCTCGGCCGGCTCGTCAACCACGTCGGCATCACCGTCAGCGATCTCGAAGCCTCGGCAGCGTTCTATCGCGACGTCGTCGGCATGGAGATCGTCCGGTGCGGAACGAAGCCGACCGGCGGCGAGTGGTTCGACACCCTGACCGACAGCCGAGGGGCGGTCATCAACGGGATCGTGCTGGCGGCCGAGGGCTTCGCGCTTCAGCTCGTCCAGTACTTCGAGGGCGGCGAACAGAGGCCGATGACAGGTCACAGCCGCGTCGGGAACGTCCACCTATGCATCAACGTCGATGGTCTGGACCAGAAGCACGCGGAGATCGTCGCCAGCGGCAAGTGGAACCCGACACCGATCGTCGATCTGCCGATCCCCGGACAGCGCAGCTTCTATGTGCGTGACCCCGATGGGGTGCCGATCGAGTTCTCCTGCGGCCCGTACGTCGCCGAGCGAACCGGCGTCCCACCGGATGCCTGACGCGGCCACGCCCCGCGCGGGGCCAAGGCACCGGAGCATCGACGGACACCGATGCTCGCGGGACAGGATCGACTAAGTCGCCTGCTCGCAGCAGAACCGCTCCAGGCTCGACCAAGGACGCCGGTTGCGCGTCAAAGCATAACTTGCGCGCGCGCAAAGATCGACTATGATCGGCATGTGTGCCCCGCGGTTGCGATCACGATCGAGGAGTAATGGCACCGAAGCAGGTCGTCGTGGTCGGCGCCGGGCCCGCTGGGCTCACGACAGTCGAGGGACTGCGCCGCCGTGGCTACGACGGCGAGGTGACGATCATCGGGGACGAGCCGCACGCTCCGTACGACCGGCCGCCCCTGTCCAAGCGCGTGCTGGACGGCAGCTGGGAGCCCGATCGAACGCAGCTGCGAGCCGAGGATCAGCTCGACGCTCTCGGCGCAGAGTGGCGACTGGGTACGCCTGTCGAGGGCCTCGATCTCGAGCGCCGCCGGATTCGCATGTCGGGCGGCGACGAGTTGCCCTTCGATCGCCTGGTGGTCGCCACCGGCGTGGTCCCGTGCAGGCTCCCGTTCGGTCACGAGCTGGCCGGGGTGCACGCGCTGCGCACGCTGGAGGACGCCGCAGCCCTGCGTGCGGACTTGTTACGGGGCGGGCCGCTCGTGGTCGTTGGCGCCGGACCGCTCGGCTGTGAGGTCGCTGCGACGGCACGGAAGATGGGCTTGGAGGTGGCGCTCCTTGACCTGCTCGAGCTTCCGATGCTCCCCCATGTCGGACGCGAGGTTGCCCAGCGGATCGCGGCGTTGCACGAGCGTCGCGGTATTCGGCTGCACCTCGGTGTGAAGGTCGTCGCACTGCATGGCGAGGCCGGGAGGGTCGCTGCCGTCGAGCTCGCCGACGGCCGCCGGCTCGACGCGTCCACTGCCCTGATCGCCATCGGCTGCGTCCCCGCGACTGCCTGGCTGCGCGGCAGCGGAGTCCCTCTGGGCAATGGCGTCCGATGCGACGAGACGTGTCGGGCGGCTGAGCATGTCTACGCGGCGGGTGATGTGGCCGAGTGGTTCAACCCGCGGTTCAGTAGGCGCATGCGCGTCGAACACCGGATGAACGCCAACGAGCAGGGAACCGTGGTGGCAGCAAACCTCTTGGGCGCCGCCGTGGTTTTCGAGCCCGTGCCTCACTTCTGGTCCGACCAGTACGACGTTAAGCTCCAAGCGCACGGATTCCTTGCGCCCGACGCGACGGTGACCGTAGAGCCCCATGGCGCGGACGAGGCCAAGTTCGCCGCCGTCTATCACCGCAACGGCGTCGTTGAAGGTGTGCTGGGCTGGAACATTCCGCGGGAGCTGCGCTCGTACCGCACGGCGATCGGTTCCGCGATGCAACCGGTGCCGGCGTGAATCTTTCCGATACAACGGGGGAGACGTACTCGCATATCGGCATCATCGTCCATGATCTCGAAGCGGCCGTTGAGCGCTTCTCGACGGCACTCAGCCTCCGCTTCACGGCCCCGATCACGCGCGAATCCAAGATGACCGACGGGTCGGGACGCGATGTCTCGATGCCCTTCCGTCTCGCTTACGGGCTCGACGGTCCCCCGCACTACGAGCTGATCCAAGTGCAGCCCGACGGCGGCTACTACGGCTCTCAGCACGGCGAGGGGTTCCATCATGTCGGGATGTGGGCGACCGATATCGAGACCGCGGTGGGCGAGTTCAGGCGGGCCGGGGTCGAGCCGGAGCTGACGCTCTCCCGCGTCGAGTCGGGGGGTGTCACGGCCGTCTACTTTGCGCCCGGCACCGTTCATGGGGTGCGACTGGAGCTTGTCGACGGTTCGCTGCGCGAAGGGTTCCTCGAGCTGCTGAGCCGGCCGGGAGCGATCCGCTAGGCGATGACGATGGAGGAAGCCGTGAATCAGTTCGCAGTCACCCGGACGCTGCCGGTTCGCTGGTAGGCGGGCGAGACCGGAGCGCATGACCGTGGACTTGTCTCTGGTCGGTGCGGCCGTCGTATCCGGTGACGGAACCGGCATATGCTGATCGCGGAGCTCATGCTTCTGCAACCGGTCGGTCTGCCCGAGTAGGTGCGTGCATGCAAGAGACTGTCCACGAGGGTCTGACACCGGGCACGCCAGGTAACTGGGGCCGCTGGGGGCCGGATGACGAGCAGGGCGTGATGAACATCGTGACGCCTGAGCTCGTGCGCTCAGCGCTGACCCTTCCGAGGGGCGGGTTCGTGTACCCGCTCGGCCAGCGCATCCAGACCGCCGGCGTGCCGATGGGCTCGCTGAGACGGCCTCGTCCTCTGCACTTGTGCTTTCAGGACGGGGGTGATTTCGCCGCCGGCGAGCCGCTCCAGGGTGGAGCCGGCGCGGCGGACGACTACCTCGGGCTCCCGGTGCATGCTGCCGCGACGCACGTCGATGCCCTCGGGCACGTGTGGACGGGCGAGCGGCTCTTCAACGGGCACAGCAGCACGACCGTGCGCAGTGACGGCCTCCGCCGGTGCGGGATCGACAAGATGCCGCCGCTGGTGACCCGCGGGGTCCTGCTTGATGTCGCTCGGGTTCGAGAGGTCGCGCACCTCGCCGACGGCCAGGCCATCACGGTCACGGATCTCGAGGCGACCATCGCCGGCGAACAGATCGAGCTGCGTGCCGGCGACGCGGTCCTCGTGCGCACGGGTTGGAGCACGGTGTGGAGCGGTGACCCGGGCAGGTACGAGCGCTCGAGCCCGGGGTTGGACGTCGACGCTGCCCAATTCCTCGCCGAGCGTGATGTGGTACTCGTCGGCGCGGACAACATCGCCGTCGAGGCGATCCCGTTCGCGGCCGGCCAGCATGCGCCCGTGCACCAGCTGCTGATCGGCGCTTACGGCATCCACCTGCTGGAGCTTCTCGACCTCGAGGCGCTCGCGGGCGACCGGATCTATGAGTTCCTGTTCGTGCTCGTGCCCCTGCGCATCACCGGAGGCACTGGCAGCCCGGTCAACCCGATCGCGGTCGCATGACCGCACACCATCACACGAGGAGGCCTGTGCGTGTCAATGTCGTGACCGGGGCGGGCGGCGCGATGGGCCGATGTTGCGCGCTGCGGCTGGCGCGCCGCGGTGGTGTCATGCTGATCGCCGATCGCCGGCCGGAGCCGCTCCGGGCCGTGGCGGCGGAGCTTGCGGATGTCGGCGCGGAGGTTGTCGTCGAGATCAACGATGTGACCGACGGCGAGTCGATGGCGCGGCTGGCGGCCGTCGCCGGAGATGCGGGCGAGATTGGCGCGGTCGTCCTCGCCGCCGGCATCTCTCCGGCGATGGGAGACTGGCGCGCGCTGGTCGAGGTCAACTTTCTTGGGACCTGGCGCGGCTTACGCGCGTTCGCCCCTCTCGCCCGGCCCGGTGCGGTGGCGGTGGGTTTCAGCTCGATGGCCGGCATGTTCCTCGCGGCAGGTGGTCACGACGTCGACGCGGCGATCCGGGAGAATCCTGAGGTCCCCGACCTGGTCGATCGTCTGGCGGCGATCGACGACGGTTTCTTCACCGCTCCCGAGGCGGCGTACCGCTGGTCCAAGCTGGGCGTGGCGCGCCTCTGCGAGCAGGAGGCAGCCACCTGGGGCGCCCGCGGCGGTCGCGTCGTCTCGGTGTCCCCGGGGCTGATCGAGGGACCCATGAACGCGCTCGAAATGCAGGATCGGGGCCATCTGATCCGGTCGCTGTTCGACCGGACTCCGCTCGGACGGATGGGGCAACCCGATGAAGTTGCCGCCGTGGTCGAGTTCCTGACCTCCGAGGCTGCCTCGTTTGTCAGCGGCTGCGACATCCGGATCGACGGAGGGCTCGGCGCACAGCGCGTGTTCGACCAGCAGGCTGAGCGCCACAGGGCCGGTACCCACGAGTGACAGGCTTGGCTCCATGAATCTTGAGGAGTTTGAGCAGACCGTGCGGGTGTTCGCGACGATGCGGGCGAGGTCGCTCGCTCGATCGTTGTCTGCGACCAGATTAACGATTCGGAGGGAACATGATGAGCACGATGAACGATCTGCACCTCTCGACCGAGCGGCGCGAGGTGTTCGTCGGCGGGCAGTGGGTACCGACCCGGTCCACGCGTACCCTGACCGTCACCGACCCGTCTCGCGAGACCCGCGCTGGCTCGGCGCTCGAAGCGACGCCGGAGGATATGGACAGTGCCGTGGCCGCCGCCCGCAAGGCGTTCGATCGCGGCCCCTGGCCACGGCTCTCGCCCGAGGAGCGGGTCGAGTATCTGGACCGGATGGCCGATGAGATCGATCGCCGGTCCCCCGAGCTGACCGAGCTGACCATCATGGAGCGGGGCGTCCCGCGCACCCAGGCGCCGGGATACGCGACCATGGCCGCCACGACGCTGCGCGAGGTGGCCAAGCTGGCGCGGAGCTTCCCGTTCCTCGAGTCACGTCATCGCCTCGACGGCGGAGTGTCCCGGGTCGCTCGGGAGCCGGCGGGGGTGGCCGTCGGCGTGGCGCCGTGGAACGGCCCGCTCCCGACCGCGGCGATGAAGCTCGGCCCGGCGCTGGCGGCCGGATGCACCTTCGTGTTGAAGCCGTCGCCGACGACACCGCTCGCGACCTACGTGCTGGGTGACATCGCCCAGGAGATCGGCCTGCCCGAGGGCGTGCTGAACATCGTCGTCGCCGACCGCGAGGTGAGTGAGCATTTGGTGGCCAACCGCGACGTGGACAAGATCACCTTCACCGGCAGCTCCGCCACCGGCAAGCGCATCCTCGCCGTGTGCGCGGACCGTGTCGGGCGGGTCACCCTCGAGCTCGGCGGCAAGTCGGCGGTGATCGTTCTCGACGACGCCGACCTGGACGCGACGCTGCCCGCGCTCGTGCAGGGAGGGGTCCGCAGTACGGGCCAGGCCTGCTGGGCCAACACGCGGATGCTCGTTCCCGCTGCCCGTCAGTCCGAGATCGTCGAGGCGGTGGCGGAGCACTACCGGGCGATCAAGGTCGGCGATGCGCACGACGAGGCCACCGAGATGGGGCCGATCGCCTTCGAGGCGCAGCTGCGCAAGGTCGAGCGTTACATCGAGATCGGCAAGTCCGAGGGCGCCCGGCTGGTGACCGGCGGCCGCCGGCCCGAGGGCCTGGACCGCGGCTGGTTCATCGAGCCCACCCTGTTCGATCAGGTCGACAACGGCATGCGAATCGCTCGCGAGGAGATCTTCGGTCCGGTGGTCAGCGTGATCGCGTACGCGAGCATCGAGGACGCGGTGGAGATCGCCAACGACTCGTCCTACGGCCTCGGCGGCGGGATCATCACCTCCGATCCGGAAAGGGGGTACGCCGTCGCCCGGAAGCTCCGCACCGGCATGGTCGGCATCAACGGGATGTACCTCGACCCGGGGGTCCCGTTCGGCGGATTCAAGGAATCGGGTCTCGGACGCGAGAACGGCACCGAGGGCCTCCTCAGCTTCACGGAGACGAAGGCGATCAGCTTCCCCGCCGGCGCGGGCGGATGAAATCCGATGCTCCGGGACACCCAATCGACCGCGAACCTAAGCGAGGCGGCGGAGCTCCTGTGGATAAATCCCCAGTGGTCAGGGGCCCTTGCGCGCCGCCGGAAGGCCGAGAGTATGGCCCATGCGGCGCTGCTTGGCCGACAGGTAGGCGACATTCTCGGGGGTGGGCTTGGCGACGAGGGGAACGTCCTCGACGATCGAGACGCCGTAGGTCTCGAGTCCGGCGCGCTTGCTCGGGTTGTTCGTGAGCAGCCTGACCCTCTGGACACCGAGATCGGCGAGGATCTGCATTCCGATGGCGTAATCCCGCGCGTCGCCGGGATGGCCCAGCGCGAGGTTGGCCTCGACTGTGTCTAGCTGCTGGTAATCCTGCAGCGCGTAGGCGTGCAGCTTCTCGATCAGCCCGATGCCACGTCCTTCGTGACCGCGGAGGTACACGACGACTCCCGAGCCGTGGCCGGTAATCGTCTTCAGCGCGAGCTCGAGCTGAGTACCGCAGTCGCAGCGCTGGGACCCGAAGACGTCGCCGGTCAGGCACTCGGAGTGGACGCGCACGAGCACGTCCTCGTCGGGCTTCGGGTCGCCGTAGACCAACGCGACGTGCTCTCGTTCGTCGACCAGCCCCCGGTAGGCAACCGCGGTGAACTCGCCCTGCTCGAGTGGGATGCGCGCCTGGCTAGCGCGCTCGACCAGCGGTTCGCGCCGGCGCCGGTAGGCGACGAGATCCTCGATCGTGATGATCTTCTGACGATGCTCCCAAGCGAAACGCAGCAGCTGAGGCACCCTCGCCATCTCGCCGTCGTCCCCTGCGATCTCGCAGATGACCGCGGTCGGAGTGAATCCGGCCAGCAGCATGAGGTCGACGGCCGCCTCGGTATGACCTTGGCGCTTGAGGACCCCGCCCTTACGATAGGCCAGCGGGAAGACGTGGCCGGGCTGGGTGAAATCCTCCCGTCGGCTCAAGGGCTCGGCAAGGGCGGCGATGGTCAGCGCCCGGTCGCGTGCGCTGATCCCGGTCGAGGTCTCGCGGTGATCGACGGACACGTGGAACGCGGTGCCCTTGGGATCGGAGTTGCGCACGGTCATTGCCGGGATTCCCAGCCCCTCGAGCCGCTCCTCGAGCATCGGAACGCAGATCAGCCCGCGGCCGTACTTGGCCATGAAGTTGATGGCGGCCGGCGTGACCCGGTCGGCGGCCATGACGAGATCGCCCTCGTTCTCGCGGCGGGGAGAGTCCACGACGACGACCATGTGACCCCGCGCGAGCGCCGTGACGGCGTCCTCGATCGTCGAGAACTCAGGTTTCTCGGTCGTCGTCGTCACCACCTTTTCCCCTCATTGCGTCAGTCTAACGCCCAACTTGCTTGCGCGCAAAGCAGCCGCTTGCAACCACGACATCCGCGATGGCGAAACCGCTGCCGCTGGCCGCGCCGGTGACGGCCACCTGGCCGGTTCCGAAGTCAAGACCGTCCAGCGCCGACCAGTGCCAGCGGTCGGGCGATCTGTCTCGTAGGCTGGTCTTACGCATCAGTCAACTCGATGCGATAGTGCCCCGCATATTGAGGTGCCAAAGCATGGGGTCGTGGGCATGACCCGGGAACCGATCATCGTGGATGGCGGCCTGCTCGCCCGCTGATATGGAGATCGTGATCGACGTCGCCGCGGCCGGGTCACCGGTCACCCTTCACCGGGCGGAGGACTTCGGCGCCTTCAAGGTGGTCGTCCGCGGCGAGCCCGGCCCCGATGCGGTGGCGACGGCCCTGGCCCCCTACGGCCGGTTGGCGCCCGACGGTCACGCGTTCATCGACCCCGCCGGGCTCGAGGAGCTGGCCGGTCCGGCCGCCGCGGATTCATCGTGGCGCGAATCTCTCGCTGCGATGCTCAGCCACGCCGCCTCAAAGGGCTGGATCGAGCCGTTGACCGGCGCCGTCCAGGCTCACGTCGAGCAGGAGGACGTATGAGTGAATCACCGCTTGCCGCCGTGAATGGCTTCTTCTCGGCGATGGGCTCCTCCAAGGACGAGATGCGCGGGGCCTACGAGCGCTATCAGGCCGAGGGAATGGAACGGCACACGGGAACGGAGCTCTGCCAGTCGCGCGAGGCCTCCGCGGGAGCGGTCAGGAGGCCGGCAGCGCTCGCTCGCGATCGCGCAGCTGGCGGCGGAGGATCTTGCCCGAGGCCGACCTCGGGATCGCGTCGACCACCTCGACCCGCCGCAGGCGCTTCTGCGGTGACACGCGCTCGGCAACATAGCCGAGCAGCTCCTCGTCGCTGACTGGAGCCCGGAGTACCACCAGACCCTTGGCCAGCTCTCCCGCCTCGGCGTCCGGCACGCCGATCACCGCCGCGTCGGCCACTGCCTCGTGCGAGAGCAGCACGGCCTCGAGCTCGGCCGGGGGGATCTGGAACCCCTTGTACTTGATGAGCTCCTTGAGCCGGTCGACGACGAAGCAATACCCAAGCTCGTCGATCATGGCGATGTCCCCGGTGTGCAGGAAAGCGTCGCCATCGATCGCGTTCGCTGTGGCCTGTGGATTGCCGAGGTACCCCGCCATCACCTGCGGCCCACGGATCCAGAGCTCGCCGCGCTCGCCTGGGCCAAGTTCTTCCCCGGTGTCGGGCGAGACGACCTTGCACTCGGTGCTCGGCAGCGCCGGTCCGACCGAGGCCAGTGGCGCCTCGTCATCGCCGAGGGGCGTGAGGTGGGTGCACGGGCTCGTCTCGGTCAGCCCGTAGCCCTGGGTGACTCGGCATCCGAGCCGGTCGGAGGCGGTCGAGGCGAGCGCGGCGTCCAGGGGCGCCGCGCCGCTGAGGACCCGCCGCAGCCGCGAGAGGTCGTAGCGGTGCAGGTCCGCCCGCTTGGCCAGGTCGAGGATGATCGGTGGCACCGCGTAGAGCCGGGTCACCCCGTGCCGTTCGAGTTCGGCCGGGAAGCTGTCCCGCTCGTAGCGGTCAAAGCACACGACGGTGGCACCGAGCCACAGGCAGTAGTTCATCGTCACGGTCATGCCGTAGATGTGGAAGAACGGGAGCACGGCGGCGACGACGTCGTCGGGCTCGACGCCCTGGCTGGCGGCGGTCTGCAGGATGTTGGCGACCAGGTTGCGGTGGGTCAGCATGACGCCCTTGGACAGCCCGGTCGTCCCGCTCGAGTACGGCAGCGCGGCGAGGTCCCGGGTCGGGTCGCCGGCCACGCCGAGGGGCGCTCGGGGCGCGCTCAGCCGATCGAGATCGCTCTCGATCCGCCACACCCGAACATTCCGCCCCTCGATGCTCTGGGCCGCGTCGCCGACCTTGTCGGCATGCGCGTCGGCCGCGAAGGCGAACTGGGCCCCCGAGTCGCGCAGCTGATGAGCGATCTCCGACGGCGTGTAGAGCGGGTTCAGCGTGGTGACGATCCCGCCCGCAGCGAGAACCGCGTGAAAGATCACGGCGAAATTGGGCTGGTTGGTCGACACCAGCGCAACGACATCGCCCTTGCGGAGCCCCTCGACGGTGAGGGCGCCGGCTAGGGACCGGACCTTGTCGACCAGCCCGGCGTAGCTGTAGCCCTCACCTGTCGTGGCGCTGATGATCGCCGGCTTCTCCCCCCGCTCCGCCGCACCCTCCAGGACGAACGCGTCCAGAGGCTGGTCCGGGATCTCGAGGTCGGCGAACCGACTCTGAAAGATCATCGCCCGCTGCGCTCGACTCAGGCCGCCCGCTGTGGCAGTCGGGCAGTCGCCCGGCCTGTGGCGGTCGTAACTTCGTCCTGGTTGATCGCAGTCAGCTTCAGCTCGACGATGCCCGGCTCGGGTTTGCCGCTGACCGCGGCATGGCACCAGACGAGATCGCCGAACACGTCCGGCCGGACCAGCCGCGTCTCGAGCTCGGTCATGAAGCCGTCGTCCCCCATCCAGTTCAGCACCGTGTGAGCCATCCACGCCGACTTCTGCGAACCGTTGCCATACGCGCCCGGCATCCCCACCTCGGACGCGGTCTGCGGATCGATGTGTCCCAGGCCGGGGTTGGTGATCTCAGAATAGAAGGTTGGGTCGTAGTTGTTGGGCAGGCGCTCGGGGTCATGCAGCCCCCAGTGGCGGTACTTCCACTTCATCTCGACGCTCTTCATGCTGGGCGCGCCGACGAGGCCGGTGTAGTAGGCCGTCATCGTCTGCAGGTCGATCGGGCCCTTGACCAGCTTAGGCAGCTCCTCGCCGACCTCTACGTCCTCCCACGGCCGGGCTTGAGCTCCGCGCACGGGCTCGTTCACAGCATGTTCCATGACCGCGTCCAGCTCATCGATGGTCCACGTCCGCGGGGGGCGCGGCTCGTATGACAGCCCGCCATCGGCCTGCGCGCGCGGGATCCGGAAGGTGCGCCCCTCGGAGCGACCGACCAGCGCGCCGTCGGCAACGCGTACGTAGTCGACCAGGCAAGTCTGCATCACGAACCGCCGCGCGGTGCGTCCGCTAAGGATCTTGATCGGCCCGACGCGGGCGTCGCATCGGAGCCGGTCCCCGCGTCGGATCACCTCGTAGAACTCCCACTCGGTGCCTCCGTAGATGGGCTGGATGCCGGTCATGCCGAGCCCCATCGCGGCCGAGAAGATGCTGTACAGGAAGGTCGGGGGAGCGATGATGTCGCCGTACTTGGTCGCGGCGGCGTACTCCTCGTCGCAGTACAGGGGATTGTTATCGCCCACTCCCCATGTGTAGTGGCGGATAGTGTCGAACGTTGCCTCGTGGTTCCACTGCTCGATCCGCAGAGGCTGGCCGACGAGCGACTCGGCCTCCTCGATCATCTGGTCGGTGAGGTCGGTCTGATACTGAAGTTTCGGCACGTCTGGCTGTCTCCTCGAATCGGGCTGACGCGGGCAGGGGCCGAACACGTCGGCCAGATTGGAGTATACGTCTCTCCTTGCGCCCGCGCAAGCTTACTGGATACTGTGGTTGTTCCGCCAACGAACGGTGGCCTTCGTCGGCGCCTGCGACGACCCCGAAACTGCCCAGAGGCGCGGGAGCTCGCGGCCTCGCTCGATGGCCCGCTAGTGCTCAAGATCTGCTCGCCCGACGTTTCCCACAAGGATGACTTGCGGCTGGTCGAGCTCAACATCGCCTCGGCGAGCGAAGCCGCGGAGGCTTACGAGCGCTTCGTCGGTCGCGTGGAGGCCCGAGCTCACGTCAACCCGCTGATCGTCACCGGCGATGGGGCTGCGCCGTCGATAGCTGGCCGTGACCTTCTCTGGATAGCGCACGCGACGGTCTCGATCACGTCTCGGTTCGCCGGCTCGCTCCCGCAACTCACGACCCGCCTACGTTCTTTCGGTCCGACTCGCGTTGCGCATCTATACTGGCGATTGAATCCGCAGTCAGTAGCTCGTGGTATCTTCATTGCTTACTTGCCGGAAAGACGACCGCGAGCAGAGCTGTCCGGTCAGTCGACGGGACATCGACTAGGAGGATTTGAATGCCGAAGGGGGGCGTAACGCGGAGGCAAGTGCTCGATTTATCGGCCGACCTATTCGCCAAGCACGGCTACCGCTCGACCAGCTTGGAGGTCGTGGCAGACAAGCTCGGGGTCACACGCCAGGCTCTCTACTATCACTTCCGCAACAAGGGCGAAATCCTCGCCGCGCTGTTCGAGCAGATGATGACGCGTCTCGAGACCGCGGTGGCCGTGGCCGCCGAGCAGAATGCGGAGGACGCTTTCCTCTCGATGTTGCGCGCCCATATCGAGACGGCGGGGCAGAACACCGACCTGGTCGCGCTCCTCCTTCACGAGCGCCCGGAGATCGCCAAGCTGGGCAGCGTGCGCGCGGCCAAACGGCGGCGTGAGTACGCGGCCTTGTTCGTATCGGCGTACGAAGAGGGCGCGCGATCCGGTCGATTTCGTGATATCGACGCGACGGTCGCCGTGAACACACTGATCAGTGCCGCGAACGGCATCTCGTGGTGGTACCACGGAGAGCGCGGGCTCGACGAGGAGACGATCGTTGACTCTGTCTTCCAGATGCTGACCACGGGATTCTTAACTCGCGATGCGCCCGTCAAGACCAAGCGGCTCGCCCCAGCGCCCGTGGCGCTTCCAGCTTCGTCGCCTAACTCGTAGCACTTCTAACGCGTCGCGCCCGATCTCGGCTACGGCCGCCGGCCCGACAGATGTCCGTGAGCGATGTCATGACCAGGAGGGGTTGCGCGCCCAACCTCGGCGATGTCGATCCCCAGTTGATCTGCACAGCGCTGCCGGCCGCGGTCAGCTCTCCGACCTGTTCGACTCGGCGGATAGATCGAGACCGCCCGACTGGGCGAGCTCGTCCGGCCATGGTTTGACTTGCGCGACAGTCAGTCGTATCCTGCCTGGCGGGCCACGCGTGCCACCGGCGTTGCAAGCCCGGGCCGCTAATCCTGAGACGCAGATGGCGGAGACAGCTCGACAGTTTGAAGACGCGACCGAGTTTCCTGACGTGGCCGTGGTCCGAGCAGCCTTCTCGAAGGCCGGCTCGTGGTACATGGGCGCGAATATCCCGGGCACGGCCGAAGGTGATCCTTCCCTATCTGAGGGGCCGGAACTACCGCATGCAGCGTGAGGAGAGCGCCGCCGACGGCTACCGCGGCTTCGACCGTCAGACCGTCGGCGCCGCGGTGTGATCGGCATGCTCCGAGCGACGGATGCAGCCGTAATCAACCACTACCTGAAGTTGGAGGCACCTTGTTTCGACCCAAGCGCATGAAGTTCGGGGCTTTCGTGGCGCCCTACCACAGCACCGACGAGAACCCCACGGTGGCGTTCGAGCGCGATCTCGACACCATCGTGTACCTCGACAGGATGGCGTTCGACGAGGTCTGGGTCGGCGAGCACCACAGCGCGGGTTGGGAGACAGTCGCCGCGCCTGATCTTGTGCTGGCTGTGGCGGCCGAGCGGACGCGTTACATCAAGCTGGGGACCGGCGTGGTGTGCATGCCGCTCCACCATCCGCTCGACGTCGCCGCACGAATGTCGCTGCTCGATCATCTGACCCGGGGGCGGATTCAAATGGCAACCGGTCCCGGCCTGCTGTTGCCGGACCTGATCATGCGCGGGCTCGACCCGACGGAGGGCCGGCGCTATTGGATGGAGGGGCTCGAAGCCGTGGTGCGCCTCCTGACCGAGACCGAACCGATCACGATGGAAGGCGGCGCGTTCCAGCTCAAGGACGCGCTCCTGCAGATCCGTCCCTACCAGCGGCCCCACTTCCCGCTGGTCACGACCGGCGGGGCGTCGCCCACCGGAGCCACGCTCGCCGGGCGCTTCGGCGAGGGTCTCCTTACTTTCGGGGTCAATCTCGTCAACCCGGACAGCGACCAATACAAGCGTCGTCCTCTCGCCGATCTGTGGAACTTCGCCGAGAAGGCGGCCGAGGAGGCCGGAAGGACGATCAGCCGGGATGGCTGGCGGTTCGCCGTGCCGGTTCATCTGGCCGAGAGCCGCGAGCAGGCGCTCGAGGACGTGCGACTCGGAGCCGGCAAATGGGTGCACCAGTACCTGGGCGAAACCCTCGGCCAGCCGGTTCCCGACCTACCCGAAGAGGAGATCATCGACTTCATGGTCGACAAGGGGCAGTGGGTCGTTGGCACGCCCGATGATTGCGCGGACGCGATCGAGATGCTGCATGAGATGAGCGGCGGCTTCGGTGGTCTGATCTGCATCAACCTCGACTGGGCGCCTCACCAGAAGGTGTTGCACAGCTACGAGCTGCTCGCCCGGTACGTGATGCCGCGCTACCAGGGCACGACCGTCGGGGTCAAGGCAGCCGCGACATGGCACGCCGCGTGTAGCCAGGAAATGGTCGGCTTCTTCCAGCAGTCGGTGGCCAAGGCAGAGGCTCGCTTCGCAAACGCTCAGCACCGCGCCACGCCTGAGGGCGCCCCGACGGAGGCCACCGCGACGACCGAGCCTGCTGCGTCCCCGGCCAGCTGATCGATCGTGGCGGATCAACCGCGCCAACACGTAGCGGATCGTCGGCAACCGGGACGGCCGAATACCGTAGGCGGTTCGGGTTCGATTGAGGAGGGGAGGCGCATCATCGTGAGTGAACAACGACAGGCACCTGAGGTCATGCTGGGCGAGCTCGCCACCGGAATGGCCGACGGCGACACGTGGGGGACGGGCAGACTCGCTCGAGGCAGGCCCACATCCACCGCGGCATCGTGAGTCGTTCAGAACTCGTCTTCGCTCGGATCGTCGCCGACCTGGCCGAGCGCGAGCCCGACCGGCTGGTGCACGTGTTCGAGCGTGGCCCTGGACTGAGCGAGTCGATCTCCGCTGGCGAGCTCGCCCTCCACGCCAACCAGATCGCCGCGCGGCTGCGCGCGGACGGCGTGCGGCGGGGCGATCGAGTCGCGATTCAGATGCGCAACCACCCTGAATTCGTCTATTCGCTCGTGGCGCTGTCGAAGCTCGGGGGGGTGGCGGTGCCGCTCGATCCCCGCGCCGTGGGCGACCAGCTGCGCTTCTATCTCGAACGCGTCGGGTGCCGGGCGGCGATCGTGGCCGACTATGTTATGGCCGAGCCTCAGGCCGCAGACCCGATCGGCGCCGCCGGGGTCGCCGCGTACTCGGTGCGAACCCCGGAAGGGGTCGAGGCCGGCGTCCGTGCGGCCGGGCATCCGAGCCTCACCGAGGTTCTCGATGGGCCAGAGCTCCCCGACGTCGGAGACGATGTGGACAGTGAGCGTGACGTCTGGATCATTCAGTACACGTCCGGGACGACGGGCGCGCCCAAGCCGATCGTCATGCGATATCTGACGTTGGCGCACTACCGGCAGATCGGACCCGCCTGCGGGTACCGCCACGACGACGTGCCCTACACGGGCTTGCCGCTCGTCCACGGAAACGCCCGCGGCCTGACCATGTTCCCGGCGTTGTTCGCTCAAGTCGATCACTCCGTGTTCAGTCGCTGGTTCACCGCTTCGCGCCACTGGGAGGTGTGCAGCGAACACGGCGCGACGACGTGGTCGAACCTCGGTGGCATCGCTACCGCTATCTACGCACAGCCCCCGTCGCCCGCAGATCGCGCCCACCGTGTGAGACTCGTCGTGAGCGCCGGCATTCCACCCGCGCTCCGGGAACCGTTCGCCGAGCGCTTCGGCGTCCAGATACAGGAGAACTACGGGACCAGCGAGATTGGGGTGCTCGCCGTCCGGCCCCCGGGTCAGGGACCATCGGGTTCGGTGGGGCGGCCGCTCGGTGACCGCGAGATCGGGATCCTGGACCCTGAGGGTCGGCCGCTGCCCCCGGGCCAAACCGGGGAGATCGCTGTGCGAGCGCTCGACGACCGATCGCAGCTCGAGTACTGGGGTGATCCCGCCGCCAGCGCTGAGAAGCTGCGCCACGACTGGCTGTTGACCGGCGACCATGGCTGGCGGGACGACGGTGGCTGGCTGTTCTTCTCGCACCGGGATGAGGAGGGTGGCATTCGCAAGCTCGGCGACTTCGTCCCGGTGGAGACGATCGTCCGCGTGATCGCCGAGATGCCCGAAGTGCGGGACGTGTGCGTCTACGGCATCGCCGCCGCGAGTGGTGCGCCTGGTGAGAAGCAGGTGGTGGCGGCGGTCGTGCCACAGGATGCGACGAGCTTCGATCCGGCGGTGGTCTACGAGCGATGCGTAGCTCGGCTCAAACGCTCGGCCATGCCCGACCTGCTGCAGGTGGTGGAGGACCTGCCTACGACGCCTACTCAGAAGGTTCAGACCCGAGTTCTCGAGCAGCTCCTCACCGACCGGCCCGAGGCGTCCTACCGCCGGCCGGCGCCGCGGTGAGGCCCCTCGAGGGCATCCGGGTCGTGGAGCTGGGTGCGATCGGGCCGGCTCCGTTCGCAGGAATGCTGCTGGCCGACTTCGGAGCCGACGTTGTGCGCGTCGACCGCGTCGACCGCCAGGATGCCGTGCCGGGCGACCGCCCGCACCTGCTCGATCGCGGCCGGCGCTCGCTCACCCTCGACCTGAAGCGGCCCAAAGGCGTCGAGATCTTGCTGGATCTAATCGACCGCGCCGACGTCCTCACCGAGGGCTTCCGCCCCGGCGTCGCCGAGCAACTCGGCGTCGGGCCCGACGTCTGCCTTACCCGCAACCCGCGGTTGGTGTTCGGGCGAATGACCGGCTGGGGGCAGGACGGACCGCACGCGACGGTCGCCGGACACGACCTCAATTACCTTGCCCTAGCCGGAGTTCTGGGGGCGATTGGCGCACCGGATTCCAACCCACCACCACCGCTGAACCTGATCGGCGACTTCGGTGGCGGGGGAATGCTCCTCGCCCTGGGCATTCTGATCGCTCTGCTCGAGCGCCACCGCTCCGGCGTGGGCCAGGTGGTCGACGCCGCCATCCTCGACGGGGTCACCCTACTCGCCACGACGGTGGCCGACCTCCGGGCGGGCGGGCTCTGGGAGGACCGACGCGGCGCCAACATCATGGACGGAGGCGCACCGTTCTACCGCACCTACGCGACTGCTGACGGCCTGTACGTCGCCGTCGCGGCGGTGGAGCCGCAGTTTTACGGCGAGCTGCTGAGGCGCGTGGGGGTCGATCCCTCCGACTGGCCCCAGTACGACCGCGCGCGCTGGAGCGAGTTGCATCGGCTGCTCGAGGACATCTTCGCTCAGCGCAGCCGCGATGATTGGATCGCCGTATTTGAAGGTAGTGACGCCTGCTTTGCGCCGGTTCTCGGGTGGGAGGAGGCTGCCCGTCACCCGCAATCTCTCGCGCGCCAGACAATGGTCGAGGCGTTCGGTGCCTGGCAACCCGCTCCGGCACCACGGCTCGAACGAACGCCCGCCTCGGTGCCCGGTCCCGCCCCGCGACCGGGGCAGCACACCGCTGAGATCCTGGAGGAGATCGGACTTACCTCCCGTGAGATCGATCAGCTCGCGCAGGAGGGCGTCATCGATCTCAGCGCCAGCCGCAGGTAACTTGCGGCGAGTTAGCCTGCTGATGAGCCTCCTGGACGTGGGCCTAGACGAGGGGCAGGACTTCGCGGGCGCGCAAGACGCGAAGGATGCGCTCCAGATGAACCTCCGGATCGCCCGGTGTCAGCTCCAGATCAGGTGAGAGTGGTTGCTCATACGGAGCGTCGACTCCGGTGAATCCGGTGATCTCCCCTCGCCGTGCCTTCTCGTACAGACCCTTGGGATCGCGGCGGGCGCATTCATCCGCCGGCGTGTTGACGAAGATCTCGATGAAGTTGAGGTCATCCTCGTCGTGAAGCGCCCTGGCGGCATTGCGGTCGGAACGATAGGGGCTGACCAGCGAGACGATCGCTACCGTGCCCGCGTCGGCGAGCAGCCCTGCGACATACGCGGTCCGCCGGACGTTCTCGGCGCGGTCCTCGGGCGAAAAGCTCAGATCCCCGTTTAGGCCGTGGCGGAGGTTGTCACCATCGAGGCGGTACGCCGACCGTCCCTCCCGCAGGAGCCGCTTCTCCAGCAGCGCTCCGATGCTCGACTTCCCAGAGGAGGGAAGGCCCGTGAGCCACACGGTCGCGCCGCGCAGACCGAGCGCCTCCCAGCGCGCCTCACGCGTCAGTCCGGTCGACTCCCAGACGACGTTCGTCGAACGGCCGGCGGTGGACGGCTCGTCGTGGTCAAGGAGCATGCCGGCCGCGAGCGTCTCATTGGTCGCCTCGTCGATCAGGATGAACGACCCTGTCGCGCGGCTCCGGCGATACGGGTCGTAGCAGATCGGCGCCGACGTCCTCAGCCGAACCCGCCCGATCTCGTTGAGCCGGAGCTCCGTCGCCGACTCGTCCCGATGCAGGGTGTCCACGTCGATGCGGTGGACGAGCTCCTGCACGACGGCGCGTACGGTGCTTGCGGTGTGCTGGAGGACGTACCGCCGCTTGGGCTCGAGCGGGGCGTCGTTCATCCAGCAGACCACCGCCGACAGATCGCGGGAGACCAGCGGCCGGTTGCGCGGCCGGGCCAGCATGTCGCCGCGCGAGATGTCGACGTCGTCCTCGAGCCGGAGCGTGATCGACATGGGGGCGAAGGCCTCGTCGCGCTCCCCGTCCAGCGTGTCGATGCCCGCCACCTTGGTCGCGACCCCGGACGGAAGCACGACGACATCCTCGCCCTTGCGGAACACCCCGCCCGCGATTTGGCCAGCGTACCCGCGGTAATCGTGATGCTCCTCGGTCCCGGGGCGGATGACCCACTGCACCGGGAACCGCGGGTCGATTAGATTGCGGTCGGAGGCGATGTGGAGATGCTCGAGCTGGTAGAGGAGCGGCGGTCCACCGAACCAGCTCATGATCTGGCTGCGCTCGACGACGTTGTCGCCGTGCAGGGCCGAGATGGGCAGGAAGATCAGGTCTCCGATCTCGAGCTTCGCCGCGAACGATGTGAACTCGTCGACGATCGCGTCGAAAACCGCTGCATCGTAGTCGACGAGATCCATCTTGTTAACGCACACCATCAGATGGGGGATCCGCAGCAGGCTGGCGATAAACGCATGCCGGCGGGATTGCTGCTGGATGCCGTTGCGGGCGTCGAGCAGGATGATCGCGACATCAGCGGTCGAGGCGCCGGTCACCATGTTGCGCGTGTAGCTGACGTGCCCTGGGGTGTCCGCGATGATGAACGTCCTCCGCGGTGTGGCGAAGTACCGGTAGGCGACGTCGATGGTGATGCCCTGCTCGCGTTCGGCCCGCAGGCCGTCCGTGAGCAGCGCGAGGTCGATCTGCCCGCCGTCGCCATGGCGGCGGCGTGACGCGGCGGCGACCTGCTCGAGCTGGTCCTCGAAGAGCGCCTTCGAGTCATAGAGCAGGCGGCCGATGAGCGTCGACTTTCCGTCGTCGACGGACCCTGCCGTGGCCACTCGCACCAGGCCGCTCGAGGGGGCTGCCGTGAGGACGTCGGGATTGCCGTTGCTCGACGCTGTCGGCATCAGAAATAGCCTTCCCGCTTGCGATCCTCCATGGCGGCCTCGCTCGCCCGGTCGTCAGCGCGTGTCTCGCCGCGTTCGGTGATGCGCGTCGCGGCGATCTCCCTCACGACATCCGCAAGAGCCGTCGCCCGCGATCGAACGGCGCCGGTGCAGCTCATGTCGCCCACCGTCCGATAGCGGACCCACTCTCGGAACGAGCTCTCGTCGGGGAGGCGCTCGACGAAGTCAGAGGTCGCGTAAAGCATTCCGTCGCGGCGGAAGACTTCACGCTCATGAGCGAAGTAGATCGACGGAAGCTCCAGGCCCTCACGGTCGATGTACTGCCAGACGTCGAGCTCGGTCCAGTTGGAGATCGGGAAGACCCGGACGTGCTCGCCCTGGCGGATCCGGCTGTTGTACAGGTTCCAGACCTCAGGTCGCTGGTTCTTGGGGTCCCAGCTGCCGAAGTCGTCACGGAAGGAGAAGATCCGCTCCTTCGCCCGGGCCCGCTCCTCGTCCCGTCGAGCGCCGCCGAATGCGGCATCGAACCGGTGCTCGGCGATCGCGTCGAGCAGGGTCACGGACTGAAGTCGGTTGCGCGATGCGCGCGAGCCTGTCTCATCGACGACGCGGCCGCGGTCGATCGAGTCCTGCACCGAGGCGATCAACAGCCGCTCGCCGAGCTGCGCGACGAGACGATCGCGAAATGCAATGACCTCGGGGAAGTTGTGGCCGGTGTCGACGTGCATGAGCGGGAACGGCAAGCGCCCCGGCCGGAACGCCTTCTGGGCGAGGCGCACGAGGACGATCGAGTCCTTCCCCCCGCTGAACAGCAGCACGGCACGCTCGAAGCGCGCCGCCACCTCCCGAAAGATGTGAACCGCTTCGGACTCGAGCAGATCGAGATGCGAGATGTCGTATTCCATGGGGACCGACCCAGAGTGCTTGCTGTTGCGCAAGGAAGGCTAGCGAAGCGTCGCCGGGGGCGCAAGGACGGCAGGGAGCTTGCGGCCAAGTAACATCGGCGACCTGAAATGCATGACGTTCCAGGACGCAAAGGCGGAACCTCCGGAGGTAGGCGCGCAGGCTGTCTCGAGCCACAGCCGATGCTCGCCGAGATCGTCCAAGCAGTCGGCAAGATAGCGGCGAACTGAGGGCCCTCGAGGCGGCCTAGGTGAGGTACGATCCTTGCTCGCACGCAAGGAGCTGTGCTCGCGGCCACCGGTCCCGCCGGCCGGATCGTCTGTTGGTCGAGGGAGGCATCGTGGGTTCAGTCGGGCTGTTGAACGGCAAAGTGGGGCTGATCACGGGAGCCGGATCGGGCATCGGCCGGGGGTGTGCGGAGCTGTTCGCACACGAGGGCGCCGCCGGCGTCCTCGTGTGCGACACCGACGAGCCGGGCGCTCAGGAGACGGCGCGTCGGATCGAGGCCGCGGGAGGGACCGCAACCGCCGTCGCCGCCGACGTCTCCCGCGCGAGCGACGTGCAGGCGCTGGTCGACGTGGTTGTAGGTGCTTATGGGCGCCTCGACTTCGCCGTCAACAACGCCGGCATCAGTCACCGCAACGGCCCCCTGCACGAGCTCGAGGAGGACGATTTCGACCGAGTGATCGCGGTCAACCTGAAGGGTGTCTGGCTGTGCCTGAAGTACGAGATCCGTCAGATGCTCCAGAACGGCGGCGGAGCGATCGTCTGCACCGCCTCGCGTGCCGCGCTGCGCGGCGCGCCGGTCGCCGCCGGTTACTCCGCTTCCAAGCACGGGGTGATCGGGCTCGTGCGCTCGGCGGCGCTCGGGTATCTGGAGGACGGGATCCGGGTCAACTGCATCTGTCCGGGCGTCGTGAACACGCCTCTCGTCCGCGGACTTGATCCAGCGCGCATCGAGCTGCTCGAGCGCCAGCAGCCCGGAGGCAGGCTGGCCGAGCCGGCCGAGATGGCGGAGGCCGCCGCGTGGCTCTGCTCGGAGCGCGCGTCCTTTGTCACCGGGGTCGCGCTGCCAGTCGATTACGGGTGGACGGCGGGCTCCTGAACGGTGCCGTCGCTTCGACGCCAGGCTTGCGGACCGGCAAGCCACGACCGCAGCAGCCTGGTCGGCGCCACGCTAAACAAGCTGGGGGCTGGCTTCGTCCCCACTAACCCCTGGGCCGACGCGACGCGTTGACCCGGCGCCATCATGGAGGTTCGACCTCGCGTCCACAACGATCCGAGTGGCCGCGGTCACGGAGCTCGACGCGAGGGCTCCGGATCCCGTAGGAGTTTGGCTAGCGCCTGGCTGTCGACTTTCATGGAGACGTTGCGTGGGATTTGATCGACGATGACGACGGCGGTCGGCACTTTGTACCGCGTCATCGTCGCCTTGAGTGCCTCGCACAGCTCTTCGCCAGACGTCCGCGCTCCGTCGCGCAGAACGACCGCTGCTGCCGGGACCTGTCCGAGCATCCGGTCAGCAAGGCCGATCGCCGCGGCATCGGCCACATCTGGCAACGCGCGGAGCTCCTGCTCGATCTCTCTGAGCGAGACCTTGAACCCGCCCCGGTTGATGACGTCGTCGACGCGCCCTTCGATGAACAGAAACCCATCCTCGTCGAGCCGAGCCAAGTCGTTGGTCATCACCCAGTCACCAGTGCCCTGCTTGACGTATAGGCGCCCGACCTCTCCTGGGGGGAGCTGGCCCTCGCCGTCCTGGCCGACGATCCGCAGCTGAACTCCGGCATGCGGGCGCCCGACGCTGCCACGCTTAGACCCGTCAAATCGGCGGAGATCCTGCAGAGTCATGCTAGCCACGCCGCCACCGAATTCCGTCGCCCCGTACGCAGTGATCACCGGGACCCTGTAGCGGTTCTCGAACTCCTCGACCAGTTCCGGATCCACAGGCGCCGTGCCGGCGCGGACGCTCCGTAGGCTCGCGAGATCCGCCGGTGGGATCTGCGCATCGAGCACCATCCGCATCGCCGCTGGGACAAGCCCGGACGTGAGCACCTCATGGTCTTTAATGATCTTCGCCCACGCGTGCGGGGCGAACTTGTCGAGCAGCGCTACCCGTCGCCCGTTGACCCACGGAAACAGCAGGCCGAAGAGGCCGCCGACGTGCGCCAGGGGCAGGGTTAGGGGGACCGTGCCCCGCCGGAGCCGGAGCTCCTGCTGCGAGTCTCCCCGGATATCCGGGGAGACTCCCCCTAACGAGGCCCACAGTTGCGCTGCGGCGAGCTCGACGCGCTTCGGGGGACCCGTGGTCCCGCTCGTCTGCAGTACCGCGGCCGTTCCCGGACCCGGTGGCGAGGAGCTCTCAGGTGGACGCGCAGCCCCGAGCCGGACGTCTCTCGTGTCGAGCTCGATCGTCATGCCGAGACCGGGTCGGACCTCCGTCATCGAGGGCCGGGCCCAATCGCGCGCCAGCGCGACGAAGCTTCCCGTTGGAGCGCGCAGCATCTCGTCGGCGAGCTGGGCGTCAGCACTCAGGGGATTGAGAATCCAAATCGGACGGCGCGAGATGAGAAGCTCCATGATCCCAGCGGCGACCAGCGGGTCGTTGCGCGCGACGAGACCAACAGTCTTCTCGGCCATGCCTTGGCTGGCCAGTGCATCCCTGAGCCAACGTCCGACAGACCGAAGCTCTTCCCATGTCCACCAGCGCTCCGCGAAGAGCAGCGCGGGCGCCCCGGGATCGACAGAGCTGATCGCATCCAGTCGGGCAGCGAGAGGATCATCAGCCGCAGAATGGAGTATACTCATTACAGTGGAGCATACTGAATGTCTGTGACGCTAGCTCTGGCAGCGGTCGACTTCACGCCCGCGCCCGACGAGGCGGAGCTGCGGTCGCTCGCCCGACGCCTCGCGTCGGCGCGTATCCGCGAGTCGGATGTCCGGGCGGCAATCGCCACCGAGCTGGGTTACGACGCCGATGTCTGGCACCAACTGTCCGAGCTCGGTTTTCCGGGCCTGCTCGCCCCCGTGCCCTGGGGCGGACTCGACCTCACGCCACGTGCGTGCGCTGCGGTCTGCGAGGAGTTCGGCGGAGCCCTCCTCGGCGGGCCGCTGTTCGCCACGGCGCTGTTGGCCGTGCCAGCGTTGCGTGCGCTCGACGCCGGTGAGTTCTGGAGCGAACGAGGCGAGGGCATTCTCGAGGGAACGACCGTCGCCACCGTCGCAGGCGTCACGCGCGGGCGACCGCTCGAGCTGAGTGTGTCGGGACGGGGCGCGCCCCGGCTCTCCGGTGAACTTGGGGACGTGCTGGAGGCCCAAGCCGCCGGCCTCGTGATCGTCCCCGTTCGCGTTGGGCGTCAGGTACGGTGGTATGCCGTCGACGCCGAGGACGCGGGGATGTCGGTTGAGCCGCTGCACACGCTCGACCTGACCCGCCGCTTCGCGCGAGTCACCCTGACCGATGCGCGCGCAACCGATCTTGGCGAGGACCGAGACGCCGTCCTGCGCGACGTCCTCGCCGTCGGGATGACCATGCTCGCAGCGGAGCAGGTCGGTGGTAGTCACGCGCTCCTGAGGATGAGCGCCGAGTACGCCCGCACCCGCATCCAGTTTGGACGCGCGATCGGAAGCTTCCAAGCCGTCAAGCACCACTGCGCGAACATGCTTGTGTTGGCGACTGCGGCCCGCTCGGCGGCCGATTACTCGGCTTGGGCACTGGCTGAGGCTTCTCCGTCGGAGGCGCGTGTCGCGGGGCTTCTGGCGCACGCCTACTGCTCGGACGCATATCTCGACATCGCCCGGACCACGATTCAGCTGCACGGAGGAATTGGCTTCACTTGGGAGCACCCAGCCCACCTGTATTTTCGGCGGGCGAAGAGCTCCCAAGCTATGTTCAGCACGCCCAACTCGTGCCGCGAGGAGATCGCGCAGTTCCTCGCCGACCGGACCCTCGCCGAAGACTCGTGATGGGCAACCCCCGATCCGGGGCCGGCGCGTCACATCAGCGCGCGGCCCGAACCCAGCACCAGCCATGACCGACTCTCGAAGTCAAGCCGCTCCACGGGACGGGCTTCTCCGTGGCACGATCACCAACGAGTCTGTTGACATGATGCGCGCGCGCATCGGCTTTCCGAACCCGACGCTCCGAACGGGGCTCGTCGACTGGCCGTGGAACGAGGTCACGACTGAGGACGCGATCCGCCGCTACAGCCATGGCTGCGGCGACGGCAATCCGCTATTTACCGACCCGGGCTATGCCTCGGCGAGCCGCTGGGGCGGGCTAATCGCACCGCCGGGGTTTGAATGGACGCTCGGCCAGGATTGCTCACCACAGCCCACCGCAGAGTTACACGAAGCGACTGGACGGGCTCTCCGCGGGGTCCAACTGTTCAACGCCGGACACGAGGGCTGGTTCCTGCGGCCCCTGTCGGCGGGCGACCGGCTGCGTCGGAGCACGGTGGTCGCCGATGTGCAGAGCAAGGACTCAGAGTTCAACGGACGCTCCGTGCTGGTGACCAACGAATCTCGCTGGACCGACGACGCCGGAGCCACGGTCGCGGTCCGTCGGCCGTGGTACATCCATGTGGAACGGCGGGCGGCCTCCTCGGACAGCAAGTACGCCGATGAAGCCCTGGCGTCCTACACCGATGACGAGCTCGCGGAGATCGAGGCCGCGTATGACGCCGAGTTCGTGCGCGGCTCGCAGACGCTCTACTACGAGGATGTCACCCCGGGCGAGGAGCTTCCGACAATGGTGAAGGGCCCGCTCACGATCACCGACCTGATCAACTTCTTCATGGGGGCCGGCTGGTATGGCTACGGCTTCCCGGCTCTCAGGCTGGCTCACGAGAACCGAAAGCGGCTCAGGGGCTTCTACTCCCGCAACGAGTTCAACGCCTGGGACACGATCATGCGGATCCACTGGGATACAGCTGCCGCGCGGCAGATTGGCGTTCAGGCCACCTACGACATCGGCCCGGTCCGGTGGGCATGGCTCGTGCACTACTGCACGAACTTCGTCGGCGATGACGGATGGGTGCTACGCGTGCGCGGCGAATTCCGTCGGTTTAACTACATCGGAGACACCACCTGGATCCGAGGGACCGTGAAGAGCAAGAGGATCGATCCCGATGCCGGGCCGGTCATCGAGCTAGCCCTGAGCGGCGTCAATCAACGCGGCGTTGAGAACATCCGCGGCGACGCGACGCTGATGGTCCCGTCCAGACGCTCAGGAGCGATCGCCGTGCCGGCTCCCGAGACCTGCGCACCACCGGCCCCGGCGCGATGGCGTTGACGGCGATTCCGATACAGGTGTACACCGGTCGAGGACGACTTGGAACGGTGACGAGTGCCGTTCGACCCTGCAGGCACCACTCACGCCTCGTGATCTCAGGGACAGTCGCCGTCATGCGCGGAGCGCCCGGCGCCGGGGCGGTCTAGGGACGGCGTCGCGACCAGCGCGTCGGCCAGCATCGGTCTCAGCCGCGTGCATACCAGTTCGATTTGGCGCTGCACCATCTCGGCCGGCATTCCTCCGATCGAGGCCCAGAAGAAGACCGTGTCGACATCCATCCCCTTGAGGTGGGAGGTCAGCTGCGTAGCGGCGTCGGCGGGCGTGGCGAGGAGGAAGTGGTTCATCCCGGCACCAAGCCCCCGCGCACGCCATCGATCAGGGTCCAAGGCTGGGACCGGGCGACCCGTCCCCTGGTAGGCATGCTCGAGATAGGAGGCGACCTGGTATGCGAGGTGCTTCTTGACCGCCGGCCAGTCGCGCTCCGGATCATCGCTGATGTAGGCGTTGATCACGCCGGCGCGGCGGCGAGCACCCGCCTGCCGGCCGGCGCTCTCACGCCCCCGCTCATAGGGCTCGGTCAGTGACGGGTCCAGCGAAAGCAGGCCGACCCCCAGAGATCCGGCGCGAAACGCCCCCTTGGGACCTTGGTAGCCAAGCCAGAGCGGAGGCTCGGTCTGTTGCGGCCGAGGCAGCTGAAACGGATCGCGCCAGATGCGTTGGATCTCAGTGACGGTCGTCTCCGTGGTCTCGAAGCGTCGCGTGAAATCGGCGCCGAAGGCTTCGAACTCGCTCCTCCGGTAGCCGGCGCCCAACCCGAGCTCCAGACGCCCGCCGCTCAGCAGATCGATGATCGCTCCCTGCTCCGCGATGTCGCGCCCTGATCGGAAGGGGGCGAGGAGAACGGCGGTTCCAAGTCGGACCCGCGTCGTACATGCCGCCACTGCCGCGCAAAGAGTGAGGGGCTGTGAGAGGTACCCGTCGTCAAAGCCGTGGTGCTCACTGAACCACACAGAGTCGCCGCCCAGACGCTCGACTTCATGGCAGTGCTCGAGCACGTCCGAGTACGTCGACCGCCAGTCCCGGCGCCAGCCCTCCGGATTTCGAAGGTCGAAGTACAAGCCGACGTTCATCCCACGACAATACAGTATCCTGTTTATGTGATGGACGTTCGGCCCTGTCTTAGCCGAGCGTCTGTGCGCGTTCTGATGACCCGTCCACGTCAGGGACCCCGAAGACAGCCCGTAGACATAGATGCGAAGACCGGCCTCCGAGTCGTACGGGCCCCGTCGAACTCGATTTCGAGGAGCCGGGCTGAGGCTCTGCACGACCCCGGAACAGAGTCCAAGCGAACGCAGACTACGACATGATGGATCGGTCGCACTAGCGCAAAAACATTGCACTCATTAGTACGTTCGGCGTGGCAGGGCCAGACACTATCAGGTTGACGCCATCGAGATCTGCTATTAGAGTATTCTCTATGACGATTCCCGACGCTGCCCAAACCTCTCATCCCGAACTCAGCCAGCGGCTCGCGGAGCTGGCGCCGATCATCGACGTCGCGGCGGACGAAGCTGAGCTCCGGGGCGAGCTCGGTGCAGGTGTCATCGATGCGCTGCAGGAGCATGGCGTCTTTCTCCTGATGGCCCCCAAGGCCGTTGGAGGCGCAGAGGCCAACCACCGAGACCTGATCGACGTGATCAGCGGCCTGTCGTACACGGATGGATCGACCGGCTGGACGGCGATGGCCGTGATGCTCGCCGTCGGGATCGTTGGCGCCTACTTCGGCGACGACGCCGTTGACGCAGTGTTTGCGCCGGATCGCGTTGCCAACGGAACGTTCCTGATCGCCGGCCAGGCTCAGCCCCGCGGCAAGGCAGAGCGCGTCGGCGACGGCTACAGGGTGTCCGGATCCTTCGGATTTGGGAGCGGAAGCCATCACGCCAGCTGGATGCTCGGCGGCTTCGTACTCCACGAAGCCGGCGAACCGGTCCGCACCGCGAACGGCCCGAAGGTCCTCTTCGGACTCGTTCCGGGGGACCTGGTTGAGCTGCGCGGCAACTGGGATGTCATGGGGCTGAGAGCAACCGGAAGCGACGATTACTGGATCCCGGAGCAAGTCGTGCCCGTTGATTATCTGGTGGAGATGGAGAATCCGGCCCCGCAGCGCGGCGGAGAGCTTTACCACATGGGCCGCAAGGCTCTGACTGCGCTGTCACACGCGTCGTTTCCGTTGGGCGTCGCCCAACGAAGCCTCGATGAGCTCCAGGTCCTCTCCCATCGCAAGAAGCGCGTGCCGGGTGGCCTCTACATGTACCAGCCGACGTTCCAGCGCGACTTCGCCGAAGCGACCGCCGCCCTCAGCTCGGCACGGGCGTATGTCAGGGAGAGCTTTGACCGCCTTCTCGAGGCGTCCCGCGAGGCCGCCATCCCACCAAAGCTCAAAGCCGATGTCCGCCTCGCCGCCTCGCACGCGGTACAGGTCGGCGTCAGCGTCACGCACTACGCATATCTGGCTGCCGGCAGTGATGGGCTGCGCAACTTCTCAACTGACGCAGAAGGCCGGCGTGGCAACCGACTGCAGCGGGCGTTTCGGGACATGCATGCCGCCAGCCAGCATCTGTTCACCGCCGAGCAGACGTTCCTGGACACCGGTCAGGTCTTTCTCGAGGTCCCGGACGCCAGCGTCTACCTGTAGTTCGACGCGCACGTGAGCAAACAGTCTGCGACGGCAAACGCTGGCGGCTTGTACTCGAGGCGGTATCCGCGAGTCACAGCGTCTCGCTTAACCACGCCGCGATCTGCGCCAAGGCCGCTGCGACCTCAGGCTCGGTAGGCATGGTGGCGAGGAAGCCGTGGATCTGGCCAGGCATCTCGACCCAGCGTGTTGGGACTCCGGCCTCACCCAGGCGCTTCGCGTAGTCAGCTCCTTCGTCATGCAGGATGTCGTACTGCGCGGTGACGAGGAGAGTCGGCGGCAGACCAGCGAGATGCTCCGCTTGGGACGGCGAGACGTAGGGCTCCAGACGCGCGCTCTCGGTAGTAGCGTAGGTCTCCCAGTAGAACTGCATCGCGTCGTGTTCGAGTCCATAGCCCCGTGCGAATGCCCGATGCGAATCGGACCCCATCGTCGAGTCGAGCGCAGGGTAGATCAGCACCTGCGCGCCCAGCGCTCGCTCGCCTGCATCCCTCGATGCCAAGGCCACCGCGGCCGCCAGGCCTCCGCCGGAGCTGCTGCCCAGCACCGCGCACCGGCTCGAATCGACTCCGAGGCCCGCCGCGCCGGAGATCGCCCAGCGGGTTGTCTCGACGCAGTCCTCGAACGCCGCCGGAAACGGATGCTCGGGCGCCAGTCGATAGTCGACGTTGACCACGACACACTGGGCGAGGTTCGCCAATCGACGACATGCTGCATCGTGAATATCGAGCCCGCCGAGTATCCACCCGCCACCATGGAAGTACAGCAAGAGAGGGCAGTCCGCGGCTTCGTGGCGCGGCACATAGACGCGGACCGCGATTCCCCGATCCGTCACCCGCTCGAGCACGGACTCCACGGTCTCGGTTGGTGGTGCGGCGGGCGCTCGAGCCCGCTCTGCGGCCACATAGGCCAGCACCTCCTCCCGGCTCCCGCCGATCGGCGGCCGTGATGCTGCCGGGGCGCGACGGAGATGTGCCGTTGCACCGGCGGTGAGTGACGTCAGTCGATCACCAGGACGGCCTTGCCCTGCAGTTTCCTGGCCATGAGGTCATCGATCAGGGAGTGACATTCGCGCCAGTCAGACACCCGCTCGATGCGCGGATCGAACCTATTGTGGCGCATCAGATCGAGCAGCGTCCCGAGGTCGCGAACCCCGGACGCGCGGCGATCGAGCTCGAGCAGAAGATGTAGCGCATACACCGTTGCGCCGCCACGGACGTAGAACGCCGCCGCGTCGAAGGTCGTCAGCTGTCCCGATGAGTTCCCCAGGGAGACGACGGTACCGCCCGGCGCCACTCGAGTCAGGGCCGCCGCGAGGCTGTCTCCCCCCGCCGACTCGATCAGCACGTCGAAGCTCGGGCCTTGTGCACTGAGCTCGGTCACGATCTCGTCGACGCCAAGGGCGTACAGGCCGGTCGCGCGTGCGGGCGCGGAAACGACGCCTGTCACGTGAGCGCCCGCGAGGTGCGCGAGCTGGGCAGCCGCACCTCCGACTCCACCGGCGGCTCCGGTCACGAGTACGCGGCGCCCGAGAAGCGGTCCTCCAGCCTCGACGGCCCGTAGGGCTGTCAGCCCTGCGACCGGGAGCGCGCTCGCCCGCTCGAATGACACATCGTCCGGTAGGCTGACCACGAGGTCAGTCGTGAGCGCGACTCTTTCGGCCCACGCTCCGAAGTTTCGTGCCAGCCCGGCGACGTGGGCTCCGATCGCCGGCCCCGTTCCGTCCTTGGCGGCCGCGACGACAACCCCGGCGACGTCCCAACCCGGGATCGTGTCCTCCGGGTAGAACGGATGGCCGGCAGCGACGCGTGAGACCTCGCCGCGGTTCAGCGAGAACGCGTGCACCCGCACGATCACCTCGTTGGCCTTCGCCGTCGGCTCAGGTACCTGCGCGATGGTCAGCCGGTGCGGTTGGTTGTCTCTTACGACGAATGCACGCAAGCCTAGGGCGCTCCCGGCGGGTGTGTGAGGAACGTGAAGAACACGCCGCGAGTGTTCACCGTTGTCTGCCTCTCGGTCACGCGTAGCGCGAAAGGCCGCGCTCACCTTGGGCGATTAGTAGCCCGCGATCATCGGGCGTCATGGTCACCCTGCCCCGGTGGTGCGCCCTCATCGAAGAGAGCTCGGAGATCGCGCAGGACCACCTTTCCCATCGCGTTGCGAGGTAGGGACTCGATGACGCGGACATCGGAAGGCACCTTGTAGCGGGAAAGCTCGGCGTGGCAGTGGTCACGCAGGCCCTTGGCGTCGATCGTGGTCGGGTCAGCCGCCTCGACGATGGCCACAACGCGTTCACCGAGTCGCTCGTCCTCGATACCGAGTACGGCGACGCCGCGGACGCCCGGGTACGAGGCCATGACCCGCTCCACCTCGGCCGGGTAGACATTGGCCCCCCCGCGGAGGATCAGCCCGTTCCGTCGTCCATTGAGAAAGACGTTGCCTGAGGCGTCGATGATCGCGATGTCCCCCGTGTGCAGGACATCGTCGACCAGCACGGATGCTGTCTCCTCGGGTCGCTTCCAGTACCCGAGCATCGGCGTGTAGACCTCGGCATAGGGCCCATCCGCGCACGCGGCGATGCACAGTTCACCCTGCTCGCCCGCGGGCAGACGGCGCCCGTCGAGATCGACGACGAGAGCCTGGAGGGTCGGATAGGCGCGCCCGACGCATCCAGCGAGATGCGGCTCCCCCGGCCGCTCGGTGATGCAGCCGTTCGGAGACTCGGTCAGCCCGTAGCCGTTGGCTGGCTCGACACCGAACCGGGCGGCGAACAGTCTTCGAAACTCCTCGGAGGGCTCAGCGCCTCCAACCCAGACGCGCTCGAGTGTGGTCAGCTGCTCGGACGCGACCTCGTCGTTGGTGAGCAGGTCGTGGATGATCGTCGGTACGCCGACGAAGCTTTGGACCGACTCGGCTGCGATCCTCTGCGCCAGCGGCACCGCCTGAGTGCGCTCGAGCACGATGAGCGTGCTCTGGACCAGGAAGGCTGCAAGCGGTCCGACGAGCTGCATGTTGAGCAGGCTGAGGGGCAGAACGACACCCTGGCGCGAGCGCGGCTGCAGTCGGCCCAGGGTCCGTTGGCCGACTGCGACGAGAACCATGTTGTGCTGACTGTGCACCGCGCCCTTCGGGAATCCGGTCGTCCCGCTCGTATAGGAGATGGCGGCCGGGGCAAACGGATCGACGACCGAGTCGAAGGGCCCGTCACCGCACCGCGCGAGAAGCTGCGGCCAATCGCCGGTCCCCCCGGGTTCGACCGTTAGCACTCGGATCGCCGGTGGGAACCCTCCCTCGCCGAGGCGTCGCCCCATCGTGTCACTGGTGAGGAAGACGCTCGCGTCAGAATCGTCGAGCATCAGGCGCACTTCGGATGGCGCCAAGCTTTTGCTGATCGCGACCCAGATTGCCCCCAGGTGCATTGCCCCGAAGAAAGCGACGACGATGTCGATCTCGTTGGGAAGCGAGCATGCCACTCGGTCCCCGGGACCGACCCCGACCGCCGCCCATGCGCGGGCGGCGCGAAAGCTCATGTGCTGAAGCTCTCTGAACGTGAGCCGGCGAGTGCTGCTGGCGATCGCTTCTCGGTCCGGGCAGGCAAGGGTCGCGGCCGCGAGCAGCGCGGGCACGTCCTGGGGTGCATCCGGAATCGCCCGGCGCAGGCGAGGACGCCGCAACCCATGGGCCTCGAGGTCGCGGGTGATGCCGGCGCCGGTCATGCGCCAACGGGCGCCGAGAACAGTTCCGCTGCGACCGCGTCGCGCAGTCGCTCGGACCCGGCGAACAGTGCCCGATTGACCCACGCGCGCTTGAAGTACCGATGCGCGTCGTGCTCCCACGTGAATCCGATGCCGCCGTGGACCTGGATGGCGTCTCCGGCGATCCGCGGATAGGCCTCGAGCGCGTGATAGGCGGCGGAGCGCAGAAGGCGAATTGCGCCCGGACTGTCGAGGTCATCCTGCTCGGCGGCCTCGTAAACCGCGTCATCGGACGAGACCAGGTCTACGTACATGCTCGCGAGCTTGTGCTTGATCGCCTGAAACGAACCGATCGGGCGCCCGAACTGCACGCGCTCCTGCGCGTACGCCACCGCCATCGCGTGCACCGCGCGAGCGCCACCGAGGGAATCAGCGGCGCAGGCGAAAGCCGCCCGCAGGTCTGCTCGACGAAGCAGTTCGCGAGCTGCAGCGCCCCGAGCCAGCGTCATTTGCTCAGGGACGAAGCTTTCTGCGAACCGAACAGTCTGCATCCGGCGTGTCTGATCGACAAGTGGGAAGGAGTCCATGTGGTGCGGAATAGCCTTACGATCCAGCGCGAAGACGAGGTCATCCTCGTCGCCCGCGCCGCGGGCGAACACGATGATGAGGTCGGCGACGTCGGCGTGGAGCACCTCGGGGACAGAGCCGCTGAGTGCCCACCCGCCGGGCGCGAGCCTCGCCTCCGGCCACAAGCAGCTGTCCCCGAGCGTGGGGATGAGGGGAAGGGCCAGGGTGGCGATCGCAGACCCGTCGCCGAGACGATCCAGCCACGACGTGACATCAGCAGACGCTTCGGCGTCAACGAGCGCGCCGGTCGCCAGGACGGCGCTCGACATGAACGGACCCGGCACGAGCCTCTCCCCGAGTGACTCGAGGACGACTCGCACCTCCGCCATACCGGTGCCGACGCCCCCCAACTCCACCGGGAGCAGCAGGGCTGTCCACCCGAGCTCTGCCATTGCCCGCCACAGCCCATCGTCGAATCCATGCTCCGTTGAAGCCAGATGGCGGCCTTCGGCGATGGAGGCGCGCGCCGACAGGAGCCCGTCCACGGAGGACCTGAACGTGCGTCGTTCCTCGAGGGAGAGGCTCACTGACTGGCGACCTCTCTGGGCAGGCCGAGGACCCGCTCGCCGATGATGTTGCGCTGGATCTCGTCGCTCCCGGCGGCAATGGTCCATGTCCAGGATCGCAAATGGTCGCTGAACCAGTCCCCGGAGGTGTAGCCGAGATCCGGAGGCTCGCCGGGATCGTGCAGCCCGCCGAGGCCGCTCATCCGCGCAGCGATCTGAGTCGCCCGCTGGAGAAGCTCGCTGAAGAAGAGCTTGAGCGTGGAGGCCGCCGCGCCGAGCGACTCGCCGGCGATCAGATTGCCCATGGCGCGATGCGTCATCGCCGAGAGCACTTCGACGTCAATTGCGATCCGGGCGACGTCCGTGCGGAAGCGCTCCGACTGGGCCCACGGCTGACCGCCGTGCGTTCGCTGGACCTGGGCCTCGCCGGCCATCGTACACACCGCCTCTCGCAGCCCCTCGACGAGTTCGACGAGCTGGATCACCCGCTCGGACGACAGCGTTGTTTGCGCCGTCCGCCAGCCGTCGCCTTCCTGACCCAGTCGCCAGGCGACGGGAATTTCGACGTCATCGAGAAAGATCTCGGCGAACTCAGAAGATCCGGTCGCCTGCCGTATCGGTCGCACCGTCACGCCGGGGAGCGACATGTCCATCACGAAGAACGAGAGGCCCTTGTGCTTAGGCGCGCCGAGATCCGTGCGGGCGAGGAGCAGACAGAATGCCGCATGGGCTGCGAAGCTCGACCAAGTCTTCTGACCGTTCACGACGTACACGTCGCCACGAGGCAGCGCGCTTGTGCGCAGAGACGCTAGGTCAGATCCCGCCTGCGGTTCTGAGAAACCCTGGCACCACACGTCGCCGTCCAAGATCCCGGCGATAAGCCGTTGCTGAGCGGGCGAGCCATGGTTCATCAGCGTTGCCGCGGCGTGACCGAGGGCGATCGCCATTGTGCGTGGCCGCGGGCTCTGCGTGCGACTGAGCTCTTGCTGGATGATCACCTGTTCGGCGAGCCCTCGGTCCTCGCCGCCGAAGCGAGCTGGCCAATGGGGTACCAGCAGCCCAGCAGCGTGGAGCTTACGGGTCCAATCGCGATAGAAGCTCACTACCTCGTCTTGCGAGGCGGTCTTCAGTTGCTCGCGCCATCCCTCGGGCCGATTGCTGAGCAGCCAGCCGTGAACCCGCTCTCGATAGGCGTCGGTTGTGTCGCGAACAACAGCCACGTTAGCAAAAAGAGTATACTACTTTACTGCCTTGTTCAACTGTGCGCCAACCAGGATCGGCGGGCTCGGTCACCTACACCGATACCTCGAGCATACCCCTGAGACAGCTCTCAATCGTGCCCGAGCACGTCAGCTTGTCGTGCGGAGCCTCGTAAGGAGCGGCCCTTCGGTTGAGTTCGATCAATTGGTCGGCCGCGCTCACGACTGCACCTCCTCCGTATCTCCTGGGATGTCTTTATCTTCGTCGACGACCCATCGAATCATCCGGTCGAGCGGGTACATGCCGTCGTGTGGTCGCCCGGCATTGGCCGTTTCGTAGAGCACGGCCTGTCCTAATGGCACTATCCTTTGTACACCCGCCGACGCCAGACTGTCACGCAGGGCGAGCTTTCGACTCTCCGGGTAGACGCCGACGGTCTGTGTGGCGATGTTCATCCACCTGACGGCGTCGCTGAGCGCCGCGACGGGCACAACGTTAACGGTCTTGGCCGTCAGCTCCAAGTCCAGGGGCTCCTCGGATCGCACCACCAAGCCCGATCCGTCGAATTTACCCCACACCCGATACCCTGGCAGGCCGCCGAGGACTTCAACCTCGTCGCGGATCGCGGCCGGAGTGCGGATCGCCACACTCCCCACGATGGGGCGCTCGACCGCTAGCTGCCGTGCCAACTCTGCACAGTAGGAATCAACCTGGTCGTCGGAGCCCTCCACCAACTGGATTCTGCTGTTCGTGCATCCCTGCTGGTTGCTGACATCTGCAGCAGCCAGCGCGGCTATCTGCTCAAGCGAGGCTTCTCCCGCGAATGCCTCCGCACCAATCATCGACGCCGATGTCTTGGGGTCAAACGACACAAGTTCGAGTCCGGGGCCGAGGTACTTCACGACGTTCCTGATCGCCGACTGCCCGCCCCATGCGACGATCTTGTCGAAGAACTGGGGTGTGTAAATGATGGACTCGACAGCTTCGTCGCCGCCCCGCCAGTAGACGGCGCTGAACGACTGCGCGATCGGATGTCCGGGTGCCAGCTCGGATAGCACGCGGAGGACGGCAGGTGCCGTAAAGAGGTCGTTTGAGGGCATCTTCAGAAGATGGACCCCGCGCGTCAGCGCACCCCGGATGATCGAGATGCCAGCAGCGGCGGGAGTGTTGCCCGGCATCACGTGGACCAGCCGTGGCGGGAAGGGTCGCACCGAGAACGATCCACGTGGCTGTGACACACGGCGCCAGCCATCGGTGCTCCCGAGATTCTGCTCGACTTCGAATTCCAGCAGCTCGCGGCGGAACAGCTTAGGTAGGGCTTCGTAGTACTCCTCAATCGCGGAACGACTGAGCGGGTTGACGGCCGCCGTGAGAGCGATGGCCTCGTCAAGATGAGGGAACGCGCCAGAGCCGAGGGCAGCACCGAGCTCGCACAGGAGATCGATGACCTCGGCCATGCTTACGCCGAACGCGGGTCCGGGCGTGCTCCTCTGCCACACCAGGGTGTCGAGGTCGAGCTCTGGTGCTTCGAAGACAGAGCTTGAATCGCGAGACGCGAACTGGGTGCCGCCCCCTGAAACGGTCTCCCCCTTGATGTAGTGGGTGACGGGAATTACCGCCGAATCTATGCTCACCGCGCCTCACTTTCTGTGGTCATGGGGGAGGTACCGATGAATCGGCCGCGCTTGCGGCAAGCGCACCGCGGAGGTATCCCTCGACGGTCCCTGCACAGGTCAGCTTGTCATCGTCGCTTGTGACCATGCGCTCGACATCCGAAATCGTGAAGCTTGCACCGCGACCACACGGGCACGGCGTGAGATGACCGGTCACGCGGTCGCCCGTCACGAGGCCGCCCCACCGAGCATCGACCAGCAGGTCCAGGAACGCCAGTCGTCCCACGACTACCCCGTCTTCCTCCGGTGCGAGACTCTCCTGATTCCCCAGATCTAGCACGAGCGGAATCGTCGTCGGCGGGCAGTGGTATCGCCCCGCAGCGCATTGCGGCCAGGATGCGTTCCACTCGCTCATGCCGTAGCTGCTTATCAGCCGCTCCACGCCGAAGAACGCCCTGATTTGCTCGCGGCAGTCCGGCGGCAGGTTTGTGCCCTTTTTGCCGCCACCCGCAATCACGACAGTCGCTGGATGGAAGCCAGCGTCCGGGATCCCCAGCTCCCGTGATACGGAGACCAGCTCGTATAACCCCGCCCCACCCCCGTTGACGACAATAGGCTCCTCGCGATACTCCGTTAGTCTCGCAGCGAGCGCCTCGAACTCCTTCCGGGTCTCGGCCTGCCTCGCGCGCGCACGCTCCTCCGCCGACCTGATCTCCGCCGGTCGTGCGTGTCCCGAGGCCATGGCTTGACGGAGTTCACCGAGGCGATTGATCTCGGCTACCGAAACCGGCCGCTCGGACAGATAGAAGGACTTCTCTGCACGCCCAAATGCGGCCGCGATCGCTCTGTAGCCCTCCACAAATCTCCCTCGGCCACACCGGGGACCGACCAGGAACGCGGGACGCTTCCCGATTGCGTGGCCGACCGACCACTCCCGGGCAGCGGCGGTCATCCGACGAAAGGTCTCGCCGTCACGCGGACTCGCCGGTAGAAACGAACACTTACCAGTGGTACCGCTTGTCGAGATAATGTGATGCCCGGCGGCGTCTAGCTCGGCAAGCCACTCGTCGACGTCCTGCGCGTCGCGGCCCCATTCCTTACCGACGGGATAGCGCGAGAGGCTGCTGACCCACTGGTTCATGCGAGACCAATTGCGATTGCGGACGAGCGCCGCCGGATAGCTCTTGTAGGTGGCATGAGAGAAGAGCAGGGCAATCAGATCGTCGAGACTCGCGATCCGAGACACACCCGCTACCGACGCTCGTTGATCCAGGACCGGGATGGCCCCTCGATACTCACCGAGGGCTTCAGTGACTGCTTCGAGCTGACTTGGTAGCAAGTCCTGAGGAGAAGCACGGTACGGCTCGGGCCCGAGCGCAGCGGCGATCAGGTCGGCGCAAGCGGTCATATCCACCTTCCGTTGACGGGTAGAGCGAGCGTTGACAAAGGAGTCCGGCCTCTCGCGCCTGAGCAGAGGATAAAAGAGTATCCTACTTTTCCTCGGACGGTCCGCTCACCCGCGTCCGGTCGGCCCATACCGGCGCCCTTCTCTCGGCGAACGCCCGGGGCCCCTCGAGATAATCGGGATGTTCCCACTGTTGCTGGATCAGCGTCCATCCGTGTTCCAGCGCCTCCTCATAGGACATCTCCAGGGATTGCCAGATGGCACGCTGCGACGCCGCCATCGCAGCCGGGGAATTCTCGAGCATCGCTTTCGCCATGCCCGAACAGGTGTCCAGAAGCGCCTCAGGCGCGACGAGCTCGTCGACGAATCCGAGTTGATACGCGCGGCCAGCCGACATCCGGTAGGCACGGCCCATGAGGGTGAGTCGAAGCGCGGATCCAAGCGGCATCCGCTTGGCGAGCCCAATGTTTTCGAGCGCTCCGACGGCGCCGACGTTGACGTGCGCGTCGGTGAAGCTCGCTCCCTCGGCGGCAACCACAATGTCGGCATCAACCACGAAGTGCAACCCGGCGCCGGCCGCGAGCCCGTTGACGGCGCAGATCACCGGTTTCCAGACGTCGTTTTGCCGCGCCGTGAGCCGTACGAACTCAGACACCGAGGTTCCCCGGCCCGGGCGATCTGTGCCCTCTCGCGCTGCCGTCTTGACGTCGGTCCCGGTGCAGAAGTGCCGCTGGCCGGTACCCGTGACGACGACCACGCCGACATCACCGTCTGCGGCGATCGCTTGCCACAGCCGCGGCAGCTCCGACTGCATCTCGCGTGTCAACGAATTGCCGTGCTCGGGACGGTCCAGCCAGATCCACGCGATCCCATCACCAGATTCGAACCTCAGACCCGACGAGCCCCCATCTCGATCCGCCACGCTCAGCCTCCTAACTCGATCTATGGCGACGGGGGAACCAGCCGACCACGAGATTAGGATACTCTGTGCGAGCTGGACGTGCTCTCCTTGAGCCATTCGCCCATCGCCCGCAGGTGGGACCGCATGTGGTGCGCTGCCACCGCCGAGTCGCCGGCGATCACGGCGTCGACGATGCAATCGTGAACGTGAGCGACCGCTTGCGTGGCATCGCCGTTCCTCGAGCCGGGGAGAAGCTCATCGGTGAGACGAACGAGTACTTCGACGAACATCCGTAGCGGGGCGTTGCCGCTGAGCTCGGCAATGGTCTGATGAATGCCATGGCTTCCGGGGAGGTGCAGGTCGCGTTGCAGGTGGCGCTCGCGATCTCGCGCCTCACGCAGCTGAGCAATGCCTTCATCGGTGATCCGGTCAGCGGCCAATTGGGCTGCGGCGACTTCCACGGGAATGCGTGCCTCGACGAGATCCGCTGCGCCGGCATTCTGGTATGTCAGGTTGAGCGCCATCGACCGGGCGATCGATCCTGCATCCGGGGCCGTGACTACTAAGCCTCCGCCTGGTCCCCGCCGCATGACGGCAATCTGGTGATGTTCCACGAGCCTAACCGCCTCGCGGAAGATTGCCCGGCTGACGCCGTACCGCTTGACCAAATCCGCCTCGGACCCGAGCACCACGCCCACCGGCCATCCCTGCGCAATGATGTCGCCCTCGATCTGGCGCGCGACCTCGTCGCCCAACTTGCCGCGATCCGTACGCCGCGCCTGTGGCCGGTTCGGCAGTCGATTTCGTTTTGAAGCTCGGTCTATCACTCGATTAGTATCACGTGGAGGGCGGCGGATCGACTAATCCGGGCCCGATCTGGTGGTTGGCCACCGGTCGGCGCCGAGATTAAGTATACTGTACTTGTGTCGGTGAATTCGGCTGCAGAAGTTACGCTCGAGACTGACGGCGGGGTGGCGCTGATCCGACTCGACGCGCCGGAACGTCGCAACGCGCTCACACCCGCCATGGCGGCGGATTTGCGCGGCGCATTGCGCAGGGCCGAAGATGATCCATCGGTGGGGGCCGTGGTCGTCGAGGCGACGGGCCCTGACTTCTGCGCCGGCGCCGACCTTCAGACGCTGCGAGAGGCCGCTCGCGACCCCCTCTCCGGGACATCCTACGACAGCCTCGGCGAGATCTATGACATGTTTGCGGCGTTTAGACGAGCGGCGGTTCCCACCATCGCGGCAGTCGGAGGCCGACTCGTCGGCGCCGGCATCAACGTCTCGCTCATGTGCGATGTGCGAGTCGTAGCCGATGATGCAGTGCTCATCGGCTTTTCGGCAGCGAACGTCCACCCTGGGGGCGGGCATATCGAGATGCTCTTCGACGCAGCTCCGACGCTCGCGGCCGCCCTCGTGCTCCTAGGGCGGCGTATCACCGCGGCAGAGGCTACTGCCGCAGGGTTCGCGATCGAGTGTGTACCCCGCGACCGACTGCATCAGACGGCGATGAACCTGGCAAGAGGCGCTGCATCCGATCCAGAACTAGCCCGACGAGTGACCGAAACGTTCCGCACCATTCGAGGGGCTCCAGGCCCGGGCGCCATGATCGAGCGCGCCCCGCAGCTTTGGTCCCTACGACGCGTCTTCAAATCGTCCTCGAGTTGACTAGTACTCGCCTCCACCTAGATCAAGACTTGACACCAGACGCCGTCAGGCAATTGGCGACGCACTGGCTGGAGAAGAACGTGCCGTCGTCGTGGCTCGAGGCCGCCCGGAACGGAGACTTGGCTGAATTACGACGGCGGCGAACGCCCGAGCAATACCGAGCGTGGTATCCGGCCTTCGCCGACTCTGGCCTGGTCGTCCCCAGCTGGCCGACTAAGTACGGCGGGCTCGGCGTATCGGAAGAGGTAGCCCAGGTGGTCAACGAGGTTACCAGCGCGGTGGGCCTCGTCCGACTGAACGTCATTGGCCTCGGGCTCGCGGGTCCCACGCTGCTCTCCCTCGGGAGCGAGGAGCAACGCGAGCGTTTCCTCCTCCCACTGGTCCGCAATGACGAAATCTGGTGCCAGCTCTTCAGCGAACCGGGTGCAGGCTCGGACCTTGCCAGCCTTGCCACCCGAGCGTCGCGCGAAGGCGACTGCTGGGTCCTTAACGGCCAAAAAGTCTGGTCGAGTTTCGCGCACGAGGCACGCTTTGGTCTCACGCTCGCACGGACCAATCCTCGTCTACCCAAGCACAAAGGCATCACATTCTTCATCACCGACCTCAACGCGCCCGGCGTTACGGTTCGACCACTCCGGAAGATGAGCGGTGACTCCGAGTTCAACGAGGTGTTTCTCGACGATGTGCAGGTACCCGATTCGAATCGGGTCGGCGATGTCGGCGATGGTTGGCGCGTGGCTCTGCAAACTCTCTCGCACGAGCGGACGATGTTGAGCGGAGCGGGATCCGGGATGCGGGATCGAACGAGCGGCCGATCCATCGAGCGCGTGCTTCAGTTAGCGCTCGCGGGCGCCGGGCAAGCAGACAGCCCGTGGATGGAACCTGGCGTCCGCCAGCGTTTGGCCACGCTTTGGATCGAGGAGACCGTCCTCAGGCTGACGAACCTAAGGGCAAGTCAGGCTCGCCAACGTGGCGAACAGGCGGGAGCCGAAGGTTCGATCAAGAAGCTCTTCCAGTCCGAACACAACCAACGTCTGCAGGAATGCGCCCTGGATCTCCTGGGGGCTCGCGCTCTGGCTTGGCACGAGGACGACAACGATGCGGGCCGAGTGGTGTTCGGATTTCTTCGCTCGCGAGGTGACACGATTGCGGGCGGTACGTCCGAGATCCAGCGCAACGTCCTCGGAGAGCGGATTCTCGGCCTCCCGAAGGACCCGTACGACCTCAGGGACGTGCCGTGGAACGAGCTCCCCCGGTAAGACGCTGCGCGCACGACCCGATCGTCATCTGCGGTGGCGCCGACTTCGTGCACCGTCACTCACCACATCCATGTGAGATGGAGATCGGGCTCTCCGATTACGAGCCTCCATGTGATTGACTTTTAGTAGCCCCGTCTGCGGTCGATGACGTTGATCATCGTCCTGCCCGCCAAGAACCGACGCATGTTCTCGGTGAACAGCGCCCTCGCGGATTCTGCGCCTCCTGGATCGCCTCTCCCGGAGATGTGGGGGGTCAGGACAATCTGAGGCAGTTCGCTGAGCTCGGGGCGCGGCGGACAGCCATCCAGTTCACCATCGTAGACATCAAGGACAGCGCCACGAAGACGACCCTCACGAATAGCTAGGACCATCGCCTCCTCATCAACTATTTCTCCGCGAGCTACGTTGATTAAGATCGCGTGGCGCTGCATGACGTCGAAGACAGAGTGGTCGACCATTCCCCGCGTCTCCTCAGTGAGTTGTGCGCAGACGGCGATCACGTCGCTTTGTGCGACCAACTCGAGCAGCCGGTCCGGCGGGAGAAGCAGGGTGACGCCATCGACATTGCGTTGCGTCGCCACGGCAGACCGTCGGATGGCTACCACGCGCATACCGACTGCGCGAGCGAGTCGTCCCACTTCGCGCCCGATGCCACCAAGACCGATCACACCCATGGTTGCGCCGTGCAGCACGCGGAGATGGTCAGCGGCTCGGTTCTCTCCGAAGCCGCGCGCTTCGCCTCCGGCTGTCGCTTCGTACATCCCGCGCGCGAAGTGGAAAGCTCCCGCTAAGACGTACTCGGCGATCGCGACGGTAGCGACATGTCCGCGACTCGAGGTGAGCAGTACATCGGAGGACCAGAGATCGCTCGCGTGCAGGTTCGACGCTCCGGCCTGGGTGTGATGCACCCAACGAAGCCGCGGAGCCTTCGCGGCAAGGACGCGAGGTACGGGGTAACCGACGAGAAGCACATCTGCATCGCCGAGCAAGGAGTCCCTCGCTGAACCGTCCTCACGCCCGTCGATCACGTGGAGGCGTGCATCGATTGAAGTCAGCCAGCCGAGATCCCGTCCGAGCCAAGGCGCGATGACACCTACAACCAGCTGGTCACCCACAACGATCTGGTCACGGTTCATGTTACCCGGGGTGCCCTTGGCTCGGCGAACAGAGACCCAAGCTCGCGCCGCTGACCGGCAGGAGGGAGAGGCGTCAGTTCTACCTCTCCGAGCTCGTCGAGCGCGTGGCGGAAGAGCTCCCGGACCTGACCATCGGCCATAGGTGGCTGCTGCGGTTTCTCGAGCACCGGATCGCGGATAGAAGGGCCTGCGCCTGATCCGTCAGTGTCGGGCGCTGGGAGGACCTCAGCTATTTGATCGGCTGCGCCGCACGAGGAACGCATCAACACGCTCGCGGTGCTCCGGACGGGTCAACACGTCCGCGATCACCATGGCCTCCCAGTCGAGGAAGGCGTCCAGCGGCCGGTCGAGTGACGCATCGAGCCCCTTTCGCGTTAGGGCCATCGGCGCCTCCGGGATGCTCGCGATGCGCTGGCAGTAATCGTCGACCACGGCGTCTAACCGGTCACCGGCGACGCATTCGGCGATGAGGCCCCAGCGCTCGGCCGTGTCGAAGGGGATGCGGTTGCCGGTCAGCATCGTCGACTTCGCGCGCGCCATGCCCATCAGGCGTGGCATGAGCCAGACGGCGCCCCAGTCAGGCGTGACCGCGAGGTCCAGGTGGCCAGGGTGAAAGAAACCTCCCTCCTCGGCGACGACGATGTCGGACCCGAGCGCCAGGTACATGCCGGCGCCGGCGGCGACGCCTCGGACGCGGGCCACCGTGGGCGTGCGCATCGCACGCATCACGCGGAACACCGTCTGGGCCTTGGTGACCGCGTACTCTTCGGCTTCGGCGCGCGTGCGCTCCACCTGGAACTCGCGGACGTCGCCGCCTGCGCAGAAGTAGTCGCCGTGGCCGGTGATCACGACAACGCGGACCTCGGGATCGTGATCAGCTTCGTAGAGCGCGGCGGCCAGGGCCAGCCGATCCTCCACTGTAAGCGCATTGCGGCGGCTGGGGCGTGTCAGCGTCAGCCAAGTGACAGGCCCGCGGGTCTCGATCTGCAGGCCCTCGGCCACCTTGGGTTCCGACATGCGGTGACCCACCCCTAACTAGCTCGAGGGCGCAACGCCGCCCTCTCAAGTCGCTTCCGAGCGTTCGCCCAAACCACTGCCATTGCTGCAATCAGTATCACACGGCTTGCGCGCCTGCAAGTGCGCGTAAAGAACCTTCCTTCGTCACCGCGCCGCCACCGTCCCGAGCGCCTCGCTCTGCGGTAAGCTTGGGCAGGTCGGATCACATAAGCCGCGCTCACCGCGAATGGGTCCGCGGACCCGATCAAATCAGGGCGTTGGGGTCTCGCTCGCCAGGGTACCCAGGACGCCGCTGACCCCACTTTCCGGCACCGGCGGCGACGCCGTGACGACCGGGCGACTGCATTGACTTGCGGGTAAGCAGAATATAGACTGACGCCAATGAGGCTCGCTCGCGAAGATGAGGTCATCGAGCGGATCGGTCCTGGACGGACGATCGTGGCAGCTCCCGGCTGCGGTACTCCGAGCACCCTTCTTGAGATGCTCGCCCGGGGCGCCAATCGCCTGCCTGGGACGCGGCTGTGCAGCGGGTTGCTGCTCGGAGACTACCCATTTCTGCCCGCGGTTGAGGAAGGTGTGCTGTCTTACTGCACCTGGCACGTGATGCCCGCCGTGCGGAAGCTGGTCGCCGACGGCGCTGTACCGTTCTACCCCGTGCGCGCCTCACAGGTTCCGGGGCTCGTTCGTCACCTCGGCGCCGATGTCGCCTTCATCCGCGTAACTCCTCCGGACCGCCACGGCTTCTGCAACCTCGGCCCGTCGGTGAGCTATCCACTCCCCGCGGTAAGGGACGCGTCCTTGGTCGTGGCCGAGTTGGACGAGACGCTCCCGCGCACGCGCGGGGAAAGCGCCATCCATGTTTCCAAGATCGACGTCGCGGTTGAGTCCCGGTCGCCCATGCCGGAGTACCCGCGCGCCAAGCCGGACGAAATGAGCCGGACGATCGCCGATCACATCCTTCCGCTGCTGCCGCCCCGGCCCACCTTGCAGATCGGGATCGGCGCCATTCCCGAAGCGCTCGTGGAGGCCCTGCGGGACCAACGCGTACCGGATCTGCGCTTCGTTGGCATGGGGGTGGACGGCATTGCCGACCTGCACGAGGCGGGGCTTCTCGAGGTCGACGACATGGTCCCGTATCCGCCTGTCATGACCGCGGAGCTGATGGGGAGCCGCCTCCTGATGGACTTCGCGCACGAGAACCCGGTACTAGGGGTCTACAGCACCCCGCTGGGCATTACTGCCTCGACGCTGTACACGATGGATCGCTTCGTGTCGATCAACTCGGCGATCGAGATCGACCGCCTCGGCCAGGTCAACGCCGAATGGGTCGGCGGCAAGCAGCTCACCGGCACTGGGGGGAGCATCGACTTTACGGAGTCGGCCCTGCTGTCGATCGGGGGTATGCGGATCATCGCGATGACGTCCACCAACCTCAGGGACGCCTCCCCCAAGATCGTCAGCTCGCTGGCCAGCGATGTACCCATCACCGTCCCACGGCACAGCGTCGATTACGTGGTGACCGAGTACGGCGTGGCGCGGCTTGGCTTTGCCAGCACCCGAGAGCGCGCGGAGCTGCTGGCGAGCGTCGCCCATCCCGACCACCGTGATGCGATCCTCGAGCGAGTGAGGGTGGCATGACCAAGCTCGAGCTGCGCGATGTCTGCCCGCGCGATGGACTGCAGGACTATGGTCCCGAGGTGCCGACCGAGCTGAAGGCCGAGCTGGTACGCCGGATCCACGCGGCCGACGTGCGCTCGATCGAGATCACCTCGTTCGTGTCCCCGAAGGCCGTGCCGCAGCTGGCCGACGCGGCTGAGCTGCTTCGCTTGCTACCACCGGAGAGGCTTCCCGGCACGGTGCGCTCGGTGTTTGCCGCCAGCCGATCGGGCGTGGAGCGTGCACTGGCGGCCGGCGTCGACGAGATCTCCACGACGGTTCCGGCGACCGACGGGATGACCCAGGCCAACTTCCGCCGCGACCGCGATGCGATGCTCGATGAGGTCGTCGCCATGCGCCCGGAGATCGCCGCGGGAGCTCAGAGCAGCGTGACCATCGCGGTGGCATTCGGGTGCCCGTTTGACGGTCCCGTCTCGGCCGACACTGTGCTCGCGCTCGCTTCCCGCCTGGCGGAGGCCGGCTACGAGAGGATCCTGCTCGGGGACACGGTCGGCGTCGGCAACCCGCACCAGGTGAGCCGCCTGGTGTCCCGCCTGCGCTCTGAACTAGGCTCGGTGACCCTCGGGGCGCACTTCCACGACGCCCGTGGGGTGGCTCTGGCCAACGTCATCGCTGCCGTAGACGCCGGGGCCTCGATGGTCGACGCGGCCCTGGGCGGCCTCGGCGGATGCCCGTTCGCGCCGGGCGCCGCCGGCAATGTCGCGACCGAGGACGTCGTCTGGGCGCTACACGACCTCGGCTTCGACACAGGGGTGGATCGCGCGGCCATCATCGAGGCGGCGAACTGGCTGGCCGATGCGCTCGCCGTGCCCCTGCGCAGCCGTACCCCGAGAGCCCGGCGGTTCGAGTGGGAGGACGACCCCGTTCACGCGAGGAGCTGAGTGCGATGTCGACCGCCGTCCCGCAATCCGACGCTGGCCCTGGCGAACTGCCGGAGCTGACCTTCGATCTGGCTCGGGCGCTCGGGCAATTCCCCGAGTTCGAGTACGTTGTCAGCCCTTCCGATCTAGCGGATTACCAGCGCCTGGCGGGGGTCGATCCCAATCCCGATGGCACGCTGCCCCCTGGCTTCGCCGCCATCTTCGGTCGTCTCGGTTACCTGCGCGAGCACCGGATGCCGCCAGGCGGGATCCTCCTCGGACAGGACATCCGCTGGGTGACGCCCGCGATGGCCGACTTGCCGCTGCGCATCGGCGCCCGCGTGACGAGCGCGGAGGAGCGAGATGGCAAGCGCACGATCGTCTTCCTCACCACGGCGAACCAGGGCGGCGAGGTCGTCGCCCAGGTGCGCATCACCGCGCGATGGCCAAAATGACTCAGGTCTCCCGGCAGGTGACGGTGTCCCAGGAGCTGATCGATGCCTGGGCTCGGCTCTCAACCGACTTCAACCCGTTGCATGTCTCACCTGACTACGCGAGCGGCACGCCGTTCGGCGGCACGATCGCACACGGCCACTACACGCTGGCGCTGATGCAGGAGCAGATGCTCCGCATCGCCGGACCACAGTGGCTGACAGGAGGGCTGCTGCAGCGCGTGCGGTTCCGGGCTCCCGTGCGTCCGGGCGAGGCCTACGTCCTGATCGCCACTCCGATCGAGGGGCGCAAGGACGCGTGGCGGCTCGAACTGCGGGACGAGGGCGGAGAGGTGCTCGCCGCCGAAGCCGAGGCAGAGCTCGCCGACGAGGACGCTTGGTCGGACTGAGCGCTCGGCAGCTTCCCGGACCTCCGCGCTGCGGCGCGTGCCATCGTCTCTGAAGCGGCCGTGCGTCTTGGCTGATCGTTTGCTCGAGCTAGTCTCGCGCGCCGGTGCCGCCAGAGCTGATCAAGCACCAGGGCGCGAGGCGCCCGGCGCGGTGGCGCCTAGCCACTGTGTGAGCACCGCCTCGGTGTCGGCGCCAGGTGCGTGCGTGGGCTCGAAGCCGTATCCCGGCCTCGAACCGTCGTCCATCCACCGGATGGCGTCGGCGATCAGCCGCTGATCGCCCGAAGCCGACCTCGCGACCATGCCTCGTCCTTCGAAGTGGGGGTGGCCGAGCAGCTCATCCTTGGTCAGCGTGTTGCTGCCGGCGATGTCGTGCTCGAGGAAGAAGTCGTTCCATTCGGCCGCCGTGCGCGTGGCGAAGATCGCCTGAAGCTCCGGTCGCAGCGTTTCGTCGCCGCTGAAGCTCTCGCGCCAGCGATCGGCCAGGTCTGGGCGCTCGAGCGCCTCGCAGAGTCGATCCCAGAACTTGCGGATGATCGCGGAGAGCACGACCGGGCGTCCGTCCTTGGCGTCGTAGACCGATGCGTGTGGGCCCATCCTGCGGGTGTCCTGCGGCGGATCGTCATTCAGCGCAAGTGTCAGCGACCGGCGGTTGGCCTCGATGGCCGCATCCCAGCACGAGAGGTCGATCCAGGCGCCCTCGCCGGTGGCCCGGGCGCTGTAGAGGGCCGCCAGGATCGCACCTACGGCGTGCAACATTCCCAGCTCGATCGTCCAGGTGAGATTGCACGTCTCGCTGTATGCCCAATGTCCGTTCGCCTGCTCGAGCGGCAGCACCCCGGCGAGGGCGTCCATGTTGGTGCCATGGGCGGCCAGGTTGGCCAGCGGTCCGGTCTGTCCGAAGCCGCTGACCGAGCAGATCACGATGCTCGGCTTGGCCCGGCGCAGCCCATGGAAGTCGACCCCCGTTCGCGCCGTGAAGGCTCCCGGGCGCGTGCCCTCGACGATGACGTCGGCGCTCTCGGTGAGCGCCATCAGCGTGGCCCGATCGGACTGATCGGTGAAGTCGAGGAAGATGCTGCGCTTGTTGCGGTCCAGCACCGGGGAGACACGCGTCCCACCGGTGAGGGCATGCCCGGCCGTCAGAGCGTCGATCTCTCGGCGGCTGACATCGAGGACCTTGACCACGTCGGCCCCCATGTCGGCGAGCTTGCGTGCGGTCAGCGGCCCCGGTCGGTCGCGTGCCCATTCGAGGACGCGGACGCCACTGAGAGGTAGGTAGGTCATGCGCCAGGCTCCTTCAATTTGCTTGTGCGCAAGATACCGTATTTCTCTGTTGTGCCGGTGCGGCGTGAGGCCTCCATTACCATTGAGCAATCGTGTTGCGGGTGGCGCTTGACCGAGCGCCAGCAGGTCGCTACTCTCCGTGCTTGCGCACAAGCAAAATCACGATATCGGTTTCGACGGTCCTGCTGCGTCGAGCACCATGCCCTGGGCGGATACGCAGACTCGAGCGCCCCGGAGATCCTGCTCAGCACTTCCGCAAGCCGACGCCCGCGGTGTTCGATCTCGACCGGGCGATCTAGCTCGGTCCCGCCAAATCAGGAGCGAATCCCATGTCGACCACATCCCGAACTGTCGATTATCCGTCGATGGAGGGGGCCGAGTGCCCCTGGCCGGTGTTCGAGTATCTGCGCCGGGAGGCCCCCGTTTACCAGCTTCCCGACCGGCCGAATATCTACGTGATCACACGATACGAGGACGTGCGCTATGTCTTCGCCACCCCCGAGATCTTCTCGAGCTTCAACAGCCGTGACGGGTTGCTCGGCTTCGACATTCTCCTGAGCACGTCATCGTCCGGGGGCAAGGGGATGATCCAGACAGATGCGCCCGACCACAAGCCCAAGCGGGCACTTGGCTTCGCCGCGCTGCGCCCAGCACGGCTGAAGGCCTTCGATCCGCTGATCCACCAGATCGTCGACGGGCTGATCGACGGCTTCATCGACGACGGGCAGTGCAATTTTGTCGAGGCGTTCGCCACCCAGCTTCCGACGATCCTCACGCTGCGCCTGATGGGGGTCCCCGAAGAGGACATGCCGTGGGTCCGGCTATGGGCAACGTTCGAGGCATCGGGCGCCTCCTGGATGCCGAAGGACTTCCTGGAGCGCCAGCGCGAGAATGGCGCGAAGATGTTCGACTATCTCACGGCCCGGCTTCAGGAGCGTTACGAGAATCTCGGCGAGGACCTGATGAGCGATGTCATTCGCGCGCAGGTGAAACGAGACGGCGAGTTCGACCTCCCGGAGGTTCGCGCCCAGGTGGCGATCCTGCTCGGCGGTGGCGTCGTCACCACTGCCCACTTTCTGAGCAGCTTGCTTCTGCTCCTGATCCAGCACCCCGAGCAGATGGCGATGGTGCGACGAGACCCCAAACTCATAGTGCCGGTGATCGAGGAGGGCATCAGGCTCGAGATGCCGGCGGTCTGGCAACCGCGGGTCGTCACCCGGGATGTCGAGCTGGCCGGGGTCACGATCCCGGCGGGCTCCTATGCCCTGGCTATGCAGGGCGCCGCCAACCGGGACGAGACGAAGTTCGAGTGCCCGGCGAACTTCGACATCACGCGGCCGAACGCTCACGAGCACCTGTCATTCGGGCACGGTCCGCACATGTGCCTCGGGATGCCGCTGGCGCGCATGGAGGTCCGGATCGCCCTCGAGCGGCTGCTGGCCAGGCTGGAGAACATCCGACTAGCCCCGGGCAATGATCTCACGCACATCCCCAGTCCCTCCTTCCGCGGGCTGAACCGCCTCGACATCGAGTTTGACAACGCGCCGGCGTAAGCGCTGGCGCCCTGCGGGAAATGGTCGGGCCCCCAAGCGGGTGCGCTCGGTCAGGACGCTGGGGTGATATACGGATACGTGGGCCCCGGTCCGGCGCCGTCGGCGACGGTCAGCGCACGAGCCAGGAACTCGAGCGCGAGTCCCTCGTTGAGATCGGCCTCGAGTGCTCGGCGGATTCCCAGGGTGAGGGCCACGCGCGTATAGCGCCGGGTCGTCCGCGGCCGGTTCAGGAACTCGCGGGCGATCTCCCAGGCACGGTCGAGCAAACGCTCGGGAGGATGAACCTCGGCTACCAGGCCGAGCGACAGCGCCTCCCGGGCGTCGATCTCTTGGCACATATAGAGGAACTGCCGGCCCCGATTGGGGCCGAGCCACATCGGCCACAGCACATGCACTCCGTCTCCGGGCACGCCTCCGGTGGTCCAGTGAACCGCGTCCTGGAACACGGCAGTATCGGAGGCCAGCACGACGTCGCTCAGCAGCGGGACCTCGGCGTGGAGGCGGGCTGGGCCGTTTACCGCTCCGATGACCGGGACGTGAATGTCGAGCAACGCCCGCAGCATGATCTTCGCCTCGTGATAGATGCGATCGCGTACTGGTGATGTGGCTCGGTCGGGCCCCCAGCTCAGATGGTCGACAGTGGCGCAGAAGCTGTCGCCGGTCCCGGTCAGGATGACGACCTCGTTCTCGGGATCGGTGGCGATATCCATCAACGCTAATGGCAGCTCACGGTGAGCCGAGTCCTCCCACACCAACGGTCCGCCGTTGCTGTGAAGCTGCACCTGGAGGATCCCGTCCTGGCGGTCGAACCGCACATTGGCGTAAGCGTCGGCGTACTCGTCGAGTGGCTTGGGCACCATGCTCGCAATGCTATCTCATGCAGCTTGCGCCCGCGCAACCGCTGAGGCGGCGTCACCGCACCTCGGAGGTGACCTCCGCGGTATCGAGCGCCTTGCGCGCCGCCTCCTTGATCCGCTGCGTGTGGCGCAGGACGATCTCGCGCGCGACATCGGGGTTCCCGGTCGCATACGCTGCCACCAGCTCCCGGTGCTCGGCGCCATAGGCCTCATCGCGCTTGCTGAGAACGTAACCGCTGAACGTGCGCGCGAGCGCGCTGGAAACCGCTAGCCGTCGGTAGGAGCCCAGCAGCGTTTCGGACCCCGCCAGGCTGACCATGGTCTCGTGGAATCCCATGCTGTTCACGTGGCGATCGCGCCACGTCAGCCCCGAGTCATCGGATACCGGCGTCCAGGTGCGCAGGGCCGCATCCAGACGCCCGAGCTCGGCGTCCGGCAGGCGGCCGACGGTCAGGTCGATCACGCCCAACTCGATCGCGCAGCGGGAGCTCAGCGCGTCCTCGACCGCGGCCAAGGACATCGGCGGGATAGCGAAGCCGCCGTCGCGCTGCTCGATGAGGCCCTCGCCGGTCAGCCGGCCCAAGGCGACCTGCAGCGGACCGGCCGCCGAGCCGAGCTCCCCAACCAGTTCCTGGAGGTCCAGGGCGACTCCCGGCCTGAGCTCTCCCTCGAGCACACGGGTGCGGATCAGGCGATAGGCGTCGTCGCCCGCGGGCAGCTCGAGGCGGCCGAACTGGCCGCGGAAATACGCGAGCGGCGCCCCGGTGCGCGCCGTCGCCGTGTGAACCTCGGCGAGGAACACGATGTGTGTCCCACCGCGGACCTGCTCGGTGACCCGACACTCCAATGACGCGAGGGCGTCGCCCAGCAGCGGCAGCCCCATCGGGCCCTCTACCACGAAACAATGCTCGAACTTGTCTGGGGCCTTCGAGGCGAAGTGCTTGGCCATGTCCGTCTGCCCCTCCGCGAGGATGTTCATCGCGAAGGTTCCAGCCTGGACCACCGCGTTTCCGGTCGAGGACGTCTCGTTCATGCAGATCAGGACCATCGGTGGCTCGATCGACAGGGAGGTCACGGCACTCGCGGTCGTGCCGTAGCGCTTGCCCTCGACGGCGGTCGTGATCACCGTGACGCCACTGGCGAAATGTCCGATCACGTCGCGGAACTCATCCGACGTGAGTCGGCGGCTCTCCGTCTCCGTGCTGGCTGCCGTCATGGGTTCCTGTGGTCGATGGCTGAGACCCACGGAGGCTATCGCTGCGTCGACGCGCGCACAAGCCAGGCGCACGGTCAGCGGGGTGTCTTGCTTGCTCATGCGCAATGAAGTACGGTCTGTTGTCACACCCAGTCAGGAGACGCGATGGCGGCGCGCGGAGAGGGATGGTCCAGCCCTGAATACCGGGTCTCGGCAACCACGAAGGTGACCGGCCCGTACGCGCCGGGCCAGCCCAACAACTGGGGCCGCTGGGGCGAGGACGACCGACGCGGGACCGCCAACTTCATCGATGCCGAAGACGTTCGGGCGGCCGCTGGGCTCGTGCGGACCGGCCAGGTGTACTCGCTGGCTCACGCGATCGGTCCGGCGAGCGCGCCCCATTCGGTCATCCGGCCGCGGGCCAAGCACTATTCCGGGGCAACCGGGACCGACAGCGTCCCCGGATCCCCGTCGAACCCGTATGCACCCGCTCACGGGGGAGAAACGAGCGACGCCTTCGACGTGGGTCGTCCCCTCGCTGCCACGTTTCGTCTTCTCCCACTCCGCTTCCCCGTGCGGGGATGAGCTGGATCCACACCGCGGACATGTGCGTCGAGCTGATGCGCGACCATCTCGGCTACGAGCGGTTCGTCGCCGCGTGGGCGGACTGGGCAGATCACACAGATCGAGAGCAGCTTCGCCGCCGAGGCCATCGGCCTCGACATCACCGCGGAGACGCGCTGCCATGACCAGCCGGCGGGAGTGGGCGCTCGTGCCGACATTGCTGTTTATCGGAGCCGTGGTTTCCGTGGTCAGCAGTCTGGGGGCGCCGCTGATCCCGACCATGGCTCGGGACCTTCACGCCAGCGTGTCGAGCACCCAGTGGGCGCTGACCGCGACACTCGTGGTCGGCGCGGTCACCTCGCCGCTGCTCGGCCGGCTCGGGGACGGCTCGCATCGCAAGCCCGTCACGGTCAGCTGCCTCGCTATCGTGTCGGTGGGGTGCGCCATCGCCGCGCTGGCATCGAGCCTCGCGGTTCTGATCCTTGGTCGGGCCATGCAAGGGCTGGGTCTCGCCCTGATGCCACTCACCATGGCCGCGGCGCGCGAACACCTGCCGTCGGTTCGTGCCGGGCGCACGATTGCCGCTCTATCCGTCGTTGCGGCGGCCGGCGTCGGGCTCGGGTACCCCATCACGGGCTTCATCGCCCAGCACCTGAACATCGCCGCCGCGTTCTGGGTGGGGTGCGGTTTTAGTGCCGCCGCGGCAGCGCTGGCGAAAGTGCTGATCCCGCCTGCCGGCTCTCGGCCGCCCGGAGGCTCGATCGATCTCCTGGGCGCAGCCCTGGTCGCACTCGGAGTGGTGGGAATCCTGATCGCCTGCACCGAGGCTCCCCAATGGGGCTGGTTGGGATCGCGGACACTGTCGCTTTTCGCCCTCGGGTGGGCGTTTATCGCTGCCTGGGTTGTGCACGAGCTCACAGTGGCGGAACCCCTGGTCGACCTGCGCCTCGCTCGTCACCCGGCAGTGCTCAGCGCCGACGTGACGGCGTTCTGCCTCGGCATCGCCATGTACCTCACGATTGTTCTGGCCACACAGTTCGTGCAGCTGCGCACGTTCGGGTTCAGCGCCTCCGTGTTCGTCGCCGGGCTGACCCTCGTGCCGCTGTCGATCCTCAGCGCATCCGGCAGTCGCGCGTTGCCGTGGCTCGGGCGCAGGATCGGTATTCGCCGGGTGATTCCCGTGGGATCGCTGTGCGTGGCTGCCTCGCTGGTCTTCTTCGCCGAGACCGGAACGGAGCTCTGGCAGGCGTTCGTCAGCATGGGCCTTCTTGGAACGGGGTTGGGGCTCACCTTCGCCGCGATGCCGGGGCTGATCGTCTCCGCGGTCCCGGCGCGCGAGACCGGTAGCGCGATGGGCTTCTACCAGGTGGTGCGCTTTGTGGGCTTCTCACTGGGCAGCGGGCTCTGTGTGAGCTTGCTCGACTCGTTGGGCCACGATGGGGTCCCCACGCTGGGCTCATACCGAAGTACCGCGCTGATCGGTGCTGGGCTGGCCCTAGCGACCGCCGCCATCGCCTGGTGGCTGATCGGACGCGCAGAAGCGGTTCCGGGCCGGACGGACGCGGTCGATCCGCGCTGGGCTCTCGAGGAGGGGCTTGTGGCAGCCGCGTCGTTGGAGATGTTTGAGCCGGATCTGAACGGTGTCACGACACCCGGCGCAACGGGCGGTCCTGCCGCTGCCGAGGAGGATTGACGAGCGGGCGCCTGAACGGGCGAAGTCGATGTGCTCAGCGCCTGCGCCGCGCTGCGGACGGCGCCGAGGCGCCCTCGACGTTGAAGCTCGACGAGTGGAACCGGTGCTCACTTTCAACCTGACGGGCGCCTGGCTCTCGATGCGCGCGGTCCTGCCGCTGATGCTGCGTCGTCGCAGATGGCGGTCGAGCGCGCGCCGCGAGAGCGGACGGGCTCAGGCCAGCCGCGCCGCGGCGCGTACCCGAGCCGGCCGCTGAGCCATCGCGTCCACGTAGCTCTGCGTCGCCGGGGTTGGCTTGATCGCGCCTACCCTCTCGGCGACACGGACCACTTCGCTGACGACGATATCGGCGACCGTAAAGCCGGCGGGGAGGAGGGAGTGGGAGCCTGTGAGCGCTGCCTCGATGGCTGACGCCGCCATTCCGCAGCGTTCCGCTGCCCGTGCCGCGCCTTCGGGACTGGACTCCCTCAGGCGATAGTGCTCGATGGCGGGCGCCTCGAGCTCCGTCATGGCGAAGATCGCCCACTGTTGCACAAGCGCGCGCCCGCGCGTCGCCGCTGCCGGCATCAGCGCCCCCGTCTCATCAAGTTCCCCGATGTGGAGGCAGAGTGCGGTCGACTCGAACAGGCTGCCCTCGGCGTCCTCGATCACCGGGACCCTGCCCATCGGGTGCCGAGCCAGATGCGCTGGCGCGCGTGCCTCCTCGGCGCTCAGCACGGTCAGCTCATAGTCGCTCCCGAGTTCCTCCAGCGCCCATACGACTCTGATCGGCCGGCCGGCGCCGACCCGGTGGTAGACGCGCAGTTGGCTCGTTCCGGGCGCGCTCGGGACGGTCGCTGTGTCCGTCAGGTCAGATCGAGTCACGGCAGCCCTCGTTTCGCTGGTTGATGGCTTTCTCGCCAGCAAGGCCCGTGCGCGGTGCCGGGCGGTGGCCTTCAGCAGCTGGGGCGGGCGCGGGATCGCCGAGTCCCAGAGAGCGTCCGATGATTTCCTTCATGATCTCGTTCGAACCGGCCCAGATCTTGGTCACGCGCGCATCGGCCCAGGCCCGCGCCACGTCGTACTCCTCCATGTAGCCGTAGCCCCCGAAGAGCTGAACACAGCGGTCGAGGACGCGGTTCTGTATCTCCGCGCTCCACCACTTCGCCTTGGCCGCGTCGACCCCCGTGAGCTCACCGTCGACGTGGGCCTGAACGCAGCGGTCGATGTATGCCTGGGTGACGTCGATCTCGGTGGTCATGGCGGCCAGTTCGAAGCGGCTGTTCTGGAAGGTCCCGATCGGTCGCCCGAACGCCTTGCGCTCGCGGGCGTAGACTAGGGTCTGCTCGAGGGCGACCGTGGCGTGCGCAAGGTTCGCGACCGCGGCGCTGAGCCGCTCCTGGGTGAGGCGCTGCACCATCAGCTTGAATCCGCCGTTCAGTTCGCCGATGCGGTCCTCGTCCGTCAGCCAGACGTCCTCGAGGAACAGCTCAGCGGTGTCCGCCTCGTGTTGGCCGGTCTTCGACAGCTTGCGCCCGCGGGTGAAGCCCGCACTTCCGGTTTCGACCCCAAAGAGGGTGATGCCCGTCTGTCCACTCTGAGCATCGGTGCGTGCCGCGACGACGACCAGGTCAGCCGAGTAGCCGTTGGTGATGAACGTCTTCGAGCCGTTGAGGACCCATGCGGAGCCGTCTCGACGGGCCGAGGTACGCAATGCCCTGAGGTCGGAGCCGGCCTCAGGCTCGGTCATCGCGATTGCTGTGATCAGCTCGCCGGTGCAGAAGCGAGGCAACCAACGCTCCCGCTGCGCTGGGGTGGTCGACTCGACGAGATAGGGAGCCACGACGTCGGTGTGAATCCCGAACGAGGAGGCATATGCCATCCCGGCACGGGCCAGCTCCTCGCCGAGCACTGCGTTGAAGCGGAAGTCTGCGGTCCCCGAGCCGCCATGCTCGGCGGGTACTCCAAGACCGAGAAATCCCGCCGCACCGGCTCTGTGCCAGATCCTCCGCTCGATCAGCCGCTGCTGCCGGATGCGCTCGCGCACCGGGTGGATCTCCCGCTCCACGAAGGTCCTCACCGTCTCGCGGAACCACTTGTGCTCATCCTCGAAGATGGTCCGCCTCACAGCCGCACACGCTCTCGGATCGTCCCTCGACTTTGGTACTTGCGCGTACGCAAGGCATGTGAGAGTAGACGACCTGACGCGCGCGTGCCGAGAGGCTGCCCCGGGCTCTCGACGCGATACCAGCTCTCCGAGCCGGCTCCCTCGGCACAGGGCGGCGTACGCGCCCGACACGTTCTCGGATGGGGTCGTGAAGACGGGAGTCGCTAGAGGCCGCTGCGGCTCGCTCTCCGCTTGCGGGCACCACTCGGTGGAGGCGCCTCTGACGCGGGATGGCGACGCACGTCATTGCCTTCAGTTGAGGCTCCGGTCAGGCATTCAGGACCGCAGGCGTAGAGGTCTTCCAGGAACCAGCCGACATGCGCTTGCGTCCAGCGGCCGCTCTCGACCAGAGCTCTGCTCAGGGCGGCGAGATCGCGGGCCGCCGCGCGCGCCTCGTGATCGTGGCTCATGCTATGACAGAAGATGAAACGATCCGCGGCCGCACGCACGCGGGTGCGCTCGGATGGCCATAGCTTCGCCGGATCTAGGATGCGCAGCGTTCTCATCACCGCGCCATAGGCGCGGGCACGTTCAGGCGTCATCGCACGTCGCGATCACTCGCGCACAGCGACTGCTCGTTCGCATCGCTAAGCCTCTCCTATCCCTCTCCTGGCCGCTTCGCCCAGCACAACGATGGCCGCACGAAGAATGCAACCATCGCGACCGGTCGCTGTCAAGGGCCGTCCCTCCGCTGAGCGCCTGCGTGAAGTGGGCAGAGCGCCGTCGGTGGTCGAGTAGCCGCGGAGCAGCCCATCGACATCGCGCGGCGACCCGCTCGTGCGCGCAACGCGTCCAACAGCGCCGGCTCGGCCGCGACCCGGTCGCCGTCCGGAACGCGGTCGCGTAGGCGCCACGCCGCGAACAGAACCCGCTACGGCTACCGGGCGTCCATCAGCCCGTCGAGGTGAACCTTCAAGCTAAACCGGATGAGAGGCACTCCTAGGCTCCTGTCGCCCATCGGCAATCACGCAATCTCAGCAGCGCCATGCGACAAGACGATCACGTCGCGTTCGAGGGCACGAGCCTGGAAACGCACACTGCCGTTCTCGCTGCCGTTCTCGCGCCACATCTCGGTGCGAATCGTCTCGCCCGGGTAGACGGGCGCGGAGAAACGCGCGAAGACCGACGTGAAGCGGTCGGGATCGTATCCGCACAAGGTGCGGAGAATCGCGTGAGAGCTAACCGCATAGGTGACTAGCCCATGAAGAATTGGAGCCCGGTAGCCAGCCTCCAGAGCCACTGCCGGGTCGGCGTGCAGAGGGTTTCGGTCACCCATTAGCCGATACAGCAGGGCGGACTGGGGGAAGGTCGGTAGATCGCACACCGCGTCGGGGGCCGTTGTCGGCACTGGTTCTGGTGGCGGTGGGGGATCGTCCCCTCCGCCGAAGCCACCGTCACCGCGACAGAAGGTCACGTGGTCCACCTCGGCGACCACTCTGTCACTCTCCCGATCACGGATCGTGCGACGTTGATAGACGACCGCCCCGACGTCGGGACCCTTGTCAACGATAGCTTCCACTCGATTGCGGCACACGTACGTACCACCGATGGGCAACGGCTGATCCAAAGTGATGCGTTGCTCGCCGTGCACGACTCGCACCCAGTCGATTCCGGTCGCCGGATCCTGCATCCAGAACCCTGGGTAGCCGATGACCGATGCCAAGGTAGGAGTCGGCGCCAGATCACGCTCGTAGACGAAACGCAGCTCACGTTCGTCAAGTGGGTCGGCCCCGTAGCCGACGCTCAGAGCGTAGAGGATCGCCTCGCGATCACTGAGCTGCACAGTGAGGTCCGGTAGCCACCAGTTCTTGATGCGATCGTAATCCACAGGCAGTAGCTTACTCATGCGCAAGCCAGTGCGCTAGCGCTGTGGGATCTCGCCGGCAAGATCCTCGACGTACCCGTCCACAAGCTGCTCGGCACCTACCGCACGTCGCGGCCGCCGTACGCCTCGACCCGTTCTATACCGACGAGCCGACCTACCTCGAGGGCATCGAGCGGTTCGTGCAGGACGGCTTCCGCGCGGCAAAAGTCGCCTCGGCCAGGCCTGCGACGAGGACGCGATCGCGTCCGCCACGACGCTGCTCGGCTAGGCGTTCGTCGAGGACGACGCGGCGGTTCCGCCGGGGCAGGAGGATGCCGCGCGCCGCGGCAGATACATCGGCGCCGGACACTGCATGGTCAAGGCGCAGGGCATGTTAGAAATCGAACCGACCATCTCGTACCTCGACGCGCGTCCCGTTGAAGTCGCCCCGTTCGATGGCGCGGACCATATTTTGACCGTTCGCTGCAATCGCGACGGTGCGTCGCGCCCCATCGACGTCGAGAATAGCGATGCCTCGTTTCGCGACGCCCCGCTCGTAGAGAACGGTATGTGCGGCAACGACAGCGGGGCCGTCGTACTCGGCAAGTATCGGTTTTTGAGCCGTGATCCCGGCTACCTCGGCGCTGACGTCGCGGGACAGAAACGGCCGCCGGGCTGGCGTTGTGGACCAGATGGCAAACGCCTGTTTGGTCAGAACGCCCGATGCCGCGGAGATCAAGCCGGTCTTACCACGGCCTGCTCTCAACAGCACCGCTAGGCGTGCGGTGGCCTGCAAGACGTAGTTGTTATACGGGCCGCCCGCGAAGGGCATCGCTCCCGTAACCGTCAGATCGCGGTCAAGGGGAAGACCTGCCTCTCGTGCATACAGCTCGACAGCGATGGGAAACGGGCTGTAGAGATCGACGAGGTCGACGTCCGCAGGTGCGAGGCCGGCATGCTCGAGAGCCATCCGCGCCGTGACGCGCGCTCCTGGAAGCTGGGCAAGGCAGGCCCGGCCCGATGCGTGGAGCATGTGGTTGGATTCGGTGCTCGCAATCGGGAAGACCCAGCGCTCTGGCGGAACGCCTGCGGCTGTCGCGCTTGTCGCCGAAGCGAAGAGAAGTGCAGCCGCCTGATCGACGCTCCACGAGCTGCAATGCAGCCGCGAGTAGGGGAATGCCTGCAGCTGGTTACGCGCGGAATGCTCGAGTATCGCGTCCTCACTGAAGCGTTTGCGGTGCCAGGCGTGGGGGTTGGTCGTGGCGATCTCGCTGAAACGGCTGTACACCCCGGCGATACGAGCCAGGTGGTCATCTAGGCTGCGACCAACGCGGGTACGCCAGGCGCTGTCAATCATGGCGTAGATCCCAATTGGCTTGTCAAGTCCAGCACGGAGCTCTGCAGGATGTCTGAGTGCCTCTGCGGGTCTCAGCACAAGATCCGGGATGCCCTCGTCCACGGCATCACGCAGGCTCAGTCCGAGGAGATCCGCCTGGCGGAGTCGGTATCCGGCCTCGCCGCCGGCGACCAGGGCCACTTCGGTCTCTCCATCAGCGATACGTCGGCAGGCCTCGCCGATCAGCGTCTGCTGCAGTACGCCGACGTGAGACAGTACCGTCTGCGCGCGCCGCGCGCCGATGGTGTGGGCGATGGAGCCCGCAGGATTGCCGTAATCCCAACGGCCCTTCGGCACGGCGATATATCCGGCGTCTGCCAGCAGCCGCGGCGCTCGGCTGTCGCGACCCGCCCGTCGCACCGCCTCGATCATCAGGTCGCTTGCTTGGCATGCACGCAGCGGATCTCGCTCCTTTTGCGTCACGGCTCCGACACCGACGAGCACCGGGGTACGTGGCGAGATCTTTAGCGGCGGCAACGGAGTTCTCCTGTGGCATTGGCGCAAGCTGCGCCCGGACTTCGGTCAGACCGCACTGCGTGCGGTCTGTTGCGGGCGCGCGTCGCGGCTACGCCACGCTGACTTGCGGTCAGAACCTACCCTGGGTGACCGCCTTCCAGCTCGGCCAGCCGTTGTCGCATCAGCTCGAGCTTCGACATTAGCTCGTTTTCGAACTCGTCCAGGTTACGCTGGCGAGACTGGACGAGTTCGAGCTGACGCATGACGAGCGGGATCGACTCCCGAACGATTGACGCGCGTTCTACGTCATCGGTGGTCCCCTCCCAGCGATCACGAAGACAGTCCCGGGCCTGCGCCGCCTCGGCGAGCTTCATCAGTTCGTCCAGTGATAGCCCAAGAAGCTGCCGCAGACGCATCAGCTCGCGGAGACGCGCGACGTCTGCCTCGGAATAAAGACGATGACGGCCCTTGGATCGACCTGCGGCTGCACCCAGTAGGCCGAGCTCTTCGTAGTAGCGGATCGTACGAGCCGTGGTCCCCACGAGATTGGCCACTTCGCCGATGCGGAATCGGTCACCGGCCGCCTCTTGTTTGCGGCCACGCGATGCCAGCATCCTCTCAGCCTCAGCGCTCACAACGCTCCCTCCTGCAGCGGCGCAATGATCGTCTCCGTCGACGCGCCAAACTACTGCTTGCGCGAACAGAAGATACACCACGATCGGACTGCTGATCGTGACCATCAGTGGCTCGATCAGTCTCTCGTCCACGGTGGCCTCCTGGTGGCTAATCTCGGATCTTGCAACCGTCCGAATTTCTGCCGACTATCACGTGCGGCAGCTGTACCGACTGGAGCTGGTAATGACCGACGACCCCTATGCCCATCTGAACGATCTTGCTCAGGAGACGTTCTCGCGCCTTATGGGGATACCAAACGATTCCTCTGACGCTGATTCGCCGATGCTCGTCGGACGGAAAATCGCCTTCGGAGATGTCTGGAACCGACCTCACCTCTCCATCCGGGATCGTCGCCTCGTCACGCTCACGGCCCTTGCCCTCGAGGCACGTGATGAGACGATCTCGATGCATGTACGCGGCGCGCTTCTTGCGGGCGATCTCTCGGCTGATGATCTCCGGGAGCTGCCTTTGCAGGTGGCCGTGTATGCGGGCTTCCCTCGGGCGGCAGCGCTCAACCGCATCATCGAGCAGGTCGTTGGAGAGCTTGAGACCGATCGGGATTGAGCTCACCGCGATCGGTCGACCAAGCCGAGCCGCGGACTCGCCTTGACTCGTGGTCGGAAGCGCGGTAGCGTGCCACTTGCGTTGCCGCAAGCAGCTTTTTCTATGTGCCGAGACCCGGCTGCAGGCGGGGCGTCATGAGCGACCAGAGACGCGCCCTCCGACGAAGCGTTGTCAAGGCCAAGCTGGCTCGCCGAGAGCCCGTTGCTGCTCGTCTCGATCGAGATTCACGATCCGGGGTTGAGCTCGGGTCTCGTTACGGTTTTGACGCGATCTGGCTGGATGTGGAGCACGGCAGCACCACCCTCACGACGATCGCTGTACTACGGCTGCGGAGAGGCTTTCGGGCCACTCGGCTTCACGTTCGGACGCGCCTGACGATGCGGCGCTGTCGCCTTGGAGGTCTTCTATGAAGTTTGGTGTTGTCCTTCCGGTCGCCGTCGACGGCAGCGCGGGTCCGGCCTATGACGAGACGCTACGTGTCTGCCGGTTAGCGGAGAACCTCGGCTTCGACTTCGCGACCGTCTCACACCACCGTTTCAACCCCAGGTATCCCTCAGCGCCTTTCGTGCTCCTGGGCGCACTCGCGGGGAGCACCTCGCGCATTTCCTTGGGCACGAACATTGCCGTGTTGCCGGCGATGCATCCGGTCGACGTCGCAGAGCAGGTCGCGACGGTAGATCGTATCTCTCGCGGGCGGGTGTACATCGGCGCCGGCACCGGGTACAGACGCGAGGAGTTCGAGGTCGGCGGCGTCGATTTTGAGAGTCGGGGCGACAGGATGAGCGAGGCGCTGGAAGTTCTGCGCCTTCTCTGGAGCGAGGAGAACGTCACGTTCGCGGGGAACCACTTCCGGTTTGAGAACGTGACACTGCAGCCACGTCCGGTCCAGGTACCGAGCCCGCCGATCCTGGTTGGCGCACAGTTGAAGAAGGCAGTGATCCGGGCGGCTCGCCTCGGGGATGGGTGGACGACCGACTCCAAGACGACCTTGAGAGAGCTTGAGCCGCTTGTCGCACTGTTCCGTAAAGAAGCGGATGCCGCCGCCGACGGACGTCCTCGCGTGATCTCGGTCACGCGCGACGTGGGAATCGGCCCGTCACGCAAGGCGGTGGAGAACTCGTGGCTGCCGTCCGTGAAGAAGGTGTTTGTCGACTACTGGCGCCTCGGCATGCGCTTTCCGGACCCCGAGCGAGTATCGGAGCGGCTTGCCGCCGGCGAATCCATTGGGTTCGATGAGTTCGTCAGCGATCGCTTCGTGGCCGGATCGCCCGAGGACTGCATCAGTGCGTTGCAGCACGTGATCGAGGTTGTCGGCTGCGACCAGGTCTTGGTCCGGTTCGGCTACGGGAGCCGGTTCGACGATCATGCCATGCGTCTGTTCGCCGAGGAGGTCATCCCGCCGTTGCGCTCCTAGACCCGGAGTTGCGCTAGACCTAGCCGAGGCCAGCGCACAGATGCGCTTGTGCCGGCGGTGGAGTGGTGACGACCTCCCATTTCATTTCCAGCACGATGTACCTGCTTCCCGGGAACCCGGATCACGAGGTTTCATTTCGCCGCCTTAACCGACTGAACATATTGTTCGATAGAGCGTCTGATTAGGTCTTCTACGATGCCGCGGACCTCGGATATGGCGTCTGCGGACGCTGCGGCTCCGCCGTGCGTGCTGTGCGCTTAATGCGTCGCCCTGGGCTGCTTGAGGTCTCGCCGACCGGTCAAGGTCTCGTCGATGGTCGAGGTCTCGTCGGTTGACACGCATCCGAGGGGTTTGTATAGTCGCCGAGGGTTTGCTTGCTCGTCAGCAAAACACAGCGGGCGCCCCGGTCAACGGGTGCTGGTGGCAGGCCCGAATCACTGAGGAGAGACCGATGCCGATAGTTGCCGTAGACGACGGGCGAACGGTGCAGCCGTGACCACCATTTGGGCAGGCTTGTCCGTCGGAGGCATCTACGCCATCGCGGCCCTCGGATACAACCTGGTCTTCGTGGCGGCCGGGGTGTTCAACTTCGCCCAGGCGCAGATGGTGATGGTCGGGACGTTCATGGCGTACGTCGGGGCGGTCAAGATCCACATGCCGCTGGTGCTCGTCCCGCTATTCGCAGCGGCCGTCGGTTTCGCCTTGGGCTTCGTGTGCGAGCGGGTGGCCATCGCGCCGGTCGCCGGGCGAGGTGGCCACGCCGTACTTGTGACGACTCTCGGCGTCGCGATCTTGCTGGACGGCGTGATGTCTCAGATCTTTGGAGCTAATCCGCTATCAGTGCCGTTCTACGGTTCGAACCAGATCACTACGTTCCTGGGCGGGCGAGCGGCGCCGTCCGACTTTACCCTGATGGTCTTGCCGATCGTCATCGCGACCGTGATCTATCTCTTCAACACCCGCACGTTGACCGGACGAGCAGCGCTGGCCAGCGCCGAAGACCGCTTCGCGGCTCGCTTGCGTGGCGTCAATACGGCGCGCTTAGCCTGGCTCAGCGCGGCAGCGGGCGGGGCACTCGCAGGCCTGTGTGGGGTCGTCGTCGCTCAGACCACGTACGCCGTTTCCGACCTGGGAGACCTACTCGCCATTAAGGCATTCCTGGTGCTCGCCCTCGGCGGGTTCGGCAGCGAGGTTGGGGCGGTTATCGGAGGGTTCCTTGTCGGGCTGATCGAGGCCGAATCCACGCGCTACCTCAACGCGAGTTATTCCGATCTGATCCTGTTCGGATTCCTGCTTGTCGTGCTCTTGCTCCGTCCGAGCGGGGTCTTCGTCCGCCATCGGGTACGGCGGGTCTGAAATCTGCTTATGTCGGCATCCAAGCAGACTTCTGCCGTGGCCGTAGCCGAGGGGAACGTCCCGTCGGGCCCCGTTGACGCTGACGGCAAGTCCCCCTTTGGTGAGCCGATAGCTGCATTCCTTGCTCGCCGGTCATGGCTGTTCCCAGCTGCGCTGTTCGTCGTGATCTGCTTCGCGCCCTGGTTGGGGCTGACTCCGACGACGCTTCGCGTCATCCAACTTGGGGCGATCTTTACGATGGTAGTCAGTGGGGTGAACCTTACGTGGGGTTACGCTGGCGAGTTGACGCTCGGCCAGATATTTATCTACGCACTTGGGGCATACATCGGCGGGTACTTTGCCACTCACGGCATCACTGATCTGTTTGTCGGCTTGGCGGCCAGTGCCGCTGCCGGTGTGTTGGTCGGACTTATTGTGGGATTGCCCGGCCTGCGCGTAAGCGGCCTATCGTTTGCAATGGTCTCGTTCTTCCTGATTCTGCTCATCCCGGACATCGCGTCGATCCTGCCGGGCATTACCGGTGGCTTCACCGGCATCTTCGGAATAAACGACATCACCGTCTTCGGAACTCAGATCTCCGGCAACGCCTACATCGTCATCTTGGTGGTAATAGCCGGCATGTGGCTCCTCATCGTGCGCAATCTCGTCACTTCCGAGTACGGTCGCGGCTTTGACGTACTGCGGGCCAGTCCCGTGCTGGCCGAATCGCTCGGGATATCTGTCTACCGGCAGAAGCTCAAGGCTTACGTCATTGGATCGATCCCGGCCGCGATGGCTGGGTTCATGTTCGCCCACCTCGACGCTTTCGTTTCGCCGAGTGATTTCGTCTTTGCCACCGCCGTCAGCATCATTGCTGCCTCGGTGATCGGGGGTAACCGGAGCATTTATGGCGCCGTCATCGGCGCGGTATTACTCCAGATCGGCCCACTGGTGACGTCCTCGTTCCAGAGTTGGGATCTCACGATCTACGGTGTCTTGGTGCTTGTCGGAGCGCTCGTCACAACGGGCGGCATAGCGGGCCTCGCGACGCGGAGCGGCTGGCGGCTGATGCGCCGACTTGGCTACGCGGACACGATTAAGGCTGCTCGGATCCCGAGGCCAGCGGACGATCGCGTTCCAGCGTCTCCGCCGGAGGGTGCCTCAACGCTGGTAGCCCAGGCACCGGATCCCTCAGATCAGACCGAGGGCTTCGTCGAGATCCGCGGCGTCTCAAAGAGCTTTGGAGGTAACAATGCGCTCGACGACGTCTCGATGAGCCTCACACGTGGCGCCGTCACAGCTCTGATCGGCGCCAACGGGTCGGGAAAGACGACACTCCTGAACATCCTTTCCGGTTTCTACCAGCCTAATGCGGGCGAAATCATCGTGGACGGCACAAAGCTAGCAGGCCGGTCTACTTCGGCACGGTACAAGCTCGGAATCGGACGGACGTTTCAAACTCCGCAGGTCGTGAGTGAAATGGCCGTGATGGACGCGGTCGCCTTGGGCGCCTGGTCTCGCGATCCCGTCGGGATCGCGAGGAGCGTCCTTCGTACCCCAGGTTCCCGTCGCGCGCTGGCGCGCCACCGAGCGTCCGCCCGCCGAGCGATGTCCCGACTCGGCATTGAAGATCGCGCCTGGGAGGAGGCGGCGGCCATGCCACTGGGGACACGGAGACTGATCGAAGTCGCGCGAGCTCTGATTGAGACCCCGCGCATGCTGCTGCTCGATGAGCCAGCCTCGGGTCTGAGCGTCGGCGAGCGGCAGGCGCTGGGGGAGCTTCTGGCCCGGCTCAAGGGTTCGTCGATGGCGGTATTGCTCGTCGAACACAATGTCGAATTCGTGATGTCGGTTGCCGACTACGCGTGCGTGCTCGATCAAGGACGCGTCATCGCCCAGGGAACACCTCAGGAGGTCATGCGCGATCCGGCCGTCGTAGCGAGCTTCACGGGACGTGTGCGCTGATGAGCGCGGCACGATCATCAGGCGTGGTGGATCCCACCTCGACCCCGGTCGCCGTTGGAGAGCCGCTACTCGAAGTCTCCAACCTTGCCGCGGGCTACGGCGACATCAGAGCGGTTTGGGACCTGTCTCTGACCGTAGAGGCGGGACGTATCACGGTTCTTCTCGGTCGCAATGGCGCCGGCAAGACGACCACACTGTTGGCGCTGGCTGGAATGCTTCCGATCCAAGGGGGGTCGGTGCAGCTCCTGGGACGTGACATAGCGGGTATGTCGGCGCAGCAACGCGTCCGCGCGGGAATTGCGCTGGTACCCGAAGGGAAGCGTGTCTTTCACCGATTGTCGGTTTACGACAACCTCATGGTCGGCGGTGTCACGGTGCACAGCAGAACCGCCAGGAAGAAGGGAATCGAAGAGGCCTTGGACCGGTTCCCGCTCCTCGCCCAGTATCGCAACAAGCGGGCTGGCGAGATGAGCGGCGGGCAACAGCAGATTCTTGCCATCGCTCAGGCTTTGGTGGTACGACCGAAGGTTCTGCTCCTCGACGAGCCGTCTGCCGGGCTTGCACCGAAGATTATGGACGACGTCATAGCTGTTGTTCAGGCGCTGGCGGCGGCCGGAACCGGGGTGCTATTGGTAGAGCAGGTGATCGATATCGCCGTGCCAATCGCCGATCGGGTCACGCTCATCGAGGGCGGGCGGGAGATCTACAGCACAGCCACCCCGGGAGAGGACACGGCCGCCGTTGTCACACAGCACATGAGCCACAGCTAGCAGTGCCGCGCCACCTTAACCGAGCCGGAGGGCGCGTCAGTGCGATGGTGGATAACTTGATACATCTCAGAATCCGGAGAGGACACATGCGCCATAGAGCAAACCGTTGCGCCACATTGGTGATCAGCATCGCAGCCGTCGCCGCGCTGGTTGGCTGCGGAAGTTCGTCTCACTCATCGACGTCGGCCGCGAAGTCGTCGACCGCAGCTAAAGCGACCTTCAACGTCCTGTATATCACCGGCCTGAGCGGCCCGTTGCAGGTCTACGGCGAGGACGGCCTCAAGGGGCTCCAGGCGGCGGCCAACGTACTGAACGCCTCTGGCGGAATCCTCGGCCACCATATCGTGGTGACCAGTAAGGACGACGACAGCACTCCGGCGAATGCGGTGACCGAACTTCAGGCCGCACTGTCTGGATCGACCAAGCCTGACGCCGTGATCGATGGGCTCACCGGAGACGAGGGTCTTGCGATGGCGGCGCCGCTCACCGCAGCCCACATAATCTCGATGAATCTGTCCGCACTTCCCAGCCTCGACAACCCCACGAAATATCCGTATCAGTTCGCCGGACTTCCCGGCTATGCGAGCGAGGGCCACGCCGTCGTGCAGGGACTCTCTGAGCACGGCATCAAGAGCGTCGCCGTCCTGTATCCGCTTGACGCGAACGGCACTGAGGAACTTCAGATCTTTCAACCGGAGTTCAAGGCGGCTGGCATCACCGTCACAGGGTCCGTCGGCTACCCGGACGCGGCGCTAAACGTCACCCCCGAGTGGCTCAAAGCGGCTGCCACGCATCCCCAGGGATATGTTCTAATAACGGCGGGCCAGGCCCCGGTGGCATTGAACTCGCGTGCCAAGGCCGGGATCACGGCTTACACGCAGTGCGACACGACGTGTGCCGCCAACCCGCTGGCAAAGCTCGTCTCGCACGCTGGGCTGGTCAACGCGTGGACGTTCAACCCGCCGCTGCTCGTCACGCCGCCCTCTCAGCGCACAGCGGCGCAGAAGACCTTCGTCGCCGCCATCACAAAGTTGGGCTTCCCGCCGGATCTCGGCGTGCCCTCGCTCGAGTACGACTTCCTGATGGCGCTCAACGAGGCCGCTACGCAGGCGAAAAGCGTTACTGAAGCGACGCTTTATAACGCGTTCCTGAATATCCATAACCCGCAGGCCTTTGCCTCTGGGATGCCGATTCAGTACTCGGCAACCGATCACTATCCCGTGCCCAATAGCGACACTTCGGTCTGGAAGCTCTTTCCGACGACCGACAGCTTCGTAGATGACGTCTACCTGCCGGCCAAGTAAGGACGCCGCCGGCGTAGCACGAGGCATTCGTCGCATAACCGCGGTACGCCGTCGCGTGAGTCAGGGGTCTGAGGGCAGTCTAAGACTGCCCTCAGACCGACAGCGGGCGTGCACGGAGAGGAATGAGTCAACCGAGGCCGCGCGTGTGGGTTTCACCGGTGACGCGGAGGGCGCACCCGGAGCTCGCTCCGCCCATCGACACAGGGTTGCCTACACCTTGCGCGCCAGCAAGAATTGAGGTAGGTTTTGCGGGATGGATACCTCGGAGAATTCCGTCACCCCCGAGTTGCAGCCCTACGACATCGCGCTGAGGGAGGCGTGGAGCGAGTTTTGCGACGGGCTGAAGAGTCAGCTTGACCTGGTCTACCGACCAAACACCCCGACGCGGGAGCTCGACCGCGCGTGGGGCGTGCGCTACATGTCGCGGTACATCAACAAGGCGCTCAACGATGTTCTCGAGTATCTCGACTTCGACTTCCCGCAACTGTGGGTCATGCAGCATCCGACGAGTAAGAGCTTCGGCGACAACCCGGATTGCACTTACCTGGTCACGCGGATCGAAGGCACGAAGACGTATCGGATCACCGGCAATCGCGGTACCGCGCCGTGGGTGAGATTCGTTCTGACGCCGTACGAGGAGCTTGTTGGGGGCTCGGTTCTGACCGCGCCCAACCTGGTTGTGCTGGCAGGCGAGGACCTCGTCACCGAACCGGATGGCAGCTTCGTCGTGACGATCAGTCCGGATGAGCACTCCGGGAACTGGATGATGCCGCCGGTCGGCACGTCGCGCCTGATGATCCGACAGTTCTTCGGCGAGTGGGATCACGAACAGCCGATGGTCGCTCAAATCGAACGGGTCGGACAGCTCGGCGAGCACCCGCAGCAGCTGACCGCCGAGCGCATGGTGAAGGCTCTCCGTGACACAAACAACTACATCGCGAAGGATGCCGACCGTTGGTATCGCTGGTCCTGCTTCTATAAGGAGAGGCCGAACAGCTTCTACGCCGGGCGGCCGCCGTGGGCGGGAGGGACGGATACGGCGGAGCGAGCGGTCGGTAGGTGGTTGAACATCTGCTTCTGGGAGATTGAGCCGGATGAGGCGCTGCTCGTAGAGTTCACGCCGCCCGATGTGTTTATGTGGCTGTTCGAGCTCGACAATTTCTGGATGAACTCGGTCGACTATCGTTACCACTTCTCGTCGCTCAACAGTCGGCAGGCCGTCACGGAAGAGGACGGCACCGTGCGCATCGCCATCTCCAATGTCGATCCAGGGATTCCGAACTGGTTGGATCCTGCCGGTCACCTAGAGGGGCTCGTCATGGGGCGCTGGATCCAGCCCGCGCCGGGCGCGGAGAACGTGAGCCCGACGGCTCGTGTGGTGAAGGTCTCTGAGCTCCTGCGGACCCCACCGGAGAAGGCCCGGCGGATCACGCCGGCGGCGCGGCTGGAGCAGCTCCGCCGGCTGAGTGCCGGTGTCGAGAACCGGTTTGGGCCAGGCCGGTGACAGCGGGCGCACGACGCCTCGAGGATCGGGTCGCGGTCATCACCGGCGCCGGGGGCACCGGCATCGGGCGTGCCTGCTCGCAGCGCTTCTTCGAGGAGGGCGCGCACGTCGTGTCATTCGAACGCGAGAAGGATGCGGCTAGAGGCGAGCAGGTGGTGGAGCGTATCCGCGCCCAGGGGGGGGACGCCGAGACATCGGTCGTTGACCTCACCGACCACCAGTCGGTCAAGCAGGCGCTAGCCAGCGTCGTCGACACCCATGGTCGCATCGACGCTTTATTGAATATCATGCCGTGGGGATGGACGCGTCCACCCGATGATTGGCGCTACACGCTGGCGTCGGCATTCGCGCCCATGTATTTCGGCACCTTCTACGGGGCTGAGTTCATGACCCGCCACGGCGGTGGGAGCATCGTGAACTGGAGTTCCCTCGCAGGAGTCGTCGTGAGCGCCCGGACCGCCGTGCTTCCGCCGCTTACCGAGGACGAGGCGGCGCAGGACTTTGAGCTGCCGCTCGGGAGCTATGGGTCCGCCAAGGCGACGGTCTTTCACCTCTCGAAGGAGATGGCACTCCGATACGGCCGGCGCGGGGTTCGGGTCAACACGATCGCACCGGGCTACATGGCGACGCCATTCACCCTCGAGCGCATCGCGGGGGAGTATCGCAAGCAGGTCGAGGAATCGATCCCCATGGGTCGCATGGGTCAAGCCGAGGACATCGCGGCAGCTGCGGCCTTCTTTGCCAGTGACGATTCGAGCTACGTCACCGGGCAGCTCATCGTCGTCGACGGCGGCTTCACGATACGGGCCGCACGGTGATCACCACGCATCACATCCCTCTTCTTCGAGAAAGGTTGGTGGCGTAGTCAAAATGGCGGGTTTCGACGAGTATGCCGACCGTTACACCAATCTCGCCATGGTCCGTAGCGACGAAGGAATCCTCCATGTCCGGTTCCACACCGATGGTGGAGCGTTCCGGTTTGGCGCAGCGGCTCACACCGAGCTTGAGCACGCGTTTCGCGAGATCGGCCGCGATCGCGCGAACAAAGTCATCGTGATGAGCGGGACCGGGGAGGATTTCTGCGCGGAGATCGACCTTGCGAGCTGGGGTCTCGCCCGGACTGCCACCGGTGCGACCATCGGTGGCGCGCGGCAGCGCGGTGCGGAGTTCAACGGGGCAATCAGCTGGGAGGGCCGCCAGTTCGTTCTGGCCCTGCTTGATATCGAGGCGCCGATCATTGCCGCCGTGCACGGCCGGTGTGTGATCCATTGCGAGATCCCGCTGCTGAGCGACGTCGTCCTAGCGTCGGAGACCGCTCGCTTCGGAGATGACGCACATCTACCTTCCAACGCGGTACCGGGAGATGGGATTCAGATTCTGTGGACTACGTTGCTCGGTCCCAATCGCGGCCGGTACCTGCAGTTCGTGCACGAGATTCTGGATGCACGTGAGGCTCACCGCCTAGGCGTTGTCGGCGAGGTACTGGCCCCTGACCAGCTCATGGATCGAGCGTGGGGAATTGCTCGCCATCTTGCCGGCAAGCGATCCCAGGTGCTGCGTAACACACGGCTCGCTTGCACGAGGTCGCTGCGCAAGGCGTTCGATGATGCGCTGGTTCTCGGGTTTGGCCTTGAGATGGCAGCGATCGATGACGCAGCGCTCGCGTCGACCGACGCTTCGTAGAGCAGCTTCGCTCTCGGGCGGCGCGTAACATGAGGAAGACGCGATGGGCATCTCATTTGATGGGCTCGCGGCAATCGTCGACGGCTCGGGGAACCATCATCGCCTGCTTGCGTTCGCGCTAGTAAGCTGTGTGGGGATCCCCGCACTGTGAACGTGCGCACGGATCCAGCCACACTGGACGCGGATGTAAGGAGAGGCATTGTCTGAGAGCGACGTTCACATTTCCTTCGATGAGCAGGTAGTCATCGTTACTGGTGCCGCCCGCGGGATCGGTCGAGCGCATGCGCTGGAGTTCGCAGCGCGTGGCGCCTCGGTACTGGTCAACGACGTCCTAGCCGATGAAGCTGACGCGGTCGCGGGCGAGATTCGTAGCGCGGGGGGCAAGGCTGCCACCTCGTATGACTCGGTCGCCACAGTCGAGGGAGGGCAGCACGTCGTCGACGCGGCCTTGGAGAGGTTCGGAGACGTCCATGTCCTCGTCAACAACGCGGGCAACATCCAGGCGGGGTTCTTTCACGAGATCTCGTGGGAGAACATCCACAACCAGCTCGACACTCACCTGGTCGGCTCAATGTCCGTTACCCAACCGGCATGGCGAGTGATGATGCGCAACGGCTATGGACGGGTGATCATGACCAGCTCGACGTCGGGCATGTTGTCCCACGGCGGGCTCTCCAACTACGCGGCGGCAAAGGCGGGGGTGTACGGATTGATGAAATCCCTCGCCTCCGAGGGTTTGGACTACGGCATTCAGGTGACGGCGATTCTGCCCCTGGCCGCCACCACCATCGGAGCCAGGAACACCGTCCCCTACGTCCAGAAGTATTTCGGCGATATCTACCTCGGTGGCGTGCTGGCCGGTCGCCGCGATCCCGCGCTGATCGCGCACCTCGCCTGCTATCTGGCCAGCCGGGAGTGCCCGATCACGGGCGAGGCATTCTCCGTTGCCGGCGGGCGCTACGCACGCGTATTCGTTGGGATTGCCGACGGATGGGTTCAGCCCGACCTTTCGGCGGTCGACGCTGAGTCGGTCCGTGACCACATCGATGAGATCCGCGACACGAGCACGTTCAGCATCCCGATGTGGGCTCAGGACGAACTCAGCGACGTCGGCAAGCGGGTCGAGGTGCTGCTCAGCGAGGACACTTAGTGCAGTAATCCGCGCCAGATCATGGAGCGACAAGATGAAGCGGCGATGCTGCTCCCGGCACCTGTGCGCCGATGGTCAGTGAGCGTTCATGTCGAACGCAAGGTCCAGCCGTCGCAGGCCGCGGAACGCGGGACTGGCCACGTGGGCCGCGTCCGCATCTTGCGCTAGACGGAGCCCAGGCAGCCGTGCGAGCAGCTCTTCAAATGCGACTCGTGCTTCCAGTCGCGCCAGCGGGGCGCCGACGCAGAAGTGCGATCCGTCGCCGAAGCTCAGGTGCTTCGCGACGTTCTGACGCCGCACATCGAATGCGGTCGCGTCCTCGAACACCTCTTCGTCCCGATTACCAGATGCCCAGAAGATCATTACGTACGCGCCTTCCGGGATTTTGACGCCGCCGAGTTCTGTATCTGCGACGGCGATCCTCGGGTTCCACTGCGACGGTGACTCGACCCGCAGCGCCTCCTCGAACATACGTGGAATCAGCGCGGAGTCAGCGCAGACGGCCTCGAGCTGATCGGGATTCTCGAGCAGCAGCCGAGTCGCCATCGGAATCGCGTGAGCGACCGTGATGATCCCGCCACGGAACATGTTCGACGCGTCCGCGCGGACCTGGATCTTGTCGAAATGACCGGTCCGTTCGACATTGCGCGCCACGAATTCGCTGAGGATGTCATCGCCCGGATGCTCGTACCGATCGACGAGTTCCTCAAGCAGGCGCTTACCAGCCCGTCGCGCGTAGCCGATCTGTCGCTCTTGGGCCTCTTCCGAGATGAACGCCGACCCTGAGGTCTCGACAAGTGACCACGCTCCTACCCATTCACGATCCTCCTCGGTGAAGCCGAACAGGCGCATCGTCACGTCCATGGGCAACGGTCGCGAGAACTGTTCTACCATCTCGAACCGTCCGTTAGCGACGAACTGGTCGATGAGGTGAGTGACGATCTCGCGAACCATCGGTTCGTAGTCAAGGAGGCGACGCGGGGTAAGGGACAGTCGACACGCGTCACGTCTCGGTTTGTGCTCGGGGGGATCCAGCTCGACCATTCCCCGGATCGTCGGATTCTTGTCACCGAACGAATCGAACGGTGTCCGACTCCGCCGACTGTCGCTCGAAAATAGCTCAGGGTGGCGGCACACGTACTGAACATCGTGCCACCGGGTCACGAGATATTGATTAGTGCCTGGTACCTGCGTGACCGGTGCTTCGGCGCGGAGTCTCTCATACAGCGGATAGGGACACTCGGCCCCCTCGACGGACGGGTAGGTGATCTCAAGCTCTGGCATTGCGTGTAGATTATCGTTGCGCATGAGCGATCGGCAGGGCCTACGCACGCAGTCGCCGTACGATGCGGCCGCGGGTGGCAAAGGGCGACGACCACGGGGAATCGGTCCTCGAACGATTTAGTGGCTTTAGGGCGGCGCTCGCCTCAGCTGCGCTCGGCGGCCAGGTCTCGGAGGGCGTCGCCGAGCTCGGCGAACGGAGGCTCGAGCACCTTTGAGTTCTGCGTCGCGGCCATGACCGGGTTCACGATCATCCGGTTGTGACAGAACGCGAACGACAAGCCGCTGTCGAGATTTGCCCACCCCAGCGAGCTTCCGGCGCCGACCTGACAGACGATCCGCTCGCCCGCGCGGTTTCGCACGACGCCCCGCGGGTCGACGTGCATCCCGCCCATCCCGACAAGCATCACGCCGCTGAAGATGAAGTCGATCGACTCGTGATCAGGCCGCGGGTCCAGGAAGGATAGGACCCGCTTGCGGGAGAGCAGGCGAGTGCCGTTCAGCTCGCCCTGTCCGGCGATCATCCCGAATAGCGTCGCCACCGAGCGCGCGTTGGCGATGCCGCCCGAGGCGGGTAAGCAGGCACGCCGGATGTCCGAGCGGTTGTAGATCTCCGGAACAAAGTTCACGGCCAGCGGCGCCGCCAGCCAGCGCCGATCGTTCGCGGGCGGCGGGGTCGGCCTGTTGGGGTACACCAATGTCGCCACCCGGTGCTCTTCTTCAGGCGGAATCCCCAGATACAGCGAATCGATGCCCAGCGGTGCACACAGTTCCTCCTGCACGAACTCTCCAAACGGGCGATACGCGGGGTCGCTGCGGCGAACGATCTCTCCAACCAGCCAGCCGAATGTATACGAGTGATACGTATTTCGGGTTCCCGGCGTGACGAGCGGCGTCATCTCCGCCAGGCGGGCGACCATCCAGTCCCAGTCACACAGCCTTTCAGGTGTGACGTCCTCAGGCATGTGGGGCATGCCCGCGCGGTGCAGGAGCACCTCGCGGACCGTAATGTCCTCCTTGCCGTTCTGGGCGTACTCCGGCCAGTAGCGACCCACCGGCGCGTCGTAGTCGAGCAGACCGCGCTCCACCTGAAGATGCAGCGCGCAGGCCGCGACCGCCTTGGACACCGAAAAGATCGTGAACAGCGTCTCCCCGTCGACCTCCGTCTCTCCGCCGGTCGCGGTGACGCCGGCCCAGGTGTCGACCATCCGCTCCCCATTTAGGAACGCCGCGACCTGAATTCCCACCTCGCCCTCGGCGACCACTCGCTCGAGAGCTTCCTCCACCCGCGGGTCCGTCAGCTTCGCTCGACTCTCCGTGACGCTCGCCATGCCCTGATCACCCCTCAGCATCTAAATCCCGACCGCAAGTAACGCAGATCGGTGAGAGCATATCTCAAAACTTGCGGGCGCGCAGATATCGCGGCTGCATGAATCAACAGTTTCTCCTTATCGCAATTGCGTCGGAGCTCGGGATTCATTATCGTGGTAGGACTGACGGTTGCGACCGAGATGATCGAGTTTCGCGGGTCGTGGATATGCGTCGGCTGGTCTCGTTGCCCTGGACATGTAGCAACCAAATAGGATCACTGTGCCTGATACCACTCTCGAATTGTCGGCGGCGTTGGCCCAGATGCAGGCGGAGCTCCAGATGCTGCAGGACAAGCTGGAGATTCGCGAGTTGACGGCGCGCTACAACAACTGCTTCGACGACGGCGACGCCGAGGGCTACGCCGCGACGTTCACTGAAAACGGGATGATGGTGCACGAGGACGGCAGCTCCCATGGAGGGCGCGAGGCCTTCATCGCCGCGTGTCGGCTGTACGACGGGCAGATCGTCCATTCCACGACCGACGCCCGGATCGAGGTCGACGGTGATCGTGCGACGCAAATCTGTACGTTCGTGTCGTACCGGCGATCGGCGGACCGGTCTCGGAACGAATTCTCCTTCACCGGGCGCTACTACGACGAGCTCGAGCGCACGCCCGACGGATGGCGCTTCGTTCGACGCCGCTCCGTGCGCGATCGCTCACCCTCGCCGTATGCCGACATCACGTCTGGCGTGCGGGGGAGTGCGCCCCGGCAGTAAAGTCCCTGGTCTGTTCGAGTGATAGGCGGAAGAAGGTCTCCGCATTGGTGCGCAGCACGGCGGCGCGCTGGTCATCCGCGAGTTGACCAGCCAACGTTTGGCCGCCCTGATCATCGCCACGAGCGTAGCCGGAGGCGTACAGGAGCAGTTCACAGCCGTCGATCGGCGCGAGCAGATCTACCAGCTCGTGCGGTCTCGCCGGAACCTCGAGTGAGCTTGTCGTGAATCGGACGTGCTCGCGGATCTGCTCGCCGGGAAATCGCGAGAGACCTTGCGGTTTCGCCACACGGCCGCTGCGCAGCTCCGACTCGATGCGCCAGATGAGCGAAGGCAGCCAAGCGATCCCGAACCCGCTGAGCAAGAGCCTGAGGCGGGGATGCCGGTCGAAGATGCCGCTGCACAGCAGGCTGGCCAGATGGGCCTGCGCGCCTGCGATCCAGCTCACCTCGTACTCGAAATGAGATTCGGGCTCGCCGACGGCTGACACCCCGCGGGTACTGGCCGCGAACGCGCCACCGGACTGGAGCGTGATCGGGAGGTCGTATTCAAGTGCGGCCTCGAACATCGGCGCGTATGTGCGATGTCCCAGGAGGCGGTGGGGGTAGGCGACCAGCACCTGGATCATTCGCGGGTGGTCGCCGATGCGCCTGATCTCAGCTGCCGACAGTTCGGGATCGCCGATCGGAACGACGATTGAGCCAAGCAGGCGTGGATCGCGGTCGAGCCAGGTCTGGATGACCCAATCGTTGGCGGCGCGCGCGATTTCCGCCGCGTAGTAGGGGCTGGCAACGGCGCTGGCCGCGGCAGCGACGCCTGGATTGATGACCGCGCGCGACACGTGCTGGCTATCGAGGTGATCCAGCGCCCGCTCCGCGCTGTCACCGGCCGTCTCCCGCAGCGCCGTACCCGGTCGCCAGAAGACGCTCTCGGGGAGTGACCGGGTGAAGGCGTCCGCGGACATCGAACCGTCGGGCTGGAGTCGCAGGTACTGCCGCCACTCGTCCGAGAAGAACCGGGCCAGCATCGGTAGCGTGGCCTGCACCGGCCAGAAATCGGCGTCGAACTTCGGCTCCTCCACACCTGCCTCCCGTGGGCTCGGGCTCATGTCGCTGGTCGTCGTGCTGGTCGTCGTGCTCGTCACGCGTATACCGCGATCTCGCCGCCCTCGCGCCGAACCTCGTAGGTAGCGACGCGCAGTCGAGGATCCCCGATGCAGCGCCCGGACTCGAGGTTGAACTCGTAGTGATGCCACGGGCAGAACAGCACGCACCCCTCCAGCCCGCGACGGAGAGTTCCAACCGGCGATGGGAGGTTGGCGCCGCCAATCGACCCGGCGATCAGCGGCGCGCGGTGATGGGGACATCGGTTGTACACGGCGTACAGCGACCCGTGCGAGTTGAAGACCGCGATCTCACGGCGATTCGCTGTGATGAGCTTCCGGCTGCCGTTGGGGAGCGCCGAGCTTGGGAACGCGATTCGCGTCCGCTCTTTCGTGGCCATGAACGGGTTGTCGCTTAGTGGTCTCGCCGGCGCCAGCTAGACGAGCGCCGGCACGTCGATATGGAACAAATCCGCCGCGTTTTGGAACATGACCCGGTCACGCCAATCTTCGGGAAGACGGCGGCTGATGATCGACGGATTGTCAAAGTCGTGATGCGGATAGTCGGACGAGTACAGCAGGAGGCGGTCCCCGCCGATTAGGGACAGCAGCGTGAACAGATCCTGGGGCCGTGCGGGCTCCTCAAGTGGCTGGGTTGTAAAGCGGACGAAGTCCTTGATGTATTCGCTCGGTGTCCGCGTGAGCCAGGGAACGTCTTCGCGGTTGGCCCGGTACTCCATGTCCATGCGCCACATCACCCACGGCAGCCACGCGGTCCCAAACTCCGCGAAGATCACGTGGATCGAGGGGTACTTCACAAACACCCCTTCCGAGACAAGGCTGATGAGGTGGTTCATCGCGGTGACACACATCGATGCATGACTCTCAAAGTATGTGGACGGGGCGGCAATCACCGACTTGTTGACGGCGGCCAGCGAGGTCCCCGTGACATGGAAGAGGAATGGCAGGCCACGCTCGTCGCACGCCTTATAGATTGGGTGCATGAAGCGATCGCCCAGCAGACACGGAGCCGAGGTGGTGTACACCTGGACCATGCGGTCGTGTGACGCCCACCGCCGGATCTCATCCGCGGCGCGCTGCGGATCTCCGGGTGCCACCACGATGGACCCCACATATCGGTCGTCCACAGGTAGACACTCGTTGACCTGCCACTGGTTCAGTGCGGACGCAAACTCAGCCGCGAGGTCGAGATCAAGGACGTCGCCGATGCCGAGAACCGCATGCGGCGCCAGCACGGCTCGGTAGATGCCGTATCCGTTGAGGAGATGCTCGGCCATGTAGGCGGGATCCGAGCCAGCGCCCCCTCCGGAAGGGGGGTAGGCATCAGCCCGATAGCCGGCGCGGGCGATCAGATGACCGCCGGGCCGCTGCTGTGCGAAGTACTCAGCCACCTTCCGGGTCTCCATGAAGGGCTCGAGATCGGCGGCACCCGGGGCCACGTGCACGTCTGCGTCGATGATCATCGTTCTCCTTTGGGCGGCCGCTGCCGAACTGCTGCATCGCCAGAGCGTGGCTAGGCTCGTGTCCCCAAACGCTATCAGATCCGACTTGCCCATGAGAAAGCAACCGCCCTGCCGATGCCGCCGTGCGGACGCCTCGGCCGCGCAATCGCGAGGGCGCGTGCCGGGGCGCCTTGGCGAAGGGACCTCCACCAATTGCGTGACGACCGCGGGATCAGTGCTCCCGCCCCTGGATCCCCATCACGCTCGACCGGTACTTTCCTTGCGCGCGCGTCAAGGATGCGATATTTTGCAGGCCGCAGAACTCTGCGGCCGCCCGGATTCCTCGTGCTCCATTGGCCGTCCAACGGAAGGAACGATGACAGCGACAAGCGAGTTCTTCTCGGGTCTGGCGATGAAGGAACTCGCCGCGGTAAACGGGCTGCTCGATGATCCTGAGGCGCTCGAGAAATTCTGGTCCGACAACGGTTACCTGTTCCTCAAGGACGTGCTCGATCATGCTGTCCTCTCTGAGGTCCGAGCTGTCATCGTCGAGGCGCTCACTGCCCGGGGCTTGGGGGTGGAGGAGGACGAAGACTTCATCTGGTCAGGAAAGCCCTTCGACGACCTGCCGCGTTATCCCGAGGACATCTATGCTCGCCAGCCGGCACGGAACTTCGTGTCGGCGCCCTCGGTCAACGCGGTGCTTATGAAAGTCCTACGAGAGCAACCGTTCTGGATCCCGATCTCCACATATCGCTTCACACCGCCCTCCGAGGATCCGGCCGCGAAGCTGTTCGTCCATCAGGACGGCTACTTCAATCAGGGGATTCCCTTCCGGATCTGCTGGATCCCACTGGTCGAGATCGATGAGCGGATCGGCGGTATCGCCGTCGCGCCCGGGTACCACAAGCGCGGATTCCTGCACGATTCAACGCAGCCTCCGCGGTTCCCCATTCCGGACGATGCGATCGACCCCGCCGACTGGCACCGGGCAGAATGGGATATCGGTGACCTCCTGGTGATGGACCGCCGCACTCCCCACGTTGGCTTGTCGAACACCTCGGACCGCGTGCGCCTCTCGATGGATGTTCGGGTTATCCGGGCTTCCGATCCTGAGCGGCCCCTTGTCGGCACGATCGCCGCCATCGATCCGAACTCGGTGACCATCTGCGAGCCGTCCGGTGAAACCACATTGGTGGTCGACAGCGAGACGTACCTCCGGAAGCGTCGCGGTGACCGGATCCCACTCGAGGATCTCGCCAGCTCGTATCAGGTGGGCGAAGAGGCGATGGTCGCCCACGCCGGCGGACGTGCGCTCGTGATCCGGCCCGTCGTCTACTAGCTATGCACTTCAAACGCTCTGAACCCGACTACTGGGAGTTCGGCGCGGCAGCTGCCGGGGAGACGCCCCTCCGTCTTCGTGCGATGGGAGGGAACTTTGCCGCCTTTCCGATCGGTGAGCACGACGGCACAGAACCGCTTGCGGCGTTGCTGTTCATGCCGCCGGGATTCGTTCTGCCCCGGCACTGTCACCCATGTAGCCGTCTCGAGGTGCTGATCAGCGGCTGGATGCAGACGCCCGATGGGATCGTGCGTCCTGGCGATGTGATGACCACGGACGCGAACGTCTTCTACGGCCCCCACACTGCCGGGGTCGACGGAGCCCTGACCGTGGAGATATTCGGCAAGGCGAACGGCCTGTCGGCGATCTACGAAAGCGACCCGGACGAGGTGTCCAAGGCGGCGCTGGACAAGCTCAAGGCCATGACCGAGGCGGCTGGCTTGACCTACCCCGCGCGCCAGTCGGTCTAGCACCTCGGGCCGCGCCTTTCGCGGCGCTCAGTGGCCGGCGCAAGCATCTGTTGCTAGCTACGGCCAGAGACAGGCTCTAACGGATCCATCACAAGCTTCTAACGCAAGCGGTTGACATCTCACGCACCAGCGAGTAGTTTGCGCTCACGCAAAATGGGAGCTTAAGTGGGTTCGCGTGGGTGCGTGTTGTTTTCCCTGATTTGGAGAGGCGAGGAGGAGTGGAGATGCGCCGCAGGATAAGCGCTACTTGCGCCGTGCCGTTGCTGGTGACCCTGATCATCGCCGGATGCGGGAGTTCTTCGAGCTCTTCGAAATCAAGTTCGGTGAAAACCTCGGCCGCATCGCCGAAGTCCCCGTACATCGTGTATTTCGTGGGACCCCTTAGCGGGCCGATATCGAACTATGGCAAGGAGTTCAACACAGGGCTGAAAGCGGCGGCGCTCGTCCTCAACAAGCAAGGCGGGATCGACGGGCACAAGGTCGTGATCACAACCGCCGACGACCAGGCCAACCCGACACAGGGGATCGGCCTGCTAACCACCAGGCTGACCAAGACTCCGGAGCCGAATCTCGTGATCCCGGGCATCGCCGCGTTCGAGAATCTGCCCTACGCACCGGTCATCATGCAGCACAAGATCCTGGCGTTTGCGACCCAGCCGGATCCAACTTTTAATAGTCCCACGAAGCTTCCGTATCTGTTCAACCTGAATCCCGCCTATCAGGAAGACTGGTCTCGAATTGCAGCCTTTACGAAGAGCAAGGGCTGGAAGACGATTGGCATCGTGGCCAACGACGACGATGCGGGCACCGAAAACGTCAAGCTCATGCAAGCCGCCGCCGCGGCCAATGGCATCAAGGTGCTGAGCGTAGCCACGTATGCCGACACGGCTCTGGACATCACGCCCGTCTGGGAGAAGGTCGTTGCCGACAAGCCACAGGCGGTCTGGGTCACAACGCAGGGTCAGTCCCCGGTCGTCTTCAAGAGCCGGCAGAAGGCCGGCATCACCATTCCGACGGTAGTTGACACGTCTGGGACGGCAACTCCGCTCGCGTCGCTGCTGGGGTCGGCCGCGATGGTGAACACATGGGGTGCCGCAGTACCCATTCAGATCACACCGGCCGCAAAGAGAACTGCCAATGAGAAGCAATACGTGGCGGCGATCAGTGCGGTTGGCGGTGCGCCCGAGTACGCCGTTCCGGCTCTGATGTACGACTCGCTGATGATGGTGAATCTCGCGGCCGACCAAGCTCACAGCGTCGCCACGGTTCCCGTGACAGACGCGCTTGAGGACCTTACTGCGACGAACACCGCTTTCGGGGGAGGCTATCCGATCCACTTTTCGCCGACGTGGCACTTCGCAACTCAGCTGAGTGCGCCGTCACCTTACGTCATCATTCCGCTCAGCGTTCCGTTCAAGGATGACTACTACCACTTGCCTTCGTGAGGAAGTCCGTTTGGGGAGGAGCGGCTGGCGAAGCTTAAGCGGCTTCGGCTCCCGTCGCTGATCGCGCTGAAGTTGTGAGCGGAGTTCTCGTATCGGAGGTATCCCGCCCAGCCGCGCGCGTCCTCGAGCTCAAGACCTAATTTCGCCAGCAGACGATCGTTGCTGTCGTCCACAAGCCCGCGGCATCGCCATCCAGGAGGCCGGCGACTCCGGCAGCCCGGTCAACTGGGGCCAGCACGTCACCGACGAGGACTACGACGCGGCGCCCGCGTCACAGCCGGCCTGGACACCAGATAGGAGCAACCGATGGAACATCGATCACTAGGACGCACCGGCGTCTCGGTCAGCAAGCTATGCCTCGGAGCCATGATGTTCGGCGAGTATGGCACCAAGGACCACGACGAAAGCATCCGCATCATCCACCGCGCGCTCGACGCCGGGATCAACTTCATCGACACCGCCGACGTCTACTCCCAGGGCGAGTCGGAGGAGATCGTCGGCAAGGCGCTGGCTGGCGGCAAGCGCAACGATGTCGTTCTCGCCAGCAAGGTCCACATGCCGATGGGCCATGAACCTAACCGCCGCGGCAACTCCCGCCGCTGGATCATGAAGGAGGTCGAGAGCTCGCTAGGGAGGCTGGGTACCGACTGGATCGACCTCTACCAGATCCATCGCCCGGACCCCGACACCGATATCGACGAGACGCTCGGCGCGCTCACCGACCTCCTCCACCAGGGCAAGATCCGCTACCTCGGCCACTCTACGTTTCCGGCTTCGATGATCGTCGAGGCGCAGTGGACGGCACAGAGACGCGGCCGCGAGCGCTTCCGTTGCGAGCAGCCGCCCTACTCGATCCTGACGCGGGCGATCGAGAACGATGTGCTCCCCACGTGCGCGCGCTACGGCATGGGCGTGATCGCCTACAGCCCGCTGGCCGGCGGCTGGCTCTCAGGACGGTATCGCGAGGGCTCCGAGGTGCGGGGGCCGATGTCGCCGGCACGCCAGCGGCTGGCCAACCGCTTCGACCTGTCGATGGCAGTCAACCAGCGCAAGCTCGAGGCTGCCGAACGGCTCGCGCAGCTCGCCGAGGAGACTGGCATCTCGCTGATCGAGATGGCGATTGCGTTCGTCGTCCGTCATCCTGCCGTGACCGCCGCGATCATCGGCCCGCGCACGATGGAGCACCTCGAATCCCAGCTCACCGCAGCCGATATCGAGCTCTCCACCGACGTGCTCGACCGCATCGACAGCATCAACCCGCCCGGGACGACCATCAATCCCGCCGACAACGGCTGGGTCAGCCCCGCCCTTCAGACGCCCGCGCGCCGACCCTAGACAGAGAAACGGCCGGGCGCGCCGGATCGTCGGAACGGCCGTCTCGGTTCAGTCACGAGTTTTCCGCGGGACGCGACCAAGCTAATCCTGGGCCGCGGCGTCGAACTCGATGTTTAGGCTCCTGACCCCGCGGAACTGCGGACTCCGTATGTGCTCGATCCGCTGCGGCTCAATCAGCCGGATGTCGGCGAGCCGCGCAAAGAGCCGCTCGAAGGCGATGCGAGACTCGAGGCGCGCAAGCGGTGCGCCGAGGCAGAAATGCTCGCCGAATCCGAAACCGAGGTGGTCCATAACGTCTGGACGATCGACATGGAACCGGTCGGGCTCGGCGAACTTGGCAGGATCACGGTTGGCGGCGGCTTGCATGAGCAGCACATGGGATCCTTTGGGAATCGTTATGCCGTGCAACTCGATCTCGACGGCCATCCGCCGGGGTTGCCACAGTACAGGCCCCTGCAGTCGTAGGCACTCCTCGAGCATGCGCGGGATCAGTGATGTGTCCGCGCGGACCTTTGCCATCTGGTCCCGGTGCTGAAGAAGAAGCAGAAGCGCTGAGGCCATGAAGTGGGCGGTGGTGATCACGCCGCCGGCAAGCAACATCGCGGAGATCGCCCGCGCCTGCGGCATCTTGAATTCACCTTCTCGGCCTACCTGCTCCTGCACGACAAAGCTGATCACGTCGTCGCCGGGATTCTCGAGCCGCTCGAGAAGCATGTCGCTAAGGTAGCTGAGCATCTTTTGGGCGTGTACCTTTTGTCCTTCACGGAACTCATCGGGCATCCAAGACAAGCCCGAGGACTCGAAGCTCGTCCACGTGATGATCCAGTCCATGTCGCTTTCGGGGATTCCCAGGAGTTGCATCGTGAGCTTGAGCGGCAGCTGATGGGCAAAGGCTGAAACGAACTCGGTGGAACCGTCATCGATGAAACGGTCGATCAGTCCGTCGACCAGCTCAGTGATCAGCGTCACGTAGCTGCGGAGACGCCCAGGTGCGATCGGTGCCTGAGCCAGGACGCGCTGGGGCCGATGGAGCGGCGGGTCGAGTTCGTTGATCATCGTGGCGTCCTCAGGCCCACCACCGAACCAGATGCCGCTCAGACCGCTTCGCGCCTCGGTGTTCGAGAATGTGCTCCACTCGGACAAGGCCCGCTTGACGTCGTCGTAGCGCGTGAGGAGGTAGATGTTCGGTCGATCAGGAATCTGATACACGGGTTGGTGTTCCCGCAGGTGATTGAGGAACGGGAACGGATCCTCTGAGCCTTCGAGCGACGGATAAACTGGAGCTGGCGCTGTGGCGGTCATCGGTACTCCTCGGTAGCGGGCACGCCGTATGCAGTGTCTCGGCTATTGTACTTGCGTTTCCGCAAGCTGGCAGGTAGGATACCGCACCATGGAAGAGGTTTCGCTGGCGGGCCAGGTAGCCATTGTGACTGGAGCGGGGAGAGGACTTGGTCGCAGTTATGCGGATGACCTGGCCAGGCGTGGCGCGAAGGTCGTCGTCAATGATATGCGCCGGAATCCTGAGTATGGCGACACTGAAGTCGATACTGGTCCGTCGGCGGCGGACCTCGTGGCGCAGCAGATCGAGCGTGAGGGTGGCACGGCAATATCGGCGAACGAGACGATCGCGACCGTCGTCGGCGCCCGCCGGACGTTCGAGGCCGCTATGGGGGCGTACGGAACCGTAGATGTGGTGGTGCACAACGCCGGCAATCGGCAAAACGCCTACTTTGAGGCGCTCACCGACGAGCAGGTGCAATCGGTGCTGGCGGTACATTTGCTGGGCGCGTTTCGGCTGCTGTCACCCGTCTGGCCCGTCATGCAGGCCAATCACTATGGCCGCGTCGTGCTGATCGGCTCCAGCGTCGGCGCTTACGGTATGGAGGGCATCAGCAACTACGGAGCCGCTAAGGCAGGGCTGATCGGTTTGACGAAGTCCCTCGCTCTGGAAGGAGGTGATCATGGCATTCTGGTGAACTGCGTGCTGCCTCAGGCGGATACCGCTGCGACGAGCGGTCGTCCCAAGGGCCGGACGCTCGTGAGCAGAGCGAGCCAGGAGGTGGCCTCGGCCCGAGCGCGCATGGGGAGCCGAGTAGGGGCCGAGCTCGTCGCGCCGCTCGTGTCCTTCCTGGCCAGCCGACAGTGTGAGGTTACCGGCGAGGTGTTCTCCTGCGGCGCCGGGACATACGCCCGGGTTTTCACGGGAGTGACACGCGGCTGGACCAGCCCGACCGATCAGGTGACGGCCGAGGATGTGCGCGACCATCTCGAGTTGATCAGGAGTACCGACGAATGGTTGCTTCCGCGGTCGGCTCCGCACGAGATGGACATCTTTGCCGATGCGTATGCGGAGCTTGTCCAAGGGTCGCCGAACACTCGCTGATGCGAATACTGCAGCCGCGGACCGAAGCGGAGCCGCTGCGTGCGAAGTCCAATATTTGCTCAGAGGCGGACCATATTGGGCCCTACACCCGGCGATAGAGTGAATCCTGAGAGAGGAAGACGATGTATCTTGAACGACTGCGGCTCGATGGCAAGACGGCAATAGTCATCGGGGGTGGTGGACGCGGGATGGGCACCACCACGACGATGGCGTTAGCCGAAGCCGGCGCATCCATAGTCGTTCTCGAGCTGACAGCAGGTCTCGGAAATGACGTAGCCGCTAAGGTCCAGGCGAGCGGGGGCCAGTGTCGTGCGATCGAATGTGATGTCACCGATCGAGCGCGGCTGAAGGCAGCGCTGGGCGAGGCCATGGAACATGCTGGAGACGTGCACTGCCTCGTGAATGTCGCTGGCGGGAACAACGTCGGTGCCTGGAACCCGATTGTGGAGTTCCCGGACGACGTCTACGACGCTGTGATGGCGCTCAATGTCGATTACGTCTTCACCGCTTGCCGCGAGGTGGCCCGACACATGGTCGAGCGGGAGATTCGTGGCACCATCGTCAACTACTCCTCGTCGAGCGGAGTGGCGGGAGCGCCGATTCACTCGCCCTACGGCGCGGCGAAGGCTGGCGTGATCGCGTTGACCTGTTCGATGGCGGTCGAGTGGGGCCCCCACGGGATCCGCGTCAACGCCGTCGCTCCCGGGAGCGTGAGAACCTTCCGGGCGCGCGCGAATCGTGACGGTTCGGGGGAGGTGCTGGATCGAGCCGGCGCGGACGAGCACGCCAAGACCTGGGCGCCACTGGGCCGACGACTGGAGGCCGACGAGGTATCGGCCGCCGTTCTCTTCCTAGCTTCAGAGCTGGCCAGCGGCATCACCGGCCAGACCCTGCTCGTCGATGCCGGTTTGACCGCGCGAGCCCCGTCGGGTGGCCTCGAGTACTTCGTAGATCGGCGCTGAGACGATGTCCACCATGGCTTCCTCTCAGCACCATGGCGCGTCATTACGGCCGCTGGACGGGAAGGTCGCTGTCGTCACCGGGGGGGGGCGCGGCATTGGCAGGGGGGTGTCGCTTCGGCTCGCCCGGGACGGGGCTCGCGTTGTGGTTGCCACCCGGACGGCCGAGACTGGTGAGGAGGTTGCCCAGGAGATCATCCGACAGGGGGGGGAAGCACTGGCCGTCGCTTGCGACGTCGCTGATCCGGAGCAGGTGGGAGAGATGGTCGCTCAGTCGGTCGACTGGGCGGGCACGGTCCACATCCTCGTCAACAATGCCCAGAGCTTCGGCGGCCGAAGGCGCTCTAATCCCCGCCACACGATCGAAGACTATCCAGAGGAGGAGTGGCTGGATATCTTGCGTTCCGGCCTCTTTGGCACTTGGTACTGCTGCCGGGCGGTGTTTCCCTACATGAAGGCGCAGAAGTACGGCAAGATCATCAACTTCGGCTCCAACAATGGGCTGTACGGGCAGCCACTCAAGGTGGGCTACAACACGACCAAGGAGGCGATCCGGGGCTTCACCAAGACCGTGGCGCGCGAATGGGGGCCACACGGGATTCGTGCCAACGTCGTTTGTCCGGCTCTCGAAAGCGATGCGATGCTCGATGCCCGTAGCAGGCCAGGATCGATGACCGCCGACCCCAGCGTAGTGCCGCTGGGTTACTTCGGGGATCCTGAGCGCGACGGGGGCGGTCTCATCGCGTTTCTGGCAAGCGAGGACGGCGACTACCTCAGCGGTAATACGATCTGCCTCGAAGGTGGTTGGCATTTCATGCCGTGAGCGGATGATGGAGCCAATGACAAAGCGGGCGCCGCACACGGACTCGTCGGGCCAGGAGATCACATACCCGTCACTGCACGGTGCAGAGTGTCCGTGGCCATCGCTTGAGTTGATGCGCAAGCGGCATCCCGTCTACCAGCTCCCAGACCAGCCGGATCTGTTTGCCATCTCACGCTGGGAGGACATCCGCTACGTCTCGTCCCATCCTGAGATCTTCACCAGTGACCGCAGCCGATCGGCGCTGCTGGGCACCGATGTCGACGTTATGATCGGCTCCTCGACGCTGGTCGTGACCGAGACCGACGGGGAGGAGCACAAGCGCAAGCGCGCGATGGCGTTCCAAGCGGTCAAGCCGGGGCGACTCGTCACCTATGAGCCAATGATCGCGCAGCTTGTCGATCGGCTGATCGACGGGTTCGCTCCACGCGGCCGAGCCGATCTGGTCGACGAGCTGACCGGTCCATTGCCAGCGTATGTCACGTGCCACATGCTCGGACTGCCTGAGGAGGATGTCGATTACATACGCGAATGGGGCACGTTCGAGGTTCCGGGGCTGCGGTGGTACTCCGAGGATTTTGCCCGCAGGCAGCTAGCCAGTGCAGCGCGGATGAACAGGTACTTGACCGCGAAGGTACTTGACAGACACGAACATCCGGGCGACGACGTGATCAGCGACGTCATTGCCGAGCAGATCGCCCAGGACGGCGAGTTCGACCTCGCCGAAGCTCGCTCACAGGTTACGGTGCTACTCGGCGGCGGCGTCATCACCACAGCTCACTTTCTCTCCACCGCCATCTGCAACACGCTGGCGAGCCAGGGGGTGCTAGAGCGGGTCAGTGCGGATCACGCGCTTATCCCGACGTTGATCGAGGAGGCGCTGCGCCTTGAGACTCCGTCTCTGTGGCACACGCGGCGCGTGCTGGTGGACACCGAGCTTCACGGCTTGAGGATTCCTGCTGGAGCGTTTGTCCTACTCATGACGGCCGCGGCCAATCGCAGCGAGAACAGGTTCCCCAATCCGGACGTCCTCGACATCGATAGGCCAAACTTGAAGCATCACGTCGGCTTTGGCTATGGAGCCCACTTCTGTCTTGGCGCGCCGCTGGCGCGTCTCGAGGTACGCATTGCGTTCGAGCATCTGCTCACGCGGCTACCGAATCTCAGGTTGGCCAACGACAATGACTTCAAGCACATCGCAAGCGTCCAGTTCCGAGGCTTGCGGCGCCTAAATGTTGAATTCGATCCGGCGCCCACCGTCTGTGGCGACCGCGGCTGACACAGGAGGCTCGTCGTGACTTCTCCAATCTTATTAGACGGATATGTCGCCGTCGTCACGGGAGCGGGGCGCGGGATAGGACGTGCTCACGCGCGGGAGTTCGCTCGCCGTGGCGCCAAGGTGGTCGTCAACGATCTTGGACGCGAGCACGCAGATGCGGTGGTAGCGGAGATTCGAGATGCTGGCGGCGTCGCGGTTCCCTCCTACGACACCGTGGCGACGGCCGAGGGCGGCCGAGCCGTCATGGAAGTGGCGATCGAACAGTTCGGCACGGTCGACATCGTAGTCAACAATGCCGGCAACGTGAGCAACGGCTATTTCGAGGATCTGTCGCCAGAGGCCATAGAGAACGTGATCGCAGTGCACCTGAAGGGTGCGTTCTTCGTCACACAGCCGGCTTGGCGGGTAATGAAGCAGAAGGGGTATGGCCGGGTGATCATGACGTGCTCCTCCTCGGGGATGTTCTCCCATCAGGGCCTGAGCAACTACGCGGCCGCGAAGGCTGGCGTCTTCGGCCTGTGCAAAGCGCTGGCGTTCGAGGGGGAGCCGCACGGGATACTCGTGAACGCGCTGCTCCCGGGCGCCAGTACGACGATCGCAGCCGCGGATCCCATCCCGGACATGGACAAGTACTGGACGGACGACTATCGCTCGGTGATGGAGCCTCGGCGGCGGGCAGAGGCAGTCGCGCCGATGGCGGTGATTCTCGCCAGTCCGGCCTGCCCCGTGACGGGCGAGGCGTTTGCGGCGATGAGCGGTTGGTATGCGCGGGTGTTCGTCGCGCAGGCGTCCGGCTGGGCCACGCCCGACGTCTCGACCGTGACCGCCGAGGACATCGTCGAGCACTGGGACGAAATCCGCGATCTCGACGGGTTCTCGGTCCCGAAAAACACCTTCGAGGACATGCGTGGCGTCGCCAATGCCGTCGCCGGTCTGGGCTGAGCGGGCGGATCGGTGCCAAAGTTTACGCTTGTCGTCCTCACCGGCGCGGCGCCGGGACGTGAAGAGGAGTTCGACGACTGGTATGAATCGGTGCACATTCCCGACGTTCTGAGTGTGGACGGCGTAGTTGCCGCGCAGCGGTTCGAGTTCGTCGACGTCCAGGGGGGCGATCCACCAGAGCCGCGACAGCTCGTGCTCTACGAAGTAGATGCTCCGAACGTGCGCGCCGTGCAAGAGGCGTTCGCCCGCGCCCATGCAGAGTGGTCGCAGGAGCCAGAGCGCCACCGTTCTGACAGCAACGGAGGCAAGTTCTGCGCGTGGTACTTCATGCCAAGCAGTGAGCGATTCGTCGCCGGAGTGCAACCGAAGCCGTGATGCCGCGGTCAGCGTGGGTCAAGCTCTGAGGCGGCGTCGCCCGATCTAGAGCTCCGCCTGGCAGGGCTCCGACCTCCAGGTCGGGCGGTGCGCGAAGCGCCAGGTTTTTAAACGAGGTTCGCGCGCCCGCCGAAGCGGGCGCGCGAACTGGCATGGGTTGGCTGGTCGTCTCGACGTGTTACGGATGGAACACGTCGCCAGTGAACTTGTCGTTCGTCGCGAAGATCGCCAACGGGTGGGAACCCGACGGCGCGAAGTGGTTCGTGGGTGTGAACGCCATCGCCATCCCACTCGCTGACTGCGGTTGGCTCAGAGACACGTGTTGAAGAGCGCTGTTGAGCGTCGACTCGTCGATGCTCCCCGCCTGCTTAGCCGCCTGCGCGAGCATTGTCACGAAGTCGTACTCCAACGACGGGACTATCAGATCGTTCGGGAATCCGAGCTTCTGAAGCTCAGCCACGAAGGCCTTCTCCCCGGGGGTTCGCTTGGCAGGCAGGGTGACGGCTACGGGATTGTTCAGCGTGTCCGCGTTGACTAGTGCCGCAGGCGGATCGAGCTTGTCAAGAGGGTTGGCGCCGCAGGTCGTGTCGCATTGGGTGAACGCTGTGATGCCTGCCGCGGCTCGACCCTTCAGGACGATCGGTGACTGACCTTGCGTGATCAACGCGTATCCGTCCGGATGCGAGGCCGCTGCGTGCAGCCATTCCGACGTGTCGTCGAGTGCGGTGGGACCGAACGCGACCTGCGCCACCGTGCTGATGCTCAGCTTTTTCAGGGCGCTCACGAGTTGCCCTTCCTCCGTCGAGCCGGCAGCGTCGTCCACGTAGATAACGGCGAGCTTGTGGACGCCGTGCGCGGCGATGTTTTGGGCCATCTCACCGGTCTCCGTTGGGTACGACGGGTTCGTCGTGTACTCATACGGGTCCTTGCTGGGATCGATATACGTGGGGTCCTGCGTGATGTTCATGCCGATGATGTGCGCCGCGTTCAACGCAGGAGTCGTCGCGAGCCCCTCATCGCCGTCGACGCCGTTAATCACCACGTTGGGCTTCGTCCCCGAGCTCAGCGCGGACTCTTCCTCGGTGACAGCATTCGCGGGAGTGCTCGCGTCATCCTTGGAGCTCACTACGACCTTGTGTCCATCGATCCCGCCAGATTGGTTGAGGACGGCCGCGGCCGCCTGGATCCCTTCCAGCGCGTTGTGGCCGTAGACTGCGAGCGGGCCACTCAACCCGCTGATGAACAGGATGTTGAACGGCGCCTTGCTGGAGGACGGCGTGGCCGATCCGCTCTTTGCCGTAGAACTGGAGCTGGTTGATGAGCTGCTGCCGCATGCGGCGATGGCTGCCGAGACGAGGGCAGCCGTCAATAGGCCACCGAGGCGATACCGCCAGCGGACGGGTGGCTGATGTGACGTAGACATTTCTATCCTCTCGGTTAGTCTTGGAAGGCAATCGTTGACCGGGCCCGTTGAGCAGACATTGGCTTCCGGCCGGCCGGCGTCCGTCGCCGCTCCCTCGTTGTGTTGTAGACCGCGCTCTCGCTCCCGGACGTGCAGCTCATCTGCGGGCAGATGTCGCACGCGGTCCTCGAACGTGCCGAGTTTTCTCGATCTTGATCGGCGTCGTCCGTTTTGAGGTCAGTCGGCGTGGTCCGCCTGCGTGTACTGCAATCGCACGCCGGTGCCTCCGTGGTGGCGCCACTAGGCGGCGGCGGCGCCGCACGCGAGCGTGACGTCTCAGTGCGCTCCTCTCCTCGCGGTTTCTCCGACCGACTTGCGCGCAAGTCGAATGCAGTATATATATACATTGCTCGAGGCGGCTGAGTCAAGGCGTGTGCTTGTATGCATCGAAATCACACGCGAGGCCAATCTTTGGACAACGTCCATGGGCCCGGTCACGGGCAAGAAAGCGCTCGCCTTGAAGGCTTGCGGAGTCGTCGAGCTGCGGGCCGCACGCTGGCTCGTAGAAAGGAATGACCATAGGAGACGGTCCGGCTCGTGCCGCGATCGACGATCGGCGGAGGCAGGCTCCGGTTTCGCTTTTCTCAAACTTCGTCAACCGGGTTCGTGTCAGCAAGAACGGAACGGCGCTAGGGTCATTTGTCGATGAGCCGGCCTACGTGCGGTGCGGCTCGTCCGGCCCGACGGTCCTTGAGCGATTCGAAGCCGACGTCCTACACCGGGCGTCAGCAACGCACGTGGCGGTTGCGGGCAGGTTGAACGATCTCGCTCTGGTCTGCGCGCGGAGGCGCTCATCGAATCGCTTGAAGTTCTGGCGGGCAGACCAAGAAAGGCTGGCCTGCGGGCGATCGCGTGGTCGATCACGCCCGTCGGCGATGCCGAATATGCGGCCCTCGTGCGCAAGCCACGACCCGCTGCCAGCCGCTGGCTTCGGTCCGGCACGTCGCCGTTCGATGATCTCCTCGACGCGGCGGCGATTCTGGCCGACCCAGCCGACGATCGCAGGCTTGCCCCGGCCTTCGATAGTGCAGACAGCAAATCCACCCAAACGCAGAGGGACAACACCGAGTCGCGCGCGCAGCCGAGCCTATGCTCGACGCCTCGAAGCGGGCTCACTTGTAGCCCACCGCGCGGACTTACGTCGCCGCCCGGAGTAACTTGCGGACACGCAGTTTGGTCTGTCCTCCCGAAGGTTGCGGGGCGCGATGCCGGTCATTCGTTGGGGAGGTGATTTGCGAGAGTTCGTTCAAGGATGAGCTATGCGCTCCGCTGGAGATCTAGCTGAGCCCGAGGCCAGTGTCAAGGATTGGGTCGGCGCTGTCGGCGCCGGGCAGACCACCAGTATCAATGGTAGCCCCGTCGCCTAACTCCAGCAGGGTCACGGTCACCTCTGGGTGACGCTCCCGCATCATCGCTGCGAACTCGCGACCGCGGTGCCCAGTGGCGCCGCGGATCCCGGACGAGGCCATGCTGCGAGTCATGAGCTGAGGATCGGGTGCCTCGTCGGGCGGGGGAAACCAGTGACAAGGAATGACATGTCGTGCACGTAGAAGGACACCAGCGGCGTACGCAGCCTGGTCGGGGTCCATCCCGAGCGTGCTTCCACCGACGGGAAGGATAACCAGGTCCGGTTTCCAGTAATCGCGGATGATGGTCATTTCTGCGGACAAGCCCGTGTCACCGGCATAGTAGATACGGTAGCCGTGTTGCAGTGTCAGAAGGATTCCGCCGGCGAGTCCGGCATAGAGCGATGTGGCGGACGAACGGTCTTCGGTAGGATCGATGACGCGGTACGCCGATTCGTGGCTAGCCGGAACGAAGTGAACGGTCGTGTCCCGGTAGGACACGGAGCCACCAAAGTTCATGTAGGTGATATTCGGTAGGTGACGGGTGAGGAGCAGCATGCCGAGTTCGAAGCCAGTAAAAATGTCGACGCCAGGGCTGGCGCCACGCACCCGGGGTATCCCCTCCGCGTGGTCAGTGTGGCCGTGACTGACCAGCAGCGCGTCCACCGTAGCTAGGAACTCGTCGGCCCCAAATTCTGGAATGAGGGTGGGATTGCCGCGAAACCATGGATCCGTTAGGAAGCGGGTGCCACCTGGAGTGTCGATTACGAACATCGACAATCCCACGCGGCGGATGGTCAACCTACGGTTCTGCAGCATCAGATAACGCCGCCTGCGACTGCCGAGGATGTGATGTCGGGCGAGAAAAGGCCAGGTGAGGAGTCAGAATCATGTGTACCGCAATAACAAGCGGGGACTCGTTGTCGCGTCGCTAGCGGTGCGGCCTGCCAGGCCTTGGTGTCGCCGCCGATCAGAGCGCGGGGAGCGCGGCGCGCACGGCAGAGGCCGTGTGTGATGGCGGGATCGACGTGAACCGGGCGGCGGGCGCTGCGGCTGTTAGACGGCTTTCGCAAACTCGATGTGCAGCTTGTTTAGGCCGCGGAAGGACGGACTTGGAACGTGCGTTAGGTCGTTGTCCGCCGCTACCCGTAGATGATCGAGTCGTGTCATTAGTTGCTCGAGCGCGATTCGCAGCTCTATGCGCGCCAGCGGGGCTCCGAGGCAGAAATGAGGCCCATGGCCGAAAGCCATGTGCTCGCGCACGTTGGGTCGCCGTGCATCGAAGGTCTCTGCGCCCACAAATTTGGCCTCGTCGCGATTCGCCGAGCTCAATAGGAGCAGGAGGTATGAACCGGCCGGAACCCGGACGCTCCCAACGTTGGTGTCGACCTTGACACGGCGAGGGATCCAGACCGACGGAGGATCGAGGCGCAGCGCCTCCTCGATCATCCTGGGAATCAGTGAGTGATCGACACGAGCCTCGCGCATCTGCTTTTCGTTTTGCAGCAGCAGGAGCAGCAGGTTCGACAGGAAGTGGGCTGTGGTGACGACACCGCCGCCGAGGAGGATCGCGATCTGCGATCGCACGAGCGGCAGATCGAAGTCTCCGTCACGGGCAACCTGCGTTTGGATCACCAGGCTGAGGACGTCGTCGCGTGGCTGCTCATATCGCTGCTGGATGAGCTCGGTCAGGTAGACCATCATCTGCTCGCCGTTTCTACGCTGCTGCTCTTGGTACTCGGAAGGCATGAATGACAGGCCAGAAGCTTCGAAGCGGGCCCAGAAGCGGATGAACTCGACATCATCCTCGGGCACACCCATCAACCACAGTGTCAATCGCATTGGCAGCGGATACGCGAACTCCTCGACTAGGTCGCAGCGCCCCCGGTCGATGAATGCGTCGATCAACTGGTCGACGATTTCGCGGATCTTGGTCTCGTACACCCTCAATCGGCTCGGCTTAAGCGGCGCGAACAAGAGAGCGCGCTTCGCGCGATGCTCCGGAGCGTCCGACTCGATCAATGCGTTGGAGTGCGGCGTCGAAAGAGCCCAGTCAACACCGTTCAGGCCCGCTCGGCTCTGATAGCTGGAAAAGACCTCCGGGTGAGCAAAGACGTACCGTACATCCTCGTACTTAGCCACCAGGTAGACGCCCGGACGCTCTGGTAGCTCCTTGACCGGATCGTGCGCCCGCAGGTGTTCGAAAAGCGGGAACGGGCATTCAGCACCCTCCATTGACGGATAGCGCACCATCCTCTTCTCGCGCGATCCCTCGAGAGCTTCGGTCATCGAGCCGCCATCCTCTGGTAGATCTCCTGCGTATAAGACGCTATGCGGGATCAAGCTACCAGCTGGCTTGCGCGCGTGCAAGTACGCTGGCTTTCCGACCTGAGGGCAGTCGGCCAAAGATGCGGCGCCCGGCATTCCCGGGATTGGCATGGGCGACGCCGGCGATTACGATCCACGCGGCTCAATGCCGGCGCAACGAGAAAGGTAGACATTTGGGTCGTCGGGCAGCCGGTATACCGAGCGATTGTCGGGCAGCCGGTATACCGAGCATGAACACCCGGGCCTCCGGCTTGCCGGATCGCAAGCGAGCTTGCTAGGATCGCGCCGTGACCGGCGAGATCTCGTACATGGGGCAGGTCGCAATCGTCACCGGGGCAGGGCGCGGCATCGGGCGCTCCCATGCGTTGGAGCTGGCACGCCGCGGGGCCCGCGTTGTCGTCAATGACCTGATAGCCGGGAATGCATCCGCAGTCGTCGCCGAAATCGCGTCCCGGGGCGGAGAGGCGGTGGCCAGTTTCGACGATGTATCGACGCCGTCGGGCGGCGCTTCGGCGGTAGCGGCCGCGATCGAGCGCTTCGGCACGGTAGACGTCGTCATCAACAATGCCGGCATGCTCCGTCCCGGCTACTTCGAAGATCTAAAGCTGGCGCAAATTCGGAGCGTCATCGATGCGAACCTCATGTCGGCGATTTGGGTGACGCAACCAGCGTGGAGTGTGCTGAAGAAGAAGGGATACGGGCGTGTGATCGTCACGAGCTCTGGGTCCGGGATGTTCGGCCACCATGGGGTCGCCAATTACGCTGCGGCGAAGGCGGGTCTGTACGGACTCGTCAAAGCGCTTGCTTACGAGGGCCGCGAGCACGGCATCACCGTCAACGCCGTCATGCCAATGGCGCGCGGCATGCAGGCAGAGGGCAATCCCATCCCGGACCGCCACAAGTTCCCTCTGATTCCCGCGCTCGCAGATCGCACGGAGCCAGAGCTCGTCACAGCGCTCGTCACGTACCTAGCGAGCCGTGCATGCGAGATGAACGGTCAGGCGTTCTCGACGATCGGAGCTCGGTATGCGCTGGCCTTTATGGGCATAGCCGAGGGCTGGGTCGCGCCCACCGTCGACGACGCGACTCCAGAGGGCATTCACGCCCATTTCGACAATGTGATCGCCCGGGATGGCGCGCTCGTTCCTCGGGACCTCTTTGAGGAGCTTGCGGCCGTTAACGAGGCTGTTGCGGCACTGAGCGGCTAAGCGAGGAGGCAGCAATGGACCTTCAAGAACTGATTGATCGCCAGACGATCACTGATGTTCTTACGCGATACTGCCGAGGCGTGGACCGAATGGACATTGAGACCGTCCGATCGGTATTTCATCCCGACGCTGTCACGCACCATCCGCCGTACGCAGACGGCCCAGTGGAGGAGTTCCTCACCAGTCTCGAAGTCTCGGCGGATCAGACCACGCGCTGGACGCACTCGCTGACCAATGCCCTCGTGGAGCTTGCTGGCGACACCGCACACAGCGAAGCGTACTTCGTGTCACTTTCCCGCAGCCATAACGGCGACGGTCTGATCGACTACCTGTTCTGCGGTCGATATCTCGATCGCCTTGAGCGACGAGACGGCCAATGGCGTATTGCCGAACGCACGGTAGTTCGGGACCTGATTCGTGTCGACCCGGTCGCTGACGTCTCAGAAGTCGAAGCCGCCCGGGGAATTGTCGGCGAGCGCTCGAGGGCGGACCCGCTCTACGCGCTTCTAGAACGCGCGGACGAGTAAGCCATAGGAGCCACATGACCTTCGATCATTTTCGACAGCTGGGTATCACGGTTGAGGACAGAGTTGCCACCGTTGCGTTCACACCGGTGCACGAACATGGCGTTGAGCCGTCCTTCTTCACTGAGGTCCGCGACGTCTTCGGGCCACTTAGCATGGACCCGCGCGTTCGGGCTGTCGTCCTGACCGGCGCCGGCGACAGCTTCTTCAGCGGTTTGCCCTCGTCGTGGACACAGGAGATGGTCAGCGAGGGCTTGGAAGTCACTGCGGGTCAGATGCTGGCCGCCCGGCAGATAGTGGAGCAGATGCTGAGTTTTCGAAAGCCTCTGGTCGCTGCGGTCAACGGACCGTCGTTCAGCGTCGGAAACCAGCTCGCATTACTGTGCGATGCAGCAATTGCCGCCGACACCGCGACTTTCGCTGACCACCATGTGGAGCATGGCATTGCTGCGGGCGATGGCGGAACCCTCATGTGGCCATTGCTGGTTGGTCCGGCGCTTGCGCGCGACATTCTGCTTCGCGGCCGGGAGCTGACGGCCGCTGAGGCGCGTGACCTAAACCTGGTGGCAGACGTTGTCGCGCCGGACCGAGTCCTGTTGGTTGCGGTCGACCTCGCGCGTCGGCTCACCGAGCTGCCTGGCCTGGCCTACGCTGCCACTAAACTGACCATCAACAACTGGTGGCGGCAAGCAATCGTATACGCGTGGGATCTCGCACTGGCCTACGAAACCGCAAACCTCCTGGATCGTTGACGCCGCTTTGCGGCAACTCGGAGAACGAGCCTCTGCCAGAGCACGAGATCGTTGCGATCGTCAGCTTACCGGGACTGAGATATAAGGATACGCTCGCCCAGGAGACGGCACCAGAGTGACGAACCTCGACGACTATTCCAGAAAGTACAGGCACGCCGACCTGGAGCGCGACGCGGGCGTGTTAAGAGTCACACTGCACACCGACGGAGGACCGCTGGCGTACGGTCGGCATGTGCATACCGAATGGCTGGAGCTATGGAGCGACATTGCCCGCGACGCCGGCACGCGCCTAGTCATCATTACCGGGGCCGGAGAGTCATTCATTCCGGCGCGTCCCATGCCTGGCGGGACCAAGCGAGCGGAGTCGTACACCCCTCAGTTGTTTCACGCTTTTTGGCACGAGGGGATGAGACACATCATGGACATGCTGGCGATCCCCGTGCCCGTTATCGCGGCTGTGAACGGGCCGGCACGTATACACTGCGAGATCGCACTTCTGAGTGACCTCGTCCTGGCGACGCCGGACACGGTATTTCAGGATCTGCCCCACTTTCCCGAGCAGGTGGTGCCCGGCGACGGGATGCACGTCCTGATGCCGCTCTTGCTCGGGAGGATCCGTAGCGGCCCCTTTTTGTATCGGGGAGAGGAGATCAACGCAGAAGACGCGCAGCGATTAGGCTTGGTAAACGAGATCGTGGAGCGGCCGGTTCTGCTCGGCCGCGCGTACGAGGTCGGCCAAGAGCTCCTGCGGCAGCCGGACCACAACCTACGCTACCTACGGATGCTGCTGATGCACGACGTAAAGCGACGGATGCATGAGCTGCTAGGACTAGGTCTGGCGGTTGAAGGTCTCGCCTCGCTATCCAACGACTGGTCTGACTGGGAGGCACCCAGGGTGTGACCTGCGCGCGATCAAGCGCCAGGGTCACCCTCCGTACAGCTTCGCAATAAGCCTCTCGCGGCCTCCGATCGCCCGCTGCTGCGCAGAGCCGGCGTGACATTGTCGGTCTTGGGGGTCCAGGTCACCGCGTGAGGTACTCGCGAGTAAGACAAGCGGGAGACGGGCAGCCCATCAATATCAAAGCGTTGACTAGCTCAGCGGCTAGTATGTCAAGAACTGCGCGGACGCCATCCTCGCCGGCAACTGCGAGACCATGAACTACCGGACGACCGATCAACACCGCGCGCGCGCCGAGGGCGATTGCTTTCACCACATCACCGCCGCGTCTCACGCCGCCATCCAGAAGGATTTCGACGCGATCCCCGACCGCGTTCACTACCGCAGGAAGGGCGTCGAGCGTCGCCTGTACGCCATCGAGCTGACGTCCCCCATGATTGGAGACGATGATTCCCGAAGCTCCGTGGTCTGCGGCCAGCACGGCGTCCGCTGCGGTCAGCAAACCGTTTACCAGAATGGGCAGCGGGCTGGTGCTAACGATGCTCTCAAAGTCGTCCCAAACCAGACTGCGGTCGATATCGACGAACGCTCCCGGCGGAACGTCGTCCGCACGTTCGCCGAGCACGTCTCTGAGGAGGGTCATCTCCGCCGTGACGTGACCGCCGCGCACAGCCCGATCCCGGGTTCCTAGCACCGGTGAATCCACCGTCAGCACGAGCGCCTCGAAGCCCAATTCGGCGGCTTGGGCGAGCAGGGCTTCATTGAGTGCCTGATCGCGGTACCAATGCATCTGAAACCAGCGTGCCCCATCCGGCGCCGCCTCGTAGACAGATCTCATCGTGCAGGAACCGGCCGCGGCCGCGCACATGATGGTTCCAGCGGCGGCGGCGGCTCGCGCGGTCGCACGCTCGCCGTCGACATGGAACAGCCGTTGTTGCGCGGTCGGTGCGACTAGCACCGGCATTGCGATGCTCGTGCCGAGTATCGTGCTGGCCATGGCGACATCTTGAACGTCGACGAGCATTCGCGGTCGCAGTCTCCAGCGCCTAAACGCCGTCACGTTGTCATCCAACGTCTGCTCGTCGCCTGCGCCGCTCGCCAGATAAGCCCACTTCTCCGGAGGCAGCACGGCTTCGGCCGCGCGCTCGTAGTCACGGAGCGTCAGAAGCTCGTGTGGCTCTGTTCGCAATCCGCCCTTTCGGCGCCTGGGTGTGCTCTAGTCATCGGGCCGTAGCAGCTTGGCCACCCGGATACTCGCACCGCTTGCGCGTCCGCAAAAAACATATCACTTCGGCAGCATATGCGCAAGGATCAGAGCTGCGGATCGGGCGGCGATGAGCGTGGTGGGTCGACCGCCTTTGCTCGCGAGAAAGTTGGCGGTAGGATGCCCATATGGCCCTGATGTCCCGGCGTAGCTCCAGATGCTTGTCGGTTGCCGACAAGTTGCGCAAGGTCCTACCCGAGGCGGTCACCGTCAGCGTCGGCGACTCCATACTGGATTTGCATTCGCGCGACCTTGGGCCGTATCGGCACCGGCCAGACGTCGTAGTGTTCGCGAGGCGGCCAGAGGACGTCGCGGCAACGGTGAACTTCGCCGCGGCCGAAGTGGTCCCCGTCGTCCCGTACGGCGCCGGAACGAGCAACGGGGGTCTCGCTATCCCCATAAAGGGCGGAATCAGCCTGGACCTGAACGGTATGGACGACATCCTGGACATCAGTCCCCGGGACTTCACCGCGACGGTCCGGCCTGGTGTGACGCGCAAGCGACTGAATCGGGCTCTTGCCGAGTTCGGGCTGTTTTTTCCAGTCGACCCCGGAGCCAACGCCAGTATCGGCGGAATGTGCGCGACCAACGCCAGCGGCACGACTACGATCAGGTACGGGAGCGTGCGCGGCAACGTCCGCTCGCTGGAGGTGGTCGTGGGGGATGGCTCGCTGATCCGTGCCGGCGTCAAGGCTCGCAAGTCGTCGGCCGGCTACGACCTCGTGAACTTATTCGTTGGATCGGAGGGAACACTCGGTGTGATTACCGAGATCACGCTGCGCCTCTATCCGATTCCGGAGCAAACGGTATCGGCCCGCGCAGTCTTCCGCGACGTGTCGTCAGCGTGTCGGGCGGTCGTCGGATTAGTTGGCGCCGGCGTTGCGGTGAGTCGCGCGGAGCTTCTCGACGGTCCGACCCTGGCGCTGATCAACGAATACCAAGGTACCCGTTACAGCGAACGCCCAACGCTGTTCATCGAGATCGCCGGCGCCAGCTCAGCGGTCCCGAAGGAGCTCGACGAGTGCCGAGCAGCATGTACCGGCGAAGGCGCAATCGAATTCGAAGTCGAAATAGATCCGACGGCTCAAGCACGGCTTTGGAAGGCTCGTCATGAGTTCGCCCACGCCCTCATTCCGCGTCACCGGAGAAAGGCCATCGTTGGCACAGACATCTGCGTGCCCATCTCAGAACTTCCGGGGGCGGTCGCCCATGCCCGCGAAGAAGTCGAGAAGCGAGGAATCGACGCGGTCTTGGTCGCTCACGCCGGAGACGGGAACTACCACCTCGCGTGCATGATCGATCGAGAGGATCCGAAGGACTCCGAGGAGTTCAACGCGCTCTACGAGACGTTAGTTGATTACGCCATCGTGCGTGGTGGAACCTGCAGCGGTGAGCACGGCATTGGTATCAGAAAGATTCCCTTCCTCGAACGACAGCATCCTGACCTGATCCCCTGGATGAGGGCGATCAAGGCGCTGTTCGATCCACAGGGCATCATGAATCCGGGGAAGGTCCTCGCACAGCCGGGCCTCTGCCCGGATCAATTGCCATCAGCAGAACCTGGAGTAGAGCCCTAATGAGAAAGCCTTCAACGAGCCAAAGTACCTCTCGAACGTCGCGCGCCGGCAAATCTGTGTCGACCACCAGTGGCAAGAACGGAGGACCGGACAGCAGCGTCCGCTCAATGAAGACAGGCGCACCGGCTGATTCCCGCCACTGGTCGAATACCGGTTTCGAAATCCCCGCCCTCTACGAGCCTCGGAGCGGTGGCGCGCCGGGATCCATCGGTCGTCCGGGTGAGTATCCGTTCACGCGCCACATATATCCCACTGGTTATCGCACCCGCCCGTGGGCTCCGAGCTTGTACTCCGGGTTCGGCACGCCGGAGGACGCCAACCGCCGATTTCGATATCTCATCTCGCAGGGCAACGGACGCGCCAACATCGCCACCGACCTGCCCACGCAGATCGGGCTCGATTCCGATGATCCCGACGCCGAGGGGGAAGTGGGTCGTGTGGGGGTCGCGATCGACTCGCTGGCGGATTTCGAGGTGATGTTCGACCAGGTTCCGCTGGATCAAACCGCCGTGTCCTTGAATCTCAATACAACAGCACCAATCTTTCTTGCCATGCTTGTTGCCACGGCACGACGGCAGCGCGTTGATCTCGACAAGGTGAGCGGCACCCTGGCGAACGACATCCTTCATGAGTACGTCGCGCGGGGCACATGGCGCTACCCACCCGAGCCCGCGCTGCGCCTGGCGGCTGACGTCGCGGAGTATGCCTCGGAGCACATGCCTCGCTTCTATCCCTTCAACATCCGCAGCATCCTTCTTCACGAATCCGGCGCGCACCCGGGACAGGAAATCGGTTTCACCTTCGCGATCGCCAGTCGTTACGTCGAAGAGCTCCTCGCACGTGGACTAGACGTCGACAGCTTCGCCCCGCGGATGTCGTTCTTCTTCGGAATGGGTCTCCATGTATTCGAGGAAGCGGCCAAGTTCCGTGCTGCGCGTCGCCTGTGGGCGGCGATCATGCGGGACCAGTACGGAGCCCGATCCGACTCCAGTCTGAAGCTGCGGCTGACCTCGGTCGCGCCATGTGGAAGCCACTTCACCGCCGTCGATCCCGAGCTCAATCTCGTTCGGGGAACCCTCGGAGTGCTCGCCGGAGCGCTCGGCGGCGTTCAAGCCATGCTCGGGACCACGATCGACGAAGCATACGAAATACCGACCGAGCGCACCCAACATCTGGCACTGCGCACTCAGCAGATCGTGGCGCTCGAGTCGGATGTCTGCGCGTCGGCCGATCCGCTTGGCGGCTCGTGGTTCGTCGAGTCGATGACCGACCAGATCGAGGCGTCCGCTAGAGAGCAGATGGACCTGCTCGGCGGGCCTTCTGGCGTCGTCGCGGCGATCGAGCATGGCCTCCCTCAGTCCGAGCTGAGCGCGCGAGCATACGAACTTGAGCGTCAGCTCGCTGATGGCACAAGGCCGAAGGTTGGAGTGAACATTTACCCAGCTAAGGACCGGACCGTCGAGCTCAAGCTCCATGCGGCGGAGCCGGAGCTACACCGGCGTCGCGCCGAGGAACTCTCGTTGCTACGACAGAGACGCGACAGCACACGGGTAGCACGCGCGCTTGCGAGCGTCACCGAGGCGGCGTGCAATGGCTCGAATATCATCGTGCCGATGATCACAGCCGTTGAGGCGTACGCAACGGTCGGGGAAATTTCCGCGAGCCTCGACGAGGTGTTCGGCAGTTACCATCAGCCGGCAGTGCTGTGACTGCACGAAAGAGTGGTTCACGAACGGGTCGCCGTCGGTTCCGAGTCTTAGTGGCGAAGCCCGGCCTTGATGGTCATGATCGCGGGGCCAAGGTGATCGCGCGGTTGCTTCGAGATGAGGGCGACGAAGTGATCTATACGGGAATCCGGCAGCGGCCGGCGCAGATCGCGCGCACCGCCGTTGACGAGGACGTGCAGCTCGTCGGGCTGTCGATTTTGTCGGGCGCGCATGTGCCGCTCGTGCGGAGCGTCCTGCTGGCGCTGCGCGAACAAGGTGCCGGAGACATACCGGTCGTCGTCGGCGGAACGATCCCCGCGGCCGATGCCGAGGTGCTCAAAGAGATGGGGGTGCGGGCGGTATTCGGAATCGGCAGCCAGTTGAACGACATCAAAGAGACGATGCAGGAGATTCGAGAGTCATGAAGACAGCGAGTGAGCAGGAGATCGTGGATGCGATCGGTCCTGGGCGTCACGTCGTATGCTCGCCTGGCTGTGGCACCCCCACAACACTGCTTGAGATCATCGCGCGCAATACGCGGTCACTACCGCGGATGAGTCTGTGCAGCGGTCTGCTACTCGGCGATTACCCGTTCCTGTTGGCTGCCGAGCAGGGCATCATGTCCTACTGCACCTGGCACGTCACGCCTGCGGTTCGCAAACTCGTAGCCGATGGGACGGTGCCCTTCTATCCCGTGCGAGCGTCGCAGGTCATGAGTTTGATCACACACCTGGGGGTGGACGTTGCCCTCATTCGTGTGACTCCTCCCGACGGCAACGGCTTCTGTAGCCTCGGCCCGTCAGTCAGTTACCCGTTGCCGGCGGTGAGGCAGGCCACCCTGGTAATTGCTGAGCTTGACGACACGCTGCCACGTACCCGGGGTGAGGGATCGATCCACGTATCGAAGATCGATATGGCGGTCGAGTCGTCGTCGCCGATGCCGGAGTACCCCCGCGCCGGGACGGATGAGCTTAGCCGCGCAATCGCCCACCACATCCTGCCGCTCCTGCCCGTCGATCCCACTCTCCAGATCGGGATCGGATCGATCCCAGAAGCGCTGGTGGAGGCTCTGCTGGAAGAAGGCGTCCCGAATCTCCGCTTTGCCGGCATGGCGATCGATGCGATGGCCGATTTGCACGACGCAGGCCTTCTAGCGGTGGATGGCTTCGTGCCGTACCCTCCGATCATGGCTGCCGAACTGATGGGGACCCGCCGTTTGATGGACTTCGCACACGAGAATCCACTGCTGGGCGTGTACAGCACGCCGCTGGGTATCACCGCGTCGAATCTGTCGCGATTTGACCGTTTCGTGTCTATCAACTCAGCGATAGAGATCGATCGCGGAGGTCAGGTCAACGCCGAATGGGTTGCTGAAAGACAGCTCTCCGGGGTTGGCGGTAGCGTCGACTTCACGGAATCAGCCCTCCTCTCTGTGGGCGGCATACGGATCATCGCGATGGCTTCCACCAACGTGCGTGATGCGTCGTCGAAGATCGTGCACGCACTCGGCCGTGAGGTCCCCGTGACCGTGCCACGCCACAGTGTTGATTATGTCGTCACCGAATACGGTGCGGCCAGGCTCGGGTTCGCGAGTACCCGTGAGCGAGCTGAACTGCTCGCCAGCATCGCACATCCGGATCACCGTGATCTAATTCTCGAGCAGGTACCTGTGGCATGAGTGTCGTCGAGCTGCGCGATGTCTCTCCCCGTGACGGTCTTCAGGACATGAGCCACACACCCGATTGACCTGTACTGTAGGACCGCCGACCCGAGCTTCAGATACTGACGAGCTGAGCGTCGGCGATGCGGGGCCCGTCCCCGCTGAACTGGGGCGCGTCCACCTCGTCGAGCAGCCCCGCCGCCTCCACGGCGCTCGCGACCGGGAACTGCAGCACGAGCACATCGGCGCCGTTGTCGCCGGCGCGAAGAACGGGAGCCTTCTCGTCAGGCTCGACCCACCCGAGCGTGTGCGGCCGCACCTCGCGCGCGTCGAAGAGCAGCGACCCGGCGTAGAGGAGGTAGTACTGGCCTCCGCTGCCGGCGAGCTCCGGCCCGGGGGCGACGGCCCGTCGGGCTAGCCGCAGCCGGTGCGCCGCCAACCCGTCGTCGTGACGGTGAATCAGCTCCTCCAGCACACTTTCCGTCTCGAGGGGTGGGATGCGGGGGACTTGTACGACGACGTTGCGGCCTGCGTGGGCGCTCATCCGGTCGCGCGAGCCCGGCATGTAGAAAGTGCCCTTGCTGGCGCGTGGCCGCAGCGTGAAGAACGAGATCGAGCCGCTTGGCCCCGGTACGATCGGACCGTAGGGCGAATCGGGGTCCGTGTAGTGGAAGCTGATCGGTGGCACGGCGGCCTTCCCGACCCGTCCACCGTCCCCAGCGACGATGACCTGGAATTGGCGAACGTGGTGGAAGTGCGCCGCCAGCTTAGCGCCGCTGAACTCCACCAGAAACGCCTGCTGGTTGCCGCCGGCATCGACGTGGAAGCACGTGTTGCGCGCGCTGCTACCGTCTTCCAGCAGGACGTCACGCGCTTCGGTTAGATCCGCTTGCGCGACCATCTTCATCTCACGGCCTCCTTCGTTCGTCGCCCGCTCGCCTATTCTACCGGCGGCATTGGGCGTGTGTGAGATCGAGGCCCTCCCGAGACGCTCCGGACCGACGCGATCTGGACGATCGCGGCCCCGCCGAAGCGCAGCTCGCTGGCGCGTTCCTCCCAAGCCACGACGTTCAGGCTGGCACGGCGGCCGAGGAGTGCAAGTTGTCGCCGATTGGTTGCGCGACATGTTCTACGAGCGAGGGAGGTGAGCGGCGGCGCAGCTCGGGCGCGGCAGCGTCGCGTCGGGATGCGACGGAACGTGGAGCGTGCGCCCATTCAGCCCACGCTCTCGGCGTGGCGGATCTCGGTGGTCCGCGCGTAATCCGTGTCGGTGCCGAGCGGCGACTGCGCGCTGGCACCGGCGTCGACATTCAGGCATTGCCCGGTGATCCCGGCGGAGAGATTGGAGAGCAGGAACAGCACCGCCCCGGCGATCTCGACCGGGTCGACACGTCGGCCGAGCGCGCTACGTAGGCTCGCACGATCGGTGATCGCATCAAACGTGTTGCTCGACGCCGCCTTGCTCAACGGAGCGGGCACCGAGCCGGGGACGATGCAGTTGGCTCTGATCCCCTGCCGGCCGAGCTCGACTGCCAACGTCTTGGTGATGGACATCACGCCTGCCTTGGCGGCGCCGTAGGGCCCGTGATAGGGAGCGCCTTCGAGCGCGCTCACGGAAGCGAAGTTGACGATACTTCCACCGTTGCCGCACTCGAGCATGGTCCTGGCAGCGATCTGGCAGGAGTGGAAGACATAGGTGAGATTCACGGCAAAGATGTCCTCGTAGACATCCTCGGGATACTCGTGCAGCGGCAGCCATGTTCCCGCGTTCCTCGACGTGCCGCCCGGACGCTCTAATCGCGTGCCCCCGACAAGATTGACCACGCCGTCCAACCGCCCGAACTTGCTCGTAGCCAGCGCGCAGGCGTTAGCGAGGTCATCGACGCTGCGGACGTCGCCGGCATATCCAACGCTGTGCCCGCCTGACGCCTTGATCCGGCGCTGCGTCTCCGCGACGCGGTCGTCGGTAATATCAAAGGCGACGAGGTTGCCTCCCGCATCCGCGATGGCGAGCGCCGTGGCGGTACCCATGCCGCCGCCGCCGGCGCCGAACACGATCACAGCTCGGTCGTCGAGTCGTAATCTATCCGTGAACACGTTCAGTCCTCCTCGGTGGAATTGGTCAGTCCGCGACGGTGAAGTTGACGGCGAAGGGGAGCGAACCCGCATCGGGAAGCCGTACGATCGTGTGGGTCAGGCTCACGAGCGACCATCGATGTTCCGTCCACGCGCATCCGACAGCTTAGTTTTGACTCACGCGCAAGTCAGCTAGCGTTAGACCACGGCTACGGCGAGGCGGTGACAGGAGCTCAACACGGCTTGCCCCGCCACCGATGTCGGACGGACGGATCTGGAGTGCCATCACTCAGCGCGAGCGCGTCGCGGAACGGAGCGTTCCCGAGCGTGTCGTACATGGTGTAGATGACTCGGCTGAACTCATTACTCCTCCGGCCCTCGGGGCGGAATGGGGCGCGCAAATCCTGTCGGCTGCCCCGGCAACGTCTGGTTAGATGGCGTGTTGACGTAGGTGCCCTCGCTGTTGCGGAACCATCCAGCGGCAGCCAGAGTACCCCCATCGGCGTTGATGATCGCCCCGGTGATAAAAGCCGAGAGATCCGAAGCGAGGAACAGGATTGCGCCGGCGGTGTCCTCCGGTCTCCCCAGCCGTCCGATTGGGACCCACCACGGGATGAGGTCGGCATGGTAAGCGGTGAGGCGTTCGTATCCCGGAGATGTTTGGGGCGTCCATGTCTTATCAGGGGCGATCTCGTTCACCCGGATCTGGTGCGGCGCCACGAGCGACGCGAGGCTGCGTGTGAAGCCGGAGACCGCCGCTTTGGTCGCCGAGTAGACGACTCGATTCGGGTAGCCGCGCAGCGATTCAATCGTCGTCAGGTTGATGATGCTGCCACCCTCTCGGCGCTCGATCATGCCGGGAAGTACGGCCTGGCTGCACAGGAAGACCGTCTTTGCGTTGAGCGCGAACAGCTCGTCCCAATCCCGCTCGGTCGTGTCGACAAAATGGGCCGTGGGATGCATGTAATGCCCGACGTTGTTGACCAGAGTGTCCACGTGTCCGAACGTCGCCACGGCGGTCGCGACGAGCTTGCGGACCGAAGCCGCTTGCCGGACGTCGCATGGAAACGAGACCACCTCACTCCCGGAGCCGCGGATGGTTTCCGCCGTCTCGCTGGCCAGATCGCTGTCGATGTCGTTGACCACGACGCTTGCACCGTGCTCGGCCAGCATCAAAGCAGCGGCGCGACCGATGCCGCCTCCCGACCCGGTCACGATCGCCACCTTCCCATCCATAAGGTCTGTCGGCACTAAAGTCCTCCCGTTAGCGGACCGGATCTTTTTGGAACGCTCATCCGTCGGGCGCGCCGCCGCCGAACGTAGCCACGTCTTCGAGGTCCCGGTTCACCCGAACGGTGACCTTGAAGCTCGCGTCGAACATCTCGACGCGAAGTCCCACGGCGGCGACGCCGTGATAGTTGACCGGGATACCTCGAGCCTCCCCGTCTACGACGACCGTTGGTGCTCAGACGTTGCTCACCCCAGATTGGCTTAGCCCGGCAAGCTGAGGCCCAACCGTCGAGCGAGCTCTGTGGCAAGCAAATCTGAAAGCTCACTGCCAGTTGTTGGGTTTCAAACCAGTTGCCAACGTCCCCGATCCCAGCGCCACAAACCGGCGCCGTGTCGGCTGTCATCTGCGGATTGACCATTGGCTATCCGTCTCCGACGTCGACCTTCCGTCGAGATGGCAGAACTCTACAGGATTTTTGACTCGCGAGCAAGTAGGCCGCTGCTGCGGAGCAAGCGTCCGGACCCAAAGAGCTTTCGTCCGGCCGGCGAATTCCTCCTACAACGACCGCGGTGGCCGGTTGCCGGCAATCGACACGGCAGCGTGTGTGAGCGCGCGTCCGTAATCTGGGCGCTGAGGCCGAGGCGCATGAGGGTCCTCCCGCACGGACCTTGACCACGGCTGCCGCTGGCGGTACCGTACTCCCTTGCGGACAAGCAAAATGATCTTGGAGGCGATTCGCCGTCTACTGGCGAGGCGAGGAACTCAATGGATTTTTCGATTCTGTTTGAAGGGCAAGTGTCGTACCCATCCGTGGAGAGGGAGCGGGAGGTGCTTCGCTCGGTCGTCGAGCAGGCGACCTTGGCCGATGAGCTTGGTTTTGACCGCTTCTACTGCGTCGAACACCACACTCTGGAGGGCTATGCGCACTCGAGTGCCCCCGAGGTCCTGCTGAGCTTCGTCGCAGCGCGTACGCGCCGGATTCGAGTCGCCCATGGGGTGATTCCGCTGCCGTTCAAGATGAACCACCCCGTGCGCGTCGCCGAGAGAACAGCGATGCTGGACATCCTCAGCGGCGGGCGCCTCGACGTCGGGGTCGGGCGCAGCTCCAGCGCGCGTGAGCAGGAGACGTTTGGCGTAACCGATGAGGAATCCCACGTCGAACTGGTGGATGGCCTGAAGGCGATCGTGAAGATGTGGACCGAGGAGGAAATGGAGTACTCGTCGGACTATCTGCAGATACCGCTGCGTACGATACGTCCGAGGCCATTCCAGCAGCCGCATCCGCCGTTACTGATGGCGTGCACGCGCGATGACACATTCGACCTGGCCGGGACTCTCGGGGTCGGGGCACTTAGTAATGCCGCTGACGGCCCAAACGCCACGCGCCGTAAACGTGACCTTTATGACGCGGCGGTCGCCGCGAGAAAGCCCGAGGACGTGGTCGGAAAGTTCACCAACGACTGGCTCGGCGCCACCGTGTTCACCTGCGTGCGCGACGATCGCGACGAGGCGCGGGGGCTCGGATTGCGCGGAATGCGCTACTTCATGGAGGCGTCGCGCTACTACTTTGCGCGCGGAGCGGTGTTCCCCGATCCGAACTCGTGGCGCGATGAGGATATCGAGCCAGCTCTGCGCGAGATGTTTGCTGCCTCCAAAGGGAGCGGCTCGTTTTCGAAGGTGACCGCAGATCTCGTGGCTGAGAGCTCCGGGAAGGTGGGCGTCGGTCTTGGCAATCGCGCACTCGATCCGGACGAGGTGTTGGATGCCCGGTCCTCCGCCATGGGCAATGCTCACGACACGATCGACTTTGTCGAGCGGATGGCGGATGCAGGTGCCGACGAGTGCTATTTCGTAGTTCAGATGGGTGGGTTGGACCCCGACGTTGTGCTCGAGAGCATCCGCCAGATTGGGAAGAACGTGATCCCGCACTTCCGCAAGCCAACACCCGCGGTGTTCGACTTGGACCGCGCTATCTAGGAGTTACTGATCATGGCGCAACTTACCTATCAGAACGAGCTGACCGACGAGATGATCGCCGAGGCGGAGGCCATGGAGGGCGAGCCGCTGCGGGTGGAGCAATGGAATCACGAGGCTACCTTGGACACCATCCGGCGCTGGTGCTGGGGGCTTGGTGACGACAATCCTCTCTACTACGATGAGGCCTATGCCGCACAGTCGCCTTACGGCAGCATCGTGGCTCCTGCAACATTCCTGGCCACCGTGTACACAGGCCAGGTCGGGGTTGGGATGGTCGGCATACAGCCGTTTGGGGGGGGTTTCAAATGGAAGTTCGATGAGACGATCCACCGGGGCGATCGTCTGAACGTCGATGCTCGCCTCGGGCCAATCAAAGTGGTATCCGGCCGGCACGCCAGCCGATTCGTCATCCAGAGCACGCTGAACACCTATTTCCGTGGCGACGGCGCGACAGTCGGCCATCTGGAGGGTTGGACTCTGCGAGTGCCTCGCAGCAAGGCGGCCGGCGGACTGGCGTACGAGCCGCGAAAGGCCCACAGTTACAGCCGAGAGGAGCTCGAATCGATCCGCCTGTCGGCGATCGGCGAGGAGCGTCGCGGCGCGGAAACCCGCTATTGGGAGGACGTGATCGTTGGTGAAGACATCCCTATGATGGTCAAGGGCCCAATCGATCTCATCACGATGATCGCGTACTACGCGGGCAACCACGGCACGCCGCGCTACAAGAGCACGGAGCTGGCCTGGAAGTATCGGACCTGGGCCGTCGAGGCGCCGGAGAACCTACCGAACAACTACGATCCGTTCTACTACGCGGAATCAGTCTCGCCCTCGGCTGGTCACACTCGGGAAGATGTTGCGCACGAGGTCGGGATGCCTGGTGCCTACAACAATGGCACCCAGACCATGGGTTGGATTGGGCACGCGGTGCAGAACTGGATGGGGGACGACGGCTTCCTCTCCGAGCTCACCGTGACGCTACGACGGCCCGCCATCTTCGGGGACACGGTGTGGTGCGGAGGCCGCGTCTCCGCCAAGCCAGAGCCTGGGCTGGTGGAGCTGGACCTGAGCGCGCGAAATCAAATCGATGACGCGGTCGCGGATGGGAGCGCCGTCGTCCGACTCCCCGTCCGCAGCTGACCTCCGGCACATGCACGACCGAGCAGGATGGCTCGGTCGTACAGTGCGTCAAGGCTCTGGGTTCGATGAATTGGCCATGCGCGGTCGAGCAGGTCGGCGGGTGGCACGACTTCGGCCACTAGGCCGAGAGAGAGGTTCTTAGCTGACTCCGGCGGGTTCGCTTGGGTGGGGGTGGGTGATCGCAATTTCCCGTTCGTAGGAAGGATCGTTTCGGTCGCGGCTGCCCGAGACAAAGGCCGAGGTGTCAAACCCTTGACGGGCCGCCTCTAGAATCACCCGCCGGTGGGCGATACGCCATTCCCCGCTGCGGCGTTCATAACGATCGATGTAACGCGCCACGCCCATCTGCACCTCCCCTTGTGAGGTAACTACGCGCGACTGCACGTAGATCTCTCCCCACGCGACGTCGCCGTCGACCTCGAACAGGAGATTGCTTAAGGCATGCTGGATTGGACCGTGACTGGGGTCCATGGTTCCGCGTTTCAGGTGCGCGAGAAAGTCAGCCGGGCTTCCCTTGAAGACCCCGTGATCGTCGTAGGCGTCAGGGTGATAGCAGGACAGCAGCAGGTCATCATCGCAACGGTCAACCGCACGGGAAATGCGCGTCACGAGCTCGGTCAGCTCCTGCTTGTCGAGAAGCGTCTGTATCTGCTCCTGGGAAGCCATTCTCTCTCCTCTCGCGCGAGCGTCTCGCGGCACTGTCGGGGTATGCCTGCGCGCCGATCAGGCTACCACACTTGCTCGCCCGTCAAATGTCGATTTCGGCTACCATACTTGCTCGCCCGTCAAATGCACAGTTGGGGGAGTTTCGATGGCCATTGCCGACGAGGAACTGACGTATCCAGGACCCGCGGGGTCTGAGTGCCCGTGGCCGCTGCTGGAGAAGTTACGCGCCGAGGCGTCCGTTTACGAGCTGCCCTACCGGCCCGGCGTGTACGTCGTGTCCCGCTACGCCGACGTGCGCTACATCCTGGGGAACCCGCAACTGTTCTCGAGCGGCGGGGTGCGCGCGCAGCTCAGCGGCTTTGATCTCATCGACGTCCCGTCCGAGGACGACCGCGTGATGAACGAATCCGACGATCCCGCGCACGCGCTGAAGCGCCGGATCGGCTTCGCCCCGCTGAAGCCCGGCCGGCTGAAGAGCTACGAGCCATTGATCCTCGACCTCGTCGACGAACTGATTGACCGCTTCGTGGACGACGGACGCGTGGAGTTCGTGAACCAGTTCGCGCAGCCCCTGCCGGCGCGTCTGACCTGTCGCCTGATGGGCGTGCCGTTGGAGGATGAGGACTTCGTTCGTAGCTGGGGACGGTTCGAGTCCTCTGGCCTGGCGTGGATGGACGACGAGTTCAAGCAGCGCCAACGATCGAACTCGGCCAAGATGCTCGAGTACCTCACGAAGCTGATCCAGGCGCGCCACGAAGACCCCCAGGATGACGTGATCAGCGCCGTCATCAAGGAGCAGGTCGACCGAGACAACGAATTCCATCTCGCCGACGTCCGCGCTCAGTGCGCGATTCTTATCGGCGGTGGCGTCGTGACGACCGCCCACTTTCTCTCCAGCTGCATGCGGATGCTCGTGGATGATCCCACCCAGATGGCAAGGATCCGCAGTGACTTCAAGCTGATCCCGAACATGCTCGAGGAAGGACTGCGGCTCGAGCCGCCAAGCATGTGGCAGCCGCGCATCGCGCTCCAGAACGTAGAGGTGGGAGGCCACAAGATTCCCGCCGGCTCATTCCTCCTCATGATGTTCTGCTCCGCCAACCGGGACGACCGGAAGTTCGAGTCCCCCACCCACTTCGACGTCACTCGCAAGAAGGCGAAGGAGCACCTCTCATTCGGCTACGGCGCGCACTTCTGCCTCGGCGCCCCGCTAGCCCGACTCGAGATGAAGATCGGCTTCGAGCGCCTGCTCACACGCCTGGACAACATCCGCTTCGGACCCAACAACGACTTCAAACACATCCCCAGCGCGTCATTCCGCGGATTCCACCACCTCCAGCTCGAATTCGACACAACACCAGTTTCATAGTCAGCATGGACGCACAGCTCGGCGGCCCGCGCAGCGTGAGCTCAATGCGTCAACGGCTGCCTCCGAGGACGTCGGAGGGGCGGAAAGCCTTTGTCCTTTCGGGCGCGCAAGTGATAGGCTGTCGCGAGGAGAGATACGCGATGAGCGAAACGCGATGAGCGACGGGCTAACCGAACGGCCGCTATCACTGGTTGAGGACGTAGCCTCGGAGCTGACGCGAGGCAGGATGGTTGTCGTCATTGACCCCCGGGTGCGAGAGAACGAAGGCGACCGGTTATGGCCGCGCAGAAGGTGACGCCGGCTCCGCTGCCAGAGCCGGTCGGCAGCGACGCCTCAGAAGAGACGGCCCGAGAATCGCGGGCCCAGGTACCGGCGCTCGAGCCGGAGGAAGAGCCGGCATAACCGATGGCACTGCGATTTGGCTTCGGCTCTCTGGGCAATCGCCCAGAGGAGATCATCGAACTGGCCCGGCACGGCGAGCGTTTGGGGTGGCATCGAATCTGGTTCGGAGAACACGTGGCGCAGCCCGACGCGCAGAGGTCGCGATATCCATACGGCGAGGTGCCGCTGACGCTAACGACGATCGATTACCTCGATCCGCTGATTCAAGCTGCAGCGATCGCAAGCGCGACGGCGACGATCGAGATCGCCACGTCCATCTTTCTGCTGCCGCTTTATCACCCGATTTTCATCGCCCGCGCGCTATCCACGCTTCAACCGATCGCCGAAAATCGTTTCATATTCGGCGTAGGTGTCGGATGGATGCCGGAGGAGTTCGAGGCGCTCGGCGTTGACTTCAACCGCCGCGGCCGACGGATGGATGAGGCACTTCGGTTCCTCAGAAGTGCGCAGGGCGGCGGCGTCGTGTCCCACGAGGGTGAGGAGTTCTCGTTCGGAGCGCTGACGATTACGCACAGGTCGGTATCGGTCCCGTTGGTCATCGGCGGCAGGAGCGAGCCTGCGCTTCGCCGCGCCGCACGGTACGGCGACGGCTGGGTCTCGACTCCGGACATCGAGGTCGACGAGGTTCTCCGGAATCGCGAGACTATCGAGAAGCACCGCCGGGAATTCGGCACGCAGGACCGCGAGTTCACTTATTACATTCGGCTCGCGCGTCCGGACCCGGAGCTGGTCGCCGCATTTGCAGCAGAGGGTTTCACGGAATTCAACGTCGGGGCCGTCGATTTGTTTCCACGCGCCCAGGTCGCATCGATGTCGCTCGAACAGAAGGCCGGGGCGCTCGAGCGCGTCGCCGTGCAGCTGGGCATCAGCCAGCCTGAAGTCCCAGTTCTCAATGATCTTGATTAGCGTCGAGAGCGCGGCTCTCGTCGACTCTGTCCCACTCGCAACGGTCGCGTGATGTCACAAGCATCAGTCGTTGCTTCAACCTTCGCATACCCGTGGGATCTCGCTGACACCGGAGTAGAGAGCGCGCTTCGCCATCTCAGCGACGATGGATTCGGGGCACTGGAGCTCACGGTCTGTTACCACCCGATCACGCTCCATACGCCGGGAGCTCCAGACAGAAGGCTCATGTACATGGACAGGGGAGCCGTCTTCTTCCCCGCGCGGCGCGAACGCTACGGTCGGGTCAAACCACACCTCTTCCCAGAGCCAGAGGTGGTGAAGGCCTGGACGACGGCGGCGGAGCTGGCGCCGGGTATGGGGCTTGATCTCAACGCCTGGACGGTTGCGCTCTATCAGCCGTGGATCGCCCATGAATATCCTGATACGGCGCGCGTGACGCCTGCGGGGCAGATCAACCTCGGCGGAGTCTGCCCCACGTCTCCTGATGTCCGGGAGTTCATGGCCATTCTCGTCGGTGATCTGGCCGAGCAATTTCCGATCAGGACGGTGCAGCTGGAGGGTGTGTGTCACCAGTTCTTCGATACCGGATGGCGCCTGCCACGAGTGCTGGTTCAGCTCTCCCCGTGGAACCGTTGGCTTGCCAGTCTCTGCTTCTGCTCCAGCTGCGTGTCGGCGGCGGCAGACCGGGGCATATCGGTGAAGGCGTTTCGAAAACGGATCTGCGATGAGCTCGAGGCGGTCTACCGCGGTACGGCCCCGCCGTCAGATCGTCCGTTCGACGAGCTCCAAGCCGAGCGCATGGCCGCCGACGGGGATTATGCGGAGTTCATTTCGATGCGTGAGGAGGTGTGTGTCGAGCTCGTGCTTGGTATCGCCGAGCGTCTTCACGCCGCCCGACCGGACGCGGTGCTGGGCCTCTGGGGTCCGCAGGAGTTCGATGGTACGCAGCTGAATCTTGAACGAGTCTTGCCGGTCATCGGTGTGCTCCAGACCCGGCAGCCCATGATCGCTCCCGACAATGCTCGCCGGGCACGCGAGATCGCGGATGCCAACGGAATGCGAGTGACCGCCGTGCACTGGTGCGGGGGAAGGATCGGGCCGGCGTGGGGCCCGGAGTTCGAGAGGGCGCTTCGAGCCTCGGTCGAGCTTCGGATCGATCAGATCAACCTGTTCAACTGGGCGATGCTACCGCCGCAGATCGCCAGCGCGATCGTTCCGCTCCTGCGTCGGATCGAGGCTGAAGTCAACGGCTGCTAACCACGACCATCGAGCCACCGCCGCGGAATCAGAGCTATAACGCCTGGGATCGCCGGCAGTCATAGGACGTCTGAAGTCAACGAACGTCTTCGATATTCCAGTCGGTGCGGATCTCGTCTTTGCGGGAGGCATCGAAGATCTCCAGTCGGAATCCGGACAGGGGGAGAGCGTGATAGTTGACGAGCTTCCCGCGGGCCTGACCGTCCATCACGACCGGCGCGCCCTCCGACTCCAATCGGCTGCGTTCGCGGTTGATGTTCTCCGTCCAGTAACCCAGATGGTCAAGCCGGGGTCCTGCAGAGCAATCCCAGGCACTGCCGGCAGGGCCTTCGACGAGTTCGAAGTACGGCGGGCCTTGCGTCGACATCACCACGCGTAGCGGAACCTCCGCGGTGCCGTAAGGCATGATCGCGCTCCATGTCAGTCCCAATGCTCTGGACAGCTCGTCCATGGCCGACTCCAGATCCGGGACCAGCAGCCCGACCTGCCAGAAGCCGACACCATGAGCTTCGTTCTTGCTTGCCATGCTCGAGCTAGCCTGGTTGGTCGTGCGAGAGTTCGCTCGTGACGTGGCAACTGGAATCCTGCTTGCCGACGCTAAGAATCATCGTTCCGCTCCCCTTGCCTTCCACCAGCTCCTGCCCGGGGACCGAAATCACGACTTGATACTACCTGTTTGCGTGTGCGCAGAGCGCGAATCGCCGATTCGCGTGCGAGCAAGTCGTGCGCAAGGAGCGGCTACGTCCTGAAGCCGGCTAGGCTTCCGAGATTCGGCGCCCATCAGGGCGATCACTGAGACTTCGGCGCGCCGACGGGTTGATTGCTTGCGGTAGAGTAAGACGGGTTGCCCGGTGGCGGGTCTAGCGCCTGTTGCCGAGGCCAAAGCTCGACAGCGGAGGGATTGGTGGCGAAGCTTCGATTTGACGACCGCGTTGTCGTGGTCGCGGGCGGTGCGGGAGGGTTAGGTCGAGCTCACGCGCTGGATCTCGCGGCGCGCGGAGCTCATGTAGTTGTGGCCGACGTGGGCTGCGAGGTCGACGGCAGCGGCGCGGACCCCGCCCGGGCGCGCGATGTCGTCGAGCTGATTCGATCCCGCGGAGGCTCAGCCGTCGCCGACACCAGCGATCTTCGCCACCCAGAGGCTGGGAAATCGATATTGACGAAGGCGATGGACGCGTTCGGACGGGTCGACGCCGTCGTCTGCACCGCCGGCATCGTGACCTTTCCGGGTGCTGTGACCGATACCAACGCCAGCGACGTCAACGAGCATCTCGCGCACGAGCCGAATTCCTCGTTCAACGTCGTGCGGGCAGCGTGGCCAGTGATGGAGGCGAACGGGTACGGGCGGATCGTCCTGACGGTCAGCTCGGCGGTCTTCGGTGTTGGTACCGCGCTTGGCTATGCGTGCGCCAAAGGGGCGACGTTGGCGCTCGGCAAGGGGCTGGCACGGGCGGGCGAATCGTGCGGAATCACTTGCAATATCATCGCCCCGTATGGCTTCACCCGGGAGATGACGGCATTCGATCGTCCGGCTGCGGCAGTCGCGGCCAAGCGAGAGACACTCCCGCCCGAACGTGTCTCGGCACTCGTCACGTATCTCGCCCATGAACACTGCCCGGTGTCCGGGGAGTTTTTCGGGGTCGGCGGCGGACGGGTGGTCAGGGTGTTCTATGCCGAAACCCAGGGCTACACGAATGCGAGCTTGCAAGCTGACGACCTGCCTGCCAACTGGTCGACGATTATGTCGGAGAAGGACGCCGCGGACGTTCGGAGCAACAAGCAGTTCGTTGATCGGTTTTATGATCACGTCCCGGGCTTTCGAGAAGCGGAAGCCCGCACTGACGGGTCTCGGAGCGCTGTATGAATGCCGGAGTGCTCGCCCTGAACGGCGATCCGATGTCGTGGGAGCCGCTGAGCCCGCTCTTGCTGCTCGACCGTGCGGCCGCGGCGTTTGCCGGACGTCCGGCTGTGGTCGCGGGCGCTCAGAGCCTTACGTATGGCGAGTTTCGCGATTGCTCCTTCAAACTGGCGGGAGCTGTGCGCGGGCTGGGTGCCGAGCGCGGCGACCGTGTTGCCGTGCTGGCGCACAACACGCCCATGCTGCTCGCGGCCCATTACGCCGTTCCCGCCGCCGCCGCCGTTCTGGTCGCTCTCAACACCCGCTTGAAGCCAGCCGAGCTGGCGGCGATCCTAGACCATGCCGGCGCCCGGCTCCTGCTCTGCGATTCCGAGCTCGAGGCTCCCGCCCAGGCAGCCGCCGCAATCGCTGATACCCATATCAGGGTAGTCGTGGATGCCGGTGAAGAGGGCGAACTGGCGAAGCTGACGATGGCGTCGCAGCCGCTCCGGGAGCAGGTCCGTGACGAGCGAGATCTGCTTTCGCTCAACTACACAAGCGGCACGACCGGCGACCCGAAGGGTGTGATGTACCATCATCGCGGCGCGTTCCTCCAAAGCATCGCGATGGCGTTCCACGCGCGGCTCGGCACCGACACTGCATACCTGTGGACGCTGCCGATGTTCCACTGCAATGGCTGGTGCTTTACTTGGGCGGTTACCGCCGCAGGCGGCACGCACGTCTGTCTACCTAAGGTCGAGCCCGCAGAGATCTGGCGCCTGATCCGCGAGGAAGGCATCAGTCATCTGTGCGCCGCGCCTACCGTCCTTTCCATGATCGCCCACCATCCCGATGCAGGCGCCAAGCCGCTGCCCCGCCGGCTACGGGTGTGCACGGGCGGAGCACCGCCCTCGCCGTCGCTGATTGCAAGGCTCGACGGGTTGGGCCTCGACGTCACGCATCTCTACGGGCTTACAGAGAGCTTCGGGCCAATCGTGATCTGCGAGCCGCAGCCCGAGTGGAGCAGCGCCGATCCCGAGGAGCTCTCTCGCCTCGTCGCGCGTCAGGGAGTTGGCAACGTCATCGCTGTACCCCCGCGAGTCATCGGAAGCGATGGTAAGGATGTCCCAAGCGACGGAAAAACGCTTGGGGAGATCGCCCTTCGTGGCAACGACGTGATGCTCGGCTATTATCGAGCGCCTGAGTTGACGCAAGAGGCCGCACCGGACGGCTGGTTCCGCACCGGCGATCTCGCCGTGAGACATGCTGACGGCTACATCGAAATCCGCGACCGAAGCAAGGATGTGATCATCTCAGGAGGCGAGAACATCGCTTCGGTCGAGATTGAGCAGGCGCTTGCCAGCCATCCGGCGGTGATCGAGGTGGCCGTTGTGGCCGCGCCCGATCCCCACTGGGGTGAGGTACCGGTCGCCTACGTCACGTTGCAATCCAACGTCGAGGTGCAGCCTGAGGAGCTGATCGCCCACGTCAAGGCACGTCTGGCAGGGTTCAAGGTGCCGAAGCGAATCATCTTCGGAGAGCTTCCCAGGACGTCGACGGGCAAGATCATGAAGTATGAGTTGCGGGGGAGGCTGAAGGCCACAGCCGGGACTGCCGACGATGGGGCGGCCTCGACCACAAAGCTGGGTCGGGGCTAGCGGCGCCGGGGCGGAATCAGCCTTCGAAGCGGAGAACAGCTCGTCCGCGAGTGCCCGGTCGCTCGACGTGGCGATGGGCCTCGGCCGCGGCCTCTGGCGCGTATGTCTGTGAGACACGCGGCGTCAGTTGACCGGTGGTCGCCATCTGCATCAGGCGTTCGAGCTTGGTCTGCTCCAACCCGTGGGTTCTGACGCTGACCCGCTCGACGCGTATCCCGCGCGGAGCGGCGACCGAAAACTCGCGCAGAACGATGAAGACTCCGCCGTCGGCGACCGCAGCAAAGGCCGGTTCCCCGACGAGAGCCGCATCGATCAGACCGTCAACCCCACTTGGTGCGACGCGCCTGATGTCCTCCGCGGCCTCTGGGCCGCGCTCGACAACGGCATCGGCACCAAGCTCCTCCAGCCACGACGCGTCTTCGCGGCTGGCGACGGCGATGACGCGCAGTCCCTCAGCGTGGGCCAACTCTGTAGCGTAGGCGCCGACGGCGCCGGCTGCTCCGGTTATCGCGACCGTGGCGCCCGCCGCGAGCCCAAGCGTGTCAAGACTGATACGAGCAGTCATGCCGTTCATCGGGACTGTTGCAGCAGCCTCGAGGCCGATGCCGTCCGGCACCGCGGTCGCCGCCCTCGCATGCACCACCACGCGCTCGGCGTGCGAGCCGCGTCCGCCGGGGAACGGTGAGGTGAGGGCTGCCACGACGTCACCCACCGACCAATCGGAGCCCGGCCCGACAGCTTCGATGACACCCGCGAACTCCAGTCCGCCCACATACGGAGGCTGGGTATCGCCAAGCAGCCCGGCGAACTGGCCGCAGCGCAGTCCCGTGTCGGCGGGGTTCACAGTGCTGGCGATTACCCGTACGCAGATCTCGCATGCCCTGGGCGTCGGTTCGGGTAGCTCCACGATCTGCAAAACTTCCGGGCCACCGAACTGCCAGATTCCCACTGCGCGCACGACAGGAATCATAGTCGCTGCCACTGGCCTCGATCGGAGTCTCCGGCGTCTGAGCTCCTCGATCTGGACGCTGGTGGTCGATTGATCAGTCGCCGGCCGACAGCCATGGCTTGCACTCCCGCGCCTGCCTTGTTCGAGGTCCGGGTTCGCCTGTGGTCCCGCCGCCAACCCGGTCGGCAGTTCAACTAACCGATCGCAGATCGGGTAAAGTAGGGCCGCAGATAGAGGCATCTTTCGTTGGCCGATCGGAGCAGGTTTTCGAAGGGGCCAGTCCAGAGGTTAAGCTGAAGCGAGAACCGGATGGCTAGAGGCACCCTAACCCGGCGTGAGGTTTTGGATCTTGCGGCCGAGCTGTTCGCGACACATGGCTATCGGTCCACGAGCCTGGAACTCGTCGCCGAGAGGCTGGGCGTCACCCGCCAAGCGCTCTACTATCACTTCCGGAACAAGGGAGAGATTCTCGCCGCGCTGTTCGAGGAGATGATGACGCGCCTTGAGACCGCGGTCGCTGCCGCTGCGCACGATGCCGACGACCCCTTCTTGGCAATGCTGTACGCACACGTGGAGACTGCGGTCGTGAACACCAACCTTGTGGCGTTGCTGCTTCACGAGCGGCCGGAAATCGCAAAGCTGGACGGCGTACGCGCGGCGAAGCGGCGGCGCGAATACGCTCGTCTGTTCGTGTCGGCCTATGAGGAAGGGGCGCGCGCCGGCAGATTCCGTTCGGTGGATCCAACTGTGGCCGTCAACACGCTCATCAGTGCAGCCAACGGGATTTCGTGGTGGTATCACGGCGAATCCGTCGTCATGCCGGAGATCATTGTGGAGGCGGTATTCAAGCTGCTCACCGCCGGCTTCCTCGCGCGTCCCGCGGAAGCGGCGAAGGTCGTGCGATTTGCCGAGAGCCGACAGCGTGATGGGCGGTTGACCGAGGCGACGTACGGCAGTTAGCCTAGAGCCTGCCGGGCAGCGCGAAACTGCCCCTGATCCGGCGGGCGACCGAGCGATTGTCGGCTGGCCGGTGGGGCCACAATGAAGCCAGAAGCGAGGAGCGCCACGATCTCGTCCGCGCTCGTCGACGACTCCCACGAGCTCTTCGAGCCGCGGTACCACGAGGAGAGAGCATTGGTGGCACTCAGTAGCGAGTTCACGACAATCCAGCTGTTGGCTGCCGATAGTGAGCCGGACGCGACCTCGGCCTCATACCTCTCGGTGAAGGCCCGGACGTAGTCGCATCTCCTGCGCCTCTGGGCGGCGGCGGATGGTAGCCGAGCTAACTCTGGCCGCTCGTGCAATAGCAGCGCCGTTAGCGCTGGATGCTGCGCGGTCACTCGGGCGTGACCGCGGAGGAGATCCAGGAAGCCGGCCGGCGGAGTCGAGTTCTGGGCGTGGACCAGGGAGTCTTCCAGCATGCTCATCATCTGGTCGAACAACTCGGCCAGGATCTGACCCTTCGACCCTACGTGGTAATACAGCGCTTGACGCGTTACCCCTAGTTCATTCGCGACGACCGTCAAGCTTGTAGACCGGTACCCGGACTCCTCGAATACCGCCAGCGCGACCTCGAGGACCCGGCGCTTGGTAAGTGTGGGAGGGGGCATCGCGGCTGCTGCTGCACGATATTGCGCGCGGCACCTATACGCCCAGGCGCTCCAGCATCGCCGATACGTATTCTGCGCCGCGCTCCAGGGCTAAGATCCCTTCAGCGTCGATCCGCGGTCCGACCAGCTCCAGATCGAAGAAGCCCTCGTAGCCGGCGTCTAAAAAGGTGGCGATCACACGCTCCAGTGGGAGGACGCCGTCTCCCGGAACCACCCGGTCCGGCATGGTCATCGTGCCCAGGGCGTAGTCGCTCAGCTGGACAAGCTGTAGGTGGGGAATCGCGCGCGCTACGGTCGCCGCTAGCTGAGGCTCACGCCAGGTGTAATACATCTCGGCCACGATCCCGATGCCCGAAAGTTCCGCGAGCTGGACCAGATCGCGCAGGTTGTAGGCGATGCTGTTCTCCTGGCGCAGCTGATTCTGGTTCTCAATGGCCACCCGCACCCGATGACTGCGCCCGATATCGAGGGCAGGCGCCAGCGCGGTGGCGAACGCTGCTGCTGATTCTTCGTATGTCAGTGTGCCCCCAGGTCCGGTCATCGAGTACACCAGTGGGGTGCCTAGGGCTGCCGCAGCCTCTATGGTGCGGGTGAGACGCTCGCGTTCCCTCGGCCAGAGCTCCGGATGATCCAGCGTGAACATAGTCGTGTGGATCAGGTAGGCCACCTCGAGCCCAGAGCTGCGGATGACATCAAGCGCTACATCCCAACCGATTTGATCGAACTTCCGATCTTGCAATCCGATCCTTCGAAGGTTCGCGTTGGCCAGCGCAGTCAGATCGTCGGGCAGGAGGCTGTTGGAGAACGCAACGCCGTTGATCGTCAACCGAGGATGCATGATCCAGAACGGTGGTTCGGCTGAACGTTGCCAGCACGCGATTGTCCTCCTTGGCTGGCACGGGTCGTGTACGAAGCTCGACGGATAAAACGGACAGCGGCCTGATCATCGATACGGCTGATGTAGCGCTGGTCTCGAAGTTCGCCTTGCATATCATGAGGTAGTGTGACAGCATCTTTGCGCACACGCAAGTGCGCGAGCGGCGGTCATAAAGCTTCTGCCCAGAGTCCACCGGGACCCTGGCACGAGATCTTGTGCGCATCCGATCTGCGACCTGACCGCGGCGCCCGCTCTCGAGGGCGCGGACCAGAGGAGGAGGACGAAATGTGCACGGCCGACGAGTTCTGTAACCTGGCAGGAGTCGGTGACGCGCTGGTCGCGCTGGTCAAAGCGCAGGGTGCCCGATGACTCCGACCCCCGGCCACGACCAGGTTGGCCTCGTCGGCCGGCTGGACGCCGTCTCCGTCCTCGACGCGTTGCGCGCACCGACGCGGGGCGTCGTCTACGACCTCGATGCGACCCGTTGGAACGGGATGCCCGTCGGTCCTGGGCATCCGCAGTTCCAGGTGCTCACGTACAGGAGCGCACCAGGGTCGCGCAACCAAGGGGACATGGACTTCCTCGAGCATGGGAACGCGGCGCAACTTCGCGTCAACACCGATCTGATCATGGGTACCGTCCACACCGGGACGCACATCGACGCTTTCGCCCATGTCTGCTGCGGGCCCGCTGCGGAGTGGTTCGGGGGCTACAGCGCATTTGACCAACTCGGCGACTTCGGCGCGCTCACGTGCGATGCGAGCACGATTCCGCCGATCGTCACCCGCGGCGTCCTCATCGATGTCGCTGCGGACCATAGCGTGCCATGCCTGCCGCGCGCCACCGCGATTACGAGCGCCGATCTCGCGTCCGCGCTGGACAAGCAGCAGGTGGAGCTTCGAGAGAACGATGTCGTACTCGTGCGCACGGGCTACATGTCGATCTGGCCTGACATCACCCGCACGAGCGAGTACGCCGGAGCTGGCATCGACCACGGCGCGGCGGTATACCTCGCCGACCGCGGCGCCATTGCAATCGGCGGCGACACGGAGGCGCTCGAGGTCTTCCCTAGCGGCAATCCGGACAACCCGTTGCCCGTCCACATCGAGCTCCTACAGCGTCGAGGGATTCATATTCTCGAGCTCGTCGACGTCGAGGCACTCGCCGCCGATCAGGTGTTCGAGTTCCTGTTCGTCTGCTTGCCGCTGAAGATCCGCGGGGCGACGGGCTCGCTCGTCCGCCCGATCGCGATCGCCTAATGTAGTGCCTCCCAGTCGGTGAGCTCCCCAGACCTCGGTTCGGCGGGGTCGACGGCTCGTTCCTTGAACGCCATCACGAGAGGTGAGCGTGACCTGCTTTTACAAGGATGTCGCACCTGTGTCGCATCACCAATGGGTGCGCCCCTTGCCGAGGTCAGGGCGGGAAGTATGACCCGCCGTTGACATGCATGACCGTACCGGTGATGTGATTCCCGTAAGGACCGACGAGGTACAGCATGGCGCCGGCGATCTCTTCCGGGTCGCCTGGCCGCGGCGGCAGCACCTGCCCCTCGGCCTCGGCGGCCTTCTGGCGTTGCGCGAGCGTCGGCGGCGCATCGTACCCGAGCTCGCGGTAGTTGCCACTCGTGCGCATCACGCCAGGGGCGATGCAGTTGACCGTGATGCCGTGCGGCCCAAGCTCCATCGCCATTGCGCGTGAGAAGCCGATGATCCCAGCCTTGTTCGCGACGTAGGCCGCGACGCCGCGCCGGGCCGCAGCCTCGCCGGGCCGGTAGGCGGCGCGCGAGACGGTGTTCACAATTCGGCCCCATCCGGCGCGCTTCATCGACGGCGCGACAGCGCGGATGCAGAGATACGTGCCCCGAAGGCTCACGCCCATCGCACGGTCCCAGAGCTCCTCGGTGAGCTCTTCGAGCGGGACGCTTGCGCCGAGCCCGGCGTGATTCACGAGGATCCCGATCTCGCCGAGCTCGTCAATCGTCCGGTCGACCATCGCTTGCACCTGCTCGCTCTTCGAGACGTCGACCGAAATGCCGAGCGCCTGCCCGCCCGCGGCACGGATCTCGTTCGCGACCTCGTTCGCGCCGTCCCCGTCGAGGTCGGCGATCAGGACTACGGCTCCTTCGCGCGCAAGCGCCCTCGAGTAGCTGGCCCCGATGTTCCGCCCGCCTCCAGCGGTGACTATCGCGACACGTCCGGCGAGCGCGCCTCCCGCAGGCCGGTTCATGAGGGCCACTGGATTCGACTTCGCATGACCCGACCACCTTACCCGCTTGCTTGCACGTCAGTCAAATCGACCGGCTGATTGACTGCCCCCCGATTCGGTCCGCTGGGGCGAGTGCTACGACGTGTAAGAGCGGAGTTTGACGCGTGCGCAAGCTTGACTCGTGAGAGCGTCACGACTAGCATGCGTTTGTGCGGATGGGTATGACCAGCAAGTCCGGCTAGAGGGTTTCGAGAGCCTCCCGTGAGCGACGCGACCATCGATCCAACCGAACCACGGCTGCCTCCTATCCCAGTCGAGGAGCGCTCCGAGCGGGTTCGCACCCTGCTCGATCCGCTTCGCTCAGGGAACCTGAACATCTTGCGGACGATCGCTCACCACGAGGACGCCCTTGATGGCTTGCTTAGCCTTGGCCGCGGGCTGCACGCGATTCAGGCGCTGAAACCTCGCCTCCGCGAGCTGCTAATCCTGAGAACCGCTGTCAACTGCGACGTCGACTACGAGTGGGGCCAACACGCGCGGTCCGCTCGCGACCTCGGAATGGAGGACGACGAGTTGCAAGCCGTCGTTGTCGGACCGGCGGACCCGCGGTGGTCACGGCTCGAAGCGGCCCTGCTGAGTGCCGCCGACCAACTCCACCGCACGTGCGACTTGGAGGACGCCACGTGGGGGGTGCTGTTGGGCGCTCTCGGCCCAGATGGCCTCCTCGAGGTGCTGATGACCGCTGGGCAATATCACCTCGTCGCCTTCGTTATCAAGGCCGCCCGCGTTCAGCAGGAGCTCGGTGCGGAAGCCATACCCCATGGAGCGAGCTAGCGAGCCCAACCAGATCGGCGGACCCTCTCAGCTCCTGTTGCGGGCTGCCTTGCATAATCCGATGGCTCTCCCGAGCGAGATAAGACCCAACGAATTTGCGTCAGGCAAGTGAGGGCTAAGGTTGATCAAATTGAGGATCGCATAAAGGCTAATCGAAACCCAAGGTGGTAGCGGTGGAAATCGCGGTAGATAGAGATCTCTGTGCCAGCACGGGCAACTGTGTCCTGATCGCGCCCGAGGTGTTCCATTTCGAGGGCGACGAACTCGTCTACCTGCGATCACCTGGCGAGGCTTATCGAGAACAGGTGGAAGACGCGGTGAGATCGTGCCCGATGCAAGCGATCTCGCTCACGCTGACGCCGCCAGAGTGACCGCACATGACCGGAGTTGGGCTCGAGCGTGCTTAACCCAAGGCTCCCGGAGCGTACCTCTGGTGCGTGAGTCGATCCTCCCGGCAGGGCTAAATAGCGACTTTGGGAGACGCCGTTAGATGGACGAGCTGCTTCACCGGGAGCGCGCGATCGATTTGATGAGGCGCCACAACATCGATGTCCTCCTCGCGACGACCCCCGAGAACGTGACCTACCTGACCGGTCACATTGGTCGACGGCAGTATTCGTGCGTGTCGCCACTGAGCTTTGGCGTCTTCACCCTTTCTGACGGAGCGATTGATCTGGTGGTTGGAGGCACGGATCTCTCCTATTACGCGAGTCGGCCGGGCTTCGCCAACGTGGTACGCGGCTACGGAGCGCTTCCCGGGTTGGCTGTCGAGCCCGGCTACACGCCGGTGGGTGAGGAGGCACGGAGGTTCTTCGAATTCCTCGGCAGTGAGCGCAGATCGCCCACGGCTATGGATGCGCTGGCCGCTGCAGCGCGCGAGCGCGGGCTTGTAGGGGCCCGGCTCGCGGTGGACCAACCCGCAGGCTCACCATTGCTCGGGCTCCTTTCCGAGCAGTGCGGTGGCAGCACGATTCTGCCGGCCATCAACCTGTTTCGGATGATCCGTCTGGTCAAGACGTCGGCGGAGCTTGAATGTATGCGTCGCGCCGCAGAGCTCAACGAACATGCCATCGCCTGCCTATCAGACGAGCTTCACCAGGGCACGCGGGAGTTGGACTTGGCGGCCCTGTGGCGGGCGCGGGTGGCTGGCGCGGGCGCTCTGCCGGCATGGTTCTACTTTGGCGCCGGCGAGCGCTCGGCGTGGTTCGTGCCGCCGACAAACCGTCGATTGGAACCGGGCGACATGTTCGTGTACGACTGCGGGCTGGTCCTGGATGGCTACAACGCGGACACCGGTTGTTGCGGGAGCGTCGGCCGACCGTCCCGAACCGATCAGCGCCGGTTCGATGCCATTTTCGCCGCGCTTGAGGACGCGATCGGCTTGGTTCGCGAAGGTGCGATCGGGAGCGAGATCTATGAAACGCTCGTGGCGACTGCACGTAGGTGTGGCTTTCCAGAGTTCGACAGCTCCTTCGCAGGCCACACGCTCGGACTCGAGGCCCGAGACCTGCCGTTCGTGCTAGCGCCGCGAGTTGACCTGCACGACATCTTCCTGCCAGACACGTCGGACATGCCGTTGCCGGCGGGCACGGTGCTCAACGTAGAAGCTCCGATGGGCCTGCTCGGCCACTGCGGGTACCACATCGAGCGCACCATCCTCGTGACGTCCGACGGACATCTCGACCTGATTGCGCAACCCCGTCGTCTGCTTCAGGTCGAATGAACGCGGGCGGCCACGACCTGGCTCGAGGCTACTTCGCCTAGTCCAACCTAGGATCCCTGAAGCCGTGCGATGACCGGTGCGAACGCATCGATGTCGCGGCCGAAGACGACGTAGTACGAGATCCCGAAGCGCTCGCGAGTTGCCAGCAGCTGCTCGCACACTTGCTCCAGAGTGCCGATCAGGAAGAGAGCGCTCTGCAGCAGGCGATCGACCGCGCCGCCATATCTCGGAGCCAGCCGCTGCGCCGCTGAGCGCCGGTTTTTGGTGAGCACGACGGCTTGGACCAAAGTGCTCAACTCAATATCGGGAAAGCGTGACTCGGCCGCCTCACGTAGCCACTCGATCTGACGCTCGGTACCGGCCGCCTCCAGATCCTGCCAGTCGTGGGCGTGCCCTCCGGGGAGCACTCGCTGGATGATGCTGACGATATCCGCCTGGCGGCCGGCGAGCTCGAGCACCCGCCGTGCTCCGCCGCCGACCAGGATCGGCGGGTGCGGACGTTGTACCGGCTCGGGATAGCCTTGAAGACCGCGAATCTCGTAGTGGTTGCCGTGGAAGTGCACTGGCTCCGGCGCGCACAAACCCTTGACAATCCGGATCGCCTCCTCGAGTCGTTCCACGCGCAGCCGACCCTCATCGAATGAGATCCCCATCCGTTCGTATTCGTCGGCGCGGTGCCCAGCGCCTAAGCCAAGTTCGAGCCGCCCGCCGGAAATCCAGTCGAGGGTCATCGCTTCCTTCGCGAGAAGCGCCGGCGGACGGAAGTCGTTGCAGGCCACGAGGCTGCCAATACGGATCCGAGACGTCGCCCGCGCCGCAACTGTCAGCATCGGCCACATCGCCAGGTACCGGGCGCTGCCGATCATGTGGTCGGGGCAAAGGAAAGTGTCGAAGCCGAGGCTCTCGGCGCGCGCGGCCATCGCGGCCAGCTGATCCGGTCCGCTCGCGTCCCGGACGGTGACGCCAAAGCGGAGTGGACGCTGGGTCGTGCTCAAAACGCGCCTTCGCTGGGCCGCGCTTGCCGGCGGTAACGATCGGGACGCGGTGTAACAGGATGCAGCCGAAGTCCACTCACGACGTGAAACATTACAGCTCGGGGACCAGTGGCACTTCCAACGTGGCCGGAGCACGTCGGCCGAGACCATTGTCCACACAGCCTGGACACAAACCGTCGGATGGTCCGGCTTGTCTTTCGCACGCGCAAGTGCTAACTTTTGCGCGTGCGCAGAAGCCCGGCCCCCCTTTCTCGGCAGCCGGGCCGGCAACCTAGGACAGGAGGGCTCAGACTTGGAGTTCGCACTCATATTCGAGGGGCAGGTGGCGTACCCGAGCCGTGTCAACGAGCGACAGGTCCTTCGAGCGGCGGTCGATCAAGCGACGCTCGCAGACGAGCTTGGTTTCGACCGCTTTTACTGTGTAGAGCATCACGGCTTGGAGTCTCATGCGCACTCGAGCGCTCCAGAGATCATTCTCAGCTGCATCGCTGCGCGCACTAAGCAAATTCGGGTTGCTCACGGCGTCGTCTGCTTGCCGTTCGCGATCAATCACCCGATCCGTGTGGCCGAGCGCACAAGCATGCTCGACATCCTCAGCGACGGGCGCCTCGACGTCGGCGTGGGGCGGAGCTCGAGCACGCACGAGCAGCTGTCGTTCGGGGTTCGCGACGAGGACACGCATGACCAGATGCTTGAGTCGATGCGGGCGATTGTCACGATGTGGACCGAGGACGAGATCGAGTGGAACTCGGATCTCCTCCAGATTCCTCGCCGGCGCATCCGACCGCAACCAGTCCAGCAGCCACATCCGCCGCTTTCGATGGCCTGCACTCGTGATGATTCGTTTGCCTTGGCCGCTCGACTTGGCCTTGGCGTGCTGAGCAATGCCGCCGACGGGCCGGGCCAAGCGCGGCGGAAGCGTGCGATATACGACGCCGCGATCGCGGCGCGTCAGCCGGCCGACATGATCGCCAAGGCGCCCAACGACCATTTTGGCGCGACGGTCTTCACCGTGGTCCGGGACGATCCCGAAGAAGCCCGCGCGTATGGGATGCGTGGCATGCGCTACTTCATGGAGGGAGCTCGGCGGTGGTACAAGGACGATGCCCGCCCGCCCGACCCCGACGCTTGGGACGATGCGGAGAACGAGACCGCCATACGGCGGTTGCTAGAGGGCACCAACCACGGAAGCGCCCTCAACTGGAAGGCCGAGGTCGCGCGCCAGCAGGTGGGGGTCGGCCTTGCCAACAGCGCGTTCGATCCAGACGACGTGCTAGATGCACGCTCATCTGCGATGGGGACAGCCAAGAATACGATTGAGTTTGTTGAGCGGATGGCTGACGCCGGGGTCGACGAGTGCTACTTCCTGATTCAGATGGGAGGGGTGCCGAACGACGTCGTCCTCGAGAGCATCCGGCAGATTGGAACCAAGGTCATACCGCATTTCCGTCGCGCCGCTCCCAGGACGTTTGCGATATCGGGCCCCGGGCAACGAGATCTGCGCGTGGATCCTTGACAAGGCTCGGTGTGTGTGAAAGCTTGTTTGCGCCCGAGTAAGCACGATGGTCATGGGGCGGGTTGTGATCTAGAAGGCGATTGGAGACGCGATGGGACAGCTTGACGGACAAGTGGCGCTGGTCACCGGCGCCGCCCGCGGCGTTGGACGGGCCTATGCGTTGCGGCTCGCCCGAGAGGGCGCCGCCGTTGGAGTGATTGATCTCAATCTCCACGGCTATCAGAATCCGGGGTTCGACGAAGAAATGGACGCGGACACGGTCGTCGAAGAGCTCCGTAATCTCGGCGTGGCGGCGGCGGGTGTCGAAGCCGATCTCACCGACCCTGATGCGGTCGACCGCGCGGTCCGGCAGCTCGCAGGTGAACTCGGTGATTTCAGCATTCTGGTCGCCAATGCAGGGGGCGGCGGCTGGGGTGCGCCGCGCCCCGAGGTCGCGGAGCAGGCAGCTTCCAATCTGGACCCCGAGGGGCTCCAGCGGCGCGTCGCCGGCAACCTATATGCCACCGCCTACACGGTTCGTGCAGTCGCACCGGCGATGAAGCGGCACCGCTACGGAAAGATCGTCACTGTTGGATCAATTTCCGGGCTCCTGCCCAGGCCCGACGGCTCGCACGCCGATTATGGATCGGCGAAGGCCGCGATCGTGTTCTACACCAAGTCGCTGGCGCAGGAGCTTGGGCCGTTCAACATCAACGTCAACTGCATAGCGCTGGGACTGACGACGACGCCTCGCATTTCGAAAAAGTACGCCGACGAGCCCGACACGGTGACCAACATCGCACTGCGAAGGCTGACGACCCCTGAGGAGTGCGCCGCGGTCGTCGCGTTCCTCGTCTCAGACGAGGCGTCGATACTCACGGGGAGCGTGCTCGAGGCTCACGGTGGCACACGAGTTCCTCGCTGGGGACCACCACCAGAACCGTGGTGGGAGACCGACACGGACGACGCCCTCGATGCTACGACGGGCGAGATCTCACACGCCTCGCGCTGACCCGAACGCGCATGGCGATCACGCACGACTATGGCGATTCCGAGGGCGTCACGGAAGATCTGGACGCCACCCTACGGTTAGGCGACCGCGGGGCACCGCTTGCTTGACGACGAATCCGCGGACAAACCAGGCTTGCGGATGCACAAGAGGGGGTTCTGTTGCGGTCCGACATGAACGGAGGACGGTCATGGCCATAGACGTATCCAAGCAGCTAACGCTGTCGGCGGAGCTGACCGACGAAATGATTGCTGAGGCCGAGGCTCTGGTCGGCCAAACGTTGCGGATCGAGCAGTGGAACCACGAGGCAACGCTGGACACGATTCGCCATTACGAGCATGGTATCGGTGATGACAACCCTCTGTATTGCGACGAGGACTACGCGCTCGCCGGACCGTATGGAACGATCACCGCGCCTCCGATCTTCTTGTTTACTTTCTACAGCGGTGCGCTTGGCTTGGGTATGCCGGGGGTTCAACCGTATGGGGCAGGCTTCAAATTTCGTTTCCACGAGGTTCTCCGTCGCGGTGACAGAGTCAGGGCGGACGCGACGATCGGCCCAATCAAGGTGCTCAGCGGGCGGCACGCCAAGCGCATGGTGCTGCAGACGACACAGACTAGGTACGTGCGAGTGTCGGACGGTGTGCTGGTGGGAGACGGCATCGGCCGCACGATGCGGATCCCACGGAACAGCGTGGCCGGCGGTCTCTCCTACACCAAGCGCGACCCGTACGTCTACTCCGAGGATGAGCTCGAGGACATCCGGCAACAGGCTATCGGGGAGGTCCGCCGCGGGAGCGAGACGCGGTACTGGGATGACGTGGAAGTCGGAGAGACGATTCCGCACGTCGTGAAGGGGCCGATCGATCTCTCGGGGCAGATTGCGTACTACTCAGGCTTGATGGGAAATCCGCGCACCAAGGGCGTCGACCTGCAATGGAAGTTCATCACGTGGGCCAGGGAAGCTCCCGAGAGACTCCCGAACAACTACGACCCATCCTTCTTCGGAGAGATCAAGGCCTTCACCGCTGGCCACGTCGAAGCGGGCGTCGCTCAGCAGGTTGGCATGCCCGGCGCTTACAATAATGGCGCTCAGACGACGGCATGGCTGGCCCACCCAGTTATGAACTGGATGGGCGACCACGGGCTAATGACTGAACTCGAGTCGAAGCTCACGAGGCCCGCCATCTTTAGCGACACCCTCTGGTGCCGGGGCACGGTAGTGGAGAAGTCGACGCCGGGAATCGTCGAGCTGTCGCTCACCGCCGTGAACCAGATTGACACGCAGATCGCTGAGGGACGGGCCACGGTCAGGTTGCGTCAGCGCGACGAGAACTAATTGCGCTGGACCTAGCGCAAACCTTCCTGCGGGGATCGCTCGCGGACCTTCTCGGCGACCGCGCTCATCTCCTCGTAGACACTACCCGGCAGCGTGTAGCCATCCAAGCTGTCGATCTCGTCGAAGTGCTCACCGATCTCGCTGGCGCTGGGAACGTCGTCGGTGGTCGTCATCCAGCCCTCCGCCACGGCGGCGAACGCCCGGGCGTAGCGGCCGAGCGCCGAGGAGTATGCGCGGCCGGTCACCTGGCATAACGGACTACAGAGGAAGCCGACCAGGGGAGACACCAGCTCGGATCTCCGGCGCGCGTCGGTGACCCGGCGCGAGGCGACGCGGTTGGCCTGGTTGACGCGGTAGCGGTCGGGCATCGGACTTGTCTGGCCAATCGTGGTCTTCGCAGCGGGCAGGAGGCAGTTGACCAGAATCCCGTGTTCCGCGCCCTCGATCGCCAGGCAGCGACACAGCCCGTAGAGGCCGGCTTTTGCGGCTCCGTAGTTGGCACTGGCCTCCCCCCCGAACAGACCAGCCCCCGAAGCGGTAAACACGATACGCCCGTAGCGTTTGGCAAGCATGATCCGCCACGCCGGTTGCGTGACGAAGAAGGCGCCACGTAGGTGTACGTCGAGAACCTCGTCGAGCTCTCTGACAGTCATGTCCTCGAAGTACGCGTTGCGGAGAAAGCCGGCGTTGTTGACGACGATGTCGATCGTGCCAAACGCCTCAACTGCGGTATTGATGATGATCTGCCCACCTTCACGCGTTGCCACCGATTGCGACGAACCGACAGCCGAGCCGCCCGCCGCGCGGATCTCGGCCACCACTTCGTTCGCGGCTACATCGTCGAAGTCGTTGACAACGACGGACGCACCTAGCCGGGCGAGTTCGAGCGCATGAGCCCTACCGAGACCCTTGCCGCCTCCGGTGACAACGGCAGCCTGGCGAGAGAGCGAGACTTTGGTCACTTCGTCATCGCCCTTTCGGCGTCTCCTGGGATCGGCGCGGTGGCGCGCGGGCGCGCGCAGAGGCTCATTGCAGGCACAGGGGCTCCTCCTGGTCTCGACTTGCGACGTCGCAAGTTATAGCGTGCTCGCCCATGATGTTCAACTTCAGCCGCGTCGGGACTAGTCACGGCTGAACCGGCAACGCAACCGGCCGTTGGAGCGACGCTGGGCCCATTCACTGGAACGTGTCCGCAGCCAGCTCCATACGTGAGAAGGCCTCCCGCCAGCTTGCGAAAGGTGATCGTTGCCTCGAGTCGCGGCGGGAATGATCGCTGCTGAACCGTGACGCGTCTTTCGTCACTCCTTTATGTCCTCGCATCTTAGATTAGGTCGGTGGGGCGAAAGGCGATACGGATCCTGCGTGGACCGCGGAAGTGAGGACTCTCAATGTTGCTGAGATCGCTTTTCCCGACCACCAGCTTGATATCCGTCAGTCGAGCTAGCAGACGGCTCATGCCGATTCTGCCCTCGAGGCGCGCGAGCGGTGCGCCGAGGCAGAAATGCAGGCCGATTCCGAACGCCACTTGCTCTCTCGCGTTCTGTCGCTCCACATCGAAGCCGGTCGCCCGCACAAACTTCTTCGGATCACGGTTCGAGGCCCCCGTGCTGAGGTACAGAATCGAGCCGGCGGGGATCTTGACGCCGTGCAGCTCCGTATCGACGCGCGCGAGCCGAGTCACGTGCTGGATCGGCGCCTCGAGGCGCAGCGACTCCTCTACAAAGCCCTCCATTCGGAGCGGAGTGGCCGCGAGTTTCGTCATTTGGTCGGGGTATTCGAGGAGCAACGCCATCATGCTCGCGAGCATATGGGCAGACGTCTTTGCCCCCCCTAATGCCAGAAAGGCGGCGATATGCCTCAGTAGTCCGAGGTCAAAGTGACCATCCCGTTCGACTTGCAACTGGATGAGCTCTGAAAGCACATCGTCGCGTGGATGGTCACGCCGAGCGCACAATTCGGCGTCCAAGAATTCTTGGAGCTCTGCGTTCTTGCGTCCCTGCACCGCGATCTGGTCTGCGCTGTAGAAGCGGACGTTGCCGCTGGCCAGCCCGGCCGCCCAGAACAGCATCCTCGGACGAGCATCGCGAGAGAGGCCGAGGACATCGCATATCGTCACGACCGGCAGCGGACGAGCGAAGTCGGCGGTGAAATCTGCCTCACCTTGATGGATGAAGCCATCAATCAGCTCGTCCGCGACCCGCGCGATCAACGGTTCGTACGCACGCAGTCGACTTGGCTTGAACGGCGTAAACGCGAGAACTCGATCAGGATTGGCACGACCCGGCGGGTTCGTGTCATGCTGCAGCCCATAGCCGGGGGGATTCAAGACAACTGATTGACCATTGCCTTGCGGCGCGACGACGTCGCCGGACGGCAGCGTGAATCCAAGCACATCGTTGGTGAAAAGCTCTGGGTGATGCGAGACATACAGAAGATCGTCGTAGTCGACCAGAAGGAACTCGGGACGTCCTGAGTTGCAAGGAATCTCATAGACCGGCCGCTCCTTGCGCAGTAGCTCGTAGAACGGGTACGGGCAGCGGTTCAGATCCACTGTTGGATAAACAGTTGAAAGGCTCGGCCGCTTGGTGGATTCGGTTGCCGCGCTCAGCATCAATCGCTCCGGTCTTTAAGATGTCCCCGCTTTCGCTCATTCCGGAACCAACTTGCCAGCAAGTCAATACCGTACCTGCAGCCGATACGGACGTCAAGGGGAGCCCATCGGGCGCTGTTCTGTTGACCCGCACCCGCGGGCTGGCGACGAGACCTCGACGGAGGGTGACCAAGCCAGGTCTAGGAGCCAGTCACCGTGGGCTCCGCGTTCTTCTGCCGTCGTTGCGCCGGCCGCATTGGACGCCGAGGTGCCGGTTGGGAAGAGGACGAGGAGGCTTACCCTAGCCCGCCCGTCTCCTCCGGGATCGAGTAAGGTGCGAGGTGAGATGAGCGCCGACAGGTGAGGTGGTCGATCGAGCTTCCCGGGCCGGATTCCCCGGCGGCCCTCACGACGCCCGACGCGTTCGTGTCCGCTGCGCAGGCAATCGAGCACGCCGGATTCAATGCTGCGTGGGTCACTGATCACCCGTTTCCAGCTCTGCGTCCAGGCGGTCCCGGACACCATGCCTACGACCCGTTCACGGCACTAGCGTTCGCGGCGGCCGCGACATGCCGACTACGTATGCACATCAACCTGGCGGTACTTCCCTACCGAAATCCCTTCATCACCGCGTCTGCGGTCGCCACCCTCGACCACTTGTCCGGCGGCCGAGTGATCGTGGGAGCGGGCGCGGGCTACCTCAGAGAGGAGTTTGACGCGCTGGGATCTGACTTCGACGCCCGGGCTAAGCTCACGCGGGAGAGCATCGCAGCGATGAAGGCTGCCTGGAGCGGCGGTGAGGTCACACTGCAGGGCCTCAGCTGGAGCGCGGCAGGGAACTCCCAACGACCAGTGCCCTTGCAGCGCCCCCACCCGCCGCTCTGGCGTGGCGGGAACAGCGCAGCCGCGATGGCACACGCGATCGCGGCATGCGATGGCTGGAGCCCCTACGAGGTGCAACCTGAACACAGCAGGGGCCACTCCGTAGCGCTTGCGACGATCGATGAGGTCAGCCGACGCGTGGACGGTTTCCGACGGCTTGCCGCCGATCTCGGTCGCGGGGATGACCTCGATGTCTGTCTCGTACGCCGCCGAACTGCAGCACGGTGGCTCGACCAGTCAGACCAGCAGATAACAGAAGAAGCAGCTGCGCTCGAGAAGGCGGGGGTCACCTGGGTCGCGACGTCTCTGCTGGGTGCCTGCGATCCGACCGACTTCGCTGACCGCGCCACCCGTCTGGCCGGGGTCCTCAATCTGGCAGGGCTCGTCGATGCGGAGGAATCGGACGGCCCGGCACCTGGAGACGCGCAGCGCCCTGCCGATGCTGAGCACTCGACCCACCAGAGCACCTTCGACACCTGCGGATCACGGCAGAGCACGCGCCCATGACGATTCCGGAGAGCCATCCAGTCGCGGAAGTCTTGGCTGACGTCGTATGTAACGGGTCTGCGGGCCGCGAAAACTAACTCCCGACGACTTATCCGCCTGGCGACTGGATCGCCCAGGCGGCTCTCGTCCGTCGCTCGATGCACGTGTGTGGCACGGCCCTCTACTCGTCCTCAAACCACCGCCAATTCCAGGGCTCGATGGCATAGAACGGGCTTGCAAAGAGTGACCTCAGCGCTCCTCCCGTAACGGGCGCAGGCCGAGCCGTTGACCACCACATACACCCACGCGATTGCATGTCCTCCACAAACTCCAGCGGATCCTCGTCCAGATAGACGACGTGAACACGGAGGTCCGGCGTGGTGTTGAAGCCTTCGGTTCCGGCAGCTGTTGAAAATGGCTGCGGGCCGGAGGGATCGCTCACGTGAACCATGACGCCCGCACTGCCGTGACACTCCAAAAGGCTAGGAATCCAGACTTGATCCTCCCAGGCAAGAACCCTCTGAACCTCTGCTGGAGCGGCCGATGACACGATCTCAGACATCGCCACGTACACCCCGCGCACGGGACGAAACGGGAGCGCATCCGCGCTGATGCGGATGCGCGGGTTGACGTAGGCCTTCAGCGGGATGAACCAGCCCCTAAACGGCCGCTCCGTGAGGCCCGTCTCTGGCCGGCGCCCCTCTTGGAAGGTGCTCCAAGACAAGTCGAGCCAGCTCCGCATCGCGCGATCGAGGGGTTCCTCGAAAAGGTAGTGGGCGAGGTATTGAACGTCAGCAAACGGCGGTTGCGTCTCGCCCGCGACGCGCACGCATGCAGGCGTGCGAACCCAACGATCGCCGAATAGAACACCCGGTAGCGCCAGATTTTCGGGTCGATGGTCGAGCTGATGGTATTCGTTATACAACTGATGGTGACGGGCGTCCATCACGCGGGCAAAGGTAAACCAGGACTTGCGCGCTCGCACGGTGCACTCAGCCGTGACCCGGGTCTGCGACGATCCAGGTGTCGCCGCTGAGCAGTAGGTCGCCGAGGTCCGTCTCGGATGCGGGCGGCGTGCGTTCGGTGGTGCGGCCGAACACGGGGCGCTCCACGTCCCGGAAGATGCCGATCGGCGTCGGACCGGTCGGATCCTCGGCGAGCCGGGTGAGCGAGAACGCCAGGCCCGGATCGGGGCGGTGCGGGTCGTGCACGATCAGCGTCTCCTCGCCCACGTCGGCGACGTCGACGATCTCGAGGCCTCCATGCTGCCCGAGGGCGACGCCGTGCTCGCCCTCGGCGCCGAAGCGGATCGGTTGACCTGCCTCGAGCCTGATCTGGTTGACGTCCTTGACGTCCTTCTCGGTCAGCGCCGAGAACGCGCCATCGTTGAACACGGGACAGTTCTGGTAGATCTCAACGAGCGACGCGCCGTCATGGAGCGCCGCCGCGCGCAGCACCTCGGTCAGATGCCGGCGGTCGCGATCGATTGTCCTGGCCACGAACGTCGCTTCCGCTCCGAGCGCGAGTGCGACCGGGTTGAACGGGTGGTCGGCTACCCCGAACGGCGTCGACTTGGTGATCTTGCCTAGCTCGGAGGTCGGCGACGCTTGACCTTTCGTGAGCCCGTAGATCTGGTTGTTGAACAGGAGAATCTTGACCGGCACATTGCGGCGCAGGGCGTGAATCAGGTGGTTGCCCCCGATCGAGAGCGAATCGCCGTCTCCGGTCACGACCCAGATCGAGAGATCTTGACGCGCGGACGCGAGCCCGGTCGCCAGCGCAGGGGCGCGGCCGTGGATGCCGTGCATGCCATAGGTGTTCATGTAGTAGGAGAATCGGCCCGCGCAGCCGATCCCCGTGATGAACACGATCCGCTCGGGCGGAATGCCCAGGTCCGGCATGAACTGCTGCACGGCCGACAGGACAGCGTAGTCACCGCACCCTGGGCACCAGCGGGTCTCCTGGTCCGATTGGAAGTCGGCCTTGGTCAGCTTGTGCACCGGCCCGTTACCACTTGTGTCTAAGGCGCTCACTGGCGTTCCGCGATCTGGTCCTCGATCTCAGCCGCGAACAGCGGCTGCCCTTGCACCTTGCCGAACGACTCGATGTCGACCAGGAACTTGGCGCGCAGGACCTGCGCGAGCTGACCGGTATTCATCTCGGGTACGAGCACCCGGTCGAAGGACCGCAGCACGTCGCCGGTGTTGGACGGCAGCGGATTCAGGTGGTGCAGGTGCGCACAGGCGACCTTGTGCCCGCACATCCGCGCGCGACGCACGCCGGCGCGGATCGAGCCTTCGCTCGACCCCCAGCCGAGCACGAGCAGCCGCGCTCCCGGCTGCGAGTCGACCTCGATCAGCGGGACGTCGTAGGCGATACCCGCGACCTTGGCGCTGCGTAGCTCGGTCATGAGAGCGTGGTTGGCGGGGTCGTAGGAGATGTTGCCGGTGCCGTCCGCCTTCTCGAGCCCGCCGATCCGGTGCTGGCGCCCGGGCGTCCCTGGGATCGCCCAGGGTCGCGCCAGCCGGTCGTCGCGACTGTAAGGCGCGAAGGCCCCGTCGTCCTCGGCGCTCGGGCCAGGCGTGAACGCCGGGTCGATCGCGGGCAGGTCGGCGGTCGAGGGCACGCGCCAGGGCTCCGAGGAGGAGGCGAGGAACGTGTCGGAGAGGATGATCACCGGGGTCCGGTAGCGGATCGCGATCTGCGCCGCCTCGAAGCCGAGCTCGAAGCAGCCGCCCGGGGTGCTCGGCGCGAGCACCGGCAGGGGCGATTCCCCGTGGCGCCCGTAGAGCGCCATCAGCAGATCTGACTGCTCGGTCTTCGTCGGCATGCCGGTTGAGGGGCCGGCGCGCTGCACGTCGATGATGATCATCGGGAGCTCCAGCGCGACCGCCAGCCCGATCGTCTCCGCCTTCAGGTCCATGCCGGGACCGCTGGTCGCCGTGACTCCCAGGCGCCCGCCGAACGCCGCACCTAGGGCCATCCCAGCGGCGGCGATCTCGTCCTCGGCTTGAATCGTACTCACGCCGAAGCGGGTATGGCGCGAGAGCTCGTGCAGCAACTCGGAAGCCGGAGTGATCGGGTAGCTGGCGAGCACCAGCGGCAGGCCGCTGCGGACGCTCGCGGCGATCAGCCCGAGCGCGAGCGCGGTCGTTCCGTTGACGTTGCGATACGTACCTGGCTCTGCGTCAGTCGCTGGCTTGACGCGGTACTGCACGTCCAGCAGCTCCGTGGTCTCACCGAAGGACCAACCTGCATTGAAAGCGGCGAGGTTCGCCTTGGCGACCGCCGGCTTGCGCGAGAACTTCTGCTCGATCCAGCGCTCGGTGACGTCGGTGGGCCGTCCGTAGAGCCACGAGAGCACGCCGAGGGCGAATAGGTTCTTCGCCCGCCCGGCATCGCGTGTGGACGCGTCCTCAACCTCGTCGACCGCCTTCGCGGTCAGGCTGCTCATCGGGATCCGGTGCACCCGGTACTCGCTGAGCGAACCATCCTCGAGCGGGTTGGCGTCGTACCCGGCCTTCTCGAGGTTGCGTTTGGTGAAGGCGTCCTCGTTGAGAATGATGGTCGCGCCGCGGTCGAGCTCGGGCAGGTTAGCCTTGAGCGCCGCCGGGTTCATCGCTACCAGCACGTTCGGCGAGTCGCCCGGGGTAAGGATGTCGAGCGAGGCGAAGTGGATCTGGAACGCGGACACGCCCGCGAGCGTGCCCGCCGGCGCACGGATCTCGGCCGGGAAGCTCGGCAACGTCGCCAGGTCGTTGCCCACGACCGCAGTGGCGTCGGTGAACCTACTTCCCGCCAACTGCATCCCGTCGCCAGAATCCCCCGCAAAGCGGACGACGACCCGTTCGCGCTCTTCAATCGCCTTGGTCATATCCGTCAACCAAACGCCGCGTCAACACGAACGGCTGAGTCAGGGCCGCGAAGAGATGCCATGGTGCGTCACGAGATTGGCAGAGGTTTATCGAAGACAGGGCGCCACATCGACCGGGATCTCAATATGAAGACAACCATACTCTTTCTTGCGCGCAAGTATAATGAAACCCGACGGCGCGTCCAATGACATGAGCGACGCTCTGTGGATGAGCCGGTGCTAGCGCTCGGTTTGTTCTGGACTTACTGCGCCGCAAGTTATAGCGTCCCGGAGTGCGAGGCTCAACGAGGTGGCCGGAGACCACAGCGGGGCTCCGCGTCTTACTGGCATCGCTGACGTGTGTAAGACCAAGGTCCAGCGGTGATCGCTGCGGCCATGTTCGGATCGGAGAGCTAGAGATATGACGGCACAGGAGCTGACCGACACGATCGAGATCAGGGAGCTGTTTGCCCGGTACTGCCGCGCGGTCGACGACGGTGATGCCGAAACGTGGGCCAAGACCTTCACGGCCGACGGCGCAATGAACTGGTCATCGGGCATCAGCGAGGGGTATGAGGCGCTCAAGGAGCTTGTCCCGCGGGTCACCGGACAAGGCATCCATACCACGACCGACTCGGTGATCGAGCTCAAGGGTGACTCGGCTCGTCACTGGTGCACCGTCGTCATCTACACGCGTACCCCGGGCTCACCCCACGAGGTACGTCTCGTCGGTCGCTACGAAGACGAGCTGCGACGCACACCGGCGGGACGGCGCATCAAGTGCCGTGACGTGCAAACGCCCTACCGTTTGAGCGATACGAGGGTCCGGCCATGACAGCCAGCAGGGGGCACGATGATATCTCGCTGGAGGGCCAGGTGGCGATCGTAACCGGGGCCGGTAACGGACTGGGCCGTGCCCACGCCCTCGAACTCGCGCGCCGTGGAGCCGCGGTCGTCGTCAATGACGTAGCGGTCACCGACGGCGGTGCCTGGACTGCGGACGCCGTCGCCGCCGAGATCATTGCCGGGGGTGGTCAGGCGATCGCCTCCTACGACTCCGTGGCGACACAGGAGGGGGGCGAGGCGATGGTCTCCCTGGCCTGCCGGACATTCGGGTCCATTGATGTCGTTGTGCACAACGCCGGCGTTTGGCGCAATGTGCGATTCGAGGACATGACGGCAGCGATGCTGGATCCGGTGCTCGATGTCCATTTACGCGGAGCCTTCTTTGTCACGGTGCCGGCATGGCGGGTCTTCAAGGCAAAGCGATACGGCCGAGTGGTGCTGACGAGCTCAGCGACCGGGGTGTTCGGTCGGGACGCGGGCTCAAACTATGCCGCCGCGAAGGCTGGACTGATCGGCCTCGGACGGGCATTGGCGATCGAGGGTGCCCAAGCGGGCGTTATGGTGAACTGCGTGCTGCCGATGGCAGCCACCAGCAACGTGCGGCGACCGATGCCACCTGGCGTCAGGGAGCAGATCGCCGAGAGTCTTGCCGTCATGCAGCACAGGCGTCAGCCCGAGCGGGTCTCGGCACTGGTCGCCTATCTCGCCAGTCCCCGCTGCTCGGTGACCGGCAAGGCCTTCTCCGCAGCCGCCGGTCGCTACGCCAGCGTCTTCATCGGAGTCACAGAAGGGTGGTGCAGCCCGGGTGAGGAGTTTGCGACGGCTGAGGACATCGCCGCGAGACTGGAGCTCATCGAGAACACCGCGCGATACACTGTCCCATCGTCGGTATTTGACGAGTTCGATGCGATTGCGGCGGCGATCGACGCCAGCGGGCGGGCCGGAGTGGTGTAGCCCCGTGCGCCGCCTCTCCGATCTTGCCAGGCTGGACGTCGACGGACTCGTCACAGAGGCGATCGAGCGCAGCATCCATGACGACGGTGAGGTCGGACTTCAAGTCGCTGCGTATCTCGGAGACGATCTCATCGTCGACACGTGGGGCGGGCTGGCCGACGAGACCACTCGTCGCAAGGTCGGCGGGGACACGCTGTTCAACATCTTCTCCGTGACCAAAGCCCTGACGGTCACTGCCCTGCACGTGCTCGCGCAGAGAGGGCACATCGAGTACGAGGCGAAGATCGCACGGTACTGGCCTGAATTTGCGACTCATGGAAAAGGGACCGCTACGGTGCGGCACGCTCTTTGCCATCGAGCAGGCATTCCGCAAATGCCGGCGGGCTGCACGATGGGACGGATGTGCGATTGGGACGGGATGGTCACCTCGATCGCCGACCTGGCTCCCCTGTACCCGCCTGGCACGATGAGCGCCTACCACGCCTACACCTTCGGCTGGATCATCGGGGAGCTGGTTCAGCGGACGGATCCCCTCGGACGTCGTATTGACCGCTTCATCCTGGAAGAGATCTGTCAGCCGCTTGGGATCCGCGACTTCTGGATGGGCATTCCGCCAGAGCTTGAAATGCGGATCGCGCGTCTCCGCGACGAGACCGTGCACGTCCCGCTCAACGCGGACATCTCGAAGCTGCCGCTTGTCCAGCGCGTAGCGCTACTGGCCATTCCGAACGAGGTATCCACGACACCAGAGCACTTCATGCAGCCGGCTGTCAAGGCGGCCTGTCTGCCGGGCATGGGAGGAATCGCGGACGCCCGCAGCATCGCCCGGTTCTTCGCGATGCTCGCCAACGGAGGGCGGCTTGGCGATGTCCGCCTCCTCTCGGACGCACGCGTGCGTTCGTTTTGCCAGCGGCGACCCCGAGTCGAGGGCGACGAACTCGACCTCGATGACATGGTCGTGGGGCAAGGTGGATTTCACCTACCCTCGCCGCCGGGGCAGCGGACCTATTACCATGTTCTCGGGTCACGATCACCCATCCTCGCGCACGCCGGCACAGGCAAGCAGGTGGGCTGGGCCGAGCTGGATACGGGACTCGCCGTGGCGATCCTCCACAATCGCCTGTCGTCGGCGGCACCAGATCCAGCTTCGGATCCCCTGGTTCCAATTGCACGCGCAGTTCGCAAGGCGGCGGCCATCACGGCAGGGAGGCCGGCCACCTCACGGCAGTGATCGGCGGGCGGAGGACGGGCCTCGGTCGAGGCATCGCCGGCTCCCGAGGGAAGGCAGGTCGATCGTCGCGGGTTGAAGCAGGAAGGATACGGAATCTTGGAGGAAGACCTACGGAATCTTGGCCAGCGCGTCCACCAGCGTGACACGGTCAGCGGCAACGAGGACAGGATTGAGCTCAAGGAAGCTGATCCGGCGCTCAGACAGGGCGTCGAGAATCCGGTCGACGAGATTCGCGATCGCAGCGAGATCACCCACCGGGCCGCCGCGGTAGCCGCCCAGCAGGGTGCCGACAATCGACGACTCGATATGCCGGCGGCGCACCTCAGTCGACCAGCCTCCCCAGACGATGGCCTGCTCGGAGATGAGCTCGGTCACGATGCCGCCAGGCCGGAGGAGTGCGACTGGCCCGGTCTCAGGATCCCAGATGCCGCTCACCATGACCTCGAGGCTCCCTGTGATCTGCTCTTGGATCATGACCTGATCTCCCGAAGCGGCGGCCAACTTCGCGATGCGGCTGAACTCCGCCGCAAATGCTGCCGCCGTGACTCCGACCGCGACGGCGCCAGTATCGGAGCGGTGCTGCAGCGTGCGGCCGGCCGCCTTGATGACCACCGGAAAACCAAAAGCGCGGGCGCCGCTCGTGGCCTCGTCCAAGTCCGTGGTCACTGTGTATTTGACCCACGGCCAACCGTCGCCAAGGATCCGGACTGTCTCCTCGAGGCCGAGCACGTTGTCGTCATGATCTTCGTGCGCTCGTTCTGTCCTGGATTCCGCGTTGGTCGGCGGAGTGCGGCTCGCTATCACGTTCAGCGCGGCGATGGCGCGTTCGACCGATGGCATCACGACGACGCCGGAGTCGCTCAGCTTCTGGACCAGGTCCACAGGAGGGGGCTCGGATTCTGCCAGCGGCACGATCATCGTGGCCGCTGTCCGGCCACGGTAGGTCGCGAGATCCTCAGCCAGAACCGTCTCATCGGAGACGAAGCCGGCCTCCGCGACGACCACCGCGTCTACCCGCGGGCTGGAGGCAAGCGCGTTGACCCAGCCGGCGAACTCGTGCGTATCCCAGACCGGCATGTCGAGAGGGTTTTCAAGCCGCGTCACGCGACCGCCCAATCGACCCTTCAGCACGGGGTCGTCCTCGAACGCCGCGAGTTCGAGGTTCGGGCTGCTCCGGAGTGAGTCAGCGGCCATCACGCCGGTGCCGCCCGAGACGCTGGCGATCGCGACGCGCCGTCCCGGCAACGGAGCCAGTACCTCCGAGGCGATCAACGCATCAGCGAGGCCGCCGAGCGTATCGACGATCTCCATACCCGCCTCCCGCATGACCGCGAGGGCGATCTCGGCCGAACCAACGACACGTCCGGTGTGTCCGGCTGCGGCGAAACGACCGGCATCGGTCCGTGCCGCCTTCAGCACGATCACCTGCTTGCCGGTCTTACCGACCGCCTCGGCCATCGCCGGCAACCACTCGAGGTTTCCGAGACCCTCCATGAATACGCCCACGACCGAGACGTCTGGCTGATACAGCAGGCCAGTCACGAGCTCGAGCGCGCTTACGTCGACCTCGTCACCCGTACTGAGCCAGTGAGAAAGACCCACGCCGCGAGCATGAAGAGAAATGAGCAGTAGGTTTCCCATCGCCCCACTCTGCGTGACCAGCGCAATCCTTCCGACGCTAGGCCGGCGGCGACCCACGATGCTGGACGTGATGAGGTAAGTCGACGACGCCGTCGTCAGAGAACCGAGACAGTTGGGTCCAATGATCCTCATGCCACTCTCGGCCGCCACCCTCTCGAGCTCCGCTCGCCCGCTCGGGTCGACGCCGCTTGCGATGGCGATGGTAGCCTTGACCCCGGCCCGCGCGAGATCGCCTACGGCGCCGGCAACGAGGGGGGCCGCCAGCAGCACCATAGCCACGTCGACGGAACCTGGCTCGATCTCGTTGACGCGGTGGACCGTCTGCACACCACCTACCTCGTCGCGCTTGGGATTAATCGGGACGATGCGTCCCGGGTAGCCGTAGTTGAGCAGATGCGCGAGCGGGCGCCCCGAGGTGGATGTGAGGTCGCTCGAGGCGCCAACGATGGCGATCGATGCCGGATTGGCGAGCTGCTCGATCAGCTTCGCTCCCATCAGTTTTCCGTTGGCGGGTGCACTCACCAGAGATCTCCTTGCCGATAAACAAGCCCTGGGCAACGAGGCCAGGGGTCGTTAGCCATCGTCTGGGCAGAGTGAAATGCCGGAGACGCTCCGGCTCGGCAACACCCTACCTGACCGCTTGCGTATCGGCAAGCCAAAGCGACTCCGCACAACGGCGCCGTCGCATTATCGCCGCGATCGGCGTCGATCCGCGCACCCGCTTGCTCAATAGCAAGCTGCTCTGATGATCTAACATCAGGGACGATGATCACTGGCTCATTCTTAGCGCGGCGCCTTCTCGAGCAGCGTTCACGCATTTCAGGGAGCCCCACCCCGAGCATCCGTCCCGCTGGGGAACGTGTCGAACTAGCCAACAGAGGCTAGACGCAACGCTCCCGCTGGCGCATGAATGCGTATGACGGCAGAGGCTCAACCCGAGGTCGAGAGGCTCACGTGCAGCGGCCTAAAGGGGCGAGTGGCCGTCGTGACCGGGGCTGGTTCATCCCCTGAGGGGATAGGGATCGGCCAGGCCATCGCGGTTCGGTTGACCGCATCTGGTGCCCGGATTTGTATCGTCGACCGCGACTCGACACGTGCCGAAGCGACGCATGCGATGGTTAGCGCGCTCGGCGGCGAAGCCTGTGTTGCCGTGGCTGATGTCACGTGTAAGGACGACTGCCGGGCGGCAGTCGATGTTGCGGTGAAAAAATTCGGGGGAGTCGACATACTGATCAACAACGTCGGTATCAGCGGTCCACGAGGACCTATCGGCGACCTCGATGAGGAGCAATGGGAACGGGTATTCGCGACGAATCTCCGCGGTGCGCTCTACATGAGTCTGTACGCCGTTCCTCGGATGGTCGAGCAGCACGCTGGCGCCGTCGTGAACGTGGCTTCGGTTGCGGGTCTTCGCGCATCAGGGGGTCTGGCATATGGGCCTTCTAAGGCCGCGCTCATTGCTCTCACGCGGGAGTTGGCGGTGCTACACGGGCCTGACGGGGTAAGGGCGAATGCAATCGCCCCCGGCCACCTACACACGCCCATGGTGAGCAACCTGGGGCAGCGTGAGATGCGCCGAGCGATCGCACCGCTCCGAGTCGAGGGAACAGCGTGGGACGTTGCGGCTGCTGCTGCCTTTCTCTCCGGGGATCAAGCCCGTTTTGTTACCGGGATCTGCCTTGCCGTGGACGGGGGAGTGACGGCAATTGGGGCTCTTGCCGCTCATCAGCAAATGCTGACGCAAGCTCAAGGATCTTGATGCGGGCGACTTTCGCCACGCCTTCTCGGTGAGCGACGAGGTCGACGCTCGGTCCGATCGGGTACTCGTGGACGAACTCGTTGCGTCGCAAAACCGAGGAGCCACCCGGGAATCCGGGAGCCGTGGTCAGCGTACTATTCGCCGTCCCTTCGAGACGCCGTGCCTAGCGGGAACTGGAGAACCACTAGTTCGGTGCCTGCGTCGCCGGCGGTCGCGCTTAGCGACTCGTCGGCCTCTGCCCATACCAACGAGCCCTCGTTGAGGGCATCTCCATGGACAGTGCAGGACCCGTTGACGACGAGGTAATAGCGGCCGCGGCCGCCAGGCGGAGGCGCTGCGATCGGCGTGCCGGGCCCCGCGCGCACAACGAAGGCCGCCAGGCCGTCTTCTTGCGGTTCGATCGGAGACTCGCGGTCCGGGCCGTCGCCACCGAGGCCCGACTGCAGGCCGGACGCCACGGTGAAGCTCCTACCCGAGCGAACGGGCTTTGGCGAGCCCGGCATGCGGTGCGAGCCAGTATCCCCGTCGGCCCGTAGCGTGTAGAACGAGATCGTGCTGTCGGTCGGCGTGATCGGCCCGTACGGCGTGTACGCATCCGTATAGTGAATCGCTACGGGCGCAAGCGGATGCTTGCCTATCGTCCCCACGCCGTCGACGACGACCTGGAACTGGTCGACCACATGGTAGTGCGGGAGGATTTGGCCCTCCACCTTGACGAGGAAGCCCTGCGGCCCATCGACGATCTCGGGGTAAACACCGAAGAAGTCAGTATGCGCTAGTACGCGCGCGGTGGAGCCCGGACGCCTCGGGAGCGGCCCACGGGTGCGCTTCTTTGCTTCGGTGCTGGCGGACACGATACTCATCATGTCGCTCCCTGGGTCGCGCGAGGTCGGGCACAGCGCCCACAGTCGCTGATATATTCGTCACCTCGCAAGTACGTCCTCCCGGTCTGCGACTGCGGCGAGGTGAATCCTACGAGCTACCACGCTACACCGCCGCCTCGAACTCGAGGTGGAGATGAGTCAAGCCGCGCATATGCGGGCTCGGGATATGACGGATCTCTGCTCTGGGTGCCAACCGAATGTTCCTGAGTCTCGTCAGAAGACGGTCGAATGCGATCCTCATCTCCAGCCGTGCCAGCGGTGCTCCGAGACAATAGTGTGGACCGTAGCCGAACGTGAGATGATCGTTCACCCGCTTCCGCGTGACGTCAAAGGCGCCCGGGCAGGGGAACCTGTCACCGTCGCGGTTCGCAGCGGCTAGAGAGATCAGGACGAAGGAACCTTTGGGGATTCGCGTTCGGTGGAGCTCGACGTCGTTCGTGACCCGACGGGGCATCCACTGGATTGGCGGCTCGAGTCTGATTGCTTCGTCGAGCATTCGGGGGATCAGGGTCCGATCGCTTTGTACCATGGCCATCTGATCCGGGCTCTCGACCAGCAGCAGCATGGCTGAGGCGAGGAAGTGCGCGGTCGTGCTTACGCCGCCGCCGAGGAGGATTGCGACCTGCGGAAGCACCTCCGCGACGTCGAACTCTCCGCGCTGCGCGAGCTGTGCGTCGATGACCTCGCTGATTACGTCATCGGCCCGTTGCTCGTAGCGTTCTTGGATCTTGGTTCTTAGGTACTCGTTCATCCTGGTGGAGCGAACCATTTGCTCGTGGTTGAACTCCTCGGAAAGGAAAGGAAGTCCCGCCGCCTCGAACTTCGCCCACTCGCGAATCCACTCGGTGTCCCGCGTGGGGACCCCCATGAGCCTCATGGTGAGTTGGACGGGCAGCGCATGCGAGAACTGGTCCACGAACTCGACTTTGCCCTCATCGATGAAGGTGTCAATGATGTCATCGACCAGCTCGTGGATCATCGGCTCGTAGCTCTTCAGGCGTGCGGGCTTGAGCGGACCGACCGCCATAGTTCTCAGTTCTTTGTGCAATGGCTCGTCTGCGTCGATCATCGGCGGCGGCCCAGCCTGCGTCCCGATAAGCAATTCAAAGCCGATGAAGTCCCGGAGGTGATGCTGACTGGAGAAGCTCGTGGGATCGCCGAGGACTGCCCGAACGTCCTCGTAGCGGGTGATGAAGTAGAGGTCCGGGCGGTCGGGCAGCTGATAGACCGGTGCCTCCCGCCGCAGGCGATCGTAGAACGGGAATGGACATTCGGCCAATTCCACCGAAGGATATTCAGCGATGCTCTCCACAGCCAAGGCGCGACTCTCCTTTCAGGGAATACTCGCCGACGGGCCGGACTGAGAACCTCACACCTCGGAGCCAATCGTCCGGTAGCAATCCGTCTCGGAGAGCGAGCAGACACCACCGTCGTGACAAGTCGGTCGCGCTCGGCAATCGGAGCCCACAGTGGGATTTGACGCTCAAGACATTACCCGATATTTTGCGCCCTCGCAAGTGCGCGAAGCGGCTCTGCGGCCGCGAGAGGAGCCACGATGCAGCTTTCCGTGTTGTTCGAAGGACAGGTCGCCTATCCCAACAAAGCGAACGAGCAGCGTGTCTTGCGGGCCGGTGTCGAGCAGGCGATTTTGGCGGACCGCTTGGGCTTTGACCGATTCTACGTAGTTGAGCATCACTCCCTTGAGGGCTACGCGCATTCAAGTGCGCCCGAGGTGCTACTCAGCTACATCGCGGCCAAGACCGAGCATATTCGCATCGCACACGGGATCGTGTGCCTGCCGTTCAAGATGAATCACCCTGTTCGGGTGGCGGAGCGCACCGCGATGCTGGACATCCTCAGTGGCGGGCGGCTTGATGTGGGCGTGGGACGCAGCTCTAGCGCGCGTGAGCAGCAGGTGTTCGGAATCACCGACGAAGAGACTTATCCGCAACTGGAAGCCGGGCTGCGTGCAATCGTGCGGATGTGGACCGAGGACGAACTCGACTTCTCACCGGAGAATGACCTGCTCGAGATGCCGGTCAGAACGATTCGCCCACAGCCGATGCAGGAGCCTCACCCGCCGCTCGCGATGGCATGCACGAAGGACGACACGTTCCTACTCGCCGGTCGCTTGGGCTCGCAGCGATGTCCAACTCGCCAGACGGGCCGGATCAGGTGCGCCGCAAGCGTGCGATCTACGACCAAGCTCGGGCGATGCGTCAACCGGCTGACCTGGCCGGGAAACTCGCTACCGATCGATTCAGCGCCAGCGTGTTCGCCACGGTGCTCGAGGATCGAAAGCAGGCCCGGAGCTACGGACTGCGCGGCCTTCGCTACTTCCTCGAATCGGCTCGCCGCTGGTCGTCCTCCGGATCATTGCCCGATCCGAACTCGTGGTCCGACGACGAGCTGGAGCCAGCGTTGATCGAGATGTTTGAGCGGATGGCCAAGCCGGGAGGTGGTGGCGCGGGTCTCACTTCCCGTATACCGGAGGGTAGCCCGGAGGCGATCGTCCGCAGCCGGACGAGTGGCTCTGGCACGGCGCGGGACACGATCGAATTTGTCGAAGGCTTGCAGGATGCCGGAGTCGACGAGGTCTACTTCCTAGTCAACCTCGGAGGGGTGCCCGACGAGATCGCGCTCGAGAGCTTGGTGCAGATCGGAAGAAACGTGATCCCACACTTTCATCGCTCCCGGCAGCGAACGGTCGTGGGCATCGACTCGTGACCGACGCAGCTCCTCCGGTGTCGATATCCATGAGCTTTCTCGGAGCGCCTGGATCGTTCGTGACGTGAACAGACACGATCCCCCTTCGCTTGCCGAGCTCGCTGCGGCGCTGGGAACCACGGTCGGCTCTCAGGCCGAGCCGGAGGACAGATACCTCTGGGTTGACGGGCTCAGACTCCACTACATCGAATGGGGCCTGCGTACTGACCCCGCCGTTGTTCTACTGCATTCGGGCGAGGAGACGGCTCATAGCTGGGATGTACTTGCGGCGGCGCTGGTCGACAGATATCGATTAATTGCGCTCGATTCTCGCGGCTGTGGCGGGAGCGACCATGCCCGTGACGGCCGCTACACCGAGGAGCTCTACGTGCGCGACGTCGTAGGTCTGATCACCTCGCTCCATCTCGCCGACGTGGTGCTGGTCGGCCAGGCCTACGGTGCACGGCACGCGCTCATCGTGGCGGCCTCACAAGCCGATCGCGTGCGTGGGCTCGTGATGGTCGACACGGCGCCGGAGGTGGATCCAGCCGCGACTGAGGAGGTTCACTCACTCCTCCGCAGGACGCTCAGCGTCGGCAGCTACGAGGAGTTCGTTCGCATCATGAGCGATCACAATCCGCTCCGGACGCTTGCTCAGGTGTGCGCGCTCCTCCGCCACGAGGTCTGCCAGCAGAACGATGGGTCGTGGACCTGGCGGCGGGACCCTCGGACGGTGCTCGACAGTGCTTCCGACGATTCTGAGATGAGTACCCCCGGGTTTCTTTGGTCGGCATTGGCTCAATTGCGGTGTCCGACACTGGTGGTTCACGGCGAGCTGAGCCCATTCCTGTCCGCCGCGGTCGCAAACAGAATGTGTCGGACCATTCCGAACGCCCGACTTGAGACAATCGCCGACGCCGGTCACCTGGTCGCTGGCGACAACCCAGTGGCGTTCGAGCTAGCGATACGAGGTTTCCTCCAAGAGCTTGAGGAGCGGAACCCGATCAGATGAGAAGAAGTAGGCTTTCACGTGCGGCGTCGCCTCAAAAAGTTCACCACACCAGATTGCGCGTCAGCAAGCATCTTGGTACGATTTGCGAGCTGCCGATGCCGGGCATGGTGAGCAGTCACTGCCGCGCACCGGGGCAAGTCGACTCGTGCCCATTGGCTGAGATGCCGCGGGTGCTGAGCTCCTAGTTGCCACGCGGGCCGGGGTCCATGGGCTTCTCCTCTCCGAGGCCCCGGCCTGCGGCGGTCGTCGGCGTCCCTCATGCCCGTCAGTACCGTCATCGCGCTAAGGAGGACTCTGGTCAGTGCCCGCTTTCAGATAAGAACAGGCGCTGACTCAGTCATCGACAATCGTAATCGCGGCTGACGGGCACAGCTCCGCCGCTCGTCGAGCCGCGTCGGCGCGATCTTCAGCCGGACTCTGTTCGAGAAGGACAACGACCCCATCATCTTCGCGCTGATCAAAGATGTCCGACGCCTCGATCACGCACTGACCGGCGGCGACACATTTCTCGGTGTCAACGACTACGCGCATGAATGCTCCTCAAGCTTTGCTGTCCTCGACGTCGCCAGGCGACGGGCTCGCTAATCTCAGACACAGTACCGGCTAGTTGACGGGCCCGCAAGCAGGTACGGCGGCGCGACGGATCCCTCTGAACCGGGCATCGACACTGCGGCAGTCGATGCTCCCCGCGAGCCGCGCGTAGCGTGGGGCGGGGTATCATGGCGTCGCCGCCGGACCTGGATGCTACGAGCAGCGCACTTGGTGTGGTCGCTGGTTGTTGCCCGATGCGGTGTCGGCAAGAGGAGCGGATTCGGATGGCTGCGGTGCAAGCGTGAGTCGTGGACAACTTCGGTTCGGCTTTGCCGCGCTGGGCAACCGGCCGGAGGACGTCGTGGAGTTGGCCCGGCAGGGCGAGCTCCTCGGTTTTGACCGCGTCGTATACGGAGATCACCTGTTGCTGCCGACAGCCCTCGATGCCGGCGCATATCCGTATGCCGCTACCTCGCCGCTCCCCGCGACGATCGAGTACGGCGATCCGATCGTCGTGGCTGGAGCGGTGCTCACGGCCGCACCCAGGCTTGAGTTCTTGACCGGCGTGTATCTGCTTCCCATGCATCATCCTCTGGTGGCGGCGCGAGCAGCCATCACTGTTCAGAAGATCAGCAATGGCAGACTATTGCTTGGGACCGGTTCCGGGTGGATGCGAGAGGAATACGACGCGATCAACCTAGAGTTCGAGCGGCGAGGCGAGCGCTTCGATGAGGCGCTCCAGGTCGTCCGCGCTGCGTGTCAGGGCGGACGCTTCTCCCACGATGGGGCCCACTTCAGCTTTCCCGAGATCACGATCACGAGCCGGCCTACGTTCGTACCGCTCGTCGTCGGTGGAGGTTCGCGGCGCGCCCTTCGCCGCGCCGCGGAATACGGCGACGGCTGGTATTCGACGCCGGATATGGATCTGCGCGCATGCGTCGCCGCGCGCGAGCAGATCGAAGTACAACGCCAGGCCCTCGGTACGGACGGACGTGCGTTCGCCTATTACATCCGGCTTCCGCGCCCGCACGCCGGCGAGCTGGACCAGTTCACGGACGAGGGCTTTACCGAGTTCAGTGTGGGCCGCGCTCAGCTGTTTCCCAACCTCAACGCCGATTTGGAAGAAAAGGTTGGGAGTCTGGCCGCCATTGCGGAAACGTTCGGACTCGAGCCACGCGGACCATAACGCGGCGTTCGGGACCCCAGTCGTGGCTCAAAGGTCCGGGTCCCTACACGTTCCCACCGAAACCCAGCGACACCGGGAGTGAGGCGACGCGGCGTAGCGACGCAGGCCCGGTCCAGCTCACCTCTTCGACGGCGAGCTGCATGTCAGGAAACGCCGTCGTCAGGGCGCGAAAAGTCACGTCCGCTTCTAGCCGCGCCAGTGACGCTCCCAGGCAGTAGTGGGGACCAAATCCGAGCGCCAGATGGTGGCGGGCGTTCTCCCGCCGGACGTCGATCCGATCTGGATCGTCGAAGATGTCGGGGTCCCTGTTAGCGGCGCCCCGTATCGTCACGACCGTCTGTTCCGGCTCGATCTCGAGCCCGGCGATCTCGGTTCGAACGATGGCTCTGCGGCTACCGAGCTGGGAGGGCGTGACGAATCGTAGGAGCTCTTCGATCGCGGTCGGGATCAGCGACTGGTCGCCAACCAGCTCCTGCCACTGGTCGCGCTGCTTCAACAGGCCGAGAAGTCCGGTTCCGATGAGGTTCGAGGTGGTCTCGTGCCCGCCGAGGAGCATCATCACGAATTCGGCGGCGACCTCGTCTTTATCGAGCACCCCACCTTCTGTGGCCTCCAGCATCGCGGCCACGAATGGTCCTCCGGCGCCAGGAGCGCGTCGATGCTCGGCGATCAGCTGCCTGATGTAATCGTCGAAAGCGAGCCATGCCTCATGAGCTGCGAGCAGCGCTCTGCCGTCGATACCATCGCGATTTGACACCAGCGCGTTTCCCCACCGGAGTATCTGGAATCGGTCTGAAAGCGGAACACCGAGCATGTCGCAGATCACCTGCAGCGGCAGCTCGTACGCAAACTGTGCCATGTCTATAATCTCGTCGCGCCTCGCATCGAGGGCAGCGATCAGGCGGTCGCAATATGCGATGACGGACCGCTTCAGCTCGGCTATCCGGCGCGGCGTGAACGCGCGATGGGCAGCACCACGGAGTCTCGTGTGATGGTCGCCGTCACTTCGATTCAGGAAGTTCGATTCGAAGGCCATCACTTCGTCGTAGGCCTGCCGCTCCCGATCCGAGATCAGGCGCGCGCGAACTGCCGCCGCCCGCGTGCCCTTGCGGCTGTAGTCGCTGCTGAAGCGCGTGGCATCAGTCGCGATTGCCTTGACGTCCTCGTAGCGCGGCACCAAGACCAGCGGCCCACAGCGATACGTAGGCCCCTGTTCCCTCAGCTCATGGTAGAGCGGGTACGGATCCGAAATCGCGATCGGATCGCCCGAGAGAAACAACTGTAGACGGCATTCGAGCGACGTTTCGACGCCCAGCTTCATATCGGAGGCAGCCGAGTTGCCCCTCATTGGTAGGTGCTTAGTCTGATAGAGGGACGACTGCGCATGCTCACAAGGGTATGGCCCTACGGAGTCAGGGCGAATCGCCAAGGGCGTAGTCTAGCGAAGGACTCGTCGGGAAGTCGCTTGACTTGCCCTCGCGCAAGTGAGACGATCTCGGATTCCCGCGGCCGACCGAGCGGCCAGTCTCTCCGTCGATGAGGACTTGCTCGTGAACAGGACTTGCGGGGAGGAAAGGGCCCTGATCTTGGGCACCAAAGCTCGGCGGTTTCGGAGCGAGCTGCACAGACAGCTACTTGCCTGTGAGCAAGCGAGCGACTACAATCACGATCGGAGAAGCGTTCGTGGTCGTCCGATTGGTTTTCCCTGTCCGAACATCCTGTGGGATCTTGGCGTGACAAGGCAGCGATGATGGGAGCGAACGCCCGGTGTATCTCCAGCCGCTTCCCGGAGGCCTGAGCGATGTCGACTGCGACCGTCCCATGCAGGGCTTCGGGATGAGCGGATTGGCCGCAGAAGACCTTCGGGCCGCGGAGGAGGAGGTGCATGAGGCAGCTAGGTCAGCGACTGGCTTCGACGACTTCGGTGATCCAATGTATCTCGAAGGGCTGCGTATGATCCTGCGGGCGCTGCGCGAGGATCAAGGACTACAAGGCATGCAGCTGCGCGACGCGGTGATACGAGGACCTGTCGTCACAGGGCTCATCGGACGCCTCTACGCTTACGAGGGCTTCCGGAAACACCCAGAGTACCGGCGCAATCAGATCAAGCGTCCGCTGATCGTTGTCGGCGTGCCGCGAACGGGAACAACCGCGCTCCATCAGTTGCTCTCGCAAGACCGGAGATTTCAGGGGACCGAGAGTTGGCTTGCACACACGCCGATGGTGCGGCCGCCACGAGACCGGTGGGACAACTACGCCGAGTACCGATCTGCACGCGACCGAGCGGAGGCCGACCGTGAGCGACTACAAGCGCTGCACTGGGTGGCTGCCGACGAGATGGACGAGACGAACGTTGTGCTCCGTCAGACGTTCTCGGGGAACTTCTCCTTGCGGGGACCGCTGCCCACGTACGACAAGTTCTTCTTTGGTCGCAATGTGCGGCCCGCGTACCAGTACATCCGTGACGTTGTTGCGCTAATCGGTCTATCCGCTCCTGAGACTCCATGGCTGCTGAAGAATCCAGGCGACATACTCGCCCCTGAGGCCCTACTTGCTGCCTTTCCCGATGCCTGCGTCGTCTGCACTCACCGCGATCCGGTCTTCGCGATTCCGTCGATTGCAAACCTGCTCGTCGCGCTTCGGACCGGCACCCAGCGGTACGGCGTCGATCCGGGTCCGATCGACCGAGCGGCGATGGGTAGGCGCGAGTTCGGTTATTGGAAGATTGCGCTGGACAGGTATGAATCCGAGAAACTCAGACATCCCGACCGCTTCCATGACGTGTGGCAGCGAGATCTCCTCCGAGATCCACTCGGTGTCGTCAGGAGTATCTATGAACGCTTTGGTTTGGAGCTGACTGCGGACACGGAGGAACGGATGCGACGCTGGGCGGCCGAGAGTGCCGCTCAGACACGCAGCCAGCACAGCTATGAACCCGAAGAGTTCGGGCTGACGAGAAAGCAAATTTGTGACCATTACGCCGACTATCGCGCGGCGTACGGATTCAAGTGAGCCGAGGCGTCCTCGATGAACATGGTGCCAGGACGTAGCCGCGTAGCATCTAAGCAACTTGCGCGGCGGCAAGCCGACTAACTAAGCTCTAGTCGAAGCGAAAGGACGACTTCAGATGATCGCAGATCAAGCAGCTCGAGCTCATGTTTATGAAGTGGTGGTCGACCAGTTGGCCGAACGGGGCACTAGAACTACGTTCGGCCTCATGGGGGAGGACACGGCCGCGCTAATCACTGACCTCGACCGCCGGAGCATCGGCTACTACCACGGGTGGCACGAGAACGCGGCCACGGCGATGGCTGAGGGCTACTCCTGGGCGACCGGCGAAGTCGGTGTGGCGATCATCAGTCGTGGGCCCGGACTCACCAATGGACTCACGGCCGCAACGACTGCTGCCAAGGCCGGTCATCGCCTCCTGATCATTACGGCCGAGTCATCACCAGGCCGCGAGTCAGATCTCAAGATAATTGGTCAACGGAACATGCTCGAGGCCGTCGGCGTCGCTTACTTCAATGTCACAGAGCCAGTGGCGCTCCTCGACGCATTCAACGCTGCCTGGGACGCAGCCGTGAGTGGCGCAGCGTCGATGCTGGCGATTCCCCAGAGCGTGCTGCATGCTCCGTGGGCGGGCATAGCTGATCGGCGAAAGGGCTCCGCCGGCTCGTGTGAGACCGCGCCCACCGCTCGCCATGGAGACCTTAGACCAGCACTCGAGCTCCTGGAACAAAGCTCCACTCCATTGATCGTAGTTGGCCGCGGTGGCCTTGGTGAACGCGCAATCTATGAAGGGCTCGCCGAACGGATCGGCGCCCTGCTCGGCACGACCTTTCTCGCCAAGGGTCTGTTCGCCGGAAGCCCGCTTGACGTCGGGGTCGTAGGGGGCTTCTCAGATTTCTCCGTCCGCCCCGTCTTACGGCAAGTGGATTGCGTACTAGCGTTCGGGGCAAGCATGAATGGATTCACCCGCGGACACGGGACGGCAACGCCAAACGCGAGGATCGCGCAATTCGACATCGATCCGGCTGCCTTCGGACGGTATGGACCCACTGACGTGGCTGTGACAGGCGACGCCCTGATGTGCGCCCAGCTCTTACTAGAGGGAGCATCGGCTCCCGACGAGCGCCGATTGCACAAGCCTGAAATCCTGCGGGCTGTGGCGGATCGTGATGTGTTCGGTCCGGTGGATGAAAGCAACGCGGAGGGCATCGATCCGCGGGTTCTCACGGTGGCTCTCGATCGATTGCTGCCAGCGGACCGGCTCGTCATCACCGACGGTGGTCATCATCTGGGTTTCGGCGCCACGGCGATGCGGGTTTCTGAGCCCGGGCGGGCTCGGCTAACCACCGATTTCGCCGCGGTAGGAATGGGCTTGGGAACGGCTTGCGGAGCCGCCATCGGACGTCCTGAACTTGCAACGATTCTGTTCATCGGTGATGGCGGTCTTGCGATGACGCTTGGTGATCTGGAAACGGCCGTCCGCTTCCAGCTGCCGCTCGTGGCCGTGGTGATGAACGATCGAGCTTACGGCGCGGAACGGCACTTCCTGGACCTCGAGGGCCTCCCACACCACCACTCGCAGTTCAACGACATTGACTTTGCTGCAGTCGCCGGCGGACTGGGAATGGAGGCCGTCACGATCCGCTCAACCGCGGATGTGCAAGCGTGCGCTCCGCGCCTCACGCAGCCGGAGACACCTCTGTTGCTCGACTGCAAGATCAACGGGGCCGTGCGTGCCCAGTGGTTGGTCGATCTCGACGCCGCTCGCCGGTCGGCGGAGGAGAGAAGCATGTCGCCCGCATGAGCGGGCGCGAGCGGTCTCGCCGTACACCTCCAGCCTTGGCACGGCGGGCGTGCCGCCGGCCATTGCGCGGAGCAGGCGGGTTGCTCGAGACGAGGTCCGTTCCTACAGTCCGGTCTCCAGCGGGAGCTCCACGAGTCGTCGAAGCTGCCACGGACCTTGGAAGCGAACATCAGTGGTGGCGAGCTGCAGCTTCGGGAACCGCTCCGTGAGCTTCCTCAGCGCAATCGTCGTCTCTGCTCGAGCGAGCGAGGCACCAAGACAGAAGTGTGGACCGAAACCGAGGGCGATATGTCGCTTCGCCTCCGGCCGCCGAACGTCGAAGCGATCCGGATCGGGGAACATCGATGGATCGCGATTTGCCGCTCCTAACAGCGCAAGGACGGTGTCTTCGGGCTCGATCTCCACACCTCCAATCTCAACTGGCGCGACGCACCGACGACTTGCCGTCTGGGCCGGAGAGACGACCCGCAGCATCTCTTCCACGGCGTTCGGGATCAATGACGGATCGTCGACGAGAGCAGGCCACTGGTCGGGTACCTGCAGCAATTCGTAGAGCCCGATCGAAAGCAGGTTGGAGGTGGTCTCATGACCCCCCTGGAGCATCATGACGAAAAGCGACACCACTTCATCGGGAGTTAGGCGATCCGCTCCGTGCGCCGCCATGAGAAGCGTCACCAACTGGTCTGAGCCTTCGACTGAGCCGCGGTAACGCTCGACCAAGACCTCTACATAGGCTCGAAACTCCAGCCACGCGTGGTAGGCGGGGACTAGAGCATCGGGATCGGTCCCGTGCCGGTTGCCGCTTAGTGCGGTGGCCCAGTCGCGAATCTTGGAACGGTCTTCTTCTGGCACACCAATGAGATCACAGATGATTCGGAGAGGAAGCTCGGTGCTGAAGAGCTTGAAGTCAACGACCGGTTCGTCCGGCAGCAGCGCGAGGGACGCATCGGCGTGCTCATCGATCGCTGACATAACCTGCTGGATCCTGCGTGGAGTCATGGCGGCGGCAGCCGCTCCTCGCAAACGACGGTGCTCATCGCCGTCGTTGCGGTTCATGAAATGGGACTCGAACTGCATCACCCGTCGAAACGCTTCGCGTTGCTCGTCCGTGGTCAGTCGAGCGAAGGCCGCGTCTGCACGACTGCCTCTGCGGCTGTGGTCATTGCTCAGATGCTCGTCGTCATAGACGATGTCCTTGACCATGTCGTAGGGCGATACGACCGTCATCGAGCCGTATACGTAGATGGGTGCGGCCTCGCGCAGGTCGCGCCATAGCAAGTGGCTGCTGGCGATAGCGTCCGAGTCACCGGCAAACCATGCGTCTAGCCGTTCGTCGAACGGGCCTACGGCGTTTGTCGTCGCCTGGTGCATGCTTGACCTCGGTGATCTGATTACAAGTCCGGTTGAACTGCTTGCGCTCGAGCAGGTAAGTATGGACCATCTGGCCCTGGTCGTCAACGGTGCGCGGGGGCCCTCCAATCCGCTAGCTGATCGGCCGAGGATAGGGCTAAGTGATCGACCGCTTCGCCGCGGCGTCTAGAAGCAGCCCCCGAGACTATGAAGGAAACGAGAGTGAGCGTTGCCTCGGAGACGAATAAATGAGGCAGTTGGGGTGGGACTTACCGGCGAGGCGATGAACGCTGATGCACTTTTCCTCAGGTGAAGAACTGGGGATCCCGGTTCAAGGGGCCAATGAGCTAGACTACTGCGCAAGTAAGATCGAGGAAGGACGGGTGTGCACCAGGCGACGGTGACCCTCCCTGGTCGGCAATGAACCGCCAGTTGGATCGTGGCGCTGCCGGGTTCGTGGGCTCGGCCTCGAACCGATCTTCCGCGTTCGAGGCCATGAGCGCGTCCCATGCCCTGCATCAGGATCGGACCCAACAACATTAGCTACGACTGGCCGGTCGATCTTACCTACGCGCAGCACGCCGGCCGCCGGTGTGTGCGCACGGAACCGGAGTACCCGAGATGAACCCGTCGCCTGCGTCGGAAGCCACCCCCACGAGCGCCGCCGGAGTTTGGCAAATTGC